>ERZ1066135.1-NODE-1-length-647863-cov-11.760045_pt1 | contig 647863 bp, 578 predicted proteins | sample MGYA00382782_ERZ1066135 | MGnify/ENA primary metagenome ERZ1066135 (study PRJEB33369, sample SAMEA5778365) | biofilm metagenome | biome: Industrial cooling water; feature: Water cooling tower basin; material: Biofilm | place: United Arab Emirates | collected... | reverse complement strand
ATCATAAACTTTTCTGCAGAATGACAAGGTAAAGTTACACTTGAACAAGGCCTTCGAATCTTGATGTAGGATAAGAAATGAATTTTACTTAAGCATACGCTGCTTTCGGATTCTGCTCAGACTTTCAGGGGTTATTCCCAGGTAAGACGCTATTTGATAGTTGCGAACTCTTTGCTCAATATCCGGGAATTGGGTTAAAAATTGTTTATACCGTTCCTCAGCAGTTTGATTTAAAACAGCTAATATTCTTCTTTGAAAAGCAACAAATGCATTTTCAAGTTTAATACGCAGATAGTGTTCCAGCACAGGAACTTCTTTGTAAAGTAAATTTTCATCACTTCGGCTTATTGCAAACAGTGTACTTTCTTCAATACATTCTACATTCATAATGGCCGGAGTTCCTGTATAATACGAAGTATAATCACTGGCCCACCAGTTTTCTGCAGCAAATTGAAGCGTATGTTCCCGGTTAGAAGATATATTGTACATGTAAGTTCTTAAACAGCCGCTGATAACAAAGAATTGTTCAGTACTGATACGGCCTGCTTTTATAATGATTTCATTTTTGGGGAACTGTACCTCTCTGAAAAAGGGAATACATTTTATAAAATCAGACTCGCTCAAGGCAGTATAATTGAGAAAGTGATTATATAAGCGGTTATAGTTTTCCGATGCCATTGCGTACAACAAAAAATAAATCAAAAAAGTATTCGGTCTTTTATTACATCTGAAATATAAAATTAAGATAGTTTTGTCACGGAATAATATTCTCAGCATGAATATGGAAATACTGGTAAGTAATCTTACCAATCCTACGTTGTTGTTTTTTTTACTCGGTGTTATTGCAGCTATCGTAAAAAGTGATTTGGAAATTCCGCCGGGTTCTGTAAAATTTATCTCGCTCTATTTATTGTTTTCAATTGGGTTTAAAGGAGGTCAGGAATTAGCACACAGCGGACTTACTACAGAAATCATTATTACATTAATACTCGCTTTGTCATTAGCAGCAATAGTACCATTATATTCATTCTTTATACTCAAACGGAAATTGAATGTATATGATGCAGGTGCTGTAGCTGCAGCTTACGGTAGTGTAAGTGCTGTAACTTTTGTTGCTGCAAGTGCATTTCTTGAAGCAGAGCAGGTTCATTACGGCGGGCACATGGTAGCAGCAATGGCTTTAATGGAAGCGCCGGCTATTATTATCGGCGTCATGCTCATCAGAAAATTTGATGAGCATAAAGAACAACATCACAAACTGCGTTATATTGTTCATGATGCTCTCACTAACGGAAGTGTACTCATGATAATGGGAAGTTTAATCATCGGTATTGTGGCAGACTCTAAGCAGGCAGAAGGTATTAAGCCATTTACTTCTGATATCTTCAAAGGATTTCTTGCAGTGTTTTTATTGGAGATGGGTATGGTGGCAGCCAAACGTTTCAAAGCCTTCCGCAGTTATGGTTGGTTTGTTACACTGTTTGGTTTGTTAATGCCACCCGTTAATGGTACACTCACCATTTTCATTACATCATTTTTTGAAATGGAAACCGGCAATCGTTTTTTACTTGCTATCCTTGCTGCAAGTGCGTCTTATATAGCCGTACCTGCTGCCATGCGTTTAGCAGCGCCTAAAGCAGATCCCGGCCTGTACATTCCTATGACGCTGGGTGTAACGTTCCCGTTCAACATTACAGTGGGCATTCCCTTGTATTGGTGGCTGGCAAATAATTTTTAGCTATTTTTTGGTAACAGGCTTTTTACTTTCCGGCATCGCCTGTTGTGCCTGCTGTAAAGGCTGGTTAATCACCCGTCCGAAAGGCATTCAGCCGGGCGGTCTTAATCGTTCCGTTTTAATGGCAACAGTATTCCTTACTGTAACTGAAATCGTATCTGCACATTAAAACTTTCTTTTTTTCCTCGTTCATTTTTCAACTTCTTTGCTCACAAATCATCATACTCATAAATGTGTTCCAATTTTGTTCCCGGTGGTATATCAAATACGGGTTTTAATATACCGTTACTCAATCCATATACCCAGCCGTGCAGGTGCGGGCGGTTTTCATACTTCCAGGCTTTTTGTATGATTGAAGTCTTTGCAAGATTTAAAACCTGTTCCTGCACATTCAACTCAACTAATTTATTTACCTGCTCTTCTTCACCTTCAATAGCATTGATTTCTTCTTCATGAATACGGTATACATCTTTAATATTCCGAAGCCATTTATTAATAATACCCATACTATGGTGCGACATTGCAGCTTTTACACCTCCACATCCATAATGACCGCAAACAATAATATGTTTTACATGCAATACCTCTACAGCATAATCAAGTACGCTCAATAAATTCAAATCTGTATGCACCACCATATTGGCAATATTGCGGTGTACAAAAATTTCACCCGGGTCTGTGCCGGTAATTTCATTTGCCGATACCCGACTGTCACTACAACCAACCCATAAAAATTCCGGTTTTTGGATTTCAGCTAAATGCTTAAAATAATTTGGGTTAGACAGTATCTTTTCCCGGGCCCATGCTTTATTCTCAAGCAACAATTTTTCAACAGATTTCATACGTAAATAGTTATTTAATCTCACGATTGGTTATATCATTAAAAAATTTTTTCTTTTCACCGCTCGAATGTTTAATATAAATTCTTATTCCCCGGCTTTCAGCATTAATTATAAAATCATTCACCACTTCTATAATATCCTTATCTATAAATTCAGAGTGTGTGGCGTCAATCAAAACCGCAGTATCATCCGGTATTTTTTCAAGGGTTGATTTTACCAGGGCTTTATTTAAAAATGAAACCTCTCTTCTGAAACGAATAAGATAGCGATGTTCATCTTTTACTACAAAGACGGCAGTTTGAAAATTACTTTTTAAAACAAAAAACAACCCGGTAAGTAACCCTATTATAATGCCTTTTAATAAATCTGACACTATAATTGCTGTAACGGTTACAATAAAAGGCACAAACTGATCCCATCCTTTACTGTACATCTCCCTGAATAAAGAAATTTTAGCCAGCTTGTAACCTGTAAACAGTAAAATTGCTGCCAAAGCTGCAAGCGGAATCAAATTAAGCAGCTCAGGAAAAAACAATATGCTCACCAGCAACAGGCATCCGTGTATTATTGTACTTGCTTTTGACCTGGCACCGGCCATAACATTGGCACTGCTGCGAACAATAACGCTGGTTACAGGCAATCCGCCTAATAATCCTGAAACAATATTACCTGCGCCCTGTGCTTTCAATTCTCTGTTTCCGGGTGTAATTGCTTTTTCAGGATCCAATTTATCGACGGCCTCAATACTCAATAAGGTTTCTAAAGATGCCACAATAGCAAGTGTTACGGCCGTTATCCACACTTGCGAATTATATAAGCCACTTACATCAGGCTTTGGTAATCCGTTAAAAAAGCCACCTACCGTGTCAAAAACAGGGATTAGAACCAAATGATCCCCTCTTAATGTAAAATCTAAAAAAGTGGATTGGAATAACGCATTTATTAAAATAGCAGTAACAACTACAATAAGAGGGCCGGGTATATAAGTAAAGAGTTTCTGCTTTTTTATCAATTTTGTTTCAAATAACAGCAAAATAGCCATTGCAATAAACCCGATAATAATAGCACCGGCAGTTGGATGCTTAAAGGCATTTATAATTTCAGAAAATGTGTTTTGTTTATCCTTTTGCAAAAAAGTTTCATCTCCCACAGGGTCTGCATCATAACCAAGGAAGTGCGGTATTTGTTTCAGAATTAATATAATACCAATAGCTGCCAGCATTCCTTTAATAACAGAATTGGGAATAAAATCACCAATAACACCTGCTTTCAAAAAGCCAAGTAGAATTTGAAACACGCCGGCTAAAATTACACTCAGCAAAAACACTTCATAGGAGGGCAATTTGCCCAAAGCACCGGACACAATAGCCGTTAACCCGGCTGCCGGGCCGCTCACGCTCAAGTGCGATTTACTTAAAAACCCCGTTACAATACCCCCGGCAATGCCGGCAATTATACCGGTAACAGGGAGTGCATCGCTGGCTACAGCTACACCAAGACAAAGCGGTAATGCCACAAGAAAAACTACAATAGATGCGGGTATATCAGCTACCGAGAATTTATACTGGTGGAAATGCTTCATGTTTAGGTAAGGGTTACTCTGTGGTATGAAAGTAATTGTTTTATCTCTAAAAACAGAGGCGCTTTTTACCTGAATCAAAGATATTTGCAATACGCCCGATAATCCATTTCAATTGAAATACATTTTTACAGCAATTATCAGAAATATAAGTACGGGTTTTTCCCTGACAACTTATATGCTTTGTTTTCTTATAATTACTGTGGCCTGCTGGCTCAATTATTTTACCGTGTTTAAACTCTGGCCTTCCTCTCATTCATTTTCAACTGCTGCTCTATACCTGTTTTTTTTATTTGCTGTTTTCTTTTTTGCAGGTTATCTATTTACAACAGAAGGCGCAAAAACCAAATTTTCAAATGCGAATTTGTGTTTGATTGTGGCAGCAGCCGAACTCTTTGCTTTAAAAGTGACGTTGCCTTATGAAGTGTTTTTTCTTCAACAGGCAAACCCTGCAACTCAACTGGTATTTCATCAGCCTGCTGCTTGGGCCGGCGGATTGATGTTTATGTTGGCTGCATTACTTGTTCTTCATCTGCTTACTGAAAAAAAAGCAGGATTGTTTTTTATAAAAATTACAGTCAATTATAAAGTGTATGTTTTGTTATTACTGTTAATGATTCCACTTTTGCTGTTTGCAGCAGTGCAACCCGCTTTTCAACAGGTATATCCAAAAGTATCAGTGCTTTCTTCACTTTCAGGAATTCATACAAAGCCGCTGCATTATGTATTGTTTGAGCTAAGCTACATGCTCGACTTTGTTACAATTGAACTTTTTTTCAGAGGCATGCTCATTGCTTTACTGAGCAGAACACTGGGGGTGCATTGTATAGTACCTGTTGCCTTATTTTATTTTTCAATTCACCTGGGAAAACCCATGCTTGAAGCCATCAGCAGTTTTTTTGGGGGATTAATTTTAGGTGCAGTAAGTTATGAAACCAAAAGCATCTGGGGTGGATGGATGGTGCATTGCGGCATTGCACTATTAATGGAGTTATTTGGTTTTATATTTCGTTAATAACATCTTTAACATTATACTCATTATCGTTTTATTATTTTTACAGCATGTATTTAAAAATTTTTAGCTGTTTATTTTTTTTAAATGTATCACTGCATTTTACCCATGCACAAACCACACGTGATATAAGAAAATCTGTTGAGCTGAAAATGCCCAGGGGCAATGGTGAAAACGGTGGTACGGTAGCTGTGAATCTTAAGAACAGAAATCTTTATGCAACGATAGTAGGTAATAAAACATATAGTATGGCATTTTTTAGTGGCACAGGTGAAATGGTGTCACCACCTGATCTTGCATTGCTGGCTGATGTACGGGGACTTTGGTACAACCCTGCATTAAAAACATTTCAGGGTAATTTGTTTGGCAATGGCGGATGGGTAACCTATGTACTGGATGATGCAGGCATACCTTATGATGTAAAACCCGCTTTTGCCGGACAATTGCAACCGGGTGTAAACAGCGTTCCTGCTTTTAACCAGCGTGAAAATGTGATTTACTTTTTAAAAGGTAATACCATTATAACTTATGATATTACAAGCGGTAAACAGGTAAAGGAAAAAACCTACTCTTTAAAAACAGGTTACACTAAAAAGAATCCTGCACCGGCTGATTATAAAGCTGATTCTGTTAATACATCAGCAAATTATAATAACACAACTGTAATATATACCGGCATTACCAATGCAGAATTTGGTCTACTCAATATTGTTAGCAGAGAGATTGAACTTTACAGTAAGCAGGACGGACTGCTGTATCAAAAACTAAGACTCCCGTCCGATGTGCAAGTAAAGGATAAGTTCAACTTTGCATTTGCCAATAACACCTATTTTATTTTTGACAGAAACAAAAGAAGCTGGGTGGGTTACAGATAGAGCAATTAAGTTAAACCTGGCGGATAGTATTAATCATAAGCATACTATCCAAATAAATTCAGAAGATTCACAGTATTACAACAGTTGGGTAACTGTTACTTCATATATACGTAATGTTTTGTTTACAGCAGGCATGGATCTTTGACGTGTAAACTGAAAAATAAAATACATAAATATGAAAAAGTACATGTTACCTCTGATTTTCACTTTTTTTACGATTACAACCTTACAATTATTTGCGGGTGAAAATGAAAGAGACTCTCAGGCAACCATTTCCTACATTGGTATTAAAGAGAAAGGAATAGCCTTTGATATCATATGGAGTAATCATTCCGGTGCTACAGAAGTTGTTATAAGGGATAAAAGCAACAACATTGTTTACAAAAATTTATTTACTGAAACTGATGTTAAAAAGCGTTTTTACCTGTCAAAGGAAGAAAGTGGTCAGTATTCGTTTACTGTAATAAATGGAAAGAACAGAGTTGAAAAGACTTTCCTTATAAGCACCACGTTTATTGAGCATTTAAATGTAAATGAAATTAAATAACAGCCGGAAACAACCCATGCAAAACACAGCGAACCTTTTTTATGGTTCGCTTTTTTGTTATTTTTGACTTATGCAGCACTGTTTGTTTTGCGGGCATATGGTTACATTGGTACATGTACACGGGCACTATCAATGCCCGGTTTGTTTTACCAATGCTTTACCTTGTTGCGATGGTGATAATTGTGAAACGAATGTTTTGTTGAGAACTGAGTTGAATTACGGGCAAATGCCAGGTAGCGGCAGAAGTGCACAAGTGTGTGACCCTTCTTCACACAGCTACGAGCGGGCAGGCGCAACAGAAGCTCAATAGATATTCACCACGCAGATACAAAGGGTCTTCTTTCTTTGCTTACTGACAAAAATCCTTCTTTCACTCCCTGTTTTCCCTTAGGTTTGCCTTCTAAATATTTTGTTTTATGAAGAAGGTATTGCTATCTATTGTATTGGTGTTTTCATTGATTCGCAGCTATGCAGATGAAGGCATGTGGCTGCCATTGCTCTTGGGTGAGCAGGTGTATGCTGATATGCAGAAGAAAGGCTTGAAGCTCACCAAAGAACAACTTTACAGCATCAATAAAGCTTCGTTGAAAGATGCCATCATCATTTTCGGTGGTGGATGTACAGGTGAAATTGTGAGCAGCAAAGGATTGATTTTTACCAATCACCACTGCGGTTACGGCGCTATTGCAGCCGCCTCAAGTGTAGAAAACAATTACCTGCGTGATGGCTTTTATGCAAAAACCAATGCTGAAGAAATTAAAACCAATCTGAGTGTACAATTTTTAATACGTATTGAAGATGTTACCAAAGAAGTGAATGATTCACTCGGCACATTGCTGGGTAAAGCAAGAGCTGATAAACAGGCGTCAGTGCTTGCAGCAATTAATAAACGTTTAAGCGATGCCAATGCTTTTATTGAATGCCGCATCAGCCCTTTGTTTAAAGGCAATCAGTTTTTAGCGTTCATCTATCAGCGTTACAAAGACATTCGTTTAGTAGGTACACCTCCTGAAAGTGTAGGTAAGTTTGGTGGCGATACTGATAACTGGGAGTGGCCCCGTCATACAGGAGATTTTAGTGTGTTTCGTGTGTACATGAGTAAAGACGGAAAACCTGCTGATTACAGTGCTGATAATGTGCCTTTGAAACCTAAATATTTTTTACCCGTTAGCATCAAAGGAATTAAAGATGGTGATTTTGCCATGACATGGGGCTATCCCGGCAGTACCAACCGTTATGAATCTTCGTTCGGCATCAAGCTTTCAACAGACATCAACAATCCCACCTTGGTGAAGCTGCGTGACATGCGTTTGAAATACATGTTTGCCGAAATGCAGAAAGATGCAGGTACAAAACTCAAACTGGCAAGTGATTATGCAAGCATCGCCAACTACTGGAAGTTTTTTGATGGTGAAACAAAACAATTGCTGAAGTATGATGTATTTGGCCAGAAACAAAAAGCTGAGCAGGAGTTTACTAAGTGGGCAAAAGACAAACCGGAATATGCTGCTATTTTTCCGGAGTGGGAAAAAGTATATGCAGCATGGACGCCCTATGCCAAGCACAGGATGTATATGAACGAAGGTATTTTTGGTTCGCCATTGATTTCCTTTGCAGCTTCACTCATACAACTGGAAGCAGCATTAGTGAAAACAAGTGCTACAAAGGAAGATGTAAAGAAAGCAATGGAGGCAGCCATAGCAAGCCGAAAATCATTTCTGGCCGCACATGACAGAACAAGTGATCAAAACATCCTGGGCAGTGTGCTCATGATGTATTATATGGATGTGCCCAAAGAACAGCACCCCATCAGTTTCTTTGAAACGGTCAAATCAAATTTTGGCGACATTAAAGAAGAGGCCACATGGAAAAAATATGCAGCAGCAGTATTTGGCAACACCATGATTCTGAATGAAGATAAGTGGAATGCATTTGCAGCTAACCCGGATGGTGTGAAGCTGCAGGAAGATTTGGCGTTTAATATTGCAAGTGCGTTCTTTAAAAACTGGAATACAAAATTTCTGCCCCGCTTTCAGGAATTCACCATTAAGAATAATGACTTAGGCAGATTGTATTTGAAAGGTATCATGGAAATGAATCCTGCCAGGGCAAAGAAAATGTACCCTGATGCTACATTTACCATGCGTGTTTCTTACGGTAATGTAAAAAGCTATGTGCCACGTGATGCGGTGAAGTATGATTTTGTAACTACGAGCAAAGGCTTGCTGGAAAAATACAAGGCTGGTGATTACGAATTTGACTTACCTGCAAATCAGGTAGCGTTGCTTAAGAAAAAAGACTTTGGGCAGTATGCTGATCTTCTTCGTAAAGATTTAGTGATTGCTTTTATTACTACCAATGATATTACGGGGGGTAACAGCGGCTCACCTGTGATTGATGCCAATGGTAATTTGCTGGGTCTGGCATTTGATGGCAACTATGAAGCATTAAGCCATAAGCTGGCGTTTGATAAAGATCTCAACCGCACTATTTGTGTAGACATCCGTTATGTACTGTGGTGTATTGATAAGCTGGGCGGAGCAGGACACTTGATTAAAGAATTGAAACTGGTGAAATAAAGTCAGTTAACTTAAGGTGAACAAACCCTCCGATGCATGATCGGAGGGTTTGTTGTTTCGGTCGGCCCACACAAGCGGTCTGACCGAAAAAAGAACAGAAAGAGTTTTATTTAAGGTAGTAACAAAAACATTCTCTTTAAGGCATATCAGCAGTAACACCAGCCGCCCATATAACAATCGTAGCAGTACTGGATTATTTATCTATTTTCGGTACTCATAAAATTTAAGCATGAAGAAACTAATTACTGCGGCCTGCTGTTTACTGGTACTTACAGCTTCGGCACAAAAGAAAAACAAAACGGCTGAGAAATTTGCTCAAACAATTTTGGCCAATGAATTACAAACACATTTATATATCGTTGCTTCTCCTGAAATGGAAGGACGGGAAACAGGTACAGAAGGGCAGCGTAAAGCGGCTGAATACCTCAAACAGCAGTTTACAAAAATTGGTCTTGCGCCCGGTAACAATGGAAGTTATGAACAGTTCTATCCGCTGTATAAAGACACATTAACTGATGCTCAAATTAGCATCAATGGGAAGTCATTTGAATTCGGGAAGGATTTTTCGTTTGCATCTCTGAGAGATTTGTATACGGCAACCTTATATTTCAATGAAGTTGTTTATTTAAAAGAGCCTGACTCTTTGATTGATTTAAAAGGGAAAGTTGTACTTATTCATGCTGCTGGAAATACCAGCTTTAATAGCAGATCAATTCAGCAGCTTTATAAGCAACAGCCTGCTGTAGTATTTTTTGTACAGAATAATATATCTCAGATGACTTCAAATAGGTCACGCAGAATGTTCTTTAATCTTTTTAACAGTAAAATCAACCCTATAAGCATATCAGTTTCACCTGAAGTAGGTAAAGCTTTATTAAATGAAGAATTTAATGATGCAAAAGAAATGAAATTGAAAACAAAAGCAGTTTCAACTGAACTTATGTTTTCAGTGACAAAAAACCTGCAGACGTTCAGTGCTTCCAATATTCTTGGTGTTATAGAAGGTTCAGATAAGAAAGACGAATGGGTAGTGATTTCAGCACATTATGATCATATTGGTATCATCAACGGAAAAATCCATCCCGGTGCTGATGATGATGGCAGCGGTACCGTAGGCTTGTTAGAGTTGGCAGAAGCATTTGCAAAAGCAAAGGCTGCAGGTAAAGGCCCACGCCGTAATATTTTATTTCTTGCTGTGAGTGGTGAAGAAAAAGGTTTGTGGGGAAGTGAGTACTACAGTAATCACCCTGTGTATCCATTGGAAAAAACATCATTGGATATTAATATTGATATGATTGGCCGTAAAGATGATAAGCTCAACTCTGTTGATAGCAATAACCATGTGTATTTGATTGGTGATGATAAGCTGAGCAGTGAATTGCCCAATTATGTTGACAGCATCAACAATATGTATATTAAAATTATTACAGATCGTAAATACAATGATCCTAAAGATCCCAACCGTTTATACTTCCGCAGCGACCATTATAATTTTGCACGTAAAGGCGTACCTATCATTTTCTTCTTTGATGGGATTCATAAAGATTATCACCGCCCTACAGATACGCCTGATAAAATAAATTACGATTTGTATGAAAAGCGTACACGACTTGTGTTTTACCTGGCCTGGGATGCGGCTAACAGAAACAATATGTTTGTGCGGGATAAATCACTGGCAGATGTACCAACAAGATAAATTTAAGTAAGTAATTTTTATAGAAAAGAAAAGTGGTTGCTGATACAGCAACCACTTTTTTATTAAGGATGATTTAATTATTTGTCTTTTACAACACGGGTTCCTGTCCATGAATCATGCCACATGGTTCCGTTACCGAAAAACACACTTATAAATTCAAAAGGTACCAATCTGCATAAAGTTCTTAAAAAAGCTTTGCCATGAGTCATTGGCTCGCCATCATCACGAATCACTCTTGTTTTTGTAACCATCTTGCCGATTGTTTTTCCTTTACTGCCCTCCAGTAAAGTATAATAAGCAAACAGAACAGCAAAAACAACGAGGTATAAGAGGAAGATTCCGCCCATTGCACTTTGTACTTCTGCTTCAGTTGACATTTCATCAACTGCTCCGGAAGCGGCCAGGGAAACGCCGGCTATAATACTGAAAAGGAAAATAAAAAAATAAAACACAATTGCATCAATAATGTAGTTTGCCAATCGTTGGCCAATTGATGCATTGTCATAGGAAGGTTGACTAAATTCATTTAGTACATTGTTTTGATCCATAATAGTTGATTTTTGGTTAGAATCAAATATATTCTAAAATCAACTAAAAAGCAAAATGAGTAACTGAGCCGCAATAATCCGTAAAATCATTGTAAGCGGATAAACTGTTGCATACGTAACATTAGCCACTTCGTTTTTTGCCATTTGATTGGCAAAGGCCAATGCCGGAGGATCTGTACTGGCGCCGGCCAGTAAACCGCATACTTCAAAATATGTTTTACGAAAAACATAATGCGCAATCATGCCAATTGTAAGCAAGGGTACAAACGTGATGGTTAGTCCCATACCTATCCACATCCATGCATTGCTTCCTTCAAAAGCCTGATGCAGGTTATGACCGCTGCCTAAACCTACGCTGGCCAGAAACAACGCTATGCCCAACTCACGCAACATTAAATTAGCACTGTAAGTTGTAAACTGATTCAAATAAATTTTGTTTCCATAGCGGCTTAATAACAAAGCAATGATCAACGGACCACCTGCCAAGCCTATCTTTACCGGCACCGGCATATTAAATACAAAGAAGGGAATACTTCCCAGTAATACGCCCAATACAATGCCAATAAATATGGGCGCAATATCAGGTACGTCCAGTCGCTTCATTTCATTACCTACTACTTTCGCTATTTGTTCTACACCTTCTTTTGTACCCACCACTTTTATATGATCGCCCAATTGTAAAATAATATCACCATGCGGCACCATTTCCACACCGGCACGGCTCAAACGTGTTAAAGTGAAATCATGTTGGTGAAAAGCAGCAAGATCGCCAAGCCGTTTGTGTGTTACTGATGATTGAGTTACTACAATGATGCGTGAGATCAATTCACTTTGCGGTACTTCTTTTAGGTTAATGCCTGACTCTTCACCAATAATCATCTTCAATACTTCCAGTTGATCTTTATGTGCAACCACAAGCAAAATATCATCTTTATGAATGATCGTGTGTGGTGTAGGTGTAATTACTTTTCCATTTTGCAGTATGCGTGATACAACAATAGGTTCTTTGAGTAAATCAAAAATGGTACGTAAGGGCTTACCTTCTATTTGCGGATTGCTCACCAGTAAGTGAATTGAAACAGGACGATTGCTTTTTATAATATCTAACTTCCTGTGCAGCTCCCGCTCCTTTTCTAAGTCTACACGAAATATTTTTCTGAGTATTAATAATGAAAGAATAATTGCAAATACACCAAACGGATATGCTACAGCATAAGCCAGTGCAATAAATGAGGATTCATCGTTATTGATCTGTAAATCTTTTGCAGCATCCTGTGCAGCACCCAATCCGGGTGTATTGGTAACCGCACCGCTCATAACACCTGTTAAAGAAGTGATAGGTGAAGAAGTAAATACAAAAAACAAAATGGTGATGAGTACTCCGAGCGCTACTACGCCGGCCGCAAGCCCATTTGTAACTGCTGCATTTTTTTTTAGGGATGAAAAAAAACCGGGGCCCACCTGCAGTCCGATGGAATAAACAAATAAGATAAGTCCAAACTCTTTAAGAAAGTGTATTGTTTCCGGGTTAAGATTGATGCCGAGATAAGAAATGATAAGACCCAAAAATAAAATCCATGTAACGCCAAGTGATATACCTGCTACTTTTAATTTACCCAGCCAGATGCCAATTGCAATTACAATACCGTAAATTATAACTGTTTGCGGTATGCTTTGCTCAGTAAGAAGTTGCAGAAACCAGTTCATAATGGATGCAAAAATAAGATGCTGTTATTCAGTGTTGCCTAATCTTTATCAGGTAAATGACTTTTATTTAACATGTATTTCTAAGCTTACTCACCTTTATAAGGATCTTTAATAGTAACCTGCTTATATTGGATTGATGAGAAAGAAACTTCGCATGCTGAACCGGTAGGCGATTGTGCAAGAAAACCAACCATTACCTCCCTTGGTTCAAACTGGAAATGCCTTACAAGCGTCCACTTAGAACCTTCAATTGAGTAGTAGAGTGTAATTACATTTCCGGCTTTGGCCATTTTAAACCACACAAAGTTGGAAGGTATCGTAACAGAATTACAATCATCTGAAACATCTTTTGTAACAACTGATACAACTCTGCGTGCACCGGTATAATCTTTTTCAAAGCAAAACTTTACCCAGTTAAGACTGTCATACTTAAGTACAAAAGCGCCACCGTCCCATTTACTTTTAAAACCATGCTCAATACGTGATATCAACACAAAATCTTCTGATGTTTTAAACACAAGCTTGGGTGCATTATCTGTATTGTACGTTACATTGGGGTCTCTGAACATATCTGTTTTTGCACCGGCTTTTATCACTACTTTATTTTTGATGATGCTAAAGCTGACAGGTTTATTTTCCCAACGCAACGGGTGTGGTATAGCAGTTATTGTAAGCGTATCGCCTGCAAGCAGCGTAGCGGGTGCTGCTAACAAAAGCATGAGGATTGTTGCTGTTACAAAAGAAGTTGCGTGTTTCATCGTAATTCAATTGTTTTTTATAAACGATAATCATCTCTTGCCGGACTAAAGAAGTCAATCACTTTTACATCAGTAACGGCAAAAGCATTGTGCGGTACATTAGATGGTATTACATGATAGCAACCCGCAGTTAACAAGTAGTCTTCTCCACCAATATTCATTTGCAGTTCACCTTCAAGCAGATAGGTGATTTGCTCATGCACGTGCTGATGCATTTGCAAAGCACTGCCCTGCTTAATATCCCAAATGCTTACCGTTCCTTTTTCGCCATGAATCAATTTTCCAAAAAAGCCGGGGCGTATTTCCTGAACGGGAATGTTGTTAATATGGTCCATTGTTTTAATTTCTATAAATGTAAAATAAAAGGTGATGCAGTAATGCATCACCTCCTTTCAATTAATCAATCATTAATTTATTTACCATCCTAATATCCATGCAAACATCAACGGTGCTACAATAGTTGCATCACTCTCTACAATAAATTTAGGTGTATTGATATCCAATTTACCCCATGTAATTTTTTCATTGGGCACTGCACCACTGTATGAACCAAAGGATGTAGTAGAATCACTTATCTGGCAGAAATAACTCCAGAACGGCACATCATGCCACTCTAAATCCTGATACATCATGGGTACCACACAAATAGGAAAGTCACCTGCAATACCTCCGCCTATCTGGAAGAAACCAACTCCTTTGCCACTTGAATTATTTCTGTACCAATCTGCAAGCCACACCATGTATTCAATACCACTTTTTACTGTGCTTGCCTGTAATTCACCTTTAATAACATAACTGGCAAAAATATTTCCCGTAGTGCTGTCTTCCCAACCCGGACACACGATGGGAATATTTTTTTCAGCTGCCGCTACAATCCAGCTGTCCTTGGGATCAATTTCATAATACTGTTTTAAATCGCCGCTCAACACTGTTTTGTATAAAAATTCATGCGGAAAAAATCGTTCCCCTTTTGCTTCTGCTTCCACCCACTGTCGGTGCAAATGTTTTTGCAAACGGCGAAACGCTTCTTCTTCAGGGATACAGGTATCAGTTACACGGTTGTAATGATTTTCCAGTAAATCCCATTCATCTTGTGGTGTAAGGTCACGATAGTTGGGTACACGCTTGTAATGACTGTGTGCTACCAGGTTCATCACATCTTCTTCCAGATTAGCCCCTGTACAACTGATGATGTGTACTTTGTCCTGCCGAATCATTTCGGCCAGTGAAATACCAAGTTCAGCAGTGCTCATGGCACCGGCCAGCGTAACCATCATTTTACCACCTTCGTTCAAATGTGTTTCATAACCTTTGGCCGCATCCATTAAAGCAGCAGCATTGAAATGACGGTAATGGTGTTGAATGAATTGTGAAACGGGTCCTTTGTTCATTTGTTTAAAATTTTAAATCCCGATAGCTATCGGGACGCCTTCAGATCCCGCCGTGGGCGGGAGACGTTGCGAAAGAGGGGCAAAGGTAAAGGATTGAAAGAAATATGCGCAAAACTTAAAAGAAGATGCTGTGATTATACACACACTTCATTTATAATAACCTGTTGACTACAAAAATTTAAATAATTATTTATATCTAGGCAATTACTACACCATTTGCATTTACAGGTTTATCTAAATTCCAATTGTTACTGGTAATGCAGTTTTTAAAGCAACGTGTACGGTAAACAGTACCACGTAAAATGGTACGTTGATGATTAGCCAGCCATTTATGTCTTGCATTTACATATTGCGTAATCCATGTTTGTTCATTGCCTCCGTTTTTAGGTACCGGTTCAGGGAAGCGTTCTCTGAGCCAGGAAGGTACTGTGCCGCTATGAATAAAACTGTCATAAATAACCAGTAAACTTAAAGCTGTTGTAAACTTCATACCGCTGAACCAGTTATAAGCCGGTTGGTAGTAAAGCTGATCAAAAAATGAATCCTGTGTTTTCTGCATTTGTACATCATGGCGTCCTGCATCTTTTAGTAATTGCAGAAATTCCTGATTGGTACAAAGGCTTGGTTTTTTGCCAATTTTTGAAAGATATGGGCTCATGGCTGCAGCATAAGCTCCATTGTTATTGATATACATCTGCAGCAACGCTTTTAAATTTCCGAACTCGGTAGTTTGACTGCGGCCATAAGTAATTTGCCGGATGGGTTTACCATCGGCACCGTTGGGTCCGTCTTTATACAGTGAAATAGCAGCATAATCACCAACGGTGGTTCCGGTTTCAAATACATTTACGATTTGAAGAATTTTATTTTTTTGAGCAGAAGTGATGGGCATGAGAAATATTTATTATCGTTTTAAAAAGGTTTACGACGGTAAAAGTTCAGAAGTGGTAAATCATAAGTAGCACCAATTTGAAACCTTGCAGTTGTAAACGGCTTTGCATCAATTTTGGAATAACTCCGCAGTTGTGGTGAGATTTGGAATCCAACAGTAAAACAAAGAGGCAGGTTTCTCAAACCATATACATAATGAAACCCCGGTGCTAATATTTGCGACCACTTGGTTTTTTCCGGCAGGCCTTGTGCAGAATCATTACCCAATCTAAAAGCAACTGGCCCGGCTATATCAATAAGCGATATAAAAAAGGTATGCGAAGTTCCTTTTAAAAATGTGCTGTTACCTCGTTTATTGATAAAAAATAATCGCTCATCTCTGTCACCAGTTTCTAATTTATTTTTTATTTTACTCGTATTATGGTTTTTGCCACCCCAGCTTAAACTGATTCCTACAGGAACAGTAAATCCTGTAACGAATGCCCAATCATTTAAGTTTTGAGTTGTGGATTGTATTTCACTGATTCTTATTTCAGTACCCCCCTGGAAACCAAGATATCCGTTTAAGTCAAGTGAAAAAATTGATTTCCTTGTAAGCTTATAAGATAAAGGTGGTTGTGCATATCCTTCCAGAACCTTACTAAGTTCCTGGCTGTTTTTAGCGGCCGCCGCATCCGTAACAAACCCTGTAATTTTCCTGAACCCGCTAATCAACTGCGGACTTCTGTGAAGAAGCAAATTTTCGATGAGTTCAAAATAGCTTTTTAAATCTTTCCCAGTATTGGGTATTTGAAATTTCATATATTTTAAACTTTGCTGCACTTTAAGCGGAATATCAGGTAGGTTTGAGATATTCTGCTTTATAACATTAAATAAACTATCAAAGATTTTTGGCTGGTATCCTGACTTGCAAATGGTTGCCAGAAGTTCCTCATTAAAAACGGTTGTAAGATCAAAGTCAAATTTTGATTTGAATTTGGTTTTGATAGTTGATAAATTCAAATTGTGTGTGTTTTGTTCCCTTGAAATGATATAAATCATTTTAGAAAGAGTCTCCATTTTTTGAAACTCAGCATTCAGGTGAACAGATGAAGAATTAAATGATTCGGCATCAAATTTTGATATAATATCTCCATGAACAAACGCTCTTAAATAATTTGTGGGGCTTTTTTTCTGCAGGAGTGTATCAAGTATTTCAAGCCCTGTATTAATGGCAGCTCCAAAATTTTTATTGGATACATAGTCGTATACATAAAAGAGGTTTTGAACTGTTTTGATTTTTTGTTTGGCATCATTATCTTTTATTTCCTTTAATAAAAAATCAAGAAACAGCCGTTGAAAATCCCAAAATGCATCTTTTAATTTGCCATCCTGTTTATTACTCAAATAAGCAGCCACCTGGCTGTTTTCAAATTGTTTAAATAAAGCAATAAGGTCGGTATATTTATTTCTGAATTGAACAAACCCGGCAGAATCTATAAGCGCCAGCGGATTCATTCCAAATAATTTCCTGAAATCAACATCATATTTATTTCTAATAAGTTCTTTAAAAATTAATAGCTCTCCGGGTTTCATTTTATAAAACTCCTCAGGTGTAATCCAGAATTTTTGTTTAGATGTATCATAAAGTTCTTCATTAATAATATAAGTTATCAGGAGCGCTTTTTGCAGGTAGGGAGCCCGTAATGTATCGCCTGCTATTGATTCCTGATTTGAATTGATTCCGTTGCGGAGATACAGTGACCGAACCATATCAGGAAAGCTGAATTTTTTTGCCATGTATCTGCCTATAACAACCCCATCAGATAAATAATAAACAGTTTGTGAGTCTTTTACCCATTTTTGAACTACGGAACTTCTTACCAGGTTTTCGGGTATTGCAATCAGATCTTTCGATACGGAATTTCGCCATTCACTTCCAATTTTAGGCATACTATACGGATCCAGGTTTGAAAGCATCTGAAATGTAGCAGGGAACATTTCCCTTGCCAGCAAATTATCTTTCATATACTTGGTGAAATTTTCAACAAAAGTCAATGCAAGATCCTGCTTAAATCTTTTAGCTATATATATCGCAAGCGCATCAATGATTTCTGATTGAGAAGGAAAATTCTGATCAGAGATAGAAGAAGTTACATAAGCCTCTGTTTCACCTGACTTGCTTTCCTGAGTTGAATAAGCAATTTGTGTTTTGATAAAATCTTCTTCCTGTTTGGATATTTCATCCTGCTGTTTATTATATACAGTTCCTACAATAGATTTTTGTATTTCTGTATTTGTAAAACCTTTAAATAACTCCAGAAGTTGGTCTTTCTTTTCATCAAATAAACTTGAAAAATCAAATCTGTGTTCCTTAAGGGACCTGAATACTTTTTCGTAAAATACATCATTGACAAACAAGCTGTCAAACCAAATGGAATCGTTGTTTAAAAGCACATCACGGTTAAGAGCCGTATCCCTGAGTGCATTGGGATTTTGTGAATTAAGATTTTCAATTTGCTCCAGTATTTTTTTAATTATTCCCTTTTTTTCAGCAAACGTTTTTTGTGCCCAGTTTAAAGTGTCTTTCGGGAATGATTTTATATGCTCTTTCGTTTGCTTTAAAAGTTTACTGGTAGCATGCAGCTCTCTTTGTAAAATAAATAAATCCCTTACTGCTTTACGTTCTTTATCAGTTCTTCCTGTTTCAATAACTTTTAATGAATCTTTAAAATCTAAAGTTTTATTAAAGATTGTCAAATCACTTTGGGAAGAGATGCCGATAAAATTTACATCATCACTAATCTGCAATATTATTCCACTGCTTTTGATTAAAACGGAGTCGTCTATTTTATACTTATTCAATAGTGTATCTATCAACCGAACCTCAAGACGCTTAATGGAATCGTTGTTGCTTTTTTTCGACCACGTATAAATTCTCTTTGCATCATAAAATGCATTTTGCGAAAAACAGGTATTTAAAAAGAAGAATGATAAAAGTAAAAGGAAAATATTTTGCATGTTTGTTTTAGTTAGTTTGCTAAAATCCGGTGCCGTATATTCTTTTTTTATACTTTCTTATACTATCTTTTTTGATAGAAAATGGACTTGAGTACAAGTTCTCACAACATCGAAACTCTAAAAAAAATTTCACTTTGTCAATAGTGAAATCACGGTTAATCAAAATTAATTCTGCAGATACCCGCTTTGCAGTATTTCATAAATACTGCTGATTTAATTTAATCCGCAGTAAATTGTGCTTAAGCATAGAAACCGCAAAAAGAAATAATCAACACCAACAAAATGTGTTGATTAAAACAAGGGTGTAAGAAGTAACTAATTTCAAAATCAATCACTGGGCAGCTTCAGCACAAATGGTACAGAATTTTCACTCACCTGCCGCCGTATCACTCATAAGCATGCCGATAACTTGTTTGTGAATGCGAATGCTTTCAACAAATTGTTACCCGGACAAAATATATAGTATTAGTCCCATGCCTTTATGCAGGAAATATAAGGTATAAAATTTGTAATCAATAATCCGCCCATACCGGTCGCATGAAGACAGGGTGTTTTTTATGTCAGATGAATTGAAAGCAAAAGACCAATTGCACTTACATTTGCTCCCATGCAAAAACCAATTATCTGCATAGGAGCTGCCCTGGTAGATGAACTCTTTCATGCTACAGAAACAATTCTTAATGCAACTACTAATGACGCACATGTTACTAAAACAGCCGGAGGTGTGGCACGTAATATTGCCCATCAACTGGCATTACTGGGTGTGCCCGTGCAATTAATTTCTGTTTTTGGAAATGACAGTGATGGCAACTGGCTCAGGCAGGTATGCTCGCAGGCAGGTGTACAATTAGATGGCTCAGTTACCATTGAAGGACTCAGTGGAAAATACACAGGTATCATTGACCGGGATGGCAGTTTATATACTGCTTTTCTAACCAATGCAGCCATACAATTAATTTCACCTTCGCATCTCCAGCAGCAACGGACGTTGCTGGAAACAGCAGGGTACATATTGGCTGATGCAAACGTATCTGTAGAAACTATGGAATGGCTACTCATATTCAGTAAAGAAACGGGTATTCCATTTATCATTGAACCGGTAAGTGTACCACCTGCATCTAAACTGAAACATATTGAGCTGGAAGGTTTATACCTCGTTACACCCAATGAAGATGAGCTTCCTGTAATGTGTAAATATGAGAGCGTAAATACAAGGCAGCAGGTAGATGAATTACTGGAACGTGGCGTACAGCATATCTGGCTGCACAATGGTATTCATGGCAGCAGTATTGTGAGTAAAGAAAAAACGGTATCGCTCCATGCTTCATTAGTAGATGTGGTGGACTGTACAGGTGCAGGCGATGGATCGCTCAGTGGTTTTTTATTAGGTAAGCATTTAGGATTGGATGATCTGGAATCTATAAAAATTGCCCATTCACTTTCGGCTGAAATTTTACAGGTAAATGGAGCTATTGCCACACATTTAAATCAGCAGGAATTACTGCGTCTTGTACCGCATTATTTTCCTGAAGGATGAAATGCATCAGCATAAATGAACGTATACTCATGAATTCTTTTTTACACATACATCGGGAAGTGCAACTTGCTTTACAGCAGGGGAAGGCGGTGGTAGCTTTGGAATCTACCATCATTTCACATGGCATGCCTTATCCGCAAAATGTACAAACAGCACTGGAAGTGGAAGAAGCTGTAAGAAGTAATGGTGCAGTACCTGCTACGATTGCTATAATGAATGGTCAATGTTATGTGGGTTTAACGCAGGATCAGATTGAAACATTTGGTAAAGCAAACGAGGTGTGGAAAGTGAGTCTGCGTGATATGCCATACGTACTTACACAAAATAAATTGGGTGCAACTACTGTAGCTGCAACAATGCGAATTGCAGCAATGGCCGGCATCAAAGTTTTTGTAACCGGCGGTATCGGCGGTGTGCACCGTGGTGCTGAAAAAAGTATGGACATCAGTGCTGATTTAACAGAAATGGCACATACTTCTGTTGCAGTAATTTCAGCAGGTGTCAAGTCCATACTGGATATCGGTTTAACACTCGAGTATCTTGAAACTAAAGGCATACCTGTTATTACGTTCGGTCAAAACGCATTTCCCAGTTTTTATTCAAGCGAAAGCGGTTATGAATCTCCTTTGCGTTTAGATACAGCAGCAGCCATTGCTTCTTTACTGAAAAGCAAATGGGAGATGCGCCTTGATGGTGCCGTGCTGATTGCTAATCCCATACCCAAAGTTTATGAAGTACCTGCGGCTGAAATGGAATTGCATATACAAACAGCACTCAACGCTGCTGCTGCTAAAAAGATTAAAGGAAAAGAAGTAACTCCGTTTTTACTGCAATACATAGCGGAGCATACCAAGGGTGAAAGTCTTGCAGCAAATATTGCATTAATCAAACACAATGCAAAATTGGGAGCAAAAGTGGCGCAAGCGTATGCAGCAGCTGTTGCGAAGAAATAAAAAAAGATGATTGCAAGCGCAATCATCTTTTAATTATTTTAGTCTTCTAACTATTAATTCCAAACTGCACCAAAAACTTTTTTCAAAAGATCTGAAGTACGCTTTACCGGATTGGCACGAATCTCCATTTCTTCTTTTGCAATTTGATCAAACAGTGCATCCACCGCTTTGCCCACCACATAACTCGTTAAGTCAGGATTAAGCTTGTTACGTGTTGTAGGAAATTTATTATAAGAGTTTACCAAATCATCATAATACCTGGTGGCTTCTACTTTATCCAGACTGGTTTTTACAACAGGTGTAAATGCCTGCACCAATGCTTCTGTAGTTTTTTGTTTGAAATAATTAGTAGCGCCATCTTTAGGGCCTCTGATGATGGCTATCGCATCAGCAATGGTCATTTGTTTAATGGCGTTTACAAAGATGGGAGTAGCAAAACCTACTGCATCTTCAGCCCCACGGTTGATTTGCAAAATGGCACGATCCACCTGCTTGCCCAATCCAATACGACGCATCGTGCTCTCTACTTTCTGTGCCTCGGGAGGTAAGAGAATTTTGTAAAATTGGTTGCCAAAAAATCCATCGGTCTTGTTCAAAAACGAAACAGCTCTTGTTAAACCCTGGCCCAGAGCTTCTTTAATACCCTGTCCGGCTTCTGCCTCAGTAACGCCATTGCCACCGGGCAGTTTTGGTAATTGACTCATCACTTCACAGGAGGATAAAGAAAAAACAATACAGGTAAGAAGTAGAATACGCTTCATGGTTAAATGATTTTGATGTTAAACGGTTTTATTGATGATAAAGTTGCATAAAACCATGCCAATATTTATGCCTTTGCTCAAAACTGCTGCACCCGTACCTTTGCAGCCTTTAAAGCGAAGATTGAATATGAGCACACATTTATCTGAACAGGAAATAATACGCAGGGAAAAACTGGCTGAATTGAACAAGCTTGGCATTGATGCTTATCCTGCACCTCTCTACCCTGTAACGCATTACTCCACTGCCATTAAAGCTGGTTTTAATGAACATACCAAAGAGCAGTATGCTGATGTATGTATTGCCGGCCGCATCATGAGTATTCGTGATATGGGCAAAGCTTGTTTTGCTGTGTTGCAGGACAGTCATGGCCGCCTGCAGATTTATGTAAAGCGTGATGACATAGCTCCCGGTGAAGACAAAACGTTGTACGATGTGGTGTTTAAAAAATTATTAGATATCGGTGATATCATTGGTGTGAAAGGTTATGTGTTTGTTACCAAAACAGGTGAAACCAGTTTGCATGTAAAAGTACTCACTGTTTTGACGAAATCATTAAAACCTCTTCCTGTTGTTAAAGAAGCAGAAGGGCAAACTTTTGATGCGGTAACTGATCCGGAGTTCAAATACCGTCAGCGTTATGCAGACCTCATCATTAACCCGCAGGTAAAAGATACGTTTGTAAAACGGACCTTGATGGTGAACACCATCCGTGAATATTTGAATGAACACGGAGCGTTGGAAGTAGACACACCAGTATTGCAAACTATCCCGGGTGGTGCAACAGCCCGGCCGTTTATTACACATCATAATGCATTGGATGTACCCATGTACATGCGTATTGCCAATGAACTCTATTTAAAACGTTTGATTGTAGGCGGCTTTGATTGGGTATATGAGTTCAGCCGCAACTTCCGTAATGAAGGCATGGACCGCACACATAACCCTGAGTTTACGATTCTGGAATGGTACACTGCCTATAAAGATTATTTCTGGATGATGAATGTTACAGAAAATCTGTTGGAGCGTGTGGCCATTGCTTTACATGGAACAACGGATGTACCTGTAGGTGATAAAACCATCAGCTTTAAAACACCGTTCAAACGCATTTCCATCTTTGATGCCATAAAAGAAAATACTGGTATTGATGTGAGTGAGATGAATGAAGAACAACTGAGAGAAACCTGTAAGCAATTGAAGATTGGCGTTGATAATACCATGGGTAAAGCCAAATTGATTGATGAAATTTTCGGTGCTACATCTGAGCCGAAATATATTCAGCCAACATTCATCATTGATTACCCGGTGGAAATGAGTCCGCTTACCAAGAAGCACCGCAGTAAACCCGGACTGGTAGAGCGTTTTGAACTGATGATTAATGGTAAGGAAGTGGCGAATGCGTACAGTGAGTTGAATGACCCGCTGGACCAACGTGATCGTTTTGAAGACCAGGTGAAACTGAAAGAACGTGGTGATGATGAAGCGATGTTTATTGATTATGATTTTCTCCGTGCATTGGAATATGGTATGCCGCCTACTTCAGGTATCGGTATTGGTATTGACAGGTTGTGTATGTTGATGACGAACCAGCCGAGCATTCAGGATGTGCTGTTGTTCCCGATGATGAGACCTGAAAAAATTGATGAATAATCAGTGAAAAGAAAAATAGAATTCGTTTGTTTGGCCTCCCTCTCCTTTGGAGAGGGAATGAGGGTGAGGCTTCCGATGATGCAGCCGGAACGGACAGAGGAATAAGTTGATAAAGTTCATATAGATTGTACAGGAACCGCAGCTGAAAGGCTGCGGTTTTTTTGTTGGAAGAAAAGTGTAATTTTAAATCGTGAATAAGGAACAAATCATAGAGCAACTAAAGATTGTTAAACCGGTTTTAAGCAAACATTTCGGTTTAAAGGAGATTGCTTTGTTTGGGTCTTACAGCCGTGGAGAAGCAACAAACCAAAGTGATATTGATATACTCGTGAGTTTTGAAAAACCTTCTGCTGATTCACTATTTTCAACTTATGATTTATTGCAGGAATGTTTTGGCTCCGTTCCTGTTCAAATTGTTACAAAAAACGCCATCAAACCTTATTATTTTGATGCTATCAAACACGATTTGATCTATGCCTAAGCGTGAAGATCAACTGCTGATGAAAGACATTGCTGAAGCAGGTAATAAAATTTTTACCTACACAAAAGGTTTTCAATACGATGAATTTGTTTTGTCATCAATTACAATTGATGCAGTAATTCGGAATTTTGAAGTGATTGGAGAAGCTGCAAAGCTGATTTCCGAAGAAACAAAAATGAATCACCCTGAAATTGAATGGAAACGAATGGCGCAGTTCAGGGATGTTTTGATTCATGATTACTTTGGAATTGAATATGAAATTGTTTGGGATGTAATTCAAAATCACCTTCCTCAAAACATAGAGTTTGTAGAAACTATTTTAACCAAGTAAGCTGGCTGTTCATCTGAAGTTTTCCTAATGATGAGGCAGGAACGGACAGAGGAGTAAGTTAACATAGTTCATATAGATGATTAAAGAACCGCAGTTGAAAAGCTGCGGTTTATTTATTAGAATTGATAGCTAAGCGTTGGCGTTAAAGTAATGGCTTCAAATTCATTTGTAGAAGCGGTATAATACAAACGGCTTCTGATACCTAAACGAAAACGGGTATCAATTTGCTTTGAGTATTGGAAGCCGGCAAAGAAACCACCCTCTTCAAGCCTTGAATTTTTAAAGCTTCGTTCATCTAATCCCACACCAAAAATTGAAATATCAACTTCTTGTTGAAGCGGCCTCAAATAAAAAATTCCTAAACCAAAAGTTAATTCATCGCTTTTTACTTTTACCCTCTTCTCATAGAAAAGTTGATAAAAATTATTGATATGCCTTATCGTAAAATTATCAGCAAATACAGGTATGTTTTGAGTTGGTGAAAAATCTATAGCCCTGCTATTTACAGATCTTGCATATCCAATACCAATATTTGAATTTTTACCTGTTTTGTATTTTAACTCGATGCCTCCAATAGTTCCAATAAAGCTTTTTTTGTAAAAGAATTCTGCCAACCCCGGAACGTTTCTGCTTTCCTGATCATAACTACGTACAAAGAAATTTCCATTTAATCCATAGTTAGCTTCTAAACTGAACTTTTTTTGGCAAAGTAATACGAACGGGCAAAGGAGAATGATAAGAAGAAATGTGAATTTCATTTGTCTTTTTTTTAGCAAAACAAATATAAAATCTGTTTGTTCAAAATAAATAACTTCGGCACTTAAAATAGTATTATATGTCTTTAAGAATCACGATTGCGTTTCTTCTTTTGTCGACTTCCATTTTTGCCCAAACCACCTACCTCACCACTGAGCAAATGCTCAAAGGTGCGCCGCATAAAGTAACCAAGCCGCTGCCTAAGTTTATTACATGGGTAGGTGACAATGGGCTGATCATGGAAATTGACGGTAAAAACTCTATGATCGATTGTAAATCGGGAAAGATAACAGAAGCTGATATTCAACATTTGCCGCCTAAAATCAAACCTTCAGTACCTGAAATAATACAAAAAGGAAATGATCTATATCTCAAAATAGCAGCCGGCGAAACACAACTCACCAATAACAAAGACATTGAAAAAAATCCAACACTGTCGCCCGATGGACAATATGTTGCTTTCACCCGCAACAATAATCTCTTCACCATCAACCTCAGCACCAAAAAAGAAACACAGTTAACCTTTGATGGTACGGATGTTATCCTTAACGGTTTTGCCAGCTGGGTGTACTATGAAGAAATATTGGGAAGAGCCACACGCTACAAATCGTTCTGGTGGAGCCCCGATAGTAAGAAGATAGCGTACATGCGTATGGATGAAAGTATGGTGCCGATGTTTCCCATTTACAGTGAAGAAGGTCAGCATGGCTTTATTGAACAGACACGTTACCCCAAAGCAGGTGATAAAAATCCGGAAGTAAAAGTGGGCGTGGTGAATGCCGATGGTGGTAACACTGTTTGGGCCGACTTTAATACAAAAGACGACCAGTATTTTGGCATGCCTTACTGGAAAGCAGATGGCACCGCCTTGTGGATTCAATGGATGCCACGTTCACAGGACAATCTGAAAGTATATGAAATGAATATTGCTGATGGCAGCAAGAAAGAAATCTATGATGAAAAGCAAAAAACATGGGTAACGCTGGAAGGTGATGACCGTTTTACTTTTTTAAATAACGGTAAACAATTCATTCTGCAAAGTGATGTAACAGGCTGGAATCATTTGTACCTGCATGACATGAGCGGCAAACGCATCAGCACCATTACCAGCGGCAACTATCGTGTAACCGCTATCAACCATGTAGATGAAAAAAATCAACTTATTTATTTCACCTGCAGGAAAGATAACAGCGCCCGTTATGATTTGTACAAAGTAAAGTTTGATGGCGGCGGTTTGCAGCGCCTCACTTTTGGTGAATACACACACCGCAACATTCAGCTTTCACCCAATGGTTTGTATTTTATTACAACATACTCCAATACAGGCTCTCCTGATGCTGTGGCATTGGTGAACAATAAAGGAAAAGTGATTAAAGAATTGGGCAATGCAGTGGGTGAAGCATTTGAAACGACTACCCTTGCCAAAACACAATTGCTTCGTGTTACGAGTGAAGATGGAAAATATGAATTGCCTTTGCGGATTGTTTGGCCGTTGAATTATGATAAGAATAAAAAACACCCGTTGATGATTAACATTTACGGCGGACCTGATGCCGGTACTGTATATGACGGATGGCAGCTCAACATGCAGCAACAATGGTGGGCCAAAGAAGGATTGATTCAAGTGGCGATGGACCACCGTGCCAGTGGCCACTTTGGTAAAGAGGGCGTGAACTATATGCACCGCAACCTCGGCTATTGGGAAATGAAAGACTGGATTACGATTGTGAAATGGTTGATTGAAAATGCAGGCGTTGATAAAAACAAAGTGTGCATCAGCGGTTTCAGCTATGGTGGTTATATGAGTGCTTATGCATTAACCTATGGTGCTGATTATTTCACTCATGGTTTGGCGGGCGGCAGTGTTACCGACTGGAGTTTGTATGATACGCATTACACAGAGCGGTTTATGGATACACCTGAAGAAAATCCCGAAGGTTATAAATCATCTTCTGTTTATACGTATTTAGACAAGTACAAGGGTCTGCTCCGTATTTATCATGGCACCATGGATGATAATGTGCACCTGCAAAATAGTCTGCAATTGGTAAAGAAGCTGCAGGAAAAGAAAAAGCATTTTGAGTTTATGGTGTATCCCGGCGGTCGTCATGGATGGCGCAACCTGAGAGAACAGGATGCACATAGCGCTAATGAAATTGCGATGTTTATTTATAAAAATTTGCTGGAGAGAGAAGTGCCGAAGGAGGTGTTGAGATAATTTTTAAGTGAAATAAAAAATATCTTTCGAAAAAAAAATAATTTATGAAGTCGATATATCTGATTTCATTCTTTTGGATAGCCGCTATAGGCGCTAATTCACAATGTCCAATTCCTTACGGAAAAAAAACATTTACTAAAGTCGAGTATTTTACTCTTGTTAAAAATGAAAAGACTGGAAAACTTGATAAAAAACTTGAGAGAAGCAGTAATACAAGTTTGACACTTGAAATCTCAAAAAATTCGAGAGGCGAACAAGGTGATTATTTTGTACTAAGTGGTGTCTGGCTATCTGGAAATACTTCCGTTGAATATATTCGTGAATGGAATTGCTCTGATGTTCCTTCGACGAGCAATAAGCAATATTCATTTAGGATTGGAGATCCTGCAAAAAATAAATATACATGGTATTTAGTTATATCATGGGATATTAAATTTGTTAAAGCTTTTTTATCAGTTGATGATTCAATGATTGTTTTTTCCGAATAGCTCCATGTTATATTTTTTAATAATTAATATATTAGTTCGTCGTAATTATTTTAGTGCATAAGGCTCCTAAACCTTATGCACTTTTTTATTCCTCAGTTTTCATAAGTTCATCTAATTTACTGTTATCAAAGGAAATTAAATCATCATCAGTACCATCATCATTATCACCTTCGTTCTTTATATAATTTATCCAATATGGAATTCGTTCCAATAAAAATCTTTTTCTTTCCTCAGATGTATAAACCATATTTTTAATGGCGTTTTCAATATTGTTTATTTTCAAAAGATCATAGGAATATGGGCCAACTTTAAATGTTGGGGTTAAATATTTTGCATAATAATCTCCACTTTTTACTTCACAACAGAGGTAATTTTTATTAAGATATTTTGGCTCAATGCGATCGTAGCTCATTAATATAAGTCGATTATCACCCATTATCTGAGATCGCTTGTCCCTTTTCCATCTGTTATTTTCAAATTCTTCTCTTCTTCCATATATTAAAACAAAGTAAGGATCGAAATATAATTCAGACTCTTCACGGGGTATATTAAAGTCAGATTTAAATTTTTCGATATTCAGTGGCTTCCCTAAAATTGTTTTCCACTCAATTAGTTGTTCTCTTGCTTTATTAAAATCGCTTGTGAAACTTCCATCTTGATTAAAGTATTTTTTATTTGGCGCTTCAATTTCTATGAATACTGGACAAAAACATACACTATCGTAGGAAAGCCATAAAAAATCAGGAATTCTTTCCTTTAGACCTTCTATTTTAGGTTGAGTAATTAATGAACTAAAAAGAGGTCCGTGACCTGAGCCATACATTTCAAATTCACTTTTTGAACCAGGGACTAAGCTTGGGTTTTGCTCAAAAAAATCTTGAAATATTTTTTCATTATCGCCGTTTTCTTTTAAGATGCGTTGAAAATCACGCATTACTTTTTGTCGATAGCTTTCGCTATCAATTGGTAATGGAGGGTTTTTTTCAAACTTATAGCTCATTAGTTTCGCATTAAATTAGATGTATTTAAACTATAGCTTTATGTACATATTGGTAGAGTATAGTTACTTATTTTTTTTAATCTGCAGCTCCTCCCACTCCGTCGTTCCATCTTTTTCTCTCGTAAAGACCAACTGCTTTCCTTCGCCAATTACAATTTCTGCAGTGGTATAAATGAAGTTACTATCAAGCAAATGTCCGCCAATGGTGCGGCCGGTGCTGTCGCTCACACTCATGTGCAAGTGATTTCCATGAATGCTTACCGTTCCTGTTAAGCTCACTATCTCAAAATGGCCATTCCCTTTTGTTCCCTGTGGTTGGTTGGCAAAGCGAAGATGGTATTGAGTAACGCTGCCTACGCAGGTCATCACCCAGCCGGCTTCAATATGATGTTGCTGCACATAGGCTTCCATTTCTTTCTTTAAATCCTGCCCGGGCTTTAAACGAAACGCATGAATTTTTACTTCATCATTCTGCATAGATGTTTTTGTTTTGCAGGCTGCAATTAAAAAGAATAGTATAATGTACCTCAACATAAAATGCATAACAATACTTAGCGCCTTTGCGTCTTTGCGTGCAACTAATCCACAAACAAATCTCTAAACAGCTTTCCTCCCGGCACTACTGAATAGTTACTCAAATCAGTAATTCCTTCAGCCGCAAACACATCTTCATCAATAAACAAATTACCGGTGCATTCATTAGATGGTTTACTTAAAATAAAATGAGCTGCATCAGCCAATACATCAACAGTGCGGCTCATATTCGCCAGTGCTTCACCGCCCAATAAATTTCTTACCGCAGCAGTATCAATGGTAGTACGTGGCCATAACGCATTCGCAGCAATACCATCTTTCTTCAACTCTTCACTCCAGCCAAGCGTCATCATGCTCATATTGTATTTGGTGAGCGTGTAAGCAATATGTCCGGCAAGCCATTTCGGTTTTAAATTAACGGGAGGTGATAATGTGAGTATATGCGGATTGTTACCCTTGCGTAAATGAGGAATACAGGCACGTGTCATAAAAAAGGTACCCCGCACATTAATATCATGCATCAAATCAAAACGCTTAGGCTCTGTTTGTTCTGTTGGAGTTAAATTAATAGCTGATGCGTTGTTGATGAGCATATCAATACCGCCAAATGTGCTTACTGTTTTTTCAACAGCCGCAGCAATCTGGTCTTCAAAACGGATATCAAGCTGAATGGCCAGGCCTTGTCCGCCTGCTGCCGTCATTTCATCAGCTGCAGAAAAAATGGTGCCGCCCAGTTTTGGATTTTCTTCCACACTTTTAGCAGCTACCACAACATTGGCACCTTCTTTCGCTAATTTCAAACCCATCGCTTTCCCAATACCTCTTGATGCACCCGTAATAAAAACTGTTTTTCCTTTAAATGACATGGCAATAATTTTAGGCAAGGAAGATAATAAAGCTTTGTCAACTGAAGCAAAGAATTTGTAACTTACAATAAGAGATTTTTTGTAACCGGCTTTAATACTACTATGATGCTTGCGTTGTGTCACTCACTTAATCGTTCTGTTCGCTATTGGGCAACCCACCCCTTACAGCCATTACTCTGTTTAAAACTCCGCCACCCCTACCAAGAGGGGATAGAAAGGTTCAAAGCTTTGCAATTTATATGCATCACAATACTTTCATTTATATGCTCAGCATCCTTCGCACAGGAAGACCCCATTAAGCAAATGCAACGTCAATTCATCGCTGCCAAAGATGGTGCTGTGATTGAATTACCGGAAGGAACTTTCAACTTACAAACATCACTCTGGCTCGATGGAAAGAACAACATCATCATTCGTGGAAAAGGAAAAGACAAAACCTTTCTCAACTTTGCAAATCAAATCAGCGGAGCAGAAGGAATTAAAATCACGAACGGCAAAAATATTACGCTGCAAAACCTTACCGTACAGAATACAAAAGGCGATGCCATTAAAACACAATATGTAAACGGAATCAAATTCCTCAATGTTAAAGCAGAATGGACAAGAGGTGCTCACAGTAAAAACGGCGGTTACGGTTTGTACCCTGTACAATGCAGCAATGTGGTCATTGACAGTTGCGAAGCCCGTGGCGCCAGCGATGCTGGAATTTATGTAGGCCAATCAAAACATATTGTAGTGAAAAATTCAAAGGCTTATGAAAATGTAGCTGGTATTGAAATTGAAAATTCATTGTATGCCGATGTGTTTGACAATGAAGCTACCAATAACACAGGCGGTATTTTAATTTTTGATTTGCCAGATTTGGTGCAGAAGAAAGGTGGTTATATCCGTGTGTTCAGAAACAATGTGCATCATAACAATCATGTAAACTTTGCGCCTAAAGGAAATATTGTGGGAAAGGTTCCGCTTGGTACCGGCATTATGATTATGGCTACCAATCATGTGGAAGTATACAGCAACCGCATCATAAATAATAAAACAACAGGCACCGCTATTGTGAGTTATTATATTTCAGAAAATCCCATTAAAGATTCATCTTACTATCCTTACCCGTCCAATATTTCAGTGCAGGATAATGTGTATGAACGCAAACATACCAAAGCCACTATGAAAGGAAGAATGGGAAAGATGTATCATTTCAAATTAAAATTTGGAAAAAATGTTCCGCATATTGTGTATGATGGAATTGTTGATACCAAAAATCCAGGTCAGATTTGTATTCGTAATAACCAAAATCAAAGCTTTGCCAATATTGATGCGGAAAACAATTTTAAAAACATCAGTCGGGATATTAGTAAACATGATTGTAACTTGCAGCCTGTTCCAGCGGCGGAAGTGAAGCAGTAGCCATCTGACGTCCTCGTCTGATGGCGGTTAAAATTAGTAGGTTATTACGTCAGACGGGGCGTACTGCAATCGGAGTACCGTCATGTCGACGAAGGAGACATCTCCACAAAATTAGCAACTCAATTATCAGTTATTAATACTGAACATGAAAGTTTCAATATTTAGAGATTTCTCACTTCGCCGTAACACTTAAATAATTTGAATTGAAAGATGGCTCCGTTCGAAATGACGGCAGCTTTATTAAATAGAGTCATGAAAAAACTTTTCACTATACTATTTATTTGCTTTGTATTAATTCTTACTTATTCATTCATCAGCAAACAACAAACATCTTCCTTTGAATTTCATGAAAACCTGAGTGAATATCAGTTCTTCAAAGGTGAAATGAAATTATTGCAGCCAAACGACGGCATTATTCCTTATGATTTAAACACACCACTCTTCAGCAGTTATGCAGAAAAAGCAAGATTTATTCAATTGCCAAAAGGAACCAAAGCAAAGTATAATGCTGATTCCATTTTTGATTTACCCATTGGCACAGTGCTCATCAAAAACTTTTATTATCCTAATGATTTCAGAGATGAAAGCAAAGGGAGAAGAATAATTGAAACACGTTTACTCGTGAATCAAACAGATGGCTGGGCAACTTATCAATACATCTGGAACAAAGAACAAACTGAAGCGGTATTTGAGCCCATCGGCGATGTCACGCCTGTTGAGTACATTGATGCTAATGGGAAAAAAGTTTCCTTCAACTATATTATTCCCACGCAGGCACAATGCATGGGCTGTCATAAACAAAGTAATGGACTGCAACCTATCGGCATTACCGCACGGCATTTAAATGGTGATTACCAGTATACAACCGGCAAACAAAATCAATTGCAATACTGGCAGCATCTCGGCATTATTGATTTGCCTTCTTCATCCATCCCTGCGAATGCTGTTTGGAATAAGGAACAAAGCGGAACATTGGAACAACGTGCAAGAGCTTACCTGGATATCAACTGCGGGCATTGCCATAACAAAAACGGACCCGGCAGCAGCAGTGGTTTGTTTTTAGATATTCATGAAACAGATGCAACAAAATTGGGCATCAATAAAACACCTGTAGCAGCAGGAAGAGCAAGCGGAAATTTGTCGTTTGATATACATCCCGGCAAGCCGGATAAATCCATTGTTATTTATCGTATGAAATCAACTGACCCCGGAATTGCTATGCCGGAGGTAGGGAGAGAAGTAATACACAAAGAAGGAATTACACTAGTTAGTGCATGGATTAAAGAGTTGGCAAAACACTTATAGTTCTACCAATTACAATTCTTTTTTACAGTACATCTTTCACTACATTATAAATTACTTTTGGACTTCCTAAGGTATAGTAGTGTAATACAGGCACACCAAATTCTTTCAATTCTTTTGATTGTTGTATGAGCCACTCTGTGCCTATCTTTTTGCAATCTTCATCAGTTTTTGCTTTCAATATTTCCATACTCAAATCAGTAGGTATGTCTACATGAAACGTTCTGGGAATAACAGATAATTGTTTTTTGTTAGTGAGCGGCTTTAAGCCCGGAATGATGGGTACTTCAATTCCCATTTCACGGCACTGTTTTACAAATGCAAAAAACTTTTGATTGTCAAAAAACATTTGTGTCATAATGTACTCGGCGCCTGCATCAATTTTTTCTTTTAGGCGTTGCATTTCTATTTCCATATTGGGACATTCAAAATGCTTTTCAGGATAGCCGGCTACTCCTGCACAAAAATCAGTGCGAAATCCTTCCCGTATATCTTCTTCCAGATAAATGCCGTGGTTAAGATTGATGGTTTGTTTTAACAGATCAATAGCCAGTTTGTTGCCTTCCGGATGTGGTTCAAAGTTGGCTTCATTCTTTGCAGCATCACCACGAAGTACCAATACACTTTGAACGCCAATGAAGTTAAGATCAATTAATGCATCCTCTGTTTCTCTTTTTGAAAAACCGCCGCAAATTAAGTGAGGTACAGCATCTGTATTATAATGGTTTTGTATAGCCGCACAAATACCCACCGTGCCGGGTCGCTTGCGCACTTCTACTTTTTCAAAGGTGCCATCCTGTTTTTTCTTAAATACCTGCTCTGCCCGATGATAGGTAACATTAATAAAAGATGGTTTAAACTCCATTAAAGGATCCAGATGATCGTAAATGGAATTAATGGTTTTACCTTTTAAAGGGGGTAAAATTTCAAATGATACCAAAGTGTCTTTTGCCTGTGCTATATGTTCTGTAACCTTCATGATTGATTGCTGTTCGTTTTAGTAAGGTGAGCGGCGAACAACAGATGCCCATAGAACAGGACCCCTGAAGTGTGCGACGCAAAACCGATGCCCTTTGCAGGAAGCCGGTATCAACACCATCTTGCAAACTTAATCAAGCATGGGCTTTCCATCAAATGATTATTACTTTTCTTTCACGTTTTCGAATAAAGTTTTGAACAGGAATGTGGTATTTTCGCAATTAAACAATAAATTTTGAGCTTAACCATTCATACCAGGAGTTTAGTAAAGCGCTATCGTACCCGTACCGTGGCCAGTGAGGTGAGCATTAACGTAAAGCAGGGTGAAATTGTGGGTCTGCTGGGTCCTAATGGTGCCGGTAAAACCACCACGTTTTATATGGTAGTGGGTTTTATTAAACCTGATGAGGGCGAAGTATTTCTGAATGATGAAAACATCACTAAAATGCCCATGTACAAGCGTGCACAAATGGGTATTGGCTATTTACCGCAGGAAGCAAGTGTGTTTCGTAAGTTGACCGTAGAAGAAAATATTGCTGCAGTACTGGAAATGACAAAGCTGAGCAAAGAAGAGCAGCGTCAAAAACTGGAAGAGCTGCTCACGGAGTTTCGCCTGCACCATGTACGTAAAAACCTGGGTGACAGCTTGAGTGGTGGCGAAAGAAGACGTACAGAAATAGCCCGTGCACTGGCAGTGGATCCCAAGTTTATTTTATTAGATGAGCCTTTTGCCGGTGTGGATCCCATAGCTGTGGAAGATATTCAAAGTGTGGTAGCCAGATTGAAGTATAAAAATATCGGCATCTTAATCACAGATCATAACGTAACGGAAACCCTGAGCATTTGTGACCGTGCATACCTGCTTATTGAAGGGAAAATCTTTCAGCATGGTACTGCCGAAGAACTGGCGGCTAACGAACAGGTACGCCGCTTGTACCTGGGCCGCAACTTTGAGCTCAAACGCAAGGATTATCTGCATGAAGAAGCCAGTGAGAGCATAAAGCAGGAAGAAGAAAATTCCGGATGATAGGCACGTAAGGTCTTGCCTGTTTAGGTAGTTTCATTTATCTTTCCAGCCTCTATCACCATGAAACTGCTGAGCCCTGCCATATCAAGACTGGCCCGATTGCGTATGTGGCGTATTGAAAGCTGGATTAATAATCCGGTTACAGCCCAGCGTGAAGTGCTGCAGGATATCGTTACCACAGCCCAATACACCCAATACGGTCATCAGTATCAGTTTTCAAAACTTTTCAGCATTCGGGATTTTAAAAGCACTGTACCTGTGTGTGAATATGATGATATGAAACCCTGGATTGAACGGATGATGAATGGTGAAGAAAATGTTTTATGGCCCACTCCTGTAAATTGGTTTGCCAAAAGCAGTGGCACCACCAGCGATAAAAGTAAGTTTATTCCTGTGAGCGAAGAGAGTTTGAAAGAAGGTCATTATAAAGCTGCCAAAGATGTGCTTACACTTTATTACAATAATTTTCCAACCAGCGAATTATTAACCGGCAAGGGATTGGTCATAGGCGGCAGCCACAATGTGTATCAGGTAAATGAAGAAGTACAATATGGCGATTTAAGTGCTGTGCTGATGCAGAATGCACCCTTCTGGAGCAGTTGGATTCGTACGCCGGGTTTAGACATTGCATTGATGGATGAATGGGAAAATAAAATTGAAAAGCTTGCCGAGAATACAATTAAAGATCCTGTTACTTCCATCAGTGGAGTGCCTACATGGACGCTGGTTTTATTCCGGCGAATTTTAGAAATAACAGGTAAGCAATCCATTAGTGAAGTGTGGCCGCAAATGGAATTATACCTGCATGGCGGTGTTTCATTTATACCTTATAAAGAACAGTTTGAACAGTTAATTGGTAAGCCCATTAACTATCTGGAAATGTATAATGCCAGCGAAGGTTTTTTTGCAGCTCAGGATGAACCGGGTGCTCATGGGATGCTGCTCTTCACTGATCATGGAATATTTTATGAATTTATGCCGGTTGAAGAGTATGGAAAACAATTTCCTGTAACTGTAGGCTTGTCAAAAGTAGAAATAGGCAAAAATTATGCTCCGGTTATAAGCACTAATGGTGGGCTTTGGCGATATATTGTGGGCGATACAATACAATTTACTTCACTTGAGCCCTTTAGAATAAAAGTTAGTGGCAGGCTCAAACATTTTATTAATGCATTTGGAGAAGAATTAATAGTTGATAATACCGATAAAGCGATTGCTGTTGCTTGTGAGCAAACGGGCGCCATAGTTAATGATTACACTGCAGCACCCATTTACTTTACACATAATAATACAGGAGCACATGAGTGGTTAATTGAGTTTGAAAAATTTCCCGTAGGGCTAAATGACTTTGTGTTTGAGCTGGATACTGCACTTAAAAATATCAACAGTGATTATGAAGCCAAGCGGCATAAAAATATGGCACTTCGCTTACCATTTGTTCGGCCTGTTGAAAAAGGTACCTTTAATACGTGGCTGCAAAGCAAAGGAAAATTGGGGGGTCAGCATAAAGTACCAAGATTAAGTAACGACCGAAAAATAATTGAAGAGATAGATGCTTTGAAATAAAGTAAGGAGATTGAAAAACACTTTGCAAACAATTAATATCGTTTCAATTATTCAGCAAAAATGAAAATAGAAGGGCTCAACTCGCTTCGTTTCTTTGCATTTCTATCAATCTATCTTTTTCACACCACTCCTTTTTTTAAGTATGGATATGCAGGCGTTGATTTTTTCTTTGTTCTTTCCAGCTTTTTGTTAACCTATCTTGCCTTAAAAGAGTTTGAAGTTACTTCAGGGTTTTCAAAAAGAAACTTTTTTATACGCAGAGCCTTACGCATTTTTCCGCTTTACTTTCTGGTTTTAATCTTTTCCTTTCTTATTCTCCCATTGGCTGGCTCTTATTTCAACTACTCTATAAGTTTGCCGCAGCAAGAGTGGATGTATGTGTTTTTTTTATCAAATTATGATTATGCCGACAGCATTTTTGCATTAAAATTTCTTTGGTCCATTGGAGTTGAAGAGCAATTTTATCTTTTATTTTTAATAAGTAGTACGTTCATTATAAAACGGCCCTTATTCATCATAATTTTTTTGCTCGCTGTTTTTGTTCTGTTTATGTTAATTGCAGAAGCGAATAATTTTAATTTTTATACCCATACTATTACTCATTTTCCCAAGTTTTTAGCAGGTATAGCAGGGGCACATCTTTATTATAAAAACAATTATAAAAGCGCCAACATTCTTTTTTTGCTTGTGGTTTCTTTTGTATTGCTGTTTATACCTCAACCGGATTTGATCACTCATCTGTTATTATCTCTTTTATTTATCTGTATTATTATGCTGGCAGTAAAATATGCCTCCGGTTTAAAGAAAAATATTTTTTACAGATTTACAGAAACCTGGGGTAACTATACTTACGGGCTATATGTTTACAGTGGTTTTGTAATTACATTTAATTCTAAATTTATACACATTGATAATGCAGTATTAAATTTTGCTGTTTGCCTGTTGCTTTTATTAATTGTTTCTTATTTGTCTTATCATTTTTATGAAAAATGGTTTTTAGCGCTAAAAAAATATTTTAGAACCGTAAAAGAGATTTGACGACTAAATCACATGGTATTACTTTTGAAAAACTGATGATTACCTTTTTGAAGCAGGCTTGTTGCATCAAGCTCCTGCATTAAGAGCGACGTATGATTGTCACCGGGCATACTAATGAAGTGATGAAACATCATGAAATAACAAAGCAGTCAAGTCTGATGGACGGATAAAAGCCCTTACTTTGCATTATTCCAAACAATTTAATTATGAAATTACTTGAAGGAAAAGTAGCTATCATTACTGGCGCTGCACGTGGCATAGGCGAAGCAGTTGCCATCAAATTTGCAGAGCATGGCGCTCATGTAGCTTTCACTTTTGTGAGTGACAGCAGTAAGGAAAAAGCCTCTGCACTCGAAGCCAAATTGCAGGGCATGGGTGTAAAAGCAAAAGCTTATCAAAGTAATGCAGGTGATTTTACCGCTTGTGAAGCTTTTGTAAATGATGTGCTTAAAGAATTTGGCACAGTGGATATTTGCGTAAACAACGCAGGAATTTCAAAAGATAATTTGCTGCTGCGCATGAGTCCGGAGCAGTTTGAAGAAGTGATAAAAGTAAATCTCAACTCCGTGTTTTACATGACCAAGCAAATTATTAAACCTATGATGAAGGCAAGAAGCGGCAGCATTATCAATATGAGTTCTGTTATTGGCGAAATGGGTAATGCCGGGCAAAGCAGTTATGCGGCCAGCAAAGCAGGCGTTATCGGTTTTACCAAAAGTGTGGCTAAAGAACTGGGCAGCAGAAATATTCGCTGCAATGCTATTGCTCCCGGCTTTGTAGAAACGGATATGACCAGTTATTTAAAAGATGGAGAAGCAGCAGATAAGTATAAAGCAGGTATTCCGCTGGGCCGTTTTGCCAGTGCTGAAGATATTGCCAATGTTACTTTATTCCTCGCCAGTGATTTGAGCAGTTATGTTACGGGGCAAACCATCAGCGCCTGCGGTGGATTGAATATTTAAAACGAACGTCTATAAATGAAAACAGCCCGGTCAACTGAACGGGCTGTTTTTATTTACATGTGCTTATCTATTTCTTTACTGAGCGCATTAAAAATATCATCAATGCTGCCTTCGCCTTTAACTTCTACAAATTTTCCAAACTGTTTGTAATAATCTGCTACTACAGTGGTTTTGTTTTTGTATTCGGCAATGCGTGCACGAATCACATCTTCATTGGTATCATCACTTCTGCCGCTTGTAAGGCCACGGTTGAGCAAACGTTTCACAAGCTCTTCTTCCGTTACAACAAGAGAAATGAATTCATTAATTTGAGTGCCTTTCAATTTTAAAAGCTTATCTAAACCTTCTGCCTGCGCAACCGTACGTGGAAAACCGTCAAACAAAAAACCCTTTGCTTCAGGATTGTTTTCCAAGGCTGTACTTATCATCCCAATAACCACCTCATCGGGCACCAAAGCACCTTTATCCATAATTTTTTTTGCCTCCAGCCCCAATGGAGTTTCGCCTGCAATTTCACTGCGCAGCAAGTCACCTGTGCTCAGATGTTTTAAACCATACTTTGAAATAAGCCGTTCTGATTGTGTACCCTTTCCACTCCCGGGAGGTCCAAACAAAATTAAATTAAACATAAGCAGTACTAACCCTTAGTGAACCGTAAATATAATATGACCCGCCCAAACTTTAACACTCTGAACCAATTTTGATGCAAAATGTTTATACAAAAGGAAATGTTAAGAGCCTGCGTTCGTCGTACTTCCGACAATCCACCCGGTTCCATACTTCGTACATTTGGAAAAGCATTTTTATGAAGAAAGCGTTGTTATTGATAATGTTGGCACAACTTACATTTGTTAGCTGTCAATCGCAGACAACAACTGTGGCATCAAAAGAAAAAAAAGTTATGAGTACAGACAAAAAAAATCCCGTTTATTCTAAAACGGATAGCAGTAAAGTAAACATGAGTGAAGAGGATTGGAAAAAAATTCTTCCATCAGATGTGTTTTATATTGCCCGTCAAAAAGGAACAGAGCGTCCCTGGACAAGTAAGTTTGAAAAGTTTAATGAAATAGGTACATACTATTGTGCCGCCTGTGGTAATGCCTTGTTTAAAAGTGATACCAAGTTTGATAGTGGTTGCGGCTGGCCCAGCTTTTATGAACCCATCAGCAAAGGAGCCATCATTTACACACCGGATAACAGCCATGGCATGCAGCGCACAGAAGTGCAATGCGGCCGGTGTAAAGCACATCTTGGCCATGTATTTGAAGATGGCCCACCCCCAACAGGGTTGCGTTATTGCATAAATGGTGTGATCCTTGATTTTGAAAAAGCTAAAGCAGTGGAAAAAAATTATAATCAAAAGAAGAGTGGTGAGTAACACTTGTTGTAATGATGAAAAGGCGATTCAGAGATGAGTCGCCTTTTTTGTGCCATTCATCAAATTCCCTCCACTCAACAACCTTTCCCTTTATCTTTAGCCTTCACAAAACTTTGCTATGATCAGATTATTTGCTCTTGCTTTATGCCTTTATGCCTGCCCTTTCAATTCTTTAGCACAATCGCCTTCCTGGCTTCGCTATCCATCGATTTCGCCCGATGGAAAAACCATTGTGTTTACGTACAAAGGTGATTTGTATAAAGTAGCTGCCACAGGCGGCACTGCCACTCCACTCACCATGCACGAAGCTCATGATTTTATGCCGGTGTGGAGCAATGATGGTAAAACCATTGCTTTTGCCAGTGATCGTTATGGAAATTTTGATGTGTACACCATTTCCATAAACGGCGGGGAGGCCAAACGCATTACCTATCATTCATCAGGTGAATATCCCTATGCTTTCAGTAATGATGATAAATCCATTGTTTTTGGCGGTACAAGAATGGATTTGCCTTCCAATCGTCAATTCCCCACCGGTTATATGAGTGAGTTGTATAACGTTTCAGTAAACGGTGGACGGGTTACACAAATCATCAGCACACCTGCAGAAGATATCCGTTACTCTAAAAACGGTAACCAGTTTCTGTATACCAATAAACCTGCCGGAGAAAACCAGTGGCGCAAGCATCATACCTCCTCTGTTACAAGAGATGTTTGTGTGTATGATGCAAAAACAGGCACGCATAAACAAATCACTTCTTTCAATGGAGAAGATCGTAATCCTGTTTTTACAACCGATGAAAGCGGATTTTATTATTTGAGTGAAGAAAGCGGTTCCTTCAATGTACATAAGATGAACATGAGCGGAGGTAAATCAGAAAAGGTGACCAACTTCAAGAAGCATCCCGTACGTTTTTTAAGCAGCAGTAAAGATGGCTTGCTTTGTTTTTCTTATGATGGTGATTTGTACACCATGAAAACAGGATCATCAGCTCAAAAGGTTAACATCTCCATCCTTGCTGATGCACGGAGTAATAATGAACGTATTTACCGTGTAAGCAGTGGTAGCGGCATGAGTGTTTCTCCTAATGGCAAAGAAGTGGCCTTTATTTACCGTGGTGAGGTATTTGTAACCAGTGTGGAAGGCGGTATAACCAAACGCATTACCAATACACCCGAGCAGGAAACATCTGTAAACTTTTCACCCGATGGCAAAAAGTTACTGTATGCCAGTGAGCGTAATAATAAGTGGAGTGTATATGAAAGTACCATTGAGCGGAAAGATGAGCCTTATTTCTATGCATCTACACTCATAAAAGAAACAGCAGTGCTTGATAATAAAAATCACAACACACAACCTTTGTATTCACCTGATGGAAAAGAGATCGCTTACATTGAAAATTTAAATCAACTCCGTATTTACAATATTGCAACTAAGCAAAGTCGTACCATATTAACAGGTGATCTGTTATTTGCATTTGTTGAAAATGATCAGTATTTCCAGTGGAGTCCTGACAGTAAGTGGTTATTATTTGACTATGCAGTGCCCGGTAGTGCTGTTGGTGAAGTTGGTTTGGTTAGTGCTGATGGTAAGAATATTAAAAATCTAACGGAAAGCGGTTTCAGTGATTATAATGCCAAATGGATCATGGGTGGTAAAGCCATGCTGTGGATGAGCAACCGTGATGGCCTCCGTGCAGCAGCTATGAGCGGTGGTGCACAGGCTGATGCATATGCTATGTTCTTTACACAGGAAGCATTTGATAAGTTTAAGCTGAGCAAAGAAGAGGCTGCCCTGCAAAAAGAAATTGAAGAGAACAAAACAAAAGCTGATACTTCTAAAAAGAAAACGCCGGCTAAAGATTCTGTGGTTATTGACTGGGATGGATTGAACATGCGTAAAGCAAAACTCACCATTCATTCCTCTACATTAGGTGATGTGCTGGTAAGTAAAGATGGTGAAACACTTTATTATTTAGCACGCTTTGAACGTGGAATGAATTTATGGACCACCAATCTGCGTACAAGAGAAACCAAAATGCTTGTGCCGCTCAATGCAGGTTTTGCCAATATGCAATGGGATAAAGAGCAGAAGTCTATTTTCTTAAACAGCGATGGTGGTTTTACGAAAATTGATCCCAACAGCGGCAAACAGGATCGTATTGGCATTAATGGCGAAATGATGGTTGATGGTTTAAAAGAACGCATCTATATGTTTGAGCATGTGTGGCGCAGAACCAAAACTACTTTCTACAATAAAAGTTTTCATGGTATTGATTGGGATAGCTTCAAACCTGATTATGAAAAATATTTACCGCATATCAGCAACAATCATGAGCTTGCAGAAATGCTGAGTGAGTTGCTGGGTGAGTTGAATGTAAGTCACAGCGGTGCACGTTTTGGTGGTTTTAATCCTAATGGTGATGCTACCGCTTCACTTGGTATTTTTTATGATTATAATTTTAAAGGCAACGGTGTAAAAATCCTGGAAGTAATCAAAGATGGTCCGCTGGATAAAGCCGGTATGAATGTAAAAGCCGGAATGATTATTGAAAGTATTGATGGCGAACTCATCACTCCGGATAAAGATCTGTCACAATACTTAAACCGTAAAGCCGGTAAAAATACATTGCTTGTAATTGTTGATGGTACTGCAAAACTTGAACTCACCATCAAACCGGTTTCTTTAGGTGAAGAAAACGGATTGCTCTACCGCCGCTGGGTAAAACGCAATGCAGATGAAGTAGAGAAAATGAGTAATGGTGAACTGGGTTATGTACACATTCCCGGCATGAGTGATGGTGCCTTCCGTTCTACCTATGAAGAAATCATGGGTAAGTATTTTCATAAAAAAGGAATTGTGGTGGATACAAGAAATAATGGTGGCGGTGATTTGGTTGCCGACTTAGCCATGTTCCTCAGTGGTAAAAAGTTTATGGATTATGGTAATGATGTTCGTAACAACGGATTTGAACCCAACTTTCGCTGGACAAAGCCAAGTGTATCGCTCGCCAATGAAGGGAATTACAGTGATGGTCATTGTTATGCATACATGGTGCGTCAGCAGGGAATCGGTAAGTTGATAGGCATGCCTGTGCCTGGTACCTGTTCCTTTGCTGCATGGAGTGGATTGATGGATACCGGAATTACATGGGGCGCTCCTACCGTAGGTTGTAAAGATGTAAATGGAAAGTATCTGGAGAATGCACAAACAGAACCGGATATGCTGCAGCGGAACGATTATGATAAAGTAATTACTGGTAAAGACCAGCAATTAGAACTGGCTGTGAAGGAGTTGTTGAAGCAATGAAATATTTTTAAATTATTTAAAAGGCCGCATGTAAATGCGGCCTTTTTTATAGTATTTCCGGGCGCAGGGTAATCAAACTGCTTTACAGTAATTAATATAAACTCAACTCAGTATTGTTTACAAAAAGAATGTTCAGCTTAACGGGTGTTCCTTTTCTTTTTCATGAACCGCTGCAAGAGATTTTGCTTTGTAAGAATCAATATGCTCAACTGTAATCTCGGATGGAAAAACACAATCTTCATCATAATATATAGTATCATTAAAGTTTTTCTGGTGTAGTCCTGTACAGTTAATAAATCTTGTTTTTAGAAAATCTGTTCCGCCAAAATCCACTTCCTTAAAGTGGATATTTTCAAACAATACTTCTTCAAAACGGACACTGTTAAATTTTACCTGTTCCATCATCCCGTTTTTAAACTCAACTTTTTGCAGATTGGATCTCTCAAATGTTGTTCTGTGTATGTTAAGGTTATTAAGTTTAATATCTGTAATGGTTGCATAGCTGAGAGCACTCCTTGATATATTTACCTGTTCAAAACCCAGTTCAGCCATGTATACATAATTAAAATCATTTTGATAAAGGCTCATTTCAAGCCCTTCTTTCCTGTTATATAAATAGGCTTTCCGCATAAACATTGCATAAGCATCTGCTGTAACCTGTTTATGCCAGATACTCCTGTATTTTTGATAAGAAAAAAGTTGTCTGAATTCATCGTTATACTTCTTTTCTACTTCGTCCTTGTTTCTGATAAAAATTTCGGGGTCAGCTTTTTTATCAGCTACCAGCTGGCTGAATTCAGGGGTGTTTTGTTTTTCAATACTTGTATAGAGTGTGCTTATTACCTTATTAATATCAACTATCCGCTGTTTCATAGGTGTATCCTGTATAAAAAAATTGCGGTTAATATCCTGTAATCCTCCGGCAATATAAATTAACTCTTCTTTATTGCTGTCCTGTATAAGAGTGGACAGGATGGAATTGATAATATCATAGTCAAGCTCAGTATAAAGACGGCTGAGTAATACATCAATCGTATTTTTTTCAAAGTCTTCATCCTGTTTAAAAATACTTAAGGTTGCAATAGCGGCCAGTACTTCCTGCTTATTCTGTTTAAAAAGATTTTCGTTGGTTTCTTTAAACTTTTCAAGACGGTTTTGATAAAGTAATTTTTCTTTTTCATCTTTTTTTTCCAACTGTAATTTTCTGAAACCCCAAATGGCAGATATAATACCGGAAATAGTAACAATAACCCACGGAGTACTGCTGCTGCTTAGTAATTCCCACATATACATCAGTTTTAGAGAAAGAAAGTTATTATCAATTGCCATCAATGTCAATACCCCTTTTCGGGTATAAAAAAAGAGGCACTTGCCTCTTTACCTGAAATTATTTTTTGATTAATGTATTTCCCACACTTCATTTCCTCTGAGTAATTTATCCAAATCACCTTTCCCTTTTTTAGCAATTACATCTTCTATTTGTAAACGCATACCATCTTCATAGCAGGCACGTTCAGTTTCATAAAATACACCAAACGGTCTGGGTAAATGCCCGTCTCGTGAAGGGTTATCAAACATGCGTACTAAAATCTGTGCTTTATAAAAATCATGATCATCATGCACCCACAAGTCATCTTTGCTGTGGCCTTCATCTAAATTTACCACCACCGGCTTGAAACCATCCAGCTTTACACCTTTGTTTTGCGAAGCACCAAATACTAATGGTTCTCCCTGTTTTAAATACAAACCCTCTTCAGCTTTAGATGATTTTTCAGTAAACACTTCAAAAGCACCATCATTAAAGATGTTACAGTTCTGATAAATTTCTAAGAACGATGCGCCTTTATGTGCATTAGCACGTGTGAGCATTTCTTGTAAATGCTTTGGGTCACGGTCCATACTGCGTGCAATAAATGTAGCATCTGCTCCTATGGCTAATGCCAGCGGGTTAAACGGATGATCAATACTTCCAAACGGAGTACTCTTGGTTATTTTGTTTTCTTCAGATGTAGGTGAATATTGACCTTTAGTTAATCCATAAATCTGGTTGTTGAATAACAGAATATTTACATCAAAGTTTCTGCGCAGCAAATGAATGGTATGATTGCCTCCTATGCTCAATCCATCGCCGTCGCCTGTAACAATCCACACACTCAAATCAGGGCGGGCTGCTTTTAAACCGCTTGCTACAGCAGTAGCTCTGCCATGAATAGAGTGCATACCATAGGTATTCATATAATATGGAAAGCGGCTGCTGCATCCAATTCCACTTATGATAACAATATTTTCTCTGGGCACACCTATGCCGGGCATTACTTTTTGCACCTGTGCAAGAATGGAATAATCGCCGCAGCCTGGGCACCAGCGTACTTCCTGGTCGGTTGCAAAATCTTTAGCTGTAAGTGAAACGGGCGGATTGATGGTTTCGTTTGCCATAATTTATATAATGTATTACTTCAAATTTCCTGAATTATTATCAATTATCCATTAAATTATTATCTATTTTTCAATAGCTCCTCCCAGTACTCAGCAGCTCTTCTGGTATGCGGTATTACAATGGTGCCTCCTACAATATTTGCAACAGCAAAAATCTCATACATCTGTTCAGTAGTAATTCCCTGCTCATAGCATTTACCCAAATGGTATTTAATACAATCGTCACATCGTAGCACCATGCTGGCTACCAGCCCCAGCATTTCTTTGGTTTGGGTAGAAAGTGCACCCTCGGCATAGGTATTCGTATCTAAATTCCAAAGGCGTTTGATAACCAGATTGTCTTTGCTCAAAATTACTTCGTTCATTTTTGTGCGGTAGTCATTAAACTCCTGTATAAGATTGCTCATGTTTTTTTTGATAAAGATAAGATGCGTATGAAACAAATCGACGCTCTTTGTGAGCGGGTATTTTATCAGCAATTTCTTCTGTTGAAGTAAGGTAGCTGTACCCTTTGAGTTTGGGATAATCTTAAATACTTCATCCAAAACCAGTTATCCCTACCTTTGCTGCCCAAATTAATTGTAATGAAACTCTTCAATGTATATATACGCTATCGTTTGTATATAGGTATTGTTTTATTGGTGGCAGCCGTAATTGTAAATTATTTCACCGGTTTTTGGCCCTCTTTTATTTTATACCTTATTGCGGTAGTTAGCATTTTCAGTCATTTCTTTTTTGGTCCCCTTCGTTTAATTCAGGAGTATATGGAAAAAGGCGATTTGGAAGGTGCTGAAACAATTCTCAACCAGGTGCAGTTTCCCGGCTTATTATTTAAGCCTATACGTTCTGTGTATTACACGCTCAAAGGCAATATTGCCATGACCAAGCAGGATTTTGAAGGTGCTGAAAAAATGATGAAAAAGGGAATAGACCTCGGCTCCGGCTCCTCACTTATGCAGGGAGCTGAAGGTGCCAGTCTTTTGCAAATGGGCATGCTGGCCATGCAAAAGAACGATTTAAAGCAGGCGGAAAGCTACATCCGTCAGGCAATTCGCAAGGGCTTGCCCGATAAAGAAAATCAGGCAGCTGCCTTTTTACAGATGTGCAGCATTATGATGAATAAGAGAGAGTTTCGTGCTGCTAAAGATTTTTTTCGTAAAGCAAAAGCATTAAAGCCCACTACACCTCAAATAGCAGATCAAATAAAGCAAATGGAAAAATACATAAATCGGATTCCGGGATAAAATAAAAAAGAGGGCGATGGTGGCTTTAAGTTAGGCGATAGTTTTCGCCCTCCCTGGGTAATTTTCAGATTCTCAAGAATTTTAAAAAGAACGTTAACAACGGCTGTAACCTGATGACTTTCCAAAAATACCGATGCACTTTGATCTAAAAAATACCACAAAGCGGGTATAACCCCCTCTTTTTTAGATACCACATCCTTACAATTGTTATACTTTCTTAATTTGTGTTTAAGTATTGCCAAAAAGTGCTTCAACAGCCCGTTTTCTGTAATCAAAGATTTTTTGAACCTGTTTTTCCACAAGCAGTAAATTGGCCAGGTCGCCCAGTATCCACAATGGAATTTTGTAGTGTACAATATCTGTCATTTCCACACCTTCTTTAACTTCCTTAAAATGATGCTGGTGGTGCCATAACGTATAAGGTCCAAATCGTTGTTCATCCACAAAGAATTTTTCATTCTCTACATGTGTAATTTCCGTCATCCAATAAACCCTGTACAAAGGCAAGGGGCTTACTTTGTATTCAATAATCTGCCCGGGATACATCCGTTCACCATGATGTTTGGAAATTACCTCAAAATTCATGTGCGCCGGTGTTATAGCTGCAAGATTGGCCGGGTTGCTGAAAAAATCCCAGGCTTCCTTCAATGATACGGGAATTTTCTGAACGGTTTTTATACTGTAAACTTTTGACATAAATTTTATAACTGTCTTTTGAACTTCCTAGTTTTTAAATTATCCATTTTAGTTATCTGCCAAAAATGAAACTGTGACTTTTATTTGCATAGCTCATTATTACAATTATTAATGCTAAAGGTTGAACAGAAGATTTGAATTCTTACAATTAACTTTGAATCATGAGCATCAATAAAGATAAATTAGAGATAAAATTCAACGATGAATATCAAAAGCTCAACGAAAAACAACGATTGGCAGTTGATACTATTGAAGGCCCGGTTATGGTAATTGCAGGCCCGGGTACGGGTAAAACGCAAATCCTTGCCAGCCGCATCGGCAAAATTTTATTAGATACAGATACCTTGCCTGAGAATATTTTATGCCTTACGTATACTGACGCAGGTGTGGTGGCTATGCGTAAACGATTGGTGAGTTTTATAGGCAGTGCTGCCTATAAAGTAAATATTCACACGTTTCATTCTTTTTGTAATACGGTTATACAGGAAAATATCCGATTCTTTAATAAAAAAGAACTGGAGCCGATTACTGACCTGGAACGGGTACAATTATTAAAACAATTGATAGACGGCTTTACTAAAGACAATCCCCTGAAACGTTACAAAGGTGAAATTTATTACGATCTTCCGCATCTTTCTTCGCTTTACTCTGCCATTAAACGTGAAGGGTGGAAACAAGAATGGCTGCTGGAACAAATTGATACTTACACGCAATCCATCATCCCTGAGACAGAAGGCTTTTATAAAAAAAGAGAAAAAGCAAAAGGCATAACAGAGCTTACTCAAAAAGGAAAAGATGAAACGCAACGGATGGAAAAGTTAAAAGCTGCCATACTTTCTTTCAGTACGTATCAGCAATTGATGCACCAGCAACATCGTTATGATTTTGATGATATGATCAATTGGGTCATTGATTTGTTTCAAACCAACAGTGAAGTATTGCTCAATTACCAAGAACAGTTTCAATACATTCTGGTGGATGAATACCAGGATACCAGTGGCTCACAAAATAAAATTGTGGAATTGCTCATCAGCTATTGGAAAGAAGAGAAGCCTAATATTTTTGTAGTGGGTGATGATGACCAGAGCATTTACCGTTTCCAGGGGGCAAATCTTAAAAATATGATGAACATTGCCACTGCTTATGAAAAGGATCTGGTAAAAGTAGTACTCACCCAAAACTATCGAAGCGTACAACCCATTCTCAACGGTGCAAAAGGATTGATTGAGAATAATGAGCAACGGTTGGTCAATCAATACAAAGACCTCAGTAAAGAATTGATAGCTTCCAACAGCAAACTTGTGGCCTTGAATCTCCAGCCTGTTATTCGTGTGTATGAAAATGAGTTTGCAGAGAATGCTCATATAACACTTTCTGTTAAAGAATTATTGGCCAAAGGAGTAGATCCCGGCCGTATTGCCATTATTTATCGTGAACACAAACTGGGCGATGAGCTTCTGAAGTTTTTTCAACTGCAGCAAATACCTTTTTATGTAAAACGCTCCATTAACCTGCTGGATGATCTATTCATCAACCGTATTCTCAACTTCATCCGTTACACCATTGCAGAACTGGATACACCTTTCAGCGGAGAGCCTTTGTTGTTTGAAATGCTGCATTATGATTTTTTTCAGCTCAGCCCGTTTCGTATTGCTGTTATGAGCAATGAAACGGCTGCCTCTAAAAGCAAGTCAACGAACGAGTCAACGCTTCGTGGTTATATCAATAAAACCGCAGCAGAATCAGCAGGTACATTGTTTGCCGGTAATGAAGAAACACAGGAAATTATCCGCATCAGCCGGTTATTGGAAAATCTTCAAAAGCAGGTGTACAATAAAACCACGCAACAGTGGTTTGAGCACCTCATTAACGAAGCCGGCATTTTAGCATACATCCTCAATCAGCCGGATAAACATTGGCTGATGAGCAAACTCACTTGTTTGTTTGATTATATAAAAGATGCCACGCACCGCAAACCGGAACTCACGTTAAAAGCATTTATTGAGCAAATAGATTTGTTAAAAGAGAATGGCCTTTCACTTCCATTGGTACAAACTACAGGAACAGAAACAGGTGTAAACCTGTTAACGGCACATGGCAGCAAAGGATTGGAGTTTGAATATGTATTTATCACCGGTGCACGAAATGATTCGTGGGAAGGAAAAAAGAAAAATAACCGTGGATTTAAACTGCCGCACAACGTACTGGAACAGGAAGCTGAAAGTGAAACGATTGAAGAATTAAGACGCTTGTTTTTTGTAGCTGTAACCAGAGCAGAGAAATATTTGTACATCTCCTGGCCCAAAATGAAAAATGATGGCAAGCTGATGGAGCCATCACAGTTTATTGAAGAGTTGAGAGAACCCTTACAGATAGAGCCGCAACCTGTTCGTTTAACTGAGGAGGAAAAAACGGTCTTTGCTTCTTTACGATTTGGCATCATTCAAAAACCGGTATTGCAGCAGGCAGAAACTGATTATATCAATCGTTTGCTTGAAAAATTTGTGATGAATGTAACAGCGCTCAACAATTATTTAGATTGTCCGCTGCATTTTTATTATGGAAGCCTGGTACGGGTGCCGATGGCTAAAAGCGAAGCAGCACAGTTTGGTACCGCTGTGCATGAAGCATTGAGTGATTTTATTAATCACATGATGAATAACAACAAACTGTATCCCGATAAGGAGTTTTTAACAGCCCGTTTCAGGGAGCATTTAAAAAATGGAAGAGAGGTTTTTACCAAAGAAAGCCTGCAACGGTTTATGGAACATGGCGAAACGGTGTTGAATAAATACTACGACAAATATTATGTTCCTGCACCCAAAGGTGATTTCATCTTAACCGAATATCCGCTCAACAAAGTAGTGGTGAATGATATTCCGCTGAAAGGATTTACAGATAAAATTCAGTTTTGGGGTAATGATATCGTAATCACTGATTTTAAAACCGGTAGTTTTTCAAAAGCAAAATCGAGAGGTGAATTTGATTTGCCGGGCTCTGAAAAAAAACCGGATGGTGGCAATTACTGGCGGCAGGCCGTATTTTATAAAATACTGGTTGATAACCTGCCGGGTAAAAGCTGGAACGTATTACACACCCAATTTGATTTTGTAGAACCCAATGATAAAGATGAGTTTGATGTTCAAAAACTTTCTATCAGCGCAGAAGAAGCGGCGGTTGTAAAAAAGCAAATAACAGAGAGCTGGGAAAAAATACAGCAACATGATTTTTATACGGGCTGCGGCAAACCGGATTGTGAGTGGTGCAACTTTACTAAGAATAATAAAATGTACACCTCACTAATAGAAGAAGATACAACTGAAGCGGAGCAATTGTTGAGCAGTGAGGATAATTAAAATTTCCTGTTAATCCGGAAAAGCACATAAATACCAGTTCGCACAATTACTTTAAGTTTGCAGCCTTATGCGCTTGAGTAAAATATGGATCTATTGTTTAGTGGCTGTTTTTATAACCGTAGTAAGTTTATTTGAAACCGGTTGTGCCAATATTGTACCACCCGGCGGTGGCCCCAGGGATAGCTTGCCTCCGGTGCCAGTAAGTGCATTACCCAAAGACTCAGCATTAAATGTAACCACCCAAAAAATTACGATCAATTTTGATGAATTTATTGAGTTGAAAAATGCCAATGAAAAAATCCTGATTTCGCCATATCCGGTAAAACAACCTGTGACGGAAAGCAAGCTGCGTACAGTAACCGTTCGTTTAAAAGACTCTTTACTGCCTAATACAACTTATACCATTGATTTTGGCGATGCCATCACTGATTTAAATGAAGGCAATCCGCTAAGAAATTTTCGCTATACTTTTTCTACCGGCAACACTATTGACACAAATGAATTAATAGGGCGCATCATTAATGCAGAAAATGGAGGTACTGACAGTACATTTTTTGCATTACTCTACAAAAAACAGGAAGATTCAACTGTGGCAAAAGAAAAACCATTGTATGTTGCCAGGGTTAACGGAAAGGGGGAATTTCTTTTTACAAATATTCCGGCAGGTACATTTTATGTATATGCATTGAAAGATGCAGATGGTGATAAAAAATACAGTCAGCCAAGTGAAGGGTTCGGCTTTCTTGATTCGGCAATTCAGATTAATGCAACCACAAAAACAGTTGAACTCTTTGCTTATACTGAGGAAAAAGAAAAGCCGAGGAGCAGTTCATCAAGTGCACCAAAAGCAACTGGCAAACCGGGTGCTGTAAAACGTTTAACCTTTAGTTCAAATTTAGAAGCAGGTACACAGGATTTACTGGATAGTTTAAAGTTTACTTACGAAAAACCCTTGAAATTTTTTGATTCTTCCAAAATACAGTTGTTTAAAGACAGTGTAACGCCGGTTACAACAATTGGTTTCCGCTATGATTCTGTAAACAAGAAGATTATACTCTTTACAAATTGGGTAGCCGGAGCATCTTACCGTTTGATTCTTGATGAAGCCTATGCGGCTGATACCACAGGATTAAAACCTGCTAAAACAGATACACTCAACTTTAGAGTACGATCAGAAAAAGAGTATGGTTCTATCAGGATAAAGTTTAAAAATCTTATTCTCAGTAAGAATCCTGTGTTGCTGTTGTATTCAAATGATCAGTTGTCAGGCGCATTTCCATTAACGGGTACTGAATGGCTTCGCAAACTCTACAAGCCCGGCGATTACCAGGTGCGTATTTTGTATGATGATAATAAAAATGGACTCTGGGATCCGGGAAGTTATTTTTCAAAGCCCAGGCGCCAACCGGAAAAAGTTCAGAACATAAGCACAAAGATTACAATCAAATCCAACTGGGATAATGAAATGAATATTGATATCCCGGTAAATGAACCTCCATCAAATTAACAAACAGCTTCGTACATTCGCTCCATGTCCTTTTCTTCTTCTTTATTGGAACAAAGTGTAAATGAATTTGCCAAACTTCCCGGTATTGGAAAAAAAACGGCTTTACGCTTAGTGCTTTATTTGCTCAAACAAAGTAAAGAAGAGGTGAATCAGTTTACTGATGCAGTTGCGCACATGCGCAATGAAATTAAGTTTTGCAAAGAGTGTTTTAATGTGGCCGATACGGATACATGTAATATCTGCAGCAATGTGAGCCGCAACAAACGCATCCTTTGTGTTGTAGAAAGCATTCGTGATGTAATAGCCATTGAGAGTACACAGCAGTTCAGCGGACGTTATCATGTACTGGGCGGTATTATATCTCCCCTGGATGGAGTAGGTCCGGATCAATTAAACATTCAACCGCTCATCAGCCGTATAAAAAAAGATGAAGTGGAAGAACTCATCTTTGCCCTTAATCCAAACATACAGGGCGATACTACACTTTTTTACATCAGCAAGCAACTAAAGGATGCGCAGGTAAAAATAACAACTATTGCCCGGGGTATTGCTTTTGGCGGAGAGCTGGAGTATGCTGATGAAATGACGCTGGCCCGAAGCATCCAAAACCGCCAACCGGTGGGTAATTACATAGGTGTAAAATAGCAAACCTCCTGCATCCACGTTTTTTAAGTCATTCATTTTACCCGTTCAGCAGTGCTTTGTTCCTGTTCAGTGTAACTTAAAGGCTCAACTTTGTTGAATAATTAAATTTGGTAACAGAATTATTCCTGAAATGAAATATTGGAAAATTATTGTACTTCTTTTGGTCATTTTATTGGCAGCAATAAGTGCCTATGTTTGGTTTTTTGAATGGAATAAACCCCAAACCAATGTGGCCAAAGCTGAAGGTATAAAAGTAGAAGCTGCTGTTTTGTTTAATACATACAGCACTAATGAACAAGCTGCCAACAAAACCTATCTTGAAAAAGTAACAGAAGTAACCGGCGAGGTGATGAACGTCACTAAAAATGCAGAAGGTCTTACCGTAGTTTTGTTGAAAACAGATGACCCGATGTTTGGTATCAATTGTACCATCGAGCAAAAAGATATTACAGTGAAAGAAGGAGATAAAGTAACACTCAAAGGCATTTGTACAGGATATTTAACTGATGTGGTTCTTATTCGATGTTATTTAATAAACTGATTCCCTATGTTAAAAATTACAACGTTAATCCTGTTAGCATTAATTGTTATTGTTTATGCCTGCAGGCATGAGCCTTCTCTTGTAAATGGGGCGCCGCCAGATGTAACGCCACCTCCGCCGGGAGCATCAACTATTTGTTTTCAAACAAATGTATTACCCATCTTTGTTTCTAATTGTGCAAAAGGTGGTTGCCATGATGCTGTCACAAAAAAAGAAGGCATTCAATTAGATAACTTTGCCGATATCATGAAGGGTATCAAACCGAACGATCCTGCAGGCAGTAAATACTGGCGGGTTATCATTGATACAAAGCCCGAAGAAAGAATGCCACCACCACCGGCCCCACCAATAACAACAGCTCAAAAAGATTCCATCTACAAATGGATAGTACAAGGTGCCATGAATACCACTAATTGTGCCTCTGCTTGCGATCCGTTACAGTTTTCTTACGGTCTTACAATTCGTTCCATCATCAATAATAATTGTGCCGGCTGTCATGATGCTTCTACTGCAAGCGGCGGTTTAAATTTAACTGATTACAATACCGTTAAAACAGTAACGCTTAATGGTCGTTTATTAGGCTCCATAAACCATCAGCCGGCGTTTAAACCCATGCCTCCTGTTGGTAAATTATCTGATTGTAATATTCAGCAATTTGTAAATTGGAAAAATGCTGGAGCACCTGATAACTAAAATTTAAAAACATTCTTTTATGAAATTAAAATTTGTTGCCGCTTTTTCAGCAATTGTTTTCATTATCAGTTCCTGTTATTATGATAAAGAAGAATTGCTGTACGGAGCCAATCTTTGCGATACTTCGGCCGTAAAATACAGTGTTCAAATAATAAGCATTCTCAACTCGAGTTGCATTTCCTGTCATGGCGGTACCGCCGCCAATGGAGGAGGTATTAAGCTGGGTACTTATAACGATGTAAAAGTGTATGCCACAAATGGCTCCCTCCTTAATGCTGTAACAAGAACAAATAACCCAATGCCTAAGGGCGCTCCCAGACTGGCTGATTGCAGAATAGCTGAGTTGCGCACATGGATACGAAACGGAGCCCCTAATAATTAACCCCCTAAAAAACAGTAACCATGAAACAGTTGTTTTTTCTTTTACTTATTCTGTGCACTGTTTACACAAATGCACAGGATGTGCATCTTACCCGAAACGGACGCATCAGTTTTTTTTCACACACGGCTATTGAGGATATTGATGCAGTAAATAATGAAGTGAGCAGTACCATTAACACCAAAACAGGTGCAGTACAGTTTTTGGTACTTATTAAAAGTTTTCAGTTTAAAAAAGCAGCCATGCAACAGCATTTTAATGATGATGATTATATGAACAGCACTGTTTATCCCAAAGCAGATTTTAAAGGAGTCATTAAGGATCTTACAAAAGTAGATTTTTCAAAAGATGGTACTTATCCTGTGGTGGTAGAAGGTAATTTAACCATGCATGGAGTTACCAATAAAATAACGGCTAATGGAACTATTACTGTAAAAGCAGGAAAAATAAGTTCTTCTTCAAAGTTTAATGTAAAGCTTGCAGAGTATAATATTACAGTTCCTTCTATTGTTAAGGAAAAGATTGCATCATCTGTAGAAGTAACAGTACTGTGTTCTTATGAACCTTATAAAAAATAAAAAATGCCGACCAAAACTATATGTATGAAAAAATTTATTATTTTCTTTCTTCCTGCTTGTGCTGTTATTACTGCAAAAGCACAGGATATAGATTTGGATAAAATGCTGGAAGAAGAGCAGAAGAAAGAGAAAAAAAATAAAGTGCAATACACCGTAGCTACATTTAAAACCACGAGATTAATAAATGGGCATAGTATAGAAAATACAGCACCGGGGATCCTCGATTTAAAAATTCAGCATCGCTTTGGGCAACTCAATGCCGGTTTATATGAACTTTTTGGGCTGGATAATGCAAGTATGCGCTGGGGATTTGATTATGGTATTACCCCACGCCTCAGTGTTGGTTTTGGCAGAAGTACGTATCAAAAACAATACGATGCATTTGTAAAGTATAAAATTTTGCGGCAATCAACCGGCAGGGTAACAATGCCTTTGAGCATGAGTTTTGTAGGTAGTGCAATGATTCAAACACTAAAATGGACAGATCCCAACCGAGAAAATTATTTCAGCTCCAGATTGTATTATGCTTATCAGTTGTTGGTTGCCCGTAAGTTTTCAGAAAACACTTCATTGCAGTTAATGCCTACTCTGGTACATCATAATCTTGTACCATTAGCCTCTGACCCCAATGATATTATTGCAATTGGTGTTGGCGGCCGACAAAAAATAAGTAAACGGGTAAGTTTAAATGTGGAATACTATTATCAGCTGCCACAATTTAAACTCAGCAATACCACTAATTCACTTTCATTTGGTGTTGATATTGAAACAGGAGGCCATGTGTTTCAACTGCATATAACTAACTCACCGGGAATGACAGAGCGTACTTTTATTTCAGAAAACTTTGGTACCTGGAGTAATGGTGATATCTTATTTGGCTTTAATATATCACGTGTGTTTTCATTCAAAAAAAAGAAAAAGTAAATGTATAAGAGCACGCAATTGATGAAACGTAATTGCTTTTTTCAGAAATGAAAATAATTGTTATCATACTTTCTGCTTTTTTGTTAATGGGTACCTCAGGGCAGCCCGGAATTTATGCAACAAATACCGGCATTATTCATTTCAGCTCAGAAGCACCTATGGAATTAATTAATGCTTCCAGCAAAGAACTAAAAGGTGCCGTTGATCCAGACAAACGAACTTTTGCATTTCGTGTCCGTATCAATTCTTTTGAAGGATTTAACAGTCCGCTCCAGAAAGAACATTTCAATGAGAATTATATGGAAACGGAAAAAATACCGGAAGCATTATTCAGTGGAAAAATTATTGAAGATGTAAAGTTGTTTGTTAATGGGGTCTATTCCATCCGTGCCAAAGGGATGCTCACCGTTCATGGGGTATCGCAGGAACGGATTATAAAAAGCGAAGTTGAAGTAAAGAATGGGGTTATGAAAATAAAATCAAAATTTACACTGCTGTTAAGTGATCATAATATTCCAATTCCACGGGTGGTAAAGGAAAAACTGGCGAATGAAATAAAAGTGGAAATAACAGCCGTTCTCATTCAAAAGTAATGCGGTTTTTATTATTATACAGTGCTTTAGTATTATGTTTCATTAATTTATCTGCACAGAGTAATCTTTCATTAACTCCGGTTTTAAATGCAGATGCAGTGAGCGGCAAACCTGCCTGCCTTCTCTTTTCTAAAAAAGGAATGATGTATGCTGCCACATCAAACGGATTGTATTTGTTTAACGGAATCAGTTTAAAACCGCTTTCACACAAAAACGAAAATGTACAAAATGTCTCCTGTCTTTTTGAAGACAGGAATGGTGTATTGTGGATGGGGTGTGCCAATGGATCAGTTTTTTTATTTGAAAAAAATAACATACAGGAGTGGAAACCGCAGGAAGGTTTGCCGCAAAAAGGGATCAGCTCTATTAAAATGGATGCACAGGGTCAGGTATGGCTGGCAACAAAAGGTGAAGGCATTTATGTGTACAGTAATAAAAAAGTTTACAACATCAATACAGCTGATGGGTTGAGCGATGATTATGTATATGATTTACATGTAACAGGCAGTTACATCATTGCTGCCACTGACCAGGGTATAAGTCTGTGTAAATTCAAAAACGGAGAAAAAGAAATTGAAGTAATTAATACCACACAGGGGTTGCCCGATAATATTGTACAAACTATTAATGCTGATGCCAAACAGAAAAATAAAGTTTGGCTCGGATTTCAAAACGGAAATGCCGGAGTGTTTGATGTAGCAAACCATACTTATGAAAATTTTTTTCACGCAACAGAGGCTGATGTATCAGTTGAACAAATACTTCCTCTGGATGAAGAGGTGTGGATACTGCATAATCAGGGCATCATCAGCATCAAGAGGTCATCCTCAAGCCAGAAGAGCAAAACAAGTACAGCATCGTTAAAAAGTGCGGTAAAAGATGATGAAGGAAATATCTGGTTGTTTACACATTCCGGACTGTACCGCTCATCCGGTGAACAATTACAACCTTTATTTTCAATTCCTGATGATCAGATGAATTATGTTAATGATTTACTCCCGGATAATCAGGGTTGCTTTTGGCTTACTGCCAAAGGAGGCTTACGTTGTTACAAGCCTGCCGGAGGTACATATGAAAGTTATTTTGTTCCTCTTCCGTTGAAATCAAAATCTGACATCACCTGTTTGTACTTAGATGCGCAGCAAACCATCTGGATAGGTACCATGGGTGATGGCGTGTTTAAATACAACATTAAATCCGGAAAAATTCAACCACTTTTTGACGACAAAGACATACACAAAGCAAGTATTCTTTCAATAACGGGTAATGCACAAAATATCTGGATTAATTCGCTCGAAGGCGTGTGGCATTATAACATGCTTACCCGGTTGTATGAGAAGTTTGAAACCGTTTCCATTACAGGTTCGGCATATATTTATTATGTGTTTGAAGACAGCAAGGGTAATGTATGGTTTGCTACTGATGGTAAAGGACTTGCTGTTTGGCGCAATGGACGCTATACTGCATATCGTGAAAAAGATGGATTGGCTGCAAAAGTAATTTATTCCGTGGCAGAAGATAAATACGGTAATATTTGGTGCAACTCATTAAACAATGGAATTTATAAATATGATGGTAAGCGGTTTACACATTTTGGAAAAGTACAAGGCCTGCCGGATGCTGCCATCACTTCTCTCACTACCGATACTATAGGTAATGTAATTTGTATTGCTGCCAGTGAATGTTTTTTGATTAATGCTGGTACGGGTGTTATTACTCCTGTTACTTCTGCAGCCGGAGCAGGCGCCATGAATACAAATCTCAACAGCAGTTTCAGCAATGGTGCCAAAACATGGTTTCAGGCAGGTAACCGGGTATATTCCTTTCAAATACCTTCTTACAAACGCATTACATTGCCGCAAACACGCATTGTAAACCTTGAATTATTTTTAAGCGCCATTGATACAACAGTTAAAACCTTTGCATACGATGAAAATAATCTTTCTTTCACTTTTACAGGTTTTTATTACTCAGATCCTTCAAAAGTTATGTATCAATATAAGCTGGAGGGCTATAATAATGAATGGCAATCCACAAAAGACGGGTATGTAAACTTTCCTAAACTGTTGCCAAATACTTATACATTCAGAGTACGCTCATCAGTAAACGGAAATTTCTCAAATGCATCTGAAGCTGCTTATACGTTTACCATCAAAAAACCCTTTTGGCGCACATGGTGGTTTTTGATACTGAGTATTACTGCTGTTACAGCTATTCTTATTTTAATTATTAAAACAAGAGAAGCCGAAGTGCAAAAAATACAGCAGCTGAAAACGGAAAAGCTCAAATCACAGTATGAAACTTTAAAAAATCAGGTAAATCCTCATTTTTTGTTTAACAGTTTTAATACACTCCTTAATGTTATTGATGAAGACCCAAAGAAAGCTTCTGTGTATGTAGAACATCTCAGTGATTTTTACCGCAGTATTGTAAACCTCCGGGAAAAAGATGTTATACCGCTGGAAGAAGAATTAAAATTTATGGAGCATTATTTTTTTATCCAGAAAAAGCGATTTGGTGATGCATTGCAATTTATAAACGGAATATCGGTACAAGACGCTGCGGCTTATACTTTACCTCCGCTTACACTGCAATTGCTGGCAGAGAATGCAATAAAGCATAATGCAGTATCAAAAGAAAAACCTCTCACATTGCATGTACACATAAGCAACAGGTATTTAATTGTAGAAAACAATATCAATCCAAAGTTAAATACAGAAAAAGGAGAGGGGCTGGGCTTACAGAACATTAAAAACCGGTTTCAATTAATTGCAGATAAAGAAGTGAACATTGAACATACTCAATCAACATTTATTATTTCACTACCATTAATTAAAATAGTATGATTCAGATTCTAATGCTTGAGGACGAAGAACCCGCTGCAAAGCGGCTCCAAAAACTCATTCATGAAACGGAACCGGATGCTGTAATAGTAGCTGTACTGGACAGTGTAACAAATGCAAAACTATGGCTGCAGCAAAATCCATCACCTGATGTAATGCTCATAGATATTCATTTAGCAGATGGTTTAAGCCTTGAACTTTTTAAACAGGTGGATGTACAATGTCCGCTCATTTTTACTACCGCTTATGATGAATATGCATTACAGGCATTTAAACTCAACAGTATTGATTACTTACTTAAACCGGTTAAAAAAGAAGAACTCTTTAATGCACTGGAAAAATTCAAAAAGCAAAAAGCAAAGCAACAATCACCTGTTGATGTCCAAAAACTTTTGGAAACCATGCAGCAGCCGGCTGCTCAATACCGTGATCGTTTTATTATACGTTACGGTGAGCATATTAAAACAATTGAAGTAAAGGATATATCTTATTTCTATACAGAGAACCGGGCTAACTTTTTAGTTACTGCAGAAGGTAAACGTTATGTTATTGATTTTAATCTTGACGGATTGGAACGTATGCTCAACCCCAAAACGTTTTTCCGAATCAATCGGCAGTTTATTGTTTCACTCAATGCTATTGATGATATGACGGCATGGACAAAGGCCAGGGTTTTAATAAAACTAAAACCGGCTAATAAGCAGGAAACTATAGTAAGTACAGAGCGCTCACCGGAGTTTAAAAAATGGCTGGCAGGTAATTAATGCCTGTTGTACTATTTAAAATTCCTGTTCAACAGCATTTTTTTGCAGCGCACACAGATAATTAAGAACTTTAACTCATTAAAAATTATTTACTATGAAATATACAGCGGCAGTACTCATCTTATTACTGATTGCATCCTGCTCCAATAAAAAGGAGGATACACCAGCGGGTGAGCCCAACTTAAAAGACGGTACCTGGCGTGTGAGTTTTTATTGGGATGAAAAAGATGAAACCAATGATTTCAATGGCTATGCCCTCATGTTTGGTGATGGAGGTGTGTTAATGGCTCATAAAGGAGCGGCAATGACTACAGGCACTTGGAGCCAAACAAGCACCCAACTCATTATCAATTTCACTGATCCCGTGCTTAGTGAGTTGAATGATGATTGGTTGATAACTGAAAAAACTTCAACAGTTATCAAACTCAAGGATGATAACCCTGCTCAGGACGACCAATTGCATCTTACTAAAAACTAAAGTTTGCTTGCATTATTAAAGCCGTACCCTTTGATGGTGCGGCTTTTTCATTTACATTTGCACTGCATTTGGCGGATTTGTTTATTGTTCGGCCAACGGAACTAATAAACGTTACAAACTCCCTCACAGGTTTTTCAATCGTTTATAGTTCAAAGAAAATGGTTCGGTCGTCGGCGTTGGTGCTGTAATGATGCTTTTGTTGCGTCGCATTGCAAATCCCGTCTTCAGCGGGGCACTTCTACGCATGTACAACTTTCAGCAGTTCTGCCATTAAATAGTAAGTTATGAGCGATATTAGAAAAGAATTACAAAAACGCATTCTTATCATTGATGGTGCTATGGGTACCATGATTCAGCGGCACAAACCCACTGAAGAAACCTATCGTGGCGAACGGTTTAAAAACTGGCCAAAGGATGTAAAAAACAACAGTGATATTCTCAACCTCACACAGCCACAAATTATTGAAGGCATTCACAAACAATATCTGGAAGCAGGTGCAGATATTATTGAAACCAACACATTTGCTGGCACTACCATTGCACAGGAAGATTTTGGTTTGGAAGATTATGTATATGAAATAAATGTGGCAGGCGCAAAAATTGCAAGAAAAGCTGCGGATGAATACACAGCCAAAGACCCGTCAAAACCACGATTTGTGGCAGGTGCTATTGGTCCGTTAAACAGAACATTAAGCTTGTCGCCTGATGTAAACAATCCCGGCTACCGTGCCGTTACATGGGACCAGGTGGAGAAAGCCTATTATGAACAGGTACAGGGTTTGGTAGATGGAGGCGTTGATTTACTCCTCATTGAAACGATTTTTGATACACTCAATTGCAAGGCGGCCATCTATGCTATCAAAAAATATTTTAAAGATACCGGTAAACCTGAATTGCCTATTTCCATCAGCGGAACAATCACTGATGCAAGCGGCCGCACTTTAAGCGGACAAACACTGGAAGCCTTTTATATTTCAGTTATGCATGCTAATCCGTTGAGTGTAGGTTTAAACTGTGCGTTAGGTGCAAAAGAAATGAGATCGCATATTGAAGAGCTATCACAAATTGCAAGTTGTTATGTAAGTGCATATCCCAATGCCGGCTTACCCAATGCCATGGGAGAATATGATGAGCGTCCGGAAGAAACGGGTCATTATTTAGAAGAGTGGGCGCAGGAAGGCTGGGTAAATATTGTGGGCGGCTGCTGCGGCACCACACCTGACCATATCAGGCATATTGCAGAACATGTTAAAAATCTGAAACCAAGAACATTACCAATTACTGAAACAGCTTTAGCATAAATAAATGAATACGATCAAACCATATTCCCGTTTCAGCGGTTTAGAACCACTCGTCGTTCGTCCGGAAACCAACTTTATAAACGTTGGTGAACGTACCAATGTAACAGGCAGTAAAAAGTTTGCACGCCTTATCAAAGAAAATAAATACGAAGAAGCATTGAGTGTGGCAAGGCAACAAGTGGAGAGCGGAGCACAAATCATTGATGTAAATATGGATGATGCGTTGCTGGACGGCGTGGAAGCAATGAGAACATTCATCAACCTGTTGCAGAGTGAACCTGATATTGCCAAAATTCCGGTGATGATTGATTCATCAAAATTTGAAATCATTGTTGCAGGATTAAAATGTGTGCAAGGCAAGTGTATTGTGAATTCCATTTCCATGAAGGAAGGAGAAGCAAAATTTATTGAGCAGGCAGAAATATGCAAAATGTTTGGTGCAGCAGTAGTGGTGATGGCTTTTGATGAAGTGGGACAGGCTGATACCAAACAACGCAAAGTTGAAATCTGTTACCGTGCGTATAAAATTTTAACTGAGAAAGTGGGCTTTGCACCGCAGGATATTATTTTCGACCCCAACATTTTTGCTGTAGCAACAGGATTGGAAGAACATAATAATTATGGTGTTGATTTTATTGAAGCCACTCAGGAAATCAAACAGCTGATGCCGCTTACAAAAATCAGCGGTGGTGTAAGCAATCTTTCCTTTTCATTTCGTGGCAATGAGCATGTGCGTGAAGCCATGCACAGTGTGTTCCTGTATCATGCAATCCGTGCAGGCATGGATATGGGTATTGTAAATGCAGGACAATTGGTGGTGTATGATGAAATTGAACCGCAGTTGAGAGAATTATGTGAAGATGTAATTCTGAATCGCAATAACGATAACAACGAAGCCACTGAAAAACTGATTGCTTTTGCTGAAACAGTAAAAGCAAAAGGTAAAGTGGAAGTGAAAGATGAAGCATGGCGTAATACCTCTGTTGAAGAACGCTTAAAACATTCATTGGTAAACGGGATTACTGATTTTATTGATGCTGATACAGAAGAAGCAAGACAAAAATATCCACGACCGCTGGATGTAATTGAAGGGCCGCTCATGGCAGGTATGAATGTGGTGGGCGATTTGTTTGGCAGTGGTAAAATGTTTTTGCCGCAGGTAGTAAAGAGCGCAAGAGTAATGAAAAAAAGTGTGGCAGTACTTACACCTTATATTGAACAAGAGAAAGAAGACCGTAAGAATGCACATATTGCAGCAGGCACTGTAAATGAAGAAAGTGCAGGAGCGGCAAAAATATTATTAGCAACAGTAAAAGGTGATGTACATGATATTGGAAAAAATATTGTGGGCGTTGTACTTGGTTGTAATGGTTATGAAATAAAGGATTTAGGCGTAATGGTGCCAACTGATAAAATTCTGGATGAAGCAGAAAAGTTTGGTGCAGATATCATTGGTCTTTCAGGTTTGATTACTCCATCATTAGATGAGATGGTGCATGTGGCACATGAAATGAAACGCCGCAACATGAAACAACCATTGTTAATTGGTGGCGCTACTACAAGCCGTATGCACACGGCTGTAAAAATTGCACCGCAGTATGATAATGGTGTAGTGCATGTATTGGATGCCAGCCGCAGTGTAACGGTAGCAGGAAGCTTATTGAATAAAGAACAAAAGGAAGATTTTCTTGGTAGCGTAAAAACAGAATATCAAAAACTCAAAGAAGATTTTGAAAATAAAAAACCGGTAAAAGAATATTTATCATTTACTGCAGCTCAGGAACATAAAATAAAAATTGACTGGGGTAATTATAAACCTGCAGTTCCAACATTTACAGGAACAAAGCAATTTGATGATTATGATTTAAGTGCCATCAGAAAATATATTGATTGGCAGCCATTCTTTATTGCATGGGAGCTGCATGGAAAGTTTCCTGCGATATTGAGTGATGCTGTTGTTGGTACGGAAGCAACAAAACTCTATAATGATGCCAATGCTTTGCTTGATAAAATTGTGAATGAAAAATGGCTGATTGCAAAAGGAACCATTGGTTTCTGGCCGGCCAACAGCAACAACAAAGACTCGGTTTCTTTACTAAATGAAAAAGCAGGACCAGATGAAGTAGTGCATCTTCAATTCCTTCGTCAGCAAATTAAAAAGGCCGAAGGCCAGCCAAATATTTCATTAGCTGATTTTATTGCGCCTGCTGAAGCAAACATCCAGGATTATCTTGGAGCATTCAGTGTTACCATCCGAGGCATCGAAGAGCACATCAAACGATTTGAAGCAGCACATGATGACTATAATAAAATTATGCTGCAGGCATTGGCTGATCGTTTAGCCGAAGCTTTTGCTGAGCTCATGCACGAGCGCACACGTAAAGAGTTCTGGGGTTATGATAAGAACGAAAACTTATCAAATGAAGAATTAATTAAAGAGCAGTATACAGGCATTCGTCCCGCACCGGGCTATCCTGCCTGTCCTGATCACACAGAAAAATATAAGTTGTTTCAATTACTGGGTGGTGAAGAGGCCACAGGTATTCATCTTACTGAATCACTGGCCATGTATCCTGCATCAAGCGTATGTGGCTGGTATTTTGCACATCCTGACAGCAAGTACTTTGGTGTGGGTAAAATTGAAAAGGATCAATTGAAAGATTATGCTGAACGGAAAGCAATGAGTTTGGAAGAAGCAACGAGGTGGTTGAGGCCCATATTGGAATAACCAAGAACCATTACTACTAAATTACACACATGTACTACTTCGTTTATAGTTTGTTATGGTTATTATCTCTGCTACCGCTGCGGGTCCTTTATTTTATAGCTGACTGCATCTATGTAATGGTGTTTTATGTATTTGGCTACAGAAAAGAAGTAGTATTAAAAAACTTACGTCAGGCATTTCCTCAAAAGCATGAGAAAGAGTTGCTGCTGCTGGCAAAAAAATTTTATCATGCTTTCATTGATAGTTTTATTGAAAGTATCAAGCTCTTTACCAACGGTAAAAAGTTTTTAGATAAGCATGTGCAGATGGATGTATCATTGCTTGATGCATTCGCTGCACAAAATAAATCCTGTCAGATGCATGCATGCCATCAGTTTAATTGGGAGTATCTCAATCTGTCAATGGCTTATCGTTTAAAGCAACCGCTGGTAGCTGTGTATATGCCCATTAAAGCGAAATCGCTCAATAAAATATTTTATGATTTGCGTACCCGTTATGGCACTGTCATGCTCCCCGCTACGGATATGAAAAATAAATTTACAGCTTGGCGAAATCAATTGCATATACTGGCATTGGTAGCAGATCAAAATCCCGGTAATCCCAACAATGCTTACTGGCTCCCTTTTTTTAATAAGCTTACACCTTTTGTAAAAGGACCGGAACGTTATGCACGTGAAAAAGCATGCCCCGTAGTGCTCACCTGGAGCACTATTATAAAAAGGGGATACTATCAAATGAATTTTGAATTGTTAACGGATGATGCTTCAAAGCTTAGTGAAGGCGAACTGACACAACTTTATGTAAAAAAAATTACATCATTAATAGAGCAGCAGCCGCATAACTGGTTGTGGAGTCATCGCCGCTGGAAGCATGATTGGAAAGAAGCGTATGGACAACCATTAGCATAAAAAAACCGGATAATGCATCCGGCTTTTATTTTTTAGTTTAATACTGAAGTTTCTTTCTCTATTTTAATTTTCTGTTCTTTTATCTTACTCCAGCCACCAACTACATTTCTTAAGTTGTGATATCCCTGTCGCTTAAATAAAGAAGCCGCTATTACACTTCTGTAGCCACCGGCACAATGAATGTATAAGTTATCACTGTCTTCTATATTTGCTATCATAGCAGGGTCAATCAAATCGTTTAATGGAATGTTCACGGCATCTTTTACATGACCATCAGCATATTCAGTTTCCTTGCGTACATCCACAATGAGCAAACGATCATCATGTGGTATATCCATCGCCAGTTCATCTGCTTCCACATCAATGATCATATCTGTTTTTTCCCCTGCTGCCTTCCATGCATTATAACTGCCATTTAAATAGCCAATCACTTTATCAAAGCCCACCCTTGCCAAACGCACAATCGTTTCCTCTTCTTTGCCTTCTTCAGTAACCAATAGCATGTTGTCGTCAAATGATAATAAAGCACCGGCCCATTCAGCAAAACGTCCTTCTAAACCAATGCTGATGCTGCCGGGTATAAAACCTTCAGTAAATACAGCGGCATTGCGTGTGTCCAGTATAATTGTTTTATCCTGGTTGGACTGTTCTTTAAACTCATTGATGCTTAATGGCTTCATTCCTTTTTGTAATAACGCATCAAGTGCATCATAACCTTCTTTATTGATTTTTACATTTACAGGAAAATATTTGGGCGGTGCAGCTAAACCATCTGTAACCGCCTTAATAAATTCTTCTTTGGTTTGTGGCTGCAATGCATAGTTGGTTTGTTTTTGTTCACCAATAGTACTAAAGGTTTCTTTACCCAAACTTTTACCACAACTGCTGCCTGGACCATGTGCAGGATAAACAATAACATCATCAGCCAATGGCATGATTTTTTTCTGCAATGAATCATACATCATCCCTGCCAGTTCACTCATCGTTATATCTCCACCCTGTGCTAAATCCGGACGTCCCACATCACCTACAAATAACGTATCGCCGGTAAAAATGCAATAGTCTTTTCCTTCTTCATTTTTGAGTAAGTAGCAGGAGCTTTCTAAGGTATGCCCCGGTGTGTGAAGTACTTCCAAAGTAAGATTGCCAATTTTAAATTGCTCACCATCTTTAGCAATATGCACCGGCAAGTTGGTTACAGTATCCGGACCATATACGATAGGGGCACCTGTTTGCTTACTTAAATCCAGATGACCGCTTACAAAATCTGCATGGAAATGGGTTTCAAAAATATACTTAATCGATGCATTACGTTCTTTTGCCATTTGAATATATACTTCCACATCACGCAGCGGGTCAATGATGGCACATTCACCATTGCTTTCAATATAGTAGGCAGCTTCACTTATGCAATTGGTATAAAGTTGCTGTATGTACATAAGAAAAAATTTGAGCAAAGTTAAGTGAAAGCAGGCTCTTGAACAGGGCTCATAACTAACGGCTACTTAGTGCGTCAATTGCTTTTTGAACCTGCTCCAGTCGCTGGGGATTCACGCTGTACCAAATGAGTTTACCTTCCCGCTTGGTTTTTACAAAACCTGCCCGGCGCAGCACCGCTAAATGCTGTGAAGCAACGGATTGCTCTAAAAAGAGACGTGAAAAAATTTCTGTCACAGTCATTTGGTCATGCTGTAAAAGTAAGAGGAGCATTTGCTGCCTTAGTTTATGATTAACTGCACGGAAAATAACAGCTGTTTTTTTTACAGCAAGTGCATCAGGTAATTGAATATTGTTGATATTTTGATTTTGAAGCTCGTTCATTACAGATGGGTTAAAGATTAGCTGTTTTTAGCGTACTATAAAATTCCTTTAAATAAAGCGGCACAGCATAAGCAACGGAAGCAAAGTTAGTTTGGTTGAAATGTTGCCATGCAGCTTCAATCATTGTTGAAGCATTCCATTCTGTTGTTTCAAATATAGCATTTGGATGTTTGCATACCTGTTTCCATTTTGCAGCGCCGTTTCCAAAAAAGCAAACGGTTTCTTTATTTAATAGTTCAGAAAAACTTGTTTCATTTAACAGCAATGCCTGAGGATTAAGAATTGTTTCCAGTTGTTTATTGTACACTGCAGTAAAGACCTCCATTCTGCGTGCATCAATTAAAGGGCAGTAAAAAACAGCTTTCTGAATTTGCAGTACAGCTGCGTATGCCATCACCTCAAGAGTATTAAGTGTAATAAGCGGAATGTTTAATGCATAACACAAGCCTTTTGATGATGCCATTGCAACACGCAATCCTGTATAAGAGCCCGGACCGGCAGTAACAGCAATAGCTGTAATGTTTGTTACGTCAAGTTGCAGTTCATTTAACATTTCCTGAATAGCGGGTTGTATAAATGAAGCATGCTCACTTTGCTGTACACAGGTTTTTAAAGCAATCAATTCATTCTTGTTTGCCAGTGCTACTGATGCTGTTTGCACTGAAGCATCTATACAAAGTATGTACTTACTGCTCATGTGCTTTTTGTTTTAGTAATGTGGCTGGCGTATAGCTGCTGTTAATTACGGCTAACTGTTCTAATAGCGTAACAATCTTTTTAGCTCCAATTTCATTGCACCACTCAAAAGGACCTTTGGGATAATTCGTACCTAATTTCATGGCCGTATCAATATCAGTTTCATTGGCTACACTTTCTTCAATTGCCAAAAATGCCTCATTAATAATCATAGCAACAATGCGGGCGCTAATTAAACCGGGCGTATCGACTGAAACTTCATATTCAATATTCCAACCCTTGAGTAAAGCATCTAATTTTTGCAGATACTCTTTATTTATAGCAAACTCAGCTTTGCTTCTTTCCTGAAATGAGGGCCAATTATTAAATCTTGCAATGAATGCTGATGCTGCACCCAGCGAGCTAAGGGTATCTGTAACCGAAGCGATAAAGACTATTTTACCGCTTGTTTTATAAAGTTCAATTCGATTTATGTATTCTTCAAACGTTAAGTCAATTAATACATCACAAGCTTCGATGTTTGTTTTTGTTGGCTCAATAGAATAAAGGACAACACATCCTTCTAACGGAAATGGCTTCCCCCAAAGTGAAGAAACAGGCTCCTTATCTGTGATAATGAGGATGTGCATGGTTGCAAAAATAATGGTTTAGTACAGGAATGTTTCTTGCCAAGGTATTTTACAAGTATCATCAGTCAAATTTCAGATAAAGGGTGTTTCGTCTTTATCCTTTAAGTTTGTAGTATGCAAAAGAAAATTATTAATACAACAAATGCGCCTTCACCCATTGGTCCATACAGTCAGGCCGTAGAAGCAGGGAATATGATTTTTTTATCTGGTCAGGTATGCTTTAATCCTGCTACAGGTGAATTAAACAATGCTGATATCCCCACGGAGACCCATCAGGTAATGCATAACCTGAAAGCTGTTTTACAGGAAGCAGGTTTAACGTTTGCCCATGTGGTAAAGACTTCTATCTTTTTAAGCGACATGAGTTATTTCAGTGAAGTAAATGAAGTGTATGGAAAGTATTTTGATGGTGATTTTCCTGCACGTGAAACTGTAGCAGTAAAAACATTGCCACGAAATGTAAATGTGGAAATAAGTATGATTGCGGTACGGTAAGTTTACTCTTTTCTGAATTTTAAGATGCCACGCTCTGCTCCATTATTGAAAACAAGCAAATAATTGCCGGCACTCAATCCCGATGCATTTATAATTGTTTGCTCAGCTTTGTTTCTAACCATTACAACCAACATTGTTACTCCGGTTAAATCTATAATTTTTAATTGTGCAGTTTTAGCAGTTGCTGCCGGATGATTAATGAACATCCAGTTTGAAGAAGGATTAGGATAAAGCTTCATCCGTTGAGTTACGTCTCTCAGTTCAGTCTGTTGAGCTGAAGCATTTAATGCTGTATCCTGTGCAGCCAGTTTAAAAGTACAGCAACAAAACATTAGTATTAAGAATTGGAATTTCATGCTTGTGGTATTGAGATTGTATGGCATGTAACGCAAAACGTTATACCTGAATTGTATAAGATATTGTTATAACAAAAAGACCTGTTACATCAACAGGTCTTTTTGGTCAGGGTATTTAAAATTGTTTACAGTTTTATCTCTTCATCCTGCTCATCAAAAAAGCGATATTCAGTTAAATGATAGCCACTGTTTGCACGCACTTTAATTTTCTGTTTGTACTTCCAGCCCCATTTTCTGCGGCGTGATGGAAATCCTTTTTTCAGGTATGCTTCAAGGATTGGGTGAACTTCTATTGTGAGCTTTGAATGTTTTTGCATAATCAGGTAGCTTAGGTTCTTTTCTATTTCATCTTCCAGAATTAAGGTAGAAGAAACCTTCCCGGTTCCCTGGCAGCTGGGGCAGATTTCCTGCGTGTTGATGTTTACTTCGGGCTTCATACGCTGCCTTGTAATTTGCATCAAACCAAATTTGGAAATGGGAAGGATTGCATGCTTGGCCCTGTCAATCTTCATAAACTCTTCCATGGCTTCTGCCAGCTTACGTTTATTTTCGGGCAGCTTCATATCAATGAAATCAACCACAATAATGCCACCAATATCACGAAGACGAAGCTGACGTGCTATTTCATCTGCCGCTTCAAGGTTAGTTTGCAGGGCGTTTTCTTCCTGATTGGCACTTACACTTTTATAACCGCTGTTTACATCAATTACATGTAATGCTTCTGTATGTTCTACAATAAGATAAGCACCACTGGCCAGATTTACCGTTTTTCCAAATGCTGCTTTTACCTGTTTGGTAATACCAAAATTGTCAAATATGGGTGAGCCATTTTGATAAAAGCTTACAATATCTGTTTTATCCGGAGATACTTTTTGGATGTAATTTTTTGCATCGTTATAAATGTTTTTATCATTTACAACTATTCGGTTAAAGTCTGAGTTAAGCAAATCACGAAGAATGCTGGTGGTTTTATCCTGTTCACCTAAAATTTTTGCCGGAGCTACACCATTCTTAAGATTACGCTGGATGGTATGCCATGTGCTTACGAGGTTGTTTAAATCTTCATGAAGCTCTGCTGTGTTTTTACCTTCTGCTGCAGTACGCACAATTACTCCAAAGTTTTTGGGCTTAATGGCTTCTACTATTTTTTGAAGACGTTTCCGCTCATCACCGGAGTGTATTTTTCGTGAAACCGCAACAATATCATTGAAAGGTGTAATTACTACAAAACGCCCCGGTAATGAAATTTCACAACTGAGGCGTGGGCCTTTTGCTGCAATCGGTTCTTTTAAAATTTGAACCAGGATGCTTGGCTTACCACTAAGGACATCACCAATTTTTCCTGTTTTTACAATTTCTGCTTCGTTTTGAAATTTTCCAAAATCTGAAATACCTTCAGATTTATCCTGCATGGAGTGACTTGTAAATTTTAAAAGAGAACGGATATAAGGGCTTAAATCAGTATAGTGCAGAAAGCCGTCTTTTTCAAACCCAACATCTACAAAGGCCGCATTCATACCCGGCACAAGTTTTTTTACTTTGCCAAGATACAAATCACCTACTATAAAGCTGGCATCATGACTTTCCTGATGCAGTTCTACTAATTTTTTATCTTCTAAAAGTGCAATTTCCACACCGGTGGGTGCGGCATTAATGATCAGTTCCTTGTTCACTAAAAAATTTGTTTAATTGAACCAACGTACCTCACCTGATCAAGGAAGGAATAAAACTATATGCAGCATTACAAATACAAGCAACGTTTTTGAATTTCTGCAATAGCGTACAATAAAGAGGAAAGAGTCCTGCCCGAAATAAAGGGCAGGACTCCGTTATATAAAGAAGCTTATTTATTCTTCTTCTTATGACGGTTCTTCCTTAAGCGTTTTTTACGCTTGTGCGTTGCAATTTTATGACGCTTTCTCTTTTTACCGCAAGGCATACCAATAAGTTTTACGTGTTCAGTTAAATAATATTGTTTACTCTATAATAATTTCACTTTAACCTTTTCTGAAAAAAGGGCTATAATGATTTTATATGCTCTTCTATCTGTTTTACCATATCCGGATTGGCTTTAAATTTTCCGGAGGCATCTAATCTTTTTACGGTTTGCAAAAACTCCAGAAACCATTTTTTAGCCGCTGCTTTATCGCCTGTTTTTTCACAGGCATCTGCCACCCGCAACAGAACTTCCATGTTATCAGGTTGCAATTCTGCTACTTTGGTAAACCGTTCAATAGCTTTGTCCCACTGTCCGCTCAATGCAGCACCCACTCCCAGCATATATTGTGCGTAAGCATTTTCGGGATTCTTTTCGGCAACTTCTCTTAATAAACCAATCCCTTTCATGGGCGGTTCATTTGCGCTGGCTGCACCAAAAAAATAGGTGCTGCCAAGGCCAATTTTTGTAGAATCGTTGGCGGAGTTTAGTTCCAAAGCCTTTTCAAATAACTCTTTTGCCTCACGTGCCATCCAAACCTGAAGGGGTTGTTCCTCAACCGTTTGAAGCTCTGTTAACAGCAAATGGGCAGCAAAGGTGAGGTTTTTCTCCGAATTTTCCAACTTATAAGCCTCTCCTAGATATTTGATATAAGGAACAAAAGCTCCTATAGTATCCATCCAGAACCGGGATAAAGTTTTATAGGTTTGTATTTGCTGCTCTTTTACATTTCCACGTACTACATTGTTTTCCCATTGTGTAACCTTTTCAAGCTGCTGGGCATTGAGGCGTTTTTTAGCTAACCCTAGCATCGTAGGAAAGTCAAGACTGCCTGCCGCTGAAGTACCTGTAGCAGCAGGAGCAGCATGGTTATGACCGCTATGATCCGCAACCGTTCTGCCAAAGAAAAACAAAAGAAAAACCGCAATTACTGCGGTTGAAATGATTATGATTTGTTGCCTGTTCACTTTTTCAAAAAATTGAAATGCAAAGCTAAGGCAGCTAAGCCAATAACAATAACTTTAATATAGTTAAGTTCCTGAGCGATTTTCTTTTACATCTGCCACAAACTCTTTTGCAGGCTTAAATGCAGGAATATAATGCTCCGGTATATGAACAGCTGTGTTACGTTTGATATTACGTCCAATTTTAGCAGCTCTTTTTTTAGTAATAAAACTACCAAAACCACGGATATAAATGTTTTGACCGGATGCAAGCGACTCTTTAACTTCTTTAAACATCGTTTCAAGTGTAACCAAAACATCCACTTTGGGTATTCCTGTTTTTTCTGAAATCTGATTAACCAAATCTGCTTTTCTCATCTTATGAAATTTTTTTAAGGGTGATCAAACTGCACTTAAATTCTTTTATAAAGATGGTGATAATAATTGAATAATGCAAATATATTTTTTGATAAGTAATTGATTTTTAACGCTTAATAATAGTTTGAGCAGAGTTGATATATTTGTTGGTAAAGGCTCAACAAAAGAGTGATTTTTAAGTTTCATGTTAAGAAAACAAGCTTTATTTTTTCAACAAAGTCTTTTATTCTGGCACCGGCATTATAATAAAAGAGAGCTGCCCTGGAAGGGTGAAAAGGATGTTTACCGCATATGGCTGAGCGAAATTATACTCCAGCAAACCCGTGCAGAGCAGGGGTGGAAATATTATGAACGCTTTTTAAAGGCATACCCTACAATTTCAAAACTGGCTGATGCACCTCTTACTGAAGTGGTTAAACTTTGGGAAGGATTAGGTTATTATAACCGCTGCAGAAATCTGCATGCCACGGCTCAAAAAGTGACGTTTGAAATGAATGGGCAATTTCCTGATACCTATGAGGGCATTCTTAATTTAAAAGGTATAGGTCCTTATACAGCTGCAGCTATTTCTTCATTTGCATACAATCTTCCTTATGCAGTTGTGGATGGTAATGTATTAAGGGTATTGAGTCGATTTTTTGGAGAAGCTGCACCAATTGATAGTACCAAGGGTAGAAAAGTATTTGAACATTTGGCAAAAGAATGCCTGGCAAAAGATAAAGCTGCAGTTTACAATCAGGCAATTATGGATTTTGGAGCTACTGTATGCAAGCCTGATAATCCATTATGTAACCAATGTTCTTTGCAGGCCGGATGTACAGCTTTTAAGCAAAAAACAGTATTGCAGCTGCCTGTAAAAGAAAAATCGTTACTACAACGCAGCCGCTGGTTTGTATTTTTTGCAATGGCTTATAAAAACTCAATAGCAGTTGAAAAACGCCGTAGCAGAGATGTGTGGCAGGATTTATACCAGTTTCCCTTAATGGAATTTCGTACTGAAAAGGAATGGAAAGCATTTATTAAGTCCGACATTGTCAATAAACAAAAACTGTTTCATTCTGCTTCATTACAACTTTTAACCATTTCTAAACCGGTTGTGCAAAAACTTTCTCATCAAACAATATATGCCGTAGCTGTTGCCGGAAAACTCAATAAAAAAGAAAAGACAGCATTACTTGAATGGAAAACTAAGGAAAAACTCACTGAGCTTCCTTTTCCAAGGGTAATACATCAGCTGATTAAAGGCAAACTTTTGGATGTATTTTAAAAACTGCAGGCATATGTAATTACAGTTGTAATACATTAAGATGTGTTGTTCATAATAAAATCCTCATAAAAAACGTGCTACTGTTTGATAGCGTCTTGAAAAAATGTAACTTGGATGGGAGCAAAACAGGAACCATCTGCAAGGCTGGCCTGGTATTCATAATTAAAACTATATACCATGAGAGGCGTTAACCGTGTGATGCTTATCGGCAATCTTGGGAGAGACCCGGAGTTGCAGCAATTAGAAGGCAATATTGCCGTAGCCAAATTTCCACTGGCAACTACTGAAACATTTAAGGACCGTACCGGAAAGCTGGTGAGCCAAACTGAGTGGCACACAGTAGTTCTGTGGCGGGGGCTGGCAGACCTTGCTCAAAAATATTTGCACAAAGGAAGCCTTGTTTATATTGAAGGACGATTAAAAACCCGTAGCTGGGAAGATAAAGAAGGTGTTAAAAAATTTATGACAGAAGTTATTGGTGATAATTTAATAATGCTGGATAAAAGAACTGATGGTACACATAAGCATGAACCAAACGAACAGCATGCCCCTAATTATCCTGATGACTTACCGCCCATAGGTGAACCAAGCGGAGATTTGCCTTTTTAATACAACTGCTTCATAAGCCTTATTTTTACCCGGCAAATGTTTTACCAAAACCAATGGAGTGGATATAAGTACTGATAGTTTTTCTTTTCTATTTACATTACAACCCGTTTTACTGGCGGCGCAGGGCCTGCCGGTACTTGTTGTTTTATTTCTCATTCTTTTATTTTTCTCCTTCATTGTAAGTGGGGCAGAAGTGGCGTTTTTTTCGCTGAAGTATAAGGATCTCAATATGCTTAAAACAAAGAATGATGATAATGCAAGGAGAGTTGTAGATCTGCTGGAAGAACCCAAAGTACTTATGGGCAGCTTACTCAGTGCCAATACATTTTTTAATTTGGGTATTATTTTTATTTCCAATTTTTTGATTGATGAATTGCTGCAGCTAAAACATGATCATTTGTGGATGGAATTTACCATCAAAGCCATTGCCATCAGTGCATTAATCCTGTTGTTTTGCGAAATACTCCCTAAAGTATGGGCTTCACACAACAATTTATTTTTTGCATTAACTGCCAGTTGGCTCATTGATTCTGTTGTTTATCCCATATTCCGCACAACCGGGCATTGGCTTTCCGGTTATTCAGATAGCATTGAAAAAAGATTGTCAAAATATCAAACATCTTCCATAAAAGCAGATGAACTGGATTATGCCATTGATTTGATGAGTGAAGAAGAGGCCACCATTGAAGAAAAGAAAATCCTGAAAGGCATACAAAAGTTCAGCAACATTACAGTAAAACAGGTAATGCGCTCCCGTTTGGATGTGAGCGGTATTGAGTATGACTCAGATTTTACTGCTGTTATTAAACGTATAGAAGAACTTCATTACAGCAGGCTGCCTGTTTACAAAATTACGCTGGATGAGGTAGCAGGTATTTTGCATACAAAAGATTTACTCAATCATATTGATGAGCCCGCATCATTTAACTGGCACCAGTTAATGCGTTCACCATTTTTTGTGCCGGAACAAAAACTCATTGATGACCTGCTAAAGGAATTTCAGCAAAAGAAAATACATTTTGCAGTTGTAGTGGATGAGTTTGGAGGCACAAGCGGCATTGTAACCATGGAAGATATCCTCGAAGAAATAATCGGCGATATTAAAGATGAGTTTGATGAAGAAGAAACAATCAATAAAAAGATTGATGATTTCAATTATCTGTTTGAAGGAAAAACTATGATTCATGATGCATGTAAAGTAATGGGGCTGCCACCTGAAACATTTGACCGAGTAAGGGGCGAAAGTGAATCACTTGCAGGATTGGTGCTTGAAATTGCAGAGCGGTTGCCCAAAGTAAATGAAGTTTTACAGTCGGGCGATTTTACATTTACCGTAATGGAGGTGAGCCGTAACCGTATACAAAAAGTAAAGGTTACCATTAAGCCTGAGGTTGAAGATTAAAAACTCATTTGTAAACGCTATTAATATCTGCTGATGAAGTTTTATGTATGCACGTTTATACTTTTAGCCGGCTCTTTACTCATGGCCTGCAATTCTGATCCTGTACCAAAACCAAAAGGATATTTTAAAATTGAATTGCCACAAAAGAAATATGTACTATTTGATAAGCCCGGTTATCCTTACACTTTTGAATACCCGCTTTATGGGTCTGTATTAAAAGACAGTACTTTTTTTGATGATAAACCTGAAAATGAGTTTTGGATAAATATTGACTTTCCTCAATTTGATGGCCGACTTCATATGAGTTACAAACTTATTGGTAAAAATGAGTTTTCAAAACTGGTGGATGATGCTTTTAAGATGACAAGCAAACACACACTTAAAGCAAGTTCAATTGACGAAATACCTGTGAAGGGTGCTTCCGGTGTAAGCGGTTTTATTTTTGACGTTGGTGGAAACGCAGCTACCGGCAAGCAATTTTTTGTTACTGACAGTATCCGTCATTTCTTAAGGGGCGCTTTGTATTTTAATTCAACCCCTAACTATGATTCCATACAACCTGTAGAACAGTTTCTTTACAAAGACATGCAGCATTTGATCCAAACGCTTAAATGGAGAAATTAATTTTTTAAGTGTATTGCAAAGTAAGCCCTCATACAATTCTAGGGGTTAGCTCTTAATTTAAATTTTTGCATTTTAAATTGTTGGTGAGGTTCAAAAAAGTACATCTATATTCACACCATCATCCAATACCAATGAAGTTTGACCGAAGAATCAAACAGTAATTGAAATCCAAAAATCCTGACGAAAACCGCCTAAATCCTGAAACCGAAGAAAAATCTGAAATCCGTTCTATTGAAAAAATGAATTTACCAATGAACCGGAAATGATTAAGCCCCGCTACCAGCGGGGCTTTGTATGTATTGTATGCAGGTTATTAATTATTAGGGGCGCCTGCGTCTATCCAGCAGGATAACTGAAGTTTCTCCCCACTGCTTAAAGGGCCGCCGGGCGGCATTCTGTTTGAGTTTATGGCATTTGCCACCTGTGTGCGGCTTGTAAATATCTGGTTATAATTTGTGAGTGCTCCGGGGCCATTGGAACTGCCTGCTGCATGGCAGCCGGCGGTTGCGCATTTGGCAGTTATGAGTGGCAATATGTTGGAAGAAAACTTAACTGTGCCGCAATCAATGGGCGTTACATTAGGGCCACCACCGGAACCTTCTTTTTCTTTTTTACAAGCTACAAGTGTAATGGTTAAAACGATTGCTGTAACCGTTATTATTTTTTTCATATAAATTCTAATTGGTTTTTAAAATCATGACCTAATTTAAGCTTTAAATGCTGCTTTAACCTATGATAGCGATTACTTTTTTATTACCATAATTCCAGGATTTGCCTGCTATGGTTTTTGGTATCTGGTTTGTTTATTACATGCTCAATTACGCCTTTTTCGTTAATGAGAAATGTAGTGCGGATGAGCCCATCATAAATTTTACCCATAAACTGTTTCTTGCCCCACACATCAAAAGCATTAATGACTGCATGCGTTTCATCTGCAATTAAACGAAATGGTAATTGATGCTTTGTTTCAAACTTTTTATGTTTTGCTGTACTGTCTTCACTTACGCCCACAATTTCAATACCTGCTTTTTTGAGTGCGTTGAAATTATCTCTGAAATTACATGCTTGTACAGTGCAGGTAGGCGTATCATCCTGCGGATAAAAATAAAGCACCAGTTTTTTGCCTTTGTATTGTGTTGATGAAATGGATTTGCCATCCTGGTCTATTCCATTAAATGATGGTGCGGCATCTCCTGCTTGTAAATGCGTTTGGTGATTTTTAAATGGCGTTTTCTTAGCTGCTTTCTTTTTGGCAGGAGCCTTCTTTGTTTTTACTGCTGCTTTTTTTATTGCTTTTTTCTTAGTGGCCATAGTTCGTAAAACGTTTACACAACAACAGCAAAGAAGTAAAAAAGTTGAGTACTTGAAAACGAAGGAATATTATTTTCTTGTAAACCGGATTACTCGCTCTGTTATATTGCCCGCTACATCTTCTGCTATCAGTTTCAATTCATGTTCGCCTTCAGGGCAATATTCATCAACCCGGTAACGAAACACAGGCCCTAACCCGCTGAACAAAAGCCAGGCTCCATCCAGCTCTGCACGAAAGCGCCGGATTTCTTTTTTATTATCAGCAACCGTAACGGTGATTAAAGCATTATTGACAACCGTTCCGCTATCAACAATACCTGCAACAGCAATGGTAGGCGGCACTTCATCTGTTTCCAACCACAACTCACCAAACTCTCTGAACTTTGCTTCATACCAGCCTTTTACAAAAGCTGCTCTTTCAATAACTGTTTTACCACGTGCATTTTTAATCATGATGACTTTATTGCGTGCAGCTTCTGAAATGGATTTATTGGGCTTGATGCGAAATATCATACTGTCGTGCACAGGTATAAGTGGCGTGTGCATTACATGTACATTGGAAACGGCTGAGGCATTGGTTTTATAGTTGTAGTTAAACCGAAAGGCATCATAAAAACTTTTTTCTGTGCTCACCATTTGTACATCAGCCGTTTCAAATATGTTGATTTGATTGGGAAGCATATACCTGCTGTCTTTCTGCATATTGGGTGCAGGTGCAATGGCAGCAGTACGTTTGATGCTGAAGGTAAGTGTGGTGGCATTATCATTGGCATCTTTTACAATTATTTTTACTGCATGGGTGAGGGTATCATGTAACCTTATCAAGCCATCATCTTTTTTAAAGTAGATAGGCAATCTGTCGCCGGGCAAAGGGGAAAGATGCTGAAAGTAAGAACCGCCACCTGTTTTGATTCTGTAATCAATGTGTGCATTGAGATATCTCGTTTGAAGGTAATCAACACCATCAATCTGAAAGCCGCTGATGGGTTCCTCATCAAGATACACTGCAGCTTCAAAAATACCGTTACTATTTGGTACACCAGTTATGCGGTCTGTAGCTACAATAGCAAAACTGATCGCATCACTGTTAACGGTTAATACTCCTCCGGCAATACTGTGTGTACCCTTACTATGCACCAATGGCAACATACGGGGGCTTTGCTCATATGTACTTTTATTGCGGTCATATACAGCAAGCCGAGTTACATCAGGAGGTGTTACATCATACACACGGTGAAAAAGCAATGCATTCAAACAGGCATCATCAATTGTTCTTCTGATTTCGTAATGCACATGCGGACCTGCACTGGCACCTGTATTGCCGCTGTAGCCAATGAGCTGACCTTTTTTTACCGGAAACTGATTTTTTTCAAACTCCACATCACCATTCCATTTTTGTTTGGCATACTGTGCTTCTTTAATGGCCTGTGCCGTACCCGGCGGAAAGGTATTCATGTGTGCATACAACGTTGTAAACCCGTTTGGATGACTTACATAAATGGCATTTCCAAAACCGTTGGGGTCAATTTTTATTTTGCTAATCCATCCATCAGCCGGGGCCAGTACCGGCAGGTTTTCTCTGCGCAGTGTAAACAGATCCAGACCCATATGAAAGTGATTGGGCCGCATTTCGCCAAAATTTGCATTGAGCTTTAGCGGGATATCTAAGGGATAACGAAAATAATTGGCAGGATAGTTTTGTTTGGGAAACAACTGACCGAATGCGAATGATGTAAGAAGTATGAGGTATGAAGTAAGAATGGGTTTTAGCATAGGTGCAAAAATAAAGCAAGAAGCATTGCAGCTGATGATAGAAGTTGTTACAGACGAAAAATGGTTCTTGCTGCGTAAATGTTCAATGGCTCGTGTGCTGAATAGAATTAACAGAAGTAAAAGTGTGCGAATCATACAGCGGCTGATTCGAAGGCAATAAACGTTGAAAAAAGCTGCAAAAGTTCGCCCCAAAAAACTGCATTCATTCCTCTATTTTTGCGCTCAAATTTCCATCATGCCTAAAGACAATTCCATTAAGTCAGTTCTCATCATCGGCAGCGGCCCCATTATCATCGGCCAGGCCTGCGAATTTGATTATTCAGGCTCACAGGCTGCACGCAGCCTGCGGGAAGAAGGCATTAAGGTGATTTTGATTAACAGCAACCCCGCTACTATTATGACAGACCCCATGATGGCCGACAGGGTGTACCTGCTGCCCCTCACGGTGGAAAGTATTGAGCAGATTCTGGAAGAGAATCAAATTGATGCGGTACTGCCCACCATGGGCGGACAAACAGCGCTCAATCTTTGTAAGGAAGCGGATGAGCTGGGCATTTGGGAGAAATTCAATTGCCGTTTGATTGGTGTGGATGTAAAAGCGATTGATACGGCTGAAGACAGAGAAAAATTTCGCCAGTTGATGATTCAAATAGGCATTGGTGTGGCGCCAAGCCGTGTTGCCAACTCATTGCTGGAAGGAAAAGAGTTTGCACAGGAGATTGGTGTGCCGTTGGTGATTCGTCCTTCATTTACCCTGGGCGGTACCGGGGGCGGTTTTGTAAATACAAAAGATGAGTTGGATGCCGCTTTGGAAAGAGGATTGCAGGCAAGTCCTATTCATGAAGTATTGGTGGAAAAAGCATTGCTGGGCTGGAAAGAGTTTGAACTGGAACTATTGCGTGATAAAAATGATAATGTGGTGATCATTTGTACCGTGGAAAATTTTGACCCGATGGGTGTGCACACGGGTGACAGCATCACCGTAGCCCCTGCAATGACGCTGAGCGATACTGCTTTCCAGAACATGCGCAACATGGCCATAAAGATGATGCGTAGCCTGGGAAATTTTGCAGGCGGTTGTAATGTGCAGTTTGCTTTGAACCCTGAAACAGAAGAAATCATTTCTGTTGAAATTAATCCACGTGTGAGCCGTTCCTCAGCACTGGCAAGTAAGGCAACGGGTTACCCCATTGCTAAGATTGCAGCCAAGCTGGCCATTGGTTATACATTGGATGAACTGAAAAATCAAATCACACAAACTACCTCTGCCTACTTTGAACCGGCGCTGGATTATGTGATTGTAAAAATGCCACGCTGGAACTTTGATAAGTTCAAAGGCGCTGATGACAGACTTGGTTTGCAAATGAAGAGCGTGGGTGAAGTGATGGCCATTGGAAGAAGTTTTACGGAGGCGGTACAAAAAGCCTGTCAGAGTCTGGAGAACAATGCAGTGGGTCTTGGTTACTATGGTCAGAGTGTAAAGAAAGCGGAAGAGTTGATTGAATATATTAAAGTGCCCAAGTGGGATCGCATTTTCCGTATTAAAGATGCACTCATGGCGGGTGTGAGTGTGAAGACCATTGTAGAAGCCACGAAGATTGACCGCTGGTTTATTTACCAGATACAGGATATTGTAAACATGGAAAAAGAACTGGCCAAGCATGATATGAAATCGTTACCCGAAAGCATGCTGCGTGAAGCCAAGCGTATGGGTTTTGGTGATGAACAGATTTGCCGCATTATGAAGGAAGATGCCAGCGAAGATGAGTTGTATGAAAAGCGTAAAGCATGGGGCATCAGCCGTGTGTATAAAATGGTAGATACCTGCAGTGCGGAGTTTGAAGCAAAGACGCCGTATTTCTATAGTACGTTTGAATAAACAGAATGTAGATTACAACAATCTGCTTATGAGATTTTCCTTTAAGACAATTATTGTAACAGTTTTAATTTCTGTAACACTCTTATTTGTTGGCTTTTTTTCTTGGGATAAAATTTTTGATTTATTACTCCCAAATGTTGAAGAAGTAAAGTATCTGTCAACAAGCTTCACAGAATCATTTCGACAAATATTAGTTTTCTCATTAACACTTGCTTTAATTCCCATATCATCAATTCTTATTTGGAGATTTGCTCCGATTATTTCAATTAAAAAAAAGATATTAACTATTGTAATAATCTTTGTGAGCATAGTATTTTTTATCGCAATAAGAAGGGAGATGATAAAGTATTATGCAAGGCATTTAGAACCAACTTCGGTTATTGATCATTTTGATACATCTGATAATCCACAATTCAAAAAAACAGAAAATAGAATCCCAGTTTCTACTTTAATCTTTGAATGGTATGCTTTTGCAGGACTTATAACAGGAAGCTTCATTTCTATAGTTTCATTAAGAGCAAAAGCTAAGTGATGCATATCTCAATAAAGGAGGTTAAACACGACGTTAACCATTTCACAGGTAAACAAACATTTTATTACTCATTACTTGAATGCGCAATCATCTTCATCAGCTCATTCATTTCGGGTTCACTTAAGTAGCGCCATTTGCCCACAGCTATATTGCCCAGTTGAATATGCATGATGCGGATGCGTTTGAGCTGTATTACTTCATAGCCAAACACTTCGCACATCCTTCTTATTTGGCGGTTCAACCCTTGTTTGAGAATAATGGAAAAGGTTTTACCGCTGAGCGTTCGCACTTTACAGGGAAGCGTGGTAGTACCGAGGATGTTAACACCTTTGCTCATTTTGGCAGCAAAGTCGGGCGTGAGTTTTTTATCTACCGTAACAATGTATTCTTTTTCATGCTCGTTTCCGGCACGGAGGATTTTATTAACGATATCACCGTTGTTCGTCAAAAAAATCAAACCTTCTGAATCTTTATCCAATCGTCCAATTGGAAAAATGCGTTTGGGGTGATTGATGAAGCGGATGATGTTGGTTCGGTCTTTTTCATCTGTAGTAGAAGTAATGCCGGTTGGTTTGTTAAAGGCAATGATAAACTGATCCTGCTTAGCCGTTTTTTTTACTTTGAGCAGTTCATCATCAATATAAATTTTGTCGCTGCTGCTCACCCGTGCGCCGGGTAGGGCTATATTTCCATTCACAGCCACACGAGCCTGTTCAATGAGTTTATCTGCTTCTCTCCGACTGCAATAGCCGGTGGAGGAGATGAATTTGTTAAGGGAGATGAGTTCGGCGGGCATAGAAGCAAAAGTAAGTAATGAAACCGTGATGATACTATAAGATAAAAAGTGTATTTTACAGTTACAAAACGACAGGTATGTCTGATATCATACAATTGAAAATTAAAAAAGCATACGCCGCTTCCTTAATTGAACACCTTAAAAAAGAGGATGCAATTGAAGTAATTGAAGATTTACAGGATGATATTCCTGAGTGGCAAAAAAAAGCTGTACTTAAAACTTTAAAAGAGGTGCAGGAAAATCCTTCTCTTGTCAAACCATGGAATGAGGTAAAGAAAAAATACCAGCGACCAGAATAATGTCCTTTACTATTGAACTTTCGTAAGAAGCTATTGAAGATATTGATGCAGGATTCAACTACTATAACGACGCATCATATGGTTTGGGATATGAATTTATTAACGTAATTGACAACTACCTCAACCGCATCTCAAAATTACCAACGGCCTCTGCTATTCGTTTTGAAAATGTAAGAGTAAAACCAATTGAAATATTTCCATTTACCATTCACTATACAATTCAGGAAAATGCTACTGTACTTGTACTTAGAATTTTTAATACATGGCAAAAACCTTTATGGGATGATTAAACATCCATCACATCTCTATGCTCTTCGGGTGATTTTTTAAATGCTTTGTTTACAAGATAAACACCATACAATGTAACAGCACCGCCTGCAATTAAAACAGCTGTTACTTTTTCATCAAAAATCAAGGCACCAAGTAAAACCGCTACTACCGGATTAATATATGCATAAATGCTTGCCTGCTCAGTAGGCAAATGTTGCAATGAATACAAGTAAGCGATAAACGCAAACACGGATCCAAATACTACGAGGTATGCAATAGACCACCATGAAATTGCAGGTATTTTTGGAATGGGAACAAAGTTGGGATCAAACGTAGAAATAAAGAACAATGATATTCCGGCTACAGCCATTTGAAAACCCAATCCGAAATAAGGATTAAAATTGTTTGCATGCTTTTTGGTGTATAATGAACCAAAGGCCCATGTCCATGTGGCAATGATGCTGAGGATGATACCAAAACGAAAATCAGGGTTAAGAAAATCTTTGAGGTGATCATAAAAAATGATACACACACCTGCAAAACCGAGTATTAAACCTGCAATTGCTTTAACCGGAATTTTTTCTTTACCGGAAAACAAACCTATAATAACCAACCAAAATGGAAAGATAGCGCCGATAATTGAACCCAAACCTGCTGAAATATATTTTACGCCCCATGTGCTTAATCCGTTACTGCATACAAAATTTAATAAAGCAAGTACCAGCAGCGGCAACACATCTTTTCCTTTAGGCCAGGCCGAACCTTTCATAAAAAAATAAATCAAATAAATACTACCTCCAATCATTTGACGGATACCTGCCATTTCCAAAGCGGGCATGTGTTGTACACCCTGTTTTGAAGCCAGCCATGTTGTGCCCCATAAAATACTCACAATTGCCAATGCAAAAATGGCTTTGGCTCTTGTTCCTTTTTGCCGGATGGTTAAAGGATTAAGTGCTGATAGACTTTTTACAGTATCAGCAGCGCTTGTGATTGTTTTATTGAAGCTGGATTTACTCAAAAGAGAATTGATAATTTAGTAATGGATAAATGATAATTGCCGGGGTACTTCAACTTATCAATTAACCAATTATTCATTAATGTTTAAAGTGCCGCATACCCGTAATCACCATAGCCAGATTGTTTTGTTTGCAATACTCAATGGAATCATTATCACGAATAGAGCCACCCGGTTGAATGAATGCTGTAATACCTGCTGCATGACCCATCTGCACACAATCATTAAACGGAAAGAAGGCATCACTTGCCATTACCGCACCGTTTAAATTAAAATTAAACTGCTTTGCTTTTTCAACAGATTGGCGTAGTGAATCAATTCGACTTGTTTGCCCGCATCCCTTACCCACCAGCTGTTTATTTTTTACCAGCGCTATAGCGTTACTCTTTAAATGTTTGCAAATGAGATTAGCAATTGCTAAATCTTCTTTTTCTGCTGCAGAACTTTCTCGGCCGCCTGCTTCTTTCCATTCTGTATAGTTGCCCTCATCAGTACCCTGTACCAGCACACCATTTAATAAAGACTTAAACTGATCTTTTATTGCAGGCTGATTTTTTAACTGCAGTAAAATGCGGTTTTTTTTTGATTTTAAAATGGTGAATGCTTCTTCACTGTACGATGGTGCTATCAACACTTCAAAGAAAATTTCATTGGTGGCATCGGCAGTTGCTTTATCAATTTCACCATTGCAAACGAGTACACCGCCAAATGCACTTTCAGGGTCGCCCGCCAGTGCTGCATCCCAGCTTTCTTTTACCGTTGACCGTTGTGCCACACCACATACATTGGTGTGTTTGATGATGGCAAATACAGCCCCCTCCGCCCCAGAAGGAGGAACTGCTGCTGCACTTGTCCCGCTTTTCAAGGAGTTTGATGAATTATTGAATTCGCTTATGAGTTGAACTGCTGCATCAACATCCACCAGATTATTATAGCTTAATTCTTTTCCATTGAGTTGTGTAAACAGCTCGTCAAGGTTGCCGTAGAAGCGTGCTGTTTGATGCGGATTTTCGCCATAGCGTAATATCTTTTCTTCTTTGTTGAACGGTGTTTCAATAGTTGATTGATGAAAATAATTGCTGATGGCTGTATCATAAGCGGTACACACATCAAATGCCTTGATGGCAAAGCTTCTCCGTTGGTCGTATGTAGTTTCTCCGTTTTGAGTTCTTAATATTTCTTCCAGCACAGCATATTCTTTTTTGGCTGCCAGCACTACAACATCTTTATGATTTTTAGCCGCAGCACGAATCATGGATGGGCCGCCAATATCAATTTTTTCAATGATCGCCATCTCATCAGTTGTGGAAGCAACAGTTTCTTCGAACGGGTACAAATCCACAATCACTAAATCCATTTCAGGAATCTTGTATTGCTTCATTTCTGCCAGGTGCTGTTCATCATCTCTTTTGCCAAGTATCCCACCAAAGACTGATGGGTGTAAAGTTTTTACCCGGCCACCGAGAATAGATGGATAACTCGTTAAGTTTTCAACAGGTACAACGGGTACACCAAGTTTTTCAATAAAAGCCTGTGTGCCGCCGGTTGAGTAAATGATCACACCTTGCTGATGCAGCAATTGAACTAAAGAATCCAGACCGTCTTTATAAAATACAGAAATGAGTGCTGATTGAATTTTTTTCATGAAACGGGAATTGCTTTTTGGTAACAAACCATGCCTTGGCTTAAGCTTTGGCTGGCAGGCCGCAAAGGTAGCGGTCTACAGGTTCATCACAAAAGCCCCTTGTTCACCGGTTGTGTAAAACGGAATTTGGAACTGTTTGCAATCTTCTTTCCACTTGTTGATTTTCCACATAGGATTGGAGCTGTCAAATATAATCAGCCCGGGCTCAATGGATTTGAGAAGATGTTCTATGTAAAGTCTGGGGTTGTGGCTCACAATTAACACATCCGCTTTTATCTTCTCTTTTTGTTCTTTAAACCAATAGTTTTCATGTAAAAACACTATGGTTTTGTTGTTGATGCGGAAAACATTTTGGCTGAAAAGATTCGGCTTTAATGCATGCGCATAGGTTCTGCTTACTATACGGGAAGGTTTGAGATGAAAATTTCTTAAAAAACCATCTTGCAGTAGAATAGTATCTCCTGTAAACAAATATGTATTGCCCAGCATCAAATCCACAGCGGAGTGTTGTGACAAATTGTACACTATCAGTTTGTTTTGCTTTTTTGTTTGTAACAGATAAAAACTTTGTAAGCCGAAAAACAGAATGAGGCAAATGAAACTCAACTTCACTCCTTTCATATTTTTGTTAAGCAGCCAAACTGCAGTACTGGCGATAAACAAATAAAGTAGTACCGTTTGTAAAGGTGTATGCATGATACCATCTGTTACTGCAAATGAAAAATGGTCTACCCATGTAATAAACCCATTCATCCATTTGAGTAAATAACTCAGTACAAAACCTGCCGCTTGTGAAAGAAGTGATGAAAACGAAACGACTATCAACAATAGTTCGCCAAATAAAATAATACTGCTGAGCGGTACAGCCACAATATTGGTGATGAGAAATAAATTAGGCGCCTGATGAAAATGATAAATACATAAGGGCAGTGTGAGTATTTGAGCTGATAATGTAACCGCACTGAGTTGCCAAAGTTTATCTAATAACAAATTACTGATGCTGAACCAATGATAAATCGGTTTCATAAAAATAACGATACTCAGTACAGCAGCGTATGAAAGTTGAAAGCCTACATCCCACAGCAGAAATGGGTTCCATAACAACATGATAAAAGCTGATACCCCCATGCTGTTGTAAATGTTTCCTTTCTTACCTATAAGTTCACCAAGGCCTATGATGCTGAACATAAATGCAGCACGAACAACTGAAGCGCCTGCACCTGTAAGCAAACTGAAAACCCACAAGCAACTAATAGCAATGATGGGTTTCAGCCATTTTAATTCTTTTCGTTTGTCAAGGGGTTTCAATAAAATTAGCAGCAGCCAGTAGATTAAACCCAGATGCAAACCGCTGATGGCAATCACATGTACCACACCTGTGTTACTGTATGCCTGTACCAAATCCCTGTCCAAATCATCACGATAGCCGATGAGTAATGCCTCAGCTACACTAACTTCTTCATCGCCACGAATATTTTTTCTTAATACAGTTAAGATAAATGCTTTAGCATTATAAATCCATTTTTGAAATGTATTTTGTTTGGTTTGTTTATGAATGATATAATCATTACGGTTTAAAAATAATTGATGTGTAATGCCATTGAACATGGCATAACGCACATAGTCAAAGCCGCCGGGATTACCTGCATTTTTTATAAGCGGTATGAATTTTTCAGTGATGATAACAGACCCGTATTTGAGCAGTGGTGGCGTGCTGTCTTTCCGGAAGTACAGCATCAGTTTTCCTGAAACAGGTTTTATTGCATGACTGTCTTTAATTGAAATAAACTCAGCTAATGCTTTGAAGGACTTTTCTTTTTCACTAAGCGGTTCGAGTAATCGAATAACTGTAACATTGTTTTTATTGTAATGATGCCCTAACCAGTTTTTTTGAAAGGAAGGTTGCTTTACTTGAACCAATGCAATTGCTATGGCAATCAGCATCAGATTTAGAGTACTACCAAATAATATGGGAGCAATTCTTTTTCTTTTAAGGATATAATAAAAGCCCAAACTTACAAAGGCAAGAGTTGCAGTTAATGCTGCGATATCAAGTGAAAGTTGAAAATACCATGCAGCAATGATGCCCGCCATCAGTGGTAATAGAAACCGTAAAAAAGGAATGTGTTTCCAAACAGGAATCATCAGCAGGTATTTTTTGTAAGATAAAAAACAGTCTTACAAAATGCAAGCAGTGTCTCGGAGATTACACAGAAGAACAATGATAAAAATATCTGTGTACATCCGTGTTATCTGTGAGCGCTTATTCTCCCAATAGATTCTTCAAAAACGCTATCTGCCCCAAATGATAAATATTGTGCTGCATCAACCCATTGAGTAAAAACCGGTAGTTATATTCCCTGTTTGGTAATTTTTCACTTAGTAATGTATCCTCTTTTGTTTGCAAGGTTGCAATCAATTCTTTATGTGTTTGCTCCAGTTCTTCCAGTGCAGCATTCCATGTATGCACTTTTGGGTTAATACCCCGCCAGTTAGCCGGAATTTCGCCCACATCGCCTTCCGCAATTGTTCCATTTACAGCGTCCACAGTGAAACGCATCCATGCAATCATGTGATATACAATTTCAATGGCAGCATGTGAGTGTGGCGGATTGATATACACTACAGCAGGATGTATTTTCTTTAACATTACCATCACTGCATCACCATACCAGGGTTGATGATACATTACATTGTCCATGTTACGGATGATTGATTGCATTTCTTTGTTGTTCATGGTTTCGCATTTTCGTTTAATAATATTTTATACAGCTCGTCTTGCACTTTGCCCCGCACGTTCAATGTAAGTATTCTGGTATTGGTGCCACCATCAGGATATACTCTGTTGCTCAAAAATACATATACAATTTTATTCGCCGGGTCTGCCCATACACAGGTACCTGTATAACCTGTGTGCCCGAAAGTTTGTTCACTGCATAACACAGAGGGATAACCATCTTTACGCATCAATGTATCTTTTCCCATGTATTGTTTTATCACCATACGTTCGGGTTTGTCAAATCCCAGGCCACGTCTGCTGTTTTCACTTCCGTAAGCGGTAAATAAATCAATGGTTTCTTTTTTGAAAAATTGATGTTGCCCGATAGTGCCGCCATTGCTGAGCATTTGCATGATCACTGCCAGTTCATAAGCAGTGCTGAACAAGCCTGCATGGCCCGCAATGCCGCCAAACATCGCTGCACCGGGGTCGTGCACATCACCTCTCAGTTGCTGGCGACGAAATATTACTTCACGCTCTGTGGGAACAATCTGTTGTAAGGAAAGATAATGGCGTGGTAAAAAACCTGAATGATGTAAATCCAGAGGTTTATAAAAAGTGGTACGCACATATTCATCCAGCGTCATGCCTGTAAGCTGCTCTATAATTTTTCCGAGAAAAATAAAATCATTATCGCTATAAACATATTTTCCATTGGGTCCCAGTTCACTTTGCAGTATGCGGTGATACATAGTGTCTCTCCAGTCGTTACGCATGTATAATTCATTTGAAACACGAATGCTGTACTGCTCATCAGCTACTGTTTCAAACTTATCATCCTGTGGTACGCCTGTTTGTGAATCAATTACTTCTTTAAAAAAAGGAATCCATGCTTTCAAGCCCGCACGGTGGAGCAGAATATCTTCAATAATTAAATCAGCTTTGTTGCTGCCGTTCACCCATGGAAGATAAGCGCCGAGGTTTTTTTTTAAATCAATCCTTCCTTCTTCATATAATTTCATGACGGCAATGGTAGTGGCACAAATTTTTGTAACAGATGCCATATCAAACACACTTTCTAAAGTCATAGGTTGTGTTTGTTCATAATCATAATAGCCGTACGCTTTTTCAAAAGCAATACTACCATCTTTTACGGCCATGACCACACAGCCCGGAAATGCGTTGCGGGTAATAGCGTCCTGCACAATAGAGTCAACGGTTGTGAATTGTGTTTCATCCATCAGTTTCTTTTCTAAATATACAGATGCAGCTTTAGGATAGCTCAACCCGCAGCCGAACTGAAAATTATCACATACCGTTACAGGCAGCTTGCCTTCAGGATTATTCTTACCTGTGATGATGTCGTATGTTTTTCGTTGTATGATCTCATTGTCTTCATAACAAACCATCAGATTTTTTGCTGTACAAAAATTCTTTGCGGCATACGGATTGCCGAAAAGAATGACGGATGATTTAGGTATTTGCAATACATCGTTTGCCAATTGTAAAGCTGCAGCGCTGATGCCGAAATTATTAGCAGGCCTTCTGCTGTAATTGTGCAGGCCGATGACCACCTGATGATAATTTTTTTTCAATATTTCTGCAAGAGAAGCAATTCTGCCGGCGTCACCTTTATAACCAAAGAAAAAAACATCCGCTTTAAATTCTTCTTTCATCTTTTTGGTGATGGCATTATCTGCAGTAACACCAATGGCGAGGTAAGCAATCTTCGTTTCTTCCTTCTTTATTTTGTTTACATAGGCTATGGCAGAGGCGTTGAACGGAAATACTGATTCGTCGTTTTTCAATAATGTTACAGCATGCTCAGCAATCTCTTCGTTGAGTTGAGCAGTGTTTGCATTTAAGTCATTCACCAGATTTTCTGTATTGATGGATTGAATGTTTCCTAAGCCGTATAAATATTTTGCCATGAGCACACGATGTACTCTGCTGTTAATATCATCCCAGCTCAATTTCTTTTTTTTGATGGCTGCTTTTATTTTACTGATGGCCGCAGGAATATCTGATGGTAAACACAACAAATCATTTCCTGCTATAATTGATTGCACACTTGCTTCACCATCCGGAAAAAACTTTTTAACACCCTGCATTTCCAGCGCATCCGTAAATGTTAAGCCGGTATACTGTAATTCATTACGCAGCAGCTTTGTTACATTGTTGTATGAAAGGGAAGTGGCCACATTCTTTGTATTATCAATGGCAGGGATGTACAAATGCGCCACCATCACACTGCCAACACCAGTTTTAAAAATCTCACGAAAGGGATATAACTCCAAAGAATCCAGTTGCGTTTTTGATTTATTAATGATAGGTAAATCGTAGTGACTGTCAGTATCTGTATCACCATGCCCGGGAAAATGTTTGGCACAAGCCATTACACCATTATCCTGCATACCTTTCATTACCTGTATGCCAAACAGTGCTACTTTCATTTTGTCTTCACCAAAAGAACGGTCATTAATCACCGGATTGTCAGGATTGTTATTTACATCCACTACCGGTGCAAAGTTTACCTGTATGCCCATGCGTTTGCATTGTGCTGCAATAAGCTTTCCATATTCATAAGCAAATTGAGCATCCGGTACTGCACCAAGCATCAATTGTCTGGGCAAACTGATGACACTGTCTAACCGCATGCCCAGGCCCCATTCACCATCAATAGTAATCATCAACGGTGTTTTGGCAATGCTTTGATAGTAATTGGTAAGATTCGCCTGACGCACCGGGCCACCTTGAAAAAAACAAAGACCACCTACATTGTATTTTTTAATTTGTTCAGTTACCAGTTTCACATGCTCTGCACCCAGATTGCTGTGTGCACGCACAATCATGAGTTGAGCAATGCGCTCATCATTGGTCAAAGAAGCCAGTACGCTATCAGCCCAAACTTTTGCTTTTTGATGAGGAGTTTGTGCTGAAGAAAAGAAACTGCAAACAATAAGTAATGAAACAATCAAAGTTTTCAAAAATGGCTTTTTTATCATAGGCCTTAAAGTTAGTGAATTCTGTTGCTGCAGTTGGTTGAAGAACTGTAAATTTGCCGTTCGCTAAAAGTTAAAGTACAAGTGCCGGATATTATTCAATTATTGCCTGATCACATTGCCAACCAAATTGCTGCGGGTGAAGTAATTCAGCGCCCGGCCAGTGCGGTAAAGGAGTTGTTGGAAAATGCGGTGGATGCAGGCGCTACAGAAATTCAACTCATCATACAGGATGCGGGCAAGCAGTTATTACAGGTAATTGATAATGGCAAAGGTATGAGTGAAACCGATGCACGAATGGCTTTTGAAAGGCATGCTACTTCCAAAATCAAAGCCATAGAAGATTTATTTCGCATCAAAACAATGGGCTTTCGTGGGGAAGCACTGGCCTCAATTGCTGCCGTAGCACAGGTGGAATTAAAAACCAAACGTGCAGAAGATACCGCCGGTACCTTTATCGAAATTGAAAACAGCGTTGTAAAAAAACAAGAGCCGGTAGCGGTACCAACGGGTACGAGCATTGCTATGAAGAATTTATTCTTCAACGTACCTGCACGGCGCAACTTTTTAAAAAGTAATGCGGCTGAAATGCGGCATATAGTTGATGAGTTTATTCGTGTAAGTATGGCTTACCCGGAGGTTTTCTTTTCACTTAGTGCCAATGGTCAGCAGTTGTTTCATTTAGAAAAAGGAACCCTCAAGCAACGCATTGTACAAATACTCGGTAATCAATACAATTCTAAGTTGGTTACCGTGCAGGAGCATACGGATTATATGAATATCCGTGGTTTTATCGGTAAACCTGAAACCGCTAAGAAAACAAGAGGCGACCAGTATTTCTTTGTTAACAACCGTTTTATCAAAAGTGCTTATCTCAATCATGCAGTGGCAAGTGCGTTTCAGGAAATGATTGCTTCGGATAGTTTTCCTGCTTATGTGTTGTTTATTGATCTGGAACCGGCACAGGTGGATGTAAATGTGCATCCCACCAAACAGGAAATAAAATTTGAAGATGAAAAGATTGTATATGCGTTTGTACAATCGGCAGTAAAACATGCGTTGGCCCAGTTCAGCATTACACCTACACTGGATTTTGATTTGGATCCCGGTATTCAGCAATTGGATGCAGTGAGCAAACCGTTTACAGAACAAAAGAAAAATGAAGCTTCCTCATCTTCTTTATATCAAACCTTCACACAAAAACATGCAGCACATAAAATTGACCCATCGCATAAAAGTGAGTTGAAGCATTGGAAAGATGTGCACCCAACCCCTAAAGGGGAGTATTGGTCACAGCAAAACGTATCGCAACAAATAAGCAATTCATCAATTGAACAATTTGCTTCACATCAATCGAACATTATTGCGGAACAGGACTTCACCCAACTGCACAACACTTATATCATTGCAGCAACTAATAAAGGCATCATGCTGATTCATCAGCAAAATGCACATGAGCGCATCTTGTTTGAACGTTACCAGCAGGCCATGGATGGAAAAGCTGTAGCTACCCAACGCAGTTTGTTTCCTGCCTCATTAAATGTATCGCCACAGGATGCAGTAATGCTCAATGATATACTGGAAGACTTACATCAGCTGGGGTATCATGTAGAACCATTTGGTAAAAACACATTTGTAATACAGGGCACACCGGCTGATGTGGAGCAGGGCAATGAAAGTTTTGCCATAGAATTGCTGCTGGAGCAAATCAAACATTTCAGCAGCGATGTAAAATTTTCAAAAAGAGAAAAAGTCATCCGTTCATTGGCACAGCAGCATTCAGTAAAAGCAGGCAAAGCGCTTACACAAAAGGAAATGAAACAGTTGGTGGAAGATTTGTTTCAATGCCATCAACCGAATGTTACTGCACTCGGTAATCCTACTTATACAGAATTGAAGAAAGAAGATCTGGAAAAGTTGTTTGGTAAATAATACAAACCGGAGAAATCAATCAGTTTATCATGAAACTCAAAGGTGAAGGCTTGTATAATACCGCCATGGTAAAAATTAAAGCTTCAACAAAAACCAAAACGGTATAAAAAAGCAGCTCTTAGAAAAGAGCCGCTTTATGCTATAAGAAAAATGACTGACTTTAATTTACTTTTTGAAATCTGCCCGTACACACAATACCATTGTGCTTTACTTCAAGAGAGTAATAACCCACAGGTAAATTAGCTATACCAATATTAAAGCTGTTCCATCCCTGTATGCCGTTAAAGAAATGTATACTTCTGCGTACTCCCATCGCATCTATAACAGAAGCCGATACACTTTGATTTGAATTCAAGTTCAAACGGAAGGTAATCTGAGTGGTAGCCGGATTGGGTGCCACCTGAATATTGCATGCAGCAGGTGCGTTAACAATCCGAATGGTATCACAATATTCTTTTACACATCCATTAATCGTGTATGCACGCAAACATACTTTATACACCCCTGCTTGTGTAAACGTATAAGTGGGATTGTTTTGATTGATTATTACAGGAGTTGTTGCATTATCTTTTAATATTGTCCAGCGTTGAGATAGAATGGGCTGATTGCTCACTGCTTTAAACTGTATTACATTACCTGCACTGTTCACTCGCTGGTATTCATACTTCACAACTGTTAACGAACAAGGCAAAGGGCCAACAATAATTTCTTTACAGGTTGTAGAGGCACAATTTTCACCACGATACACAGTTAAGCAAATCGTGTACTTACCCGGTTTTGCATATTTGTGAGAAGTAGCAGGTGTAAATGCTCCTGTACCATCACCAAAGGTCCATACATATTTTAAACTGCTGTTGGCAAGTACTGCTTCAGCTTTAATGGTGTTAGGCTCAGAGGTAAGACGTACTTCAAAATTGCTCAGGCGTTCACAATTAACAGGCTCAGGTATCACTACTGTTTTGCAAATCTCTTTTGTACAGCCCTCAAAGAATGCAATTTTCAAACATACACGATAAGTGCCTGCTTTTTCATATTTATGGAACGGATTCCATTCACTGCTTTCAGTACCATCACCAAAATCCCAGCGTACACGCAAAGGTTGTGTTAAGGTAATAGCTGAAGTATTTCTAAACTGTACTCCACGCAGCGGATAAATACTATCAATATGCCATGTAAAACTGGGTTCAATGTTGCAAGCTCGTACTACTACCTGCCTGCAAATTTCTTTTACACATGTATTGCTTATGAATACCTTTAAGCAAACTGTATAAACGCCCGCCTGAGTATACAAATGTGTAGGATTCCATTCTGTACTTGAAGTGCCATCACCAAAACTCCATCTTACCTGTGCATTTGGTGTAGTAAGTAAAGTTTGATTGGTGAATTTTATTTTTGAAGGATTAGCGGGGTCGGCAGCCCATGTAAAGTTTGGCTGTATGTTACATGGAGGTGGCACAACTACTTTTAAACAAAATGTTTTTTCACAAAGGCCGTCAATACGCATAATCAGGCACACTTCGTACTCCCCGGGTTGCTGATAGATATGTACAGGCGAGCGATCAGATGATGAAGTACCATCACCAAAGCTCCATTTAAATGTTACACCAGAGGGGGGCGGATTTGGTAGCGATAAATTAAAAAATTTAATACGGGCAGGGTTTGCGGAGTCTCTTGCCCATTCAAATTTTGGTTTGAGAAGTTCACAAATATTTCCAACTCTTACTTCTTTGATAGTGGAATCATAACAGTTACGTACATCATCTTTAATATAATGTTTAACCAAATAAATACCAGGACCGTTATAAATAAATACCGGGTTGTCTAAGTCAGAACCGGCGTTTCCCTGTCCAAAAAGCCAGCGATGTTTAAGCTGTGTGTTACCGGTGTTAATGGAATAAAAATTTGCAGTAAGGTTGTTTACTGTAAACTGAAAATTGGCTTTGCCGGTACAGGGATTTGTTGTACCCTGAGCTGTGGTTCCGTAAGCCCACAGCATTAAAGTGGCAATAAGAGAGTAGAATACCTTTTTCATTTTTTTTGATTTAGGTTCGGGTAATGTTGTTTACTTACGGAGGTTTACTGCAACAAATCAGAATCAGAACTTCTTATTTATACATAAGTTCCTGTAATGAAGAAAATCGATGCCTGACTTTAAAAATTTTTTTAAAGTTGAATTTGTTCAGGCATGATTTTTTACGACTACAATTTTTTGAGGCTGTAACCAAACTGTTTGCCTTAAAATTTGGCTTTCAATTCTTTAAGAAATTTTTCTACGGCCCGTCTTACAGCCGTTGATGAAGTATTGTGATTGTTTACCAAAAATGAAAATACAAGCAGTTGATTTTTACTTGTATATAAATACCCGCTAAGCGCTACTACACCGCTCAATGTTCCTGTTTTGGCATAAATAAAACCTGCTTCTTCTTTATAATAATTACGGAGAGTGCCGGTATTACCCGTAGCAAAAATTGTTTTCAATCTGTCCATTCCAAACTCCTCTTTCATTTTTATGAGCAACCACACAAAATCATCAGGAGTAAACAAATTATATCTGCTCAAACCACTGCCATCGGCCCAGCGGGGACGTTGCGGCATATTTTTAAAATCAGACTTGATGATGGAGTCAGTTAACTTTTTCTCATCCATATAACCCAGCAACTGCTGGCTCACCATCAGCAATGTTTGCTCAGCATAAAAATTATCACTTCTGTACATTAATGGTTTAAACATACTATCAGCCGGCCGGGAGTAAATGATTTTTTGATTGCTAGTTTTAGTGGTGGTTTGTACAATTTCTTTTTGCAAACTATCTTTCAGTAATTCCAATGTTGCTTCTATTCCATTTGTAGCAAATGGCACTTCCAGTTCCGCCTTCATTTCTCTGCCTTCAGTAATGGTGTAGTTGTTTTCAGTACGTGGACGGTACACATCAAAGCTTCTTGCTTTTTCCGGAGTAAAAGTTACCGGCCAGCTGATTTCAGGTTCGCTCATAATGAGTACAGCGGTATCTTTTGCACCATCTTTTGTTTCAATTGTTTTTTGCTGCGTCCATTTAATATAGTTTCCGTAAACGGGCATGGGGCTTCTTTCGGCACTATAATAACCAAGATAGTCATTCCATGTCCATCCGCTTCCCATTGCTTCTGTTTTCCAGTTGCTGCAGTTTATGGCAATGGGCTTGTTGAGTGATTTCAGGTAGTCAAAAACAGGATGGGTTTTATAATCACTATGTAAAAAAGTAGGATCACCGGTTGGAGTAATGATTACAGTATCTTTTTTTTCTTCAGTTAATAAACCGGGCAGTTGTGTGCCCAGGTATTTCATGCCTGCATAGAGTGTAGGTATTTTGGTATTGCTGGCCGGAATAAAATATTTATTACTGTTGAATTGAAGTATTGGCTGCTTTGTTGTGGTATTAAAAACAGATACCCCTATATGTGCATGCACTAAAGCACTATCATTTACATACTGTTGCTTAAATGATTTTAAAAGCTTTCCTGTTGAAGAGCAGGAAGCGATTCCCAACGAAAAGGTAATAATCAGTAAGCAGGTTGATAATAGTTTCATGGCTCTTCTCCCATCTTTGCGATAAATATACAGGATTCTCTAAGTCTGTTTTGCATTAAAAGCAAGGATGCTTATTTTTAACTATGTACTGGTTAAAGCGGTTACGATATTTCAGCGGTTTAATTTTGCCGCTGGTTTTGTTTTTTGTGCTGTTACTTACAGGCATTGCAGGGTATATGTTTATTGAAAGCTATTCCTTTTTTGATGCCTTGTACATGACTGTAATTACAGTGGGTACGGTAGGGTATATGGAGGTGCATCCGCTTTCTGATGCGGGCAGAGTGTTTACTGTTGTTATCATTTTAATTAATATCGGGGCCTTCACTTTTTTTGTTACGTATCTTACCCGGTACCTTCTTGACGGTGAATTTATACGAACTTATAAACAAATGAAAATGGATAATGCCATTCAACAGTTACGAAATCATGTGATCGTTTGCGGCTTTGGCCGAAATGGTACTGAAAGCGCACAGGTACTTTCCCAAAACGGAATTCCTTTTGTTGTATTGGAAGAAAAAAATGAATTACCTGATGATTTGCCCTTTGATGTGCCTTTTTTTATGAAAGGTGATGCCACAAAAGATGAAACACTGAAGGAAGCCGGGATAGAGCATGCACGTGCCATTATTATTACAATGCCTATTGATGCCGATAATTTGTTTACAGTATTAACTGCAAGACAATTAAGTTCACATGTTACAATTATCAGCAGGGCATCGCAGGACAGCAGTGTGAGTAAATTAAAAATAGCGGGTGCCAACAATGTTATTATGCCTGATAAAATTGGCGGTGCTCAAATGGCTACGCTGGTATTAAATCCTGATGTGCAGGAAATGATTTCGTTAATGGCAACAAGAAATAATGACCATTTTCAGTTATGTGAAATGACAGCTACAAAAAATACAGCATTAGCTGATGCAAATCTTTGGGCTCAAACAGGATGTACCTTACTTGCTGTAAAAAATGGAAATGAATATATTCTCAATCCTTCGCCATCTCACTATATCAATGCAGGTGAGCGCTTGATATTAATGGGCAGCAAAGAACAAATAGAGCATGCTGCAAAAATGATTTGATTATACTTTGATATAAATTCTTTTTTTGTCAAGCCAGTAGCATATAGCCCAATACATCATAATCATGGAAAGGGCATAAAAGAGCGAGCCGTTTTCTGGCATGCCGGGTATGAGTTTGCATATTTTTTCATAATACCAGCTGAAGGCACTTAGATACTTAGGGGTTCCGTTTTCTGACATGCCATTGGGAATTCTGAATAAACCAATAAACCTGGGCAGGAAACCGCTTAATACAAAAATGAACAGCGGATTTTTACCAAACACATCAAAAAACCTGGCCCACCAGCCTTTTACATTTTTGAATTCAATAAGATAGATCATGGTAGCAATGGTAAAAATGGCCAGTCCGGTTGTATACATCACATAAGAACTGGTCCATATTTTTTTATTGATGGGGAATACTATATCCCAGCAAAATGCAGTGATTGTAAGAACCACTCCGGCAGTAAATAAACCATTAAGCATTTCATGATTTTTCCCTTTTGCCTGTATGTAATCGCCTACCAGGTAACCCAAAATCACTTGCGCTACAGGTGCAAAGCTGCTCATTAATCCTTCGGGATCAAATGGCACACCTTCACCCCTGTACAAATGGTTTTCACCCAAAATATCTGTATCCAAAGCAGTTCCAAACCATCCGTTTAAACTGAAGGGGTCGCCTTGTTCGCCTAAAAACATACAGAACAGCCAGTAAAATAATAACAACACCATGCTTACTACAAATGAGCCTCTCTGTTTAAGGTAGTAAACAGCAATGGATGCAAAAAAGTAGCAAAGCGCAATCCGTTGCAGTACACCCATTATGCGAACTGTTTCCCAGGGCTTAAATACGAGGCTGTCACCACTCCATTTTACAAAAGGACTCCAGTTGAGAAACAGCCCGATCCCAAAAATGAGTAATGTACGTTTGATTACTTTTTTCCAGAATACAGCATCACCACCAACCTGTAATTTGGGCATTACAAAGGCCATGGCATTGCCTACTGCAAACAAAAAGAAAGGAAATACAAGATCAGTAGGCGTGCAGCCGTGCCAGGGGGCGTGCTCCAGTGGTGCATAGATGTGGCTCCAGCTTCCGGGATTATTGACAAGAATCATGAGCGCTACCGTAGCACCTCTAAATACATCAAGGGAGTAAAAACGTTGATTCACAGCAATGGTTTTGGGCTATAAATGTAGGTAAAGCGTTATCAACATACATCTAAAAAAACTGAATAAAGAAACAGGGCGCATTTGTTCGGGTTTCAAGTTCTAAGGCTATATTGCGGCCTGAAAAATGTGGCTTGATGAACAGCGGCGATTTAGAAACCCGGCAACCGACGATAAGGGCTTTAAACCCATATCTTTGCAAATGAAAAAAGCAGCCTTGTAACCTGCTTGTTTTTATGAAGAAATATAGCAGCGGAGAGACCACAATTCTTAAAGCCCTTGCGGCTTTTAATATAGTTAAGAGAAGGTAGGCAGTCCTTTAGGGCTTGCTTGCCTTTTTTATTTGCCTCTTTCATGGAATAGCTCAGTTTTTTTAACGGAATGTGACTGAGGTGGCGAAGCTTTTGCCTTAAGCAATGATTGAAGAAAAAAAATGGTACGCAGCTTATACCAAACCCCGGTGGGAAAAAAAGGTATGTGCGCTCTTAGAAAAAAAAGGGTTAGAATATTATTGTCCGCTTACAAAAGTGCGCAAAAAATGGAGTGACCGTTATAAAGTAGTAGAAGAACCGCTTTTTAAATCTTACGTTTTCATAAATATTACGGAAGAAGAAAAAACAAGGGTGCGGTTAACGGATGGGGTGGTAAACTTTGTATATTGGTTGGGTAAACCGGCTGAAATCAGAGCCTCTGAAATTGAAACGATCAAAAAATTTCTGAATGAGTATGAAGAGGTTGTGGCAAGGCCTGTAAGTATTGATCACGGGCAGCGTGTACGCATAAAGACCGGAATTTTAATGGATACTGAGGGGGAAGTGATAAAAGTGATGAACAATAAAGTTTATGTATTGCTCGAAAGCCTGGGTTATGAATTAACAGCCAAATTTGATAAAGGTAACCTGGAACCTGTTTTCAATAAAAGCATCAATTAACCGTTAACATTAAATTCATGACCATAACTGAAACAAAACCCATAAATCTTAAACTGGCAGCCTTTATAGGTGTATTATTTGCATTTTTCAGTTCATGCACGCCTTATGAAAAGTTAAGGAAAGAAATGGTTTACTTTAACGAAGGCTTAGATACAGCAAAGCTAAGTAAGTATGTTTTGGTAGAACCTATTATTCAAAAAGGTGATGTATTGCAAATAAGCATTTCATCAAGGAGTTCATCTGCTAACCAGTTATTCAGTCAGAATTATTCAACGGGTTCAGCTGCATCAGGTGCAATGGGAGGCAGCACCATAGGTGCCGGTGCTGCTCCCGGAAGTTCTGGTTATCTGGTTGATATTACAACAGGCGATATTAACCTTCCTTTACTAGGGAAAATACATGCAGATGGCATGTCAAAACTTCAACTTGAACAGGAAATTTTAAAACGTGCTTCTGAATACCTGAAGGAAGACCCCATCGTAAACATTCGCTACCAGAATTTTACAGTTACTTTTTCCGGGGCAGTAACTTCACCTGGCCGTATAAGTTTCGAAAGTGAACGAATTTCCTTTTTGCAGGCATTAGGCGAAGTGGGAGGGATTGCACCGGGTGGCGATTTGAAACGAATTTTACTCATTAGAGAACAAAATGGTGAGCGTAAACTTTATTATATTGATTTAACAAACGGAGATTTTTTTAATTCCCCTAACTATTATCTCAAACAAAATGATGTGGTATATGTAAGTCCTACAAAGCGATTGTTGACAACGAGCGATCAATCGTTTGCCAGAACCGCTCAATTAATCGGTTTAGGTTTTAATATCCTTAATCTTATTGTAATCCTTATTAACGTATTATAAGAATGAGCCAGAACGGAGCAGATCAATACCAGATACCTGAACAGGAAACAAGGTTACTTACGTTTAAAGAGATCCTGTTTAAATATATTTCTAACCTTCCTTTATTTTTCTTTTCACTGGGGCTGGCTTTAATTATTGCATGGGCTTATTTACGATGGGCTACCCCATTGTACAGTGTTTCCTCCAGTATGATTGTAAAAGTGGAAACCCCTGCTAATATCAAAGGAGGAGAAAAGTTCAGCAGTATTTTCAATCCTGTTGATAAATTAAATATTGACGATGAAATTGAGCTGATAAAATCCAAGTCATTTTTGACCAGGGTTGTTAATAAAATGCATCTTAATAATGTATATGTAGAGCACGGTAAGGTTCGAAGCAGTGAAATTTACAACTCCAGTCCCTTTACAGTAGAAGTTGTAAAAATTGCAGACAGTAACAGTTACTATTCTTTTAATGTGCGTATTGTAGATGGAAAATCTTTTATCATTAATAAGGAAACAAAGCCAAGACCTTTTTACAGTAATATTGAACGTAATGGTTCCATTTTCAGAATAGTGCCTGATTATCTTGATGCAGCATCTGATGCAGGCAGAAGCTTTACTTATTCGTGGCAATCTTCAAAAAGTGTAGCAGGGGGTATTTCTTCCAGTCTCAGTGTAAATGCCAAAAGCCGGAATTCCAGCGTAATGATTCTTTCATTGAGTACTTACAACCCGGATAAAGGCCGTGATATTCTTAACCAGATCATGCAGGAGTATAGTGATTACAGTGTGGCAGATAAAAGCCGCATTTCAGAAAGCTCACTTAAATTTATTAATGACCGTTTAGCAAAACTGGAAGATGAATTAGGGATTGTAGAAGGTAACCTGCAGGATTTCAAAAAGCGTTATCAATACCTCGATCTGGAAGATCAATCCAAAATGTACTTTGATAAAATTAACGATGGGGAAAAAAGCCTTACCAATCAGGAATTGCAACTCGAGGTGCTGGATATGCTTGATAATTACATTAAGGATAAATCTAAAAAATATGACATTACACCAACAACATTGGGTATTTCTGATCCCACATTAACCACACTTATTGCTGAGTATAACCGGCTTATAGTGCGTAGGGAAAATGAACTGCAATACAGTAAATCAAACAGCCCGGTTATAACAGAACTCGAAGTTTCAATTGAAGAAACACGCAAATCCATTATTGAAAATCTTAATACCATTCGTAAGTCATTCCTGCTCTCAAGAAATGAAATGCAGCGTCAAATCAGTACTGCTAAAACTGAGGTGTTTTCTCTGCCTGAAAAGGAAAGTCAAATCCGGGAAATCAAACGTCAGCAATTAATTAAAAACGAGCTTTATAACTTTCTCCTTCAAAAACGTGAAGAAACAGGCATTCAGCTTTCTTCTGTTGTATCAAATGCAAAAGTTTTTTCTGAGGCAGAAGGTGGATTTATGCCTTTCCTGCCCAAACGAAGGAGTGCCTATATGCTGGCCATCTTTTTTGGCCTGTTAGTACCGGTTATTATCATTCTCATAAGAGACATGATGAATGATAAAGTAACGACAAAAGCAGATATTGTTAAAAGCACAAAAATGCCTGTAATAGGTGAACTTGGCCACAATGACAAGGAGCAAACACTGGTTGTAGTTAAAAACAGCCGTTCTATTCTTGCTGAACAGTTCCGGATTATACGTTCTAATCTTCAATACCTGTTTAAACGTGATCGTACACCTGTAATACTTATTACCTCTTCATTTAGTGGTGAGGGCAAATCATTTGCAGCTACCAATCTTGCGGCCTCCATAGCATTAACAGGTAAGAAAACTGTTTTGCTTGAATTTGATTTACGTAAACCAAAAGTATTAAGCGGCCTGGGATTACAACGTACATTTGGTATAACACATTTTGTAGTGGGTAAAGTGGAAGTGCATGAATTACCTGTTAAGGTTCCGGAAACTGATAACCTTTATGTTGTTGGTTGTGGCCCTACTCCTCCAAATCCATCTGAACTTTTACTGGATCCTAAAATCAGAGAGTTATTTGATTACTTAAAAGATAATTTTGATGTGGTTATTGTGGATACTGCCCCGGTGGGTCTTGTAAGTGATTCATTAACGCTGGCAAATTTTGTTGACGCAAGTTTATTTATGGTACGTCAGCGCTATACTTATAAAAAGCAACTTCAGTTATTGGATGAGTTGTATCAGCAAAAAAAGTTTCCCAATCCTGCAATAATGGTAAATGATATTAAAGTAGAAGGATATAACAGTTACTATGGTTATGGCGGGTATGGCTACGGTTACGGGTATGGCTATGGCTATGGGTATGGATATTATGATACAGATCCTTCAAAAAACAAATGGTATAATCAGTTCTTAAAGTTTATAGGACTAAAGTAAATACATGTGCCGGATAGCAGGAATTTTTAACCCAAAAGAGCAACAACTGCAGCAACGCATCATTGCCATGCGTGATTCTATGCGGCATGGAGGGCCTGATGATGATGGAGTGTATTTACATCCATCCTTGCCTTTAGCTCTTGGGCATAGACGGTTATCACTTATTGATCTTTCTGCCAATGGGCATCAACCCATGCATTTTTATGAGGCCGGATTAACCATTGTATTTAACGGCGAAATTTATAATTACAGGGAAATTAAATCTACACTTCAACATTACGGATTTGTTTTTCAAACAGAAAGTGATACAGAAGTAATATTGAAAGCATATAGCTATTGGGGTGTAGAGGCATTTGAATTTTTTAATGGGATGTTTGCACTTGCTATATGGGATGAACGTAAACAGCAGTTAGTATTAGCAAGAGACCATGCAGGTATAAAACCCCTGTATTATTATCTGGAAGGCAATACCTTGATTTTTGGCTCAGAAATAAGGGCTTTCCAGTACTCCGGTAAGAAGTTTGAAGAAAACCAGCAATGGAAAACTGCGTTTCTCACATTTGGTCATTTACCTGAGCCTGTTACAACCTTACATAAAGTTAAGCCTTTACCCAAAGGCAGCGCTTTGATAATTGATTTACCATCGCTCAACACAAAAAAGCATTACTTTTTTAAATGGAAATTTAAGAACGAACTTAAGTTTGAAGAAGAAGCGTTACAATTACTGAGAGAAACTTTGGAACAGGCTGTAGAACGTCATATGATTTCAGATGCTCCAATTGGTTTGTTTTTAAGCGGAGGTATTGATTCCAGTTTGCTTACCCTCATTGCTTCAAAAACACAACAAACTAATTTACATACACTGTCAATTGTTTTTAATGAAAAAGAATTTTCTGAAGATAAATACCAGCAATTAATCATTAAGCGAACAAATGCAAAGCATCGTTCTTTTCTGGTTACCAGGGAAATTTTTAATACCTATCTTGATGATGCCATAGCTGCAATGGATCAACCAAGTATAGATGGCATCAATACATATTTTATTTCCAAGTATGCAAAGGAATATGGATTAAAAGCAGTGCTTTCTGGTTTGGGGGCAGATGAGTTGTTTGGGGGCTATCCTTCATTTCAGCAACAGAAAAAAGTGAGGTTTGTACAGCGGTTTCCCGATAAAGTGTTACGAAGGCTGCAGCACTTACCGGATCACCGAATGAAAAAACTAAGTTATGCCGGCCTGCAACACCCAGCTGCTGAGTACCTCACATACAGAGGTATATATACCTCCAATGCTACAGCACAATTATTGCACTTGCAAGAGCCGGAGGTAGAACGTACACTGGAGCAAATAGGCAAAAACTATACTTTAAACGGATTGGAAAATGGAAATCGTGTAAGCTGGATAGAAACTAATTTTTATATGCAGAATCAATTACTAAAAGATTCTGATTATATGAGTATGTGGCATGGTGTGGAAATTCGTGTTCCTTTTCTGGACAAAGAAGTAATGATGATGGCTTCAAGTATTGATCCGTCAATAAAATTTAATCAATCCCTTCCCAAATATTTATTGGTTAAGGCATTTGAAAATGAATTACCGGTAGAAATCTGGAAACGGAAAAAACAAGGCTTTACTTTTCCTTTTGAGCGCTGGCTAAAAGAAAATGAATTTAGCAAGCCCGCCACAAGTGAGGAAGCAAAGCTCTATAATAAATTTACACAAAAACGATTGTCATGGGGCAGGTACTGGTGCGCATTGCTCATGAACAGGTTTAGCGCTCACTCTATACATGCAACAGCGTAAGATTTTGTTTTTAACACTTACTTCCTTTTCAAGTACCGGTGGCATTGAAAAATTTAACAGGGCATTACTGAAAGCATTGGTTGATCTTGAAGCCATCATGCACATAAAAGTAACCGGCGCCGGTATGTATGATGCTTCAGTTGATAAACGTTATATAAATGCTGATGCATTTCAGCAGTTTCAGGGCAAAAAAATTTCGTTTATAATTAATAACTGTATCCGGTTTTTTAAAACAGATCATTTAATTATTGGTCATATAAATCTCTCTATCCTTGGTATTTTATTTAAACTATTACAACCTCATAAGCAATTAACAGTTATCTGCCACGGTATTGAAGTGTTTGATAGTATTTCATTTATACAAAAAATGGCACTGCATCTGGCAAATAAAGTACTTGCAGTTAGTAACTATACAAGAGATCAGCTTATTACCAAGCATCAGTTAAATGCAGCAAAAGTGTTTGTGTTCCCCAACACAATTGATCCTTTTTTTGAAATTCCTGTGCAATTTGAAAAGCCTGCGTATTTATTAAAGCGTTACGAACTGGCCGTTGATACAAAAGTTATATTTACTTTAACAAGACTTAACAGCAATGAAGGTTACAAGGGATATGATCTTGTATTAAACGCTTTGCCGGATTTGATTTCAAAGGGATATTCTTGTAAGTATATACTTGCCGGTAAAGCTGATGCTGCAGAACTGGAAAGAGCCCGCCAGATGATTAATAAATTAAAACTTCATGATTATGTTATAATGCCTGGCTTTATTGCCGATGATGAGGTGGCAGATCATTACCGTATGGCTGATGTATTTGTAATGCCCAGTAAAGGTGAAGGTTTTGGTATTGTTTATATTGAAGCAATGGCATTTGGATTACCCGTAATTGCCGGAAATAAAGATGGTAGTACAGAGGCATTGCAATTTGGAAAATTAGGAACACTCATTGACCCTGATAATAAAGAAGAGTTAATAATTGCATTGGAAAACGCCTTTCACAAAGAGCGTCAATCACAACATGTACAGCAACACATGCTGCAATATTTTTCATTTACACAGTTTAAAAAAAGATTGCAGCTGATATTAGAAAACAATCTCGTTAGCGGTTCATAATCTTGATATGAAAGAGTTCTTAATGGTGGGCTGTGGTACAATAGGCGAAAGACATGCGGTATTAGCTGCAGAAAATGGACGCCTGACTGCAGTTTGTGATATTATGGCTGAACGTGCCCGTGCATTTTCCAGAAAGTATCAGTGCTATGGTTATACATCAATCAATGATATGCTAAACGCTCATCCGCAGGCAGATGTTTTGATTGTATGTACTCCAAACGGTTTGCATGCACAACACTGTATAGCAGGCTTAAAAGCAAGTAAGCATGTGCTGTGTGAAAAGCCCATGGCATTAAATACCGCTGATTGTAAAAAAATGATTGCTGCTGCTGCAAAAGCAAAAAAGCATTTACTGGTTGTAAAGCAAAACCGTTTAAATCCACCGGTGGTTGCTGTAAAAAAATTACTCAATAGTGGAAGGCTGGGAATTATTTACAGTGTTCAGATAAATTGTTTCTGGAACAGAAATTCAGTGTATTATAAAAAAAGCAACTGGCGTGGTACAAAGGCACTGGATGGTGGAGTATTATATACACAGTTTAGTCATTTTATAGATTTATTATATTGGTTTTTTGGAGAGGTAAGTGTGGTTAAAGGCTTTAAAGCCAATAAAGGCCATCATAATATTACAGAGGTAGAAGATACCGGCGTATTTTCATTTGTAACGAAAAAGGGTGTCCCAGGCACATTGCATTACAGTACAAACAGCACTAAAAAAAATTATGAAGGCTCCATAACCATCATTGCTGAAAAGGCAACTATAAAAATTGGAGGCGCTTATCTTAATACCATTGAATATCAGCAACCGGTATTAATTTCGGCTGCACAGTTAAAGGGTATCAACTCTGAAAATACCTATAAAGGTTATAAAGGTTCTATGAATAATCACTCCGGAGTGTATCAACAGCTTATGAGCTTACTGAGCGGTAAAAAAAATATGGCTACACATGGTGAAGAAGCGATGCACAGTGTAGCTGCTATTGAACAGTTTTACAAACATGCACAAATAGTTGAATGAACAATTTTGAAACCAGGCAAGCAGGTATCAGGGATATAACTACCGGTGAGGGTACAACCTTAATGACGCCATGTAACTTATATGAGTGCACTTTAGGAACCAATTGCTTTGTAGGTCCTTTCACAGAAATACAAAAAGGAGTTGTAATAGGAAATAACTGCCGCATCCAAAGCCATAGTTTTATTTGTGAAATGGTAACGATAGGTGATGATTGTTTTATTGGTCATGGTGTAATGTTTATAAACGATTTATTTACTGAAGGTAAACCTGCCGGCAATCCATTGAAATGGAAAAAAACCGAAATTAAAAATAATGTAAGCATTGGAAGCAATGCAACTATATTACCGGTTACCATTTGTGAAGGAGCTGTTATAGGTGCAGGGGCAGTAGTTACAAAAGATATAATTGAAAAAGGAATCTATGCAGGTAATCCTGCCAAAAAAATACGTTCTTTAAAATGAGTATGCACAATCATTATAATGATAATACAGACACATGGGATTTGGAAATAAAGCCACAGGCTTCTTTGTTTGACTTAAATCTAAAAGATGTTTGGCGCTACAGGGATCTTATGATGCTGTTTGTGCGAAGGGATTTTGTAGCCCAGTATAAGCAAACGATAATGGGTCCGTTGTGGCATATTATTCAGCCGGTATTAACTACTATTATGTTTTTACTGGTGTTTAATACAATTGCGGAGATACCTACTGATGGAATTGAACCGGTTTTATTTTATATGAGTGGTATTACCATCTGGAATTATTTTTCTACCTGCCTCACGGCTACTTCCAACACATTTATTTCCAATGCGCATATTTTTGGTAAAGTGTATTTTCCCCGTCTTGTTTTACCATTATCAATAGTGATATCCAATATCATAAAATTTGGTATTCAGTTTGGCATATTGTTCCTTGCTATGATATGGTTTGCTCTTTTCAGAAATACGCCAATAGTATTCAGTATTAATTGGTTGCTCATTCCGGTCCTCGTAGTAATTATGGCAGGAATTGGTTTAGGTTTAGGTGTAATTATTTCTTCTCTTACAACAAAGTATCGTGATTTTGCTGTGCTAATCAGTTTTGCAGTTCAGTTACTTATGTATGCTACACCTGTTGCCTATCCTTTATCATTTCTAACGAATAAATCTTTTGCTTCCGTTATTGCATGGAATCCTCTAAGCTCAATTGTAGAGGGTTTTCGTTTCGCATTATTTGGTAAAGGAAGTTTTGATTTTCTTTCGTTAGGATACAGCACGTTATTTATGTTTTTGGTTTTGATATTGGGAACTGTTTATTTCAGTAAGGTGGAGCGTACGTTTATGGATACAGTTTAACATCTTCAACAGCCCGGTTTTTCGGCAAATATTAAACAGCGCAATGGTTATTCTGTTTTCAAAAGAGGGTCAACTTGCTAACAGGTTATGGCAGGCAGCACATTTTATTTCAAATGCCATTGAATATGATTACAACTTACTTCATAAAGGTTTCGGTGATTATTTTGAGTACTTTAGTGAAAGTATAAATCATTTTGGCAATTTTTTACCTGTATGTTTCCCTCAATCTGCAAACGGGGTGTCCATCACAGCAAAACTGGCACTGAAATACTACGGGCTTTCAAAAAAGCTGGAAAGAAAGCTCAGATTCAAACTTCCATTTGTACGTGATGTGTATTTTCATGATTATACGGCATTGCGTTATTATCTTAATAATGACAGTTTTTTAAATGATGCAAAAAGTTGTATCGTTTCAGTAGATGGATGGTTTTATGAGGATAAAACCTCATTGATAAAACATGCAGATATAATTAGGAGCATTTTTCAACCAAATAAAGTATTTCAGTATAAAATTGATCAGTTATACAGCACCCACTTCAAAAAGTATGACATAGTTGTTGCTGTACATATAAGGAAGGGTGATTACAAAACATATAATAATGGTATTTGGTACTATTCAGATGAAGAATACTGCAGGTTTATGGAAGGGCTTCTTGGTCTTGAAGAGTTTAACCAAAGTAACGTTGGCTTTCTGGTTTGTTCAAATGAAAAGCTTAACGATGATTTTTATCAAAAATTCAATATCATTCCTGCCACAAATCACTTTATTGAAGACCTTTATGCAATGGCTAAATGTGATTATATAATTGGTCCACCCAGCACCTTCTCTGCATGGGCATCCTTTTACGGAAATGTACCTTTGTTACATTTGTATAACAGCAAGGCAGATATAAAAAAAGAGTTATTTAAAGTAGTAGACTATGCTTATTAAAATGACTGAACGCCATGTGTTATTATTGATGAGGTTAAATAAAATTTAAGATCCTCTGAACGTATTGAAACAAGAGTAAAAAATCATGAAAAAAATAATTAATAAAATACTGCGGAAATTTGGGTATCAGATTGTATCATCCGAGAAAATGTATATTGAAAGGGATCCGTTTCAAGAGCAAAGAAATTTAATTACCAACAGGGAAGGATTGGTAATTTTTGATGTAGGCGGGCATCACGGACAAACAGCAATTCAATATTCCGGACTTTTTAAAAATTCTACGATTTATACATTTGAACCTTTTCCGGATTCATTTATAATACTAAAGCAAAATGTAAACAATTATCCCTTAATCAGGCCTTTTAATCTTGCTTTGGGCAACAGTATAGGTGAGGTTGAGTTCCACATCAATAAATATTCTGCTACAAATTCACTGTTGCCTACACATGAAGACGGAGCAAAAGCATGGTCAGATAATTTACTGGAAACTATTACAACTATCAAAGTACATTCAACCTCTATAGATGATTTTTTAAATAAAAACGATGTTAAAGAGATAGATATACTTAAGATGGATACGCAGGGAACAGAATACTATATTATAGAGGGAGCCGCTGAAGCAATCAAACAAAACAGAATCAAACTTATTTATCTGGAAATCATCACTGTGCCTACATATAAACATCAAAAAAATTTAGAAGAAATTCTATCACTGTTACGTTTAAATAATTTTGAACTGTTTAATTTTTATAATTCTTCACTTACGCATTCCGGTAAATTAAGACAGGTAGATGCTATTTTCCTGAATAGAAACTACCAATTTAATATTTAAGAAATTATTTATTTAGTTACGCTATTGAAAAGTCAAATTATATTTTAACTATAACTTTTAAGGCATCAACCTAATTCACATATGTCTATTTTAAAAAACTCCATAAGAGCAGTTCTCAACCCAATGGGTTTTGAGGTAGTTAATTACCGGGCACATAAGCAGAATGAGCAAAAGCAAATTGCTGATACTGAACAACGACTTGCGCTCTTGGCTACGGTTGATAAACTCGTGCATATGATTTCGCATAGCACGTTTCCACATTCAGAGCAATTGAACGAGTTTGAGTTTCTGCGTTTTTCACTCGACAATCTAATAAAATCAAAATCACAACTGTTTCAGGATTTGTTTGTACTCTATTATTTCAGGAACAAAAAGAATGGCTTTTTTATAGAATTTGGTGCAACTGATGGAGTTACATTAAGCAACACCTTTTTGCTGGAAAAAGAGTTTGGATGGAAAGGAATCTTATGTGAACCCGGTAAAATATGGAAGAGCGCCCTGTTAAAAAACAGACAGGCAACAATTGATAACAGGTGTGTTTGGTCAAAATCAGGTGAGCAGTTCAATTTTAATGAAGCCCCCATAGCTGAATTGTCAACAATTGAAACTTTTAATGATTCTGACTTTCATTCGGAGGCAAGAAAAAGCGGGCTGGTATATACTGTTGAAACGGTTTCGCTTAATGATTTGCTGGCACAGCATAACGCACCATCTGATATTGATTATCTATCAATTGATACAGAAGGATCCGAGTTTGAAATACTTCAGGCATTTGATTTTATAAAATATAATATCAGGATTATTACAGTGGAACATAATTTCTCTCCCAAGCGTGCAGAAATTTATGATTTGCTCATAGGCAAAGGATATAAACGTGTATTTGATTCAATCAGTTCTTTTGATGATTGGTATGTAAAAGCGTGATGTAAATTTATAGCATGACAAGTGTAATTAAAGTTGAAAACATATCCAAGCAATACCGGCTTGGTACTGTTAGTACAGGTACCATCAGTCACGATATTAACCGATGGTGGCATAAACTGCGTGGTAAGGACGATCCCTATCTTCAAGTGGGCGAAGTAAATGACCGAACTTTAAAAAGCGAGAATGAATATGTGTGGGCTTTGCGGGATATTAATTTTGAAGTTGCAAAAGGAGAAGTACTGGGAATTGTAGGACGTAACGGAGCGGGGAAAAGTACATTGCTGAAAATCCTCAGTCGCACCACAGCACCAACTACGGGTAGTGTAAAAATTAAAGGAAGAGTTGCCAGTTTATTAGAAGTAGGTACAGGTTTTCATCCGGAGTTAAGCGGAAGGGAAAATATATTTCTAAATGGAGCTATTTTGGGAATGACGAAACAGGAGATCAAAAATAAGTTTGACGAGATTGTTGAATTTGCAGGTGTTGAACGTTATATTGACACGCCTGTAAAACGTTACAGCAGCGGCATGTATGTTCGTCTTGCATTTGCAGTAGCTGCACATCTGGAAAGTGAAATACTGATTGTTGATGAAGTATTGGCAGTAGGTGATGCAGAGTTTCAAAAAAAATGTATGGGCAAGATGAGCGATATGAGCAAAGGCGAAGGAAGAACGGTATTGTTTGTTAGCCATAACCTGCCTGCTGTTAAAAGATTATGTACCAAAGGTATTTTTCTCAGTAATGGAATGCTGCAGTTTGAAGGGAGCGTGAATGATGTTTCTGTTTTATACTTTAATGAAATTGAAAAGCAATCAACCATGCTTGTTGATGCAGAAGAACGTGAAGGAAACGGCCGGGTACGATTACAATCTTTTCAAATTGCAGGTAACCCTTCTCCCGAGGTAAACCATCCGGTTCGCTTCCTGTTTAAATTAAATAAACCTTTTGAAAAATCAAGGCTGCTTGTTTCTTTCAGTTTACGCAGCCCCGATCATCAATTGTTGAGTTACCTGGTTTCTGATGAAACGCAGATAAAGGATCTTCGGCCAGAAGATGAATTAACCGATGAAATTGAATTAATGATTCCTAATTTTTCTGTACGTTCGGGGCGTTATTCTATTCGTATTATTCTGCATGATACAGATACGAGTTACACAAATACCTGCGATATCGTTGAATCTGCAATGGAACTTGATGTGCTGAGCAATGATTTTTTCGGTTCTGGAAAAACCATGCGAAGCCATGATTCAACACCGGTGATGCAGGCATCTTACATTTTTAAATAGCCCACTTTCATGTTTAAACGTTTTTTTGATCGAATTTCTCTGAAGACCTATCGTGAAGCTGTTAAAAAAAATCAGCAGCAATTGATTGGGGAAATACAACAGGTTCATCAACAATTATTTCTGGCTAATCCCATTTTAATTGTACAAAATGTTCAGATGTATCTGCCGCTTTTTTATGTTGATCATATCCAGAAAATTATTTATAATGAACGTAACTTTTATGAAGTTGAAACTTTGCAATACCTGAAAAGCCGTTACGGAAATTTCAAACGTATACTCGATATAGGGTCAAATATCGGTAACCACATGCTTTTTTATTGTAGTAAAATGAATGCACAATTTGTAATCTGTTTTGAACCTAACGATTTTAACCATTCTGTACTCTTAAAGAATGTGGAGTTAAACAACCTTCAGCAGATTGTTACTATAAATAAATGTGCCTTGGGCGATGTAACCGGCATGGGTGTTCAAAAAGATTTCAGTTTGATGAATACGGGTATGAACAGGATTGTAACAGATAAGCAGGGTACAGTGGAAATTAAGCGGCTGGATGATTTTGAATATACTGATATCAACTTTGTGAAGATTGATGTTGAAGGTTTTGAAATTGAAGTACTGAAAGGTGCAGAAGTAACATTAAGAACATCCAACGCTGTTGTAATGATTGAAGTATTTCCCGACAATCAACCGATGGTAGATGAACTGATGCAATCGTATGGTTATGCCAGAACTCATACCATAGAAGAGTATAATTTTATTTATACGAAAGGGTAACAATGGGCACTGAGAATAAGCATCAACCTGTGATTCTTCATCTGGTTACCTGGTATCCTTCGTCTGATACGGATGTAAGCGGTATTTTTACACGGCGACAGATAGAACTTCTTTCAGAAAATAATCAATACCGCCACGTTATAGTAAAGCGTTCAATTACTCCTTTCAGTATTATTGATCAGGTAAAAAGTCTTTTTGGATTATTCGTTAAAATTCAGGTTGGTAAAATGCAGGTAATTATGTTGCCAGATGAAAAAGCATTAAATCGTCCATTTTTCTGGCGTTTTAAAAATTGGTTTGAGCAAAAGCAAATGGATGTATTGATCAGGTATTTTAAACCGGCACTTTTGCATCTGCATGTAGTTTATGGTTTTGCAAATGAAGCTATGGAACTAAAAAAAAAGAGAGGAACTCCATTTGTAGTATCTGAACATATGGCCCCTTTCCCCTTTGAATGGATTCATAACAAAGATGCATACATTATTAAACCCATGCAGCAGGCAGCAGCAGTGGTAGCTGTAAGTACTGCACAAGCCAAACAAATAAATGAAGTTACAGGTGTTAAGCCTGTTATTATTCATAATGTTGTAAAACCGGGTGAGTTTTATTTTTATGAAAAGAAAAAAGAAGAAACTTCAATCGGGTTACAGTTAGTACTTGTTGGTATTTACGATAGCCGTAAAGGAGCAGATTATCTGTTATCAACCCTGCCATCATTTTTACAAACGCATCCAAATACCATGCTGCACCTTGTTGGTGAAGCATCAACTGAGCGGATGGCTTCACTAAGAGCTATTATAGCTGCTGAAGGTATTGAGGAAGCAGTTTGTTTTCATGGAAAATTATCGGCAACTTCTCTTTGTAAACTTTATCATCAATGTGATTTTTATGTATGCAGCAGTGAATGGGAATCGTTTGGCGTAAGTGTGCTGGAATCATTATTTGCTGGTGTGCCGGTATTGGCCACAGATTGTGGGGGTGTTTCAGAATTCATGAATACCAACAACGGTATAATAATTGAAAATGACCGTAAAAAGACAACATTGCTGATGGGATTACTGAAAATGGCAGACCGTTTAAAAGAATTTAACCGAAAACATATTTCTGCAGAAGCAATAGAGCGGTTTGCAGGTGAGCGTATAAAAGAACAGTATTTTTCTCTTTATCAAAAAGTAATTGCTGTAAATCAGCAGGCAGGCAACTAAGTTATGTGTGGCATTTTCGGAACTGTGAATTACCGTATCAGCAGTAAAGATTTTCAACTGCAGCTTGATAAAATAAAACATCGTGGTCCGGATGGATTTGGTGTTTGGGAAAATAATGACGGCAGTGTAAAACTTGGTCACAGGCGATTGGCAATTATTGATACTGATAGCCGCTCCAATCAACCAATGACTTTTGACAATCGCTATCATATTGTATTTAACGGGGAAATATACAATTACATTGAACTCCGTGAAGAACTGCAGAAAAAAGGTGTACAATTTGTAACAGCATCAGATACAGAAGTTTTATTAAAACTCATGATACTGGATGGCCCGGCTGCATTATCCAGGTTAAACGGTATGTGGGCATTTGTAATCTATGATGCACTGGAACAATCTTTGTTTATGAGCAGAGACAGACTGGGAAAGAAACCGCTTTACTATATTTACAAGGGAGAGCAGTTTGCATTTGCTTCAGAAATGAAAGGTCTGCATTCCTGTCTGGATGAGTTTGTATATGATCATGATTTTATCCGCTATGCTGTTGCCAATCCGTTTGATAACGAACGCAAACCTGAAACACTTATAAAAAATATTTTTAAATTTCCGGCAGGGTGCTATGGAACTTATAAAAAAGGAAGGCTTGAGATTCATCGTTACTATTTTCCTGAACAATTGTTGCACCAGACACCGGCTCATAAAAATTTTGATGAAGCAGTAGAACAGTTTCGGGAGCTTTTTGAATCATCCTGTAAACTGAGAATGCGGAGTGATGTGCCTGTTGGTTCAGCCTTAAGCGGTGGTATAGATTCAGGTTTTGTAGTATCAACTCTTGGCAAAATGGGATACGGCAGGAGTGGAGATTACACTGCATTGGTTGCCAGTTTTCCCGGGTCTGCGCTGGATGAAACGGCTGCTGCACTGCAAGTGGCGTCTCATGCAGGCGTAAATGCTGTAAAAGTGGTAGTGCAAACAGATTTGCATCCTGATCAGATATTAAAAGCTGTTTATGATTTTGAAGAAATTTACTTAACAGCTCCCGTTACTTTTTTTCAGTCCTATGCAGGATTTCGCAAAAATGGAATTGTTGTAACACTGGATGGTCATGGAGGCGATGAGTTGTTTGGGGGCTATCCTTTTGATATGGACAAAAAGTTGAAAGACGATTTCCCCAACATTTTTAAAATGCGTAATACATTAAATACCATTCGTAAAATGTATGGCCAAAAAGAAAATATACCAATGAATGAAGTACTGCCACATTTTAAGGGAGAGTTACTTCAAACAATAAAGAAAAGAAATCCGTTATCTTTTTTTGAAAATGAAAAGCATTACCGTAATCAATTGTTTCACTCAACGTTCAGTGGCATATTGCCAACATTGCTACGCAATTATGATAAATACTCCATGCATGCAGGAGTAGAAGTACGAATGCCATTTCTTGATTACAGAATTGTAGCGTTTGCATTTACCCTGCCCAATTCCTATCGAGTACGTAATGGTTTTTCAAAGGCAATCGTAAGAGAAGCAGCCAAAGGAATTGTACCACAGCCTGTATTGCAAACAAAACTCAAATCTGGCTGGAACAGTCCAATGGGTGAGTGGCTGGCCGGAGTTTGGAAAGAATGGCTGCTTGATGAAATTCACAGCTCAGCATTCAGCAATTGTGATCTTGTTGAAACAGACAAAGTACATCAGCAGGCAGAAGAATTTTACAACAGCGCATCATATGATCACGTGCACGGCCAGCAACTGTGGCTGCAGTTACAGCCTTATTTAATTGAGAAAGCAAATAAAGAGTTTGCACTTTCATGAGTATTTGATGCAGAAAAATTCCGTACTTATTTCCATTATAATGCCGCTTTTTAATGCGGAAAAGTATTTGCAATCCGCTTTGGATCAACTAAAGCAGCAAAGTTTTTCATCTTATGAAGTACTGCTTCTTGATGCACTGTCATCAGATAATACTGCAGCTATTGCAAAACAAATGATGGAGAAAAGTGATTGTATCCGTTGGTTTTCGCAAGCAGATGAAGGAATTTATGATGCTATGAATTTTGGCATAAAGCAGGCCAAAGGTGATTGGGTTTATTTTATGGGTTGTGATGATTCCTTTCATCATGCTGAAGTATTAAACGAAGTTGCAATATATCTTAAACCGGATGCAGATATAGTTTACGGAAATGTCCAATGGGTTCCTGACGGTCAGGTGGAAGAAGGAATTTGCACACCGCAGGTATTGTTTTTAAGAAACATTAATCATCAGCGTATCTTTTACCGCCGCTCATTATTTGAGCAGTATGGCGGATATCAATTGCAATTTAAGATTGCAAGTGATCATGAGCTGAACATCCGGTTTTTCTGTAATGAAAAAATACGCAAAGAGTACATTCCTGTTACAATTGCCAATTATCATGCCGGTGGTTTCAGTGCAAATAAAATAGATGAGGTATTCTGGGTACAATGGAAATCCATCTTTAAAACCAATTTTTCCAAGCACATGCCGCTAAAACGCATGTATGAAAAGCTGGGCTGGTATTGTCGTTACCTCATTGAGCAAAAGCAATATGCCAGAGCACTTCCTTTGTTTTGCGATGTGTTGATTCATACATTAAGTCCGGGATTTGTATTGCTCACCGGAAAACATCTGATACAATCATTGAAAAAAAATGCAGGCTGATATTTCAATAGTTGTTGCAGCGTACAACCGGCCGCAGTCAATGGAGCGGTTACTGCTGTCTTTACAAAAGGCAAACTACCTTTCTTATCAAAATATTTCTTTGATAATTAGTATTGATTATTCTGGTAGTGATCATTGTCAAAAAATTGCCCGTGCATTTGAATGGAAGTTTGGTTCAAAAGAAGTGGTGGCACACACTCAAAAAATGGGATTAAAGAATCATATCCTGTCCTGCGGTGATATGAGCAAACGTTTTGATGCGGTAATTGTTCTGGAGGATGACTTAATGGTTTCACCTGAGTTTTATCAATATGCACAACAGGCATATAACTTTTATAAACAGGATAATGATGTGGCAGGTATAGCCTTGTACAATCCTGTATTTAATGAAACGGCAATTTGTCCTTTTGAACCTGTAGATGATGGTTTTGATAATTACTTTATGCAGGTTCCCTGCTCATGGGGGCAAATGTGGACAAAGGAACAATGGTTGAAATTTCGCACGTATGTACATGAAGATGCAGCAGGTATGCAACAGCAGTATTTACCTTTAACCGTTCAGCAATGGCCGGATGCTTCTTCATGGAAAAAATTGTTTTATAGTTATCTTATTGCACACAAGCTTTACTTTGTGTATCCACGCATTGGTCTTTCTACCAACTTTGGTGATTCAGGGCAGCACTTAACTGAGCATCAATCGGTATTTCAAACGCCTTTACTTTTAGGGGCCCGGCAGTTTAAATTCTCAACATTAAGCAGTGCATTTAGTATTTATGACGGGTATTTTGAAATGGAAGGTTCAATATATAACAAATGGTGTAATCACAGTATTGAGGTAACCTTTGATTTAAATGGTACCAAACCTATAGCATCTGTGCATACACCTTATCTGATTTCATCCAAAAAAACAAAAGCAGCTATAAAGAAATATGCAGTTTCGTGCTATCCTTTTGAAAATAATATATTGTTTGATATAAAACCGGTTGAAGGAGAAGCATCGTTTTTTTCATTGGCGCAAACTGAATTTTTTGTAGATGAACAACAATTTATCAGGCTTAATGAAGACGTAAAACGTGTATTTATGAATAATGAGTTTATTAAACATGCTGCTGTTTTTGAACTAAAAAAGCAAATAGAGTTTCAAATAGGCGCTGCAGTTTTGCGGCCAATAAGGATTCTTAAAAATTTTTTCAAGAAATAATGAATAAGATAGATCATCTGGCAGAACTTCAGAAAAAATACATGGATGAAGCCATGTTTACCGGTGAAAGAACAAAAGTGCACCAAACATGGTTTGATGAAACAACCACTGATTACTGGCGTCATAAGCGAATGTATGAAACACTTACACCCTTTGCAATACATTATAAAACTGCCTCCTGGTTAACGGTTGGAGATGGCCGCTACGGACTTGATGCTATAAGACTAAAAAATATTTTTAAGCTTGCATCTGTTTTTCCTACTGATATAGGTGAAAATATGTTAAGAATCAGCAAAGAAAAGGGATATATTGAAAAGTATGGAGTTGAAAATGCAGAACGGTTGAGTTTTGCGGATAACAGCTTTGATGTTGTATTTTGCAAAGAAGCGTTTCATCATTTTCCAAGACCCTATCTTGCCCTCTATGAAATGATTCATGTTAGTAAAACTGCAGTAGTAATGATTGAGCCGGCAGAACGTTTAATTGTAAACGGTGTAAAAAGTAAATCCTATTTGCAGGATGCTTTGCGTTTAGTAGTGGCAAAACTCACAGGTAAAGCATTTCAGCCCTATGTGCCTGAAGTAAGCAAACTCAATCATTCGTTTGAAGAAGCCGGAAATTATTTATATGCTGTTTCAGTTCGTGAAATAGAAAAATTGGTTCATGGCATGGGACTGGCCTCTCTGGCATGGAAAGGCTTCAATGATGTTTATGAACAGGGTTGCGAGTTTGAGGAAGCAAAACAGGGTAATCTGCTATTTGATAAAATCAGTAACGCTATTAATGCAGGAAATGAACTGTGCAGAAAGCTTCCTCAGTATCATCAACCCAATATGGTGAGTGTAATAATTTTTAAAGAAACACCGGGCGAACAACTCACCCGGGAACTTGTACAGGCCGGTTTTCAAATTCCGGAAATTCATAAAAATCCATATATATAAATACCTGTCAAAAAAAGTGAATACAATTAAGCATATACTTACGGCGCTTACAGGTTATTGGTTTCATAAACAAAGTAATCTCCCGGTAGGCGCTGATCTGTTTGTTGATATTGCAACTAAAATCAACTATCCGTCATTGAATGTTTTATTTGATGTGGGTGCTAATACTGGGCAAACGAGGAACTGGTTTCGCCATCATCTGCCCAAAGCAACTATTTATTGTTTTGAACCCGTTCAATCTACATTTCAGAAGCTGAAAGCAAATGCAGTAAATGATCAAAATTGTATCTTGGTGAACCAGGCATTGGGTGATGAAGCAGGCACAAAAACTATTCGTCTGTTTGATGATGATATGACCGTTTTAAATTCTTTAAGAGATGATGTAATGAACAATAGTTCAGGTGCCAGAGAAGAAACAATTTCCGTAAATACCCTCGACGCATTTTGCAAAACCCGCAATATCAGTAAAATTGATTTGCTTAAAATTGATACAGAAGGCTTTGAAATTAATGTTCTAAAAGGCGCTTCTGAAATGTTGCAAAGTGGAAAGATTGCATTTGTGTATTGTGAAGTGGGCTTTCAAAACACGAATAAGCGTAATACATACCTGGCAGAATTAACAGAGTATCTTGCTGATAAGAACTACTACTTCTTTGGATTATATCAGTTAGATTATCATGATTGGAAACGGGGGAATGGTTTAGGTAATGCGTTGTTCATACATAATTCTGTTTTTTAAACCGGCTTTTTAAACCACTTTACCTTTTAATGTCATTACCCAAAATTTCTGTAATCATTCCTGCATTCAATGCTGCTCCTTATCTGCAACAATGCATTGAATCTGTACAGAAGCAAACATATACAAATGTTGAGGTAATTGTTGTTAATGATGGATCTACTGATAATAGTGTTGAAATTTTGGATTCCATATCAGAAATAGACAGCCGTATTAAAGTGTTCCATAGCGAAAATAAGGGAGTAAGTACAGCAAGAAATTTTGGTTTACAAAAGGCAACTGGTGACTTTATATCATTTTGTGATGCAGATGATTTTATGGAACCTACTATGCTGGATGAACTTTACAATGCAATGAAACAACATGATTGTGATTGGGTGGTATCCAATGTAACTATGATTTTTAATGATGGCTCAAAAAAAATTAGATTACATCTTTATGATGAAGTGTTTGATATTGCTTCAAACCGACCATTATTTATTGAAGGTTTAATGCGGTTTTATTATGACAATGCTAACTGGAATAAACTTTTTAAAGCATCAATCATTCAACATAACCGCTTGTATTTTGAGGAGGATATGAATATCTGGGAAGATTTACTGTTCAACCTGCAGTATGCTCAATTTGCTGCAAAGGTATTCCTTTTAAAAAAGCCATTATATAACTACCGGGTACTTGAAAATTCCCTTTTCAGCGGCAATAAAGGAGTTCAAATTCCGATGTTTAACAAATTGTATTTGCATTTTACGAAGTTTACTGAAAATCAAAAAGCTAATCTTGAAAAAGTAAGTTTCAAAAAGCAAATGGCACGAATAGCGTATTTCCAGTTATTGCATCAATGTGAAATGCAGGTGCGAAAAGAAACAGGAAACCCTGTACAGGTTTGTAAAATGATATATAGGCAGCTAACCACCTTTGTACCCGGCAGCCTGCAATTTGCTGCTGAGCAAAAAACAGGTATTCAGGGAATAAAAATGAAGTTGCTGCACAACCGTCAGTTTTTACTTTTTGCAATTGGTATAGCCTTAAAACCCTTTTTGCGAAAACCTCTTCGACTTTTTAAAAGTATAATTTATTCTAAAAGTTGAAACCTGTTCTTAAGATAAATTTTGATTATTTCTGGAAAGATTTTAATCCCGCAGACAACTACTTTACACGTATTCTTGAAAAGAAATACCGGGTTGAACTTTCTGAAGAGCCTGAGTTGTTTTTCTTTACTAATTTTTATCATGGCAGTAAACGTGCGTATTTGAAACATACATGCCACCGTGTGTTTTTAGGCTGGGAAAATGTACGTGCTAACTGGAATATTGCAGACTATGTACTGGACTCTGATTTTTATAACAATAATCCACGTCATAAGCGCTGGCCCATCTGGGCAGCGTGGAATACTTCTTTGTTGGTGCAACCAAAATTACCAGAGCTTTTTTTGAATAAAAAAAAGTTTGCCTGTATGGTGGTGAGTAATGCCAATGCAAAGGAACGTATTGAATTTTTTAAACTTTTGTCTAAATATAAACAGGTTGATTCTGGCGGCAGGTTTTTAAATAATGTGGGCGGCCCAGTAGCAGACAAGCGCAGGTTTATACAGGACTATAAATTTGTTCTCTCCTTTGAAAACTCTACACATCCCGGTTATACAACCGAAAAATTAATTGAACCAATGCTGGTAAACAGTATTCCTTTGTATTGGGGAAATGAACAGGTGGGGCGGGATTTTAATACAAATAGTTTTGTTCATGTCAACCAGTTCTTTTCATTTGACGAAGCAATTGAACGAATAATAGAGTTGGATAATGATGAAGAACAATATATGAAAATGGCGATGCAACCATGGTTTCATGAAAACCGGATTCCGTAGGAAATGACACAGGAAAACCTGGAAGCTTTTTTTGATTTTGTGCTTGCAGATATGAGAACAAAACCGCCTGTAGCCTCCTCCTTTATCAAAACGAATATGCATAAACTTCAACTTGCAAAACAAAAAGTTGAGGATAAGGTGTATGGAAAGCTGGGAATTAAACGGGGTTTTAGATAATATAAGATATATGAACTATCAATCTCAATACGGACAAGATACATTTGTTGATCAGGTTGTTTTTAACAGGAAGAGAAACGGTGTTTTTGTTGATATTGGTGCTTATGATGGTATTACTTTTAGTAACAGTTATTTTTTTGAAAAATACAGAGGATTTAATGGATTCTGTGTTGAACCCAACCCAAACGTTTATAAGCTTCTGCAAAAGTATCGTTCTTCTAAAAATTTTAATGTATGTGTGGGTAATACCTCAGGAAAAGTAAAATTTCTTTGCGTAGAAGGGTATGGTGAAATGTTGAGTTGTATATATGATGAATCCAATGTAGAGCACCTGGCAAGAGTTGATGAGAATATAAAAATTCATGGCGGAGACAAGAAAATTGAAGAAATTGATTTGATGACATTTCACCAAATAATACCAGAGAATCTTCAAAAAATTGATTTTTTTACTATTGATACTGAAGGATTTGAATTTGAAATTTTAAAGATGATTGATTTTGACAGGTATAATATATCTGCGTTGGCAGTTGAGGTGAATGATGATGCTGTAATCAGTTTTCTTGAAAATCAGGGCTACGTAGCATATTTCAAATTAAGCTGTGATATAATTTTTGTGAAAAAAGAGTTAGTGAATGCAAGTATGAATTTTAGGTTGTTAAAATATAAAATCAAAAACAAGTTTAAAAGCATAATCCAGCGGTTCAGTAAGTTTAAAAGTTTTCCTATTTTTCTTTTATAAAAATGATAATTAATAAGATTACGGCAAAAATTCTTCTAAAGCTTAAGATTGAAGCACGCTTTTTACAAAAGCGCTTTGACAGGAAGATTGTAAGAAGTGAAGCTATCAATAAAAATTATATCCGGCAATTCCTGCCGTCTAATCCGGTAATCATTGATGCCGGTGCGCATGTAGGTGGTGATTCCATTGAAATGTGCCGTTTATACAGGGGTGCCACTGTTCATGCATTTGAACCGGTTCCGGGCATTTATCAACTGCTGAAACATAATACAAGAAAATTTCAACGAATCCATTGTTACACCATTGCTTTGAGTAATCAAAATGGACAGCAGCAAATGCATGTGAGCAGTGGTGCTTCTGATGGGTCCAGTTCTTTACTTGCACCTAAAGAGCACTTAAAAGATCATCCTGATGTTTTCTTCAACCAAACGATAAAAGTTACTACACAAACACTCGATACATGGGCAGCATCCCGGCAACTGGATCATGTTGATCTCTTATGGCTTGATATGCAGGGTTTTGAACTGGAAGTGCTCAAAGCATCACGTATTATTTTGCCTACTGTAAAAGCCATTCATATGGAAGTAAGTACAAGAGCTACTTATGAAGGAGTTCCTTTATATGATGAAGTGAAACAATGGATGCAATCACAGGGATTCAAGGTAGCTGTGGAGGCCATTCCTCAGGGTTGGGATATGGGTAATGTTTTGTTTGTACGAACCGCAACTGTATCAACTGTATGAACCCGTTTCTGAGTGTTCTTATGACTTCTTACAACAGAGAGCAGTACATTGGTGAAGCCATTGAAAGTGTACTTGCATCAACGTATACAAATTGGGAGTTGATTATTGTGGATGACGGTTCAAAAGATAAAACCGTAGCAATAGCACACGAATATGCAGCTGCAGATTCACGGATTCGTGTATATATCAACGAGCAAAACCTGGGAGATTATAAGAACCGGAATAAAGCAGCTTCTCTTGCAACAGGTGAATATATAATGTACGTGGATAGTGATGATAAAATTCTGAAAGATGGATTTGAACGGTGTATCCATGCTATGCAGCAATTTCCTGAAGCAAATTTTGGCATGCAATTACATGGCGAAGAACAAAAACCTTTTTTCAGGAAGCCGGTTGAGGCCATTGAAGAACATTTTTTTAAGCGTCCGTTTTTAACGATAGGTCCCGGAGGAACAATCATCAGAAGAAGTTTTTTTGAATCACTGGATAGATACCCGGTTGTTTATGGTCCGGCCAATGATATGTATTTTAACCTCAAAGCGGCTGCAGCAGGAGGTGTGTTGTCATTACCTTTTACATTTAATTTTTACAGAATCCATGAGGGACAGGAGTTAAATAATAAATACAGTTACCTGTATAATAACTTTAATTACTTAAGGGATGCTTTACAGCAGTTGAACCTGCCGCTTTCTGTTAAGCAAAAAGAGTGGATACAAAATAAAAACCGGAGAAGATTTTTAACCAATCTGCTTCGTTACAGTTTTACTACAGGAAATTTAAGAAAGGCTGTAAAAGCATGTCAATTGGCCCGTTTTGGCTGGTATGATCTATGGAAAGCAATAGTGCACCCATCTCTGTAGTTGTGTGAAAAAAGTTTCTGTTATTATACCTTGTTACAATTGCGGTACTTCACTGCATCGTACGCTTAAATCTGTACTTGCACAAACGTATCCTCATCTTGAAATCATTATAATTGATGATGGCTCCAGTGACGACAGTTATGCTGTTGCCAGGCAATATGAGGGTGGTAAAGTACAGGTACTGCAACAGGCAAACGCCGGCGCTGCCGTTGCACGTAATAGAGGCCTGCAAAATGCATCAGGAGATTTCATACAGTTTTTAGATGCGGGCGATGTGCTGAGTGCAGCTAAGATTGAAAAACAGGTAAAAGCTTTGCAGGACTCCGGTACCAAGCTGGCTGTATGCAATTATGTTCAATTTACAAATGAAGAAGAATTGAAACATCCGCAGCATACGAGTCAATCCTCCTTCATCTATTCAACCAATAGTGTACAGGAATTCTTAATTAAGCTGTGGGGCGGTGAAGGCAATATGAATTTTATTCAAACCAATTCCTGGCTGGTACCCAAACCATTAATTGAAAAAGCAGGAAGGTGGCGTAACTACAGATGCCCCGATGATGATGGTGAGTTTTTTGCAAGAGTGATACTTGCAAGTGATGGAATTGTTTATACGCCGGGAGTTTATAATTACTATCATATTACACCGGGTGGTATTAACCAGTTGAGCAAAAACAAAAACAGGAAATATTTGCACAACAGTTTACTTACGATCGATCTCAAACATCAGTACCTGTTGCAAAAAGGAGCACATCCATTGATCAATAAGGCAATTGCATCACAGTATTTACGCTTTGCTGTGGATATGTTTCCTGCTCAAAAAATACTGTCAGCAATTGCATATAAACGATATAAGTCGTTAAACACCGCAGCTTCCGTTCCTCTGCTTGGGGGTTCATTTATTGAACTGATCAAAAATGTTTTTGGCTGGAAGGCTGCACGGTTTGTTCGTTATCAGTTAAGAGAGAAATAAATCCATTTACCTGTTGGAAATCATTCGTACTAAAGTTTGCCTGCTTTCAGATCATCACGTATGCATTAATCCCCGTTTATGGAAGGAAGCTTTTTTGTATGAGAAGCTTGGCTATAACGTAACCATCTTAACGATGTGGCAATCTGCTGATTTATTGCAACGGGATAAAGAACTGCTGAAAGGACATGCTATTGACTACAAGACATATTTGAATTTAATACCCGGAGAAGCAAATTCAGTTTCCCGCTTTTTTTACCGTGCCCGCAGGCGGCTTGCCAGCGAACTGCAAAAGAGAGTAAAGATGAGTTCTCCATGGGCTATCAGTCATGCACCGGAGTTACTCGTTAAGAAAGCGGTAGAAGAGAAAGCAAATCATTATTCCGCACATTTGGAAGCGGCTTTCTGGGCCGGAAGAGAACTGATAAAAAATGGAAAGCGGGTTAGTTTTGATTTTGAGGATTGGTATTCACGTGATTACTTAACGGCCGACCGTGCAGTGAATTTATTAGCAGCAACAGAAGCATTTGCTTTGCAGCATGGTGTATTTTGCACAGCAGCATCCCGTTCAATGGCATCCGCATTACAGGATGCATATAAAATTACAAAACCAGTAACGGTTGTTTACAATAGTTTTCCGGATGAAGAACTTATGGATGTAGATGTTACATCTTCAAAATCGAAGTCGGCGACCATTCGTATGGTATGGACTTCAAGAACTGTTGGTCCGCAACGTGGGTTGGAAACCTTGGTTGCTGCACTGCAATTTGTGCAAACACCTGTAGAGTTGCACATCATTGGCAAATGTGCTGCCGGTTACGAAGAAGTGTTAAGAACGAACTGGAAGTATTCAAACCACCAATTGGTTTTTCATGGTTTTGTACTGCATGATGAGTTGTTGCCGGCGATTGCAACCTATGATCTTGGACTGGCTATTGAACAGTATGAGGCAGATAGTCGTAATACCACCGTTACCAATAAAATTTTGCAATACTTGCACGCAGGATTAGCAGTATTGGCTACAGATACTAAAGGACAACAGGAAATCGCATCACACTTTCCGGATGCTGTTTACCTGGTAAAACCGAATGAGCCGGAGCAATGGGCACAGCAAATAGAGCGGTTTGCAAAGCAAGGCTTTACTATCAATAAACAACAGCAGCAAACTATTTATCAACAATACTTTTCCTGGGCTGTACAGGAGCAGCAACTAAAGCAACTGATCACAAACGCAATATGAATCAAAGAAGTTTTATACAAAAAGTACTCGACATTATTCCATTACGTATACGAAGCAAAGTAAAATACATACCTGTAGTAAGACAAGTGCAGGCGTTTATCATGAAACGCTATATGCATGGTAAAGAATTTATTGCAACCATCAGTGCAGGACCTGCAAAAGGTCTGGTGTTTCCTGTAAAACTTCCACAGGATAAATATATGTGGATTGGTACATGGGAAATTGATTTTGCCAATGCTTTGCAGCAATATGTTCAGGCGGGATGGGTCTGCTATGATATTGGTGGCTATAAAGGTTATTACGCCGGAGTAATGGCTATGAAAGGTGCAAAAGAAGTATATGTGTTTGAACCAATGCCGGCCAACGCAGAAAAAATTACGAAACTCATAGAGCTGAATCCTTCGCTGCCCATCCATTTAAAGCAATATGCGGTTTCCGATTCAAATGGTACAGCTACATTTCAGTTGATGCCGGAAGAAACAATGGGTAAACTGGAAAACAGTTCTTTTCAAAAAGAGGATATAGCGCTTACTTCAATAACAGTTGAAACCATTACACTGGACACATTAGCAGAAAAAGGAGTGCCCGCTCCTGATTTTATTAAGATAGATGTTGAAGGAGCAGAAGAGTTTGTGCTTGCAGGAGCTGCAAATATGCTTTCGCAAAAAAAGCCTTTTCTGATGATTGAAATTCATTCGCCTGCAATTGGCAAACGCTGTCTTGATACTTTACAAAAGTATTATCAGCATATTTTTGTTCTTGAAACAGGTGCATCACCAAAGGGAACTGAAACAGAAATATGCCATTACATAGCTTATAACTGAGGTAACAGTACGGGTGAAAAAAATACTCATTATATCGCCTCATTATCCGCCATCTAATCTGGCAGCAGTACATCGCAGTCGATTGTTTGCACAGCATTTGCCTTCTTTTGGGTGGGAACCTGTTATACTTACGGTGCATGAAAAGTATTATGAGGAAGCACTGGACTGGAATTTATTTCAACTGTTACCCGGGGATCAGCATATTGAAAAAGTTAAGGCATGGCCTCTAACAAAACCACGCCTTATTGGAGATATAGGGTTAAGAGGTTTTTTTCAATTAAGAAAAAAAGCGTTGGAGCTAGTTAAAGAACTCAGGATTGATTTTGTGTATATACCCATCCCTTCTTTTTATGTTTCATTAATTGGCCCTTACTTGCATCGCAAAACAGGTGTTAAGTACGGCATTGATTATATTGACCCATGGGTGCATGTATTTCCCGGTTCAGAAAAATTATTCTCAAGGCACTGGTTCAGCACACAGCTTGCAAAGTGGATGGAGCCCAGGGCTGTTCGCAATGCATCTGTTATAACCGGAGTGGCCAAAGGTTATTATGAGAAAGTAATAGAGCGGAATGCTCATTTACAACACACCTGTGTGTTTGGAGCAATGCCTTATGGTGGAGAAGCACAGGATCACCTGCGCTTAAAAGAACTGAACTTGAAACCATATTTGTTTGAACGAAATGGCAAATTACAATTAGTTTATGCCGGCGCCATGTTGCCGAAAGCATATGAGCCATTAGAATCAATTTTTAAAGCTGTAGCTGCAAGCCCTGAATTATTTGTAAATGTTGAATTTTATTTTATAGGAACAGGAAAGCATGCTAATGATCCATTAAGTTTTAATATAAAGCCTCTTGCTGCAAAGTATGGATTATGGCAATCAGTAGTTTTTGAGTATCCAAAACGTATTCCTTATTTAGATGTTTTGATTCATCTGGAAGCTGCGGATGCTGTATTTATTCTTGGTAGTACTGAGCCTCATTATACACCCAGCAAAGCTTATCAGGGTGTATTGAGCGGTAAGCCAATTTTAGCTGTATTGCATAAAATGAGTACAGCAATTGAGATATTACAAACATCAAATGCAGGTGTTGTTTTGGGATTTGAAGGAGAGCAAGATGTACATTCAATTGCTGAGCAATGGGTTCATGTATGGCATAACTTTATTTCTTTTCAAAAAGTATTTGTTCCTTCACAGGTTAAAAAGGAGGTGTTTGAGCAGTATTCAGCAAAATCTGTTACAGCATTATTAGTTCAATTACTGCAGCAGAATAATCAAAAAATTTTAATGAGATAAATGATACAACAAACATTTAGAGAACTTTTACCACCTTTTCTTTTTAGAATGGTAAAAAGACTTTACAATATAAATTACAGCTCAAAGAATGAGTTATATAAACAAATGATCAAGTACCTTAACTATGATCATGGTTATTATATTGAGCTGGGCGCTTATGATGGAATAGCTCAAAGTAATACGTACCTGCTTGAACGGAAATTTAAATGGAAAGGATTGCTGATTGAACCATCACCTAACAAGTATTTTGAATGTATTAGTAATCGCAATGCAGATAATCACATAGTTTGTGCAGCGTGTGTTTCATTTAATTATAAGGAAGAGTTTGTAAAAATTAAATATTCAGGTTTTTTTACTGCGCCTGTTAATGTAGAAACTGATTTAAAAGATATTAATGCACATGCCGCTACCGGCGCTCAGTATTTGAGCAAAAATGAAAAAGTATTTGAGTTTGGCGCTAAAGCCGTTACCTTGAATCAACTGTTAAAAGAGGCCGGTGCACCTTTAATTATTGATTTTTTATCACTCGATGTAGAGGGTGGCGAAATGGAAGTGTTGAAAGGAATTGATTACAGTGTTTACAAATTTAAATACATGTTAATTGAGTGCAGGAATTTTGAGAAGGTAAATAATTATCTGCAATCACAAGGCTATGTATTTAAAGAACAAATGAGCCGGCATGATTATTTATTTATACCCAAAACAGTTTAGTAAACAGCAAATTTGCTGATTCCTCAACTATTGTAATCAATACATGATTAAAAAGCACAATATCATCAGTGAGTTTCTTGTTTATACTTATGTGTCAGTAAAATACCTGCTTATAAACGGAAAATGGAGTGTATTTGTTAGTGATATAATGCGATTTTCCTTTTGGCGGAAAACAAGAAAAAAAAGTGCAGACAATTTACTTACGCATTATCCATGGCTTGCGTTTGGTGCTATTGATTTTTTGGAGCAATGGTTGCATAAAGAAATGAATGTATTTGAGTATGGTTCCGGAAGTTCAACCTTGTTTTTTGCCAAACGTGTAAATTCTGTAATATCAATTGATCATAATAAGGATTGGTTTAAAAACGGAGAAGCTTCAAAACTCAAATATCACCTTCATAATGTTCAATATCTTCTTCGGGAGCCTCAACCAAGGCAAATAGAATCAGGACAATGTAACAATCCTGATTTATACTTATCATGTATGGGTGAGTATGCAAATTATAGTTTTGAGCAATACGTAAAATCAATTGATAGTTTTCCTGATGCGTATTTTGATTTAGTAGTTGTAGATGGACGTGCCAGACCATCTTGCCTAAAACATGCTGTTAACAAGGTTAAAGTAAATGGCATTTTACTGCTGGATAATGCTGATCGTAATTATTATACTCAATATTTGCCTCAGTTATTTCATGAGGATAGTTGGGAAATAAAAATATTTAAAGGGCATTTACCCTATAACTCAGCTTCTGAATTAGACACAACAATATTATTTACCAAAAAGAAATAAGCAGTGAAAAAAACCCGTTTTGCCATTATTGTTCCTTTTCGCCCTCAGAGTCAGTCAGTTTATTGGGAAAGAGAAAATGAGTTATTGAAACGCACTGTATCTTCTGTTCTTCGTCAAACGTACAGTTATGTTAAGGTTTTTGTAGTTTATACAGATGAGCCTGCACATTTATTTACTGACGAAAGGATTGAATATGTTCCCTTTCCTTTCGGTTACCAATCTTTTGAAGAAATTCCTGCAAAGGAAGATTTAATGCAACGGTTTAAATCTGAAAAAATGGTTATACGCAGGTGGGATAAAGCAAGAAAAATTTGCTGGGGTAGTATAAAAGCAAAAGAACAGGGGTTTGATTATATAATGGTGCTTGATGCAGATGATTTGATTTCAAAATATCTCTTTGAGCACTTGGCATCAGAAAGCCTCAATAATTCAGTTCCGGGCTGGTATATGCATAAAGGGTATTTATATAAACCAGGTACAAGTTTTTTCATGCTCGTACCCAAACTCATGCGTTTTTTAAATGGATCTACACATATATTGAGATCAGATTTAGTAACTATTCCTGATTTTAATTCTATTGATTGGCTTGATTATAATTTATTTACTGATCATGGTTGGCTAAAAGCACGACTTAAGGAATATAATAACGTTGATCTCCTTCCAATAAAAAAACCTCTGCTCGTTTATGTAGCGCATGGATCTAATATTTCGAAAGTGTATCAAAAGGAATTTAGTAAAACATTTAAGAATTTTGTAAAATTAATCTTACGTGGACGTTTTCTGTCCAAATCAAAGAAGGACGAGTTTAATATTTCATAGTAAAATATTACGTGAAAAAACTTGCTATCATTACCACACACCCTATTCAGTACAATGCACCACTCTTTAAATTGCTGAAACAGAGAGGTAACATCAGTATTAAGGTCTTTTATACATGGAGTCAATCAAAAGTTTCTGTTTATGATGCACGTTTTGGTGTGGAAAGAAACTGGGATATACCTCTCCTTGAAGGGTATGAATTTGAATTTGTAAAAAATATCTCTTTACGTCCGGATTCAAATCGATTTTTCGGAATTATCAATCCCGGCCTAAAAAAGAAGTTAATACAACAGAAATTTGATGTTGTTTTGATTTACCGCTGGAGTGTGTGGAGCCATTTATTATTAATGTTAACAAAGGGAAGTAAAGTCAGAATATGGTTTCGTGGCGACTCTCATCTGCAAACTGCTTACAGCAATCCGATTAAAAATTTCTTTAAACGTAAAGTACTTTCGTTAGTTTACAGCAATGTAAGCCGTATATTTTATGCAGGTAGTATGAATAAGCGTTACTTCAATTATTACGGAGTTGAAGACAGTAAATTATATTTTATGCCTCATGCAGTTGATAATGGCCGCTTCATAACAGAGGCAGCGCATCATATGCAAAAAGCAAAAGAAGAAAGGCAGTTGCTGGGTATTAATGATACGGATATTGTATTTCTCTATGCAGGTAAGTTTTATGATATTAAAAACCTTACGTTGCTTATTAATGCATTTCAAAAGCTCAAAGGTTCACAATACAGATTGCTTTTGTTTGGAAGTGGTGAGCAGGAAGAGCAGTTAAGAGAACTGGCGGCTACAGATATCAGAATTCATTTTCAACCATTTCAAAATCAATCTGCTATGCCTTTTGTTTATAGAATGGGAGATGTATATGTGTTACCCAGCAAGTCAGAAACATGGGGGCTCGGCGTAAATGAAGCAATGGCCTGCGGATTGCCAGCCATAGTAAGTACAGCCTGCGGTTGCGCACCCGAGCTGATTATAAGCAATGAAACGGGTTTTACATTTGAAGCTCATCAGGAAGCAGATCTGTTGCAGCAGTTACAACGGTTTACAAACAGAAGTGTAGCCCGTATAATGGGTGTAAAAGCACAAAAGCATATTGAGCAATTTTCACTTGAGCAACAGGCAAAGGTTATTGAAGAATCTTTACTGAGCGGGATATAATTTTTCATTGCTATACATGAAAAAATTAGCTGTAATTACATCACATCCTATACAATATAATGCACCATTATTTCGGTTGCTTGCAGAACGTAGCAAAATTCAAATAAAAGTTTTTTATACATGGGGACAAACAAAAGAAGGAGTTGTGTATGATCCTGATTTTAACAAATCATTTCGGTGGGATATCCCTTTAACAGAAGGATATGATTCTGTTTTCATTGTGAATACATCTTCGAGTCCGGGTGCCGGTAGTTTTAATGGAATTAAAAATAAAGACCTGATTAAATCTGTAGAGCAATACAAGCCGGATGCACTGCTTGTATTTGGATGGAGTTTTCACAGTCATCTTCAGCTTTTGTGGTACTTTAAAAAGAAAATAAAAATTTTATTTCGGGGTGATTCTACATTGCTGGATGAACCCAATGGGTTTTCGTTAAAAAAAATTGCTCGTCGACTTTTTTTAACTCAGATTTATTCCGGTATCGATATTTGTTTGTACGTTGGGAAAAATAATAAAGACTATTTTATAAAACATGGTGTAAAGGAAATTTCATTGGTTTATGCACCACACGCTGTTGATAATGATCGTTTTTTTGACAAGAATGGAATTTATAGTAAACAGGGAATCAAATGGAGGCAAGAACTGGGCATACCGCAGGAGGCAATTATTTTTTTATTTGCCGGTAAATTAGAACCTAAAAAAGATCCGCTATTATTAATCAATTGTTTTCGGCAAATACCAAATAAGGAAATACGTCTTATAATAGCAGGCAATGGTGTTCTGGAAAAACAGGCTAAGTCTATAGCAGTTGGGGATCAAAGAATTCTGTTTCTTGATTTTCAGAACCAATTGCAAATGCCTGCTCTTTACCATATGTGTGATATTTTTGTATTACCGTCCAAAGGACCCGGCGAAACATGGGGCTTAAGTGTAAATGAAGCAATGGCCAGTTCAAGACCCGTTTTGGTTAGTAATAAATGCGGCTGTGCCAATGATTTAATAAAAGGAAACGGAAAAATATTCACAGCAGGTAGTGCCACATCTTTAACGCAAGCCATGGAAGAATTAATAAACGATAAGGATAAGTTAAATCAGATGTCAAAAATGAGCCGATACATTATAGATTCTTTTTCATATAATCATATTGCCAAAGCAATAGAAGAATCAATATGAACTTAAAGAAACTTTTTTTTGGATTAATAGCAATTATTGTTACCTCACTGTTTTCTGTATATGATGGTATGCGGTGGGAGGAGCTGGCTTCAATTGCATTGTTTACTTTTTTTCTTATTGATTTTGTGGATTCAATAGGCAAGTCTTACAACATAATGGATATTCCCATACTGCTTGCCATTTTTCAATGTTTATTAATGCCGGCACTTGTATATCATGTTTACAATGATGATTATTTTGTTCGGGCACTGAAATACGATATGTCTGTAAGTGCCGATGTATATTATGGTTTTATGTTTCCTGCTATATTGTTGATGATCATCGGCATGAAGTTGCCATCATCATTTCAGCGCTCCTATGCACAACGTTTTACAATAGCTATTTCCATCGTTAAACAATATCTTAAGGGTAAAGGTAACCTGGGTGTATTATTAATCATTATTGGATTTGTTACCACATTAATGAAAAGTTTCATAGCAGGGCAACTGGCATATATTGTTTACCTGTTTAGTCTTTTGTTATATGTGGGTACACTGTATACCTATTTTTCTGATCACCGTTTACGAATTTGGTATCTGTCAGGAGGTGCAATTGTTATTACAGCTGATGCATTGGCCCAGGGTATGTTTGGTGAGCTTTTGTATATAACTGTATTGGTTGTTTTGCTCATTCTCCTTGAAAAAAAAATAAAGGACTGGTTAAAGTACACCGTAGCTATCGTTGGTTTCTTTTCCGTGTTACTGTTGCAAAGCGTTAAATCTGATTACAGAAATATTACATGGAGGGGAGAGGGCAGAGGTGATCAATCCAATACAGAAGCTTTTTTTAATTTGATTGTTGAGCGTTTAGGCACTCCGGAGCGCTTTTATGATTTGGAGCTATTGTTTCCCACCGTTAACCGTTTTAACCAGGGCATGATTGTAGGTAAAGTACTTGATTATGTGCCAAACCATGCACCATTTGCTGAGGGCGAAACAATATTTTTATCATTGGCTGCCACATTTGTACCTCGTTTTATGTGGCCGGATAAGCCCACTGCAGGCGGTCATTTCAATATGGAGCGGTTTGCAGGATTTAGGCTGGAAGGGGTGAGTATGAATATCAGTCCCATGGGTGAAGCCTATGGTAATTATGGCGTAGAAGGCGGTATTTTTTTTATGCTTTTGTATGGATTGTTTTTTGCCATGCTCATTGTATTATTGATGAACTATGTTAAAAAAAGACCTACCATAATCTTGTGGTTTCCTGTTTTATTTTTAAACTCAGTGCAAATTGAAACAGACATTTTGATGGTATTAAACTCCCTTATTAAGAATATTATTTTCGTAGCTTTTTGTTACTGGGCTGCCAATAAATTTCTGCGTTTAAAATTGTAAATGCTGAAACAGCGGATTCTTATTTTTTACGATCATTTTTATCCGGCATGGAAAGCAGGTGGGCCTGTGCAATCATTGGTCAATCTTGTAAACAACCTTCATACGCAGTATGATTTATATATCATCTGCAAGCCTCATGAAATGAATGAAAGCGTATTGTTGCAGGGTATTAAGGTAAATGAATGGAGTAGTTGGGAGGGAAAAGCAAAAGTGTATTACTGGAATTATTCTTTTGGTAAGCGTAAAGCATTACTTTCATTGATTACATCAGTAAATCCGCATACAGTATTTATTAATGGACTCTACTCACTTTATTTTAACCTGCTTCCGCTCTGGTATTCACTAAATCATACTACAGCTCGTGTAATTTGGTCTGCAAGAGGCATGTTACATAATGGAGCCCTTGCACAAAAAGCATTCAAGAAAAAAACTTTTCTTGCTGCTGTAAAATTGTTGAAGCTGCATCAAAGAGTAATATGGCATGCAACTGATGAAAAGGAGGCTGAATATATAAGCCAAAAAATGGGTAATGTAAACGTACTGGTTGCGGGCAATTATCCAAAGCGTATTCAGGATCTGCCCGTGCTTGAGAAAAGGGCCGGAAAATTAATATTGGGTACTGTAGCACTAATAAGCCCTATGAAAAATCATAAGGCAATTGCAGAAGCTTTACAAAAATGTAATGGATCTGTTACATGGCTCATTTATGGTCCTGTAAAAGATCAACAATATTGGAACGAATGTTTACAGTTAATTCAACAGTTGCCTGCAAACATTGAAGTAACCTATCGAGGTGAACTGGCTCCCGATAAACTTACGGAAGCATTACAGGCAATACATGTTTTTATTATGCCCAGTGAAAGCGAAAATTTTGGACATGCACTATATGAAGCATTAAGTGCCGGTAAGCCTGTTATCACTACCACCACTACTCCGTTTTATAAACTGCAGGAAAAAAGAGCTGGCTTTGCTGTGAGCTTAAATCAATTAACTTCTTCATTAACTGATGCTGTTAATTATTTTCTGCAAATGGAGCAGGTGGAATATGATGCTTATTGTATGCATGCTTTAACTTTTGCACAAAGTCATATTTCTATCGAAGAGTTGTCAAATCAGTATCAAAAATTATTGGTGTCCAATCAATAGTGTTTCACAACCTATATTTGCGCCAAATTCTAAAAAATAACAATGACCGTACTGGGAATTAATGCATATCATGCTGATAGCAGCGCTGCCATTTTTGTAAATGGTAAAATGATAGCAGCAATTGAAGAAGAACGTTTTCGCCGTGTAAAACACTGGGCCGGATTTCCATCAATGAGTGTAGCTTTTTGTTTACAGGAAGCAGGCGTTACGCTGGAACAAGTAGATCATATAGCAATTGGACGAGACCCGAAAGCTAAATTCTGGAGGAAAATATTATTTCTGCTTAAAAACCCGGGAGGTGGATTTGATGCTGTTCAAAATCGGTTGAGCAATGCAAAAAAAGTAGCATCACTTGAAGATGAATTCTTACAAATTGAAAATACTGATAAACAGTTAGTGAAGCGCAAGATTCATAATGTTGAACATCACCGAAGTCATTTGGCTTCTGCATTTTTTGCTTCCCCCTTTGAAGAAGCGGCACTGTTATCAATTGATGGGTCGGGTGATTTTACAACCACCATGATTGGTGTGGGCAAGGGTAATCATATTGAAGTAATTGACAGTATTGATTTTCCGCATTCAGCAGGTATTTTTTATACAGCCTGCACACAATGGTTAGGCTTTCCGCATTATGGCGATGAATATAAAGTGATGGGTTTAGCACCGTATGGTGAAGCAAAGTATGTGGAGCAGTTAAAAGATTTACTTCATTTTACAGATGATGGGTTGTTCAGGCTGAATTTGAAATATTTCCGCAATCCCAAAAAAGGAATCATCAGCTACGGCAAAGATCATATACCTGTAGTAGCAACACTTTATACGGAATACTTTGAGCAAAAACTGGGTAAGGCAAGGGCAAAGGGAGAAGAGTTAACACAGTTTCATAAAGATTTTGCAGCCAGCGTACAACGCATAACCGAACAACTGATTTTTCATTTGCTCACGCACCTTCAAAAACGCACGGGATTAAAAAATGTATGTATTGCAGGTGGTGTTGCACAAAACTCTGTAGCAAACGGAAAAATAACCCGTAACACACCTTTTGAACAGGTATACATTCCCAGTGCAGGCCATGATGCAGGTATTTCAATGGGTGCCGCTTTGTACATGTACAATCATGTGTTGAAGCAACCCCGTCAACCGGCAATATGGAGTGCGTATACAGGCAGTCATTTCAGTAATGATGAAATTGAAACAATCCTTCAGCAAAAAGGGATTACATATAAAAAACTTTCTGACGCAGAACTATATGATTACGTAGCCGATCGGTTAATTGATGCAGGTGTGGTAGGGTGGTTTAGCGGAAGAAGTGAGTTTGGTCCAAGAGCATTGGGTGGGCGTTCTATTTTAGCTGACCCACGACGGAACGATGCTAAAGATTTATTAAATGCTAAAATCAAACGCAGGGAAAGTTTCCGGCCTTTTGCACCTTCTATTCTTAAAGAATATGTTTCGGAGTATTTTGAATTGAGCGAAGTGGTTCCGTTTATGGAAAAAGTCTTTCCAATTAAAAAAGAGATGCAGTCGCTCATACCTGCTGTAACACATGTAGATGGAACTGGCAGGCTTCAATCTGTTGATGCTGGTGTATCAACAAGATATTATGCTTTAATTGACGCATTCAGAAAAAAAACCGGGGTGCCTATACTCCTCAATACATCTTTTAACGAAAATGAACCTATAGTAAACTCTCCTGCTGAAGCATTAGATTGTTTCCTCCGAACCAATATGGATATGCTGGTGATGGAAAATATAATTGTTGAACGTTGATATGCCTTTAACTTTCTCCATTATAACAGTTGTATTTAACAGGGTTGCTACTGTTGAGCGTGCAATCCAATCAGTACTCCGGCAGGACTATCCACATATTGAGTACATTATAGTTGATGGAGACTCCACTGATGGTACTAAAGAAGTTATTGAAAAATACCGATCTGAAATTAATCAATACGTGTCAGAAAAAGACAACGGAATGTACGATGCACTTAACAAAGGAATTAAATTGGCTACGGGCGATGTTGTAGGCATCCTGCATGCAGATGATGTGTTTGCAGATCATTCAATTATTTCGCAAGTAGCAGCAAAAATGCACACACAGCCGCATATTGATTGTATATACGGTGATGTAGGATTTGTAAACGATAATAATCCCGGTAAAATTATCCGGTACTATTCTTCAGCTATTTTTCATCCCAGGCTGTTTAAGTTTGGATTTATGCCGGCTCATCCTACCTTTTTCTGTTATAAAAAACTGTTTGATTTATACGGTTACTACCGAACCGATTTGGATATTGCAGCAGATTTTGATTTATTACTGCGTTATCTTAAAAAGTATACATTGCAATCTGCATATATTCCAAAAATGCTTGTACGCATGAATATGGGTGGAAAAAGTACGCAAGGCATTTCAAGCACCATTAAAATAAATAATGAATTAAAACGTGTGCTTTCTGAAAACAAAATGCCTTCCAGTTATCTGAGATTATACGCACGGTATTTTATTAAAATAAAAGAGTTTTGGATAAATAAACATCATTCATGAAAAAAGCATTAATAACAGGTGTTACCGGACAAGATGGTGCCTATCTCTCCGAGTTTTTATTAAAAAAAGGGTATGAAGTACATGGTATTAAACGCAGAAGTTCGCTGTTTAATACCGAGCGCATTGATCATTTATATGAGGACCCTCATGTAAATAACCGTCATTTTATATTGCATTACGGTGATCTTACTGACAGCACTAATCTCATCCGTATTATTCAGGAAGTACAGCCCGATGAAATTTACAATCTGGGAGCAATGAGTCATGTAAAAGTAAGTTTTGATACACCGGAGTACACAGCCAATGCAGATGGTATAGGCACACTCCGGATACTGGAAGCCGTACGTTTACTGGGTCTTGCTCAAAAGACAAAGATTTATCAGGCCTCCACATCTGAGTTGTATGGTTTGGTACAGGAAGTGCCTCAAAAAGAAACAACTCCGTTCTATCCACGTTCTCCCTATGGTGTGGCCAAGCTGTATGCTTACTGGATTACAGTTAACTATCGTGAAGCATATAATATGTTTGCCTGTAATGGTATTTTATTTAATCATGAATCACCACTAAGAGGTGAAACATTTGTAACAAGGAAAATTACACGTGCGGTAGCAAAAATTGCATTGGGCCTTCAGGATAAACTTTATCTGGGCAACCTGAATGCAAAAAGAGACTGGGGGCATGCTAAAGACTATGTAGAAGCAATGTACCTTATGCTGCAGCAGGAAACACCTGAAGATTTTGTAATTGCAACAGGCATTACAACAGAAGTGCGTGAGTTTGTACGAATGGCATTTAAAGAAGCAGGTATTGAAATTGAATTTAAAGGAAGTGAAGAAAATGAAAAAGGTTTTGCAGTAAGCTGCAGTAATCCGTTATATCAAATAGCTGCAGGAACTGAAGTGGTAGCTGTAGATCCTAAGTACTATCGCCCTACAGAAGTAGAATTGTTAATAGGAGACCCGTCTAAAGCAAAATCAAAACTTGGCTGGAAGCCCAAGTATGATTTATCTGCTCTGGTAAAAGAGATGGTGATAGCAGATATTGAACTCATAAAAAAGGAAAAGCATATACGTGATGGTGGTTTTCAGGGAAAAAATCAATTTGAGTAATGAATAAGAATGCAAAAATCTATGTAGCCGGTCATAGGGGTATGGTAGGCAGCGCTATAGTACGCAGCCTGCAGGCCCAAGGATATGAAAATATACTGGTACGCACATCTGCAGAGTTAGATTTACGTAATCAGGAAGCTGTAGAATTATTTTTTAAGCAGCAAAAACCGGATTATGTGTTTCTGGCTGCAGCTAAAGTGGGAGGTATAGTAGCAAACAATACGTACCGGGCTGAGTTTTTGTATGATAACCTCATGATAGAAGCCAATGTTATTCATAGTGCATACCTGCACAGTGTTACAAAATTATTGTTTCTTGGCTCATCATGCATTTATCCAAAATTTGCTCAGCAACCTATTAAGGAAGAGTATTTATTAACTGGTACGTTGGAACACACCAATGAGCCTTATGCTATTGCTAAAATTGCGGGTTTAAAAATGTGCGACGCATACCGCAGCCAGTATGGATGTAATTTTATATCTGCCATGCCTACAAACCTTTACGGCCCCAATGATAATTATGATCTTACCAACTCACATGTGCTGCCAGCTCTTTTACGTAAAATGATTATGGCAAAACGTAATAACGACCCTCAGGTAGAAATATGGGGAAGCGGCAAACCCATGCGTGAGTTTTTACATGTTGATGATTTAGCAGAAGCCTCTTTATTCCTTATGAAGAATTATAATGAGGCAGGGTTTGTTAATGTGGGTTTTGGTTCAGATGTAACCATTAGCGAACTGGCTCATATTATTAAACACATAACAGGATATATGGGCGATCTTGTTTTTAACGCAGATAAGCCTGATGGTACGCCACGTAAACTCATGGATAGCTCAAAAATTAATGCATTGGGCTGGAAAGCAGAAATTGATTTACATACAGGTATCGAAAAAGTTTATAGTGAAATAAAGTCGCTTCCATTCTAAAGATGTTTGGATTATTTAAAAAGAAGGAAAAGCCCGTATCTTTTACAGGTAATTACAGTGGTTTATTTACAGATATGCACTCTCACCTGCTACCGGGCATTGATGATGGTGCGCCTGATCTGGATACATCCGTTATGCTTATAAAAGGCATGATGGCAATGGGCTTTCAGAAATTTATAACTACGCCCCATATCTATCCTGATCTCTATCCTAACAATAAAGAAACAATTACAGCTGCATATCAATTATTAAAACAGCGGCTAAAAGAAGAGCAGTTAGATGTAGAAATAAAAACTGCAGCTGAGTATTTTATTGATGACATGTTTGCTGAACGGCTTGAAAAAAATGAAGAACTGCTCACCATACATAAAAATTGGGTCTTGATAGAAATTTCATTTGTGAGCCCGCCTAATGATTTAAATGAAACTATTTTCAATTTAATATTGAATGGTTATCAGCCGGTGCTCGCACATCCTGAGCGGTACAGCTATTATAATCAGCCGGATGTTTTTCACCGGTTTAAAGACCAGGGATGTTACCTTCAAATCAATATTTTATCTCTGCTTGGTTACTACGGAAAAAAAGCGCAGGAAACAGCACGCATGCTGGTAAAAGAGCAACTGGTTGATTTAATTGGTTCCGATTTACATCACATCCGTCACTTACAAGCATTGAATACACCTTCCCTTATGGCCGAAGTAGATGCATTACTTCAAAGCGGCCGTTTACTCAATCCTTCACTTTAAGTTTTGCCTAAACCCAGATTATTAATTGTTTTAAACCGGCTTATCATTGGCGGGCCGGCTGTTAATACACTTGCAGTTGCATACTTGTTAAAAGACGAATTTGAAGTTCTGCTTATAGCAGGTGAACCAGCGCATGGTGAAGAGTCAGCCTCCTATTTGCTGGAGCGTTATAAAGGTATTGAAGTAAAAATTATCAACAGTTTAAAGCGCTCCATAGTACCCTTTAATGATCTCAGGGCTTTTTTTGAAATCAAATCTGTTATTAAAGAATTTAAACCGCATATTGTTCATACCCACGGCTCAAAACCAGGCGTTTTGGCAAGAGTAGCCGCATGGCAACTTAATGTACCGGTTGTTGTACATACATATCATGGCCATGTTTTTCATTCGTATTTCAGTCCATTGGTATCTTCTTTAATTATTAAAACTGAACGCTGGCTGGCAAAACATTCTTCTTTCTTAATTGCTATCAATGAGCATTTGAAAGATGAATTAAGCAATCAATACAACATTGCTCCGGTTTCAAAAATTGTTCTTAACAGGCTGGGTATTGATGCTTTACCTTTTTTGGAATCGAAAGAGCAAAAGAGAATGCAGTTCAGAAACGAGTTCGCTGTACAGTCATCTCAATATGCGGTAGGCATTATTGGCAGGCTTGTTCCTGTAAAAAATCATGTAGCCTTCATTGAGCTTATTGCATCACTGCTTTTCAATTCGAGAGCATTTCTAAAGTTTTTTATTGTGGGAGATGGTGATGAAAGACCAAAACTTGAAAATCTCCTGAAGTTCAAAGAAATTAACTACACACATACAGGCGAGTTTTTCAATCCGGAGGCCCCCGTTGTATTTACATCATGGCGAAAAGACATGGATTTTGTGATGGCTGGATTGGATATCGTGGTTTTAACTTCTTTAAATGAAGGCACACCTGTTTCCGTAATGGAAGCAATGGCAGCAGGAAAGCCTGTGGTAGCATCAAACGTAGGCGGCATTGCAGAACTCTTTGAAAATGAGCAAAATGGTTGGCTATATAATAAATATGAAGAGTTACCTGAGGCCTGTCTTCAAATTCTTCAAAATCGGGAATTATACATTTCTTTAAGTAAAAACGCCCAGGCTTTTGCTTCGCAAAAGTTAACACTCCAAAAACAGGTTTTTACACTAAAAATGGCCTATCTGGGAGCCCTGAACCTGTAAATACTCCATTTACCGGAATGTTCTTTAACCGTAATTTCTTGTTTTGTTTAATTCTCCGCAGAACCCCTGGCTATAAAAGTGTAATAATCAATGATTTAAATTTTTTTATTTTGTAAACCTTTTGTAAGTTTCACATGTTTATAAGTAGTAATGAATAAGTTCACTATCAAGGATCTGGAAAATTTAAGCGGAATAAAGGCTCATACTATACGTATTTGGGAGCAGCGTTACACCTTTTTAAAACCCGAGCGTACAGCTACTAACATCCGTTATTACAGTAATCAGGAATTGAAAACTCTGTTAAACATCTCACTGCTAAATAAATACGGGTATAAAATTTCACACATTAACCGCATGAAAAATGAAGAATTGCGTGAGAAAATTCTTTCATTGAGCGGTTCTCAGGCACAGCAGGAGCGAATTGTGAATGATCTTATCCAGCATATGATTGATTTGGATATGGATGCTTTTGAACAAGTTCTCGATAACTTTATTCTTTCTCGTGGAATTGAAAAAGCAATAACCTATATCATTTTCCCATTTATGGAGCGTATTGGTATTCTCTGGCTTACGGATCATATTAATCCGGCCCAGGAACACCTCATAACCAATATTATTCGACAAAAAATCATAGTTGGTATTGAAAATATAGTAACTCCTTTTGAATTGAAGTCTGTTATACTTTTATTTATGCCGGAAAACGAGCATCATGAGTTGGGCTTGCTGTTTATGAACTATTTGTTGAAGAGCAGAGGAGTAAAAACGATTTATCTTGGTGCTAATGTACCTATCAGCGACCTGGAATTTGTGGTTGATTTAAAAAAGCCTGATTATATCTATACTCATCTTACTACCGTAATGAAGGAGTTTAATTTTGAAAAGTTCCTCAATCATATGAAGTTAAAGTTTACTTCAACTCCTGTGCTTATTTCAGGATTACTCACTTCTACGTTTGAAAAAAAGGTTCCCGGTGGAAACATCCGGTTTATTAAATCCTTACCTGAGGTAAACGAGTTTCTGTCAACGCTCACATGAATTATACTATTTATTTGCATAAATGCCCCTTTTGTAAGGGGCATTTTGTTATAAGGGAAATCAACAATTAGATTGATTTTGAAGTAAAAAGCCCAAATTACCCTTGTGCAGCTTTTGTGTAACGGCATTTTGAGCATACAACTAATAGTTTTAAACGACTTGAAATTTGCCTTTTTATATAACCTATTGGTTTAAAGTGTTTTATTTTTTTACAAAAATATTAAACAAAATTTTTGGTACTATGACTTAATTATGTTTAAATTTGAACTATCAATAATTAAACAGTATTAGCCATGTCAACTGTAGAATTTAATCAAATGCTTGTAAACAACACAGACTTTTTAAAGCCTTTTGCTTTTACGCTTACAAGGGACAATGAAACTGCCAAAGACCTTCTGCAGGAGACAATGTTTCGTGCACTGGCTAACAAGGATAAGTACAACGTGGGCACCAATATCAAGGCATGGCTGTACACAATCATGCGCAATATTTTTATTAATAACTACCGTCGTCGTGTTAAACAAAACACCATCTTTGATTCAACACCCAATGACTTCTTTCTGAACTACCAGCAGGCTACTGTTACTAATGATGCGGAGCGTACCCTCAAAATGAAAGAAATTCAAAATGCGCTTCATAATCTTCCTGAAATATTCAAAAATCCCTTCATGTTGTATTTTGAGGGATTTAAGTATCATGAAATTGCAGAAGCATTAAATGAGCCATTGGGTACCATTAAAAGTCGTATCCATTTTGCCCGTAAATTGCTTAAAGAGCAAATCAGTCGTAATTAATCAATCAACCATCTTCATTTTTTTGTGCCAAAAGCAATAGTTATCGGAAGCGGCTTTTCCGGACTTTCGGTTTCATCTTTCCTTGCCAAAAAAGGATGGGATGTAACAGTTCTTGAAAAGCATTCCCTCCCCGGCGGCAGAGCCCGTAAAATGGAGGTGAATGGATTTACATTTGATATGGGCCCCAGTTGGTACTGGATGCCCGATGTGTTTGAGCGTTACTTTCAGCAATTTCAAAAAAAAGTTTCTGATTATTACCATCTTCATCGTCTTGATCCTTCGTACCGTGTATATTTTAAACAGGATGTTTTGGACATAGCAGCTGATTATGAAAAGCTCAAAGCATCGTTTGAAACACTTGAACCGGGCAGCGGTATAATGCTTGATGCGTTTATGGCAGAGGCTGCCTATAAATACAAGGTAGGAATTAATAAACTGGTCTTTAAGCCCGGACAATCATTAATTGAGTTTTTTGATGCTGAACTGGCAAAAGGATTGTTCAGGCTTGATGTTTTCAACTCCATGAGTAAGCATGTACGTAAATTTTTTAAAGATGAACGTTTAATTGAACTTATGGAATTTCCTGTTTTGTTCCTCGGTGCATTACCACAGCATATACCTGCATTGTACAGCCTTATGAATTTTGCCGATGTAAAGCTGGGAACCTGGTATCCGCAAGGTGGAATGTACAGTATTGTTGATGGCATGTATCGTTTAGCTGAGGAGCTGGGTGTGAAGTTTTTATTTCAGCAGAATGTTTCTGCTATTACAGTGAAAGATGGGAAAGCTTACGGTGTTGAGGTAGCGCATCAGGTGCACACCGCTGATGTTATAATAAGCAGCGCCGACTATCATCATACAGAAACAAAACTGCTGGAGCCAAACTACAGAAGTTATTCTGAGAATTACTGGAATAAAAGAGTAATGGCACCATCTTGTTTGTTATATTACGTTGGAATTAATAAAGAGCTCAAAACAGTTCCTCATCATATGCTCTTTTTTGATACCGATTTTAAAAAACACGGCTCTGAAATTTATACACATCCGCAATGGCCTACAGATCCATTGTTTTATGTGAGTGTAACAACAGTAACAGATAAAAGCGGGGCTCCTGAAGGTTGTGAAAATATGTTTTTTCTTATACCTGTAGCTGCTGATTTAAATGGAGATTCTGAAGATGTGAGAGAACAATATTTTAAAAAAATTGTTAAGCGTTTTGAAGAACGTACTGGTGAGCAAATAAAGGAACATATTATTTACAAACAATCTTTTTCAGTTTCGGATTTTAAAAATGAGTATAACTCATTTAAGGGTAATGCTTATGGGTTAGCCAATACTTTAATGCAAACGGCAAACTTAAAACCATCCTGTAAAAGTAAAAAGGTTAAGAATTTGTATTTTACAGGACAGCTAACGGTGCCGGGGCCGGGCGTTCCGCCATCATTAATAAGCGGAGAAGTAGTAGCAGGCTTGGTAAACAGAGAATTTAAACGTTGAAATATAATAACGTATGATGCAATTGTTTCATGAAGTAAGTCAGATGTGCAGTCGTGTTACCACGGAGCTCTACAGTACTTCCTTCTCATCATCCATCCGTTTGCTCCACAGTGAGTTAAGACAACCCATACATAACATTTACGGTTTTGTACGATTTGCTGATGAAATTGTAGATACTTTCCACGGGTATGATAAAGATGAATTACTCCGGCAGTTTAAAAAGGAAACTTATGATGCTATTGAAAGAGGTATCAGCCTTAATCCCATACTTCATAGTTTTCAGCTTACTGTAAATGAATACAAAATTGACCACAGTTTGATTGAAGCCTTTTTTCACAGTATGGAAATGGATCTTGATAAAAAGCAATACAATCATCAGTTATATAATGAGTACATATATGGAAGTGCAGAAGTGGTGGGCTTAATGTGTCTGTACGTTTTTCTGGAAGGAGATGTAAAGGCTTACGAAAAATTAAAACCGTACGCCCAATCATTAGGAGCTGCCTTCCAAAAAGTAAATTTTTTGAGAGATGTAAAAGCAGACTATCAATCACTCAGTCGTACTTATTTTCCCGATCTTGACTTCTCTAATTTTACGCCACGGCAAAAAGCAGAGATAGAAGCGGATATTCAAAAAGATTTTGATCATGCTTATGAAGGCATCTTACAGTTACCGATGAAAGCAAGATTTGGTGTGTACGTGGCATATAAATATTATCTGTCCCTTTTCAGAAAAATAAAAAAGCTGCAACCGGCAAAAATCATGAATGAGCGGGTGCGCATTCCAAACTATGGTAAAGTCATGATTTTGTTACGTGCAGGTGTGCGAAACTCATTGAACATCATGTAACAGTGATAATCAGAAAAACCAATTTGTTTCGCCGGCTTTTAAAGTCGGCGTTACTTTTTAAAACAGTTAAAGTTTTTAGGTGATTAAAAAATAAAACGGGCAATTGAATTTGTCATATAATTTTACACCATGCATCAGGTAATATTGGTAAATGAACAGGATGAAGCTATTGGCGCAATGGAAAAAATTGAAGCACATAAAAAAGCGTTGCTTCACCGTGCCTTCAGCATTTTTCTTTTTAACAAAGATGGATTAATGTTACTGCAGCAGCGTGCTTTAACAAAGTATCATAGCCCGGGGCTCTGGACAAATGCATGTTGCTCACACCCCAATCCCGGCGAAGATGTGAAAGATGCTGCTTTGCGAAGATTGCATGAAGAACTGGGCTTTGTTACACCAATTAATAAAGCATTTCACTTTACTTACAGGGCTGCATTTGATAATGGATTAACAGAACATGAGTTTGACCATGTTTTTGTAGGTGTATATGAAGGTAATATGGAGTTAAATAAGGAGGAGGTGCGTGCGGTTAAATTCAAAAGCATGAATGATATAGCTGAAGAGTTACAAAACGCACCGCATTTATATACAGAATGGTTTAAAATAGCATTTCCCTTACTTGAAGAGTGGATGCAAAAAAATAATGTAAAGCATGCATCAGCGTAAAGCAATTGTTATAGGAAGCGGTGTTGCAGGCATGGCCAGTGCTATAAGATTGTCTTTGCAGGGTTTTGAAACTACTGTATTTGAACGCAACAGTTACCCCGGAGGTAAATTGTCATTAATTGAAAAAGATGGTTTTAAATTTGATGCAGGTCCGTCTTTATTTACACAGCCCCAAAATGTAGAAAGATTATTTGAAGATGCCGGTGAAAACATTGCCGAATATTTTCAATATAAAGATGTTCCTGTTTCCTGCAGATATTTTTATGATGATGGTAATATTTTGAATGCTTATACAAATGCTCAGCAATTTGATGATGAACTGCATCGTGTATTAGGCGAACAAAAAGGTGCTGTCATTAACTATCTTTCAAAAAGTGAAAAACTTTACAAATCCATAGGCACTATTTTTCTGAATCATTCTTTGCACAAGCTGAAGACATGGTTGCAACCGTCAATTTTTTCTGCATTAAAAAATGTACAACTCCCATACCTGTTCGGCACACTGCACGGATATAATCAGAAAAAATTTATAAACCCTCATACCGTTCAGCTCTTCAACCGTTTTGCTACTTATAACGGCAGTAATCCCTATCAAACACCCGGAATGATGAGTTTAATTCCGCATTTGGAATTAAATGAGGGAACATTTTACCCAAAAGGTGGTATGATAAGTATTACAGATGCCTTATATAAGTTAGCAGTGAAAAAGGGGGTTCAGTATCGTTTTAACAGTTCAGTACAGCATATCATTCATCACCGTGGAGTGGTAAGAGGTGTTACAGTAAATAATGAAAATCATTTTGCGGATGTGGTAGTAAGCAATGCAGATGTATATTTCACCTATAAAAATCTGTTGAAAGATGATTTACTCGCAGCAAAGGTGTTAAAACAGGAGCGAAGCTGCAGTGGTGTTATCTTTTATTGGGGAATGAACAGAGAGTTTTCTCAACTGCATTTGCATAATATTTTCTTTTCAAATAATTACAAAGCAGAATTTGACCATATTTTCAGACGTAAGCAACTGTACAATGACCCAACTGTTTATGTAAACATTACATCAAAAATGGAAACAGGTCAGGCCCCCAAAGGAAAAGAAAATTGGTTTGTACTCATAAACGCTCCTGCGCATACACAACAGGATTGGGAGCAACTCAGGCAGCAACTAAAGCAATCTGTTATTCAAAAACTTTCTGCGGTACTAAAGGAGGATATTGGTTCGGCAATTGAAGTAGAAGATATATTAGATCCCATAACCATTGAAAGTAAAACCGGCTCTTATCTTGGTGCGTTATACGGTACAAGCAGTAACAGCAAGATGGCGGCTTTTATGCGTCATCCTAATTTTCAGTCTCAAATCAGAGGATTATATTTTTGCGGTGGGAGTGTTCATCCTGGCGGAGGTATTCCGCTCTGTTTTAAAAGTGCCGAAATAGTAAGTAATTTGGTTACACAGGATTTTAAAAAGACGATACATTGATTACTTTAAGCAACATAAAGAAACAACAGGCAGCTCTTGGTATTGCCGTAATTTTTCATACAGTAGGATTATTTGGAATATTACTGGTGAATAAAAATTTTTTTATTCCCCTCACACCGTTGAATCTGCTGCTAAGCTTTGCTTTAGTTTTATGGACACAGGAGGATAAAAAAAATAATTTCCTGCTTTTTGTACTTATTTGTTTTTTAACGGGGATGTTCACGGAATGGCTTGGAGTAAATCATCAGCTGCTGTTTGGTGAGTACAGGTATCTTTCACCTTTAGGCGTGCAGTGGCAGGGCGTACCTTTTATCATCGGTATAAACTGGTTTATAATTATGTATTGCTGTGGTATGAGTGTACAGCTGGTTTTAAATAAAATCTGGAACAGGTTGAAGGATGAAGACATGCCCGTACGTAATGATGTTGGTTTTTGGGCCATTGTTCTTGACGGAGCTCTACTGGCTACTTTCTTTGATTGGGTAATGGAGCCTGTAGCTGTAAAACTTGGCTTTTGGCAATGGCTGGGCGATGGGAGTATTCCGTTTAAAAACTATTGGAGCTGGTTCCTTGTCAGTGCTTTTTTACTGCTCATCTTTCGGTTATTTCGTTTTAAGAAGAACAACCTTTTCGCTGTACATTTGTTGTTAATTCAATTGATATTTTTTTTAATCCTCAGAACATTTTTATGAGTCTCTTTCTTTATACCGCACTTGCTTTTCTGGTATTTTTTATAATGGAAGGAATTACATGGCTCACGCATAAGTATGTAATGCATGGGTTTTTGTGGTACCTGCATGAAGATCATCATCAGCCACGTGGTCATTTCTTTGAAAAAAACGATGCATTCTTTTTAATATTTGCAATTCCAAGCTGGTTATGTATAATGCTGGGCTTAATGTACCAGGTTTATTGGGTGGTAAGTATAGGAGCTGGTATTGCCATGTATGGAGTAGCCTACTTTATAGTTCATGATATTATTATCCATCAACGTTTCAAAATATTCAGCAGATGGAACAGTACTTATGTACGTGCCATACGCTGGGCACACAAAATGCACCATAAGCACATTGACAAACATGATGGTGAAAGTTTTGGCATGCTGCTGGTGGCTAAAAAATATTGGGAAAAAGTGCGCAGGGAAAAGCAATTGAACCCAAATATCAAATAACTGCGTTGAATCTACAGTACACTTATTTTTTCATTCTTACTGCATCTGTTGCAGGCCCTTTGCTGCTGAGCTTTGACAGGAAGGTAGCGTTTTATAAAAAATGGAAATATCTTTTTTCTGCAATGTTGTTCCCTGCAATATTTTTTATTGTTTGGGATGAGTTTAAAACAAGGAGTGGTGTATGGAGCTTCAGTAATGAGCATATTGTTGGGTTTAAACTGTCCTCATTGCCTGTTGAGGAAATACTCTTTTTTTTCTTTGTGCCATATTGTTGTGTTTTTATTTACGAATGTGTACGTGCTTACTTTCCGAATGTAATTGGCCGAAAGTGGGGCAACAGTACCTTACTTTTAATGGGCGAAGCGTTTTTTGTAATAGCTGTATTAACATGGGGGAAAGATTACACTTTTTATACTGCACTTTTTAATGCATTGTTTATTGGTGCGTTGTTTTTATTTAAAAAATGGTTTGCCGGGTTTGACGCTTCCTCTTTTTTAATCTCTTATCTTATAACCATACTCCCTTTTTTAGTTGTGAATGGTTTTTTAACCGCTATACCCGTTGTAACTTATAATGATGCAGAAAATGTTGGTTTTCGTATATTTTCATTTTTGCCATGGCCCATGCACAATATACCCGTTGAGGATATTTTTTATGGTATGCTCCTTGTATTAATGAATGTGGCTTTGTTTGAAAAATTCCGCTCAAAAGCAGCCTGATTTGAATTCCAACGTATTCTGCTCTTATTGAGTTTTGTAACGTCACGGCTTGAGTAAAAGAACAACAAAGCTAGTTTTGCTTTGACGGCCGGCGTGGCGAGTAAAAAATCAGCAACGAACAACTGCCGGAAATAGAATTATTTTTCGCAAAGACCTCCGTAGCAAATTTTATGCTGCTTAGAAGATTTTACTATAAAAAATTGAAAAAACCGCATATCACCAAATTTATATAAGCTACCATAGTGCAAAAATATTTTGCTTCTTCATCTTGAAAAATACCTGAAATGTATAATATCTTTGCATCAGCAAATGTTGGTAAAACAACAGTTGCAATGCAATAAATGAATACAATCCCTCTAAGGGCTGCTGCAATTCTTCTACACCTGCTCCTCAACTTTTTCTGGTATCATGGCTCATGGATTTTGACCTCACGGGAGGATGGATTCGTTTTGCACTGTTTGTAACTGTGTGCTTAGTGCTGCTTATGGCATTTATAGTGCATATGATTTCGTTCATTCGTTATTTACAATCAAAATAAACAACTATGATTACAACAATTGTGTTTTTTCTGGCCTTGTTTATCACAGGCCTGTTCTTCGGTGCGTTTAAAAAATCAACTTACATTAATGAAGAGGGGAGATTTAAAGTAACTGCTTTGTTTAAACCGATGGCAGTTCTTGTAATTGCACTTGTAATAGCGGCCGTTAACCCTATTGATGTGGAGCGTATTGATGCAGGGCATGTGGGTATTAAGGTAAGCAATGTAGGCGATAATAGAGGCGTAGGTAAAACAGAGTATGTAACCGGCTGGGTGCTTTACAACTCATGGATTTCACGCATTTTTGAATTTCCTATACATCAGCAGCATATTGATTATGAAGCCAATGATATTGTAACAAAAGGTGGTTTCAGAGCTACAATCAAACCATCATTCAACTATTCTATTAATGCCGGTAATGTGGCAGATATGTTTCAAAATTTGCGTGTGGGAGTTAGAGAAATGGAACAGGGTTGGTTGAAAAATGCGATTGTGGGAAGTGTAAATGATGTTGCGAATCGTTATACTGTTGATTCCATCTTCAATCATCGTGAAGAGTTTGAAGCTGATATTGTTAAAGAGTGCAATAAACGTGTTGCTAAATGGTTTAATGTATCTCAACTCCGTACAAACATAATTCCTCCTGCAGAGATTTCTGAAAGCATTGTTGCAAAAACAACAGCCATCCAGGAAGTACAGGTAGCAGAAAACAGAAGACAGGTAGCAGTAGCCGAAGCAGAACGTAAGATTGCTGAGGCAAGGGGCGATAGTGCACAGGCGGTCATTCAGGCGGCAGGAAGAGCAGAAGCAATTCGCAAGGAGCAAATGTCTTTAACCCCTTTGTACATTGAATATATTAAAGTTCAAAAATGGAGCGGGCAGGTACCTACAACAGTAGCTGGAGGTAATAGCGGCTTCATGATTCAGTTACCTAAAGAGAAATAGTAAATAAATATTCAGTAAAGTTTTATGCCTGCGGAGTTTTTTACTTCGCAGGTTATTTATTGCGTTCCCGGACAGCCCACTCTCTTTTGCTTTTTAAAGGAAGAAATGCCCGATGTGCGTTTGTACCAATCCACATACGGTCGTATGGTAAAGGTTAACTGTACAAAATAATAACCATCTTTATTGTCAGGATTGCCACGAACTGAACCGGCCGGAGGATACGAACCTGTGCCACGGTAAGCCATTTGAACAGCAGTAGCTCCACGAGCATTTAATAATTGTGCAGCATCAACATAAGAAGTACTTACATCGTCAATAAAATCAGTAAATGTTCTTCGGTAGCCGAGCTCTAAACCAATACGCATATCTTCATTCAATGCGTACTCAGCACCAACGCCAAATGGAATTGCAATCACTGTTCGTTTGTATTCATCTTTGCCCGCAATAAAGCCCTGACCTTCTGTACTCAATGGTTGTAAAAAGGTTTTGTTGTTGTTATTATCAAATGCATAGGGTTTGAAGTTAAAGAAAGCGATACCTGTAAACGCATAGGGTGTCCACCACTTATCATTTAAGCTGAAGAAGTAGTATTGCATACTGAGCTCCAGTTCTTTAATGCGACTTTCAAAGCTCAGGTTACGTTGCTGCAGGGATTCACTTTTGTTTTTTGCATCAGCTGCTTTGATGGTACCATAGCTGATGAATCCCCGTGCAGTAAGATGTTCACTCAAATCATAGCGTACGCCCATACTACCTACCATTTCAGCCTGTTTAAAGGTAAAGCGCCTTTGTTGTAAATCGCCCTGGTAGTTGGCAAGACCAAATCGAAAGCCCAGGTGCGTGTTTTGCGCCGGTGTGCTCTCGTTGAGTAATAAAATTCCTGAAAAAATAAGGAATAACAGCTTCATATAAAAAGTATAGAACTACAACGAAAAGATTTTGTAATTCGTATGCCTCTGCATCAATGAGTAACAGAACGATTTCTGCTAACCTTAGTTCTTATTGTACAGTTAAAACCCGGAGTTGTAACGAAGGTAAAGCAAAAAAGAGGCTGCATCATATGTTGAAGCAGCCTCTTTTTATTTGGTAGCCCCGACAGGAATCGAACCTGTATCTAAAGTTTAGGAAACTTCTATTCTATCCATTGAACTACGGGGCCATAGGAAAATGAAAAGTGGCAAAGAACCCTAATTTTTCAATTCATACAAGCACCGCAAATGTAAATAATCTCCTATTGTGTAAAAACAAAAAAGCCACTTCATAATGAAATGGCTCCGGTTGAGATGTTTACTTTAAGATTAATAACGGCTGTAGCCCTTGTTAAACGAACGTGCGGGACGCTCTTCACGGGGCTTTGCTTCATTTACTTTAATGGTACGGCCTTCAACCACACCACCATCTAATTCTTTGATGGCTGATTTCGCAGCTTCATCATTGTTCATTTCTACAAAACCAAATCCACGGCTCTTTCCGGTAAACTTGTCTGTAATTACTTTTGCACTGGCAACATCGCCATAGCTTTCAAAAAATCCTCTTAAGTCATCATCAGTTACGTTGAAACTTAAGTTTGATACATAAATGTTCATTCTTTTTTTTATTTGAACAGTTAAATAATACTGAGAAAATACGAGGCGGTAAAGACGAACTAACTCTTAGCAGAAATGCGTAGCAGATTAATACGATTCAATTACGATAGACTGTATCACTCAAAATAACGATGCAAAGGTAAGGGTATTGAGTGAGCTTATCTAATTTAAGTGCAATTATGTTTAATGTTATCACTCCAGGTGATTGAATTGTTAACAAATGAAGCTGCACTTAAATGAACTACAGCTTGTGTGATTAATGTGTAGCATAACTCTAAAGAAGGAGGTTTTCTTTTATTGATAACGTGTTTACACGCAAGTATCCCTACCGTGGTTAACTATAAATATCTTCAACAAGGGGAGATTCGCATTTAGATAAAAGAGAAATTTTTTTGAAAAGTATATGTGAGTTCAAGTACTATGGAATAACAATCCTATTTTTTAGAATTGTACACCTTCCGGAATTGTAAACTCATCTTTTTGAATTAAGTAATTTTCATCAATCAAGATAGCTCTTTCATAAATAGTGATGCCTTCTTTGAAGGCGATTTCCTTTTTCAAATAAACGCCTTTCCAATACCAGATTTTTGAAACTCGGGCATCATATACATCACATTGTTTTTGCATAAATGTATCTGTCCCGATTTTTACAATAAATGGATTTTCAGCCCGCAAAACTAAACTCAACCTCGCACTCTTATAACCCTTCATCGAATTCAGGTCAATTAAAAAAACTGAATCGTATGTTTGAATTTTAAGCTGTTTGCTTTCCTGACCTGATTGAAACATTGGTTTAGCTTCAGGCGGTAGTTTGGTTGTGTCAATTTTTGAAACAATTATTTGTTTATCAATAAGACCGGAGTCAGTGAAAATAATTGTTTTGTATCCGGTATTAATACCGTCAAAATACTCATAAACAATTTTGCAAGATTTTAATTCACATTTTGGTTGTGCAATAACCGTTGTGAACCAAGCGGTAGCAAATACTAAAAATAATATCCTTGTCATTAAGGTGTTTAATTAATTAGTTACTCATAAATCCTGTCAATCGCATCCCTGTATTTTTCCATGATCACTTTGCGTTTGAGTTTAAGGGTGGGTGTAAGTTCACCACCATCTACCGTCCATTCATTGCTCACCAGTTCAAATTTCTTCACCTGCTCCACATGATTAAACTGTACATTAAATTCTTCTACAATATTTTTATATAGCTCCAGTACTTTGGGATGACGGATTAAATCATGTACCGTGCCAAAACTTAAGTTGTTTTGTTTGGCCCATTCTTTCAATGTATCAACAGCAGGAACAATTAATGCACCGGCAAACTTACGCTCCGCACCCACCACCATCATCTGTTCAATAAACTTGCTCTCCTTCATTTTGTTTTCAATGGGCTGCGGTGCTACATATTTACCACCACTTGTTTTAAAGATCTCTTTCTTACGATCAGTAATCTTTAAAAACTTATTGTTGACAAACATACCAATATCACCTGTGTGGAAATAGCCATCTTTATCAATTACCTCTGCCGTTAAATCAGGACGTTTGTAATAACCCATCATCACATTATCACCTTTGCAGCAGATTTCTCCATCTTCAGCAATCTTTACATCCACACCATCAATCACTGTACCCACAGTACCAAAGCGACGATTGGCTTCACCAAAGCGATTGACACTGATTACGGGTGAAGTTTCTGTTAACCCATAACCTTCCATGATCACCATTTTACCGGCAGTAAAGATGCGCAGCAGCCGAACCTGACAGGCAGCAGCTCCTGTTACAATCGCTTTTACTTTGCCACCCAAACCTTCACGCCATTTTTTAAAGATGAGTTTATTGGCAATGGATAATTGCAGATTGTAGAAGAAACCATGGTTCTTACCTGCTTCATATTTAGAAGCAACATCAACTGCCCAGAAAAATAATTTGCGTTTAACTCCGGTAAGCTCCTGTCCTTTACCCATGATACGTTCATACACTTTTTCCAGCAGGCGTGGTACCGTAGTAAACACAGCAGGTTGTACTTCTTTTAAATTATCACCAATTTTATCCAGGCTTTCTGCATAATAAATACTCACACCGTTAAAGAGATAGATGTACGTAACCATACGTTCAAATATGTGGTTGAGCGGTAAAAAACTCAAAGCCTTATCATTACTCGTACAGAAATCAGTAAATACTTCTGTACTCGCTATTACATTACTCAGAATATTTTTATGGCTCAGCATTACACCTTTAGGCGTGCCGGTGGTGCCGGAGGTATAGATGATGGTCACTAAATCTTCATAACCTACTTTAGCTGCAGCCAGTTCCACTTCTTTATAATCCTGTTCAGTAGCTTTATTCAAAATATCTCTCCAGTGCAATGAAGGTTGTATGTAATCAAACGTAAACACTGCATATACTGAAGGTGTTTTGCTGCGAACACTCTGTACTTTATCATACAAATCTTTATCACTTACAAAAACCAGTTTTACAGATGCATCATTCAATACAAATTCCAGCTCCGGTGCCGCCAGTGTAGGATAGATAGGTACCAATACAGCACCTGCTTTTTGCACGGCTAAATCAAGCATTAACCATTCCGGTCTGTTGCCGGAAATAACGGCAATTTTATCCCGTTTCTCCACACTCATATCACCACCACTGATGCCGAGGTGATGCAAACCTGCCGCCAGTTTATCTACCGTTTCATTTACTTCTTTGGTACTGTACTTGCGCCAGATGCCGCCTTCTTCTTTGGCAGCAAACATATCTTCTTTGGGGAATTGACTTAATTGAACATCAATACAGTCAAACAATCGTTTTGAATTACGCATAATAAAGACAGTTGATTTTTGATAACAACAGAGAACACTTGTGGTTGCTCTGTTGTATAATGAAGGAGAAAGTTAGGGAGAAAAGAAATAAAAAATCCGCCCTTTTAAGAGCGGATATGAATTAATTTGTTTTTTGATAGTACTGGCTTGCCGGAACTTTAAACAGTTTTGACTTTTGAAATCTTGTAAAGTCAGCATATTGGGCGGCGTTGAGTTTGGTCCAGTTGTCATAAGAAGCAAGGTTAAGAGCCGCTTCAAAAATCCATTGATTATAAGCCTCAAACATTCCCTCCTGCAATAATTGACGCTGGTGCTCAAACAGGCGAAACGGCATTTTAGCTCCATAATGTTTATACCAGTCCAGAATAAAACGGGTACGCAGCATAATTAATGTTTCTGTGGTAACGCCTGCATTGGTAACCGATGCATTACGGTTCATTACATCAGTAAAAGCAGCGGTAAACTCATTTACGTTTTTTGAAGGCTTGGCTTTGGGGTCAATCAAAAAGAATTTTTTGTAAGATTCCAGCAGCATGGTTTTTATTTCGGCTGTACGGCTGGAATAACTTTCCATGTTTACAAAAATTTCTCCATATACAATGGCCCATACTTTATCTGTAGTTAAATGATAGTGACGTGCTGCGTAATAATAATTACCGGAATAATTAGGATCGTTTTGAATACCCTGCTCCCACATGTTTATGCAGTTAAAATCCTTTTCTAACCACAATAATTCACCATACTCTGCATATAATGCACCTGCATTGGGATACTTCTTCAACGCTTTTTTATACAACCTGTCGGCATCTTTAGATTCGGCCAGTTGCTTGTAAATATTACCGGCAATCTGAAACACCTGTACATCAGCATCTTCACGGTCCAGCAATGGTTTGATTGTTTCTTTGGCATTGGCAAAATCCCGCTGGTAATAATAAGTGAGCGCTAAGTCTTTTTTTATGGCAAAACTTCCCGGTTCTTTGGTCAGCGCTTTGTTAAGCACCAGTACAGCATTGGTCCAGTCGCCACTGCGCATAAATTGCCTGGCTGTTTCATGCAGTTGTGCTGCATCGGGTTCCTGTGCATATAACTGCAAATACACAAAAAATATACTGCTGAAAGAAAGTAATTTCTTCATATTTAGTTCAAAAGTAAATGAATCCTGCAGAATCGTTGTTAACCACCGGTAAGATTGCATTTTTCTTCACAAAGTTGTCTATGCTTCTGAGTCATTGTAAATCAAATGTGTAAGTAATCCATCCCGTAATTTGGGTTCAAACCAGGTGCTTTTTGGGGGCATTACATTACCACTGTCAGCAATGGCAAATAACTGATTCATAGTTACAGGGTACAGACTGAACGCAATCTTCATTTCTCCGGTATCCACCCGCTTTTGCAATTCAGCCAAACCTCTTATACCACCCACAAAATCTATACGCTTATCTGTACGCTGGTCTTTAATGCCCAAATGTTTGCTTAAAATATTATTGCTTAAAATGGTAACATCCAGTACCCCTATGGGGTCAGTTGTATACGTGCCTGGCCTGGCATTAAGCTGATACCAGTTGCCATTTATATACATGCCAAATTCATGTGGCCTTGATGGTTTAAAAGGTACTTTACCAATGAGGGTGCATTCAAAATCATCCTCAAGCTTTTCAAAAAGCTGCTGATGTGTAAGTTGATTGAGGTCTGTAACTACACGATTGTAATCTATGATCTGTAACTCACTTGCAGGAAAAAGTGTGGTTAAAAAGTACATGCTTTCAGCAGTAGCATCATTCCCCAAAGCATGTTTTACTTTGGCAGCGCTGGCAGCACGGTGATGACCATCGGCTATATATGTTTCAGGTACTTTTGTTTTGAAAAGGGTGGAAATGGTTTTAATAGCATCATCATCATTAACAATCCAGATGGTATGCTGTATATCATCATCCGCTTTAAAATTATAGATGGGACTTTTATCTTTTTTCCAGTTGTTGATGAGGGTGTTCATTTCCGGTACATCACGGTACGCAAGAAAAACATTACCCGTTTGAGCTCCGGTGGTTTTTATATGATTGATGCGGTCATTTTCCTTTTCAGGCCGGGTGAACTCGTGTTTTTTTATCACATCATTTTCATAATCTTTTACTGCACTGCCACATACCAAACCTGTTTGGCTGCGGCCATCCATGATAAGCTGATAGATATAATAACATGCTTTATTTTCCCTGAACAAAACATCACGCTGTATAAAGGCTTGTAAATTTTCCTTTGCTTTTTCATATACCGCTGCTGCATAATGATCTGTTTCTTCAGGCAAATCAATTTCTGATTTGGTAATATGGAGAAATGAATAAGGATTTCCCTGTGCTTCCTGTCTTGCCTCGGTGCTGTTTAATACATCATATGGGCGTGAAGCTACCTGTTTTGCATACTGTGCCTGCGGACGCAGAGCTTTAAACGGAACGATTGTTGCCATACTTTTTTCTTACTAACCGCTGCAAAGAAAAGGATTTTTGGGGAGGGGTTTCTTTCTTTTATAAATAAAAAAAGCCCCAACAAACGTTGAGGTCTTTTCTGTGGTGTGGGCCGGGATCGAACCGGCGACACAAGGATTTTCAGTCCTTTGCTCTACCGACTGAGCTACCGCACCTTTACCAGCCATAGCCTAAACACCGGCCGGATTCCTGAAACACAACCGTAGGTAAGTGGAAGCCTATCCTTCTTTTATGCTTCGGGCTTGCCCAACTTAGTTTTAACGTTGTTGGGGCTGCAAATATAGAGTTTTGAGCTTTACGTCTGAAATCTTCGGCTAATTTTATTTCTTCTCCTTTTTTGCCGGAGCTTTTTCTTCCTTACATACCGTATTCACTCAAAAATTTAATACGCATAATTTTCAATTGCTCCCAACTGTAATTCCCGTCTTCCAACTCCTGTTGGGCTACTTTTAAATCGCTGGTACTGCAGCTTTTGAAATAGTCAATAATTTCTTCCTGTTCATATTCATCCAGCCATTCGTCTATTGCATAATCCAGCCGTAGTTTGGTGCCGCTGGCAGCAATGGTTTCCATTTCTTCCAGCATTTCATCCATACGCCACCCCTTGTTTTTAGCAATGGTTTCAAGCGGTACACGTTTATCTACATTCTGGATTAGAAATACTTTATTGCCGCTTTTATTCACCACACTCTTCATTACAAACTCTTCCAGCTTTTCAATATTATTTTCTTCTACATATTTTGCAATCAATTCAATAAACGGCTTGCCGTAACGGATGGCTTTTCCTTTACTTACGCCCTGGCATTTTTCCAACTCTTCCATGGTAGTAGGATAAAGGGTAGCCATATCCTGCAAAGAGTTTTCGAGGAAGATTACAAAGGGTGGTAATCCTTTTTTCTTTGCTTCTTTCTGGCGAAGCTCTTTCAGCATTTCAAATAAAGCATCATCGGTAGCTGCGCCACTACCCCCGCCATCAGTACCTTCTTCATCATCTTCATTTGCTTCTTCATAAAGGTTATTTAGTACAATTTTAAACGATTTGGGCTTCTTCAAATACGCTTCGCCCTCTTTTGTAAGTTTTAGCAAGCCGTATTCTTCAATGTCCTTTTTTAATAGGCCGCCCAGTAACATCTGCCGTATAAGGGAATTCCAGAAATGTAAATCTTTGTCTTTACCACTGCCAAACTCAGCCAGTTGGTCATGTCGGTACATTTGAATCTGTGGCGTTAATCTTCCTGCAAGAATGGGTAATACATAATCTGTAGCAAAACGCTCATCCAGTGCTTTTACAATTTTCAATACAGTAACTGCTTCGTCTTTTGCTTCAATTTTTTCTTTAGGGTTGAGACAGTTATCACAGTTGCCACAATTTTCTTTTTCATATTCCTCGCCAAAATAATGAAGGAGAATGGTGCGGCGGCAAACACTGCTTTCAGCAAAAGCTACTGTTTCCTGGATGAGTTGTGCGCCTACTTCCCTTTCACTTAAGGGTTTATCACGCATCAGGTGCTCCAGTTTGCTTACATCTTTATGCGAGTAATAAAGAATACATTTTCCTTCCATGCCATCACGGCCTGCACGCCCTGTTTCCTGATAATAGTTTTCAATACTCTTGGGTATATTAAAGTGTATAACAAAACGTATATCGGGCTTATCAATTCCCATTCCAAAGGCGATGGTAGCTACAATTACCTGTACATCTTCATTTAAAAACAAATCCTGACGCTCTGCCCGCAACTTAGAATCCAAGCCTGCATGATAGGCCACGGCTTTAATGCCATTGGCCATCAATACATCTGCCAGTTCCTCGGTTGTTTTGCGGTTTAGTGTATAAATAATACCGCTCTTGCCTTTGTTTTGTGAAATAAATTTTACAATGCTTTTTACCGTTTGCTCTTTCTTAATCTTTGGCTGAATTTCGTAATACAGATTGCTGCGGTTGAATGACGAAATAAAGATTTCAGGATTGCGAAGTCCTAAATTCTTTACAATATCACTTTGTACTTTAGGTGTTGCAGTTGCTGTTAATGCAATTACCGGAATGTTGGGATTGATTTGGTCCATCATTTCCCGCAACCTTCTGTATTCCGGTCTAAAATCATGACCCCACTCACTAATACAGTGTGCTTCATCCACTGCAAAAAAGGAAATGGTTAAATCACTGAAGAACTCAATGTTCTCTTCTTTAGTTAATGTTTCGGGAGCAACATATAGCATTTTGGTACTGCCGCTCTTTAAATCATCATGTACCTCTTTTATTTCTTTTTTGGTAAGTGTGGAGTTAAGAAAATGTGCCACATCATCTTTGCTGCTGTAGCTGCGTACCAGATCCACCTGATTTTTCATCAATGCTATTAAGGGGCTTACAATGATTGCCACACCCTCGGCCATCATAGCGGGCAACTGATAACATAAACTTTTGCCGCCACCTGTAGGCATTATTACAAACGTATCTCTTCCGCTTTGAAGATTTAAAATGGCCTGCTCCTGCGTGCCTTTAAATGCATCAAATCCAAAATACTCATGTAATGCCTTATACAGGGCTGATGAATTGCCTGTTAGCTTGGCTTTGCCATTTGATTTGGCAGGAGCAGATTTTGCAATAGTTTTTACACCTGTTGACTTTTTGGTAGCTCCGCTTGTCGGAGCTTTTTTCTTTACTGTACTCATCACTGAACGTCCTTCGCTCTTTTGTTTTAATTAAAATTCTCTGGGCAAGCAGTTGTATTGGTTGATACAAAGCAGTAAGCTGCTTTTTTTTAAAGGACAGCGAAGGTACTGAAATATGCCCTTTTATTCGTTAAAATCAGCCAAAAAACTACCTCTGCAAACGATAGATAAGATAAATCTTTTTTTTAAAACAGTTTTGCATATTTCTGCACAAACGGTTTTAAATGAGTATAACTGATATTTTAAGCGCCTTTTATCACTCATTCTTTTTCTATTTCTGTTAATTCAAGTACGTTTGCGCCGCATGGCTACAATAAATCCCAAAGAAATTGCATTACGTACCATTCAACTGGAAGCTGAATCTATCAGCCAGCTTGCTCATCAGCTTAATGATGAGTTTAATATCATTGTTGATGTAATTATGAATGCCAAAGGCAGGTTGATTGTAAGTGGTATTGGTAAAAGTGCTGTAATTGCACAAAAAATTGTAGCTACGCTTAACTCTACAGGAACGCCTGCGGTTTACCTGCATGCTGCCGAAGCTATTCATGGTGATTTGGGAATGATTTTAAATTTTGATGTAGTAATGATCATCAGTAAAAGCGGAGAAAGCCCGGAGATTAAAGTGTTATCACAACTCATTAAAAACTTCGGTAATCCAATCATTGGCATGGTAGGTAATGTGGAATCTTATTTGGCTAAACAAAGTACGTATGTGTTAAATACAACGGTAAGTCAGGAGGCATGTCCCAATAATCTTGCTCCTACCAGCAGCACTACCGCACAAATGGTTATGGGTGATGCATTAGCTGTAGCATTGATGGAAAAACGTGGTTTCAGCACCAGTGATTTTGCCAAGTTTCACCCGGGTGGTGCTTTAGGCAAAAAATTATACCTGCGGGTACATGATTTATCACAGAATAATGAACAGCCAAAGGTTAAAGCACACACAGTTTTAAAAGATGTGATCCTTGAAATTTCAAAAAAGAGGTTAGGTGTTACAGCTGTTGTAAACGATGAGGATGAACTGCTGGGGGTAATTACAGATGGTGATTTACGCCGAATGCTTGAAAAATCAACAGCAATTGATAAAATAAAAGCATCTGAAATTATGACCATCAATCCAAAAACAATTGAGGAAGATGCCCTGGCTATTGATGCGATGGAACTGATGCGCAATAATAACATTACACAATTAATGGTAATTAACGGAAAGCAATATGCAGGTGTTATACATTTGCATGATTTAGTTAAAGAAGGGCTCATTTAAGCCCCATCCCCCTTTGGGGTAATAGCTGATAATTAACTAATAATATTAAACAGTTTTGTCCTCCTTAAGGGGATATGGGTCTATGAACAAGAATCATTACGTTGCAATTATGGCTGGTGGTATCGGCAGCAGGTTCTGGCCGATGAGTCGTACAGGGTTTCCCAAACAGTTTTTGGATATACTGCATACAGGCCGCACACTAATTCAAATGACCTTTGATCGCTATAAAGAATTTATTCCTGCTGAAAATATTTATGTGGTAACCAGTAAAGAATATACAGAGATTGTGCATAAACAATTGCCTGAACTTCCGCAGTACAATATTTTAAGTGAGCCCAGCAGAAAAAATACAGCTCCCTGTGTTGCCTATGTTTCTCATAAATTGCTGCAATTAAATAAAGAAGCCCTGCTTATATGTGCTCCGGCTGATCATTTGATACTGGATGCCCCTGCTTTCAGCAAAGTATGTTTGGATGCGTTTTCTTTTGTAAAAAGCATTAACGCACTGGTTACACTGGGTATTAAACCTACCTATGCAAATACAGGGTATGGTTACATACAGCATGAGGCAATGCCGGTGGCTGATGCTGTTTATAAAGTAAAAACATTTACTGAAAAGCCCAATCTTGAACTGGCCCGTACTTTTCTTGCAAGCGGAGATTTTTTATGGAATGCCGGTATTTTTGTATGGAAGGTGAAAAATATTGTAAAAGCTTTTGAAAAGTTTTTGCCTGAAATTAATGAGGTATTTGTAGCAGAGCAGGAATATTTCAATACGGCTGATGAAACGGAAGCAATCGATCGCATTTATCCCCAATGTACCAATATTTCCATTGACTATGGTATTATGGAAAAAGCCGATAATGTATATGTAATGCCTTCATCTTTTGGCTGGAGTGACCTTGGTACCTGGAACAGTGCCTATGAAAATATGGAGAAAGATTATTTTGGTAATGCTGTTGCAGGAAAAAATGTGATGATTATTGATGCTACAAAAAATGTAGTACATGCCGATGATAAAAAATTGGTACTGCTCCAGGGATTGGATGATTTTATTATAGTTGATACCAATGATGTGCTTCTTATTTGTAAAAAAGAAAAGGAACAGGAAATAAAAGAATACGTTGCGGAAGTAAAACGGAATAAAGGTGATAAGTTTTTATAGTCAAACTGTCTTAAAATAAAAAAGGGGCCCGCAAATGGTTTCCTTTTTATGTTTATTATTTATTGTAAATATTCTTAGTTTTTATTATTCAAAAACACAAAGGGTGTTTCTTTTTTACGCTGTACTTCTCTTCTTATTTTGTGATGCTCCTGATAAACTTTGTTTTTGTTCACATGTATCAACTCATGGGCAATACAAAAGTTTTCAATGCTTTCTACATGAAATAGTACATCATGCAGCCATTCCACCTCCTGCTCAATTGCACTCCGGCTGCGGAACTCGTTGTTTAACAGTACGAGTAAATCCCTTTGCTGATGTTTATTCGAAGCCATGTTCAGTAACCTACCATACCTTTTTTATTGGGGCAGCCACAGTCGTTTTTTTTGCCAAATAAACCCTTACCACCGCTGCATCCGCTCAAGATAAAAGTTGTAATCAGTAACAATAGAACTATTTTAAAGGTTGAACGCTGCACCAAAATTCTTTTATTTTTTAAATGGTTCATGGAAATACATTTCTAAATTAACTATTTTCCCACTTAAATATTGTGAATTTTCATGAGCGGTACAGGAAAAAGTTTACGGGTATTGGTTGCTCCACTGGATTGGGGGCTGGGCCATACTGCCCGTTGTGTGCCGCTAATAGGTGAGCTGGTTCAGAGAAGATGTGAAGTAGTGCTGGCAGCAGATGGGGCATCTGCACAGCTCCTTGCCAGGGAGTTTCCACAGCTTCAACTTCTGAAATTACCGGGCTATCAAATTAAGTATGGTAAAAATTTTCTAATCTTTTCTCTTTTTCTGCAATTACCAAAGATTTTTGGAGCTATCAGAAAAGAACAGAAATGGTTACATCAATTATTGAAGCAGGAAAAATTTGATATCATCATCAGTGATAACCGACCCGGATTTTACAGCAATAAAACACATAGTATATATATTACCCATCAATTGCGTATTCAATCCGGTATCCATAAACGGGTTGACGATTGGTTGCAGCAACTTCATCAACGCTATATTATGCGCTTTCGAACACTCTGGGTGCCTGATGTGGAAACTGCGCCTAACGCAGCAGGTGAATTATCACATCCACCCTATCAATCAACCAATCCTGTTTACTTAGGTTTGATTTCAAGATTTCAACATAAATCAGTTCAAACTTGTAAATATGATTTGATGATTTTGCTCTCAGGCCCTGAACCGCAGCGCAGCCTGCTTGAAGAAAAGTTAAAACGGCAGCTTGTACAAAGTTCCAAAAACATTATTGTAGTAAGAGGATTACCGGGAAGTAATGCTGAAGTTGATTTTACTTCTGCTGTTGAAACATATAATCATCTTTCAGCTCATCAACTGGAACAAAAGATGCAGGAGTCAGCATTTGTTATTTGCAGAAGCGGTTATACTACCATTATGGATTTACTTAAGTTGAAAAAGAAAGCGCTCTTAATTCCCACACCTGGTCAAACTGAGCAGGAATACCTGGCCAAACATATGCAGCAGCTGGGATGCTTTCCCTTTTTACATCAACAGGACTTTCAGCTTGAAAAAGCAGTTACAATCATGAATACTTTTTCTTACTCAAATCCATTTAAGGAGGATGATTATGAATATTACAGGGATGTAATTGATTCATTACTTATTACTCCGCAACTTAAGTAGCATAATATCTATTTTTGCACGCAAATTATTGATGCTGTCTACCACTACTAAAACCAAAGCTTACTGGGCTGTTATTGCTGCCAACCTCTTATTTGGCATCAATTTCAGTATGGTGAAATTAATTTCACCATCCTTTATAAAACCATTTGGTTTAAATTTTATACGGGTTGCTGTAACGGTCTTCTTGTTTTGGTTGTTATTTGTATTAAAGCCGGGTAAAGGAAAGATTGAAGTAAGGGACATTCCACGTTTTTTACTTTGTGCTGTTACAGGTGTAGCTGTAAATCAACTGCTGTTTATTAAAGGGCTTACACTTACTACTCCAGTACATGCTGCCCTGCTCATATTAATTACTCCTGTTTTTATTTTACTTATTTCAGTTCTGTTTCAAAATGAAAAGATGAGCCTGCTCACATTGTTTGGCTTGTTGCTGGGGTTGGCAGGTTCATCACTGCTGATACTATCTAAAGAACAGTCGGGCATTGGTTCTGATATGCTGCTGGGCGATATACTGGTGGTGATTAATGCCATCAGTTATGCGTTATACTATATACTGGTTAAACCACTGATGTTCAGGTATTCGGCGCTTCAGGTAATTCGCTGGGTATTTACATTTGGTATGGTGCTCATCACACCTTTTTGCTGGAACCAGTTCATGAGTACAGAGTGGGGCAGATTTGGTGCAGAGCAGTTTGCTGCGCTTGCTTTTGTTGTACTGGGAGCTACATTTTTTGCATATTTATTTACGGTATATGGATTGCAGCATTTAAGTGCATCACAGGCAGGCGTATTTATTTATCTGCAGCCTGTATGTTCTTCAGTTTTTTCATTTTTACTGTTAGGTGAAGCACTCACAGTTTCAAAAATTGTGGCAGCGGCATTAATTTTTGGGGGAGTATTTTTGGTGAATAAAAAGAAAATATCTTAGCACATTAATAATGATATGATGAAACAGATTAAAGTTTTATTTTTCCTGCTTGCGGGTGTTGTAACAGTATCGTTTGCACAATATGATGCTGCAACTGTTTTGTTGAAAGACGGACGAAGCCTCACCGGATTTGTGAAGAGCCTCAAAAACGGGTATAACCCACAGGAATTGATCTTATATCCGCAGAAAGAAGATAAAAATCCGCAGCCGGTTCCTGCAGAAAGCATTAATGAAGTAACCATTGAAGGCGAGGGAACATTTATTGCAGCATCTGTAAAAAAATATACAAACGAACTTGATTTTGATAAAATTTCGAGAATCCCCGATTTTGAAAATAAGGAAGTGTATGTAGTTCAAACACTGTTTTTAAGATTGCTGCACAAAGGTGATAAACTGAGTATGTATGTATACAAAGATCCTTCCCGTAATCATTATTTTATACAAAAACCCGGTGGTGAAATTGAAACGTTGCGTTATGTACGTTCTATCGACCCGGTTACAAAAACATCAGTAAGAGAATATCGGTATTATCAGCAGCAGTTAATACCATACGTAAGTGGTAACCGTAAACTTGAAAACAAATTAGAAGCTGTGGGCTGGAACGATAACAGTATGATCAAAATTTGTAAAGACATTAATGCCAACACTGCTGCTTATGCTATATATGAAGGACGAACAGCTGAAAAATCAGTACTTTTTTTAGGCTTAGGTGCAAACATGAGCAGCTTTAGTGCCGTTGATAAAAATGATTTTCAATCCTTTTTTCAAAACATGTCGTTCAGTAACAGTACACTGCCTGTTCTTTCCATAGGCTCTGAGTTAAGTTTTAACAGCAGCAGTAAGAACAATGGAGGCTTTCGGTTTCAGTTTGCATTGGCAGCTTTTCCATTTAACACAACCGGTACCAGTAACTGGAATGATAACGGTATACAGAGAACCGGAGCCATTAATGCAAAAGGTATAAATGTTATGTTTGGACCTGCAGTTAAATATCAATTCGGTAAATCATTTTCAATAGGTACGGGTGCTAATTTAAATATCACCGCTTTCTCACAGTTAAGAGGTGCATCATTACCTCAGTTTGCAACACAGGATGGCGTGTTTGGTGCTTTTGGTGGATCCAAAGCAGGGGCACCGTTAAGAATTATGCCTTTTGTGCAAGCACAATACATGTTTACACAAAAACATGGTGTACAACTTTTATTTGCGCCTGAACAAAAAAATGTGAAGTTTTATGAAGGTGCCAATCTTAAATTGGGTTATGCTTCTGTGTCTTACATATTTAAAATACCATCCGGTAAAGAATAATTGTAAGTAAGCAAAAACAAGTGAGGGTTAACGCCTCACTTGTTTATTAGATACCATTCCGCTCAAACAACCACTTAAACGGTCGTTGTTTTTCCGGCCTCAGATTAAACCGGTGAATACTTTTTTCTTTGAGTATGTGCATAGCCTCCTCCACTGAATCAGTAACATAAAACAGATGTTCATCTTCAGGTGAAATAGTACCACGTTCTTTCATTAAACGTACATGTTCTGTAATTTCTTTGTGAAACTCTTTATCAAAGACGATGATAGGAAAGTTCTGAATTTTTTTGGTTTGAATGAGCGTAATACTTTCAAACAACTCATCCAATGTGCCAAAACCACCGGGCATACAAATAAATGCATACGAATATTTAATAAGTAGTGTTTTCCGCACGAAAAAGTAACGGATGTTGACCCATTTATCGAGGTAAGGATTGGGCTGCTGCTCATGCGGTAAAACAATGTTGCAACCTACACTTCTTCCTTTTACTTCTTTGGCGCCTCTGTTTGCAGCTTCCATAAGGCCCGGCCCACCACCCGTCATTACAGTAAATCCAAGCTTAGCGGTTTCTGCGCCTACTTTTTGCGTGAGTTGATAATACTCATGGTCTTCATTATAACGGGCGGATCCAAAGATGGTAACACAGGGGCCCACAAAGGCGAGTGCACGGTAACCACGTATGAATTCTACTAATACTTTCCATGCAAATTTGAATTCTTTCCAACGGCTTTGCGGACCTTCTAAAAATTTAATTTCACTGGGGTGATTCATGGTTTTTTATTTTTTCTTTTGCATCCAAGGTAGTTCCGGTAATAACGCAGGTTCTTTAAAATAGTTGAGCCGTAAACTATCATTCCATCCGTTGGGGTTATTAAAAAATGATTTGGTGCTGAAGAAAATCATGCCGTACATATTGGGTGTGTTGCGCAGCATTTCAATCTGGCGGGGTAACAAGGTGCTGTCTTTCCAGGCTTCATCACGACCATTAGCCCTGTAAATACCCAACCCAATGTAGCAATACTTGCCGTATGTATTTTTACTCCACCAATCAATTAATACTTCATAAGGCGCTGCTTTATGACCCATTTCCCAATACAGTTGCGGTGCTACATAATCAATCCATCCTTTTTGCAACCACAATAAAATATCAGCATACAAATCATCATAATTGGTTTGCCCGGCTTTGGTATTACTGCCCCGTGGGTCTTTATCAGCATTGCGCCACACACCAAATGGACTGATGCCAAACTGCACATGCGGTTTGGTTTGGCGAATAGTTGTAAAGAGTTTGTAAATGATGGAATCCACATTGCTTCTGCGCCAATCATCTTTAGTCATTCCTTTTCCATATAATGTAAATTAAAGCGAATCAGGGAACTCTTTGCCGGCGATACGATAAGGATAAAAATAATCATCAAAATGAATGGCATCTACATCGTAGCGTTCTGTAATATCACGTATAACATCTACTACAAACTCCTGCGCCTCTTTATTGCCGGGGTCAAAATATTTTTTGCCTCCATAATCCAGAAACCATTGCGGATGCAAACGTGTAATGTGTGAAGGTGCAATGGAAGCTTTGCCTATACTAAAATCTGCTCTGTAAGGATTGCACCATGCATGAAATTCCATTTTTCGTTTATGTGTTTCATCAATCATAAACTGTAAGGGATCATAATAAGGCGATGGTGGCTTGCCCTGTACTCCACTCAGCCATTCGCTCCACGGTTCATAGGGCGATGGGTAAAATGCATCTGTGGCGGGGCGTATTTGCATAATAATGGCATTGAGTCCATTCCTTTTATGCATATCAAGGATGCGTATGAACTCTGCTTTTTGTGAATCAACAGGTAATCCTTTTCTTGAAGGCCAGTCAATATTATCAACAGTAGCAATCCATGCACCACGAAACTCAGGCTTTGTTTGTGCCAAAGTAAAAAAAGCAGTAAACAACAACAGTATTGATAAAACAGATTTCATAATCAAACCAAAATAGATGAATGCGTGGAAAAAACAACAGTATTAACCATGCTGATGTGGGTTTTCAACCGCATGAATGGGGCCAAACTCAGCTGTGTAAATTTTAAACAGCAATAAAAAATAACTGATAAGTAACGGTCCGAAAATAAAGCCCCAGAAGCCAAATAAACTCAATCCTACAATTACACCCAATACTGTTACCAGCGGGTGTACATTGCCCATACGCTTCATTAAGGTTACTCTGGCCAGATAATCTACATTACCTGTAACTAATAGACTCCACACAGTTAACCAGATGCCTTGTGTGCTGTGGCCTTGTGAAAAAAGATAAACTACCAGCGGAATCCAGATAATAGCAGTACCAACTATCGGAAAAAAGGCAAACACACCTGTAATAAAACCCCAGAGTACAAATTCGTTTACGCCAAAAATCCAATATCCTATTAATGCAAAAACTCCCTGTATGAGCGATATAAGCGGAATACCAATTGCATTGGCACGTACCATGCTGATGGTTTCTGCACCCAATAGGTCAATATTATTTTCGTGCAACGGTAGAAAATAATCAAATGATTTTTCCATTTGTTTGCCATTGGTAAGCATAAAAAAATAAATAAACAGCATCATAAACAGATTGGTGATAATCATAGCGCTGCTGTTGAGAAACGAAGGAATGAAATTGGCAATTTTATTCTGGAGCTCTGTTAAGTTCTTACTGCTCAGCAGCTCCTGACCTGTCCATTCCTGCACCTGTGTAGATACAGATTGAAGTCCTTTTATTAATTCATCTGAATGGCTGAAGATATTTGCAATTTTGGGTGACAATAAGTTAACCATTCCCCATATGGGCATCCCAATCACAACAATAAAAGATAAAATAAAAATAGTGGCAGTAAGATTTTGATTCCATTTCTTTTTGATGGTAAGATAGCGATACCAGCTTCTGCTCAAAATGTATAAAGTAACCGCACCTAAAAAGCCGGGCAGAAAAATATACAGTTCCATTGCCAGTAATAACCCAAGTGCAGAAATTGCAATGAGCAGAATAATCTGTCTTAATCGGTTGCTGAAGGATGCCATATTTTGTTGTGATATGTACTGTTAAATGTAAGCAGCTTTTTTTAATCCTGCCACACGCTTAATCCTTCGCTGCAATTGGCACAGATGTCAATGTTTTTACGGCTGGTCATGAGTTCTTTTCTGAACTGTTTGTAGTTATCATTGTGCCATACTTCTTTAAAGGATTGCATTTTTAAATTACCGAGTTGGTGCATGGCGTCTTTATCAAAACAACAGGGTACTACCAATCCATCCCATGTAATCACATTGGCATGCCACAGTTTCCAGCAATGATTCTGCAAGTTGTTTTTGGGAACGGTTTCGCCTTTTGTATTCTTTTTATAACGACTGTATTTGCTCATGGTAGGAATTAATTGATTGGGGTCGTGTTCATAATCATACACCTGTGCCGTTTTAAACCACACATCATCTACACCTGTTTCTTTGGCCAGTTGTTTTACATCGTTTAACTGATGTTCATTGGGCTTTACCACCAAAAACTGAAACACTACAAAAGGTGTTTTACTTTTTAATTCCTTCTTCCACTTCACAATGTTTTTGGCACCCTCCAGTACTTTATTCAACTGTCCGCCCACACGGTATTGTTCATACACATCCTGTGTAGTGCCGTCAATCGAAATGATTAAACGGTCCAGCCCGCTTTCTACAGTTTCCTTTGCTTTTGTATCTGTTAAGTAGTGAGCGTTAGTTGAAGTAGCCGTATAAATTTTTTTGGCTGATGCGTAACGCACCATTTTTAAAAATTCAGGATTGAGATAAGGTTCGCCCTGGAAATAGAATATGAGGTAGAGAATTTCTTTATGAATATCATCAATGGTTTTTTCAAAAAAACTTTTCTGCAGCATCCCAGTTGGTCTTGTAAACTCTCTGAGCCCGCTGGGGCATTCAGGGCAACGGAGATTGCAGCTTGTGGTAGGTTCAAATGAAATAGAAACCGGATAGCCCCATTGAATGGGTTTGCCCATGAGTTTACTTAGTTGGTAGCTGCTCCACACTTTAGCACCATTCCAAACACGCCGAAAGGTAAGTTTTGAAAGAAGGTTGAGAATATCGTTTGTTTGAAGGCGACCCATGTGCCTTCAAAGATAAGTGCCACTTCCTTTAGTCTGGGGTATCAACAGCAACCATCTTAACAAAAAAATTATTTTCAAAATCATGGTGAGGTGGAAAAGAATTCCTACTTTTACTTAGTTGCATAAACAACTATATGCCAAACAACCAATTTAAAAAAGGAGAATTGTACAGCTTTATGACCGGTAAAGCCAGTACAGCTATAGCACGCCGTTTGCAAAAGAATTTGAAACAGGCGGGTATTGAAATTACCGTGGAGCAATGGAGTGTGTTGTATCATTTATGGAAGAATGATGGTTTGAGTCAGCAGGATTTGTGTAATGCTACATTCAGAGATAAGCCCAGCATTACAAGATTGGTTGACAATCTGGAAAAACTCAAATTGGTAAAACGTGTAGCCAGTAAAAGTGACCGGAGAATCAACCAGGTGTTTTTAACCGAAGCAGGTAAAGAGCTGGATGATAAAACCATGAAAGTGGCTAATGATACACTCAATGAAGCTTTGGTGGGAGTGAGCAGCGATAAAGTGGAAATTGCCAAAGAAGTATTGCAGGTGGTGTATGATAATTTGAAGTAAACGCTTCGTTCATATAAAAAATTAAACATCTTAAACTCAAACACTATGAGTACCGCAACACAAACACAAGTATTGAAAGGTGGCGAATGGTTGATAAAACCAAGCCTGCCGCAAGACACGTTCACTCCCGAAGATTTTAACGAGGAGCAACAAATGGTGAAAGATATGTGTCATTCGTTTCTTGACACAGAAGTGTTACCCATTGTAGCCCGTATTGATAAAATGGAGCCCGGCCTCATGCCCTCCCTCATGGATAAAGCAGGTGAGCTTGGCTTACTGGGTACATCGGCACCGGAAGAGTATGGAGGCCTGGGTAAAGATTTCATTACTTCTACATTGGTGAACGAAGCTTTGGGCGGCGGTCATTCTTTTTCTGTAGCGGTGGCAGCGCATACCGGCATTGGCACATTACCAATTTTATATTTTGGTACGCCTGAGCAAAAAGCAAAGTACATTCCTAAACTTGCAAGCGGTGAGTGGAAAGGTGCTTACGGACTAACGGAGCCCAACAGCGGCAGTGATGCCTTGAGTGCTAAAACAACTGCTGTGCTGAGTGCAGATGGTAAACATTATATCCTCAACGGACAAAAATGCTGGATTACCAATGGTGGTTTTGCAGATGTTTATACTGTGTTTGCAAAAATTGACGGTAAAGAGTTTACAGGTTTTATTGTAGAGCGTGGAATGGAAGGCTTTACTCAGGGCAGTGAGGAAGATAAGATGGGTATTAAAGGTTCCTCAACTGTTCAATTGTATTTTCAGGATTGCAAAGTGCCTGTTGAAAATTTGCTGGGTGAAAAAGGGAAAGGTCATGTCATTGCCTTCAACATTTTAAATATCGGTCGTTTAAAACTGGCTGCTGCTGCAATAGGTGGAGCCAAACGAACACTCAATGTGTCTTTGCAATACGCTGTAACCCGTGAGCAGTTTAAACAACCCATCATTAACTTTGGTGCTATTCAACACAAACTGGCTGAAATTGCATTACGCATCTGGGTGCAGGAAAGTGCTTTGTACCGCTCTGCCCAATGGATTGAACAAAAAGAACAGGAACTCCTTACAAGCGGTAAACCATTTAACGAAGCATTACTTGGCGCTGCTGAAGAGTATGCCATTGAATGTGCCATGCTCAAGGTAGATGGAAGTGAAGTGCTTGATTTAGCAGTAGATGAAGGTGTGCAGATACATGGCGGTAATGGTTTTAGTGCCGAGTATGAAATTTCAAGAGCCTATCGTGATAGCCGCATCAACCGTATTTATGAAGGAACCAATGAAATCAACCGTCTCTTGACAGTTGATATGGTACTGAAGCGTGCTATGAAAGGCCGTCTGGATATCATGGGTGCGGCCATGGGTGTGCAGAAAGAACTGATGAGTATTCCTGATTTTGGCAGTGAAGATGATACGCCTTTTGCAAAAGAGTTCAAAGCCATTGCGAATTTCAAAAAAGCAATTATGCTGGTGGCCGGGGCTGCCGTACAAAAGCTCATGATGAAGATTGAACAGGAGCAGGAAATACTGATGAATGTAGCGGATATGGCGATTCAGACATTTAATGCTGAAAGTGCGTTACTGCGTGCTGCTAAACTAGCGGAAGCAAAAGGAGAGGCGGCTGCACAATTTGAGCTGGATATGATGCGTACTTATTTATACGATGCGGCTGATAATATTAATAAGTTTGGTAAAGATGCCATCAATGCATTTGCTGATGGTGATGAACATAAGATGATGTTGCTTGGGTTGAAACGTTTTACTAAAGTAGAGCCGTTTAACAGTAAAGAAGCCAGAAGAAGAATTGTAGCGAAAATGCGGAATGATGGGAAGTACCCGCTGTAACTGAATAAGTAAGGAAAATAAAAAACCGCTCTTAAAAAGGAGCGGTTTTATTTTGTAAAAACTATTTGCCTAAACAAATAAGTCGTTTTAATTATCTCATGAAACGGAAAACTTCTGATTGACCTTTTCCATCAACAACCTGAACGATATAAACACCTTTTGATAAACCAGTAACATCCAAATCTGATTGCAAGTTTGAAACAGTTACCTGTTTAAGAAGTGTACCGTTGGTATTCATTAATCTTATTTGTTTGGCACCTGCTTCAAAAAACTGAACACGAACACTGTTGCCGGTTGTAGCAAATAAGGTTTTAGTATTGTTATTACCCACTTTTACAATTGCAGAGAACGTTCTCTTTCCATCATTATCATACTGGGCTAAGCGATAATAATATACAGAGTTGCTAGCATTATTGTCAGTAAAAATATAGTTTGATCTGCTTTGTGTAGTACCTACAGCCTGTACTGATCCGATTTTTGTAAAACGGGCACCATCTTCTGAACGTTCTACATCAAAATGTGAAGCATTAATTTCCTGGATGGTTTCCCAGTTCAGTTGCACTGTACTGTTATTATTTCTTTTAGCAGTAAAATCGCCCCAGGTTACAGGCAGTGAACCTGCACTTGCAGTTGTATATCCAAAAAAGAACTGAATACGTTGACCTTCAGCACTGTTTGAAAAATTGCCGGAAAGCGTTACTGTACCGGTTACTGTAAAGCCATTTGTGAGAGCAGTATTAATTGTATACCACTGTGATTCACCATCATCGTTACTGCGCTCGTAATTGCCGGTAAAAGGAATTCCTTCAATCACCAGATTACTTACACGGATTGTAGATGCAGAATTGTTAGTGCGAACAGTTAAACCGAAGTAATTAATAGTAGATGGGGCAGCAATTTTGCCATCAGTTGTTAAACGTGTGCTTACATTATTAAGCGTAGTTGTAGTTACACCTGCGCCAATAGTTGTTACAGTAGTAAATGTATTTAATGCAGGGTTGTAAGTTATAGAAAACGTGTAAGTACCGCTGGTTCCGTAATTCAAGCTTTGATCCACACGGCTGCCGCTGCGGTTACTTCCCAGGTCAGGGATACCTACAAAAAGGCCTTGAGATTGAGTGCTGTTTTGATTGCGGACATTTCTGTAACGAACACCAAGTAAACTTTCCACGGTTCCGGGTAAAGTACCGCTTAATAATTGTTGTGCATTGATACCTTGTGAAAAGGTGATTGTTGCAAATAATACAACTAAAATCGAGTAGAATTTTGTTTTCATCTTATAGGGTTTAGGGACGAACTAATAGTTTTTACTTAGCAAAGATACATGCGTTTTTCATTTATCTAAATATTCTACTTATTTTTTTTTAAAAATACCATTAGGCTCGTATAAATAACAAGTAGTTTTACGAATGAAAACGTTTGCAGAGACTACTTTACATTTACGTATGATAAAAAATCGTTTACGCATTAGCATTCAAATCCTTCTTTTCTTTCTTTTCTTTTCTCTTGATTCACTTTCAACAAGCGCACAAAAGGTGTTTTTGCGCATTGTAAGTCCCGCCAAAAATGAAGTCAAAACAAACAGCTCAAAACAATTTATTACAGGTGTTACCTGTAAAGAGTGCAGCGTTACAGTAAATAATACAATTGTAAAAGTGTGGCCTACGGGTGCATTTGCTTTTCAGGTGGATTTGAAAATGGGCGATACGAGTTTTCAATTGATTGCTGCTGATTCAAAAGGATTTAAAACAACACAAACCGTTCTTTATTCGTATCAGCTTCCTGTAAAAGAAAAAGAAATTACGGCCAACACAGTAGAATACTGGCGTATGGAACCGCAGGGAGACTTGATATTAAAGCCCGGTGATGTGTTGAAGATGACATTGAAGACAGTAAGTGGCGCATCAGTAAAATTGGAAAACGGATTTGAATTGAAAGAAGTGCAGGTGAAAGATTCAAACGGTATCAAAGGAATTTATAAGGCTGAGTATATAATAAAGGATGGTGATGATTTGCTGCGTGCAAACAAACAGAAATTAAAAGCTGTTATCACTACTTTGAATAATGAGCAGATTGAAGCTACCAGCCGATCTTCCTTTGCATTAATGGAGCAACCCATCATCATACAAACAAAAGGGAAGCTTCCTTATCTCTTGGTAGGCTTGGGCGAAGACCGCCTGGGCGGTACCAAGATTGGCTACCTTGACTCACTTATCAAACTAAAAGCAGTAAGTAAAGTTGCAGATAAGTATTGTGTGCAATTGAGTAAATACCGTACGGCTTATATTGAAGAACAGCATGTGGATGTGTTGAACAATGGCAGCTTTTCACCCGCAGCTATTACCGGCAATATGCGTGTGTGGGGCGATAGTGTGTTTGATTATGTATCGCTCAATCTACCAGAACGATTAGCGTACCAAAGTACGCAGCAAATCAATCCTTCTGTAATTATAGTAGATGTGTTTGGCGCCACAGCAAATGCCAACTGGATAACTCAACTGCAAAGCATTGAAGAAATTAAGAATGTAACCTATGAGCAGCTGCAGGATGAATTGCTCCGCATACGAATAGAACTTACGCATGAGCAGCATTGGGGACATACCATTTATTACTCCGACAACAATTTAATTGTTCGTGTAAAGCGGCAGCCCAAAAGTTTATTGCTGAAAGATTTAGTGATTGGTGTAGATGCGGGGCATGGTGGTACCAATAAAGGTGCGTTTGGCATAACGGGCATTATGGAAAAAGATATGACGCTTTTAATTGCAAAAGAATTACAGCTGGCATTGGAAGCAGAAGGTGCAACGGTTATTATGACCCGTATAAAAGACACAACCTATGATAATCATGATCGTTATACGTTCTTCAAACAAAAAAATCCCGATCTCTTAATCAGTATTCATCTCAACAGCAGTGCCGATCCTGTTCGCATAAAAGGTGTAAGTACCTATTACAAACACATTGGCTACCGTTCACTTACACAATCCATTTTAAAAGAAATGCTCACCATGGGTTTGGGTGAATTTGGCAATGTGGGAAATTTCAACTTTATTTTAAATGGATTTACGGAATTCCCCAATGTGCTGGTTGAAACATTGTTCATATCGCATCCTGAAGATGAAACAAATGTGCTGACGGCAACTTACAGAAAACACATGGCAGAGAAGATTGTGATGGGGGTGAAGGAGTGGTTACTATCAATCAAATAACAACTCATCAGCCGTGAGCGTCAGCCGGGCAGCTTTCTTCGTTTCCACCATTTCTCCGCTTCCACCGCTACAAACACAATGGATGAAATGCCAATTGCCAGCAACAGTTCATCCCATGTTAATGGTTGTGTATTGAAGAATGTATTCAACACAGGAATATAAATTGTACAGAGCTGCAATACAAACGTGAGCAGTACAGCGCCCAATAAAACTTTGTTGGTAAAAATGCCTTGCGCAAATAACGACTCACGTTCGCTGCGTATCGCCAGTACATGCCACATCTGTGCAAAACACAAAACGGTGAATACAATCGTTTGCCAATGCGTATTACCTGTATAAATTTCAAATGCCTGTGTACCTAAGGTGAGTAAACCAATTAAAAATCCTACCCATAAAATATGATAACCCATACCACCGGAGAAAATACTTTCTTTTGATTGCCTTGGTGGACGGTTCATGATTTGCTTTTCCTCAGGCTCTGCTGCCAGCGCCAGTGCAGGAAAACCATCTGTTACCAGATTGATCCATAAAATATGAATGGGCAATAGGGGAATAGGTAAACCCACAAGCGGCGCCAGCATAATGCTCCATATTTCTGCACTATTACCCGTCATGATGTATTTGATAAACTTGCGGATGTTGTCAAAGATGCGGCGGCCTTCACGCACTGCTTTTACAATGGTGGCAAAATTATCGTCCAGCAAAATCATGTGTGATGCTTCCTTAGAAACATCTGTTCCTGTAATACCCATAGCCACACCAATGTTTGCTTTTTTCAACGCAGGTGCATCGTTAACACCATCACCTGTCATGGAAACAAAATGTTCTTTCTTTTGCAGGGCTTTTACAATATCTAACTTTTGTTCCGGACTCACACGGGCATATACACGAATGCGTTCTACTTCATTGGAAAACTCTTCATCACTGAGTTTATTTAATTCAACACCCGTAATGATTTTATCATCTCTGTGTTGTAATATGCCAATCTCTTTTGCAATTACTTCCGCCGTTACAGGATGATCGCCGGTGATCATTACGGGTTGAATGCCTGCTGTTTTACATTCTGCAATTGCTGCTTTTACTTCTGGCCGGGGCGGATCAATCATGGCTGCAAGGCCTGTACATTGCAGTTCTGATTCAATTATTTTTTCATCCAGCACTTCAGGTAAATTATTCATCCATTTCATTCCGTAAGCAAGTACACGCATTCCCTGCCTTGCCATGGCATTGGATTGTGTAAGTACTTCATCCACATCATATAAGTCCTGTTTGCAACGTTGAAGTATGGATTCTGTTGCGCCTTTGGTAATCACCAAAAAACGATTATCTGCTGCATGTATCGTAGTCATGCATTTACGATCGCTGTCAAACGGTAATTCATCTACACGTGGATATGCCTCTGCAAGCAGTGCAGCATTCATTCCCTGTTTTAACGCAAATTCAACCAAAGCAATTTCTGTGGGATCGCCTGTAAGCTTTCCTTCGCTCTGCTTTACATCGTGATTGAGCAACATGGCAGCAATCAAGGTATCTTTATCATCAATTTCCATTTTCTTATCATCCGGCTGCCAGGTTTGCATTACTGTCATTTTATTCTGGGTAAGTGTTCCTGTTTTATCAGTACAGATATAAGTAACACTGCCTAATGTTTCTACCGCATGCAGTCTTCTTGCTAATGCATTATTCAATACTAAACGTTTGGCTCCAAATGCAAGAGCAATAGTTATAACCGCAGGCAATGCTTCAGGTATGGCAGCAACAGCAAGTGAGAGTGCAGTGAGCAGCATCTTCAACCAGTCTTCGCCTCTTAAATAACCTACTAAAAACAATAAACCGCAGAGGAGCAAAATAAAAAGAGAAAGTTTTTTACTGAAATCCGTCATACGTACCTGGAGCGGTGTGGCACTTTCTTTTTCCTGGAGCATACGTGCTATTTGTCCCAGTTCAGTGTTCATACCTGTTGCCACCACAATACCTTTGCCTCTGCCATACGTAACAGAAGTTCCTTTAAACGCAAGATTTAAACGGTCACCCACCGGTAACTCTTCGCCATGCAGTTCATGAGTAATTTTTTCAATGCTGTGACTTTCGCCGGTTAAGCTGGCTTCATCTATTTTAAGGGAATTACTTTCCGTTAAACGCAAATCTGCTGGTATCATATTTCCAGCTTCTAACAGTACTACATCACCGGGTACTAATTGAGAGGCTGGTACAGAAATAAATTTGCCGTTACGCAGCACAGATGCAAATGGAGCAGCCATTTTTTTCAAGCTCTCCAGGGCTTTTTCTGCACGATACTCCTGTATAAAACCAATGATGGCATTGAGTATAACAATAGCAATGATAACAATGGTATCTTTTACATCGCCTATCAAACCTGAAATAACAGCGGCCGCTACCAGCACCAGGATCATCACATCCAGAAACTGGCGCACAAACATCATAAGTGGAGATTTCTTTTTTGCTTCCTGCAATTCATTAGGTCCATATTCCTGCAGACGTGCAGCGGCTGCCATATCTGTTAATCCGTTTACATTGCTGCCGGTAAGATGTATTACTTCATGTGCGGGGAGTAAATGCCAGTTCATAAAGAATGTTTCATGTAAAATATAAAAATAATCATCAGTGTGTTACAATTAACTATTGCCTGCAATGTAAAAGGGTGATATCAATCAGTACGGTAGTTTGATTTTTTTAATCAAAACGTAATCTGCTGAATTTAGGAAACAGGTTTGCCGGGCTCTTTTTTTCTGCCTCTCTTAAAATCCGCTATCTTCGCCCCCTGTTCAATAAAACCCTGCTATGCTTCCCAAATACAAACGAATTCTTCTTAAACTCTCCGGCGAATCTTTAATGGGCGATAACAATTTTGGAATGGATTCCACAGTCATTTCGCAATATGCCCAAAGCATTAAAACGATTACTGATTTAGGTGTGCAGGTGGCCATCGTTATTGGCGGAGGAAATATTTACCGTGGTATGAATGAAGCAGAAACAGGTATTGAACGGGCGCATGGTGATTATATGGGTATGCTGGCAACGGTTATTAATGGCATGGCATTGCAGGCAGGTTTGGAAAAAGTAGGTGTTTACACCCGTTTGCAAAGTGCTATTAAAATGGAGCAGATTGCAGAACCTTATATTCGCCGCAGGGCCATTCGTCATTTGGAAAAAGGTAGAGTGGTAATTTTTGGTGCAGGCACGGGTAATCCTTACTTCACCACTGATACAGCAGGTTCACTGCGTGCCATTGAAATCAATGCCGATGTTATTTTAAAAGGCACAAGAGTTGATGGTATTTACACAGCAGATCCCGAAAAAGACCCCACTGCCACAAAATTTGATACCATCACGTTTCAGGAATGCCTCAGCAAAAACCTGCGTGTTATGGATATGACTGCCTTTACCCTGTGCATGGAAAACAAATTACCTATCATCGTTTTTGATATGAACAAACCGCACAACCTCAAGCGTGTTGTTACCGGCGAAAAAGTAGGTACTATCGTAACTGCATAAACTGCACAGGCTTGGGGAAAAGTTCAAACCCTTTGCATTTGGTGAATCAATATTGTGCAGTTAACTTTCATTCTGAAATAATTGTTTGGATACTGATTGCAGTTTTTTATTGAATCATTTTTGGTGAACAAAGCCGGGTTCTGAAAAATACAGAGGGTTGCCCTGTTCATATTTCTGTTTTCATGGCATCTGTGTTTTACTGTTCAGGCACTATTTCAATACATCATCAACCTGTTGAAGGAAGATCAAAACCCTGTTTAAACTTATAACGCATCATGACTTTATTTCTGGCCATACAAACAAGCATCGTTGAAATTGCCTTTTTCGGCTTTATTGCAATCATTGTAGGTTTTGTAATTCACTATGTATGGAGTTTGCGCCATGGCAATTCTGAAATGCAAAACATACAGAACCGCCGGTTTGAAGAAGAAGCACAGCAGTGGCGCTTAAAATATTATGAACTGAACGACCAGCGTCAAACAAATACAGATGACTTGCAGCGCCAGTTGGAAATTTCGCACAAGCGCCATATTGAGCTGCAGGAAGAAATGCAGGAGATGCAGCAACTCAACAATCAATTATTACAGGCATCCAGAGAAATAAAATCAACTGCAACTGATGGCGGTGCTTCACAATTTCTGCAAAAGGAACTGGAACAATCGCTGGAAAAGCAACAGGAATTGAGGGATGAAATTGCAGAACTGCAGGAATTAAATGCTTATCTCAAACAATCAGCTAAAGAAAAACAGGGCGCTGAAGTACACAATCCCATACATGAAGATTTGAAAGGACAGTTAGAGCGTGCGCTTGCACGTCAGATTGAAATGCAGGATGAAATGGAGGAGCTGAAACAGCTTAATGATCATTTAAAGCAGCAAAGCAAACAGGTAAGTACTACCACAGTACCCGCAACTGCAGTTAACTCCAATGAATATTTGCAGCAATTAAAACTGGCACAGGAATATCTGGCGGAGCACAATCAAACCATTGAAAAATTATTAAAGCAATCTGAATCGCTGGATGAACTACAGGCAAAATATACACAAACCTCAAAGCTCAACGAAGCATTGAATCAGCAATTACTTGCTGCACAAAACAAATTGCATGAAAAAGAGGAGGAGCTCTACCGTGTTAAAGAGCGGGTACAAATGACAGCGGCCATGAAAGAACAGCTGGAAACAGCTTATGTTGAGTTTCAGGAAATGCAGGAAAAACTGCTAAGGGTAGAAAATCAATTGGCGCAACCTACCGGGCAACTCATGAAGTATGAAGAGCTGGAAGAAGCCAATCGCATCATGAATGGCGAAATCACACATGCTCGTGCACGACAAAAAGAACTGGCTGAAGAAAACTCCCGCTTGCAGCAGGATGTAACAGAGCTTGAAACAAAACTTCGTGAACTTGAATATCAAAAGCAACAGGTGGTTAACCGTAATGAATTTTTGGAGCAACTCAATAAAGACCTTCAGGAAATGAATAAGCAAAACAAACGCATGGTTACTCAAATGCGCCGCTTAACTGAGATAGAGAGTATGATGAGTAAGATTACGGGTGATACAAAGCAGTAATTTGTGAAAACCATTTATTTCATCAGTGGATTGGGAGCAGACAGCAGAGCCTTTAACAACATCACTTTGCCGCCGGATGTTCAGTCAGTTCATCTTGACTGGATTCCTCCACATCATAACGACACGATAGCTACTTACGCAGAGCGCATATGTGCCCGTATTAACACTTCTCAACCATTTTACTTAGCCGGACTTTCGTTTGGCGGTATGATAGCCGTAGAAATGCTCAATTATGTACAACCGGTAAAAACAATTTTGCTTTCAAGCGCTGCTTCAAAACATGAACTGCGTAAAATGTATGTATGGGCTGGGCAAGTGGGGTTACACCGGTTGTTTACCCGCAATCTCGCCCGAAGCGGTTCTTTCCTGTTATCATATCTGTTTCAATTAAAAACATCTTCTGAGCGAAAGCTTATTATGCAGATGATGAATGATACTGATCCCCAATTTTTCAAATGGGCAGTACAGGCCATTGTGAGCTGGCAGCGTACAGAAGCGCCGGCACAGATTATACGTATTCACGGCACTGCCGACAGAACATTGCCACCTGTTAATATAACCTATGAATATCTGATAAAAGGTGGCGGACATTTTATGGTTTCTTCAAAGGCACAGGAACTATCTCAGATACTGGAAAAGATTTTGAATGAGCCATAAAAGATTCTTTTACTGTTTGATAGTAGTAAAGCCATTGACAGCATTTTTCCGATCATTTCATTGCCTTACCATAATCATTATAAATTTTATGGTTCAAGTGCACTGCATGCATAGCTTTGCACAGCAAAACAAATTTTTATGCAAAGCATTTCACACATACGTAAGGACTATACTCTGCAAACACTCAATGAAGCTGATGTACATGCAAACCCAATAGAGCAATTTACCAAATGGTGGAATGAAGCCGTAGCATCTGAAATTGATGAGCTCAATGCCATGACGCTTGCTACCGCTTCAGCCGAAGGTGTACCATCTGCCCGTATTGTACTCCTCAAAGAATACAATCAGTTAGGTTTTGTGTTTTTTACCAATTATGAAAGTGCTAAAGGGCAGGAACTTGCTGAAAACCCCAGAGCATCATTATTATTTTTCTGGAAAGAGCTGGAGCGGCAGGTGAGAATTACAGGTATGGTTGAAAAAATTTCTGCAGCTGAAAGTGATGATTATTTTTATTCAAGACCCCTTGGCAGCCGGATTGGTGCTAATGCTTCACCTCAAAGTCATGTCATTGAAAACCGGGAATGGCTTGAAAGCAGGGTGGAGCAAATGAGCAAGCAAAGTGAAGAAGCTATTAAACGTCCGCAAAACTGGGGCGGCTATCGTGTAAAACCGATTATTATTGAGTATTGGCAGGGAAGACCAAGTCGATTACATGATCGTATACAATATACCTTGCAGGATAATGGTGCGTGGAAAATAGAACGTTTAGCACCTTGAGTAATGAATAATTGAATAGTTGATAATGGATAATAATGTTGATTGTATTATCCATTATCAAATTATCCCTTAAGCTTTTTTAGGAGCTGCTTTTTTCTTCGGTTTTGCCGGGCGTGACTTACCAAATGATCCTTTTGAAATTTTACCACGTTTTGTTTTTTTATCACCTCTTCCCATAGTAATTTTTTAGTTTAAATATATAAATAGTAAAAGAAAAAAGCAGGAAACATATTTGCACATGCTTTTTATACGTATGATTACAGTTTGTCAGCCAGTTCTTTACCTGCTTTAAACTTTGCTACTTTCTTTGCTTTAATTTTTATGGCTTCTCCTGTTTTAGGGTTACGGCCGGCACGTGCTTTTCGCTTTCCTACTGTAAAAGTTCCAAACCCAACTAAGGTTACTTTTCCATCCTTTTTAAGAGTTTTGGTTACAGCATCAATAAAAGAATCAACCGCAGCATTAGCCTGTGTTTTGGAAATGCCGGCATCATCTGACATCTTGGCTACTAATTCAGCTTTATTCATGTGTTTATTTTTTATTTTAAATTTTTGTCACATGGCATGCCCGGCTATTCGCAAATTGCATATCCGGAACACGGCCATTTCATAATGTGTTTTTTTAGAGGCGACAAATATAGAGGGTTTTAAACTGCAATAAAATTTTTTTAATACACTCATGAAATTTTTGCGTTGTGTGCTCAAACCCTTAAGCAGCATGCTTTACAGCAAAATACTTATCCACATATTTCTTCCTTTTTCCTGTTGTGTATTAAAAAAAAATTACTCAGCACGCTGCATTACAGTGCGGAATGCAATAAAATCAGTGCCCCATTTTTTCAACCCTTTTTCACGCATGTTGGTTGCAAATTTTTCAATATACTTATTATAGAATGCTTTACTATCAGCATAATATTGAGCGGCATAAGTGGGGCCTTCTTCTTCATCTACTTCCAGCAGGCGCAGTAGCTCAAAGTGTGTAAAGCAACCTGTTTGCACCATTTCAGGCATATGTTCCTCTTTCATCCATTGCAGCCACTTGTTATGAATGTTCCAATTTACTTTTATGGTAACGTTATAAAGAATCATTTTATCTTATTTTAATTCCAGATAAACCGGACAATGATCACTATGCTTTACATCCGGATAAATCTCAGCATCTTTTATTCTGTTTTTTAAAGGTTCCGTTACATTAATATAATCAATGCGCCAGCCTTTATTGTTCAATCGCACACTGGGGAAGCGCTGACTCCACCAACTGTAACGGTGTGGCTCCGGATGAATGGTTCTGAACGTATCAATCCAGCCACTATTTAAGAACTTTGTCATCCATGCACGTTCATCAGGCAAAAATCCACTGCTGTTTTTATTCCCTTTTGGGTCGTGGATATCAATTTCATTGTGTGCAATATTATAATCACCCAGCAAAATGAGGTTTGGCTTTTTCTTTTTGAGTTTGTTAATCCAGGTGTACATCTCATCCAGCCATATATATTTAAAATCCTGGCGTTCATCACCACTGGTGCCGCTGGGGAAATAGGCATTGATTAGTCGTATATCACCAAAATCGAGCTGTATTACTCTGCCCTCATCATCACTTGGTCCGTGGCCATTGCCATATTCTACATTGTCAGGTTTAATTTTTGTAAACACTGCTACTCCACTGTATCCTTTTTTTTGGGCGCTAAACCAAAAGTCGTGATAACCCAGGGCGTTAAACGGTTTGTGATCCACATCTTCTTTTTGTGCTTTTGTTTCCTGCACACAGATGATATCGGCAGGGTTGGTTTTAAGCCAATCTAAAAATCCTTTTTTTACAGCGGCACGGATGCCGTTTACATTGTATGAAATAATACGCATCGTTTTAATATAGAATGTTAAAGATAGATATTCAGACTCTTACGGAATATAATGCTTATTCACGCCGCAGGACGATTAAAACGGAACTGTCTTTTAATAACTGCTTTTCTCTTCTTTTAAATATATTTTTTATCGGGTTAATGCCCCATGTTGCTTTTTTGCAAAAAGGAAAAATCAATTGCAATTTGTTAAAATACTCCTCATCGGCAGTAATGGCTGCAAAGGAAGTATCAATTGCCAATGCTGTAGCTGAAATAAAGGCTGTGTCAGTACATAACTCAGTTCCGGATTTTATGGGTACGTTATAGAAACAATAGTAGCCGGCAGCTGCAATTTGTTTTAAAGCTGCAGCATTGTGAGATTCAAATACAATTTTATTTTTAATGGCATATAGTGAGTCCAATTGTTGTAAAATCATTAATGCAGCAGACAGGTTTTTAACATTGAGATTTTTACAATCAAACCAGAAATATTTATTGGCTGCTTTCTTTTGCTTCAAAAAATCGGCTGCACTGATGTTGTTTGATTTTTCCGGCGGATGATACACATCCAGTCTCATATTGATGGTGTCAATATTTACATCCATTTCAAAACCGTCATACGCATCTGCATATTCATTAAATTTGGCAAGTTGGTTGGTGCGGTGCAGCCATAAGCCTTTTGCCGGAAAAGATCGTTTTGAAGTTCTGATACCATTAAAATTATGGAGAAACTCTTTTTTTTCTGTAAGACATGTTTGTTCCTTACAGGAAAAAAGAAGCGGCAGCAGCGTAATCCAGCTATATTTAATTAAATAATTCATCGTTAATGACATCTCAAAGATATGCAGGCAAAGTTGTGAGTGTACTGCAATTTTATTTTCTGCTGCTTTTTTTGTTTACAGGCTACAGGATGTTATTAATAGTTACAAGTACTAAAAGCGATATACAGCTACCTGAAGTTTTTTTGACAGGATTGCGGTTTGACGCCAGGTGGGCAAGTCTCTTAACGTTGCCGGTTATTATTATTTTTTTTGTACAGTTACTGCTGCGTAAGATTAATCTGAATGTTTTTTTAAGATGGTATGCTGTAAGTGCATTGGTGTTACTTCTTTTACTCATTACACTGGATTTTTATTATTATCAATATACTTCTTCAAGATTATCACCTGTTTTACTGGAAATTATCAGTCCATTTTCTGTTGCAGTAAAAATGGCCTGGCAAAGTTATCCTGTAATAACAGTTGGTTTTTTAATAGCTATTGTCACCTGGTTACTTTATAAGTTTTTAATGAAACGAATCTTTGCTGACACATCCGTGCAGGCGTTTTCCCGTGTAAATGGAATGCAGGCTGTTTTGTTACTCCTGTTTTTTTGTATTGCTGCATGGGGATCGTTAAAAAAATATCCGCTTACATGGAGCGATGCGTTTCACCATCCTGCATCCGGGGTTTTAGTTCTTAATCCCGCTGAGTCATTTTTTTACGGATTATTTTATCATGACAAAGCTGCACCTGTTGCTACTTCAACGGATTATCAATTAATCAAACAGGTAGTTCAATTTGATTCTGTTCGGTTTAAACAAACCGAAGGAGTAAAAAAGCAATTTGCTGCTGCATCTGCAAATGTAAATGTGGTTGTTATTCTTGCTGAATCACTTTCCTCTTACAAAACATCATTGGTGCCAAAGCAGCAATTGAATCCGACGCCATTCTTGAAATCATTGGCAGACAGTTCATATTATTTTTCCAACTGTTTTACACCGCATTACGGTACAGCAAGAGCTGTTTGGAATTTATTTACAGGTGTGCCTGATGTAAACTGGAATAAATTAGCCACGCATCAGCTATCTGCAACCAATCGTTCCGTATTGCTGAATCAAATGCCATTCAGCAAGAAGTATTATTTATTGGGCGGTGATGGTACATGGGCTGATATCAAAGGATTTTTACATACCAATGTTGATGCAATACAAGTAATGGAACAATTTCAAATGACAGCCAAACCTGTTTCAGTTTGGGGTGTGGATGACTATGATCTATTAATGCAGGCCAATGAATTGTTTTCAACAACTGATTCATCTTTTTTTGCTGTAGTGCAAACAGCATCGAATCACCAGCCTTATTTTATTCCGTCAACTGCAAAGCAACTTGGATTTGAAAAAAGAATGCAGCAGCAAAGTGAGTTGCTGGAATTTGGATTTACAGGCAATGATGAATACAATGCAGTTCGTTATCTTGATTTTTGTTTGCGCAGTTTCTTTAAGGCAGCTTCAACTGCTGATTATTTTAAAAACACCATCTTTATTATAGTAGGTGATCATGGAACGGTGGGGCATGCTGCTACGGTGATGCATCCGGATTGGGATTTATTCAAATTAAACATGCTGCATGTGCCATTGCTTTTTTATAAATGGGGAATAAGCGGTGCAACGGATTCATCACTTTGCAGCATTCAGGATATACTACCCACCGTTCAGGGGCTTGTGAATGAAACAACAAACTCAACTATCACCGGTGTTGATCTTTTTTCGGGCCATTATAAAACCGGACAGTTGTTTATGTTGCAGGATCTGCATCAGTTAGGATGGGTTTCAAACAATGTAAGACTGCTTACTACTTATGCAAATGGAACAATTCAAAACACGGTTTCAAATCAACATACAAGAATGGCAGATTCCATAGCATCGCTTGCTTTAGCTACTTACAAAATTTACGCTGCAAAGAATCGTTGATGGTTTATCAAATTATAGTACAATATTCTGTAACAGTTCACTCTTATTGGGGTAATCCGTATTATAATGCAAGCCTCTGCTTTCTTTACGAAAAGCAGCGCCCTTGGTAATAAGATAACCTACCGTAATCATGTTTCTCAATTCAAGCAGTTGTGGTGAGAGTGTGGTGCTGCGGTACAAGTCTTCTGTTTCTTCCCACAGCAAATCCAAACGTTTTAATGCTCTTTGTAAACGAACATTGTTTCGAACAATACCTACATAATCACTCATTACCTGTTGCAGTTCCTTTAAACTTTGGGTAATGAGGATCATTTCTTTTGGGTGCGATGTACCTCTGGCATTCCACTCCGGCAGCGATACATGATTCTTGATTTGTTGAATAGCTTCCACACTATCGAGATAACTACGGTGTGCAAATACCATTGCTTCCAATAAGGAATTACTGGCTAAACGATTAGCGCCATGCAAACCTGTACTTGCACATTCACCTGCCGCATATAAATGCTTGATGGATGTGCGGCCCCACTCATCTGTTTTAATACCGCCGCAACTGTAATGTGCTGCAGGTGCTACGGGGATCATATGACGGCTGATATCAATGCCCAGACTTTTGCATTTTTCATAGATGTTGGGGAAATGATGAATAAATTTTTCAATGTCCATATGTCTGCAATCAAGCCACACATGTTCCGTACCATTTATTTTCATTTCACTGTCAATCGCTCTTGCTACAATATCACGGGGCGCTAAATCCTTACGCTCATCATAGCGTTCCATAAACGCTTCACCCTTATGATTACGGAGTATACCACCATCACCACGTACAGCTTCTGTAATTAAAAAAGCCTGACCACGCTGACCCGCCTGGTACAATGCTGTAGGGTGAAACTGAATGAACTCCATATTTTCAATTCTTCCTTTGGCTCTGTACACCATGGCCACGCCATCACCTGTTGCAATAAATGGATTGGTAGTGGTGCGATACACCTGCCCGTTGCCACCTGCAGCAAGAATAGTAATATGTGATTGAATGATTTCAATTTCATTAGTATGTAAGTTAAGCGCATACACACCATAACAAGTAATATCAGGTGTTGATTTGGTTACCAGAAAACCCAGATGATGCTGCGTAATAATATCAACAATAAAATAATGATTCACAAATTGAATATTAGGCAGCTGCTTAATGGTTTGCAATAAGGCACGTTCCATTTCTGCACCTGTAACATCTTTATGGTGCAGGATGCGGTTTTCGCTATGGCCGCCTTCTTTACCCCTTGCAAAATCACCATCCGCATCTTTATCAAACTTGGCACCCCATTGAATAATTTCATTCACACGTTCTGCCCCTTCTTTCACTACAATCTCCACTACTTCTTCATTGCACAATCCATCGCCAGCAATTAATGTGTCTTCAATATGTTTTTCGAAACTGTCGTTTTCCAAATCATTTACCACTGCAATACCACCCTGTGCATATTTGGTATTGGTTTCATCTGCATTACTTTTTGTAACAATAAGTATTTTTTTATCAGGCCTTGCTTTAGCTGTTTTTATAGCATACGTTAAACCTGCAATACCGGAACCTATAACTAATACATCTGTTTGCATGCAGTTGTTATTAAAAGATCACTTTAAATGTAGCTGCCCGGGGATCATCCATCATATCCTGCATGGATGCAGAGAAGAAAACAGATTGTTTATCATCACCCAGCTTTACAAATTTTCCTTCCAGTTTTTTTACCGGACGGGGCAGTTTAATCGTTGTCATCATATTTATCTGGTTCATAAACATGGCAAGGCCTTGCGCCTGCTCGCCCATATCACTCATTACATCTTCTTTGCTCTGTGCAATTTTTTCAATTGAGGTATCAGTAATAATGTATGGTGTTCTTTTGAAAGGCAAGTTGTTTGACATCCCGCTTAAATCACCTCCGGCTAATGGATTGGGCATATTGTTGCCCGCTTCTTCCATGTTATTTGCTTTTTTCGCTTTGTTGAGCGAATCAACCATATCCCACACCTTGAAGAAATGCGTTAAATCTTTTGCATTCTTAACCGGAAATTTCATTGTGATTTCCATTTTGTTTGCAGGCATATTCATATTGATGTGCATGCTGCCATTTTGGAAATACGCTTTCTCTTCTGCTGTAAAATTACCACCTGAGGAGTCGATCATTCCCGCCATTGATATTACTGTATCTTTTACCTGTGTGGAAATGCTATCAGGAATCGATTCCTTGCCTCCCATACTTTTTGCCATTTCAAGCATGGTGCTCATATCAATATTTATCTGGTAATGTCCTTTTCCTTCTTTACTCAAATCAATTTCTTCCTGCATGCTGCAAGAGGTTAATAAGATTAAGGCGCCGGTTAGAACTAAAAATAATTTTTGCATGGTTTTAATTTAAATAATAATTAGAGAAGCAATGAATTGATGAAACGTTGCAGATATTGTATGTTTTATGCCGGTTCCACCCATGCTTCATTTTCTTTGAGCAGGTTAATAAGTTCGTGCACTGCCACATCGCTATCCACATTGCGTTTTACAATTTCTTTTCCTTTGTATAATGTGATTTTGCCGGGGCCACTGCCTACATAGCCAAAATCAGCATCCGCCATTTCACCCGGACCATTTACAATACAGCCCATGATAGCAATCTTCACGCCTTTGAGATGATTGGTAACGGAACGAATCTTTGCAGTTGTTTCCTGCAGATCAAACAAGGTTCTGCCGCAGCTTGGGCAACTGATATATTCCGTTTTTGAAATGCGTGTACGTGTTGCCTGCAAAATGCTGAAAGCTGTATTATTTGTAAACTGATTGTTATCTTTTACTTCCAGATAGGTTCGGCCGCTCACTTTTGTATTAGTGAATTGTGCTGATGAACTATAGCCCAAACAAATACCATCCCCCATACCTTCTAATAACAAACCACCTGTTTCAGTGGCAAAGTGAATGAGGTGTTCATCCGGTGTTTGCCACTTGCTGTCAGTAATGAGTACTACAGGATTTTTGATATTACGCTGCATCAGTTCAATAAACATTCTGCGTACGCTTTGCATCGCATTGGAGTTGGTACTGCTTAAACACAATACAACTGAAGCATCATTAGCTAACTGGTCAAAGTAAGTGTAATCATTAAGTGGCGTATCATCATTAAAGCAATCAATCATTACAAAATTCATGAGTTCACTTTTGCGTTCTGCCTCTGCATAACCACTATCCATGAAGATGGGAAAATATTTTTGCTCACCACTTGGCGTTACCGCCGCTTGTTTCCATGTTTCAGGATATACAATTACTTTTAATGTGCCGGGCAATTGAAAGTTGAGCAATTGATTACCGGTGAACATATAATCTGCTGCCATATCACCAATGCTCCACTTATCCGTGGCTTCATCATATGTATAGCCGATGCTTTCTAAATGATGTGGGGTGATGTTTTCAATCTTACTTAAATCTGCCACAACAACGGGCACATGTTTTGCGCCGATATTGCTTACGGCAAATGTTTCTCTGCGTTTATATTCAAAGGGGGAGTAAGGAAATGAATTAATTACAGGTACTTTGCCATAGGCAGTTGGCGGTTGACCGTCGACTGTCGACTGTTGACTATAGACTGAATAACGCTTCACCAAATCCTTACAAACAGGAATTTCAAATTCCGGGTCTTCTGTTAAACTCACACGTACTGTATCACCAATGCCATCTTCTAATAAAGTGCCGATACCAATGGCGCTTTTAATTCTTCCATCTTCACCATCACCTGCTTCGGTAACACCCAGATGTAATGGATAACATTCTGCAAACTCATTCAACATTTGCTGTACCAATAAACGATAAGCCTGTACCATCACCTGCGGATTACTGCTCTTCATGCTCAGCACAATGTTGTGATAACTTTCATTACGTGCTATACGTAAAAATTCCATTGCACTTTCCACCATGCCAATAGCCGTATCACCATAACGGCTCATAATACGATCACTCAGACTGCCGTGATTAGTACCGATGCGCATAGCAGTACCATACTCTTTACAAATTTTTACCAGAGGTGTAAAGCGTTCACGAATGCGATCGATTTCTTCAGCATATTCAGCATCGGTATATTCTATCTGCTCAAACTTTTTCTTATCTACATAATTGCCGGGGTTCACACGCACTTTTTCTACAATGCGTGCTGCTATTTCTGCTGCATTGGGAGTAAAGTGAATATCAGCTACAAGCGGTGTATGGTAGCCACGCCTGCGTAATTCATTTTTGATGAGCAATAAATTTTCTGCTTCTTTTTTAGAAGGTGCTGTAATGCGAACCAGTTCTGCCCCTGCTTCAATACAACGGATGCTCTGCTCAACTGTGGCAATGGTATCCATGGTATCAGTAGTAGTCATTGTTTGTACACGTATGGGATGATGATTGCCCAGCAGTAAATCGCCAATTTTTACTTCTTTGGTTAAGAGACGTTTATATTCAGTAAGCGAAGGCGTATAAAGAAACATCAATTTGAAAATTTATAATTTGAAAATTCCTGATAATTGTAAAAGTTGAAACCCGTACAAATGTAACAAACAAAGTGCAGCAAGGTTGCGTGATACGATTGTCAAATTTTCAAATTGCGTATTTTTCAAATTTCTTTACCAATCTTTTTCCGGCTGCATGGGTGCAGCGGTTTTTTTCTTTACTTTTTCCTGGATTTGCTTTTCTTTTTCCGTAAGTGATTTTAAATATTCTTCCGCCTTTTTTTTGCTGATTTTTGGCGGTGGCGGCGGTTGCTGTTGTTCTTTCTTTTTTTCTTCTTTGGGTTTTTCTTCTTTTTTCTTTTGTTCTTTGGGTTTAGATTCAGGATTTTGCTGACGTTTGGCTGAAAGGGCAATCTGCAGATTGTTACGAATTTCTGCATCATCAGGTGTTAACCGCAACGCTTCTTTGTAGGCAGTAATGGCTTCATCAATTTGATTGTTGCGGTGATAAACCACTCCTTTGTTGTACAATGCTTTGGCTTTTGTTTGCACATCACCAGCGGCAGCTGCTGCGCCATCATACTGTTCAACAGCTTCCTGTGTTTTCTGCTGCTGATACAATGTGTTGCCTAAATTATATTGAGCTGTAGTAGTCGATTTTTTGGTCAGTGATTTTCGATATTCTTCTTCCGCTTTGGTAAAAGCACTGTCTTTATAATAGCGATTGCCTTTTATGATAGAAGCATTTTGTGCAGCTGATTGTAAAGAAAACAGTAGCACAATACTTGCGCATAACAACAGTTGATTTGATTGCAGAATGATGTACTTACGTGCCGGTGTTAAACTGCGGCATTGTATGCGTTTGAACCAATCATTTGTATCGTTCAGTTTATCTTGCACTTGTGGTATTCTTTTTTTCGCTCATAAAAAATTCAATCGTTAATAACAGCAAGGCTGCAGCCAGAAACCACGTAAAGAAATGAATAAAATTGGTGGGTACACTTTCTCCTTCGGCTGATTTTTTTTCAAGCTGGTTGATGATGTTGGACACATCAGTTACCATAGCATTGATGTTTTGCAGATTGCCGTACATACCACCATTGGCTTCCGCCATTTTTTTTAAGAGTGTTTCGTTGAGTTTACTGATAACGGTTTCGCCGTTTTTATCTTTTTTGAACTCATTTGTTTGCGGATCGGTTATGGTGGAGCCATCTTCTGTGCCCAGGCCAATCGTTAACAATAATATGCCCTGTTCTTTTAATTGCTGTGCACGCTCTACAGCGCTTTCATCATGGTCTTCGCCATCAGTAATGAGCATTACAATTTTATGACGCTTACTTTCTTCAGGAAAATTTTGAGCGGCGAGTTGTAATGCTTCACCCAAAACGGTACCCTGAATGGGAATATCATCAGGATTGGCACTTTGTACAAACATCTTGGCTGCACCTTCATCTGCCGTTAATGGCATGGGCAAATAGGCTTTGCCCGCAAACCAAATTAAACCGATGCGATCATCAGGCAGGGCATCAATGACTTTGCTCACAAACTGTTTGGCTTTTTCAAGTCGTGTGGGTTTAATATCATCTGCCAGCATGCTCTTGCTCACATCCATGGCAATGATCACATCTCTTCCTTTACGGTTGATGTTTTCTGCAGCGCCGGGCTTACGCAGATTGGCAGCACTCAATGCCGTTAAAGCAAGGGCCAAAAAGAGGAACCAGAATTTCAGTTTGAATTTTTTAGGAGCATGATGGGCTGTGAGTTGTTGAATCAGCACTTCATCACCCAGTTGTTTTGCCGCTTTTTTCTTCCAGCGAAGATTGAAGTAGAAAAACAATGCTGCGGGTATGAGCAATACCAGCAGCAATAAATATTCTATATGTGCAAAGGAAAACAAATGATAATAATTTCAATTACAAGATAGCGGATTAACCGGAAGATTGACTGCAAAAGTTACGCCAACTATCTACTATTATCTAACAACTATCAACTGTATCTACTTCTTCCCCTGCATAAACTCATAATGCTTTAAAATATCCTTGAGTAAATTCATGCGGTTGTTCATCATGTCATAATTGGCATCGGGTGTTTGCAGCAGAAGTACAAAAAAGTAAGGATGACGGTTCTCTTCAATCCATCCCACAATCCAGCCTATATTGTTTTTGTTTTCATCAAAGCCCCAACCAGTTTTGTAACTGAGTTTGTACAAGCTGTTATCTTCAAACAGCATTACTTTTTTTACAATTTGCTGGGTTCGTTTTTGAAACGGCAGTTGATCAAAGTATAACTTTTTTACCAATCCTAATTGCTCATCAGGTGAAATTTTCAATTGATTGTTGAGCCAGAAGCTGTCAACGGGGCCATTCATGTTTTTATTACCATAAGCAATACTGTCAATCCATTTTTGCAAGGTATCTCTGCCGATTCTTCTGGCCACTTCCTGGTAGTAAGGCACGGCTGAAACTTTGAAGGCTTCTTCCATGGTTAAATCTCTGTTCCACTCTGTACGGCTCCGCTCAATGCCATCCCATTTGATGATCATTTTTTCATCAAAAATTTTTCCTGTTTCCAGACCTATAAGTGAGTTGACGATTTTAAATGTAGATGCAGGTGTATAGCGTTTACGGTAAGCAGCCGAATCATAAATGGTGAAATGGCCCTGTGCATTATCAAACATAGCAAATGTGCCTTTTACCTTGTATTTATCAAAATATTCTTTGAGATCATTATCTATCGTGAGGTTATTGATAGAGCAGGAATGAAAAGCGACAGCAATAAATAGTAAAACAACGATACGCATCGGTTTAAAAATTTGCACAAATGTAAAGTCCATTTGCCAATGCGTTGTGAAATGTTTTTTAAATACAATATCAGCGCCGGGGCTGCGTTTTTTCCCAAACCGTTTCTTATGAACAGCATATTTTCGCTCATCCTTGCAGGTATCCTCATTTTTTCTTCTTGTAAAAAGAAGGATGACCCATCCGGCACCGCCAAACTCATTTTCAAATTCAGGTTTGACAGTACGCAGCTTCGGCTCAACAATATTGGTCAGCCTTCCGTTATTCCTGCCGGCAATGCCGCTCAAAGCGGCACTATGAACAAAATGAGTGCACATTATATTGAACTCACACCCGGCGCTTTTACTGCATTGGGGCAGGGTGCCGTTCTTTACCGTGCTGCTGAAACAACTGCGGGCGGCAGTAATGCCATTGATTTTGAAAAAGCGCCACAAGCAGGTAATGGAGAAATATTTTATGAACTGCCTGTAAAAAATATAAAGCCCGGTGATTATGAATGGATACGTATTTCACTCGCCTATCAAAATGGTGATGTAAAAATAAGAGTAGATACTACCATTAATGGCATTTCAGTGAATCAGGATTTGAATGCCACATTAGCATCTTTCATCGGCTTTAATAATTATATCAAAACTTTTACAGTAAAAACACAACCTGTAACGGTAACCGGGAACCGCACACAGGGTTTCTGGGGTTTTGAAACAAACGTAAATGTATTGGGTGTGAATTATCCGGTGGTGCAAAGCGGACAGGCTCCTGCAGGTGCCACTACTGTGGTGAATCCGCTGTTTGCATCTTCACCCATACCTGCAGGCAGTTGTGTGGTAACTGCAGCATTTGCCAATGGAAAATTAAAAATCACGGGCAATGAAACGAAAGATATCATTGTAGAGTGCAGTTTCAGTACCAATAAAAGTGTGGAGTGGAGAGATGTAAACCCCAATGGTAAATGGGAACCGCTTAAAGGTGAAACACTGGTGGATATGGGTGTGCGAGGATTGGTGCCGACTATTAAATAACTATTGCTTTTTTAATAAACCTCTCTGCACACTTTTAATTTGATAACTTTCAACAGGCGGTATTTCTTTGGAAGCGCCGCCTGTTGTAGTTATTGCTTTGGAGCTGTAAGTAATAAATTCTACATGCAATCCCTCTTCATCCATCCAGTATTGATCAAGTATGGTACTGCCGCCCACAGCAAATACACCTGTAAACCGGTTATCAATCCAGTAGGAGTCCAGTATAATTGAATTACGTTCATCAATAACCCAATGACCTTTGACTGTATCAACAGGAATCAACAAATAAGGACGATTATCCCGTTGATCATCACCATATATAATTTGCCAGCTGTAACGGCCGCTATCTGCCAGCTGCACATTTAAACGCATGGTAAATGTTTGAGGCGTTTTACCTGCAACAGTCCATGTGAGTGTGCCTTTCCAGTTACCGATGAAGGATTGAGGGAAGGAATTAGTTTGGCCATTTGCAATTGATTGAAAAAACAAAACAATGACCGTTAAGTAAGGTATTCTTTTCATACTATTAATAATCTATTTCAACACCCCCAACTCTTTCCCCACTTTTGTAAACGCTGCTATGGCTTTATCTAAATGTTGTTGCTCATGTGCTGCACTCAACTGTACACGTATGCGTGCCTGACCTTTTGGTACAACGGGGAAGAAGAAACCAATCACATAAATACCTTCTTCTAAAAGTTTGGCTGCAAATGTTTGTGCTATTACTGCATCATACAGCATGATGGGCACAATGGGGTGATCGCCAGGTTTGATATCAAAACCTGCTTCCGTCATTTTTGTGCGGAAATATTTGGTATTACTTTCTAATTGATCACGCAGCTCAGTTGTTTCACTCAGCAAATCCATCACGGCAATGGATGCACCCACAATGCTTGGGGCTAATGTGTTGCTGAACAAATAAGGCCGTGAGCGCTGGCGCAGCATTTCAATAATTTCTTTTCGTCCGCTGGTAAAACCACCACTGGCCCCGCCCAATGCTTTGCCCAGTGTGCCGGTAATAATATCAATCTTGCCCATTACACCACGGTACTCATGGGTACCTCTTCCGGTTTTGCCCAGAAAGCCGCTGCTATGGCATTCATCTACCATAATCACCGCATCGTATTTTTCGGCGAGTGCCACAATTTTATCCAGTTGTGCAATGGTTCCATCCATGCTGAAGCTTCCATCCGTAACAATGATGCGGCTGCGTGCACCGGCCGCTTCTTTGAGCTTTGCTTCCAGATCTTCCATATTATTATGCTCATAACGGTAGCGCTGTGCTTTACACAATCGTACACCATCTATAATACTGGCGTGGTTAAGTGCGTCGCTGATGATGGCATCCTGCTCATTAAACAAGGGTTCAAACACGCCGCCATTGGCATCAAAAGCTGCCGCATACAAGATGGTATCTTCTGTACCCAGGAATTTTGAAATTTTTGCTTCCAGTTCTTTATGAATGTCCTGTGTGCCGCAAATGAAACGCACACTGCTCATACCAAACCCCCGCAGATCAACATATTTTTTTGCAGCTTCAATTACTTTGGGATGGGAGGAGAGGCCGAGGTAGTTATTGGCACAAAAGTTCAAAACAATTTTGCCATTTACCATTATTTCAGGGCCCTGTGCACTTTCAATGATGCGTTCTGTTTTAAAAAGACCGTTGGCTTTAATTTCTTCTAACTCAGCAGCTATGCGGCTTACCAGATTTTCGTTCATATAGCAAAATTTTAAAGGGGCAAAATTAGGTGGATTCAGGTGGTTATAGCCGGGACTTTTGCTTAATGTTTAACAAATTCACATGATTGTGTGGTTATGTTGTAACATTTCGGGCATTACCTTCGTCACATAAAAAAACTAAAACAATGAGAAAGCAAGTTTTCCTATTTATTGCTGTTGCTGTTCTCGGGGCTGCCGTGGGTTATTCGTTTACGCAAAAGTCTCAACCGGTAAAACGTATTTCACCAAAATGTGCTCAAAATTGCAGCAAAACCCAAAAGTCTGATAAAGCATCAGGCCTCTTTATCATTGATTCTTATTCAGGAAGTTTATAAAAGCTTAGTTGAAATGCCCATAATTCACAACTAATCCCTCGATTTTTAGCCGTTTTTCGGCTTTTTCCAAAAAAAATTTCATGGGCTTGTAACTTTATTCTTTCATCTTCGTATGTAACATAGAGCAGCTTTGGGTTGCACCTTTTCAGAACATGACCGCCAGAGAATATAATGACTGTGTAAACAGATATGCCGACAACGTGTATCGCTTCATCCTCAAAAACCTGAGGCATGAAGAAGATGCCCGGGATGTGGTACAAAGTGCGTTTGAAAAGCTCTGGATCAACCGGGAGCAGGTGGAAAGTGAGCGTAGCAAATCCTACCTCTTTACTATTGCTTATAACCAGATGATTGACCACATTCGCAAGCACAAGCGGGTAAACCTGCGGGACGAGTTTAAGGAAGATGTACGCATACAGGACCGTCCGCAAAACAATATGAAGAAGGTGCTGGAAGAAGCGTTGAACCGTCTGAGTGATACGGCCAAAAGTTTGGTACTGCTGAAGGATTATGAAGGATACAGTTATGAAGAGATAGGGCAGATAACCGGATTGAATGAAAGCCAGGTGAAGGTTTATTTACACAGGGCCCGGCTGCAACTGAAGAATTATTTAGTAAGTATTGAAAATGTAATATAGCAAATAGTTTATAGGTAATGGTTCATAGCCCCCGCTACGTACCATAAACCATGAACTATCAACCATCAATTAAAAAAATGAACATTAACCGCCATAATTACGAAGAATATTTTCTGCTGTATGTTGACCATGAGTTAACAGCAGCTGAACGTATGATGGTGGAAGAGTTTGTGGCGGCTAATCCTGATTTAAAAGCAGAATTGGAATTACTGGCGCAAACAACGTATGCTGCAGACGCACAATTGGATAATGACTTTAAAGCACAACTGCTGAAGCCGGTAGAGCAGGAAATTACAGAAGAGCAGCTGTTGTTATTTGTGGATGATGAATTAACTGCATCTGAAATGGCGCATGTACAAGAGGCTGTGGTGGCCGATGCAGGTTTGCAAAAACAACTGCAGTGGCTGCAACGCAGCAAACTGAGTACTGATTCATCAATTGTTTTTCCTGATAAGTCTCTATTGTATAAAGAAACGCAACCTGCCCGTGTATTTTATATGGGTGCATCAGTGCGCCGGTGGAGTGCTGCTGCGGCTGTAGTATTGATGCTGGGCACAGGGTTTTGGTTAATGAATAAACAAAACAAGGTTGAATCTGTAGCTGTGCAACAACCTGCAGTAACAAAGCCTGCTATTAAAGGCGAAACTGTTACCGCTCCTGTTGAAGAAACACAGCAACCGGTACAATCATCAGTTATTGCTAATAACAATACTGTAGCTGAAACAAAGAATACTGTTGAAAATAAATTGCCCATCGTTTCGGCAAAAGAACAAACTCCGCAAGCTGCCCTTGTAAAAAATCAAGCGGTAAATAATACATCAAAACCGCAGGTGCCATTACCTGTGCAGCAATATTCAAACATAGACCAGGAAACTGTGGCTATTAATGAAACGACTACTGAAAAAAATCCTGACAATACAAGTAACAATCTTACTACTTCATCCGTACCACAAGTAACAAACACTACACAACCGCAGGCAACTTATGCTGCTTACACGAACGATGATGAAGAAGGCGATGATGATAATGGCCTTTTGAACGAAGAACGTCAACGTAGCAGTGGTTTAAAAGGCTTCATAAAAAAAGCCCGCCGCACATTAGAACGCAGAACAGGTATTAAAACCGGCGATTCTCAGGTACGTTTTGCAGTGTTTGCAGTTAATACTCAATAAACCTTATTAAAAAAACAAATTATGAAGAAGCTATTTACAACAGCAATGGCGTTGTGTGCATGCGTGGCTGTATTTGCACAAACTGATACTACAAAGCCCCAAGGTGTTGATACCATTAAAATCGGCAGTATCATCATCATTAAAAAAGGTGACAGCAAAACAAATGAATCAAAAGAAGAAAAACGTTCTGATGATGGAAATGTGGACATTAAAATCACAAAACGCAAAAACTATAAACCCTCTAACATCAGTACCAACTGGTGGATTGTAGATTTGGGATTTGCTAATGTAAATGATCAAACCAATTACGCAATAGCTACAGCTCCTGGTGGTTATTTTCCCGGTGGCAGCAAGGGACAACTGGATTTACGCAATGGCAAATCAGTAAACGTAAACCTCTGGTTTTTTATGCAGCGTATTAATCTTATTTCACATGCCGTGAATTTAAAATATGGTTTGGGATTAGAGCTCAACAATTACAGATTCAACAGTAATATCCGTTTTCAAAACGAGCCCAGAGATTTTATTAATACAGATGCACAGGTGGCTAAGTTTGAAAAAAACAAACTGGCTGCAGATTACATCACCATGCCTGTGATGCTCAACTTCAACTTTACACCCAAGAAAAAGAAAAGCTATGGCTTAAGCGCTGGTGTAAGTGCCGGTTATTTATACACGGCCCGTCAAAAACTCATAAGCGATGAGCGTGGTAAAGAAAAGATAAAAGATGATTTTAATCTGGAACCATGGAAGCTTTCTGCAATTGGCGAATTGAACCTGGGCACCATACGTTTATACGGCAGCTATGCACTCAACAATATGTTTCGCAGCGGACTGGATCAAACGCCTTACAATTTTGGCATCCGTTTCAGCAGCTGGTAATCTTTCAACCACAACCTATCATCACAGACAGTACACCTGAAACGGTGTATTCTCTGGTAAGCCGCTTCTCATTTGAGGAGCGGTTTTGTTTTAGTAGCCGATATAAGGGTTGGCATGGGTTTTATTTTTCTTTACCTTGCCGCCAAATAATAAATGAATGAGTTATAAAGTAATTGACATTGAAGGAATAGGTGCCAACTATGCAGCTAAACTTGAAGCTATCGGCATTTTTACAACCGATGATTTACTGGAAGCAGGGAGTAAAAAAAGCGGACGTACAAAAATTGCAGAATCCACTGACATTCCTGAAAGTTTGATTCTTACATGGGTGAACCATGCTGACCTGCATCGTATTAAAGGAGTAGCCGGACAAATTGCAGAATTACTGGAAGCAGCAGGTGTGGATACGGTAAAAGAATTAGCTGTACGTAATGCTGAAAACCTCCACACCAAAATGATAGAAACCAATGACAAGTTTGGTTTAAGCGGAAGAGTGCCTTCAACTGAAGCACTGCAAGACATGATAGCACAGGCAAAAACACTGGAGCCAAAAGTATTTCACTGAGAAATTTTTCTATAACTTACACAAGGCATCTTTCTTAAGAAAGGTGCTTTTTTATTTACATCAAGAGTTTGTTAATTACAACGGCATGCAATAATATGGCATCATTTTTATTCGTTTTAACCTGTACCGGATTTTGAAAACCTCCGCCACCATGAGCAGCGTTAAACTTACATTCCTCATACCTGCAGCAGCTATGCTGTTTCTTACCGGTTTTAGTTTTATTAGTAGAAATAAAAAAACGGCAGCACATAATTCATCAATTACTTCTTCGACTTACAAAGTAGAGATATATAAGAGTAAATATGAATTAAAAGTTTTTGATGAAGACGGATGGCTGTATACCTATCCTGTTGTGTTTGGCACCAGCGATATGCGTGATAAGATGATGGAAGGCGATAAACAAACTCCCGAAGGACATTTTAAAATAGCTCACAAAAAAATTCATCCGGAGTGGGGACCGTTTTTACTCCTGGATTATCCTAATAAAGAAAGCTTGGAAAAATTTCAGCTCCGAAAACTCAAAGGCGAAATTCCATTAACTGCAAAACCGGGCGGAGGTATTGGCATACATGCTACCCGTAACACCAAAGAAGACCGTTTTGTAGATTATTATTACAACTGGACACTGGGTTGTATTTCTACTAAGCGATCCTATGCTAAAGAGCTGTATGCGTTGTTGCCCATAGGTACTCAAGTTATTATATATCCCTAAACGCAAAAATACCGTGAACAGGGTATAGCCCTAACATGCAATCCGTTTTACATTGGAGGCAAATTCCACATTATGAAACGGATTCTCTTTTCCCTTACTTTATTACTTCTATATTCCTGTGTATATGCACAAAAATTAAGCAAAGAAGCTACACACGAGATATCAAAGAAAGCCAACAAAGGTTTTTTGTATGAGCCTAAAATTGATGAGGCTAACAACCTAATGACGCTTACATACGTTACGAAATCTACCAACCGTAAAGTAAAATTTGAAACGTATAAGTTTGATCTCAATTTCAACTTTCTCGGCATGCAGGAAAGCGAAGAAGGAGTTGAAAAAATTAAAGGCTATCGTGCTGATAAAGGCGATGAATGGGAAATGATGGCCGTAAGCGTTGAAAAAAATTTAATGGGAACATTGGTGTTGCGGCGTAAACTCATCAAGAAAAAATGGAACTGGTTCTGGGGCGGTTACGATATAAAAATTGAGCAGAAAGAAAAATTAAAACCCAAATCAGAGGATGGTAATAAGTTTTTTTACCTCACACATGCTGAGCAAAATGAAAACGGTAGTGTTATTATAGTTGCGGGTGAAAAGGGTGATCGTAATGATCCGATGCGTCAATACAAACGCATTCATATCCTGCGCTATGATGCAGATTTAAATCAACTGGCAGATAAGGTAATTGAATTTGATTATCCGCAAATGATAGCTGCTATTAATACAGATGATGCGGATGAAGATGCAGAAACCGATCCGGATGTAGCCATACTGTTTGCACCCATGGGCGGTAAAGGCATGGGTAAAGTACAAAACCCAAATGCAGCAGATTATACGTATGTAAGGGTAAGCGCCCTTGCTGAGGTAAAAGAGCGTATTTCCATTGCAAGCAATCATGGCATTTTTGATGGCTCTTTTGTTACCGTAGGCAATGATATGGTGATCTATGGTCCGGCTAATGAAAACAAGACAGATTACCTCAATGAAAAACCGGAAGATGATAAATTCAAAGCCAAAAACTTTCAGATTGTTCGTATTAGTGGCGGCAAAGTGGTATACGTAACCAGCACACCCATCAGTGATTTTGAAAAGAAAGCACAGGTGCCTCCAGGTCAAAAACGCTCACCTGATTATACAGGACGTAAGTTTCGTGTAGCCGATATTATTGAAACAAGTAACGGCGATCTTTTATTTACAGGCCAGAATTATACAGCTCCGGGTGGTTTTGGAAGAAGAGGTGCAGGTACTGAATATACAGATATTGTAATGCTGCATTTTGATAACCGTGGTAATTTAAAAGCTCAGTATGGTGTGCGTAGAGAAGAAAATGATAAAGAAGCTAAGATGGCGCCTAATGCTCAGTTGTTGATGGAAAGCAATGAAGGTAAAAGTTTGTATTGGACCATTCTGGAAATGAAAGGTGTGAAAGCTGAAAAAGAGCTGGGCGATAGTAAATACAAATTCCTGGTTTATCCGAATGTTACAAAAATAAATCTGGGTGCTGCCACTATTGGAGAATTTGTACAGATGGGTCAGGGCAAAACAGATTTTTATGTAAACAATAAATATCCTTTTTTAAAGATTGGTAAAGGCAATATTGTTTTTCTTGGTGAAAACAAGAGTGGTAAAACTTTATGGTTTGCAAAGATGCCTTTAGATTAAAACAATCAGCGCTAATTTACAACGGCTATTTTTCCCGAAATCCATGTTGTAAAGCAATCCCGGCTCAGAGGCCGGGATTTGTTTTTTAGAGTAATTGTTGCTTATATATTCTTTTATGCTTGGTAATAAGGTGTGGTTGTTTTTTATTTTACAAAAGAGTTTAGTCCTTTTAAATAAATATGCCCCCGCTTTTCTGCAAAATAATCAGCACCAAGTGCAAGAAGAGCCATGCAAAACAAACCGATTCCAAGCCCTGCCCAAAATTGTTTGTCAGCATTTGTTCTGAAATAAATAAACAATATAAAACCAATAAGTGCCAGTGCAATCTCAGTATAGCGGTAGCGTACAAAGTTTTTCATGACTGCCTGCATACGTGGTATTTCTTTTTCTTTTAACTCAGCCGGGTTCATATCGTATGCATAAACATTCCGGATACGATCAGCATCACTTCTTGTGTACACGGTATAGCCTACAATGCCCAGCAATAATCCAACAAGCGCAAGCGGTACAGCAGCACCTTTATAAAAATTTGTTTTCATAAGAAACAGAAATACAACTGCAGTAATTAAGCCGGCAATACCTATGCCCAGAAACAATAGACTCTCTGCCTTTTCTGCATTAAAATATTTTTCAATGTCTGACTTGGTAAACATGCTAATTGGTTTTAGAAAGCAGTTTATAAAATCCTGCTATGGAAACGATACACCACACTGCTTCGAGTATGATGAAAGGTACATAATTAATGAGTACAGATGCATAGCAGGCTAAAGCTGAGCCGATGATGTTAAGCACAAAAAACAATTTACCTTCTTTTGCAATAAAAGAAAACAGACTTAATGCGTATGCAAACAGAATTAGTCCAACCCCGATTGTTCCTATAATATCGTTGTATTGCATTATTACTGCTACTGCTTTTTCAACTGCTTCTGAAAATAAGGACAAAACTGCTGCAAGCCGCATTCTCTGCATTTAGGATTGCGGGCCGTGCATGTATAGCGGCCATGCAGAATTAACCAGTGATGGGCTTTATGAATTAATGCAGCAGGAAAATGTTTGATGAGTTCTTTTTCAACTGCTAATGGTGTGCTGGCGGTTTGCTTTACAAGGCCCAGCCGCTTGCTCACACGAAACACATGTGTATCTACTGCCATGTTAGGCTGTGCATCAATCACAGAAGTGATCACGTTGGCTGTTTTTCTTCCCACACCCGGCAGGGTAATTAATTGCTCTACCGTTAAAGGCACTTCACCGTTAAACTCATGTACGAGTTTTTGTGCCATACCTATAAGATGTTTGGTTTTATTATTAGGATAGGAAATACTTTTAATGAGAGGAAACAATTCATCAAAGGTGGCCTTGCTCATTTCGTAAGCAGTAGGATACTGCTCAAAAATGGCAGGTGTGGTCATGTTCACCCGCTTGTCTGTGCATTGTGCTGAAAGTATGACGGCTACCAGTAATTGATAGGGATTATCATACAGCAATTCCGTTTCTGCATCAGGCGCATGTACGGTAAAATAATCAATTACAGTTTGGTAACGTTCTTTCAGCTTCATGGATGATGTAAAATGATAAAGGCGAAATTAAGGGAACTTGGATTGTTGCAGATGCAGAGTCTGCCTGTAACCTTTATATCCGGTTGGCATAGGGTATGCTGCTTCACTTCTGTCGCATAAACCTGATGTTTTTAATTCTGCCTCCGTTTAAATAAATAGTGTCAACAGAACTATTTGCAGCATGAAAGTTAAACGTATAGTTTTCAGCGATCATTTTTTGAGGCGTAATTAAAAGAGCATTGGATGTATATTCTTCACCTGCCAGTATGATTTTGTATTGGTTGTTTTGAAGATGCAGAATTTCCAGCATGGTGCCAGTTTCAGTATTAAGATAGGTTCCGTTTAAAGAGCGGTAATTAAAATCCGGACGCAGTTCAGTTTGCTTTTTGAGTGAATAGGGTGCATGATTGATATAGTAAGCTGTTACCTGTAACCTGCCTTCAGCGTCTATTGTAAATTCCTGTTTAAATAAAGTATCATACTTCTGCCGGAAAATATTGGCAGCTTCACGTTCCAGCTCCACATCGTTTCTTCCTGATCGTCTTAAAAAGAGTTTATTTTCTTTTTTTATAAACTGAAAAGCAAAGTCACTTTCTGTAAGATAGGTCCCAAGGATTGCGGTATCATTTACAAATGCACCTGCAGCAACAGGTTTTGATATGATGTACGCATTATCCGGTTGAAGGTCAAATACTATATCTGCCATTTGTCTTGTTTGCATTGATGGTATTGACTTCCCGGTATTGGTAAGTGTTATGATACTTACTTTTTGAGCAGGAAACCTCGTAACTGTTGCTTTCCATGCACCGGTTGCACCTTCATGAAACATATAACTCAACCCTTTGTAGTTGCCAAACTCCAGTCCGTAACCATAGTTTTTAAACGCTGAACCTTTGATGTACGATTGGCTTTTTTTAATAAGACTGCGGCTCATTCCGGCAGAAATGCTCCCCTGCACAATCCGTTCCCATTGAATCTGATCTTCCAGTGAAGAAAAAATATTTCCATCACCACATGCATTCCAGATCCAGTTGTAAGTGGTCCAGCTGCCGAAATTAAAATATGCTCTGGCTATAGGGCCCCGGATGCTTGTATAATTATCTTCAAAGGATGTATTGTGCATTTTTAATTGCCGGAACATGTTGTTGGTAAATGCCACAAAGCTTTCACCTGAAACTTTTTCAATAATCAGGGCAAGAAGGATATAGTTGGTATTGCTGTAGAGATAACTGCTGTTGGGTTTAAAGTTCAGGTCCTGCTGTTTTTCAACAAGGCTTAACACATCGTTGTTTGAAAACGTTTTTTTCCACCAGGTATAACCCATAAGGCTCCAGAGATCATAGCAATCCCGGATGCCGCTTGTATGATTGAGCAAAGACTGAACGGTAATTCTATCTTTTATTTGAGGAAACAGTGAAGGAAAGAATGTTCGGATATCATCAGAAAGTTTGAGTTTTTTCTTTTGCACCAGACTGAGCAGGGCAAGCGCTGTAAATTGCTTACCGTTGGATGCTATATTAAAACGGGTTGACGGGTTGATAAGACTGCTATCCGACTGATTCGCATAGCCGGCATATTTTTCATATACCACTTTTCCGTCTTTAATGATTGCTGTTGCAATACCCGGTGCTGAGGGAGGAACATCCTGCGTTGCAATACTATCCAGCAGATGCAATTGCTTTTTTGAAAATACACTTTGCGCCGACACTGTATTGCTACATACAAGGAAGAAAATAAAAACAAACAGAAGACTATATTTCATCTTTCTTTTTGAGCAAGATTCGATATAAATCCTGAAACGGGCGGTTCAAATCCTGAATTGAAACCTATTTCCTGAAGTTTTTCTCCAGGTATTCGTTTGGTGACATGCCCATTGTTCGCTTAAACGCCCGGTTAAATGTAGATTTTGAATTAAATCCACTTTCAAAAGCAAGGCTCAGCAATGTTTGGTTCAGATGGCCGCCCTCGTTAATCTTGTCAACTACCGCTTCAACCCTGTACTGATTTATAAAATCATTAAAATTCATCCCAAAGCCCTGGTTAATGACCTGTGAAATGCGTTTGGAGTGCGTATTCAGTTTCATTGATATGTCAGTGATTGACAGCTCGGGATTTTCATACAGCTTATCTGAAAGCATGAGTGTTTCAATTTGTTGTTTCCAGCGATCAAGACCCGGAAGCTGTATTTTTTCATCTGTACGTTCCTGCTTAGCAGCAAGTGAGTCGGATTGATCGGGTTCATTTTGATTTGATTCGGGCATTTCAGACCAATCGCTGAATGAAGTAATAGACCGAATAGCGTTTACATAACCGCTTATGGTTACAGCGTAAAACAAAACCGAAAAAGCAGCGTAATACCAAAACTTGCGGCCAAACTCGGCCCGTTCAGGATTGATGATGAAAAAAGCACCCCTGATGATTACCAGCAGCAGGAGGAAAATTAAAAAACGCTGAGCCCATTTAAAAGTTAATGCATCGGCATAGCTCACGGTATTAAACGTGAAGAACCTGTACTGTTTGTACAGTTTCAGACTTTTCACCAGATAAAACAGTAAGGAACCAAACCCTGCTAACTGGTACCAGAGTGAAAAATCCTTATCTCTGCCATCTTCATAAAAATAAGCGTATCCCAGCACTGCTTTATCTGTAATAGCTATTGCAAGTGTGTACAGTAGATAAAGGAGTGCGGGTAAGAAATGAACCCCGTCTTTTTTTTGAAACACAAATGATTTATCAAACAAGGTTTTACAATAGATATACAAAACCGGGGGCATTAATAAAATCTGCTGAAACGGAATATAAAATAAAATACTCCGGTATGGGTCATTTGAATACCAGCCCGCATAACCAAGCATAAACGGCGCAATGTAAAGTGAAGAGAGCAATGCAAACAGACTTAGCCAAAACGCAGACTTATCATTGTTGACAATTCCTTTGCGAAAAAGCAGGAATGTAAATACCAGCCCATGAAAAAAGAAGATGAGTAAAAACGAACTTTTAAAACTGAAATGAAAAAGCATTTGTAAAACAGGTTATACAAAAGTATCTGGATATACTATTGGTTCACATTCAAAAAGCAGTTTTTGGGAAATGATCTGGAACCACACGTATGCGACCAATATTCGCTAAAGCTACTGACGGGCAAATGCAAAACCGTGCCACAAGCAATCAAGCTTATAGCATGAAAATAAAAAATGTCCCTGGGGCATTTACCATTAATTCTGGGAAATGGATGTTTGTTTATTGCCGTACTTTAATACATTAAGTACGCTTTCCACACGGGGCGATAATTTGAATTTTTCCAAACGGGCGTAGGCCTTTTTGATCACTTCGAATTTTTCCCGGAGAGTCCAGTTTTCAGCCAGCGCCTGTTCAATGGCGGCATTCTGTTCGGGAGAGGTTTCTTTGTAGAGATATTGTACCAAATCTTCAGGAGTAAAATTTTGTGCCATAAGCAATCCTTTGTTTTTAAAAGTCTGTGGTTTTTCAAGGATGCTGTTCTGTTAAAAAACGACGGTTGGGAGTTCTTATTGTATTCGGCCTCAAATATTATTGGTCAAAGATGAAAAGGTCCTCATTGTCCTTTTTCATATAGTATTTTTCCCTCGCAATTCGCTCATAGGCGGCGGGGTCGGTTCTACGTTTCTCCAGTTCGGCTTTTGCAGCAGCAATCTTTTGATTATAATAAGCGGTGTTATTTTTAAGTTCTTTCAGCTTACGGAAACGTTCTATTTGTGATGGAATATCATTGCGGTCAAAAAACATCATCCATACACCAAAACCGATAACCGACACTAAAAACTTGTTTTTGAGCATCGAAGTAATAGACGAAAGGATGAACTGCATAACCGGCTTTGTTTTCAGATATCCAAAGTTAAGGTTTCAATGTAAAGAAGCAATAGTTTCCTTTTTTATACAAAGAAAACGGCAGTTTAATTTAAACAGCTTTGTTGGAAGGAGTAGTATGCGTGTAGAGTTTGTGCATTTCCGTCATATGAGGTAATGTGAGTATAGAAAGCAACACAAACAAGGCAGGTAATGCATGATTGCTGAGCCAGGTACCGTTGCTGAGCCAGCCAATAACAAAAAGAAAAACTACTGCCGCAAGTGTGAATGGCAATGCCGCTTTCAACATATTTACAAAACCACTGCGGTTAAAAACAGCCTGCTGCACATGCAGCATGGCACTAATGCTATGCCACCCTGAAAAATAAAGTATAAACCCAATGAGCAAACTGGTTTCAGATAACAGATACAGAAACGATATAAATAACAATCGGTTTAGCCATGAAAATTTTGTAACACTTGAATTGAACAAAACGATGACGGCAACTATAACAAACCAAATCATTACAGGAATTTTAAGTACCCATTGCACAGATGTTAAAGCAACCTGACTGTTTTGTGTGATGATGCCCGTCCAGTAAATCAAAACATCCGGCTCCTGTAACAATAACCAGCAGGTGAGTGCAGCGCCGTATACAAATACAATAAAGGGAGATGCTTTTTCAATACCAAACGAAGTAATATCTGTTTCACCAAAATGCCATGCAGTAAGTAAGAGGAAAAGAATGAAGGCCCAGCCGGGTACCCAAAGCCATACTGCAAGAAATAAGGCCGCAGCAACTACATATCCACCGAGGTATAAAAGCAATCGCAGATTTTTATTGCGGTGTTGTGCAATTTTATGATCAAGTGAACCGTGTGGAATACCGGCAACTATGATAAACACCGCAGCCACTATCCACTCCAGTACAGAACCCATCCAGTACGTACGTGTTACAACCGCCACTGCAGCAAGCAACAACACAACTGCAATATGAAGGGTTTGTTTACTCATCCATTAAACTTGATGCGTTTGATAAAAGGCCACCATGGCAGCTTTGAAAATATTTTTGCTTCCTCAGCCAGTGTACTGTTCTCATCAAGAAATGTAAGTATAGATTTCATAGAACTTTTACTGAACAGTTGCTGAAAGATGGAAACAGCCCTGTGTGGTTCTTCCCGGATAATAGAAAGCAGCAACCCGTCGTAAAACTTAAAGCGGCGATGTCGCTTTCTGCGTATAGGTTGCTCTTTGTGCAGCGATGCGGCTAATAATTTAGAATCTTCCACCATGCGCTGAAATGCATAACCCGTGCTGGGTTTAATCATACCGGCCGATTGGCCAATATGAATCATATCAGGCATTGTAGCAGATGTTTCATTGTGCAGTTGCAGCGGAATAGCTCCCTGTTCTTTATGATAAATTTTAAAGTTGTTGCCAAAGCTTTTTAAAAGGTATTGTTGAATTTCCTGCTGGTAAACATCAGGATCAAACGCTTCAGCAGAATAATAGGTGCATTCTACCAGTGCTTTTGTATTGCTGAACGGGAGTACATAGAAAAAGCAAAATTGTTCTTTACCGGGTAACGCAAAATCCATGAGCAATGCACGTCTCTTATTAAATACATCATGGTTGTATTCAATAAACCAACCATGAAAATGTTGCAGCATGGGTTTGGTTTGATTGTTCATTGCTGTGTTTGATACAAGACGGTTGCAGGTAAATTGCTGCTGTTCCGTTTTAATTATCCAATGATGATTGTTGTGTTCAGCGGAAAGAATTTTTTGTTGCAATAAAGTAACGTTGGGATAAGCCGGAAAAAACTCAACATTGAAATAGCTGTTAAAATCAGCACCATGAATGCAGCAATAACGGTAAGGATTAATAGATTCACGTGCGGTATAATCGCCTGCTTTAAATTCCAGTTCAGTCCATTGTTTGCGGATAAGGTGTTCAAAGGGGTGTTGCTGTTGTGTCCAGAAACACCATGTTTTTTCTGAAATTCGGTTTTCGGCTTCCAGTACCAGTATCTGCAACTGGTCAAAGCCCGGTTGCAAACGCATAAAATAGAGGAGTATGCGGGAAGCTGCTCCCCCACCAGCCATAATAATATCGTAGTGAGTATGATTCATAAAAAAAGGCCTGCCAAAATGCAGGCCCTTTTTTGATGTAATTAAGCCGCAGAAGCTTTTCTTGAAAGTGAATAAATCACCAAACCAAATCCGATTTTATTTACAGCATCACCAATGTTGTAAACAATATCCATAGCAGCAGATGCAGCAGCAGGATCAGCTACCAGTTGCATGCCAAACAAACCACCTTTGGTTCCAAGAATGTAACCTAAAGGATAAATAGCCCAACCTACCAATACAAACCATGCAAGTGTTTTATTGGCAGCAGCTACATCAGGACCGGCATTGCCAGCCAATTTTGCTACTTCACCAAACCATACAAGGTATACAATGTAGAAGTAGAACAAGCCGCTGATGGCACCCCAAACCCAGCTTACAGATTCTGTAGGATAAATAGCTTCGCCCACATAACCGGTTACCAGCATACCTACTGATGCAGCAATGAGTTTCCACAGCAAGCCTTGTGTTGACCCCACTTTTTTGGTGATCAGATAAAATTCAACACACATCAATGGTACAGTCAGCAGCCAGTCAACATAACGGAAGAAGGTAGGCGATTGCCCTGTTTCCAGGTTATAGCCACGCATGTAATAGTAGTGTACGGCAGCGATGAACGTAATTAAACCACTCACGAGTACGGATGTGCGCCATTTCTTGTCAGTATTACCCAGTTCAAAAAAGAAGAAAACTGAAGCAGCCATCATAGCCATGGTGCCTACAAAGAACGTAAACGCTACATAGTTGTCGTTTGAAATCGGAGTGATTTCAAGAAAAAATTGTTGCAGCATATCAATTGGTTTTAAATGAAAAAAACGCCAGTTTGTTTAAGTTTCTGGCTTGTAACGTTTAACAAAACTGCTGAAAGAGGGAAAAAGTTCGAAAAAAATAGAGAATTTTTTTCTGTGTCACGTTCAATGTGGATTCTGAAAATAAGTGATAACAAAACGAGTGCTTCTACGTAAGTGCACGCAAGATTAAAATTTTGTGGTGCCGTTCATCTTATATAAAAAGATAATCATCATGAATAAAGAGGAGGCAATCATTTTTCATAAAAAAGCCCCGCAAGTGCGGGGCTTTGAGTTTTACTTTCCAAATTTTATTTTTCCTTTCGGATAAATGCCATTCTCACCCAGCATTTCTTCAATACGGATGAGCTGGTTGTACTTAGCCATACGGTCTGTACGACTAGCAGAGCCAGTTTTAATTTGTCCGCAGTTCAAAGCCACTGCTAAATCTGCAATAGTAGTATCTTCTGTTTCACCGCTCCGGTGACTCATGATAGATGTATAACCGGCATTCTGCGCCATTTGCACCGCATTGATGGTTTCAGTAACTGTACCTATCTGGTTTACCTTGATTAAGATGCTGTTGCCAATGCCTTTATCAATCCCTTCTTTCAAACGTTTTACATTGGTTACAAATAAATCATCACCCACCAGCTGGCATTTACTGCCAATGCTGTCCGTTAATTTTTTCCAGCCATTCCAGTCATCTTCTGCCATACCATCTTCAATAGAAATGATGGGATATTTATTAACCCATTCTGTCCAGTAAGCAACCATTTCATCGCTGCTGATAACTTTGGAAGGATTGCTTTTATAAAATTTATACGTGTTGGTTGCTTCATCGTACATTTCACTGGAAGCTGCATCCATAGCAATGCTGATTTGTGTGCCGGGCTCATAACCTGCAGCTTTGATGGCTTCCAATACTGTTTCAATTGCTTCTTCGTTACTTTGAATTTCGGGAGCAAAACCTCCTTCATCGCCCACGTTCGTACTGTATCCTTTTTTCTTCAATACAGATTTTAAGTTGTGAAATACTTCCACACCCCAGCGAAAACCTTCACTGAATGTAGAAGCACCATTGGGTACTACCATGAATTCCTGGAAGTCAATTTTATTATCAGCATGTGCACCACCGTTCATGATATTCATCAGCGGCATGGGAAGCACTGTACTGTTTACACCGCCGAGGTAACGGAACAAAGGAAGATCGCTTTCCAGCGCTGCTGCTTTAGCCACCGCAATACTCACAGCCAGTGTTGCATTGGCACCAAGGTTCCCTTTGTTTTCAGTACCATCAATTTTTATTAATAGACTGTCAATATAGGTTTGACGGGTTACATCAATACCAATCAACTGGTCGGCAATAATTTCATTTACATTCTGAACGGCTTTTAACACACCACGACCGAGAAATTTGCTTTTATCACCATCACGCAGTTCGACTGCTTCGTGTTTACCGGTTGATGCACCACTGGGTACAGCAGCACGGCCTACAAAACCGTTTTCAGTTATTACATCTACTTCCACAGTGGGGTTACCACGGCTGTCAAGAATTTGTCTGGCATGAACGTCTGCAATGAAACTCATAGTAATCTGTTTATTTTATTAGGTTTAAATTTATTGGATGCGTTGAATATTGAATATCTGTAGTACGCATCTGTAAGTTCGTTGGTTGTAATCGCTGCAAAGAAAAGACATTCACAGGCAGCAGCAAAGAACTGTTAACAGATGAAATGATTATTTTTATAAGCAACAAACAGTTGTATGGATACACAAACGCTCACTTCCATTGCCATGGGCATCGCCTTGAGTGCCTGCTGTGGTTTCAGGGTTTTTATTCCCATGCTGGGAGCAAGTGCAGCTGCGTATTTTCATTGGTTTACACTTCCTGCAGATATGAACTGGATGGGCAGCCTGCCCGCCTTCATTTGTTTTGGAACAGCCGCTGTATTGGAAATAGCAGCCTATTATATTCCGTTTGTTGACAACCTGCTGGATACCATTGCCACACCTTTGGCAGCAGTAGCCGGCACCATACTGGCTGCTTCTTTTTTACCCATTGCTGAATTAAACCCGATGCTCAAATGGCTACTGGCCATTATTGCCGGAGGCGGTGCTGCCACTACCGTACAGGCGGGAACCGGTTTGCTTCGGCTGGCTTCTACCAAAACAACAGCAGGTATGGGCAATAGTATTGTAGCTACCGGTGAAAACGCATTAGCTATCAGCGGCACCTTGCTGAGTTTTGTGGTGCCGGTGATGATTGCTGTCGTATTTGTGTTGCTGATTGTATGGATCTGGAGAAAACTGCTTAAGAAGTTAAACTCCTGAATACCTCTTCCAGGCTTTGATTGCCGCTCTGCAGCGAAACAATATTCAGATTGTGTTCGATGGCCATGGCAAGAATCTGCTTCCGCAAGGCTTCTTCATCATTACTTTCAATTTGCCAAGTGGTAGCTTCAGTTTTCGTAACACTAAGAGCTGCCGGTAAACGTTCCAGCCAGGCCGCTTCCAATGATTCTTTAAACTGAACCTGCACCGTTGCCTTTGTTGATTTTGATTGCAGGCGGCTCAGCTGATCATCGGCTACGATTGTTCCTTTGTTAATGATGATCACACGGTCGCATATAGCCTGTACTTCCTGCATAATATGAGAGGAAAACAAAACTGTTTTGCTTTTACCAAGTTCTTTAATCACATTGCGGATTTCAATAATCTGGTTGGGATCAAGACCGCTGGTGGGTTCATCTAAAATCAACACTTCAGGATCATGAAGTAAAGCAGCAGCCAATCCTACACGCTGCTTATATCCTTTGGAAAGCTGGCTGATTTTTTTATGTGCTTCAGGCGTGAGGCCTACCTGTGCTATTACTGCTTCAATACGCTTCGGTTTTTCAGCAATACCATGCACATCAGCCACAAATCCTAAATACTCCTTTACATACATTTCATAATACAATGCATTGCTTTCAGGCAAATAGCCGATCTTTTGTTTGGCTGCCAACGGGTTTGATTGTACATCCACATCACACACAAGTGCTTTGCCGCCATCCGCTTCTGCATAACCCGTAATGATTTTCATAGTGGTGCTTTTTCCGGCACCATTCGGACCAAGAAAACCAACGATCTCACCTTTATGAACTTTAAAAGAAATACCGTTCACTGCTTTTTGTGTACCGTATTCTTTTACCAACTCCTTTACTTCAATTGACATGCGGTTAATTTGCTCCAAAAATAAGATTCCTGCTGCAATACCATCAACGTATTAACTGTACGGTTCCTTTACGCTGAAAGGTTTTACCATTGCGGGTATAACTCATTTTCCAACTGTACGTACCGGGCACAGATGCAACACCCTTGTACATACCGGTCCAGCCCTTGCTGATGTCTTTACTTACAAATAATTCATTTCCCCAACGGTCATAAATACGGAGTTCAAATGCTTCCAACCGGAAATAGGCTTTTGCTGTAAGCACATCATTGAGCCCGTTACCATCGGGTGTAAAAGCAGTGGGCAGAAATAGTTCATCGCTGCATTCGTTTACAGTTACAAATACATCCTGTACATCGGTACCGCAAACATTGGAAGCTTCCACTGTATAAAGACCTGCTGCTTTTGCATAAATAAATGGTGTCGTACTGCCGTTGTTCCATAAATACTGATCAGCCCCGGGTGTGGTTGCATTGAGGAATGCAGAATCAGAAAAACAAATAACAGTATCCTGTAAAAAAGGAAGAACGGGTGTGTTATTTGTTTCAATCAACAATGTATCGCTTCGTTTACAAACGCCATCACTGCTGAGCAAAGTATAAGTACCGGCATTACGCAGCGTACGTTGTGCGGCAGTACTGCCATCGTTCCATAAAAAATCAGTAGCAGGGGCTCCTGATGCATCAATTGGTAATACGTCTCCATCACACAACAATGCATCAAAAGGAATTTGCCTGGTAAGTTGATTGTTACGAACTGTAACCTGTGTACTTGCAGCAGCAGGACAACCTCCATTGGCAATTACATTCAAGGTATAAGTTCCGGCTTGTGCGGGAGTGATAACAGGAAAAGTATAAGCACTGTCAGTTCCGATTGAATTACCGTTGAATCGCCACGTATAAGTTAATGCAGCTACACTACTGCCCAATTTCAATGTGTCCTGTTCGCATAAGTTATTAGTGCCGATGATGGAAAGATTGGGCGGCGCAAATACCCGCAACTCTCTCACCGGCGAAACAGCCCGGCAATTAGGAGAATTAATATTCACTGCTTCTGCAGTTAACAAACGATACAAACCGGAGTTTGATGGTTGAGCATTATTGATGGTGTAAGATGTAGTTTGAGCCCCTGCAATATTATTCCACAGAATTCCATCACTGCTGAACTGCCATTGATAGGCCTGGTTTTGATAAAAACCTCCTGCCACATTTCCTGTAAAATTTATATTAGCACCTGCACAGGCATCCGTTGAATTTTGATAGGTGCCTGTAACAACAGGATTCATGGCGGGACCACACAAAGTAAATTCAATATCATCCAGGCATAAATCATTGCCTTGTCCGCCGGGTTGATTATTGAAGATGCGGAGCACCACATCATTTTCGCCGGAAGGCAGTGAAAAATTAAAACCATAACGGGTCCATGTAAAAACAGAAAAGCGTGGAATAGAAGGTGTAGTATAAGTAGCCAAAACAGCTCCACTCACCGCACTGCTGATTTCAAAACGAACCACCGGGTCAAGCGGGTCAGAAGAACCTGCTTTCAACAGATTGGCAATCCAGGCTGAAAAAAATAACTGAGAGCCGGAGCAAAGATTATTGACCCTGGTTTCATAAAACTTGCCCGCTGTAAAATCAGCATTTACAATCATCATGTGCCCGCCCGAATGATCAAAGCCCACATGCCAGGAAGGGAAGATGGGGCCACCGGTACTTACATCGGCTGAACTGCGGCGGATGCCATATTCGCCGTCATCAATAGCTCCTGTTGAATCAAACCTGTAAGTAGTAGTACCCGCAGGTAAACGGGTGCCGGTAAAGGGAGGCACTATACTGCCGCCGAAATTTTCAAAAAATAACACATTGCCGGTGCACTGGGCTGAAAGATCAACAGCACCATATAAAAAGGCCAGCAAGAACAAAAGCGAGTACTTCACAATAACTGTTTAGGGCTTTAAATTTAAAGCGAAAGCCCTGGTTAAACAACCCGGGCTTTCATAAAAAAACCAACCATATGAACAGACATCGAATGAGCCGAATAGGGGAACGGCCCATAGTTCCTTCGTTAAAAAGACCTCAGCAGGAACTGATTCGCTGCACGGAACCGCCTGATTTTTCTGAAGAAACTTTTAAGCCACCCTCGCACCAAAACCAACCATCATTTTAGAAGGTACTAAATGCGGTTGTGCAACTGTCTCCTGTATGTCCTCTACTGTTATCAGATGCACTGCACTTTCCAGGAAACCTTTGTATTGCTTACCTACCGGAAAAAATTTTGTGCCGAGGTATGCCACTTCTGCATTAAACTCCGTTAACCGCTCAATGGGAATGATATAAGACTTATGAATCCGTACAAAATGTGTAGGGGGTAGTAACAATTCCATCCTTTTCATGGTAGCCAGTACCAGGTGCGATTTTTTATCCGTTACAATACGAACATAATTCTTACATCCTTCAATACAAACAACATCACTGTAATTAATACGCAGGTACTTACCGCCGGTTCTTACAAAGAAACAGTTGTGCATATAGTTGTTGTTTTAGAATAATTATTTGATGAGTTCTCCCAGTTTCTTATCCAGGTCTTCGCCACGCAGATTTTTGGCAATGATCTTTCCTTCCGGGTTCAGTAAAAAGTTTTGCGGAATAGCAGTTACTCCATACTCTGCTGCAACTACATTTTTCCAACCATTCAAATCACTTACATGAATCCAGGGAAGCCCGTCTTTTTCAATTGCTTTTAACCACAGGTCTTTTTTTGTATCGAGTGAAACAGCAAGAATTTCAAAATTTTTATCCTTGAATTTTTGATAAGCCTTTACCACATTCGGATTTTCAGCACGGCATGGACCACACCAGCTCGCCCAGAAATCAATAAACACATATTTTCCTTTTAAAGAACTTAGAGAAACAGGAACACCTTCAGTATTAACCTGCTCAAAATTGATGGCTTCTTTACCAATTGCAGTTTTCTTTGCAATCTCCAGCTTGTAAGCAAGAGCCTTACCTTCTTCCGTTGCTCGTAAACGTTCACTCAATTGAAGAAAGGCCAGCTCAAACGAGGGAACATCAATCACAGAAGATTTAGCTCTTACAAAATCGAAGCTTATATAAGAATCAGGATGGACTGTTACAAAGGCTTCTTCAACTTTGTACATTTCTTTTCTGATCTCACGCATTTGCGGAAGAAGTTCATCACGACCTGCATTATTTTTTTGAGCAATATAAAGTCTCATCTTTTCCATAAGCGGATTGAGTTTATCCTGCCAGGGTTTTAATTGCTGCTGCAATGCAGTGTATTCAGTCTGTGTTTGTCCGCCATTAATAACAGCAGTTTTCATATTGCCATTACCACTTACAGTAATGGTGCCTCCATCTATATAAAACACTTGTTTATCGGCATTCATAATGCGCTCTGCCAGATTGAGCACAGGATGCTCCAGTGAGCTTAAGGTAAGGGTTGCCTGTACAGGACGATTGACATTTCCCTTAAAACGGAACTTTCCGTTCTTTATTTCTACTGAATCCTGGATATAGTCTTCACCATTGCGGTAGGTGAGCAATACCTGTGATTTTTCTTTGAGACCTGAAATTTTTCCTTTTACTGTAAATTTTTGTGCCTGTAAAGAAACAGATATGAAGAACAGAAGAGTGATTGAAAGAAGCTTATTCATGATGAATGATTTTAGTAATGATTGATTATTGATTGTTTTGCATGCCGGGATTTTGTTCCATTACTTTCTGTGGAAAGCGTAATACAAACCGTTCCGGCTTTAGAGTAAATGTGGTGGTTCCTGTAGCTGTGTACAAAGTATGTGTAGTTGTAACAGTAGCATTATACACCGGATCAACAGAAAGACGACGCATATCAAACCAGCGGTAACCGGTAACTGCAAATTCACGGATGCGTTCTTCCAGTATAAAATTGGTTAATGTCACAGCATCCGTCATAGCAGCAGCAGGTATAGCTACATCGGCGGCCGGCATTCGTCTGGCTCTTAAAAATTCCACATCCGCTTTGGCGCCGGTCAAATCATTGAGTCTTGATTTACACTCGGCACGCATGAGGTATAGATCAGGTACTGTTAAACCGATGATATTGGAAGTTTGTCCTCTTTTGCGCAACATACCTGAAGGATAGACAGCACCGGAGGGATAAGGAGTATTGGTAAAAAAACGAAGCCGTAGATCAGATGATTTGAATATAGCCACTGTTTGCGGATGCATTACAAGTTCAGAGGCGCTGAAAGCCCAGGAATTCACAAACTGTTTTGCATAAAGATTTTCTTCAATGTTTGGAACGGTTGGATAAGCGGGGCCAAACGTACCAATTGGTAAAAAGCTTCCACCGGTGCCAAAGGTTACATTGTAATCATACAAACGAACGGAAATAGTCGCATTACTCAAACCGGCAATAGCATTATTGAGCAAAGGCAATGCATCGTTAAACCGCCCCATCGTCATATACACTTTTGCAAGAATCCCTTCAGCAGCTGGTTTTGACATGCGCAAGCGATGTGAAGTTCTTGCAGGCGCATCAGGAATAGCTGCAGTAAGATCATTGATGATAAAATCATACACTTCCTTTACCGTTGCCCTGCTGAACTGCGTTTGTGTTACATCTGATTTTGTAATGATGGGATAACCCGGATCATTTGCTGCTGATGCACTGTAGGGTTTTCCATAATAGTTGATGAGCAAAAAATAAGTCCATGCTCTGCCGGCCAATGCTTCTGCACGAATGGATTTTTTCTGAGCTTCTGTGCCCTCTTTGGAATCCATTACTTCATTGATGATTTTGTTATACGTGTAAATATTCCGCATGGGTACAGTCATCTCCACTGCATCCTGGTCGGGTTCATAAATTACATCTTCCCAGCGGAACAAACGTTGCGTACGTAATGCGCTGCCCGAGAAAAAGGGTTCAACAGCTGCTACTTCATCACCCATGGCTACCTGTGCATCTGTTAATACATTCAACAGGTCAAGGTTATTCAGCAGCAAGTTGTAATCATTTGTTTTTTCTGCCACCAGGTTTCCTCTGGGTACTATTTCCAGAAAACTTTTTTTGCAGGACAGCAATGTTGTTATTGCCAGTATGCTTATGATGATTGCTATTTTTTTCATACATCAGTTGTTTGAAAGTTAAAAGGTAATATGTGCACCCACCGCAATTGTGCCCTGGTTCGCACGTATGGACCGAACTCCTGTAAATGCATCATGAAATTCCGGGTCGATGCCATATTTATTGGCACGCCAAAGCATTACATTGGAAAGTTGAATGCGTAAACTGATGCCTTCTGTATGCAAACGTTGATTTACTTCATTTGGTAAACTCCAAGCAAGAGTAATATCTCTCAGTTTTATAAAAGAAGCATCCAGTACATTGGTATGGGCACGCAGGTAATACATGATCTCCCTTCTGCTGGTGCTGGTTGCTGTATTGGCTACAAAAGAAGGAACATCAGTAGACGCTTCATCTCCCGGTTGACGCCAGCGGTTTAAGAAAAGAGAATGAGCATTGCCGCTTTGAAAGTCAAGATTCCCATGCATCAATCTTCCTGAATAATTGTTGGGGGTGAAGAAAGAAGGTACATCACGACGCATTACATGTCCCATATTATAAATTGCATTTACACTGAGTGAAAGTTTTTTGTAACGGAAGATGTTTGATAAGCCGCCGCTCCAAACAGGTTGATAGGTTCCCATAAACAATACATCACCGGGAAGTGAAATATTTCTTGTTTTGGTAACGGTTTTATCTGCCAATTGAATCATAGGATCGCCTTGTGTATCCAACCCTGCATAGTTGTAAGCAAATACAGAAAAGGCAGAATATCCTGTAAGAAAACGCTGGCTGATTTTTAAAGCTCCTGTTGAAACAGGAGAGGCTGTAACAAGATTGGTGATGATGTTTTTATTGTACGCCATATTCAATACCGTCGTCCATGAAAAGTTTTTCTTCTCTACATTCACAGAAGTAATACTGAGTTCAACGCCCCTGTTCTTTAAATCGCCAAAGTTGCCGGTAATGGTTGCGTAACCGGTGAAACTGTTTACCACCTGTACACCAATAAGATTTTGTGTTTTTTTCCAATACACATCTATTGAACCACTTAAACGGTTGTTCAGTACTGTAACATCAGCGCCAAGGTTGATGATGTTGGTACTTTCCCAAGTAAGCTTGGTATTACCCGGTGTGGAGATACGAACACCTGTACCACCCGGTAAAAAATTACTCATGGAAGCAACTAAAATATCATAGGATGATGCTGTACCGGGCGTAGGTGCATTACCGGTAACACCATAGGTAGCACGCAAGGCCAGGCGATTGATGCTTTTGAAGCTTTTCATAAAATTCTCTTCGCTCAACAACCATTTTCCACCCACACTCCATACCGGTTTGTTTTGTGCAGCTTTATCAATACCAAATAAATTACTCTGATCAATACGCCAGCTGGCGTTTATTGAATACTTCCTGTTATAAGTATAACCTGCATTGGCATAATAAGAAGTAAAGCGGATCTGCTGTTCTGTTTTACGGAACACATCATTGTTTAAAATACTCCGGTTGGTGTTGTTCGCCATAACGGGTGATGCCACTCCTGTAGTGCCCAGCGTTAAATAATCAATAGCCGCATAGGTTTGTAAAGTTTCATTATAACCACGAAGTGTAGTAGCAGTAAAGGTTGAGAATTGCTCCTGTGCTTCCTGCCCCAATAATGCAGTGAGTTGATGTTTGCGTTTGTTCCATGACTGATCAAACTGCATTTGATTACGTATTGTCCAGTTCCGTTGATTGGTATTGTTAACCGTATAACGTCCACCTGTTGTAGGTAAATAATAAACAGGTGTAGCTGATGGTGTAGCAGCGACCGTAAACTGCACTAACTCCTGGCGCACCAAATGACTTTTTTCATCAACAAAAGAAGTTGTGTTATTCGATCCTTTGATATAACCATAGGTACCTTCAAAACGTAAACCGGGTAATAATTTTACAGTAACTCCGGAAATGATCCTGTTAAGTAAAGCATCGATTTTTGTATAGCCATAATCAAACTCATTCATAGGATTATAATCAAGACTGATCTTACTGCGGTTTTCATAAGCAATACGTGTAGAATCAGTAAGCGTAGCCATATAGGGCATGGAAAGAGAATTGCCTGCATCGTCTTTAAACAACTGGTAAGGATAAAAACGGTTATCAATATTGATCGTTCTTTTAGCAGATGTTACATTATTGGTTAAGTCAGTAATCAGATAAGCCTGTATGTATTTGTGCAGGTTAAAATCCTGGCGAAGGTTTACTTTATAAGTATTGTTTTGCTCACCCGGCCTGTTGGATTGTGTATTGGTATAAGCCAGCGAACCATAAAATGAATAAGCTTTAGTGCCACCGGATAAGGAAACGGTATGATTCATCAACACGGCATTACGGTACCATAAATCACTTATCTGATCTCTGTTGTTAATATTCGCCAGACTATCCAGGCTTTGATTGGCTTGTGCCGGTGATATAAGTCCACGTGATTGATTGTACAAAATCATTTCATGCGGTGGCACACCAACTGATGCAATGTTTACATAACCTGATACATTATTCCAGGGAAAAGCAACCGGATCAAATACTTCCCGAGCCGTTTGAATAAACTCCCGGCTGTTCATCGTAGGAATATAATTCAGATCAGGCCTGCCCTGGAAGTTTACAAAACCATCATACTGTATTCTTAATTTATCTGATACAGCTCCTTTACGGGTAGTGAACACAATTACACCATTAGAAGCACGTGAGCCCCAGATGGAAGCAGCAGTAGCATCTTTCAATACGGTAACATCACTTACATCCTGTGGGTTGATGCTGTTGAGATCATTGAGCGGAATACCATCCACTACATACAGCGGTGCTCTGGTTCCATTTACTGAACTTAAACCACGGATGAGTACCTGCTCAGAGCCGGGTGCATTGTTAATGGTTAAGCCGGGAATCAATCCATCCAACCGTTGCAATACATTCATACTTACAGAACGATCCCGTACAATACTTAAATCAGCTTTTGCAAAAGAACCTGCACTGCGTTCCTTTGAAATAGTTTGATAACCGGTGCTTACAGTTACTTCCTGTATGGTTGTGATTTTATCTTTGAGTGTTACTTCAAGGATAGTGCGGTTGTTTACTTTTACTTCGGCTGTTTCTATCTGCACACCGGTAAACACCAGCACATCACTGCTTTTGATTTCCGTTAAAACAAACACACCATTAGCATCTGTAGCGGTTGCTTTCGCAGAGCCTTTCACTGTAACGGTAACACCTTCTACCGGTTCTCCTTTTTCATTTACCACTCTGCCTCTTACTTCAATAGGCGGGGGTGGCAATGCTGCTTCAGTGTTCAACTGCGGAGCCGGTTTAATGATAATCGTTCTGTCAACAATTGAATACGTAAGCTGCTTGTCTTTTAAACATTGCTGCAAGGCTGTTTCAAGACTTACATTTTTTACATCAACAGTTACCCTGCCTGCCTGTTTCAACAGATCACTGCTGTACAGAAAATCATAACCGGTTTGCTGCTGCAATTGCTTAAACACTTCCCTGAGGGTTGCATTTTTAGCAGTCACCGTTATTTGCGCATCAGTCTTTGCTGAAACCTGCAAACAAGCCGCCAGGATAAAAATGGCTGAGAACTTCATAACTAACAGCGTTTTGATGAGTGCACTCCGTACACAATACGGTTGAACACAAAGAGCTTTTAAAAGCATAACTTTGTTTGGTTTAGTTAATCAATAAATAATCTGTCTTTCCCTGACATTTATTTTGAAGGTTAGCTATCTGTTACGCTCCGGCTCCTAACCCGGGGCGTTTTTTTGCTAACCTGTTTTGGTTTACTTAGGCATTACTATTACTTTTTTTCCTTCTACTTTAAACTTTACCACACCCGTCATCTCCAGCATTTCAAACACTTTGGATGCATTCACATTACGGGAAATAGAACCGCCGATAGCACCTTTCACTGTACCACGGTATTCAACCTCCACATCATACCAGCGTGCAACCTGGCGCATCACCGTTTCAATACTGGCCTCATCACCAAAATTGAATTTGCCATTCTTCCATGCCAGCACTGCTTCTGCATCTGCTGTTTTATTTTTTGTGAGTTCACCGTTTGTATAAAAATGTGATTGTTCACCCGGTATGAGAACGAGTCCATTACCGGCAGCAGCGTTGTTGCCATTCACTTTTACTTTACCTTCCAAAAGTGTAGTGGTAACAGCAGTTTCATCAGCATAAGCATTGATATTAAAATGAGTGCCTAACACTTCTACTTCAGATGTGCCGGCCACTTTTACTTTGAAAGGTTTGGATTTATTTTTGGCTACTTCAAAATAAGCCTCACCTGTTAACTCAACTATTCGTTCTTTACCGCTAAACGCCACCGGAAAGCGAAGTGAGGAAGCGGCATTCAACCAAACCCTGGAACCATCAGCGAGGGTCATTTGATATTGACCGCCTTTGGGTGTTGAAATGGTATTATATAGCACTTCATTGCTGCCTGATGCTTTACTGTTATAAGCCAGTTTACCATCGGCTGTTTTTTGTACACTGGTATTGCCCTGTTGCGAAAGCATTCCGTTTTTTGCAGAATCCAGCACTACGGCTGAACCATCAGCCAATGTGAGAATGGCTTTATTACCGCCAGGCAAAACATCATTGGTAATATTAGTAACTACGGGCTGAGAAGAAGTAGTACGTTGCTGTTGTGTAAAGAACCAATAAACTGCTGTAAATAATAAAATAACAGCTGCAGCTGCCGCCACCCATTTACGATAAGAGAACCTCACAATCCTGGCAGGGGCAGCAGGTTGAATGTGTTGATGAATTTTATCCAGCAGATGCTGTGCCTGTACATCTTTTAATTTGGATTCAAGGTTAGTGTTAATAGCAAAAAACTGTTGCATCAACACCTGCAGTTCAGCAGTATTGTTCTGCTCCAGGTACTCAAGGAGCCATGTTTTCTGTTCATCTGTCCAGCTACGGGATGCAAAAAGTTCTTGCAGTTGTTGTTGAGTATCCACTGATCTGTTTTATTATAAATACAACAGATGCAGAAAATCGGGGGGGTATCAGCAGGAAAAATATTTAAACATCAATGGTTTTGAGAAAAAGAAGTACGGCCAGCCTGGCTCCATGCTGTTGGGCATACTCTTTTATGGTGTTGACGGCTGCACCCAGGTATTCTTTAACCGTATGTTTGGAGATGTTCAGTTGTGCAGCCGCTTGCTCATAAGTGAGGCCCTGCAGTTTGCAAAGCTCAAATACTTTTCTTTTTTGAGGTGAAAGTGTATCCATAGCATTAGTGAGGATGCCGTATTGCACATCAAAAACGGATGTATCAACTGTTTCCTCTTCATCACTCATATTTCGGATAGCTTCCCACTCTTTAAGTTTTTTACGGAGCAGGTTTACAGCCCGGTTGTAGCTGCTCACAAACAACCACCCACCCACACCCCGGGAGCTGTCAATACTGTGTCTTTTTTCCCAGAGATTGATAAACACTTCCTGAACAATATCTTCTGCCAATGTTTCTTCCCTGGTAAGTTTTAACGCATTTTGAAAAACAGCTTTCTGGTATTTCCAATACAATGCATCAAAAGCCTGCAGATCATCTTCTTTTAAACGATCAATCCAATCTATTTCAGTATGTAAGGAATCTTCCGTCATCTGATGCATCTCCTGATTGCGGGGAAATTAATAAAAAACAACGGATTGGCCTATTTCCAAACAAAGACATGGATTGAAACCATGCACAGTGATTTGATTAAGTTCAATCGAGTGTGGATGTATTGTAATCCTGCTCCAGCTCTTTGGAGCTTTCCGGCAAGTGATCATATTCACCTTTCATGGCATAATAGCCAAAGATGCACATACCAATGGCGATGGGAATAAATACAGCTATAAATACGCCCCATTGAATAAGAATGGCTTCCATTTACTTCAGAGAGTCCACTTGAATGTTAAATTATTAAGGAAATAAATCATCAAAAATTTACCCTAGCTGACACCTGAATATTCCGACCGATTAATGGAATACTTGTTAATGATTGAGCATTAAAAAAAACATTTGTCAAAGTAAAGACTTCTTCATTAAACAGATTTTCAGCTTTCATTTCAAATGAAAATTTCGAATTTTTTGGTTTCCAAATCAAATCAGCATCTGCAAATAATAAACTAATCGGATTGTTCAATAAATCAAATTGATGCCATGCTGATTGAATGCCTGCTGAGAAGTTCTTCGCCATATTCCATCTGCCATTGAACTTGGGTGTTAAGTTCAATATCTTTCTTTCCAAATCATTAAACCCTGAAGATGATGGTACGAAATTTTGGGAATACGATGCTGCGGTCTCAATCACGAATGAAAACCTTTTAAAATTTCTAAATCGTAAAAGCATTATAGCACTAGACCAAAGATTGGTATTTTTAATAAGCTGATTTCCTGATTGTAAAAGTTGCTCATTCAAATAACTATTCAAATTCACCTCAAAAACAGCTTTTAAGGAACTTACAGGTATATTATGATTAGTACTAAACCCATACTGATTCGTTGCTCTGGAAACCAGCCTTCTTTCTTCAAAATTGAAAAACAAATTAAACCGATTTGTAGTAACCTCAGAAATCAATGTACTTGTAAAGCTAAACTGGAAATAACTAAATATACCATTGAGCTTTAACTTCGAAAAACCCGCACTTGCTTTAATTGTAGGAATAGTTCGCAAAGGGTAAGCTAATTGTTGAAAATAGGTGTATTGAACAATCAATGGGTTGCGTGGTAAATTTTCTATACTAACCGGTTTGTTTAGAAACTCAATAGCAAATGGAAGAGCTATGTTTTTCTTTGGCAACAATGTATAACTGACTATGAAACGTGCTGTCGGCAGCAATTTTCTGTCAATAAACCTGTTTAGTTCTTTCCGGACTAAGTAAGAACCACCTCCATATAACTCAATGTTTAAAATATTTTGGTTTTGTTTTTTGTTATATCTTAAAAGATACTCTGCACTATTATGCTGAAAAGTTCCGGCATTGGAAAACTCCTGAAAATTGATGGTGCCAAAAACAGGATTACTTTTCTGACCTGCATTCAAATTAGTATTTAAACCCATAGTGTTCCTTGTAACTATGAGATTGTGGGAGAATATATACTTTGAATTTTTACGAAGCCATTCAAATCTCAGTTCCTGTTCCTTAATGTTGGTTAAACCATCAATCAAAGCAAGATTAAAATCGGAATTTCCTATGCCAAAGATGGCACTGATTTTATCATTAAAGGAGGTTCCGATTTGCTCATTTTTGTGTTGATGATATTTATACTTTACTACTATGGCTTTTAATGAATCAATCCTGCGGGTATATTGAAGATCAATTTTTAAAAAAACCCTATCCTCATTTCCATTTGATATAATTGTATCACTTAAAATCTGCTGCTTAATATTATTAAATGAGGTATTGCCTTTTAGCGTTTTTTCCCATGTAAACCCGGCAACTAAACGTTCTTTGCTTCCATTAAGCCATTCCATTTCATGCTTTACTCCTGTACGGCGTTTAAAATTATTGTTAAATGTGCTGTCAAAACGATTAAGGGTTGAAGATGTATCAATAAAAATATTTTGAGATGAGTAGGTTTGATTGATGTGTTCATTCCCATAGGAGAATTCCGTTTTGGAGTTTACCTTTTTAAACAATTTGTAATTGGATACAAATTGTTGATTCATCAACCTGTTCAAAATGTATCTTGAGACGTTAAAATTATTAATAGTATAGATGTTCCCAATTTGTAAGGAAGGTGGATTCGTAACTGAAGAAAGTTTAAGTGGGGGATAAACTTTTTCAAAATTTGTGCCCATATTATTATAATATCCTGCCGTAGCAAACTTTACTTTTTTGGTTACTGAAAACACTGTGGGATTTAGTGCATATCGTTTATTCGTTGTTCCTGCAAGTTCTGCATCGCCAAACACAACATTTTTTTTGTCTTTAAGCTTAAGATTAACTACAGTTTGATTTTCCAGGGAAAGCCCTTTAAGTAATTTGTTTTTAGGATCATTTTCTATGGCCTCTACCTGCGATAATACGTGGACAGGAAAACTTTCCAATAATAATGCTGTGCGATCTGCAAACAAATCCTCTCCTTCAATGTAAATTCTTTCAACTTTTTTATTTTTAAATTTAAGGTTGCCTTCATTATCAATAGTAAAGCCGGGCAGTTTAGTTATATATCCTTTAGTTTTCGCTCCTCACCTGTAGCAAAACTGTCAACTGTGTAAATAGTAGTATCACCACGCTTCCAAAAGGCAGGCTTAATAACGATTTCTTTCAATTGTCTAACAAAAGGATAAAGCTTGACCCTCAGTTCATTTTTCTGCGCTGTTTCTAATACAACCAATATTTCAGTGACAGGCGTATAAGAACTATGCTCAATTTGTATTTCAAGTGTATCTCCCTTTTTAACTTTCTGCAAAATGATATTAAAGTCGGATTTTTGATGCAGAACTTCAAAGTATAAAAATTCAACCTTATTTTTCTTCTTGATTTTTATAACACATCCTGTAACAGGCATATTTGCAGTGTCAGAAATAACACCGTTTAATGCAACCTGGGCTTTACTAATGAAGGACAGAAGCAAAAATGGAATGCAAAAAAGATATGATGTTTTTATTGCCGGCATGAGTAGTATTGTTTTTCAGGTAATCCTATTTACTCATACTATACTTTGTACAATTACCTTAAATTACGAGAATAAACCACATCTAGTTTAAACGACCCTGCGTCCTTCTAAGTTTTCGTAATCGTTCCTGCGCATTCAAATAATCCTCTTTCGAAAGTAAGTTAGGGGTGCCACGCATATATATTGGTAGTAATTCTTCTTCTCTCAAAGAAATATTTGCTTCATACTTCATCAGTTTAAATTCAATATGAGGATACATCAAGGTAGCCTCAATGATTAACCCGGGAACCTCTTCAAAATTTTGCAACCCATAGAAAACTGGAATGTCAGGCGCAAACCATATTTCAGCCACAATATCTCCATCATCTTTCCAAACAGCTTTTTGACAGTTAAAACTTCCGATTTTTTTTGTTTGAGGCAAAACGCTCCATTTTTGAAAGCCGTTAACTATTGGAAACCTATTAAGCAACTTTCTTTCGCCTCTTTGTAGATAAATTAGATTAAACGAAGAATCTACATTACGATACTGTACCATTTGCAAACTATCTTTTTTAAAGCTTGCATTTGCATACACGTCGGCTCCCATGTTTGAATTAATAGTTGTCCCGGTATCTATAGGGGTAGCATAGAAAAAATAACAGTTACCTTTTTTGTAAAACTTTGCCATTAATTCTTGCTGGGCAATTAAAACAGAATTTTGTTTAGCATCAGCTTGATAAATTTTATTCACAACTGTATATTGAAGTCTGAGAGTTGAGGGAGATTGTCCTTTAGAAAGGAATCCAAAGTGAAATAATATAAGTATGATAATAGACTTTTTCATAAATTAATTTTTATTTTTTGAAAACAAATAATGTCCTCGTAAACTGAACACTAAAAATGGCAGGATGATAGTTGTTTGATTAGAATTACCAGCAGCCTTCAACAATAGCCAGATAGCCGAGATAAGCGCCGCTGTACGCACAGCCAGCTGCAGCCGAGTAAGCAGCTGCACGGGTGCTTCTGGTCTCCGTACAAGCCTAAGTAATAGTCAGAGGATTTCCTAAACAAACAAATTCATGTAAAGTATGAGAAGTAGATATAGTACATTCTCCCTCTACATCATTCTTTGCCATTTTAAAAGTTGATTGATCTTTTTGATTTGGAACTTCAGTATTGCCGGCAAAAGTAGTTATGGCAGTAAATACAATTAGTAAGAGTGTTAGGATTTTTTTCATAATTTTTTAAATTTAGATGTTAATAGTTTGATTATCATCCTGCCTAATAAAGAAAAAAAAAAAATAACAACCTCCTAATTATTCACTCATTTTTTGTAGCTAAAAAAGACATATAGCTATGAGGAATATTTTTGTTTAATAGTCATATTGTTATTTTACTACAATATTAGACGGGTGCTTCATAAGGAACTACGCCTGCTTTTGCATAGGTACGCCTACAAATGAAATTATTCAATCCAACGTCGAAGCATTGTAATCCTGCTCCAACTCCTTGGAACTTTCAGGCAAATGGTCATATTCACCCTTCATGGCATAGTAGCCAAAAATGCACATTCCAATAGCGATGGGAATGAAAACAGCTATGAACACCCCCCATTGAATTTTGGTATCAATCACGGGTTTCTTTTCAATTTCAGACAATGCTGTTTGAACGAGGTAATACATTGCAACGGGTGCAATAAACATCCATACGATTCCTGCCCAGCGTTTTACTTGATTCATATTTTTTATAATTAATAGTTAAACAAATTTGTTTTACAGGGCCTGTTTTATAAGACCTGACAGGTTGAGCACAAAACAAGCTAAGTATTTAATAAGACTCTTCAGCAAGGTTCACAACCTGTCAGTGTCAAATAAAGCTTTATCTATCCAATATCAGACGCTGACAGGTTTGTTCATGAAATTTCAAAGCGAATCATTTAATAGCATGCTGTTTCAACTTTATTAACCTGTCAGGTCTTTTGCTAATCTGTAACATCCGGGTCAATCTTATTGCTTACATACAATACACCAATCACCAGACAAACTGCAGCAATCAAGATCGGGTACATCAAACCTGATAGTTTATCATCTACATAAATGGTAGTAAGCAATGTAGCAATAAAGGGTGTTAATCCACCAAACACACCATTACCAATATGATACGGTAAACTCATAGAGGTGTATCTGATTTTTGTTGGAAACAACTCTACTAAAAATGCTGCAATAGGACCATACACCATCGTTACATACAAGATCATAATGAATACGATGCCCACCATAGTCCAGTAGCCATTGCTGCTGAGGACTTTCGTAACTTTTACATCCGGCTTTAAGGTTGTTTTGCCCACCTGTGCATACACTGTATCCATTTTTGTTTCCGTCATCTTCATACCATCACCGTAAAATGATGTTGTCATTGTTTTGCGAAGTGAGTCAGTAGTGCTGCCAATAGAAGTAACGGTAACTTTTACTTCACGTTTATCTGTTAGTTCTGTTTTTTGTTTGGCATCGCTTATATGCTGTAATTTCCCAAATAGCGGACGATACGTAACAATAGCAAGTAACATACCCACCATCATGATCCATTTACGTCCCACTTTATCACTCCATCCGCCAAATACCACAAAGAAAGGTGTGGCAAATAGAATAGCCCATATCAGCAGTGTGCGGCTTTGATCAAAATCCACTTTACAAACATTTTCAATAAACGATTGCGCATAAAACTGTCCTGTGTACCAAACCACACCCTGCCCCATAGTGGCGCCAAACAATGCAAGCAACACCATCTTTAGATTGGCCTTGTGTACAAAGCTTTCTTTTAATGGGTTTACAGATGTTTTACCTTCTGCTTTCAGTTTGGAAAACAGGGGTGATTCGTTCATCTTTAAACGGATGTAAATGGAAACAATAACAAGTAAGATGGAAACGAGAAACGGCACACGCCATCCCCAGTCATTAAACTTGGCAATTGATGTTTGCAAATCACTGTCCAGACTGTGGCGTGTTATTAATATCACCCCCAATGAAACAAATAAGCCAAGCGTGGCTGTTGTTTGAATCCATGATGTATAAAAACCACGTTTGTTTGCCGGTGCATGTTCGGCCACATAAGTAGCAGCACCTCCATACTCACCACCAAGTGCCAGGCCTTGTAACAATCGTAATACTAAAACCAATATGGGTGCTGCAAAACCAATGCTTTCATAACTTGGAATTAAACCAATGGCAAACGTAGAGCCACCCATTAAAATTAATGTGAGCAGAAACGTATATTTTCTTCCTACAATATCGCCGAGCCGTCCAAATACCAATGCCCCAAACGGACGCACAATAAAACCGGCAGCAAATGTGGCCAGTGTGGAAAGCAATGCAGCCGTGGGATTTGTTTTTGGAAAAAACTGGTTGGCAATTACAGTAGCCAAACTTCCGAAGATGTAAAAGTCGTACCACTCAATGAGCGTACCTACGGAAGAGGCACCTATCACTTTCCAGATGCCCGTTGTTTCGTTTGTTTTTTGATTCATATTGGCTGGTTTATGGGTTGAACAATTAAAGATATATCTGAAGTTGTAATAAAAATTCGCCTCTGTTTCCATCTTTTACACGCATGCCGTTGCGTAAATAGTATAATGGCCGGGTGCTGTATTGCGGGGTAATTTTTGCGTGATGACCATCAATAAAAAAGTTGGCCCCAAAATCATAATAACTTCCTGCTTCATCTAAGTAGTCTAATTTTTTCCATGTGTATGCACCAAAGGGCTGCACACGCATTTTGTTTTTCTTTCCCTTTGGTAACAAGAAGCCTGCCTGCATATAAAAAATATTTCCTGTGCCCACAAACATGCGTGCATCACCAGGACCATTCAACGTTCGTGCAGCAGCTGCCAAATTAGGATCAAAAGATGTGGAAGTATTCATGATGCCAACTGTTCTCCAGTAGTTAGGACCGAAGTTGTAATTATAAAACACACCGTAACCGGTAAAGGCCATATTCTTCTTTTTGTTGCCTACGGGTACATCAGCAAATACATCAGCCCCGAGTAAAGTGATATTATGCTTGCTTACATTACCACCGCCATCTATACTTTTGGTGCCGTCTTTATTATTATAAAAACCGGCACCGATGTTGAATACTTTTTTGGTACCCACATAGGTACCCACACGAAACGGCAGTACATTACTCTCCTGATCCAGAAACTGATAATCAAAGTAGCCCTGTACTGCTGCTTTGGCATCGCCATTGTTATCTGTTGCTACACGTTGTTGCTTTACTGCATCAAAAGCAGGCGTATTATTTGTTGCATAAGGTTTGTTCAGGCTTACTGAATAATTGAGTTTGCCCAGTTTTCCTTTTGCATAGAAACCAAACTGCCGCACAAACTGGTCGCTCACTTCTACCAACGGCCAGTTAACAATAGGCGCATCTATGGCCATAAAGTTGAGTGTACTGGCGCTGCTCATACGGCTGATTCCCCACCAGTAGTGTAAACCGCCTCCAACATACACATTGTATTTATTGGCATTGCCGGTTACAGGATCCTTAGCAGGTATTAAAGCATATTCATTCCATACATCATGAAAAAAGATTTGTGGTTTTTTACCTGCGCCATTAGGTCCTGTGCCGTTTGTACCACTGCCGCCACCAGTGGCAAATGTTTGGTTGTTGATGCCAATATGAGCCAATATTAAATAACGGGGTGATAGTTGGGCATAGGTAAGCATACGTAAGCGGCGGGCACCGATATCCCAGGTATTGTTTTTTACTTCGCCGTTGATAACAGAACCAGGATTGTTTTGCTGATTGCGGTACCAGATTTGATTCCAGGTAATGAAACGGATGTACTTACTACCGTTTTGATTCAGGTGAATCTTCATTCCTGAGCCATATTCTTCAGCGCCCTGTGAAAACGCTTGTACAGAAAGTAAAAAAAGCAAAACAGGAGCTGTAAATCGTATCATATGCTTTGGCTTTTAGCAATCTTTTTTTAATATAAATGCCGGTTAAAAATGCCGGCACTCAATAAAAACATGATAGTGCAAAATATTTTTTTTGCAAGAAACAGGAGAATGATAACAATCAGCAGGTTTTGCAGTAAATGAAAAACTTATAATGTTTCGTTGAAGATTGTAGCAAACAAATTAAAACTTGTTGAATTATTATAAAGTAATTTCTTACAAAAAGTACAGATGTTTAAAAGTATTGGTTCGTATTTTCTACACAATTGCTGATGAGAATCATGCAAGCATCTGTTAGCATTTTTAATTTTTTATGGAGATTTCGTTTTAACAAATTAATTTTCGGCTTAAATACAAATTGCATGTCATATCCCTATCAGATTACATCGTTTGAGCAATACAAAGAAGATTATAAAAGAAGCGTTGAAGACCCGGAAGGTTTCTGGAGCGATGTAGCACAACATTTTCACTGGCATAAGCAATGGGACAAAGTGCTGCAATGGAATTTTAAAGAACCAAAAGTAGAATGGTTTAGTGGCGCTAAACTTAACATTACTGAAAATTGCATTGACCGTCATTTAGAAACAATGGGCGATAAGCCTGCCATTATTTGGGAACCCAATAATCCTGATGAGCGTGTGCGAGTAGTAACGTATAACCGTTTGCACAAACGTGTTTGTCAGTTTGCACAAGTACTCACAAACCTTGGCGTTAAAAAAGGTGACCGTGTTTGTATATATATGGGCATGGTACCGGAGCTGGCTTATGCAGTGCTGGGTTGTGCAAGAATCGGTGCCATACATTCTGTGATTTTTGGAGGTTTCAGTGCTCAGAGTATTGCAGATCGTTTGTATGATGCACAGGCAGAATACATTGTTACCTGCGATGGTGCTTACCGTGGCAATAAAGATATTCCCCTCAAAAGTGTAATTGATGATGCATTGATTGGAAACAGAACGGTTAAAAAAGTAATTGTTTATACACGCACACGCACACCGGTATCTATGCTCAAAGGAAGAGATGTGTGGTGGGAAGATGAAATGGAGCATGCAGAAACACAAGTGGAAACCAATGGGGTTGTAAACTTTCCTGCAGCTTCAATGGATGCAGAAGATCCGTTATTCATTTTATACACTTCAGGCTCTACCGGTAAACCGAAAGGTGTGGTGCATAGCTGTGCCGGTTACATGCTGTGGACCAATTATACATTTGTAAACGTATTTCAATACCAACCCGGTGATATTCATTTCTGCACGGCTGATATAGGATGGATTACCGGACACAGTTATATTTTATATGGTCCGTTAAGTGCAGGTGCTACTTCTCTCATGTTTGAAGGTATTCCTACATGGCCGGATACAGGACGTTTTTGGGATATTGTTGATAAACACAAAGTAAATATTCTTTACACTGCACCTACAGCCATCAGAAGTTTAATGAGTTTCGGTTTGGAACCATTGAAGCGAAAAAATTTATCTTCTTTAAAAGTTTTGGGCACCGTAGGTGAACCGATTAATGAAGAAGCATGGCATTGGTATGATGAAAACATTGGCAAAAAGAAATGTCCCATTGTAGATACGTGGTGGCAAACGGAAACAGGCGGCTGTTTAATCAGCAATATGGCGGGTATTACTCCTGCAAAACCCAGCTGGGCTACATTACCCATGCCCGGTGTGCAACCCATACTCGTAGATGAAAACGGACATGAAGTAACAGAGGCAGATGCAAACGGCATCATCAAAGGAAACCTCTGCATCAAAGCACCATGGCCGGCAACCATACGAACAACCTATGGCGATCATGAACGCTGCCGCACCAACTATTTTGCCACGTACGAAAATTTATATTTCACAGGTGATGGCGCCTTGAAAGATGCAGATGGAAATTTCAGAATTACAGGAAGGGTGGATGATGTATTGAATGTGAGCGGGCACCGTATTGGTACTGCAGAAGTGGAGAATGCCATTAACATGCACTCCGGTGTTATTGAAAGTGCAGTAGTGGGTTATCCGCATGATGTAAAAGGGCAGGGCATTTATGCCTATGTAATTTTTGAACACATGCACAACAATGATGAACATTTAACCCGTCAGGATATTTTACAAACAGTAACACGGGTTATTGGCCCCATTGCCAAGCCGGATAAAATTCAGTTTGTAAGCGGACTACCCAAAACCCGCAGCGGAAAAATTATGCGTCGGATTTTAAGAAAAATAGCCGAAGGTGAAACGGGAAATCTTGGAGATACAACTACTTTGCTGGATCCCGGTGTTGTGGATGACATAGTAAAGGGAAAATTATAAGCAGAAATACTGTATTAGTGGTTACTTATTTACAGGGGTGATTTTTAAATATGTATTTGCAATGATTGTATTATTGTATGAGTTGCATTGTAAGTACTTACACAGCTAATCCACAGGACATTTTTCGTGGTAATTGATAAGTTCAATTTTTGAAGGTGCAAATTCATAACCGCTGAATTTTACAATTATTTCATCCAGCACCGCATCAATTTCTTCAACTGTCATGAGGGTAACTAACTTGTTGCGGTATTCTTTAATATTGGGCAGCCCCTTGAGATAGTTTGCATAGTGCCTGCGCATTTCAAAGATGCCCACCTTGGGACCTTTCCACACAAAGGATTTATGCAGATGTTTTTTACAAACTTCTACACGCTGTTCTACTGTGGGCGGTGCTAAGTGCTCACCTGTTTGTACAAAGTGTTTGATTTCATTAAAAATCCAGGGGTAACCAATAGCTGCACGTCCAATCATAATACCATCCACTCCATAACGGTTTTTGTACTCAAGTGCTTTTTCAGGGCTGTCAATATCACCATTACCAAAAATGGGAATGTGAATGCGTGGATTATTTTTTACTTCACCAATCAGTGTCCAGTCAGCTTCGCCTTTATACATCTGCATACGGGTACGACCGTGAATACTCAATGCTTTAATGCCCACATCCTGCAACCGCTCTGCCACCTCCATGATGTTTTTGTTATTGTCGTCCCAGCCTAATCTGGTTTTAACTGTAACAGGAAGTGAAGTGGATGTTACTACTGAAGCGGTAAGGCGAACCATCAAATCAATATCCTTCAACACACCTGCTCCGGCACCTTTCATGGCAACCTTTTTTACAGGGCAGCCAAAGTTGATATCAACCAAATCAGGATTTACTGTTTCACAAATCCGGGCACTCATGCCCAGTGCTTGTTCATCACCACCAAAAATTTGAATACCAAAGGGGCGCTCTTCCTCATCAAAATCTAATTTCTGGCGGCTCTTAATGGCATCACGAATCAAACCTTCACTTGAAATAAACTCACTGAACATTAAATCAGCGCCATTATCCTTGCACACAGCACGGAAGGGAGGGTCGCTCACATCTTCCATTGGAGCAAGCAGGAGCGGAAACTCAGGAAGCGATATGTTGCCTATCTTTACCACCTTTATAAAAAAGAACTGCAAATTTAAAAACTTTCACTCAGAGTTATGGAATATAAAAGCGTAAAAGGTTACAGTGGATGGGCGCAAATGGGATTTTTATTTTTGTTTACAGGCGTGGGGTTGATGATTGCTGCTGTTTTTCAGGCGGCAATTGGTTTTACATTAGTGCCACAGGGTACATCGCTAAATGATATGGGTAATGTGATGATGAAAGCCATGACCGACCCCAAAAATGTAAACACCATACGCATTATGCAGGTAGTGAGTACACTGTTAATGCTGGCTTTGCCGGCATGGGTTTTTATGCGTTTATGTCATAGTAAGCATTGGTTGTGGTTAGGATTTACCAGATATTTTACAGTAAAACAGGTAGTGCTGGGTATTGTATTAATATTTTGTGCCAATGTACTGTCACAGCCATTTGTTGACCTTACAAAATATTTTATTAAAGGGTGGCCTTCTGTGGTACAAAAAGCAGAGGCCATGGAAAAATTATACAATGAGCAAATATTGCTTATGAGTAATTTAACGGGCTGGGGCGAATATTTTATAGCGCTTATCATTATTGCTTTTTTTCCTGCAGTGTTTGAAGAAATGTTTTTTCGGGGTGCAGTACAAAACACTTTTCACCGATGGATAAAAAATCCGTGGGTGGGAATTCTTTTAACATCTGTTGCATTCAGCCTCATTCATCTTTCCATTTATTTATTTTTAAGCAGATTGATACTTGGCATTGCTCTGGGTTGGATTTTTTATAAAAGCCGCAATGTATGGATTGGTATTTTTATACATTTCTTTAATAATGGTTTTGCATTATCACAGGTGTTTTATCTGAAGAAAACAGGCGGTAAGATTGATGTTTCCAAATTGGATACAGAATTGCCCTGGTGGGGTATTGCCATTAGTGCAGTAGCACTGGCAGCGGTAGTTGTGTTATTTCAAAAAACATCAGTAAGCAGCGCAAATGCTATTCGTATTAAGGAAGAAAGTTTAACGGCTCAGTTAAACCCGTTTGGAAATATTGCTTCATCCTTTCAACCAAAATCATAAACGTTCATGGCCTGGAACTGGAAAACGTTTAATACAAGAGCTTTAAGTGCTGTATTATTTGCTGTGATTATGCTCACAGGATTGTTGGTTAACAAATGGAGCTTCTTTTTTCTGTTTACTTTTATACATTTTGGCTGCTGGATAGAGTATCAAAAGCTGGTGGGGTTGATTGATAAAGAGTATCAGCACATCAATCCGTTTCATAAATATGGTGTGATGCTGGCAGGTTTCTGTTTAATGTTGTTTTTTACACATGATTGGTTTGTTGCGGGTGATGTATCGTTTTATTCCATTGGCTGGATGGCAGGATTGAGTTGCTTGTTTTTGTTACCGGTGAGTGAAATCTTATTTACCCGTCAATTAAATTTAAAACTCATCATGCATTCAATGTTTGGCTTAATTTACATTTCCTTAAGCTGGGCGTTGATGCTCAATATCCGCAGCGGCGCATTATGGATGCCCATGGGAACGGTTGAAGGCAATGGCTTTGCACACCTGAGCAGTTCATTAACACGCATCAGCAGTTTTGCAGTGCCACTCATTATTATTGCCTCCATCTGGATTAATGATACCATGGCTTATATAGTAGGTTCGCTCATAGGTAAAACGCCATTATCACCTGTTTCTCCCAAAAAAACAAGGGAAGGTACCATTGGTGGTATTGTACTTTCAGTTACAGTTATTGGGAGCATAGGTTATGTATGTGAGCCCGGCAGCGCATGGTTGTGGGCTGTTATTGCATTAATTGCTGCAGTTACAGGAACTATTGGTGATTTGCTGGAAAGTAAACTAAAACGAATGGCTGGTGTAAAAGACAGCGGTAATATATTGCCCGGTCATGGCGGGTTTTTAGACCGGTTTGATTCTTTATTATTAGCAACTCCATTTGTATGGTTGTTCTTAAAGTTGATTGAATAGTACTCGCTGCTCACTCTTTCTTCTTACTTTTGCCGCTCAATTAAAATCAATGACCATCCACAGAGAAGGCTATAAAAGTATATCTATTGCAGCTGTAATTTTTATCATTATTAATTTGCTGACCTTTAATTTTCTGAGTCCATCCCTGCCGGTAATAGCATGGCTTATTTTTGGAATTACTTTGTTTTTATTATTGTTTATCATTTCTTTTTTTAGAATACCCAAACGCAGTACTCCTGTAAATGAGCAATTTATTTACAGCCCCTGCGATGGGAAAGTAGTGGTGATTGAAGAAGTAAAAGATCAGGAATACTTTAAAGATAAACGTATACAGCTAAGCGTATTCATGAGCCCTGCAAATGTGCATGTAAACCTTAACCCCATAGCCGGCGAAGTAAAATATTCACAATACCACAAAGGAAAATATCTGGTGGCATGGCATCCTAAATCTTCTACGGAAAATGAACGTCATTCCGTAGTGCTCAGCAATCAACGTACTACCATACTTGTAAAGCAAATTGCAGGTGCTTTAGCTAAACGTATAGTTAACTACCTGCAACCTTCGCAAAAAGTAGAGCAGGGTGGGGAGCTTGGATTTATCAAATTTGGATCACGGGTTGATTTGTTGTTACCAATTGGCACAAAGATTAATGTGAAGCTTGGCGATAAAGTGAAGGCCGGGGTTACTGTGCTGGCGGAATGTTGAGAAGTGAACGGGCAATAATAAATCAACCCACACTTTTAAATCATACCTGAAAGCAACTTAAATGTTTGTATCATTTTTTTCCAAACACCTCTCTATTGCTTTTTTTGAAGTAACTCAGCCCGTAAGTAATATCCAAAGCTGCATCAATTTTTACAATAGAACCAGGTGCAATTTCATAGTAACATTTTCTTTTCACGATTGAAATTCCGGAAGCATCTTCTGCTTTGTTTAAGTGAACTGATAGAGCAGTTATTCAGATTTGGGAAGTCATTCCAGATTTTTTCTCATCGGGTAATATCTTTGAAAAACGATAACATTCAGATACAAATTCCCTTGATGCTTTATAAACTTCAGGCTTTTGGTGATTTAATTGGAAAAATATAAGTTTTATATTTTAGGAATTAATAAACCTTTACACTATGAGTTCACGCACTCACTATTCATCATTGCCTTTTGCCTTACAGTATCTCCTCCAATTCTTTCAAATGGTAAATTACATAATTCGGCTGTACGCCATTTAATTCCACTTTGAGATGATTTACAAACACACAATCCATTCCTGCATTGATAGCCCCTTTAATGTCGGCGTCTAAATTATCACCCAGCATAATACTTTCGTGTAACGCTGCACCTGTAACCTTTAATGCATATTCAAAAATTTCCTTATTGGGTTTTACACTATTGCTGGCTTCACTGGTAATTACTTCATTAAAGTATTGACCCAGATTGCTGTTGTCTAATTTGCGCCATTGTGTTTTTTCAAACCCATTCGTGATAAGATGCAATACATACGCTTTCTCTTTAAGGTGTTTCAGAATTTCATGCGTATAGGGAAACAGATTTTGCTTGGTGGGTAATATGTCCAGAAATTCATGACTCATTGTTTTGGCTAGTTCCTCACTGCCAATTTTAAAATCAAGCAATGTGCGCCACATGCGTTTCCATTTCAGGTCTTCGCTGGTAATAAACCCATTGTGATAACGATCCCACAGAATGGCATTGTGGTGCAGGTATTGCGTGCAAAAACGTTCAAAATCGTTTATCCCTGCATTTTTAAGATCTAATTTTTGATAGACATCTGCCAGGGTTTCCATTGCATTGGCATCAAAATCCCAGAGGGTATGGTCAAGGTCAAAAAAGAGGTGACGATAATTCATTTCAGATTTCGGATTTACGAATTTAGATTTGTAAACAATCTGCAATCTACAATCTAAAATCTGAAATTATGAATGTTGTTGTAACAGGTGCTTCAAGAGGTATAGGCAAAGCCATAGCAGAAATATTTGCGTCACAGGGTCATCATTTGTTTTTATGCAGCCGAAATGAGTTTGGATTGTATAAAACCATTGAGGAGCTCATTACCAAGTACCCTGCTGTACGCATTAAGGGTAAAGCAAGAGATTTGGCAAAAAAAGATGATACAGAAAATTTCGGGCAGTGGATTCTGGATAATGGAGTTGTTATAGATGTGCTGGTTAATAATGCAGGTAATTTTGAACCCGGAAGTGTATACAATGAGCCGGAGGGCAACCTTGAAGATATGATGGCTGTAAATCTTTACAGCGCCTATCATCTTACCAGAAAATTGATTGGCGCAATGATGAAGCAGAAAAAAGGTCACATTTTTAACATGTGTTCCATAGCTTCATTAAATGCGTATTCCAATGGTGGTGCTTACAGCATCAGTAAATTTGCACTGCATGGTTTCAGTAAAAATCTGAGAGAAGAAATGAAGCCCTATGGTATAAAAGTAACTTCTGTTTTTCCCGGTGCAGTATTGACTGACAGCTGGGGCGACTTTGATAACACCAATCAGCGCATTATGGAAGCGGAGGATATTGCCAGAATGATTTTTGCTGCGGCTCAACTTTCACCTGCAGCCTGTGTAGAAGATATTATTGTACGTCCGCAATTGGGAGATTTATAAAACAAATAAGGCTGATGCCGGATAAAACGATGGGCAGCAATACTTTTGTTATAGAAAATTGAATAACATATATATCAGCGATAAAACAATTTAACTATCTCTTCTTTTGTGTTGTATTTGCTTTAACATTGCTTGTTTTACTTTTGTTCCCCAATGCTTAAAAGCTTTATTTATCCGATTCTTTTTTGCAGTATTGCAGTAATTACCCAGGCGCAAACCAAATTGGTTGCAGTGCCCAGTAAAACCATACTTCACCAGGATGAAACATTACAATTACAGTTTGTGGCTGAAGGTGTTTCAAAAGCCGATCTGTTTACTGCACCTTCATTTAAAAATTTTGAACAAATAGGTGATGTTATTGAAAGCAATGGCTGGACATGGGTGAATGGTTCTCTTACCGAGTATATAAGCTATACCTATATTTTACGGCCAAAACTAAAGGGCAGGCTTGCTATTGCATCTGCTATTATTAAAGTAAACGGAAAACTGCTTACCTCAGCTCCCCTTACCATACAGGTAACAGATGCGGTAACTGTAAATGCTGATGTAACAAAAAGTTCACTGGAGGAAAAAGCTGATTATTTTTTAAGCGCTAATGAAAATGCAAAAGAAAAAATCAGGAAAAATTTGTTTGTAAAAGTAGCTTTTGACAAACAATCCTGTTATGTAGGTGAGGCAGTACTGGCAACATTTAAATTATACACAAGGCTGGATAGTGAATCTAAGATTTTGAAACGTCCTTCCTTTAATGGTTTTTCAGTGATTGATTTGGAGGAACCCGAAACCGGAATATTTACCAAAGAAATACATAATGGCAAACTGTATAACTGCTATCTTATCCGTAAAGTACAGTTGTTTCCTTTGCAAAGCGGTGAACTGGTAATTGAGCCTGTAGAAATCTCTAACAAAGTACGATTTATAAGAACCGCTGCTAAAGATGGTACAGATTGGATGAATGTAATTTCAGGTAAACAGCAACAGGAATTGCACACAGATGAATCTTTTGTTACGGAGGAAATATTGCTCCAAACAAATCCGGTGCATTTAAACGTATTTGATTTACCAGCTAACAAGCCGGAAACTTTTTCAGGTGCAGTGGGCCATTTCATGTTAAAGGCTGATGTACAGCAAAAACAATTTACTGCTGATGAAACTGCTGTGCTGCGTATTGAAATTTCCGGCAATGGTAATTTGCCAATGATCACCACGCCGGCAGTAAACTGGCCCGGGGGAGCAGAAGCGTTTGAAGCAAGAGTAACAGAAGAGTTGAATAAGATTGTATCGCCGGTTGCAGGTATTAAAGTATTTGATATTCCATTTACAGCTGTAAAAGGTGTGTACAAAATAGCACCTGTTGTTTTCAGTTATTTTGATGTAGGTTCAAAAAAATATACAACACTCCGTACGGATAGCATTTCGTTTGCTGTAAAAGAAGCAACCATAAAAAAACGCAATTATTCAATAATCAATCAGGTACAATCTTCCGTTAAAAAACAACCATTTAATCGAAATGCAGTTGCAGGAATAATTGCTTTTGTTATTGTTGGTTTATTGTGGTGGTTCCTGCGTTCTGCAAAAAAACAAGCTGCTGCTCCGCCACCTTTGGCCGAAAAAGCACAGGTTTTCAGGCCTGTTGAAAATTTTATAACCACACCAATGCTTGCTAAAGAATCGCCGCACTATAAACAATTTTTTTCATTACTGCCCGACGGCTTAATTGACTTTTTTATTGAGCGGTTTCAATTACAGCACACAAAAATAAGCACAGTGGCAATTTCAGAAATACTGCGTAAAAAGGGGATGCTGCAGGAAGCTGAGATGTGGAATTCATTAATAAACCGTTGTGAAGAAGAAATATTCAGCCCCGTAGCATTAAACAGCTCAAAAGATGAATTGCTGGCAGATGCTCTGGCGCTTATGAAGGCAGTAGATGAAAAAATTACTCTTCTGTAAACTTATAACCCACACCCCTGGCACTATGGAAATACTTTGGGTTACGGCTGTCTGCTTCAAAATACTTACGGAAGTTGAGAATAAAATTATCAATGGTTCTGGTAGTGGGGTACACATTATAACCCCAAACTACCTGTAAAATTTTTTCACGGGTTACCACTTCATTTTTATTTTCAACCAGCAGGTGCAGCAACATGCTTTCTTTTTTACTCAGTTGTATGGATTCGCCTTTATAATTAATGGCCTCCTGTGCTTTAAAATCAACTTTGTTATTACCAAATGCATAGGTTTCGCCAACAGTATCTTTATCCTGAATTTTTTTATTTTTATCAATCAGTTTCTCCACACGTAGCAGCAATTCTTCAAGGTTAAAGGGTTTAGTTAAATAATCATCAGCACCTTTTTTAAGACCCAGTACCCGGTCGCTGCTTGAATTTTTTGCACTCAACATCAGAATGGGCACCTCATTTTTTCTGATTCGAATACTCTCAGTGGCACTGATGCCATCCATTTCCGGCATCATTACATCCATAATAATTAAATCAAAGTATTCGTTTTCTATTGCCTTAAGTGCAGCACTGCCATCACCGGCTGTTGTAACTTCATAACCTTCCAGTTCCAGGTTAAGCTTTAATGCATCTTGCAGGTGCTCCTCGTCTTCAACTAATAATATGGATGCTTTTGTACTCATTTGCTTAAAACTGAATCACAAAAATACTTCCGTGCGGCGTATTGTCCATCACAAAAATGTCACCATTATGATCCTGAATAATTTTTTTGGTAAGGTAAAGACCCAGCCCTGTTCCTTTTGCTTTGCGTGTAGATTCATTACCGCTGCGGTAAAATTTTTCAAAAATCCTGTTTTTTTCCTCATCAGGCACACCGCCTCCTTCATCACTCACTTTAATTTGCAGCATATCATCCTCATCCATAAGATCAACATACACCGGGCTTTCCCTCGGAGCATATTTCAGTGCATTGTCAATTAAATTGCTCAATGCAATTTGCAAAAGTAATTCATCGCCCTTTATGTATACATCTTTATCCGCACTGGCTTCAATAGTACGCTGCGGAAAACGGTTTTTATAATCGCTCACCACGGTTTCAACCACATCAGCGAGGTTTATATCATCGTTATCACGTTGAAAATTCTTCTCCTCCATTTGCGAAGCCAGTAATATGTTATTGGTAAGAATATTAAGCCTGTTGGTTTCAGAAAGGGCGCTTAGTAATAATTTTTGCTGTTGTACTTCATCCAGCTTTCTTCTTAAAACTGTTTCCAGGCTGAGCCGTGTAGTAGCAATGGGTGTTTTAAGTTCATGGGTAATAGCCATCATGAAGTTTTGCTGCAGGCTGTTATATTCCATTTGTTTGCGAATGGAACGATATACAAAAAAGGCGCCTACCAATATTAAAGCAAGGAAAGCAATACCTTCTCCCACATATTTGGCGGTGTTTCTATTGCGTAAGTCCTGAACCTCTTTATACTTAACAGTGTATTGGTAGTTGTCTTTTTTTAAAGCAGATAGCTTGAGTGCTGTCATTTGATGGTTTTGGCGCTCCAGTGAAATAAACCACCATACCAATGCAGCTATTACATACACTAATAGTATCCAGAACCAGAATGAGAAATTCCCGAATTTGAAGACCTTATTTGTATAGCCCATTAACTTTATAGTTTTTCAATTCTGATACCCGTGTTCATAATATGTAACAAAGGTTCATCTCGCATTGCCTGTTGTAATTGTATACGGTATAATCCTTTTTTTGCAAATCGAATTTTTTCAAACAGGGGTAAACGCACTTCCCAGATGTCATTCAATCCGCTGCCCAGCCAGGTACCATCAGGTTGTTGGAGGGTAAATTCAAATCGTTCACGTTTAAAACTATTATCCCCCGGTTGTTGTGTAGCCACATAAAGCCAGATATTCCTGTAAGCATACGCATCTGTATGGCGCAGAACCACAAATACATTGTATGGGCTGATGGTATCAGAAATGGTAAAAGAAACTTCGGCAGGTATTGCGGCACTCCATTCGTGATTGTTTATTTCAACTGTTTGTTCAAAACTGTTTAACTGCATACAGGAATTAAACACAAGAAGGCTTAAAACAAATGCAACCCGGGGCTTTGAAAAAAAATTTACACTGATAGATGGTTTTTTCACAAATAAATGATTTTTGCAAATGTAAAGCGAAGACGATAAAATCTAAACGACTTCATACAGTAGTTTTAAATATAGATAAGAAAGGTACTATTAAAGCCAGAGATTAGTAAAAATGATACGAAATTTTTAAATCTGTTTTTATTCTTATAAAACGTTTAATACCTGTTCTTTTGCTTTTTCCAGTTCGTCTTTCATAAGCACTACAAATTTCTGAATGGCAGCGTCATATGCTTTGGCACCGGTAGTGTTGATTTCACGGCCAATTTCCTGCAGTACAAAACTTAATTTTTTGCCTTTGGATTCTTCAGCCTCTTTCAAAATGCTTAGAAAATAATCACAATGATTCCTGAGGCGCACCTGTTCTTCGCTGATGTCAATCTTTTCAATGTAATAGATCATTTCCTGCTCCAGCCTGTTAGAGTCATAGTTTTCTTTGCCCACCTGTTCTTCCAGTTTTTTACGCAGCTCATCTTTCATACGATGCTGACGTAAGGGCTCCAGTTCACTAATTTTTTCCTGGTAGGCCACTATATTATTAATACGTTCAATCAAATCTATTTCCAGTGCATCGCCCTCCAGTGTGCGGTGTTTGTTAAGTGCATTAATGGCATTTTGTAAAATGCTCATAAATTGTTTCAGTTCTTCTTCATTGAGTGAGTCTGAGTTGGGTGTAACTACATCAGGCAAACGTAACAAAGCCCCCAGAATGTATTCACTTAACTGAAGGTTTAAATCATCAGCTACTTCTTTTAATGGCTGAAAATAAGCTTTCGCCATTTGTTTATTGATGGTAACAGCTCCGCTGCCGCCATTTTCTTTTAACGAAACAGTACATTCTATTGTACCACGAAGTAAATGTTCTGATAGCTGGCTGCGTATGGCAAACTCCGACGGGCGTAGTAAAGGTGTGAGTTTTAAATTGAGATCAAACTGTTTTCCATTGAGGGATTTAATTTCAATCAAAAAGGTTTTGTTGCCTGCTGCTTCTTCTGCTCTTCCAAAACCGGTCATTGATTTAAGCATACGCTGTAATTTTTTTATATAACACAATTATTAAAAGTAAGTTGTTTTATCAAAAGAGAAAGCAATAAAAAAATCCCGTTGGAAAACGGGACTTTTATGATGGATGGGTTAGTAAGTACCGGGAAAAAACTTTCCCTGCACAATATTAAAAATAAATTTATCCACAAGAAAATTTTTTTTTAATTATTTTATTAACATTTTTTTACTGCTTGTGGAAAATGAAGCAGGAGATTACATGTATGATTACAATGTAATGAATGGTTCTTTTAATTGTTATTGGTAATTACAGGATATGAATTTACAGGTGAAATAAAAATGAATACGCTCAAACACCTGCTGGCAAAAGGTTACAGCTGTTTGCCGAAAAATTAAGTAAACAAAATATTTTATGTTGCAATTTCATGGTTGTTTTATTATTCAATTAAAACATAGCTGTTTGTGTTGTTTAAAATGTTCAATTCTGTTCATGAATATTTTTTTATCCAACTTCTTTTTTTCCCGGAATTAAGCCCCAAAACTAAAGAATCCGTAAATCAAAGCCCTTTAAGTACTTAATCAGTAAATTGGTAAAAAGGATATTACCTTTGAAGATTACAGTATTAATGGCTGTAAATTGAGGTATTAATGAGGATGCAGATGTTGCCGCAGTCAAAAAAACTTTTCTGTATCAGAAGATAAAAAACAAAAACAGTAAACATGAAATTTCCTTCGCCTGTTTCAGTACAATGGATTGCAGATTTTATTGGTGCCCATATAATTGGTAATAAAGACGCAAATGCAACCGGCATCAATGAAATTCATAAAGTAGAAAATGGTGATTTGGTATTTGTGGATCATCCCAAGTATTATGATAAGTGCATTAACTCCGAGGCCAGTTTTATTATCATCAATAAAGAAACAGGTGTTCCGGTGGGTAAAGCCTTGTTGGTAGTGGAGGAACCTTTTGAAGCCTATTTAAAAATCGTCAATCATTTTCGTCCGTTTACACCGGCTCAACAATTGATTAGTGATACTGCAGTTATTGGAGCCGGTTCTGTAATTATGCCCGGCAGTTTTATAGGCGCACATGTGGTAATTGGTTCAAATTGTATTATTCATCCCAACGTAACCATAGGTGACTATACGGTAATAGGTAACAACGTTATTATACAGTCAGGAACGGTAATAGGCAGTGATGCGTTTTATTACAACACAAAAAAGAATCGTGAAGTGTGGTATAAGAAAATGCTGAGCTGCGGAAGGGTAGTGATAGAAGATGATGTAGAAATTGGGGCGGCTTGTACCATTGACCGTGGTGTAAGTCATGATACTGTAATTGGAAAGGGAACAAAGTTTGATAACCAGGTACACATTGGTCATGATAGTGTGATTGGAAAGAATTGTTTGTTTGCCGCACAGGTAGGAGTGGCCGGTGCTGTAGATATTAAAGATGGCGTTATACTCTGGGGTCAGGTAGGTGTAAGTAAAACACTCACTATTGGAGAAAACGCAGTGGTGCTGGCACAAAGCGGTGTGCCCTCTTCATTAGAAGGCGGAAAAACTTATTTTGGTTACCCTGCCGAAGATGCCTCCTACAAACGCCGTGAGTTAGTTTGGATTAAGCGTATTCCTCAAATGTGGGACAAGCTTATGAACAGTAAGTAGCTGATATAATTGAAGCGAACTTTTACATGCAGCCATTTCCCTTAGATACCAAATCGATTTTTGAAAAACGAAAGCTTGTTATTGCTACCATGCACGGTAAAGAACAGGTGCTTGCTCCATTGCTTATGGAAGCATTGGATGTAGAAGTTATCCTGCCTCCCCAATTGAATACAGATGCTTTTGGCACATTTACAGGTGAGGTAGAACGAACACTGGCACCTCTTGATGCTGCTATTATCAAATGTAAAACGGCCATGCAGCAAACAGGTTGTGATATAGCTGTGGCCAATGAAGGAAGTTTTGGACCACACCCGTTTATTGGTTTTATAAGCAGTGATGAAGAACTCGTGGTTTTGGTGGATGCGAAAAATAATCTGCAAATAGCCGCAAAGGAACTCAGCACTGAAACTAATTTTGACGGGAAAAAATGTATTTCTTTTGACGAAGTAAAAATTTTTGCGGAGCAGGTACAATTTCCTTCACATGGTTTAATACTCCGAAAAAACAAAGAAGCGGCATCACCTATTATTAAAGGAATTACAGATTGGGATGTATTAGAAAAGGAGTCCCGCTCATTTATTCAAACATATGGAGCGGTATATGCAGAAACAGATATGCGTGCTCTGTATAATCCTTCCCGGCTGCAGGTGATTGAAGCAGCAGCTCAAAAACTCATTACTAAACTTTTTTCTGTGTGCAAGCACTGCCATGCACCCGGTTTTGATGTGGTAGATTTTGTAAGCGGATTGCCCTGCAGTAACTGTGGTACACCTACCCGCAGCACATTGGCACATGTGTACAGATGTACGAATTGTGGTTTTGAAGAACGAAAAAATTTTCCTTACGGAAAAGCAACCGAAGACCCCATGTACTGCGATGTATGTAATCCTTGAGAACCTTTAAACTATTCAACCTTTTCCTCCGGCCAATAATCATACGGCAGTAAATCACCCAAAATTTTCCATGCCCAGTAACCGCTGTTGATAACCTCTGTTTGATCATAAAAGAAGCCATTTTCTGTAATAACAAATCCATTTAAAAATTCAAGCGTTGAAACCTGATACTTGGAGTAAGGAGAGTATTTATTGGCAACGAGGTATTCTTTTTCCATAGAAGCTTGCTTGTAAGTAAGCCTGTATTTGCCAAACAATGAAATTTCTTTATCTACACTATCTACAAGTTTATATACTGCTGAATCATATGGTTGTTCTAATTTTTGAAAACTTAATTTACCTGTGGTACTGTCTGTAATAATTTGTTCCAGTTCATATCCATTATCTGCAAGTGTGCTGTCAAAGTAACAGCGCATGAAATGTAATCTTGATCCATAGTATGCCAGCTCACGGTTTTTTTTCCAGATGTCTTTTTGCTCTGCAGTTGAATCCAGCTCAGTAAAGAAGGCCGTGCCTGTATAGGTGCTGAACTTTGTACCATAGTCATAAACAAATGAATCCAGCCGGTATTGTATTTTATAACCCAGTGCAAAATTCATTACTATCACCGGCTCATCTGCTTTTACTTTAAGGCGATTTCTTTTTTTAGAATAGTAAAAATGAAGTGAATCGGGATTGGTGATGGTACACTGTTTGGCATTGGGTGTTGTGCCAATAAAATAATCTGTAAACTGGTTGCCATATTTTTTCCAGCCGTCTTTTACCTCAGTAGTGGCCTGTATCACCACTTCTTCCATTTTCTTTTCTTTCTTTTTTAATTTGATGATGAGTTCAGTACTGTTATCCTGTGAGGAGCTGATACGGATACTTTGTGTTTCATAACCCGTATAGCTGATAACCAAATTATGACCGCCAGCAGGCAATTCAATTCTGAAGTTTCCTTCTTTAGAAGATATCGTTCCTTTTGTTGTGTTTTCGCATTGTACGGATGCACCTTCTAATGCAGCTTGTGTGCTGTCGTCAACCACCTGACCTTTGATAACAAATGATTGGGCAGAGATGCTGATACTGATGAACAAAAGGATAATGGAGAGGATTGTTTTCATACGATTTATTTAATGGCGGAATAAAAATAACAATTTTAAGGCCAGAGCTTCTTCTTTTATGTTATTAATTCAGAATCAGGAAGAGAACATAAAGTACAAACAGTAAAATAAGCTCTGTAATTAATTGATGTCGCAGGGTTGCTTTTAAAAGCCAACGTAGAAAAAAATGAAGTACTATGAGTAGTCCTCCGGTTATCAATGCAGGTATACCGAAAAGCATGCCCCAGTCATTTGAATCCAGTATCGTACGAATGGTATAGTAAGCGCCACTGAATATTAGAATTATTCCGGAAATGAATAATGGAGATTGATACCACTTCATCAGCTTAATTTATAATATTCCATCAGCCAGTTACAGGTACGTTCAATGGTTACATCAGCCGGTGTAAATTCAAAACCGGGCAATGCCTTTTTTATTTTTTCATTGGAAAAAATAGTGGTGGCATGTGCGGTGCCTGTAGTTTCTTTTGTAAGCAAGGGTTCATCACCTGTAATCAGTGATTTGAGATGTTCCAAACGCCATACGATTTCGCCCATCCATGGTTTTGCTTCTCTGTGTGGTGGTTTTTTGCCAAATGCTGTGGCAAGTTTGGTAAGCATTTCTTTAAAAGTGAAATGCTCATTGCTTAGTAAAAATCGTTGTGCTGAAATAGTACTATCCATTAAACCCATCATTGCCCGTGCCACATCCTGTGCATCTACATAACCGGTGCTGCCGTTGGTAAACCAGGGAAATTCATTCCATGCATTTTTAAACAAAGCGGTAGAGCCTGATTCCCATGTTGATTCACCAAGTATGATGGATGGATTTACCATCACCGCATTTAATCCTTCGCCAATACCACGCCACACTTCAAGCTCTGATAAATATTTTGTTTTTCCGTAGTGCGAGTTATTTGTTTCTTCTGTCCATTTGGTTTCTTCTGTTACTTCTTCCCCTTTTCTGATGCGGCCCAGTGCTGCTACAGAACTTACATGCACCAATTTTTCTACACCATTTTCCAATGCAGCATTTACCATGTTGGCAGTGCCTTCTATATTGATGCGGTACATCTGCTCCCTTCGCTTTTTGTGATAGGAAACAATAGCGGCGCAATGATACACCTGCCTGCACGCTTTTAATTCATTAAATAAAAGTGAAGTATCCAGCACATCACCTTTTATCCATTGTATTCTTTCCTGCTCTGCTTTGGTAAGCGTAACAGGCAAATGATTTCTGTACAAAGCCTTAAGTGGTCCTTTATTTTGATCCAGTAATTGTTTAAGTAATGCTGAACCTACTAAACCGGCACCGCCTGTAACGAAAATCATTTTAATTGAATTGATAATTTATTAATTGATAAATGATAATTTAAACTGCTGTATTAAAAATTAAAATGGGAGTAAGTTCAACAGCCTAAATTATCAAATAAACAATTATCCATTAATATTTATAATACCCTTCTCCCGTTTTTCTTCCCAGTTTACCGCTCTCTACTTTTTCTTTTTGTATGATGGATGGTCTTAACCGTTCGGGTTTGCCCAGCTGCTCATATACACTGCAGCTTACTGCATAGTTTACATCATTACCTATTAAGTCCATCAATTTAAAAGGCCCCATTTTAAAACCGCTGGCTTCCATGAGGGCATCAATCGTTGCATAATCAGCCACGCCTTCTTCTGCCAGACGTAATGCTTCAATGTAGTAAGGCCGGGCTACACGGTTCACAATAAAACCGGGTGCATCTTTACACACAACAGGCATTTTATGCATCTGTTTCACCAAAGCAATTAACGCATCTACTACTGCATCATTCGTATGTTCACCTTTTACTACTTCTACCAGCTTCATAATCGTAGCCGGATTAAAAAAGTGCAAACCAGCCACCCGCTGCGGCTGCATGATCTTTTTCTGCAGTAGAGAAATGGATAGAGAAGAAGTGTTGCTCGCAAAGATGACTTCACTATGATTGATTTCAGCCAACTGATTAAAAAGTGCAATCTTGGCTTCAGCTTTTTCAACGATGGCTTCAATAATTACATCAGCCAGGCACTGATGTAAATCTGTGGTGAATATTAGGTTGCCCAGAATTTGTTGCTGCTGTGCTGCAGTTAGTTTTTGTTTTTCAACTAAGGATGCCAAATTTTTTTCAATAGCTGCTTGCGCTTTTTGCAGCACCTCTGCATTTAAATCAAACAGAATGGTATAAATGCCACACTGTGCTGCTGCCTGTGCAATACCGCTGCCCATAGTACCGGCCCCGCATATGCAAATAGATTGAACACTCATAATATTGTAATCATGCAATTGAAAAACTAATTTTACACTGTTACAAAAATACAAGGTTCATGTTGAGACTTGTTTGTTTTCTTTTTTTCTTATTGCCGGGGTATACCATGCAGGCACAGACTTTTGAATGGTGGTCACGCAATGTCAATTGGGATGGTATAAGCCCGTGGAATAAATACATTGTTTACAATGCGGCCAATCTGGGGCCTAATGCATTGCCTGTGCCCCGTTTAAGTAATGGACGTATTGATAGTCTCAACAGTGTTGCAGTAACCACCATGTATCACAGTATGAAAGGTGATCAGACTGCGAACCTTACACTGTATGGTAATTATGTACTTGTAAGTGATTTAATTTCTGTGGATGCTTTTTGGGTGCCGGTTGAAGTGTTTCATGTTACGCATCAGTTAAAAGAGCAAAGAAAAGTAGTACATCATGCTTATTATAGAAATAAAGCCATAGGCGATGTGCATATTAACTTCAATATTAACCTGCTTAATAAAATAAGAGATAAAGTGCAGCTAAGCCTACGTACCGGTTATCGGTATGCTACAAGTACGCAGTATGAAGCAGCAAGAATGACCAATGCGCCGGGTTACTATTTTGATGTAGCTGCTTCCAGAAAATTCCATGCCCATAGTAACTGGAAGTACACGGCCATGGTGGGTATGTATGTGTGGCAATTTCCCCTGGGATTGCAGGATGATGCTGTTTTGTTTGGCGCCGGTGTGGAATACAATAAGAAACAGTTTCAAGTGCAAACCCATATAACAGGATATCTTGGTTATTTCAACAATGGCGATAGGCCTATTGTATACCGCCTACGTGCAGGCAGCAACAAAAAAGGAATGAACTGGCTGGCACAGTTTCAACAGGGGTTAAATGATTTTAAATATACAACCGGTGAAATGGGCGGAAGGTGGGTGTTTTAATTACTCACTGATGGCGCAGATGAACACAGATTGATAAAGATTGCGGGGGCGAAGCCCCCGCATATTTTTTTAAAACTTTTTAGAGATTTTATTTTGTGAGCCTGATCGTATACTTGCTCAATAGAATTGCCAAACGTACAAGAGTGCGACGCAACTACAGCCACATAGTAAGAAAGACCTCTGTAACAAAAAATAACAAACAACAAATTACACGGCTCCCGTGAACTGTTTCAAAAACCGCACATCGTTTTCGCTGAAGAGACGAATGTCTTTAATACCATATTTCAACATAGCAGGGCGTTCAATACCCATGCCAAATGCAAAGCCGGTATATTTGTTACTGTCAATACCACAATTATCCAATACTTTGGGATGCACCATGCCGCAACCGAGAATCTCTAACCATCCTGTTTTTTTACAAACGCTGCAACCTTCGCCTTTGCACAGCAAACAACTGATGTCCATTTCAGCACTCGGCTCTGTAAACGGAAAATAAGAAGGACGGAAACGAACCTTTACCTCCTTGCCAAACATCTCCTGCACAAAAAAGTAAAGTGTTTGTTTGAGATCAGCAAAGCTTACATTTTCATCTACATACAAACCTTCTATCTGGTGAAAGAAACAATGGCTGCGTGCACTGATGGTTTCATTACGGTACACACGCCCCGGCGTTACAATGCGAATGGGCGGTTTGCTTGCTTCCATAGCACGTATCTGCAGGTTGCTGGTATGTGTGCGCAAGAGCCAGGCAGGATTGGTGCTGATATAAAACGTATCCTGCATATCACGTGCCGGATGATTTTCCGGTAAGTTAAGTGCGGTAAAGTTGTGCCAGTCGTCATCAATTTCAGGGCCATCAGCCACGGCAAAACCCAGCCGCTGAAAAATCTGCACCATGCGGTTGCGCATGAGTGAAATGGGATGACGGCTGCCTACAGCAATGGCATCACCGGGTAAGGTAACATCCGGAATATCACCTGCAAGGCCGTTACTTTCGCCCACACCGTTTTTCCATTCTTCATACTTGGCTTCAGCAAATTGCTTAAACTCATTGAGTGATTGACCAAATGCTTTTTTCTGTTCATTGGCCACATTTTTCATTTCTCCCATGAGTGCTTTTACCAATCCTTTGGTACCGAGAAATTTAATACGGTACTCTTCTAACGCTTTAGCATTATTAATTTGCAAGGCTTCAATTTCACTCCGCAGTTCGGCTATTTGTTGTATCACCTGTTCCATGCTGCAAAGATAGCCGATTTGGGATTGAAGATTTCAGATTTGCGATTTCGGATTTATGATATTCTCAATTCATAATAGCTGCTCAAACGCTCTTTTTAAGATGAATGAAAAACATTACCACAACTTCCTGCTTCTTACTACCTACTTCGGGCTTTCTTCCTATGTTTGCGCAAATCAAACCCATGAGTGATTCTTTGCTGATTGAAGATTTTTTAGAACCTGTTTCCATTGCGGCCGTGCTGGGCGATGAAGAGCTGAACGATATGCAGATGGGCACTAAGATTGACAGTTACTTTCATCATTTTCCTGCGCTTGATGAGGCTGAAATTGTTATCGTTGGTATTACAGAAGAGCGTGGCACCGGCAATGGTGTGCGTACCAGTGCAGCACCAGATTTGATTCGCAAACATTTTTACCGGTTGTTTAACTGGCATCCGCAACTCAGGATTGCTGATGTGGGTAATGTAAAAACAGGCGCTTCTTTAACGGATACCTATGCTGCAGCCAAAGCTGTAATTGCAGAATTGCTGAGTCATAAAAAAAGCGTCATCATCCTGGGTGGCAGTCACGACCTTACACTTTCGCAATACGGTGCTTATGCACAAAACAATCAAATTATTGAAGCCTGTTGTGTGGATGCATTTATTAATCTGGGTACAGGTACCAGCATACGCAGTGAAAATTTTTTAATGGAGATGCTCACGGGCGAACCCAACTTTATCCGTCATTACAATCATCTGGCGTTTCAAAGTTATTTTGTACACCCCAGCATGCTGCAAACAATGGATAAGCTGCGTTTTGATTGTTATCGTGTAGGTGTGGTGCGTGAAAAGTTGGAAGAGATGGAACCTGTAATCCGCAACTCACACATGATGAGTATTGATATTGCAGCCATGAGTCATGCAGCAGCGCCGGCTAACCGTACAAGTCCCAATGGTTTAACAGGTGAAGATATGTGCACACTCACCCGCTTTGCAGGAATGAGTGATCAGCTCAACAGCATTGGTGTGTATGGTTATAATGCTAAAAATGATGTGGATGAATTAACCGCCATACAAATTGCACATATGCTCTGGTATTTTGTAGATGGAACAAACAAAGCAAAGAGTGAAGCCAGTTTAACAGAGCGTCATAACTTTAATGAATACCACACACAACTGGCAGAAGTAGATACTGTTTTTTTGCAGAGCCACCGTACCGGCCGCTGGTGGATGCAGTTACCCAACCAAAAGTTTGTAGCCTGCAGCGAAAGCGATTACCGTTTGGCAGCACACAGTGAAATTCCTGAACGTTGGTTGAGGGCGCAGGAAAGGGATTAACATTCGTCAGACGCCCCGTCGGACGGAATAAAACGCTTAGCTTTTTTTAATGATGATGTTCAGAGTGGAGTACTGCTATTGGGTTGTAGCGGCGTCGAACACTTTTCTTTTACTGTTCTCATATTTAGATATGAGTTTTAAATATGAGCTCGGTTAATTTAACTAATGCTCTAACTTTTTATGATTATCATATTGTTACTACTCGCTTTGTAGTATTGCTAATACACAATATATTAGTTACTTTTCAAAAATCTTTCATTTTAAATTTCGAGTTTATGAATCGTCTATTATTTGCTGTTCTTTTAGGGCTAACTCAGTTATTTTATAGTTGCAAAAAATTTGATAATCATTTAATTAAGGATGAAAAAAAGCCAGATAAAAAGAATGTTGTATCAATTTTGAAAAATCATTTAACAACCAGTTCATTATTTACAAAAACTAAAGGCCGATTCACTCCTGATGTTTTACTCGAAAAACTTGACTTTGAGAATATTAAAATAACTGATAAGGGAAACAACAAAATTGTAATCGCAAATTTTAAAAAAACAGTAATTTCTGAATATCAAACAAATTCTAATGAAAACCTCGATTCAGTAGTTCTTTTTGGATTTAATGCTGATACAGTAATCAACTATTATATAGTCAACTATACTGGAGATAGTATAACTGAAAATAATGCTTTCAATTTTTACACTTTAAATATTATTGATGAAAATGGAAGTTATCGGTATTATAACAGTAATTCAAAATTCATGTCTACATTGGATTTTGAGAATGGCAAGTTGAAGAGTATAGGTGTATTTAGAAAAAAAATAAACAGATCATTTGACTTAAAAAATGAATCCTGTATAGATTGGTACATAGTTACTACTTTCTATGATTCAGGTGGTAATATTACAGCCCAATATGAAACTTATATCGGAACGACTTGTGATGGGAACTGTACTCCATCAGACCCTTATTTAGAATCTTTAGAGTGCGCATCAGGAGGTAGTGGCGGCGGCAGTGGGGAAAACCCGCCTTCAGACCCAAACGCACCGGGGGACAAACTCTGTAACACTTCATTTCAATTCAAAGCTGGGACTCAAGACTCCTTTTGGGAGACAAACATGAGGGGGCTTAGGTTTGAAAATGGTCAAACAACAAATGATTTTGACGCTTATTTCTTTTTGGCTAATGGAATTTTAGATGCTAATTTTCGAACGACTTCTCCTAACTCAGCACTTGGAATATCAGCCTATCAAGCATTGCAAGAAATACCTATGTTAAGTGGATTGCTCGGCACTCATATTCACTCTCAAGTTTCTCCATCAGACGGAAAAATTTATTGGTATTTTGATCATTATGCCGTTCAAACTATTTCATCTTGGGCTTCAAACTTTGCGTCTGCCACGGTTATTTTAGAAGTTCCTGGGGCAGCAAATCCTGCAAATATGATCGCAAGAACAGAATGGCGAAATAGAACTGAGGCATTGCTTAAAGCTGTTGTACCTGGATCAAGAGTAAGTTTTAATACTAATTCAACAACACAAAATTCAATTGCTTGGTATGGCACAAATTGTAATTGATAGCCTTTATAAGTACATTATTTATAGTTTTGGTTCTCCTAATACGACTATAGAATATTCGAATGTTTTTAAGGGGTTGATATTAAAAAACAACCTTGAATCCTTAAAAATAAGACCTCATTTGAATCATGCTCATACAAAGTGGAGTAGTTTAATAAATCAAATAAGTAAAAAATTACCTGTTTCTGTAAAACTTAGAGATTCAGGTCATAGGAGATCAGTTAATTATAGCTTTGAATTATCCATTTCAGTAAACGAGCAATCTGATGGTTTATTTTTTCATTTAAATCCGTTTTCAAACTTATATGGCTATATTTTTTGTTCCTATTCAGTTGAAGCAAGTATCCCCTTAGTTACTGATAATAATTTTGAGCGAGTTGATCTTTCTTATTTTCCTTTTTGCAAAAGTCATCTACAATATGTAATTGAACTAGAACTATTAATTAAGGAGACGTTTTTGAATTATAAGCGTCTTGATCCTTTTTTCGCTATCACTCCAATACGAAGAGTTGAGTTTATAGGAGAAAATTTTGTTGAAACCTATGATAATATTGATTTGTATCAATCATTGTTATGTCAAAGTCCAGAAAACATTTTTTGATTTCATAAAATTTATACTTTGAAGCCACACTCCTTCATACATGCTATATTAACCTGGTGATAGAGCCAATTTGCGAAAACATATTTAACTAAGTTTACAGATTTGTTTTAAAAACATGTTTAAGAAGCCTTGCTTCTATTAGCTCTCGGGCTTATTCTTTTTTTCAAATTTAAATCTTGTTTGAATACAAAGTATTTGTTATTTCTTATTAAAAGCTCTATTCAAACATCTCCTCCGCCACTTTCACACTCTCCGGCTTACCCACATCCACCCATTGATCACCGCTGTGGTCATAACCAAGGATGAGATGGTCTTTGCATAAATCAAGATATGGTTCTGTTAGTGAAAATTTTCCCTGCTGACGAATGAGTGAAAAAATGGTTGGCTCAAACACTACCACACAACTATACGCTTTTTCTACAAGATGCTTTTCTGTTCCTTCCTCTTGAGGGAAGGTTAGGAAGGGGCCCTTTGTTTCACCGGTGGTATTATTTCTCCATCCGCACAAACGGTTCTGTTCATCAAATAAAAAATTACGGGAGGTTTTACGGTTGGTTACTCCAAATGAAATAAGTGGTTTATGCTGTGTATGATACACCAGCAGTTTGTTCAGATCCAGATTGGTAAGAATGTCAACATTAATCGTTACAAAGGGTTCATCACCTTCCAGCAGGTGACGGGCTTTAAGCAAGCCGCCGCCTGTTTCCAATACCGCATCACGTTCATCACTGATCATTACTTTACTGCCCCAGCCCTTATTTTGTTCAACTGCTTCAATAATCTGATCCGCAAAATGATGCACATTCACCACCACATCTGTAATGCCGTATTGCTGCAGGTATTCAATATTGCGTTGCAGTAAACTTTTACCGTTTACTAATGCCAGTGCTTTCGGATGTTGATCCGTCCATGGTTTAAAGCGGGTACCGAGACCGGCAGAGAAAATCATAGCCCGAAGCCCCCTCCGCCCCCTGAAGGGGGAACCGGTAGCAGTATCAATATTATCAACCATTATTATAATTCAAAATTTATTAGTTCTTGATTTCATCGGACTGTATAAAAGCCCCCCTTTAGGGGATGGGGGCATTATTCCAGTTCTTCGCATCCTGTACCAGATGCCTGAGTTCAATCTTTACACCATACTTGTTACGAACATGACGGGCAAGTGCATCTGCTGCATACACACTCCGGTGCTGGCCACCTGTGCATCCGAAACTGATTTGCAGGCTTTCAAAACCACGGTTCATATAATCCTCCACACTAATATCAACAATATTATAAATGTTGTTGAGGAAGGCCGGCATCCTGGTGTTTTGCTCTAAGAAATCTTTTACTTCTTTATCTCTGCCCGTTAACTGTTTGTATGCTTCAAACCGGCCCGGGTTTAAAATGCCACGGCAATCAAACACAAAACCACCACCATTGTCACTCTCATCTTTGGGAATGCCGGTTGTTTTATAAGAAAAACTATTGATCTGCACCAGCAGTTTGGTTTCGTCCGTTGCTTTGGGTGGTTCAAAGCGGTGAATCACTTCATCTTCTACAACCAATGCCAGTAACCGTTCAAACTCAGGTACACTCAAACCAATATGTTTATTATTTAAAAACCAACGCAGGTTTCTTAATGCCAGCGGAATACTTGTTAAGAAATGGGCTTTGCGTTCAAACAGTCCACGGAATCCATAAGCACCTAGTACCTGCAACAAACGTATCAACACGTAGCCGTTGTATTGACTGGTGAACCTGGTTCTGTCAACTTTTGATTGTAACACTGCTTCTACCTGGTCCATATAAAATTCAAGCAGCGAATTTTTCCATTCTTCCGGCAGTTCTGCTTTGGCCTGCCATAATAAAGAAGCCACATCATATTGCACAGCGCCTTTCATGCCGCCCTGGTAATCGATGAAATGAACTCTTCCATCTCTTACCATTACGTTGCGGCTTTGGAAATCACGGAACATAAAATATTTATAATCTACTCTGGCTAAGTAAATGCTCAGTACTTCAAAATCATCCACGAGCTTCTCTTTATCGTACGGAATTTTTAATGCATCTAAGAAATAGTATTTGAAGTACAACAGATCTGCAAGGATAGCCTGTTTACCAAACTCCTGCGACGTGATGCACCATTCATAGTTAAAATTCTCATGCCCTTTTATCTGCAGATGTGCCAACTGCTGCAGGCTTTGCTGAAATAAACCGTACACATGGTCATTATGTCCATGTTTTTCCAGTTCATTGAGCAGGGACACATCACCAAAATCTTCCTGCAGGTAGATGCTTTCATCCGCACTCACCGCAAAAATTTCAGGAACGGGGCAATTGCTTTTTTTAAAATGCGTACTGAACCGGAGAAAGGTTTGATTTTCTTTGATGTTTTTATTGGAAGTTGCAATACAGGTTTGCACGCCTTCCACACGATAATAAATGCGGTCGCTGCCGCTTTGCGGAATTTTAGAAATGGAAACAGGCTCGCTGCCAAATTTGGTTTGGTATAGTTGAGAAATCTGTTCGTTTACGGGTTGCATAACTTCAAAGGAACGAAAAAATATGATTGTAATCCGGATGTTGTGGCTGCAGCAGTTTCAGGTTGTTGATCTAAAATGTTTGAAGAACGGATTTTCTGTTTAAATTAGTATAAACTATCACTCATGACCCCCTTAAAACAACTGCTTACAACAGCTTTGCTGTTGTTATTTATCCCTGTATTTGCACAAAAACAAACCATCACCGGAAAAGTGACCGATAAAAATGGTAATCCGCTTCCGGATGTTACTGTTGTAGTAAAATCTTCTTCAACCGGAACCTCCACTGATAAGGATGGAAATTTTTCTATCGCTGCCACATCAACTGATGTATTGGTATTCAGCATTGTTGGTTATACAACCATTGAACAAAGAGTTGGCTCCCGCACTTCTTTCACCATTAGTATGGAAAGTGCAAATGCCAATCTTGGTGAAGTGGTACTGATAGGTACTCGCCGGCTTGGTAGAGTAAAAACAGAAACACCCGTTCCGGTGGATGTAGTGAATGTTGGCCAGGCTTCTTTACCAACAGCAAGGATGGATGTTACTTCCATTCTCAATTATGCAGCACCGTCGTTCAACTACAACAAACAAAGTGGTAGTGATGGCGCTGATCATATTGACCTGGCCACACTCCGTGGTTTGGGGCCTGATCAAACATTGGTGCTCATCAACGGAAAGCGTCGTCATCAAACAGCCTTTGTTGCTGTATTTGGTACGAGAGGTCGTGGTAATTCAGGAACTGATCTGAGTGCCATTCCCGTAGGTGCTATTGACCGGATAGAAGTATTACGTGATGGCGCCAGCGCTCAATATGGTTCTGACGCTATTGCGGGAGTGATCAACATCATCTTAAAAGAAAATACCGGAAAGTTCAGCGGTAATATTGGATACAGCGGTTATTATGATCCTAAATTCAATCCGCATTTCAAGAAAGGCTATAACCTGTATGTGCATGATGGTGCGGTAGATGGTAGTGCGTTTACCTTCAACGGTAACTATGGATTCAAACTGGGTAAAAGTGGTTTTCTTAATGTAACGGGTAATTTTCTGTCGCAGGGTAAAACCTACCGCCAGGCATTGGATACAAACAGCAACAGCGAAGATTTTATGTATACCAATATTTACCGCCGTGCACATGGTGATGGTTCACTAACTGCAGGTGGTGTTTTTTTCAATGCTGAAGTGCCAATGAAAGGACAAACAAAGTTTTATGCCTTTGGCGGCTATAATGGGAAAAAATCAGATGCCTTTGCCTTTACCCGCAACTGGAGTGCAAGACCTGAGCGTTTCCCTACTGATAATAACTGGAACCTGATCTATGTTCCTTCTATTATGAACGTAACGGCTGACGATACCAGTTACAATCCGCACATTCAAACAGAAGTAGGTGACCTTTCTTTTGCTGCCGGTTTAAAAGGTGTATTTAAAAACGGTATGAGCTGGGATGTAAGTAATACATTGGGCCGTAATAATTTTCACTTCTTTGGCGATAAAACATTCAATGCCTCTTTAGGTGCCAATAAAACAAACTTTGATGATGGTGGTTTCAACTTTTTACAAAACACCATCAATGCCAACTTCAGTAAAGAGCTGAGCCGTAAAACAAATCTTGCCTTTGGTGCAGAGTACAGGTATGAACGTTATAAACTGTATGCAGGAGAAGAAGCATCTTACAGAAATTTCAATGCTAATAAATACAGTGCGTTTTATGACAAGTATGTTGCAGGTGGTGCGCAGGGCTTTCCCGGTTATCAGCCTGCAGATGCTGTAACAGCCAATCGTTCAGTACTGGGTGCTTATGGTGATATGGAGTTTGATATTTCAAAACTATTTTTATTAAACATCGCAGCCCGTTTTGAAAACTACAGTGATTTTGGTTTTACACATAACTATAAAGTGGCAGCCCGTTTAAAAGCAACTTCGAACTTTAATATCCGTGGATCATTCAGTACCGGCTTTCGTGCACCTTCTCTGCAGCAAATGAATTTCAGCTCTACCTTCACTACGGTACAGGGTGGCAATATTGCTGAAGTAAAGATTGCGCCTAACTACAGTGATCTGGCTAAGCTGGCCGGCATCCCTGATCTTACTCAGGAAAAAAGTATCAATGGAAGTTTAGGCTTTACGTGGAGACCCATTCCTGAATTGAATATTACCGTTGATGGTTACATTGTAAAAGTAAAAGACCGTGTGGTTCTCTCCGGTCAGTTTGATGCAGCGGATCCCAATCTTGATGCGGCACTTGCAGCCCGTTTACAGGCATTGAATGTGAGTTATGCCCAGTTCTTTGCCAATGCAGTTAATACCACCAATCAGGGTATTGATGTGGTGATTGATTATAATAAACGCTGGGGTAAAAACAGTTTCCGTGCATTATTCACCGGTAACTTTCAGGACATGACCATTGACAAAATCAATGTGCCTTCCAAACTCAGTGGTTCTGCTTTTTTACGTTCAACATTCCTGAGTGAGCGGGAACAGAAATTTATACTCGCCTCTGCACCTCCCACCAAGTTTGCTTTCAACTTTGAATACGGTTGCAATAATCTTACCATCGGTACACGCTTTACTTACTTTGGCAAAATTGTATTGCTGGGTTATGGCGAAGATGGATTGGGAATTAATCCTCAGGTACCTACAGATGCAGATCCTAATAAATATGTACCCGATCAATACAACTACAGCGGCAAACTTGTAACAGATCTCTATTTTGGATATAAGTTTAATTCTAAACTGAGTTTCTTTACAGGAGTAGATAATTTGCTGAACGTGCATCCTGATCTGGGTGTTGCACCCGGCGCCAAAGGATGGGCGTTTAACAATGAAACCGGCGGGCCCTGGGATGCCGTGCAAATGGGTGGCAATGGTATGCGTTTCTTTGTGCGTCTCGGTTTTAATTTTTGATTGATTTATAAATTGGATGAAGGCGGTGAAACAACACCGCCTTTTTTTATTGCACAAGACAGTATCTTTAAGTATGCGTCGCTTTCTTCAACAACTGTTAACCAAACCAACACTGTGGCTGGCTAAAAAATTTTCCAGCAATCCGGATATCGATCGTGTTCATCAGGCTCTTTCTAAATTGTTTGAAGCCATTATGAATGGTGATACCAAAAAAGGACCTCTTTTGCCGCTGGATATACAGACAGGCCGGTATATCATTTTCAGCGATCAGCATAAAGGAGCAAAAGATGGCAGTGATGATTTCAGGAATGCAGAAACAAATTATATCCATGCATTACATCATTATCATAAAGAAGGGTTTCATTTGATTGCTTTAGGAGATTGTGAAGAACTCTGGGAGAATTTAATCTGGAGTGTGATGAGTAATAATAAACCAAGTGAAGAAGCAGAACGACTCTTTGTAAAAGAGCAGCGGTTTACAAAGGTGTATGGCAATCATGATCTGTTCTGGAATAATGATCCGTTTGCATCCTTTTATTTAAAAAGTATGTACGGCGAAAGTATTCCTGTGTATGAAGGTGTTGTGCTGCAAACAAATTATGAAGGAAAAAATACCAACCTCTTTCTTACACACGGGCACCAGGGCGACGGGCAAAGTGATGGTAATCCGCTGAGTGCCTGGTTTGTGAGCCGTGTGTGGGCACCCTTTCAAAGTTTTCTCAACATCAACCCCAATACACCTGCTTATCAAAAAGAAATGAAAACTACCCATAACCGTTTTATGTATGAATGGAGCAGGCAGCAAAATAATCCGGTGCTCATTACAGGGCATACGCATCAGCCCGTATTTGCTTCTCTTACCCATCTTGAACGTTTGTATAAGCAACTGATATCAGCTGAAAAAGAAAATAATGTTGCAGCCATTCAACAACTCAAGCTGGCCATACAATTCAGGAGACAGGAGTATGATTATGTAGCGGCCAATTATATGAAAATGAAACCGTATTACTTTAACACAGGCTGCTGCTGTTTCAGTGATGGAGATATTACCGGCATTGAAATTGCAGATGGAATGATTCGATTGATAAAGTGGAAACAACAGCAAAGCACACCCGGACGAATGGTATTGGAAGAAATGAGTTTGGAAAAATTGTTGTTGTTTGAGGGAGTCTAATTCTGATAAATTGTAATCCGCTTTTTTTAAAATTATAATTCAGCATATTTATTCTGTTTATTTCAATAGTAGAAGAAATTTTTATAAGAAAAGAAGCCGCATTAATTGCGGCTTCTTTTCTTATTTTCTCCACTCATTATTTTTTTGATTTACATCCGGTAATTTTTTTTCCGGGTCAACAATCACTTCTTTAATATCATCCTTTGTTTTTACAGGGAAAGACCAAGTATCGCCACGTTGCCAAATTTCAACCGGTAGTTTCATCACTATCACTTCATCTTTTACTGTTGTAATTTTTACTGTTACAGGTAAAGGCATTTGCTCCTGCAGCTGCAGTGTAATAAGCGGTATGCTGTTACCATCTCTTCTTACATTGCCTACTTCTTTTACACTTACATCAAACTTCCAGTCATTTAATACCCAGCCTCTCCAGTACCAGCTTAAATCTTCACCCGCTACATTTTCTATGGTATGGAAAAAGTCCCACGGCGTGGGATGTTTAAATGCCCAGCGGTTTACATATTCCTTCAATGCCGCATCAAAACGTTCTGCGCCCAGCACTTCATTACGCAACACATAAAGCATCATGCCGGGTTTAAAGTAAGCAGCTACACCAAGGTTGTTTTGTTGAATTACTTCAGGTGTGTTGAGCAGTCCGTCCATCTTATCATTAAAAACCCATGCTGCCATACCGTTTACATCAGGTCGCTCTGCATATTCACCATTATTAAATGCATCGCTTGAAAGTATATTGATGAATGTATTAAAACCTTCATCCATCCATGCATACTTGCGTTCATTGCTTCCCACAATCATGGGAAACCACGTGTGTCCAAACTCATGATCTGTAACACCCCATAAACCGGCACCCATTGACTGAGAACTGCAAAATACAATACCGGGATATTCCATACCGCCTACAACACCGGCTACGTTTGTTGCTACCGGGTAAGGAAACTCAAACAAATAGTTACTGTAAAATTCAATACTTGCTTTTGTGTATTCAGTAGAACGGCGCCAGTCATTGCCGTCTTTTTGATTTGCACTTTCCTTGGCATACACACTTACTGCCATTCCTTTTTTGCCACTTGGTAAATTGATGCGTGCGGCATCCATGATAAATGCAGTGCTGGCAGCCCATGCCACATCACGTGTATTTTCACATTTAAACTTCCATGTTGTTGTTAATGCAGAAGGACGGGAAGATGCTTTGTTTACTTCATCAGCCGTGCGTATCATCACTGTTTTATCACTGTTACCTGCTTCAGCCCAGCGTTTGATTTGTTCTGCTGTAAAACAATCTTGTGGATTTTGTAATGCACCACTGCCCACAACAATCATATTAGATGGTGCTGTAATGTTGAACTCTATATCACCATATTCTAAGTAAAACTCTCCGGCACCTAAGTAAGGATTGGTATTCCAGCCCAGCACATCATCATACACACATACACGTGGAAACCATTGCGCTACTTCATACACCCATCCGTCTTTTTGTTTCAATCGTCCCATACGGTCTGTACCGTATTGTGGAATGGTAAACTCATAATCAATGCTAAGTTTTAACGAAGCACCTTCATTCTTTAAAACATCAGGAAGCCACACCTGCATACGGGTATCGGTAATGGAATATTTGGGTGATATGGTTTTGCCGTTCATATCCAGCTTTATGGATTTGATGCTATATCCATCCGTGTATTGAGCATTGGCCCATCTGCCACCTTGCGTGGTAGTGGTGGCGCTTCCTCTGGAGTCTTCTTTATAAATATTCTGATCAAGCTGCAGCCATAAAAATTTCAAAGCATCTGTACTGTTATTGCTGTAGTGCAAGGTTACATTGCCACTCACACTATGATTATCCGGATTGATGGTGGCATTGATTTGATAGTTGGCTTTGTTTTGCCAATACTTAGGCCCGGGTTCACCGCTGGCACTGCGAAATACTGTGCCGTTTGATGGATAAAAAAATGGATGAAAAGCTTCACGATGATTGTATTTGCTTTGTGCAAACGAGATTGTTGCAGATACAATAGCAACAATGAACAAAAATGGTTTCTTCATTACAGTGGTTTAATTAGAGCAATAAAGAAACGAAGATTGTTTGAAACACGAATAAGGATTTTGAAAAAGACAGGTTAAAGTTGGTATGAGCGCTGACCGTTCATTTAATCAATGATTCATCATCATTTTTACATGTCAACTGCATCATAAACAGTTACTTTACTCCATAGGTGCGAACACTCTTCAATAAACTTTAAATGAATTGGATCCGTTTGATATTGCTCCTCATCTGCTGCATTGGCAAACTGCGTAAACCAGGAAACGGCGTAGCTGCTTTCAATTACATCACGGCGGGTAGCCGCTGGTTTACCAATGTGAAATTGCTGAATGGTTTTTACGGTTGAAAGTTTCTTTAATCCGGCAACGAGTTGTTCCAGATCAGCTTTGCTATCCGGATTCTTGAGCCAGAAATAGACATGATGGATAAAACAGTTTTTCAGTTCCTTCTTTGATGAGGGTTGTTGAAACGAAGAAAATCCGATAATAGCTGCGGAAGCAGTGGATAATTTGGTGAGGAATGATTTGCGTTGCATGGCATGTATTTGAAGTATCAATTTACATCTAATATCAAAACAAACTCCCCTGCTGCCCCGGTCTTCTGAATTTTGTTCTGTCCAAACTCCATTCCTCTGCATTCATGCCATACAACTTGCCGTACTTTTTATATTGCTGTGCCACCAGTTGTGCAACAGGTCCTTCGCCACGCATGCGCACACCCCAGCGGGTATCATTTACTTTGCCGTCATGACTGTGTTCAATATGATGCCATACTTTATCAGCCCGGTCAGGAAAATTTTTGTACAACCAATCATGAAATAAAAACTTGATGGCGCCATTCAATCGTATAAATGTATACGCAGTAAACGTAGCGCCATTATCCCGTGCAGCTTTCATGATGCGTTGCATTTCGTGGTCGTTGAGTCCTGGAATCATCGGCCCCATCATAATACCCATACGTACACCGGCACTGCTCAATTCATTAATGACTTTTAATTTTTGTTTGGCCGTTACCGTGCGTGGTTCCATCACTCTTCGCAACTCTTCATTGAACGAAGTGATGGAAACCATGGCTGATACAATATTTTTCTTTCCCATTTCCTGCAACACATCTTTGTCTTTAAGGATCCATGCATTCTTGGTGAGGATGCCAACCGGTTGATTAAATTCATTACACACTTCCAGCAATCCTCTTGTTAAACGAAACTGTTGTTCGGCAGGTTGATAACAATCCGTATTGCCGCTGAGCATGATGGGTGTGGCATCCCACTTGGGATGCATTAAAAATTTGCGCAGCAGTTGCGGTGCATTTTTCTTCACCAATATTTTTTGTTCAAAGTCCATACCTGCACTGTAGCCCCAGTACTCGTGTACATTGCGTGCATAACAGTAAATACATCCGTGCTCACAACCTGCATAGGGATTCATGCTGTAGCTCATACCTACATCCGGACTTTCCACTTTATTCACAATTGTTTTTGAAACAGTTTCAATGTATTGTGTGGGTAATGATTTTTCTTCCCAATCATCAATGGCCTCAATATGTTCTTTTGTTGTTTCATCATTTAAAAATTTGTTTTTGGTGTTGAACTGTGCACCACGGCCTGCATGATAGGGTTGTGATGCATCTGTTTCTTTTGGTTTTACTTTATAATGGTCTTGTTGTAGTTGTTTTGACATGATACTTTCGTTTTTACTTACTACATAAATTTTGCCACAGAATATACTGAAGTACAGATGGGTTGCGGCGGCGAAGCCGCCGCAATATTTTTTTCATTGGTTAACTGAATTAATTTTGTGATGATGATTTTAGTAAATGTTGAATAGAATTACCGAACGTACCACCGCCGAAACGGGGTGCTGCAAAAAAGCTGAATAGAATTGATGCAGCACAAGTGAGTGACACAACAGAAGCTTAATAGCAGCATATAACCCTGCTACATAAAATCTTCTTTCTTTCTTTTCCTCTTTAAACTTTTATCCAAACAACTCGCCCTGTTTTGTTGTAACTGCTAAATTCTGAAACTCCAGTCGCTGTACAATTTGATATTTCGCTTCACCAACCGGTCTTTTTAAGAGCAACATACCATCTGCAATAAACCGTGCGGTAAAATGTTTGTGGCTGTACTCCAGCCATCCTTTTTCATATTGCCAGGGCTGCAGTTTTCTGGCAATGGGTATATGCGGTTCTAAAATAAAATGCGGCTTGTTCTCATCATTCAGTTTCATTAAACGCTGTGCTTCTGTACGAATGGTTTTTACCAATGATTGCACAGGCAGTTTACTCAGCACATTCATATAAATCGTGTGTGACGGAAAACTTCCATAATCTTTCAATTCCACTTTTATCGGGTGAAAACCCATGGCCACCATTTTCAAACGATTGAGCAGGCGTTCTTCCATTAATTCATACTGCAGAAAGTTAACCAGCGTAATATGTGGCTTGCTCCACCGTGCATTATCTGACTTGTATTTTTCGGCAAAGGTTTCTTTCTCTTTTAAAATACGGTTCCATAATTCTTCATGCGGACTTAATACGAGCAAGTACTCATAAATTCTGTAACCGGGAATGGTGGCGGTAGTGATTGATTGTAGTTGCATAAAATTTATTTTTATTTTTTTTATCAAGGTTTGTACTGCTATCGGGCTGATGTTGCGACGCTCCGTTCATAGTTCAGTAATTCTGTGCATCTGTTACACAGTTCATCTGTTGTATAATCAATGAATGATGTACATGATTCATCTGTTGAACAATCATTGAAGCATGCATCAAATTGTTTGTAAGCAGTACCGGGGTTGAAGAAGTATCTTAAAAAAAATATCGGGAAGTTTGCTGTACGAATATACTAAAAGTTTTAGTTTTACAAAACTTTCTTACAAACCCATCAAACTTATTTTTTCATGGCCTTGTGCCACTAAATTTTTCATTATGGATGGGGAAGAATTCTTTGGAGCTGCTTACCGAGGCAGCAAACAGTTTACACAACAGGAAGTAAAAACCGCCAATGCTACAGGTTTTGGCGCCGCTGCAGATGATTATATGGAGCGGGGTATTGATTTAAATGAACAGCTCATTAAAAACAAACCGGCTACGTTTTTCTTTCGTATGAAAGGCGATGCTATGACGGAGGCCGGCATTTTTGACGGTGATATTTTAATTGTAGACCGGTCGCTCAAATTGCAAAACGGAAAAGTTGTGGTAGCCGTATTGAATGGTGAGTTATTGGTTCGGCAGTTTCATAAAAATTTTTCTTCTGCCTTTTTAATTGCTGAAAACCAGCGCTACAAAAATATTAATGTAGCAGAGTTTAATGATTTCAGGATATGGGGTATGGTGGTGCACTCAATTCATTCATTTGAATAATGATGGTATGAAGGCGATAGTTGACTGCAATAATTTCTACTGCTCCTGTGAGCGTTTATTCAAACCGCATTTGGATAATAGACCCGTTGTTGTGCTGAGCAATAACGATGGTTGTATTATTTCCCGGAGCGATGAAGCAAAAGTATTAGGTGTGGAAATGGCCGGCCCTTACTTTAAAGCCAAACCATTGATTCAAAAGCATAATGTAGCGGTGTTTTCAAGCAACTATAATCTGTATGGCGATATAAGCTTTCGGGTAATGGAAACATTACGCACCCTTGTTGGCCCACAACAGGTAGAAGTATATTCAGTAGATGAAGCATTTCTGGACCTGAGTATTTTCCCGGGGGAAGAATTACAGTCGCTTGCCGTGCAGATAAGGGAAAGAGTAGAACAGTGGACAGGCATTAAAGTATCAGTAGGAGTAGCGCCCACCAAAGTATTATCTAAAGTTGCCAACCGGCTGGCCAAAAAAAATAAACAAAAAACCAATTGCGTAGTGGTGCTGGATACAGAGGAGAAAATTCATACCGCACTTGCACATACAGCAGTAGATGATGTATGGGGTATTGGTGGTCGTTATGCACACAAGCTCAAAGAGCAATGGTTTATTTATGATGCATTGGAGTTAAGTAAAATGAGTGAAGAGTTTGCCCGTACGCACCTGGGTGGTGTAGTGGGTGCAAGACTTATCCGTGAGTTAAACGGTATTCCCTCACGGGAAATGGAAGATGAGCTGGTAACTAAAAAAATGATTGCCACCACCCGCATGTTTGGCAGTGCTGTCAATAACATCCATGATATTAAAGAGGCCGTTGCTACCTATACTTCAAGAGCTGCTGAAAAATTGCGGAGACAACAAAGCGCTGCAGGCATCATCAGTGTGTTTGTGGTAACAAAAGAGGAGAACCATAACGCAAGCTTTCATCATGGCGTTACGCACAGCAGGTATGCTACATTACCTGCTGCTACTTCGCTTACCAATGAATTAATTAAACAGGCAGTATCATTGGTTGACCAGTTATTTCAACCGGGAACGGTTTATAAAAAAGCGGGTGTGATGTTAAGCGGATTGGTACCGGACACTTCGATACAGGGAAATCTGTTTGCAGCTCCCGCCAATAATTGCGGCCGTAAACTGATGGCGATGATTGATAATGTCAACTTCAGTCAGCGGAATGATGTGTTGAAATTTGCTGCCAGCGGTACTTCACGTGACTGGAAGATGCGGCAGGAATTACGCAGTCCAAGGTATACAACCCGGTGGGAGGAATTGTTTGTTGTAAAATAATGAACCATGCACAATCCATTTGCATTATTAACGGTTGAACTCATGGAAGCCATGCTCAAAGAACCCAAACTCTTTGTAAGAGAGCATTACATGCGGGCAAAAGATGATGAAAAGGCTTTCATCCCAATTTTATTCACTTATTATAATAAAGAACGGGATATGGAACGGCATCGTGCCGATTATCATTATGCACAGTTGAAAAAAGATAACTATGCATTTTTGTATGATAGTGAAAACCCGGAACATAAAGAGCGGTTGTTAAAAGCCGCTGCTCAACCATTGCCCTATCAATGCTATGTGAATTTATTGCTGAAAAAATGGAGCCCGCCATTACTATTAAGACGACAATTGAATAAGTATATGCTTCAAAATTTTAAAGATTGGAACAATCATAAAACAAACATTCAATTAAAAGACCGTTTTGGAAAATTGTTCCTGATTGCAAGTTGGGAGTTGAACAGAGTTGAAATACCTTTAGAGGAAATTGAAAATTCTGCGCCATGTGTTACGACATGAGTTACTTCTCTTCCATTAAACTCATCACTGAATTTATTCAAATAGATGAAATTCCCGAATTTGATTTCGCCCCCACCTATCACCAGGTAGCACAAGGCTGGCATCCGTTTCCGATAGTGATTTTTGAAGATGGAAAAGTAAAGCTCAAATACTTTGAATGGGGATTGATTGCTGATTATATGAATACACCAGACAAGATCAAGCAATACCGCAGCAGCATGGCCAATGCACGCAGTGAAAAAATACTGGATGATAAACGCAGTGTGTGGCATCGCCTGCGCAAACAACGATGTCTTGTATTTACAACCGGCTTTTTTGAACATCGTGAAGTGGGGTGGAAGAAAAAACTGCCGTACTTCATTAAAGTAAAAAATACAGAAGTATTCTGTTTTGCCGGTTTGTACAATTATTCACCGTTACCTGATAAAGAAACAGGTGAACTGATTGGCACATTCACCATTATTACAAGACCAGCCAATGCACTTATGAAAAAAATTCATAACCACGGGCCCAACAGTGAGCGTATGCCGCTTATACTCACTAAAGAATTGGCACAGCAATGGCTACATCCGCAGTTAACAGATGAACAGATGAGAAGCCTCCTTACATTTGAATTTCCTGAAACGGAAATGGAAGCATGGCCTGTAAATACCATTCGCACAAGAAAAGCGGATGATTTGCAGGTGATTCAGCCATTACCTGAAGAATCTGTTCCGGAATTATAAATCCTGCAGCAAATGTGCAATCAAAGCCGTCCAGCCGGTTTGATGTGATGCTCCCAAACCTTTACCACTATCCCCATGAAAATATTCATAGAAAGAAACAAGATGACGGTTTTCTTTTTGCTTGTAAAACCAGTTGTATTTTTCATAACATCGGCGTTCATCCAGTTCATCTAAGTAAAACAAATCAAACACACGCTTTGTAAGTTGCTTTGCAATCTGTTCAAGATTTAAAATATTACCCGAGCCTTTGGGATATTCTACCTGTAAACCATCACCATAAAACTTTCCAAAACGGCGAATAGATTGAATGATTAAGAAGTTCAACGGCATCCAAACCGGCCCACGCCAGTTACTGTTACCTCCAAACATATCACTGGTACTGTCGCCGGGGTCATATTTAATAGAATAAATATGCCCTTCAATTTCAACAGAGTATGGATTGCTTTCATGATATTTTGATAATGCACGGATACCGCCTTCAGATAAAAATTCGTTTTCGTCCAGTAATCGTTTCAAAATAGCAATCAATTTTTCTTTTGGAACAATGGATAACAGAATTTCATCACTGTCGCTCCGCTCTTCATTGGGCCAGTAACGGCCGTTGCTCTTACGGTAATTTTCAAACCAGTTAATTCGTTTATTAAAATCTTTTAGTCTGCCCAATACATTTTTTTTGATGGTAGATACTGCGTATAAACTTGTTAACCCTACAGCAGATTGAATGCGGAGCGGAATGTGTGTGCCATCGTGCAGGCAAAGCACATCATAGTAAAACTTATCTTCTTCATTCCAGGTATGCTGCTCATTCAATGCTTCTGCAATTAAAATAAAATGCTCAAAAAAACGGGTGGCAGTATCTTCAAACGACTCATCATGCACTGCAATTTCAAGAGCGATGTCCATCATATTAAGTGCATACATTCCCATCCATGATGTACCATCGGCCTGTTCCAGATCATGATTGCCGGGAATATGATGGCTTCGGTTGAAAACTCCAATATTATCCAGGCCTAGAAATCCTCCCTGGAATAAGTTGTTTCCGTTTTCATCTTTTCGATTAATCCACCATGTGAAGTTGATAAGCAGTTTCTGGAAAATACGTTTCAGAAACGCAACATCTCCATTACCTGTTTGTTTTTTTTCTATTTGATAAACATACCATGCCGCCATTGCATGTACCGGAGGATTTACATCACCAAAATTCCATTCGTAGGCAGGAAGCTGCCCGTCAGGTTTCATATACCACTCACGCATTATCAAAAGCAGTTGATGTTTTGCAAATACGGGGTCTAAAGATGCCATACCTATACAGTGAAAAGCTAAATCCCATGCAGCATACCAGGGGTACTCCCACTTATCAGGCATCAGAATAATATCTGCATTTTTTAAATGCTTCCAGTCGTGATTGCGGCCAAACTTTTTACCGTCATTTACAGGAGTAATTCCATCACTTGCAGTCAACCATTTCTCCACATCAAAACCATAATATTGTTTACTCCACAACAAGCCCGCATAAGCCTGGCGTGAAATATTCTTTTGTTCGGCAGTAAGATGCTGCGGTATCACAGCATTATAAAATTCATCAGCTTCCTGCTTTCTTTGTTTAAAAATCGTTTCAATACCTTCAGGAAAAGGATTATCGATAGAAGCGTTTACTAAACGGCAATACACTGTTTTTGCTTCATGGGCTTTAAAGTGCATTTGATAAACGGGCGAACATTTGGTACCTTTTTTTTTCTCCCTTAGTTTTTTTAAGTTGGAATTATGAATAATGGCATCATGAAACGCATCCTTTACAAATATGGATGTATTAGGGGTTCCGTTTAATTTTTGTGTGTTGGTTTCATTTTCAGTAAACAGCAAATCATCAGCATCGGAAAAATAAAAATAGTAATCCCCAAGCCTGTGGTGCCATGTATGTAATGTATTTTTGTTTACAAATTCAATAAAAGGTTTTGTTTCAATTTTATTATTGGTCCACCGGTTCATGAACCAAAGTGTAGGTAAAAGGGTAAGATCAGCAGCACGGTGGTATCGGTTGGTTATTTCAATTTTTATTACAATATCATTAGCGTTGTATTTGGCATAAGACACATGTATATCAAAATAGTGATGATTTTTAAAAACAGGTGTATCTAAAATTTCATATTCAGGATCTTCTTTGGAGCGTTTCCTGTTTTCATCATATAATTTTTTATACGGAAAAGTAAGTTGGGGGTATTTGTATAAATACTCCATGTAGTAATGTGTAGGTATATTATCAAGATAATAATACAACTCTTTTACATCTTCTCCATGGTTTCCTCTGTAGTTATCTAGTCCAAACAATCGTTCTTTTAAAATCTCATCTTTACCATTCCACATAGCAATGGAGAAACAAAGGTTTTGAAAGTAGTCTGATATTCCGGCTATACCATCTTCGCCCCACAAATAGGAGCGGAAGTGTGAATGCTCAAATGGAAAATAACCCCACGCATCTCCATAAGGTCCGTAATCTTCCCGAACGGTTCCCCATTGCCGTTCACTGAGGTATGGCCCCCAGCGTTCAAGCGGTATGGACTTATGCTTATTTTCATCTAAACGTTGATGTTCTGCTGTCATAATTGTTTTTCTCTTTTGAGAATTACACAGAAATAAAATGATTGTTCAGCGGTTTAGCTGTTTGAGTGTTAATCTTATTAAAAATGAATGTAACAGCTGCAAACAAATACTACAGTACCGATGAAAATTTTCAGATGGAAACAATCGCAGTAAAATAAAGTTACAGGTATTTTCTATAGAGCTGATACAATACTTTTTGCGCAGCAGGTGTAATAGCTTTTGTTGTATCCTGTAAAAAATGCTGTTTAAAACGTACAAAGGCAGCACTCGTATCTTTTATATCATAACCTACTAAACGTATGGCAGTTATATAATCAAAGCTTTCAGGTACCTGTATGTTTGTTGTATCACTCCACCATAACCCAAACCCTTTTTCGCTCAGGCTTTTCCATGGAAAGCGCCAGTTAGGGTCGTTTTTTCTTGTAGGTGCAATATCACCATGACCAATAAAATTGGCAGCAGGTATATTGAATGATCTTTTTAAACGGTCAAGTAAAATGAGTAAACTGCTGATTTGTTTTTCATCAAATGCTTCATATCCGTTATTATCCAGTTCAATACCAATACTGCTGCTGTTAATATCAATTGCACCGCCCCATTTACTAACGCCTGCATGGTGTGCCCTCAGGTAATCATTGAGCATATGATAAACCGTACCATCTTTACAAATTACATAGTGAGCACTCACCTGTGTACGGGGCAGGATAAATGTTTTTAATGTTTGATCGCAGCTGTTTTGTGCGGTATGATGAATAATAACATAGCTGGGCTTACGCATGGAGAAATTGGTAGTACCCACAAAACCCGGCGCATAATTTAATCCGGCTGAGTCCTGTAAAGGATATGCTCTCAGTAATCTTGCATAAGCCTTCGATTGTTTTTTATATACTTTGTTACCGGACTTGAAAGTACTTACTGAACAGCTTAAAAGAAAGAGGAGTACATAAATCCATACTGCGGGTCGTAAAATAATCATGCAAAATTCGTTTCCCGAAAGGTAGGAAATCATTTGTGTTTTTGAATTCAATTTTCTGCCAATGATCATCAAATCTGCTGTTGGAGGTCATGGATTACAGTTATACGCAGATGTACCTTAACGCTGATTTTAATTTGTTACATGATAATTAAAAACAGGATTAAATTATTGAGTTGGCTCATCATTTAAATTATTTTTTATGAAACGCATATTCTTTTTTCTGATGCCTTTTTTAATTTCCTTTACTGTTGTTGCTCAGGAGTGGGCCAAACAATATGATTATGTTGATGATTGTATTTGCGGGCTGTCCAAAGTAAGTAAGAATAACAAGTTTGGTTATGTAGATGCCAAAGGAAAATTAATAGTTCCATTGATTTATGATGAAGCAATGAGTTTTAATGAGGGCCGTGCGCCGGTACGTATAAATGATAAATGGGGGTTTCTGGACAGTACCGGAAAAGTTGTAATAGAGCCGATATATGAAGATGCAGGCTCTTTTCGTGAAGGTTTTGCTTTTGTAAAAAAGAATGGCCGCTTTGGATATATTGATACAAGTTATAAAGTTGTTATTCCATTTGAGTATGATATGGCCCGGGGATTTTCCGAAGGCATGGCTCCTGTATCTAATATAAAAGGTTTGTGGGGTTATATTAATAGAAATGGTAATATGGTACTTGGTTATAAATACAACTTTGCCGATTTGTTTACCGATGGTAAAGCAAGAGTAATGCTTAATGGCGCTATGATTATGATTGATAAAAAAGGAAATCAATTAAAAGACGAAGAGTAACAGGTTAAGGTTAACAATAAAAAAGGCCGCAGTTTATTAAGTGCGGCCTTTTTTATTATTATCCAATTTTACCCAGTGGAATGGAACGTAACTTTTCTTCTTCTTTATGTTTGGTAATAGATGGCAGTGGAATTTTAGCTTTATCAAGTGCTTCGGCTAATTGTTTGTTTTCTTCTGCATAGCGCAGCACCTCTTTATTGGCGTTAAGCATTTCATCTTCAACATGTAATATTCTGTCGTTTAATGCTGCCACTTTTCTTTTACCGAAAAGAAAGCCAATTACTAAAGCAATAATACAAAAGGCAACAAAAGCAAGCAGGTGCATTTCAATATGTAAATGTTCTATTTTAGGAAACATAAGAAAAATGGGTTTTATTAATGTTTTCAAAAGCGCTGTTCCAAGCCTTATTAACTTTCGTGCAAAGTAAGGTTACAATGTTGAATTATACAATTTTATCTAAAACAAATTGTTTAACATTTTGTACAGGTATTCTTACCTGTTCCAATGTATCTCTGTCCCGTATAGTTACCATATTATCTTCTTTCGTTTGATGATCAACCGTAATGCAGTAAGGTGTGCCTATTGCATCCTGCCTGCGATAACGCTTACCGATAGCGTCTTTTTCCTCGTAAAAACAGGAAAAATGCGGCCGGCAAACTTTCACAATTCCATCTGCAATCTCAGGCAGGCCATCTTTTTTTGTAAGTGGAAAAACAGCCAGCTTAATAGGGGCAATTTTTGCCGGTAATCTTAAAACCACCCTTGTATCTGTTTTTCCTTCCTCAGCAGTGGGAACTTCCTCCTCATGATATGAATTACTGAGTATGGTGAGAAATAACCTGTCCAAACCAACCGATGTTTCTACTACATACGGAATATAGTTGCCGTATGGTTTACCATCTGCATTCAAATCATTATCGAAATACTGTAGTTTCTTTTTGCTGAACTCCTGATGGCGACGTAAATCGTAATCCGTTCTTGAGTGAATACCTTCTAATTCTTTCCATCCGAAAGGGAATTCAAATTCAATGTCTACTGCTGCGTTTGCATAATGCGCCAGTTTTACGTGATCATGAAAGCGGAGCTTCTCTGCCGGTAAACCAAGATCTTTATGCCACTGCATTCTTGTTTCTTTCCACTTGGCGTACCAATCCAGTTCTGTACCGGGGCGAACGAAAAACTGCATTTCCATCTGCTCAAACTCCCGCATACGGAAGATGAACTGTCTGGCAACAATTTCATTACGGAAGGCCTTGCCCGTTTGTGCAATTCCGAACGGGATTTTCATACGGCCGGTCTTTTGCACGTTGAGGAAGTTTACAAAAATACCCTGTGCCGTTTCCGGGCGGAGGTACACAATATTATCATCCGCATTATCGCTGCTCACGGCTCCAAATTCTGTGGCAAACATGAGGTTGAACTGGCGCACATCTGTCCAGTTACTTGTGCCGCTTACGGAGCATTTGATTTTATTGGTTTCAATGAGTTGTTTAATGCCTGTAAAATCATCTTTGCTCAGCAATTGTTCCATTTCAGCAATGAGTACAGCACCTTGTTCTGCAGGAAGTGTCTCCGCATGTGCTTCAATCAAATGATCTACACGGTAGCGTTTTTTACTGTCTTTGTTATCAATCATCGGGTCGCTGAAATTGTCCACATGACCACTGGCTTTCCAAGTGGTAGGATGCATAAAGATGGCCGCATCAATACCAACAATATTGTCGTGCAGTTGGGTCATACTTTTCCACCAGGCATCACGGATATTTTTTTTGAGCTGGGCACCGTATTGGCCGTAATCATATACCGCACTTAAACCATCATAGATTTCCGATGATTGAAAAATATAGCCGTATTCTTTGGCGTGGGAGATGATGTTTGCAAAGAGTTTTTCGCTTGCCATGTATCACTTTTTAAAGGTGGCAAAGATAAGCGTTTGAGGGCAAGGGGAGCGATGGAAAGAAAGGGGAAGCTTTATTTCAACTTTTCATTTTGCTGATGCCGCTCCTTATCCCTGTTCATCTTTTTTTCAAAATTTTGTTGCAGTGCTGTTGTTAAATCAACACCTGTTTGATTGGCCAGACAAATCAGCACCCACAATACATCCGCCATTTCATCACTCAGCTCTTTACCTTTATCACTTTCTTTAAAACTCTGTTCACCATAGGTACGCACCATCAACCGTGAAAGCTCGCCCACTTCTTCCATCAAAATACCAAGGTTGGTCAATTCATTAAAGTATCGAACCCCAACTGTTTTAATCCATTCATCTACCTTCTGTTGCGCTTCATTTATAGTCATAATAACACTGATTTTTACGAATTACACGAATTATAAGATGATTCTTTTCCAAACAAGTGAACGTTCTCCAAAGTTAATAAGTAATGCCAGTTTTATTCCGGATACGGCGAGATAACTTAATGTCTGAGCTGTATGTGCTTCAGTTAACATTGAGGCTGATTTGATTTCCAGGATCATTGAATCATAAACAACGAAATCGGCGTAATATGGATTCCTTAAAATTTGATTTTTATAAGTTACCGTAAACTTTTTTTCTCTTTCGAAAGGAATATTTGATTCTAAAAAGTCAATTTCCATAGCGTCTTTATAATTGACTTCTTTTAGACCCATGCCAAGAGTTTTATGTATCTGCATACAGACACCTACAATTTTGTACGCCTCTTCTTTTAATAGCAACTCTGCCATGATTTAATCATTAGTGTAATTCGTGTAATTTCAACAATTCGTGTCACTCCTTATTCTTCGTATCTATCACAATCGTCACCGGACCATCATTCAACAATTCCACTTTCATATCAGCGCCAAAAACTCCCGCTTCAATTTTTTTGCCGAGATCCATTTCCAACTGCTGCAGCATCTGCTCATACATAGGAATGGCAATCTCCGGTTTACTGGCTCGTATATACGATGGCCGGTTCCCTTTTTTGGTAGAAGCATGTAATGTAAACTGGCTTACTAGTAAAATGCTTCCACCAACATCTTTCACACTAACATTCATCACACCCTGTTCATCATCAAAAATGCGGAGGTTGCAGATTTTGCTACTCAACCATTCAATATCCTCTTTACCATCTGCATCTTCAATACCCAGCAGTACAAGTAATCCTTTTTCAATTTGTCCGGTAATGGTTCCTTCTACTGTAACAGAAGCCTTGCTGACTCTTTGTATTACTGCTCGCATGTTGCCGATCTTTCGTTGTATTTTTAATGCCTAAAATTAAGGGTTCAGCAGCATGAACATTGACATCAGCAGTGAAATACAATTCACTACTGCCCGAAGCGGCGGCAGCGGCGGACAAAATGTAAACAAGGTAGAAACCATGGTGATGGGCTATTGGAACATTGCTGCGTCTGCATTCATTACGAATGAACAAAAAGAACTGTTACTGCATAAACTCAGCAACCGTATTACCAAAGAAGGGTTACTGCAGGTAAAAAGCCAGGTACACCGTACCCAGCAAAGCAATAAGGAAGAAGTTGTGGTGAAGATGAATTACATCGTTTCACAGGCGCTCACACCCAAGAAAGCTCGGATTGCTACCAAGCCTTCCAAAGCAGCAAAACAAAAACGTTTTGAGTCTAAAAAGAAACAGGGCGAACAAAAAGCCAGTCGCAGAAAATTAAAACCAGGGGATTTCTGAGTGAGTAAACAAAACACCATATTGTTTTTAGTAGTTGCACTTGCAATAATAATTGTAACAGATGCGTGCAGAAAAGATGACTACAAAGGCGGCACTGTTGTAACCATTCCCAATCCGCCCGGCTTTCCGGCACAGGTGCAGTTTACCACAACGCCTTTAACAAAAGAACGCATTGAGCTGGGCAGAAGATTGTTTTATGAAGGCGCACTTTCAGTAGATGGTTCCATCAGTTGCGGCAGTTGTCATCAGCAGGTGGCAGCGTTTGGAACTTATGATCATGATTTAAGTCACGGCATCAATGGTGCACACAGCAACCGCAATGCACCGCCGCTGTTTAACTTACTATGGCGAACATCTTTTGGATGGGACGGACGTTACAACCGCATGGAAGACATCATTGAAGCACATCTCAACAGTCATATTGATATGGGCGGCAGTGCACAGCATGCACATCTTAAACTGGAAGCATTGAATAAGTACCAGCCTTATTTCAAAGCAGCTTACGGAAGTGATGAGATAACCAAAGAACGTTTACTCAATGCACTGGCATCGTTTACCGCTACAATGGTGAGCGCAGCAACAAAATATGATTCAGTAAAGCAAGGTCTGGCATCTTTTTCTGCAGCAGAACAAACAGGTTATACCATCTTTCAAAATAAATGCAGCAGTTGTCATAAGGAGTCTTTGTTTGCAGATGATCGTTTCATAAATAGTGGATTGCCCTTAAATCCTGCCATCAATGATAAAGGAAGAATGGATGTTACCGGCAAAAGAGAAGATTCATTAAAGTTCCGTGTACCATCGCTTCGCAATTTATTTAAGTCTTATCCATTTATGCATGATGGAAGGTTTGTGGCCTTTAGCCAGGTATTTGATCATTACAGCATGGGCGTGCAGCAAAGTTTTACATTGGATGCAATGTTGAAAAATGGAATTTCGCTTGCTGCAGCAGAACAAAATGCACTGATTGCTTTTTTAAGAACCTTAACGGATGAGAAGTTCATAAAGGAAGAAAAATTCAAACCGCTTTAATAAAAAAATCCGCTCATCTCTAAGCGGATTTTCTATTTCAATCAACTACCATTTTAATAATCACCCAAACTGGTTTCACCCAATTGGGCCAAAGCTTTAGCTAATTGCTCATCATTGGGTGCAATGCCGTGCCACTCATGACTGCCTTCCATAAAATCAATACCCTTGCCCATGGCTGTTTTCATCAAAATCACAATCGGCTTGCCTTTGCCCACAAAGTTTTTTGCTTTTTCCAGACCGGCCACCATCTGGTCCATATCATTACCATCCTCTACGTGCAGCACTTCCCAGCCAAAGGATAAAAACTTGGCTCCTAAGTCACCTAGGTTCATCACTTTATTGGTGGGCCCGTCAATCTGCTGACCGTTCCAGTCAACTGTTGAAATGAGATTATCTACTTTATGATGTGCTGCCGCCATCACTGCTTCCCACACCTGGCCTTCCTGCAACTCACCATCGCCATGTAAAGAGTAAACAACATGCTGATCATTGTTCAACTTTTTTGCAAGTGCTGCGCCAATAGCCACGCTCATGCCTTGCCCTAGAGAACCGGAGGCAATACGAATACCGGGCAAATGCTCATGTGTGGTAGGATGGCCCTGCAAGCGGGAGTTCAACCGACGGAAGGTTTTGAGTTCCTCTACCGGAAAATAACCGCTTCTGGCCAATGCCGGGTAATAAATGGGAGTGATATGCCCGTTGCTCAGGAAAAACAAATCTTCATTACGCCCATCCATGTCAAATGACGGGTTATGTTGTAATACTTTGAAATAGAGGGCGGTAAAATACTCAGTACAGCCAAGTGAACCACCGGGGTGTCCGCTCTGGCAGCCATGCACCATCCGCACAATATCACGGCGCAGTTGGGTGGCTATTTCTTTTAATTCGGGCATATTTTAAAAATTGCGGCAAATCTATAGGAAAAAAGTGGCGGGGGCAGGAAACTTTTTCAACAAAAAAGGAATCAATATCTTGGAATTGTGCGTAAATGGTTTCATTTAAAAGCCATACTTGTATTTTGTTTTCAGCTTTATATGTTTAGCTTTGCCCCGAATAACCTAAATCCTGTAACTGCATGGATCACCTTCTGATCGGTTCAATAATAGCATTTTTAATCACGTTTTCAGCCATACCTATTATTATCAGGGTTGCGGAGATGAAGCATTTGTTTGATGTACCGGATGATGATCGTAAAGTACACATCAACCCCGTACCATCTCTGGGGGGCATTGGCATTTTTGCAGGATTTATTCTGGCATTACTCATAGCCGTACCTAATGGCGGTTTGGAGTTGCAGTTTATGGCAGCTTCTTTTATGGTCATTTTTTTTCTGGGTATTAAGGACGATATTGTTGTGCTTACGCCACTTAAAAAATTTTTAGGTCAGTTGGTGGCTGCAGCCATATTGGTTTTTAAAGGCGGTATCCTGATTCAAAGTATGCATGGATTTTTTGGCATCCATGAATTACCTTATGCCTTAAGTGTGGCACTTACTTTCTTTACAATTATTGTTGTTACAAACTCATTTAACCTCATTGATGGTGTAGATGGCCTTGCAGGCTCATTGGGTATGCTGGCAACCTGTGCTTTTGGTGTTTACTTTTTTCTTGCACAAATGCCTTTATACAGTGTAATGGCTTTCAGTATGTCTGGCGCTCTTGCAGCTTTTTTAATTTTTAATGTATCGCCCGCAAAAATATTTATGGGCGATACCGGGTCTTTATTGGTAGGCACAGTTAACTCAATTTTAGTTATTAAGTTTATTCAGGTTGCTTCTTCAGCCAATAGCGTTTTATCCATTCCTTCAGCTCCGGCAGTAGGATTTGCAATATTGTTTGTTCCTTTATTTGATACACTGAGGATTTTTAGCTACCGCATTCTATCACGCCGCTCTCCATTCAGTCCGGATAGAAATCATGTACACCATCTCTTATTGGAAAAAGGGTGCAGTCATAACATGGTAACGTTTCTTGCTGTTGCATTTAACGTACTCATTATTGCACTCACTTTTATGGGCAGAAATCTTGGCAACACTCTCTTGTTGTTAGGGTTAGTAAGTGTTGGTTTTTCCACAATAAGTCTGTTAATTTATACAAACAGAACCAAGCGCCGCCGTTTCTTTCAAACCATCAGAGGGCAGAAAGACTTTGAAATTGAAACCAAGGTCATCACGCTTAAAGCTACAGGTACTACAGGCATGGAAGCTGAAGAAATTGCACATTAAATTTTCTTCCTGCTAATTTTCAATCCGGCTCATTGGGCTGAAACAACTATTTCAGTACGTTTGCACTTCTAAAAGAACAAGTTATGTCTGATGTTAACAGTAAGCTTAGTACAATTATCGACGATGCAGAGCAGCACATGAAAAAAGCAATTCAGCATTTGGAAACCGAACTGGTAAAAATCCGTGCCGGTCGTGCAAACCCCAATATGCTTGATGGAATTGTAGTAGACTATTATGGGTCACCTACTCCTATAAGCCAGGTTGGAAATATTTCAGTGGCAGATGCCAGGACCATAACCATTCAACCCTGGGAAAAAAATATGCTGCAACCCATTGAACGTTCTATTATCAATGCAAACATTGGATTAACGCCGCAGAACGATGGTAATTTAATACGTTTGTTTTTGCCGCCGCTTACTGAAGAAAGACGAAAGGAATTAGTAAAACGTGTAAATGGTGAAGGAGAACATTCTAAAGTAGCTGTACGCAATATCCGCCGTGATGCAATTGAACATATCAAAAAGCTTCAGAAAGATGGCCTGAGTGAAGATGCTGTAAAAGATGCTGAAAAAGATATACAGGTAATAACAGATAAATATACTGCGCAAATTGATAAACATCTTGAAGCTAAGGATAAAGAAATTATGAGTGTTTAAAACACAACTATCCCTGATTGAAATATTTGAAAATGGGTTGTATAATAATGCAACCCGTTTTTATTTGTTGGCAATATAAACTCCTGAAAGAATAATAAGCAGCCCAAGCATCTGTAATGCAGTTATGCTTTCATTATAAATTATACCCCAAAACACAGCTACGAACGGAATGCCGTAAGTAACCATACTGCTGAATAAGGCACCGGCACGTTTCAAAAGCATATAAAATAAAATGGACGCAACAGCTGTTCCAAAAATTCCTAAAACACAGCTATATCCTACGGATTTAAGAATACGGGTATTGGTTAAATCATTTTCAAAAAAGTGATCCTGCCACAATAAAACCAATGATGGAATTATAAGTGATACAAACGCAACTGCAGCAATTTGTAAAGAAGGAATATGCTTTAGAAAAGTACTTAAAATATTTACATTTAATCCATAACAGAGTGTGGCTATAAATACTAAAAATGCATAAAGCAAGTGTGTATCCTGTGTTTGCGTTTTTTGCGATAAGAATAAGAGCACCATTCCTGCAAAACCAACTACAACACCCGTTATTTTTTGCCATTCCGTTTTGCTTTTAAAAAACAAAACGCCAATTATGATTACACACAACGGTGTAAGTGCATTAAGCATACCTGCCAGGGCACTGTCAATTTTTGTTTCTGCCACACAAAATAAAATAGCAGGTATAAAACTTCCGATAACCCCTGTAAGAAGGATATAACCCAACTTGCTTTTTTCTACATTCAAAAAACCTTTTATTGCAAACGGAAGTAATACAACACCGGCGCTAAGCATACGAAGTGCAGCTACTTCATAAGCTGATAATTGTTTTAATCCTTCTTTCATAAGTATAAATGAACTGCCCCATATGAATGACAGCAATATAAATAAGCCCCAGTTAGTTAGTTTTGAATGCATAGAAGCAGCAAAGGTGCACGAAATATACATAACGACAAGGTTGATTAATTATATTCGTACTATAAACCACGTGTTATGGCAACTCTATCACTTTCTGCTATAAGTACAAAAGCTCCCAAAAGTTTTGACAAGGAAAAAACAAAAGCAAAAACTGCAAAGCTTCTGGAAGAACTGGATGAATTGCAAAACCTTTTGATTGCAGAATCAAAACATGCGTTGCTGGTAGTAATTCAGGGCATGGATGCCAGCGGAAAAGATGGCACCCTTCGCAATGTGTTTGGTTCTTTAAACCCGCTGGGTATATCTGTTGCCAGCTGGAAGGCTCCCACACCAGAGGAATTAAGTCATGATTTTTTATGGCGCATTCATAAAGAAGTGCCTGCCAAAGGAATGATTAAAGTGTTTAACCGCAGTCATTATGAAGATATTCTTATTACCCGTGTGCATCAATGGTGTGATGATGCTACAGCACAAAAACGCATTAAAGCCATAAATGATTTTGAAGAGCTTTTAACGGAACATAACAATACTAAGATTCTAAAATTCTATCTGCATATATCCCCCAAAGAACAACAGGAGCGATTAACTGAACGTACACATGACCCACGTAAAATGTGGAAGTACAATGAAAAAGATTTTGAAGAGGCCAAGCTGTGGAAACTGTATATGAAGTATTATGAAGCTTGTTTTAAACAATGTAATAAAATTCCGTGGATCATTGTACCCAGCGATCAAAACTGGTATAAAGAATATCTTATTGCTCAAAAAACTGTTTCTGCTTTACATGCTTTAAAAATGCAATACCCGGGATTAAAAAAATAATTTGATATATTTATTTTTTTAAGATTCGCATAACTCTCTGATTATACATCATTAACCTTTCATCATCAGTCATTTAATTTTTTAACAATTAAAATCAACCATTATGGGAATGTTATCAGAATTTAAAGCCTTTGCTATGAAGGGCAATGTAGTTGACCTTGCTGTAGGTGTGGTAATCGGCGGCGCTTTTGGTGCTATTGTAAGCGCTATAGTAGATAATATATTAATGCCGATTGTAGGTATGATTACCGGCGGTATAAACTTCGATGCCTTGTCATTTAAAGTAGGCGAAGCCGAGCTTAAGTACGGTATGGCTATTTCAGCCACGGTGAAATTTATTGTAATTGCTTTTTTCCTTTTTCTGATCATCAAAGCAATGAACAAAACCAAGAAAGAAGAGCAACCGGCCTCACCACCACCTGTACCGGAAGACATTGTGCTTCTTCGTGAAATACGGGATGCTTTAAAAAAGTAATAAAAGCTATCCGGCAGCGGCAACGGCCTATTGTAAGCTGTTGCCGCTTTTTTTATTAAATCAAATAAAGCCAAAATGGGAAAAATCTTTATTGCTTTTATCCTTATTGTTACAGCAGGAAATATAAAAGCGCAGGATCCGCAAGTACAACAGATAAAAAAGGAAACCAACAGGGAAGTTAAAAAAGATGAAAAGCAAAAAGAAGGCTGGACAAAAGGCGGTGTGTTTAATTTGAATCTATCGCAGGGTGCCAGCCGCAACTGGGCGGCAGGAGCGGAGCGTGCCTCTTTTTCCGTCAATGCATTAAGTAATGCATTTGCTTACTATAAAAAAGGGCGTATCATTTGGGATAATACGGCAAACCTGCAGTATGGTATCGTAAATGCAACCAGCATCGGCACACGTAAAAATGATGATCGTATTGACCTGCTCAGTAAGTATGGGTATCAATTAAAAAATCCAAAATGGTATATTTCTGTTCTGGCAAATGTGCGTACACAATTTACGGATGGGTTTGATTACTCAGCTAATCCCAAGCAACAAAACTCAGCCTTTTTTGCTCCGGCTTATGTTTTGTTATCACCGGGTTTAATGTACAAGCCCAATAAGTCCTTTGATGTATTTGCATCCCCTGTTACATCACGCTGGGTTGTGGTAAGTAATGGAAACAAAAATTTACGACGCCTCTTTGGGTTTACTGATACTACTACATCCTCCATTAATGAATTAGGTGCTTTTTTAACCGCTAATCTCAAGCGGGATATTGCAAAAAACATTAGTTATACCAGCCGTCTGGATTTGTTCAGCAACTATCGCCGCAACCCACAGAATGTAGATGTTTTCTGGACCAATATTATAGGAATGAAGGTGAATAAATACATAGGGGTTACCTATAATTTTGATTTGATTTACGATGATGATGTGATTGATGCCAAACGCCCCGGCCGCAAGCTGGGTATGCAGTGGAAATCATTGCTGGGCGTGGGCTTTACCGCCACATTTTAATGTATATAATTATTGGAAAGATGGGGATAACACAACAAACTTTTCTTACCCCGCTTCCCCTACATTTGCAAGGTTCAGCACACGGCTGAACCTTTTAAATTTTACCGAACTGTGCAAACGCAAAATTACCAGATTAAACTTCCCCAGTTTGAAGGTCCGTTTGATCTTCTTCTGTTTTTTATTGAGCGTGATGAACTGGATATTTACAATATTCCCATTACAAGAATCATTAATGACTTTCTGGATTATATCCATGCCAGTGAAGAGCTGAATATTGAACTCAGCAGTGAGTTTATACTCTTCATCTCCACACTCATGCGCATCAAAGCAAAACTGCTGCTGCCCCGTAAAGAAGTAGATGCGGAAGGAAATGAAATTGATCCCCGCCAGGAACTGGTTGATAAAATTCTGGAATACAAACGCTTTAAAGAAGCCAGCCTGCAAATGGCAGAAATGGAAGCCCAGCGCATGTACATGGTTAAGCGTGGAAACATTACCAAAGAATTGTCGCAGATAGGAGAAGAGAGCGGTGAGGGCACTGAAATACAAACCATCACGTTGTTCAAACTGATGAAAACATTTGAACGGGTGATGAAGAAACAATACGATCGAAACAATAAACCCACGCACACCGTTGTACAATACAACTACACCATGGAGGGCAGCCGTGAGTACATGCTCAATATGGTGAAGACAGAAAAAACAATGGCTTTTGAAAAATTGTTTGATGTATGTGAAAGCCGTATACACGCCATCTTTCTGTTTCTTTCTTTACTTGAACTATCTCAACAGCGTTATATGACATTGATGGTGGGTGAAGGAAAAAATAATTTCATCATTGAATGGAATGACAGCAGGGAACCTGACCCTGCAGAAATTATTATCAATCCGGAGTTGAATTAATGACTTGACTTATAAAACCGCAGTAAACGCTGCGGTTTTTTTATGTTATTTCTTGTAATTTTTAGAGTGGGCAAATTTCAAATCAGCTATTGTTCAAACTAAAGGTTTAAAAAACCCTCAACAAGATTGTTGAGGGTACAGTAAACAAAACCAGCATGAGAAAAGGTTTATGGTTTGAGTTCTGTTTTCTTTAAATCCTTAGGAATTTTTACTTCAATGGTAACCGGTTTGCCATTGCGCAGCACTTGTATACTCCACAGGTTTTTATCTTTTGATTCACGAATGGCTTCACGTGCATCGTTTACGTCAGTAATTTTTTTACCATTCATTTCAGTAATAATATCTCCTTTTTGCAAACCGCTTTTAGCAGCAGGAGCATCAGCATCTACCTCTTCTACTGTTACACCTTTTCCATCTTCAGTATCCTGAATGGTAGCGCCAAGTCTGGGACCTTTTCGAAACATAAATACATTGTTATCGCCATTAAAACCATGCGGAGTTAATAATTCCAGCTCTCTTAAGCCATCAAAGTTGAGTTGTGGAAATTCTTTCGGCTCCAGGTTGAATTTGAATTCTTCCATTATCTCAATGGATTTCAATGAAGCTTTTGTGGTTTTTTTCTTGCCATCACTCAGGTACTCAATTGTTACTTCGTCTCCCGGTTTATGCTTGCGGATGGTTTGTACCAAATCTTCTTCCTCCTTCATGTCCACACCATCTACTTTAGTGATGATATCACTTTCCTGCAAACCTGCTGCCGCCGCTGCTGATTCTTTTGTGATTTCTGTAATTTTTAAACCTTTATCGGTTTTTTCTGTACCCACACCCAAAAACGCTCTTTTTTCCATTCGCTCTTTCATGTTTCGCATGTTGCGCTCCAAATTCCGATGCTGCTCTGCATATACTTTTCCCATACGCTTCCAGTTACGATGCATATTTTCATAGGCACGCATTTCTAAAAGCGGTCCTCTGTAGGAATAAACTTTCGGCATTCTGAAATTAAAATCCATATCGCCAAATTCACGAACAATGACATTACTGTCGCCATCCTTTACTTCTTTTCCGTTGACTTTTATTTTATCACCATCAATCTCAATCACCATCTTTTCAGGCTTATTGCTTTTTTTCTCAATGATGATGCGTTCTGTTTTTTCTCTTTTTTGGGCTGATGATAAGGAAATCAATCCCACCTGTACTGCCATTAAAAGTAAAATGGCTTTGACTGTTATTTGTTTCATGTGTTTGATTTTTGTGATTGTGAAAACGAATGTACGAAAGATTTCCTAATTACGAAACATTTCGCATTTGTTAAAATTTGGGCATAAAAAAAGCAGGCTTTGCCTGCTTTTTATTTCTAAGTGGGGTAATCACTAAAGTAAACCTTTCACTTTTTCAATCACTTCTTTCAAATTTCCGGCATCCTGTCCGCCTGCAGTAGCTAATGTTTTTTGTCCGCCACCACCGCCTTTGATTAAGGGAGCAATCTGTTCTTTTATGATTTTACCGGCATCCAGGTTTTTTGCAGCTGCTACTGTTTCTGAAATGCCAACGGCTACAAATGGTTTGCCGCCAATGTTGGCACAAAGCACCGCCACATAATCATTGAGATTATTTTTCAAATCAAAACAAATCTTCTTAAGTGCATCTGCATTGCTCACTTCAATAATATCACCAATAAAGGTTACACCGTTGATGATTTCATCTTTCTGCAGCAATTCATTGCGTAGTACAACCAATTGTCTTGCTTCCAATCCTTCCAGCTTTTTACGCAGCTCTGCATTTTCTGATTGCAAACTCTCTACTGCTTTCGTAAGATCCTTCGGATTTTTAAGCAGCTCACGGATTTCACTGATCAACACAGACTGGGTATTTATCAATTGCTCTGCTGCGAATCCTGTTACGGCTTCTACTCTTCGCACACCAGCCGCCACAGCACTTTCAGAAGTGAATTTGAAGAAACCAATTTCACCGGTGCTGCCCACATGTGTACCGCCACAAAGTTCAATGGAATAAGCGGGGTCCATCATCACTACACGTACCACATCAGCATATTTTTCACCAAACAAAGCCATGGCTCCCAATGCAACCGCTTCTTCTTTAGGCATCGATTTGATAACAACCGGAATGTTCTGTCTTATTTTTTCATTAACGATGGCTTCCACTTTTGACAGTTCTTCATCTGTTACTTTAGCGAAATGCGAAAAGTCAAAACGCAGGTATTCATCATTTACCAAACTTCCTTTTTGTGCTACATGTGTACCCAGCACAGCACGCAATGCTGCATGCATTAAGTGCGTAGCGCTGTGATTGAGTTCAGTATATTTTCTTTTTTGTGCATTTACTTTTGCTTGCACAACAGCAGATACAGCAAGAGGCAACTTTTCCGTAAAATGAATGATAAGTTCGTTTTCTTTTTTGGTATCAACTACATTGATGGTTTCACCATCAAAAATCAATACACCTTTATCGCCCACCTGTCCGCCGCTCTCTGCATAAAAAGGTGTTTGACTTAATACAAATTGATAGTTTTCTTTACCCTTTGCTTTTACTTTTCTGTATTTCAATACATCAGCCTTTGCCTCAAGTGAATCATAACCGATGAATTTATTCTCTGCTTCTTGCAGCACAACCCAATCTTCTGTATCCAGTGTGGTAGCTGCACGGCTGCGTTCTTTCTGTTCGTTTAATGCAGCTTCAAAACCTTTTTCATCAATGCTCAATTTATTTTCAGCAGCTATCAATCGTGTTAAGTCAATGGGGAAACCATAAGTATCAAATAACTCAAACGCTGCTTTGCCTTCAATTACACCGCTCTTTGCAGAACTTACAATATCATCAATCCGCTTCAATCCTTTTTCCAGCGTTCTCAAAAACGCTTCTTCTTCTTCCTTCACTACTTTGGCTACAAAACTTTCCTGTGCTTTTAATTCAGGAAATACCTTTTCAAACTGTGTTGCTAAAACAGGTACTAATTGATGTAGTAATGGTTGCTTATAATCCAGGTAAGAATAATAATAACGAACAGCCCTTCTTAAAATACGACGGATCACATAGCCGGCGCCTGTATTGCTTGGCAATTGCCCATCAGCAATGGTGAATGAAATGGCACGGATATGATCAGCCAATACCCTGAACGCCACACTTTCTTTATCATCACCACCTTTGTAAGTATTGCCAATAATTTTTTCAGTAGCTGCAATGGTGCCTGTAAACACATCTGTATCGTAATTGCTTTGTTTGTTTTGCAGCACACGGGTTAGTCGTTCAAAGCCCATGCCTGTATCCACATGTTTGGCCGGTAATTGCTCCAGGCTTCCATCTTTTAACCGGTTGAACTGGATAAATACATTGTTCCATATTTCAATCACCTGCGGATGGTCATTGTTCACCAGTGTTTTTCCATTCACTGCTTTACGTTCTTCATCCGTTCTGCAATCCACATGTATTTCGGTACAAGGCCCACAAGGACCTGTATCACCCATCTCCCAAAAATTATCTTTTTTATTACCGAGCAAGATGCGGTCTTCAGCTATTACTTTTTTCCATTCATTGTAGGCTTCATCATCTCTTGGTAATCCTTCTTTTTCATCACCTTCAAATATGGTTACATACAATCGGTCTTTTGGAATGCCATACACTTCTGTGAGCAATTCCCAGCTCCAGGCTATGGCTTCTGTTTTAAAATAGTTGCCAAAACTCCAGTTGCCCAGCATTTCAAACATGGTATGATGATAGGTATCCACACCCACTTCTTCCAAATCATTATGCTTGCCGCTCACACGCAGGCATTTCTGTGTATCAGCAATACGTGTATGCTCCGGTTTTTTATTTCCTAAGAAGTAATCCTTAAACTGGTTCATGCCCGCATTGGTAAAGAGCAAAGTGGGGTCATTCTTCACCACTATGGGGGCGCTGGGCACTATCTGGTGCTGTTTAGAAGCAAAAAAGTCTAAAAATTGCTGTCGTATTTCGGCGGCAGTCATCATAACGCTTAAAATGTTTTGGGTTGATTTTTGTAGGGGAAGCAACTATATTTGTCAGCCTTCAAAAATCAGTGGCGGCAAAGGTAAGCCTTGTAATCCGTTTCAGGTTACGGGTAGCTGGTTTATGTTGCGTTTCAGGTTCAACTTCTTGTAAAGCACTCATTTTTTAATCAACCATTTATAATGATGGTTCTTATTCGTCCGCTAGATGGTGGAGTTGAGGCATGAAAAAAATAAAATACTTCTATAATACCAACACGCTCCGTTACGAGAAACTTGTAACGCCACTTCGTGTAAAACTGCTCCGCACCTTTAGTTTTATTGCAGCAGTTGCTGTTGCCGGCTTTTTGTTTATGCAGGTAGCTTATCGTTATTTCCCAAGTGCAAATGAAGAACGGCTGATGCTCGATAACAGGCGTATGCAGGATAAGTTTGATTTAGTGCAGCAGGAACTGCAGCAAATGAGCCGCCAGCTAAGGGAAATTGAAAAACGGGACAATGAAGTATACCGATCTATCTTTGAAGCAAGCCCAATACCAGATAGTGCAAGGGCTAAAATGATGGAAAAGCAACAGGAGCAACGCCTTATAGCCAGCTTAACAGATAAGGAGCTCAACAGCTCCATCATTTTTCAGATTAAGGATTTACGCAGTAGGCTTTTTGCCCAAACAAAATCAATGAGTGCCATCGAAAATATGGTGAAAAATAAAGAGTTATTGCTTGCAGCCACTCCTGCTATACAGCCTGTAAGTAATAAGGATTTAAATCGCCTGGCCAGTGGGTTTGGATACCGTATTGATCCTGTTTATAAAACCACTAAGTTTCATGCCGGATTAGATTTTGCAGCACCACAGGGATCACCGGTATATGCAACAGCTGATGGTGTTGTAAGTATGGCAGGCAATGTGGGTAATGGTTTTGGTAACCATGTGGTCATCAATCATGGATTTAGTTATGAAACCTTGTATGGTCATATGGTTCGTATAAAAGCAAGAGCCGGACAAAAAGTGCGTCGTGGTGAAGTGATAGGATGGGTGGGCAGCACCGGAAAAAGTACAGGTCCGCACCTGCATTATGAAGTACATAAAAACGGTAAAGAACTCAACCCCATCTATTTTTTCTATAATGATCTTACACCGGAGCAGTTTGACCGGTTGCTGAAAATTGCTGCTACCGGTAACCAGAGTTTTGATTAAGTACAGGAACGCTGATTGAACTGATGAAAAAATTACAACTGATTTTTTATTGGGCAGGCGTATGTGCATACGAGAGGGCGATAGTACACAGTTTACCCCGCAGTATTTTGCAGGGCTCCGTTCAGGTTTGTGTTTTCAGCTTATTTTTTTCAGCTTAAATCGCTGCCCGAATTATGATCAGTTGCAATCCTTAACACCAGTATTTTCTGTGTTTCTATCCCATTTAAGGGCTTTATTTTTATTACTTTTGTAAAAATGCCCTCCAATTCGCAAATAGCATTTGAGTTTGAAGAAAGCAAGCCGCAGGAAAAAGTAATTGCTCCTGCAGCACCGCCTCCGCCCAAAGATGTGGTGCAGTTTGTAGCGCCCGCTACAAAAAGCAAGCGGGGCCGCAAAAGTTTGAAAGACATGGTGAGCGATGCAGAAATGATTCAACTGCCGCCTGATGAAGAGCTCAATAAGAAATTGTATTACAGCATAGGTGAAGTGGGCGCTATGTTTAACCTCAACCCCTCTTCACTCCGTTATTGGGAGGCTGAGTTTAAAAACATTACTCCCCGCAAAAACAAAAAGGGCGACCGTTTTTATACAGTTGCCGAAATTAAAAAGCTGCAACTCATTTACTTTTTATTGCGTCAACGGAAGTATACTATTGAAGGTGCCAAAGATTATATCAAAAAATACAAGGATGATTCATTGCTGCGTTATGATTTAATCAAAAGCCTGCAGGAAATAAAATCATTCTTACTCAACATTAAAGCAGATTTATGATGAAGCAATTTTTTGCTACCCTTGTTCTTGTTTTCACCTTTTTTCAAATAACATCAGCACAGGTTCAGTACGAAGTAAGTAAAGACCCGCAAAACGGGTTAAAAACGTTGAAAGGTATTTTAAGTATTGACCTGCTCAAAGGCGATTCAGCGTTTGCATGGATGCGTAATGATATTAGCTGGTACAAACCTAATGCTGCAGCAGTTACAAATTTGAAAACAGTAAAAGATACTGTACAGTTGCTGGTGTTTGTTGGTACATGGTGCGAAGATTCACATATTGTATTTCCGCAATTGTTGAAATTGTGTACAGAAGCCGGTTTTGATTTTAAACGTATTACTGTTGTTGGCGTTGACCGTAACAAAACAACACTTGGCTCTTTGTGCGAAGCATTGGGGGTAACCAAAGCTCCTACTATCCTTGTATTAAAAGCCGGCAAAGAAATCGGTCGTGTGGAAGAGTTCGGCAGCAGCGGTATGTATGATAAGGATTTGAGTGAAGTGCTGCTCAAGGCGAAGTGAGAGTTTAAGCACACAGAGTTCAGAGCGGCATGGATAAAATACAAAATGATTCAAGTAATTATTTAGTCTCTTTGTCTTCCTTTCATGCTGAGTAATTTTTATTTCTTCGCCCAATCTTCTTTCTTCAATTCATATTCAAAATTATGCCTGTCTGGTTCGCCGTGATAGGCTATAATTACTTCTTTTGTTTTTACAGCACCAATTCTGCCGATTGCAATCTGTGAGCGAAGATTTGTGGCGCCTATATGAAATTTCACCGTATCTAAAAATTGAAATGCATAATCCAGCATCAACTGCTTGCTTGAAGGATTGTATTGCTTACCCCAAAACTTTCTGCCGAAAAATGTATAGCCGATGAACACTGCTGATGCATCAGCGTTGTAATCATAAAAGCGGCTGCATCCTGCCACTTCACCTGTTTGTTTATCTGCTATCAGAAAGGCGCCTTTTGATTGCATGGCACCTTCAAAGAAAGTTTGAAATACATCTTTTTGATAGCGGTTTTTGTTAGGATGCTGTTCCCATACGAGCGGGTCTGATGCAACTGTGTACAATCGCTCAAAATCATGATGCTGCAATGGCTGCATGATAATGAGTTCATTTTGTATTATGGGTTGAAAATGGACAGGCATATTTTATTCCTTATTTCCTGCCAGTTCAATTTGAAGTGATTCAAGGCTTCTCAATAGATGCAGATTGATTTCCTGTTTTATTTGCTGAAATCGGGCAAATTCAATAGATGCCGTAAAATAGTCAATAGAAACAGTAATTGATTTTAATCCGATTTCGTTGAGCACAACTGAATGTGTTTGTATGTCTTCCTGCTGCTGCAATAAAACTTCAGCTTTTGCAAGCAGTTCATTTATTTTTTGTGCTGAAGTTTGAACATGCAGCTCCAGCTTTATTTCAGCTTTACGTTGTGTACGTAAAGAAAGATTATCTAAAATACTGTCCACCATTTTTTTGTTGGGCATGGTTACATAGGTCTTTTGGTCAGTGCGGATACGTGTGCTGCGTAAACCTATTTTTTCAACAGTTCCCGTTATTGATTCAACTTTCACTAAGTCACCCACGGTAAACGGCTTGTCAAAAAAGATGATGAAAGAAGCGATTAAATTTTCCAGACTTTCTCTTGTAGCTAAAGCAATGGCTGCAGTAACAATACTTAAGCCTGTAATTAAATTGGCAATATTAAAATTAAAAACGAATCTTGAAATGAGCAATACACCAAGTATTACGGCTACAGCTTTAAAAAAATCCTTGAAGAATACAACCAGCTGATTATCGCCCTGATCAGCAGTTTGATTGGCTTTTGCTTCAAAGATGAGCGCAAAAAAATCAATAAGTCGGGTGAGCAGGCGTATAAAAAAAACAATTAGAATCGTTTTACCGGCAGAATCGGCAATATCTTCTGTACTTACTTTATACAGTTCAAATTTTAACAGCTCGGGAAATTTGAGTTTGTGCAGTGAAAATACCACTACCGTCCACACAATAAACCATTCCATGGGAATGAGTACCAGATCAATAAACTTTTTACGCTCTACATATTTTTTTGCCTGCGGGAAAAAACCATAAAGTATACTGCACAAAAACCGGGAGATGATTCCTTTGAGCAGGAGCATAGCAACCAAAATTACCAGCACCCACAGGTAACTGCTTAAAGGATTGTTTAAAAAATTATTTTTGAGAAACTCGGGCATGGGCAAAAATACATGCTTATATAAAACGGTTTATTAAAATGTAAAATGCTTTATCTTATTATTCTGCAATAAATAAATATGGCCCGCCTGAATCATAACTTTTTGATAAGGGAAAAAGTGTGCAGGAAGCGGTAATCGTTTTTCAGTAAGTGTACCGGTAGTGTATGCAATGATGTTTTGGTTTTGGATACCAAGGATGGTTTTACCAATAACAGTTACATCTGTTAAACTTTTGTAAGATATTTTGGTTTTGAAACTGCCATAGATATCAAATACATAAAACCCTTTTTCCGGATCGTAGAGATACACAAATCCATTGTGATCAAAAATGTGCGTGGGTGATGGTACTTCATCAAAGATGATGCGCAGGTCAACCGTTTCAAAAATGATGGAGCCGTTTTCACCAATGCGTTTGAGTTTATTGTTTTGCTCATCATAAATCCAGATGTTGTTATCATAGCTCTGTGCTATAGCTTTTACCTGAAAAATATTAGCCTTACGAAAATCCATTGTGTTTACAACATTCAGAAACCTGTCAAGCACCACTACGGTTGAAAAATTTTTGTAATACAGTAATACTTTAAGCGGATTGGTAACATCAATGGAATACAATTTGCCATACCTGCGCACATCATTGAACACACCCATGCTATCGCCACGGTTATTTAATTTTTTAAGTTGATTATCTTTTGAGAGCAGGTAGTAATTACCGAGGTTATCAACGCTGAAGTCAACATAGTCACCTTCAATAGTTTGCGCAGGTTTAAAACCGGAACTGTCCTGAGCCTGCATCTCACATATAAATAATGAAATAATTATGGTCATCAGTACTTTCATCTGTTATATGTTTTTAGCTCCAAGCCTGTTCCGTCAAATTCAGCGTACGTAAAATAGCGGATCCAATCGCCAAGGTTGATATATGTTGATGTTTCATTAAGACGATGATGGATGGGTAAATGGCGGTGTCCGAACACAAAAAAATTATAGGTTCTTTTTTGCAGTACTTCTTTGCAATAAGTGATGAGCCATTCCTTATCATCTCCCAAAAATTGTTCTTCAGTAGCTCCTGTTTGTGCACGGCTGCGCCTGCTCATATAATTGGCAATGCCCATACCTATATATGGAGGCAAAATTCCAAACAGCCATTGGCAAGCGGGGTTACGGAAAATTTTTTTGAGCATTTTATAGCCGTGGTCACCCGGGCCTAATCCATCACCATGGCCAATATGAAATTGTTTACCATTGAATTCAAAATCCTTTGGTTCAAAATAAACGGGTATGTTGAGCTCTTTTTGAAAATAATCTTTCATCCACATATCATGATTGCCTACAAAAAAATGAACCGGAATACCTGCATCTGTTAACTGGGCCAGTTTGCCAAGAATACGTACATACCCTTTGGGTACCACAGTTCTGTATTCGTACCAGAAATCAAACAAATCACCTACAATAAAAATAGCAGCTGCCGAAGCTTGAATTTCGTCAAAGAACTGAATAAGTTTTTTTTCACGAAGCAAACTCTGTTCGGCGTTTGGAGCACCTAAATGAAAATCTGAGAGGAAATATATTTTTTTAGTGGGTTGAATTAACATTCACCAAATATAAAGGATGTAAAAAAGGCCAATCGTTTATTGATTCTTACTTTTAAAATACTCAATCACATCACCGCTTTCAATCACTGATTTTCCCTCAACTGCTCCGTTATACCAATAAATCCAGGCTGTGGTTACAGTATCGTTATGCTGCACTTCTACGGTTTCTCTCCGGTATAAAGCTGTTTCATCTGCTTCCGGATTGAGACCTTCATAATCATCTAACTGGCTGATGGCCCAGTCAAAATCATCCTCACTGTTGGCAACAAATAATTCACCAATTAAATAACCCACATCAGATGGCACAGCAGCAGGATAGGTACCAAGGTCGTATAAAAGGCCTTTTACCTTGCCATCAGCTATAAACGTAAAATGATTTTTAATGTAATCAAACACCGGATGCTGAAATCCACGGCGTAAGGAGCCGTAAACAAATATGTGTATTACAGGTGTGCCCATGTGCTAAAGATACAATCAAAACGGGAGCAGATAAATTAAAACGTTATTAAATTGACGGAGGCGTTTCAATCAAAAACACAAACACTTCTTTAGGGCCATGTACGCCCACTACAAGTGTTTTTTCGATATCTGCAGTACGGCTTGGGCCGGTAGCAAGTGAAATAAAGGAAGGAAGTTTGTTTCCGTATTTTTCTTTGAGCTGCACCAGCCCATCTTTGATGTCATATACCAACTGATGGGTAAAGGCCAAACATATGTGTACAGGAGCGTATACACTGGCCGTGCGGCCACTCTCATAAGCACTGCTCAGTAAAATACTTCCTGTGCGGCTTATAAGTAATTCACAACTGGTGATGGCCGCATCGCTATCACTTAAATTTTCATGAAAGGGCAATGGGTAAGAAAATCCTTTTAACAATTGCTGCAAATCTTTTTCCATGCAAACAAGATTTTTCCAATTGCGGCTCTCTGTTAATTCTATTAAATGGGTAATGGCTTCTTTGGTATCGGCACAATACACAAAACGTCCCTGTAATCTGGTAAACTCCTGTGCAAACTGCACAGCCATGTCATCCACCGGCGGTTGAAACACACTGTTGTTTCCTTCACTCTGCGGAAAAGGAACAGGCACCGGATGACTCAGTGCCTGTCTTATACGTTTTAATATATTTTCCTTTGCAGGAGAAATACTCATGATGCTGTGTTTTCTGTTGATACATCAGGAATTTCACTGGCAGCATGCGCATGGTGCGGAATTTCCACGCCATTTTCATCCAACAGTTTTTTGTGTTCATAAGGTCGTTTTCCAATCAAGGCTTCTACATCACTCTGAAACAGCACTTCTTTATCCAGTAATTTCTTTGCCAGCTTTTCTACTTCATTTTTCTTTTCTGTGAGTAATGCTTTTGTACGAGCATACGCTGCATCAATCAACTTACGTACTTCCTCATCAATCAATTTGGCGGTTTCATCACTGTAAGGTTTTGTAAATGTTTGATCCTGATTAGGGTCGTAAAAACTTACATTACCCACTTTATCATTCATACCATATACACTTACCATAGAGTAAGCAATGCGTGTGATTTGCTGTAAATCGTTTTGTGCACCGGTAGAAATTTTTCCAAAGAAAATATCTTCTGCTGCACGGCCACCAAGCGTCATACAAATTTGATCAATCAATTGATCTGTATTGTACAAATATTGTTCTTTAGGTGTGTATTGCGCATAACCAAGAGCAGCTGTACCACGTGGTACTATGGTTACTTTTAATAAGGGGTAGGCATGTTCTAAAAACCATCCGCAAATGGCATGACCTGCTTCATGATATGCTATGATTTCTTTTTCTTCGGGGCTTATGAGTTTGTTTTTCTTTTCCAGACCACCGATTACACGGTCAATAGCATCCTGGAAATCGCTCATATCCACAGCCGCTTTGCCTTTACGTGCTGCTATCAATGCCGCTTCATTACATACATTGGCAATATCAGCACCTGCAAAACCGGGAGTTTGCTCAGCCAGTTTATGGATATCAAGTGTTTCAGATACTTTAATTGGTTTCAGATGTACTTTAAAGATCTGCTCACGGCCTTTTACATCAGGGCGGTCAATCGATATTTGACGATCAAAACGACCGGGACGCAGCAAGGCACTATCCAATACATCGGGTCTGTTTGTAGCTGCAAGGATGATGATACCGGTATCGCCGCCAAAACCATCCATCTCCACCAAGAGCTGGTTTAGTGTATTTTCACGTTCATCATTACTAACAATTGCATTTCTTCCACGTGCACGACCAATGGCATCAATTTCATCAATAAAAATTATGCAGGGCGCTTTTTCTCTTGCCTGTTTAAACAAATCACGCACACGGCTTGCACCAACGCCCACAAACAATTCCACAAAATCAGAACCACTGATGCTGAAGAACGGAACCTGTGCTTCGCCGGCCATTGCTTTTGCCAGCAGTGTTTTACCCGTACCGGGAGGACCTACTAATAATGCGCCTTTTGGAATTTTACCGCCGAGTGCTGTGTATTTTTTTGGTTGTTTTAAAAAGTCTACAATTTCCATTACTTCCACTTTGGCTTCATCCAACCCCGCTACATCCTGGAAAGTAACATTCACTTTTGTGCCTTTATCAAACAATTGTGCTCTTGATTTTCCAATATTGAAGATGCCGCCACCGCCGGGGCCGGCACCACCACCAGCATTCATTTTGCGCATGAGCAGTACCCAAAGTGCAATCAATACAAGTACAGGTAAAATTAAACTCAATACAGGGCTCAGCCAGTTTTCTTCTTTATCGTATCTGCCCACGGGTTTGCCTGTTAATGCCTGATTGTTATCTGTAATCTTTTGGATGCGCTCGTCAAAGGCTTTACTGTCTGCAATGGTAAATTCAAAATGAGGGCCTTTGGTTTTGTCAATTTTTAACCTTGTAGTTTCGGTGGCTATCAATTTGCTTATTGCAGGGTCATTAAAGGCTTCAGGCTTTAGTTTTACCCTTACTAAATCTTTATTGGTAATAATTACATAGGTTTCTACATAGCCTTTCATAAGCATGCTGTCTTCAAACACACGTTGTGATGTGCGAACAGCATCCGGTGTAAAGCCTCTGAATAATTGAAAACCTAATAATACAACGATTACCAGGCCGTAAATCCAATAAATATTAAACTTGAAGATTTTACGTGGTTCATTACTACCGCCACTGTTATCTGCGTTATTCTCTTGCTTACTCATCTTTTCTATTATTTGATTGTTGTTCCTTTTGGGATTTTATGTATTATAATACTATTACAATTGAACGCTGAAATGTTTCGGAAATTTCTAAAATTTTATAAGTGCTCCTGTACCTGTGCATCGCTCCACATTTCTTCAAGACGGTAAAATTTCCGGGTATCGGGCTGAAAGATATGTACAACGATGTTTATATAATCTACCAATACCCATTGTGCTGCTTGTGTACCTTCATGGCGGTAAGGCAGCTCATGGCACTGTTCTTTTACTTTTTGTTCTACATTATCAGCTATTGCTTTTACCTGTGTAGTGCTGGTAGCTTCGCAAATAATAAAAAAATCGGCCACAGCTTCAGGTATCTTACGCAAATCAAGACTTATAATGGCTTCTGCTTTTTTTTCCTGAACAGCCTGAACAATGGTTTTAAAAAGCTTGCTGTTTCTGTTAATACGGGTAGTTGCTTTTGATTGTTTTTGCTGTGAAGTAAGGAGCGATAGTGTACTCAAATGCCTTTTATTTTTGTGATTAGTAAATGTTCTTCATAATCAGAAAGAACATCTTTTGATTTTATTTTGCCAAAATTAAATAAAGTTCCATTACATGAGCGCCAAAAAAAACCATTTAACACTCATTGAGCTGGATGAAGTAGAAAGTACCAACAACTATGCCATGGGGTGGATCCATGGTAAAGCTCTGCCAAAGGGGCATAAGCGGTTGACAAATGGTATGGCAGTACTGGCCTATCATCAAACGGTAGGCAAAGGGCAGAGGGGCAAAAGCTGGCAAAGTCCCAGAGGCGAAAGTATGAGTTTGAGTATTGTATTAATGCCTGATTTCCTCAATACGGCACAGGGCTTTTCATTACTATGTGCTGTGGCTGTGGCTGCAACACAGGTGCTTCAATCTTATACCGGTAATGAAATGAAAATTAAATGGCCTAACGATTTATATTGGCATAATCGAAAGTTGGGTGGTATCTTAATTGAAAATGTGGTGAAGGGTAATCAATTCAATTGGGCAGTAGCAGGTATTGGAGTAAATGTATTGCAAAAACAGTTTCCGGAATTTTTAGAAAATCCGGTTTCGATCAAACAGATTTCAGGAAAAGATGAAGAAATAAAAGTGATTGCCCAACAGTTGCAGGCAGCAATAGTAGATGCAATGGAGCGCCTTCGTGATGATCCAATGTGTTTTTTTGAACCTTATAACTGGCTTTTATTCTGTAAAGATGAAAAGGTGAAGCTAAAACAGGGCAGCCGTGTATTTGAAACTATCATTAAAGGGGTAAATACTCAAGGTGAACTGATAACAGGTGTTGATGGCTTAACAACTTTTCAGTTTGGAGAAGTAGAATGGAGGATTTGATGGTTGCTTTCTAAAGCCAAGAGTGATGTTTTTTTGCAGCTGTTAAATGATTGAGATATCCGTTTTTTTACAACTGAAAATTCAATTTTTCAGATTTCGATTCAGGCTTTTATTGCTACCCAAAAATATCTCCACAAACAACCCGGAAAATGTGGATTTTTTCAGTCAAAAATCACAGTTAAAATGGGGTCAACCCATGCCTTTTCCTTACTTTTGTCAGAATCGTTTTTTCACTCACCAATCAAGATTTTTGAGACGCATTTTATGAGTACAGAATTGCAGGATACAGTTGAAGCTACAACCCCCATTAACAGCGCAGTAAATCAGGAAAAAAATTACGGAGCCGACAGCATTCAGGTGCTGGAAGGACTGGAAGCCGTTCGTAAACGCCCCGCCATGTATATTGGCGATATCAGTGAGAAAGGTTTGCATCACCTGGTATATGAAGTAGTAGATAACTCAATTGATGAAGCGCTGGCAGGTTATTGTAAAAATATTACCGTAAACATTCATGAAGATAACAGCATCAGCGTGCAGGATGACGGCCGTGGAATTCCTACTGCTATGCATACAAAAGAAAAACGCAGTGCACTGGAAGTGGTAATGACGGTGTTGCATGCGGGTGGTAAGTTTGATAAGGGTTCTTACAAAGTATCAGGTGGTTTGCACGGGGTGGGTGTGAGTTGTGTAAATGCTCTTTCCACCAAACTGCATGTAACCGTACAGCGTGAAGGAAAAATATTTGAGCAGGAATATAATATTGGTATTCCGCAATATGCCGTGCGTGAAATTGGCACCAGTGAAATAACAGGAACCCGTGTTCACTTTTGGCCCGATGCTACCATCTTTACTGTAACCACATACAAGAAAGAAATTTTAGAAGCACGTTTGCGTGAGCTGGCGTTTTTGAATAAAGGCATCCGCATTACGTTGAATGATTTGCGTGAAGTGAATGATGATGGTTCTTCTTTCAGCAAAACGTTTTACAGCGAAGGTGGTATTATTGAATTTGTAGAGTTGATTGATAAAAATGGCAAGCGTGATGCATTACTACCGAAAGTGATATACATGGAAGGCCGTGATGAGGTAACGAATGTAGCGGTGGAAGTAGCCATGATGTATAATACTTCGTACAACGAGCATATTTTCTCTTACGTAAATAATATTAATACCATTGAAGGTGGTACGCATGTAACCGGTTTCCGCCGTGCTATTACAAGAATTTTTACAGCGTATGGCAAAAGGGAAGGCTTGTTTGAAAAAGCAAAAGTAGATGTGGAAGGCGATGATTTTCGTGAAGGATTAACAGCTATTGTTTCAGTTAAAGTGCCTGAACCGCAATTTGAAGGTCAAACGAAAACCAAACTCGGTAACAGTGAAGTAGCAGGTATAGTAGAGAGCACAGTAGGTAAAACGCTGGAAGCTTTCCTCGAAGAAAATCCAAGAGATGCGAAGAACATTGTTCAGAAAATTATTTTAGCAGCGCAGGCAAGAGCAGCAGCACGCAAAGCCCGTGAACTGGTACAACGTAAAACAGTAATGAGCGGCGGTGGTTTGCCCGGTAAACTGGCTGATTGCAGTGACCGTGACCCTGAGCGTTGTGAGTTGTACCTCGTTGAGGGTGACTCAGCCGGTGGTACAGCCAAGCAGGGCCGTGACAGAAGCTTCCAGGCTATTCTTCCCCTTCGTGGTAAAATATTGAACGTGGAGAAGGCGATGGAGCATAAGATTTATGATAATGAAGAGATACGTAATATGTTCACCGCATTGGGTGTAAAGATTGGTACGCCTGAAGACCCCAAGGCATTGGATTTATCAAAGCTCCGTTATCATAAAATCATCATTATGACGGATGCTGATGTGGACGGAAGTCATATTGCTACTTTGATTCTTACTTTCTTTTTCCGTTATATGAAAGAATTGGTGGAGCAGGGGTATTTGTACATTGCCCAGCCGCCTTTGTATTTGGTAAAGAAAGGAAAGGAACAGGCCTATGCGTGGACGGATGAGGAACGCAAAGCGATTGCCCTCAGAATTGGCGGGGGTAAGGAAGACAGTGTGGGTTTTCAGCGCTACAAGGGTTTGGGTGAAATGAATGCCGACCAGCTTTGGGAAACAACCATGAACCCGGCTACCCGTTCATTAAAACGTGTAACAATTGAAAGCGCAGCGGAAGCAGACAGTGTGTTTAGTATGCTCATGGGTGATGAAGTAGCACCCCGCAGAGAGTTTATTGAAAGCCACGCCAAGTATGCGAAGATTGATGTGTAGGAGGAGTTGATAGTTTACAGATGATAGTTGATAGAGGGTTAAAATAAGGCGAAAATGCTGATTAAATTATAAAGGAAAGCGACTGAAAAGTCGCTTTTTTATTTGATTTTCAATGTGTTGAGCTCTTGTCCGCCTTCGTCAAGCCTATGGCGGGTACGGTGTGGAAAAGCAAATCTATCCCTTTTGCCCATGAACCTTTACTTTTGCCTTCATAAACCGCCTTGGTTTAGCTTGTGGCGGCTTTTAGAACAACAATTTATTTACTAACTCAAATTCATACGTATGCAACTCACAGCTTATAACGTAAAGACAAAAGAAAAGAATGTACCTATTCAGGATGCCGTAATCAGCCGTACCGCAAAGGGTGGCTATATTGCAAAAGGCCATGATGGCAAAGGTAACAAGCTCACCGCTTTATTGGGCGAAGCTAATGCGCTGGCAGCTATTAAAGCAGGTACTGCCAAGCAGGATTGGTAAGAAATGTATTCAACAATAACGAAAAAATCCTTCAGCTTTTGTTGAAGGATTTTTTATTAAATGAGCAATCCGCTTTCAATAATTTTCATTGCTAAACCCAACCTACTGTTTACTTCATACAATTCAAAAAAATGATTTCGTAAGTAATCAATATGTCGTTCATTCGTTTTCATTTCTTTTGCAATTTCTTTATATGTTTTATCACTTGCAATCAATTTTATGAAAAGTAAATGCTCATCTGAGAAATTGAGTTGATTAAACGCTTCTATATTATCTGTAGTCTGTAAAAGTAATTTCAAAGCTGACTTATCTGTATAGTAGTAACCTGTTTTCATTATTTCATTAATAGCCGTTTTAAGTACAGTTATGTCATCTGATTTATCAACAAACCCATTGAACCCGCCTTTAATAATTCTTTTTATCATTTCTTTACTATTATACAACGAAAAGGCACACGCTTTCATATCCGGGTAATTCAATCTTATTTGTTTCAACGTATCGAACCCATTTAGTTTTGGCAGAGAAAGATCAATGATTAAAAGTTCGGGCAAATCTTCATTCTTAAGTGAGTCAATTAACTCTTCTCCAACTGCTGCTTCAAATATTACCTTACAATTATGCCATGCATCGATTGCGTAGCATAAAGCCTGCCTTATAAGAACATGATCATCAACTATCGCAATTCTTATTAATGACTTGCCGTGGATGTATTTCATTAGCTATAGATTTTAAAGAATGTTAATCTTTCAAGATTTTTCTCAGTCTAAATTGAGGAAAAAAGACACTAAAAATGCGCAGGGGGGGTAAAATAGAGTTATACAATCCGTAAACAGTGGAATACCTTTAATCCATTTGAGGATAAACATGTATTGCCGAATTCTTTGGTTTTGTGAAAAATCTCACACCAAGTTGAGGAGACTCACTTGGAATCCGCATCGTTTATAATCTACATTCATTATGTCATTGGCCAATGAACCGGGTAAGCCAAAAACCGGATTACAGAGTAGGCACGAAAACATTAGTTATGAAAAAAATACTTTGTCTTTTTTTAGCTTCATTCAGCTTCTTGTTTCAAAATCTTCATGCGCAGATTACAACAGAAATTATAGAACCAGGACAGCAAAGCGGGCAGTATAATTATTACGGAGTAAGGCTGCATCTTGAGCAGGCTCTTGACAGGGATATAACGGTTACAGGGACTCTTTATGATGACGGCTCCCCAAGCAACAGCGTACCATTTACTCTTACTATCTATTCTGGTACACAAACAGCGGAAACAGCTAATAATATTCTACAAGCTTGCCCTGCTTGCGGTGCGGGTGTTAATTTAGGCGCATCAACTGTAACCTATGCTGGAGTTTCTATAATTTATGATATACAGAATAATATACTGAAGTTTAGCAGTGCGGCAGATTTTAATGCAGTTGTAGATCAACTTGAAGTTGACTATGAAAGTTACAATACAAACTATGAGAACCAATATCCAAACCTAACTGCGGAACAATTAGATGACATGGATGAACAAAACAATTTTGACCAATTTAAACCGTTCAAAGATTTTGAAAAATTGTTTCCAGGTTTTTACTCAAAACGTTCTGAGATTGAAGGGATAGAAAATGCTTGGGTAGTTAACGGTTTTACTGGTGCAGACCCTGATGATACTGATTTAACTTTTGATGATGCTCTAAATACAATATTTAATGGGAATTATTCGTTTAAGTTGCTAAATTCGGTATATCAATTAACTGCAACTGGTATGTATATAGATGGTATTTTTAATGAAGACATTGGAGAAATAGCCAGTAATTCTAATTTTAGTTAATATAGTTTTGATTTTTTAAATACATTTTTACCTCTTAATATCAAATCTGGTCCTCTATTCTTACCAGTTTATGAAAGTTTAGCTCCCTCTAATTGTAAAACCAATAAAAGGGAAGTTAAGTTTGAGTCATTTGATAATAATAACAAAAGAGTAAAATCTAAAGTTTCGATAACTTCAATTGATATAAGAAGTGGTGTGGGGGGTAAAGTTAATTATTATAAGAGAGAAAATGGGAATTGGAAAAGTGCACGAGCTGAAATGTCTGTAACATGTGGCGGGGAAGTTCGGCAGGGCTATGTTTGTGGTAATGCGAGAAATTTTTTATTCAGTCAAAGGGAGCCGCAGTCGGGGTTTAAAAAGCGAAATAGAATTTCTACGAGGAAGCATTCTCCTTATGTGGGTAATGATTCCAAAATTTGGAAAACATATCCAAATAAAATAGGAATGAACTTCGACTTGCCTGGAATAGCACAAGGGAATTTAGTATTAACATTCTAGAAATGCTAAGTATTAAAAATATCTATAATTACAGAAAGGGAGTTTACTCTCTTTCTGTAATCTCTTTGTTAACTTATAGTTATTGCAACGCACAGACTTCCAGTATAAGAGAAAGGGCTAGAGATAATAGTATCAAGAAAAATGAATTTGTGTGGCACAAAAAAAATTGGATAGGAATATCTTTAAGTGGCTTTGTCTTACCACCAGCGAAAATTACTTTATTAGATGGTCTATACAAACTTGAACCGAAATCTAATTTAAAATTTACTGCCGGTTTAAATTATACTATTAATTTTAAATCTGAATTCGGTATTATGGTTGGTTTACAAACGGCTATCACTACGATTAATTTCTATAGATATATACCGCCGTCCGAAATGCCAACTATACCATGGCAAGATGATGGATTAGCTATTGTGTACTATAAGGATATAAATATCCGTTTATCTATGCCTATTTTATTGGAGAGAAGATTTAAAATTAAAGAGTCAGGTTTTTGGGCTCTAAAAGCCGGAGGAGTTATTAATTATAATGGATTCAATCTTGATACAGGAATCGACATAAGTGTTGAGGATATCAATGGACAGCAAGTTGGAATTTTTTCAGGCGAGTTTCAAAATACAAACGGCTATAAGCCTTGGTTAAGTTTTGTAGCGGGAGCTTCCAAAAATTTATTGCTGCGTAATAAAAACATTTTGGGTATTGAGGTAAGTATCGATGTTGGTAAGAACGGTTATGTAAGGGGAGATTATGTTATTACAATTCCTAACAAGCCTAATTCTTATGGTGTTTATAAAATTAATGGTTTTTCAGCAGGGCTAACTGTATCTTATACTTTTACAGGTGCAAACAAGCGGCTGGTAAAATAATATCAAACAGAGTAAGGCTATGAAAGCAATAAACTACCGCTTTAGTAATGTGAAGTTTGGCATGTACTGCTGTTTTATGCTACTCAGCGTTTATACAATTGCGCAGCGAAAAAAACTTAGCCGCAAAGAAGTTTTGCATGAGTTTGTTTTTAAAAGCAATCATATTCGTTTAGAGGGTTTGGGGTTTTATGTATTTAAAGCAAAATTGAAAAATGAAACCGGTACGCATCCGGTTAAAAGTTCAATGTCGCCGGGTATGGCTTTTGGGGTTAAGTATCAGTTTAATTTTAATAAGGAGTATGGCCTCACCATCGGGCCCGAAGCTATAATAGCAGGGCGAAATTTTAAAACATCTTTTAACAAAGATGATTTTTCGCCACCTCTTTTAAACGATTATATGTTAAGCGGATTAAACAGTTATTTTGCTGATTTGATTTTATCGTTTCCTGTAGTGTTAGAAAGACGGTTTTTATACAAATCTTCAAAATTTATTTTTGTAAATGGAGGTTTTAAATTGAATGTGAGTACAGGAGCTGATTTTGATGTTTTTTCAATCGTGTTGATGAATACAAGCAATGCATTTTATGATGTTGGTGGTGTGGATGTGTATGCAAATAATGATGCCAGGCCATGGGTAAGTGTTCCTTTAAATGCAGGGCATTCCTGGTTGTTGAGAAATAATAATTTATTGCAGCTTTCAATATGTTCTAATGTATCTTTTACAAAATATGTAAACGGAACTTACCTGATTGATATACCCGGCAGAACGCCAGCAACGGGTAAGTACAGTTCAACAGGTTCTTATATTGGCTTGTCTTTAAGTTATGTTTTTACCAACGGCAATTATAAAATACGAAAAGCATTTGAGCAGTAATTACCATGTTTATTTGCCGCACTTCCTACTTCTGCATTTCAGTATAAAAAAGTGAAAGCTTGTTAAAAGGCTTTCATAATTGATTTTATCACCTGGTAATTTAACTTATTGCTAAATGAAGTGCCGGTTTATTTTACTGTTATGCTTCTTTCCGTTTGCAATAACCGGGCAGGTAATTGATTCTGGCAAACAACGCATGCCTCTGCCAAAACAGAATGTTACACTTAATCATAATACCCTATCAGCACAAAACCCGTCGCAATACAAACCTGAAATATTTACATCTGGTTTTATTGATATTATAAACAGCGGGCAGGTAAATGCGTCTTCCCGGTTTATAAGATTATTTATAGGCGAACCCGGAAAATTTGCAATACCGCTTTCTCTTTATTCAGGCGTTTCTTCCAATAGTTTTCAAAACACACAAGCAATAACGCAACGAAATAATGATGTACTTGTAACCAATTTTATTAATCCATTAAGTGGACTTGCAAATATTTCTATTGACGGCGTTCTTTTTTTTAAATCAAAGTCAGAGAAAGTAACAAAAGTAGGGATACTTTATCATTTTGGCGAACGTATTTTAACTGGCGTTAGAACAGGCCCCCTAAATGACCCAGCAACAGGAAAGCCTGTAAATTTTTTAAACACTTTCAGTGCCTTAGGGTTTTATTTTCAGACAGGAGCTTGGGAGAAAAATAACAGTCGAAATATAGGAATTACATGGCTTGCTTTACGCTATATAAGGTGTTACAGTAATCCATCACAACTCAAAGAGATTTTACCCTCTATTGAAACAAATGGGATGTATTCAGGCTATTCAATAGCATGGGGTGTTGAAATTACAAAACTGGTAAATATTAAAGTAGTTTATTACAAATACATTAAAAAACCTGAGATTGATTATTTTCTTCCTATTTACCAGTTTTCATTCAATTATTCTTTAAAAAATTAAGCATATTTCTTACAGCGGAAATTGTCTTGCAATAGCGTTGGTAACATGTTGTATGGAATTTTGAAAAGGATAATTCCAGTCTGTTTGATTTGTAAATCTTGTGCTCCATAGTGAAAATCCTTTACGCACTAAAGAACAACTTACATACATATCACTTGTACGTACCGTACCTGTGGGCAGATTTACACGGGGAGCAGCCTGTCTCAGAATTTCTCCTGCTACATCAATACCTGCTGCGGCTTCATTGCTCATGATATGGCGCTGGGTAATTTTTGTAGTTATTACTGCATCTACTCCGAGTATATCGGCAAGCTCGGCAGGGTCCATACTCCAGCAGGCAGAATCACTTATACCTCTTTCTTTGAGCAACGAATGCGTACGGTCTAAACTTTGAAACTGAACCTGTGAGTAATAACGTGTTCTTGGATTATCAAACTGCAACAGATCATTATACAAAGCACGATTCAGGAATTGGGTATTCCTGGCGATGAGTTGCTCCACCTGCTCTTGTGTAAATTTTTTGGGGATATTGCCCGTTATTTCTAACTGTGCAGGAAGAATGGCAATGGTTCTTGTATCAAATTGACGGATTTGCTGCATGAGCATCTGGTTAGCCATTTCCTGTTCTAATGCACGGCGGCGGGCGCAGGAAGCTAATACAATAAACGAAATGGAAAAGAGTAGAATTTGTTTCATAGCAGACGGTTTTTTGTGAATACTACAATGTGTCTGAATTGGATTTTCAACTTCAATGCCAAACGATAAAGCAAGCAGCTTATTGCGCCTGCTTTATAAAATACTTAACAGCATTGGTAAAATTTCCTGCGGTTATTACGAAAACTAAAAAAGCGTTCAGTTGATTGAACGCTTCGCTTATTTGTTTTTCAACAAACTTATTTTATCAATCTTATATTGAATGGGTACCTGTATAAAACATTGTCTGATGCTTTGATGGTGGCAATAATGCAGAGAATAATATTTGCTACATATACTACCCAGATCATTAAAAGTCCTATAAGCAGCAGCACTAAAATACCACTGATGATATAAAAAATTGTGATGCTTATTTGAAAGTTTAATGCTTCCCTCGAATGCTCTGCCACATACTTTGACTCATCTTTTTTGAGCAGATAAATAATGAGCGATGGAAAAATCCAGAAGAAAATGCCCAGCACATGGCTGAGTATAGCAAGTGTGCGCTCATCACTGCTTACGTTGGTATATTGCGTTTCTGACGACTGGGAAAAGTTTTGTTGTTCCATACAAGTTTGTTTTGTGTATGAAAGGTAATAAGAAATATTTGTTTGTGCCAGTGAGAATTTAATTTATCAGGCTGCTGCAACAGGTTTGATGGCACCGTGCATTCTCACTAACAAACGGTGTAATGCATTCATATCGGCAATGTCTTCCACTATCAGCAAAAACAATTTGCCTGTTTGCTTGAGCTTGGCTTTATTTAACCCTGTTTGCACAAACTGCATGATACCCTGAAAAACAGCGGATTCAAAATAGGGCGAATCAGGATTATTAATGAAATAGCAACGGAGTGTTTTGTCTTTCAAAGTCATTTTTTCAAAGCCTAATTCTACACCCAATCTGCGGCAGCGAACCGTGGTAAACAAATCTTCCACCTGCGTGGGCACTGCACCAAAACGATCGTGCAGTTCTGTATGAAATGCCTGCAACTCTTCTTCGTTTTCACAATTGTCAAGTCTGGTATAAAGGCTCAATCGTTCTGTAATACTTTCAACATAGGCATCAGGAATAAGAATTTCCAAATCCGTATCAATTACACAGTCTTTTACATAATCTTCCTGCTGTTTGATTTCTTCTTTAAACAGCTCACGGAATTTGGTGCGTTTTAATTCACGGATGGCTTCATCCAGAATCTTCTGATACATCTCAAAACCAATCTCAGCCATGAAACCGCTTTGCTCACCACCCAGCATATTGCCGGCGCCACGTATATCCAAATCACGCATGGCAATTTGAAAACCACTGCCCAACTCGCTGTGTTGTTCCAAAGTTTGTAAACGTTTTCTGCTGTCGTTGGGCAAGGTGCTCATGGGCGGCGCCAGCAAATAGCAGAATGCTTTTTTATTGCTGCGGCCCACACGTCCCCGTAGTTGATGTAAATCACTTAAACCAAACTGATGTGCATTGTTAACGATAATCGTGTTTACATTGGGGATATCCACGCCGCTTTCTACAATATTGGTACAAACAAGCACATCGTATTTCTGATCAATAAAGTCGAGAATTTTTTCTTCCAGCTCATGGCCTTCGAGTTGACCATGTGCAAAGCCAATACTTAAATCAGGACACAAACGCTGAATGATGGCCGCCATTTCTGCAAGACCAGCTACACGATTGTGTATAAAAAATACCTGGCCTCCACGTTCTGTTTCAAAATAAATGGCATCACGAATGAAATCTTCTTCAAACACACGCACTTCTGTTTGAATGGGTTGACGGTTAGGCGGTGGTGTATTGATGATACTTAAATCTCTGGCGCCCATTAAACTGAACTGTAAGGTTCTGGGAATAGGTGTGGCCGTAAGTGTAAGTGAATCTACATTGGTTTTAAAAGTTTTGATTTTTTCTTTATGCCCAACACCAAACTTTTGTTCTTCATCTACAACTAACAACCCCAGTTCTTTAAATTGTACATCTTTAGCAAGCAATGCATGTGTGCCAACAATGATATCTATTTTACCTTCTTTTAATTTTTCATAGGTTTCTTTTTTTTCTTTGGCGCTTTTAAACCTGTTTACATAATCTACTGTAACAGGAAAATCTTTCAATCGCTCTTTAAATGTTTTATAATGCTGAAAAGCCAGAATGGTAGTGGGCACCATAACAGCAGCCTGCTTACCATCGCATACTGTTTTAAAAGCAGCACGGATAGCAATTTCTGTTTTCCCAAAACCCACATCGCCGCACACCAATCTGTCCATAGGTGAAGGTGATTCCATATCTTTTTTTATATCGGCTGTTGCTTTACTCTGGTCTGGCGTGTCTTCATACATAAAGGATGCTTCCAGTTCTGTTTGCAGGTAACTATCAGGTGTATGCGCAAATCCTTCCTGTGCTTTACGTTGTGCATAGAGCTGTATCAAATCAAATGCAATTTCTTTAACCTTCGCTTTTGTTTTTTCTTTGAGACGATTCCAAACATCGCTGCCGAGTTTGTTGATTTTTGGAACGCTTCCTTCCTTGCCTGTATATTTTGAAATTTTATGAAGTGAGTTGATGTTTACATACAAAATATCACTGTCTTTATAAATTAACCGTACAGCTTCCTGCATCACACCATTTACTTCTATCTTTTGCAATCCGCTGTAAGTGCCTACGCCGTGGTCAATATGTGTAACATAATCACCCGGCTGTAATTCTTTTAATGCACGGATGGTGAGTGCTTTGCTTTTGTTATAGGCCTGCTTGACTTTGTATTTATGATAACGCTGAAAAATTTCATGGTCTGTATAACAAACCAGTTTCAAATCTTCATCAATAAATCCTTCGTGTATGGCTATGTTGATGGGCGTGAAATGTATCTCGGCTTTCAGGTCAGAGAAGATGCTGTACAACCGCTCCAGCTGCTTGGGATTTTCAGCAAAGATGAAGGTTTCAAATCCTTTGGCTTCCCAAGTTTTTAAATCTTTAATGAGCAATTCAAACTGACGGTTGAATGCAGGTTGATGTTTGGTATGATAATCAATCTGGTATTGATTCTTTTCATCTGCTGTTTGCAGCAAGTGCGGTTCATAACCAAACTCCACCAGATGACTTCTTTGCAATTGCGCTTCAACAATTGCTGCAGTAATAAAATCATCAGCGGTTATAGCATTCTTTTCCAGACGGTCTTCTTCCTCGTATTGATTTTTTGAAGGAACGGAAACAATTTTTAAAAACTGCTCCAGATCTTCTTCCATCGTAAACAATCGTTCTTTAATTACATCCCAATCCTTTACCCACACTACTGTATTTTCAGGAAGAAAATCAAACAGTGAAACTTTTTCACCACTTTCAAATTGCGTTTCTACATTGGGAATAATACTTACCTGAGCTAATCTTCTTTCACTCAACTGTGTTTCCGGATCAAAAATGCGGATGCTGTCCACATCATTACCAAACAATTCAATACGATACGGCTTTTCATTGCCAAATGAATAAATATCTAAAATGCCTCCACGCAATGCAAATTGCCCGGGCTCATATACAAAGTCTGTTCTGCTGAATCCCAAATCCACCAAAAAACTCATGATACCATCTACATCCAGGGTATCATTGGTTTTTATGAGCAGCATATTACCCTGTAATTTTTTGGGCAATACCACTTTTTCAAACAGCGCTTCCGCATACGTAACTATGGCACCAACCCGTTGGCCTGTAGGCATTGAAAATCTGGTAAGTGCTTCTGTGCGCAGCATTACATGTGATGCATTAAGCAACTTGAAATTCTTTGGGTGCTTGAAGGAGGAAGGGAAGTAAAACAGGTTCAGCTCGTTGGTAATGCTTTCCAGCGAATTGTGAAAGTAAGCTGCTTCTTCCGCATCGTTAAGAATAAACAAATGATTGGTTTGTTCCTGACTTGGATGATTAAAAACAGATGCTGCTACAAATTGTGTAGCACTTCCATGCAGGTTTTTAAGATAGATGCGCTGGGTTTGAGAAAAAGAAAGTCTGTCCGCCAATTGAAAAAGGCGGGGGTCATCTGTAAACTTCTTCAACAACATTTCAAAATTCACGGAATGCAAATATAAGTACTCACACTTTTAAACCCTTATTCTCTTGACGAATGTCCTGTATATGTTTTGAAATATGGCAATATTGTATAAATTTGACAGTCAACCAATCCTCAGTGAAACCAAGCATTCCATGAAACCCCAACAGTGTATTACAAATAATTTACCATCTGCTGCTTTCAAAATTATTTTTGGTCTGTTATTTATTGCCGTTTTTTTGTTTATCCCCGAAACAGTTTCATCGCAAAAAATTATCAGCACCCTGCATTTAAAGAGCGGAGATGTACTTATAAAAGAAATTATTTCTGATGACGGTATTAAAGCCGAGTTGAATAAAGGCAGGTGGAGTACCCAAACATATGCAGTGCTGGTTTTTGAAAAGGCTCCGACGGCAGAACAGATACAGCGGCTTGCAAACAGCGGGGTTGAATTTCTGTATTATTTTCCTGATAATGCTTACCAGGTACGGTTTCAATACACTGCATCAGTTTTTATTTTAAAAGAGGCAGGTGTTAAAAGTGTAGTACAGCTTGATGGCACTATGAAATACGGTAAAGCATTACAATCATCAGTTGCAGCGTTTGAACCATCAGCTACTTATATTAAAATAAGTATTCAATTGCATCCAGGAGTAGATGCACGAACTGTTTTGCCCCAATTACAGCAATCAGGATTTGAATTAACTGACGATAAATTTTTTAACGGTGGTATACTTACAGGTAACATCAGCAAAAGCGAATTGAATAAAATTGCTTCTTTGCCTGTGGTTGGTTATGTTAATCTTGCACAGTATGAATTACAATTGCTGAATCAAAATGAAAGAGGCTTTTACGGATTATCCGGACTCACAAGTTTGCAGGGAGCATCAAGAAATTTAAATGGCTCGGGAGTAACAGTGGGAGTAGGAGATAATGCAGATCCTTCATCACATATAGATAATCAGTTAAATCTTATTAACCGTAATCCCAATATCATTTCAGGTTCAGCTCATGGTACCCTGGTTACCAGTATTGTGGCGGGTGATGGTATAATACGTGAATATTTTGCCGGCACAGCACCGGGCACTCAAATTGTAAGTGATTATTTTGATTATATACTTACAAAGACTCCTGCGTATATGACAGACTTTGGCCTTACAATTACAAACAACTCATACTTTAATGGATTAGCAGGATGTGTGGGTAATGGTGAATACAATGAATTGAGTGTTTATGCTGATAATCAAATTTTTAATAACCCATTCATCAGTCATGTGTTTGCAGCAGGTAATGATGGAGATTTAACATGTACACCTTATCCGTTTCGATATGGTACGGTTAAAAGTGGTTATCAAGCTGCAAAAAATGTATTATCAGTTGGTAACTGGAATATTTCAGCCAATTTAGTTACAGGGGCATCCAGCAGAGGCCCGGTTTTGGATGGACGCATCAAACCTGAAATACTTGCGTCCGGAAGATTTGTAACAGGTACTAATATCAATAATAATTATGTTACAAGTTCAGGTACCAGTTTTGCGGCTCCGGGTATATCAGGAATTTGGGCTATGTTAACGGAACGCTATAAACAACTTAACGGTGGCAATCCCAAATCAGGGTTAATCAAAAATATTCTTTGTAATACAGCAAGAGATGTTGAAACGGCGGGGCCTGATTACAGCTCCGGTTATGGCATTGTAAATGCACAGAGAGCAGTACATACAATTGAACAAAACCAATATTACAGTAATAGTGTTGCAATAAGTGGTACACACTCACAAGTAATTGCTGTGCCTGCAGGTACCAAACAATTAAAAGTAATGCTTTACTGGCAAGATTTACCCGGCTCACCTGTAGCACCACTTGCACTTGTAAATGATTTGGATTTATCAGTTGTTGACGGCGTTACAACATATACACCTCTTGTACTTAATCCTGCACCAGCATTTGTTACAGCACCCGCAACTCAAGGTGTGGATCGTATAAACAATATTGAACAGGTGGTTATTAATAATCCCGGTACATCTGTTACCATTAATGTTAATGGATTTAATGTTTCAGGCTCACAGGAATTTTTTATCAGTTATGATTTTGTTCAACCCGAATTAAAACTTTTGTATCCACAGGGCGGAGAACGACTTTCAACATTTGCAAGTACATCACGCAGCGAAATGATTATGTGGGAAGCAAATGATAATGGTACGGGTACGTTTAAACTTGAATACTCAACAGATGACGGAGCAACATGGATTGATATTATTGATGGAGTAGCTGCTACAGATTTCAGGTATTTATGGAATGTGCCTGCAGTTAATACTAATAAAGCCAAAGTACGAATCAGACGTTCCTCCGGTTCTGTATATGCAACCTCTCCGGGCAGTTTTGTGATTACAAATCTAAGTGCATTAACTGCTACTGTTCCCTGCGAAGGATATGTAGATTTAAACTGGGGTGCTGTTACAGGTGCTTCTGATTATGAGGTAATGCAATTGGTAAACGGTTCTTTAACGAGTATTGCAACTACTTCTTCTACAAGTTACAGAGTGAGCGGACTAAATAAAAACAACACATTTTGGTTTTCTATTCGTCCACGGCTTACGGATTCAATTGCTGTACGAACAGATGCCAGGGCAATTGTACCCACCTTCGGCGGTCCTTGTGCAGATGCTGCGTTTGATAATGATTTAAAAATTGATTCATTGTTTTTACCGGCAGCAGCACGGAAGTTTACATCTGCTGAATATAGTGCGGCGCAGCCGGTAACAGTTCGTATTAAAAATTTAGACAATGCTGCTTCTTCAACAACCTATACGGTATCATATCAAATAAACGGCGGGCCGGTAGTAACTGAAACACCTGCAATCAGCATTGCTTCCGGAGGAATATTAGATTATACTTTTACAACCACAGCCGATCTTTCTGCCACTGGTAATTACACGCTTAACATAGCTGTTACACAGGCAGGAGATCTCAGAACTGAAAATAATGTGCTTGTTACTACGGTAAAACATTTGAACAATAATCCCATAGTCCTTCCTTCAGTTGAAGACTTTGAAACTACAGGGATCACTGATATGTACAGAAGTTCAGTGATGGGTTTAAATAATATAGATCGATTTGATTTTCAAACTTCCACCACTAATGGAAGATTAAGGACTTTTATTAATACCGGAATGCAGATAAATGGCAACCGATCACTTTATGCAGATGCTGCACAGTTTCTTAGTACATCATCCGTTACAACCAATTCTATAATTGCAACCTACAATATGACTGGTGTGGCTGCTACACCGGGATTAAGGTTTGATTTTCGTTTCAGAAACCAGGGACAATTAAACAACGCACCCGACAATTATGTATGGATGCGGGGCGCAGACAATCAACCATGGATACAGGTATACAATTTATCCTCTAACCAGGGTGAACTGGGAGAAGTAAAACGAATAAGCTTTAATATTAATGAAATCATTGCAAACGCCGGGCAAATACTTACTTCAAGTTTCCAGGTAAGATTCGATCAATCAGGGCGTACAAGTTCAAATAACGGTGTTTATGAAATAAACGGAGATCTTGATGATGGGTTTTCATTTGATGATGTTCGTATTGTTGCTGCAACTAATGATATAACGGTAACACAACTGGTGGCACCTGCTACATTTAATTGCAATGCAGGAGCTTTTGCAGCCATAACAATTCGTGTAAAAAATACAACATCATCTTCATTTACAAATGTGCCTGTTTTTTACAGAGTAGATAATGGTGCGGCTGTAGCGGGAAGTGTTGCTTCCTTATTGCCCAATGCTACTGTTGATTATACATTTACTGTGCCGGCAGATTTCTCTGTTTTTAAAGAATATAAAATTGATGCATGGGCATCTTTGCCAGGTGATGATTATGCCCTGAATGATAGTATCACCAATCAATTGATTTATAACAGCCCGGTTATTACATCGTATCCTTATCTGGAGCGGTTTGAAACGGGCGATGGTAATTTCTTTACAACAGGAAGTTACAGCAGTTGGAAATGGGGTGCTACTGATGCTGCAAGAACTTTTTTAAAGCGGGCAGCCAATGGTAACAACGCATGGTTTACAGATTTAACAGCAGGATATAAGAACAATGAAAATTCATATCTCTACTCACCCTGTTATGATTTAAGTAGTTTAACAACACCTGTTCTGAGTTTTGCACATATATCACAGCAGCAGGATAATTTTGATTTTCATACAATTGAATATACTGTTGATAACGGCAATACCTGGCAACGTCTCGGTTTGGAGAATGGAGGAACTAACTGGTTTACTTCATCCGCACTTACCTGGCGCTTCAGTATTGCAAGATGGCATGTATCAAGTGTGGTTATTCCAACTAATGCTTCCAGTGTAAGATTCCGATTTCTATTGAATAGTGATATTTTCACACAGGGTGAAGGAATAGGAATTGATGATATCAGGATAGGTGAGGGACAAACAATTTATACAGGTACAAACGTTACAGGTATTACTCAAACTATTACCGGCGGGTCAAACTGGGTGCATTTCAGCAGCGGTGGTAATCTTGTTGCCTCCATTAATCCATTAGGACAAAACATGGGCAGTACAACAGTAGATGTATATTTTAACACCACCGGTATTCCAAGGTTTAATAACAACCAATATTATCTGGATCGAAATCTTGTAATCAAGCCTTCTAATTTATTAACGGATAGTGTACTGGTACGTTTTTATTTTACAGAAACAGAAGCAGCAGGTATGATAGCTGCAAATAATTGTGGTACCTGTTCTAATATTTCAGATGCTTTCATAGCCGGTGTTACAAAATACAGTGGTATCAATGAAAATGGTACGCTTGATGATAATACTCCCGGGAGTACTCTTTTTATATCTCCTGTAAATGCAGATGTAATACCTTTTAATAATGGTTATTATGTTGAGTTTAAAGTAAGGAGTTTTTCAGAATTCTGGATTAACAGTGGCGGGCCCAATTTAAATGTTCCATTGCCTGTAACTATAACACAGTTTACAGGTACAAAACGTTACCCTCATATTGACCTTCAATGGAAAACAGAAAATGAAACAAACAGCAGCCATTTTGAAATAGAACGTAAAATTGACGGGGAGCAGCAATTTACATTTATTGACAGGGTAAATGCATCTGGTAATTCGTCACATACAATGAATTATGGTTTTGCAGATTTACAGGCTTTAACAAAAGGAAGAAAATTTCAATACCGCTTAAAAATGGTGGATGCAGATGGCAGGTTCAGTTATTCTAATATCATTACATTGATTCATAACGGTGAAGATGTATTTATTGTAAATGTATTTGCCAACCAGTCATCACAACTGCAAATCATTACAGGTAATAAGCAGCATGTGCGTAATATGAATATTCGTATTACCAATACTGCAGGGCAAATGATTATGCAGCTTCAAAACAGTTACAGCGATATGCGGATGGATGTCTCAAAGCTGCCAACGGGTATTTACTTTATTGAAATCAAATCATCTGATGGCGATAGCTTTATACAGAAGTTTGTGAAGCAGTAAAATGGAGAAAAGATTAAGCAGGCTTATTTCTTTTTATTCTGGTAATAATACCTTCCATATAGCCAATAAATAATGGCAGTATTAATATCATGGAGAAAAATGTAAGTGATAATAATACGTTGTACGCTTTTTCTCTGCCGGTGGTTTGTCGCAATCCTCCCATAATATTAAACACTGCTTTTTCTAAATTTAGCAGCGTGAGTGTAACTATGAGTAAACACATGGGAAAGAGTGCAATGAATAATACATTATGCCATTTCAAATCATCAAACACCTCCAAAAAACGAAACAATAAGCTCAATCTCCACAAAGCTACAATACCCAGAAACCATGCATTCATTGAGGCTGCGGTGTCTATTGGCATAAATCGCTCAACAGGTATAGCGTAGAGTATAGCAGGAAACGAAGTAAGGCTGATAAAGGTGAGCACTTTAAAATAATCCCATTCCTTAAGTTTATAAGGCAGTACAATCACATAGATGAGCATTGCCAGCAGGAAAATATATATAACCGAACCAAGACCTGCATATTGCAACAGTTCTGCGTCAGGATGATCCCAATACCTGCCAATACCTGCCAGCCAGGTGCCAATTAACCCAATAAATAAATGCGATTGTTTAAACGAATGAATATCTTCTTTGGTAAAGCGGAAGAAAAGAATTTTAGGGATGATAGAAAGCTGATGCATATAAGAAACCTTTATTCGATTTTGTAAATTCTATAATCTTTGTGCAGCGAATTTTTAGCAATATTCTTAATATCCAGCATTTGGCCTTTTTTAATAATTGGACAGCCTTGCCAAGCCAAGCCAATTAACATATAACTGTATTTGGTTTTATTTAAACTGTAAACTTTGTCTGAACAAACTGCATAAATCCTAAACTCTTCTACATCAAGCTGCAGCGGTGAGTTGCTTTTCATTTTACTTATAATATGTTTTTCAATACCACAGTTTGATAGATTGTCTGTAGGAAAATAAGGCGGCATAAGAATAAGCGAATCCCACTTGCCGCCAATAATACTGTCTATCAGAATTTGATTGTGTTCATACTCGCCTTTACTTATTTTATTCAATAGCGATTCATTTACAACAACAGAATTTCTGGTACAGGACAAAGAAAACAAGCAGATTACGATTAAAAAAAACAACCGCATATGTTGGTAGTTGTATATTAAAAACTAGAATTGGATAATCCGTTACATGCCTTATTTATATTAACTTTTTTTCTTCACCGGCTTTTTCTTGAGTTCGGGCAATTCGGAAACTTTGGGGTAAATGTCTTTCATTCCTTCTTCACCATAAAAACGCATGAGCAGTTGTACACTTTCGTTTAAGATGCCATAGCGATTGGCATTGAACATTGCCATTTTTTCTTTAGGTAATCGCAACGTAAATGTATTGTTGCCGGCAAGTACTTCATCAAACTTTGGATTGAGCGTATTGAAGTAATATAAATCCATCACTAAATTTTTAGCCATTACTACAGAGCTGAACTTCCCGGCTATTTCCTGTACGGTAATGTTGGAGTCTAACTTTTCAGGTGCAAATTCATTCACTTTGGGCTGCTTTCCATCATTCACCACAGTAGTAACTCCGCCTTTACCTTCCATGATGTAATGTGTGGCAATGAATTTCTTTACATGGTTACGGCTTTCTTCGGGCAGGTAATATTGCAGTTTCCAGAAATCACGGTTGCCGCTTTTTTTAATAGCGCTGTATACTCTTCCCGGGCCACCGTTATAGGCAGCTATAACGAGAAGCCAGTCATTTAAGTCTTTATACAAATCGGTCAGGTATCTGGCAGCTGCGTGTGTGCTTCTGAAATAGTCTGTGCGTTCATCCATCCATGTGCTCACCATCAATCCATAATCTTTTGCAGTGCCGGGCATAAATTGCCACGGGCCACGTGCACCTACCCAACTCGTGGCATTGGTATTGAGCCCGCTTTCTATTACAGCTAAATATTTTAATTCATGCGGCAGGTTGTATTGCATCAAAACATTTTCAATCAACGTAAAGTAGGGAAGTCCCCAGCTTTTCATTTTGGTAAGATTCTTTTGATGCCGCTCTAAATAATCCTGTATAAAACCCCATGCCTGCGGATGGATTTGCCCGTCATAAGGTAATGCTGTACTGAACTGGTTTGTAATAAAAAGATTTTGGAAGCCGTACTTCTCTGCGCCGCTCTGCCCTTTGCCGGTATCTGCAACAGCTGCTCCTTTTTGTGCAAAAGAAGAAATGCCTAAGGAAAAGAAAAACAGTAATGAAAGTAAACGCTGCATTTTAAATCAGGCCTTGTATTGTTTCATCCAGTTATGAGCAAGGCGCAGCAAAGATACTTCATCAAAATGCTTACCCATCATTTGTAATCCAAAAGGCAGGCCATTGCTATGCTGAAACAGGGGAATAGATATGGCGGGTATACCCACAAGGTTGGCAAATACCGTATAAATATCTGCAAGGTACATTTCAACCGGGTCATTATTTTTTTCGCCAATCTTAAATGCTGTGGAGGGCGAGACAGGCATGAGTAGTGTATCTACTTCTTTGAAAATCAACAGAGAGTGTTCATATAGCTTGCGCCGAACCTGTTGTGCTTTTGTAAAGTATGCATCATAATAACCGGCGCTTAAAACAAATGTACCCAGCATAATTCTGCGTTGTACTTCTTTGCCAAAACCCTCCGAGCGGTTAGCTGAATAAAATGCTGTTAAATCTTCTTTAACCGGTATGGATAGGTGTCCATAACGCACACCGTCGTAACGTGAAAGATTGCTGCTTGCCTCTGCAGTTGTTAATATATAGTAAACGGGTACAATGTAATCAAGTAAATCAAAGCTCAATTCTTTTACCTCATAGCCATCTGTTTTGAGTTGTTTCAAAAATTCAAGATGTGTTTCTTTGATTTCTTTATCCAGCCCTTCATGAAGTAATGTTTCTTTGAAATAGCCGATCACTTTCCTTGATTCAGATGATTCTTTTATATCAGAGGCGTAATTAGAAACAGGAGTTGATGAAACGGTGCTGTCAAAATCATCAGCACCTGCAATAACAGAAAGTACCAGAGCTGTGTCTTCAATAGTTTGCGCCAGTATGCCTATTTGATCAAAACTGCTTCCATATGCAATTAATCCATGCCGGCTTATTCGTCCATACGTTGGTTTCATGCCTACAATTCCGCAAAAATCTGCAGGCTGACGAACGGAGCCTCCGGTATCACTTCCCAAACTTATCATACAAAGTTGTGCCTGTACTGCTACAGCACTGCCACCGCTTGAGCCGCCGGGTACACGGCTTTCATCTAAAAAATTTTTTACAGGTCCGTAAACTGAATTTTCATTACTGCTGCCCATAGCAAATTCATCGCAGTTATTGGTACCAATAATGATGGCATCTTCTTCCAGTAGTCGTTTAATGGCTGTTGCATCAAATAAACTGCTGAAACTTTTGAGCATACCGGATGCGGCACTCACCGGGTGTGATTTGTATGCGATCACATCTTTAATGGTAACAACTACTCCATGCAACTTACCAACTGCTTCTCCCGATCTCCGCCGGGCATCCAGTTCTTTTGCCCGTTGCAATGCTTCTTCTTCAAAAACATGCACCAATGCATTAAGATGGCGGAACTGTTGAATACGGTTGAGGTAAAACAATACAGTGGCTTCGCAGCTTGTTTGTTCGTGTTTTAACCGTTCATGATAGGACGCTATGGTAGTAATCGGAAACAAGGCTTGTTCCGTTCAGAGAATTAGATGTGAAGTAAAACGATTATTGTTTGTTAGAAGCGTTGTCGTTAGAGTTTGGGGCTTCTTCTATTTCCTTACGTACTGTATTTTTTGCATCATTAAATTCACGGATACCTTTACCAAGGCCACGCATCAGCTCAGGAATCTTACGACCACCAAACAACAATAAAATAATGATTGCAACAATAATAATTTCCTGGGTTCCTATAACTAAGAAAACGGGTTGAAGATTCATGACAATTAATTTTCTGGGTCAAAGGTACGGTTAAACAAAGAGTAACAACAAATAAAAAAACCACTGGTAAGTGGTTTTAAATCTTTTATGTATCTGTGTCCGGTTTAACGGATATGATGTTTACCGCATTTACCTGCTTTACCATTTGCAGCTTGATACGGAGAAATTCCACGGTTGCAAGATGTAAGAACGAAGCCAATGATTACAGCCGCTACTACTAATTTTTTCATGATTTGAAACTGTTAAGTTTGAAAATGGGTACCTAATGGTTAACAGGCATTGGACTTAATACAGTTTCAGTAGGGATGGGATTTCGGGATTAGTTCAGAAGCATAAATTTAATACAAATTTTGTGCCCGCAAAGAAAAAGGGCGGTAATTTTTTCAATTACCGCCCTTTTTATACCAAGATGAATTACTTCATGCGCTTTTCTTTAATACGTGCACTCTTACCACTTCTTTCACGTAGGTAAAACAGTTTAGCACGGTTTACTTTACCTACTTTGTTGAGCTCTACTGAATCAATATTAGGTGAGTTTACCGGAAATGAACGCTCAACTCCTATACCATCAGAAATCTTACGAACTGTAAATGAAGCAGTTGCGCCGGTTCCCTGACGTTTTACCACATCACCACGGAAGCTCTGTATACGCTCTTTACCACCTTCAATAATTTTATAGTTTACAGTAACGTTATCACCTGCCTTAAAAGAAGGAAGTTGTTTCTTTACTGTTAATTGCTCGTGTACAAATGCTACTGCGGCGTTCATGACTTACAAATTTTTGGACGGCAAAGGTAGGGGGAAAAAATTAGAAATTTGATTGTTATTCCAGTTTTTTTATCTCGCTACATTCACAGCACGCTTTTCTCGGATAACTGTTACTTTAATTTGACCGGGATAGACCATTTCGGTCTGAATTTTTTGCGCCATTTCAAAGCTCAGTTTATCACTTTCACTATCGGTTACTTTTTCAGCTTCTACAATAACACGTAATTCACGGCCGGCCTGAATAGCATACGCTTTTTCTACACCAGGATAACCCATCGCAAGATTTTCCAAATCCTTAATACGCTGGAGGTATTGCTGCATGATTTCCCTGCGTGCGCCGGGGCGTGCACCGCTTATGGCGTCACAAGCCTGTACTATAGGAGAGATAACATACTGCATTTCCATTTCATCGTGGTGCGCACCAATAGCATTTACAACAGCCGGGTTTTCACCATATTTTTCGGCCAGTTTAGCGCCGAGTAATGCGTGGCTGAGTTCCGTTTCTTCATCAGGCACTTTACCAATATCATGTAATAAGCCTGCACGCTTTGCCAGCTTGGGGTTTAAGCCAAGTTCTGAGGCCATAATGGCGCAGAGATTGGCCGTTTCACGGCTGTGCATCAATAAGTTTTGACCATATGATGAACGAAAACGCATACGACCCACCATTCGAATTAATTCTTTATGTAAACCATGAATACCCAACTCAATAGCTGTACGTTCGCCAATTTCCATTACCTGTTCTTCAAGCTGTTTGCGGGTTTTTTCAACCACTTCTTCAATACGTGCGGGGTGAATGCGCCCATCGCTCACAAGGCGTTGTAAACTCAAACGGGCCACTTCACGACGCAGCGGGTCAAATGAGGAAAGAAGGATAGCCTCAGGCGTATCATCCACAATCAAATCTACACCCGTAGCCGCTTCAATAGCCCTGATGTTGCGCCCTTCACGACCAATAATTTGACCTTTAATTTCATCACTTTCCAAATTGAAAACGGTTACAGTGTTTTCAATAGTTTGCTCAGCTGCGGTACGCTGTATGGTTTGAATAACAATTTTGCGGGCTTCTTTACCTGCTTTTTGTTTGGCTTCTTCTATGATTTCCTGCTGGAGTGACAGGGCTTGGGTTTGAGCTTCGTTTTTTAGACTTTCTACCAGTTGTGCTTTTGCTTCTTCGGCTGAGAGGCCGGCAATTTTTTCAAGACGCCGAATGTGTTCTTCCTGATGTTTTTCAAGCTCAGTACGTTTTTGATTAACCACTTCAATCTGGCGGTTGAGGTTTTCTTTGATGGCCTCATTTTCCTTGATTTGTTTATCAAGGTTGCTCTCTTTTTGATTGATGGATTGCTCTTTTTGACGTGCACGGTTTTCACTTTCGCTCAGTTTTTTAGTACGCTCCAGTACTTCACGGTCGTGCTCCGCCTTCATTTGTACAAACTTTTCCTTGGCTTCAAGGGCTTTTTCTTTTTTAATGGTTTCAGCCCTTAATTCAGCTTCTTTGAGGATGGTTTGAGATTGAAGTTCGGCTTCCTGTATTTGTTTTTGTGTGTTTTTGGCGAAAATAAACTTACCCGCCACGATGCCCAGAATAAGTGCGGCAACGCCTATGATGATGTATAGAATAGTAGGTTCCATTTTGATTAAAATAGTTTGATGAATGTTTCTTCAACAGTTCCTTAAGTATGGCAGCACCAGCGTTCATATTGGAAATGTAGTGGGCGAAAATACGAAAATATGAGAAGTAAATTGTTGCCTGTTTGGATTAATGAACTTGTTTTTAAGACCGAAATAGTCCTTTTATTCAATAAATACAAAACTGAAACCTATTTATAAATATGTTGGGGGCTGGCCGGGGCATATCTTTAAAAACAGATATTCCCACTGAAGGCAAACATCTTATTCAGCTTTTTCATGTGGGAGCAATTCAGTTAGCTGCTCATCTAATTTACTGAGGGCTTGAAGAAGCGCTTCCCCATTAGCAGTACTTTGAAGGCCTGAAGTTTGTTGTGTTGCGTACCAGATAAGAACCATTGACACATAATCCTGCATATCCTTACCTGCAAAATTTGTTTTGAATTCAATAACTTTTTCATTGATGGTTTTTACAGTTTTACGTACATGTTCCTCATCTTCCGGCGCTACTTTAATACGGTAATTGCGGTCGCCTATTAAAATATTTATGGGAATTAATGTTTCCATAATGTGAAGTAAAACAAAAGTTCTTACATTAGTAGCCCCCTTTTTATAAGTTGCTGATTTTTTATGGATACACACCCACCGCAACTTAGAAAATCAAATTTATTTACAACTGAACCAAACCAAAACTATGCTTGCAAAAGTAAAACCTCAGGTCTTTTTAGACTCATTGGACATTGAAGTAAAACAACAGGCTTCTGCACACGTTAGAGCTACCCTTCGTGATGAAAAGGGAAGTATATGCAGAAGTGCTGCTTATAACTGTTCACCAGACAAAGCGTTTACTCTCACCGGATTAAATGATTTACCCTACGGTGTATACTCGCTTGAGTTGAGTAATGGAGATGCACAGTTACATGTGAGGCTGGTAAAGCGTGTATGATTACCGGCTGAGCATGGAAATGCAGCGGTCAATTTCGGTAATGAAGTGCTGGAGTTTTTTTTCCATTTCTTTTTTCTCTTTATCAGTTAGATGCTGTTGTGATGCCTTGAGCATGGCATTTTGCATTTCAAGAATACTCATTTCCTGTTTGATGGCATTTGTTTGCTCCCTATATACTTCAGCATCTTCTTTCAACTGCTGGTTTTCTTTTTGCAGTTGGCGCTGATGCCTGGCAAGCAGTGCAATTTTTTCCTTCAGACTTTTGATATATTGTTCGGCAGTATCCATGCAGGTGCTAAACTAAGGAATGATATGGATATGAAAAAAGGTGCATTAAACCCACCCCTAAGAATCTCATTCATTTTCTGAGATTCTAACTCCCCTCCCGGGAGGGGATAGGTACTCCAATGTTTTTACTTCCTTATTTCAGCGCCCAGCTCCTTTTCCAATTGACCCATAATAAGGTTCATCATTTTATCTGTTTCAGCGTCAGTAAGCGTTTTTTCAGTATCCTGAAACACAAGATTCAGAGCCATTGATTTTTTATCAGTACCTAACTTTTCGCTTTCAAAAACATCGAATAATGATACATTTTTTAGGCGTTTTACTTTGGCCTCCAAAACGGTTTGTTCAATTTTTCCGTAGGTAATATATTTTGCAAGTACCATCGCCAGATCACGCTCCACAGCAGGAAAACGTGGAATCTCTGTATAATCCACTTTTACTTTAGATGCAATTTTCAAAAGAGCATCCCAATTAATATCTGCAATAAAAACAGGTTGTTTAATATCAAAGGCCTTGAGCTTTTTGTTTTGCACAGCGCCCACAATTGCTACTTGTTTTTTGTTGATGCTGTAATGGATACCGTATTCAAAATCATCCGTTGTTTCAATTGTTGAAGCATTTGCTGAAACGCCCATCTGCTGAAATAATGCTTCCACACAGGCTTTCAATTGAAACAAATTGCTGGCTTCAGTTTTGTGCTTCCACGAAGCCGTGCTGCTGCCAGTAATGTAAAATGTGAGATGTGCTGTTTCATCATATACGCCCACAGCGGATGTGCTGTAAGTTTTGCCAAATTCAAACAAACGCAGATTTAAATTGCGGCGATTGATATTAAAGCCGATGCTTTGCAATCCTGTTTCAATCATAGAAGGTCTCATTACATTCAACTCAGCACTCAGGTTGTTCAGCATCTTCACCGTTGTGTTCAACGTTTCTTCATTGTACCAGGCACTGTTAGCAATGGAATTGGTAAAAATTTCATTGAACCCGAGACCGATTAAATAGTTAGCTGCTTTTTCTTTAAGTACTTCAGTTTTATAATTTGCTTCTACTGCAGGTGAAATGGTAATGCTGGTGGGAATTTCTACATTATCCAATCCATCAATGCGCATGATTTCCTCTACTATATCTGCTGCATGTTCCATGTCCGGTTTGCTGAAAGGTGCTGCCACTCTAAACTCATCAATTCCTTCTTTTACAATATCAAACCCTAGTGCGGAGAGAATTTTCTTCACGTTATCCGGATGATAATTTTTACCGCTGAGCTTTTTGAGATAGTGCCACTTAACGGCTACTTCCACTTTTTGTTTGGGTGATGGATACACATCTACCACATCACTGGCTATTTCACCACCGGCAAGTTCTTTTATAAGTAAAGCTGCACGTTTCAATACATTCACTGCATTGCTGATGTCTACGCCTTTTTCAAAGCGGGTGGCAGCATCAGTACGCAGATTATGACGAAACGATGTTTTACGAATAGTGATGGGATTGAACCATGCACTTTCTAAAAAAATATTTTTTGTTGCGTCTGTTACACCACTTTTCAAACCGCCAAATACACCACCAATGCACATAGGTTCGCTGGCATTGCATATCATCAAATCATCTGCACTCAGCTTCCTTTCTTTTTCATCCAGGGTGGTGAACGTGGTTCCTTCCGCACAATTCTTTACAATCACTTCGCCACCTGTTATTTGGTCAAGGTCAAATGCGTGCAAAGGCTGACCCGTTTCATGCAAAATGAAATTGGTAATATCAACTATGTTATTGATAGGACGAAGACCAATGCTTTTAATACGCTTTTTCAACCAATCCGGACTTTCTTTAACCGTAACACCTTTAATGCTCACGCCTGCATACCGCTCACACGCTTCTTTATTGTCAATGTTTACTTTAATGGGTAACGTATTGTTGTCGGCTTTAAATCCATTAGTGAACGGTGATTTTACAAGGTATTGTTTCTTTTCATGAAAGTTGAGCCACGCAATCACATCACGTGCCACGCCCAGGTGGCTCATGGCATCCATTCTGTTGGGTGTTAAACCAATCTCATAAATGGTATCGCTGCTCAATTTGAAATATTCAACCGCAGGTGTTCCCACTGCTGCATCACTGCTTAAAATCATAATACCTGCATGACTGTTTCCCAAGCCCAATTCATCTTCAGCACAAATCATTCCATGACTTTCCACGCCACGGATCTTTGCTTTCTTCATGGTAAGTGGCTCACCGGTTGTGGGATAAATAGTAGTACCAATGGTTGCTACAGCTACTTTTTGACCTGCTGCTACATTGGGAGCACCGCATACAATTTGCAAAGGTTCGCCGCTGCCGATGTTAACTGTGGTGAGGGAAAGTTTATCTGCATCAGGATGTTTGGTGCAGGTGAGCACCTGACCTATAACAACGCCTTTAAGCCCGCCTTTCACTTCTTCATAAGCATCCATACTTTCCACTTCCAGTCCAATGGAGGTGAGGATGCGGCTGAGCTTTTCAGCTTCTATTGTAACAGGTAAATATTCGTGGAGCCAGTTATAAGAGATGGTCATAATGCTAAATTCTACTTTGTGTTTTAAGTGGGCAAAGATAATTCATTGGGGCTTAGGCTTGGCATTCAAGCAAAAAACAGCACTTGTATTTTATCTTAAACAGCCAAAGTTTTTTTAAGAAATGTTTTAGCACATCATTGTGTGTAAATGTTCCTGCAAAGGGCGAAAAAAAAGATTAATTTGAGGATAAACAGGGATTGGCTGTGAATACAACGGGAATTTGTGGTGGATAACTGAAAATTTCATGTGAATTACGGGCGACAAAAATTTAATAGCAATATGATGTAATTGTTAAGTGATTCCGAATTACATTCGCTCCCCCACGAAAGTTTTATACCCAAAATCTAACGTAAGAGAGGATTTAAAAAATGGACATTACAAACATAAATAAAGACCGAAAAGCAAGACGAAAACCGGGTGTTGACCTTACCACAATGGTGTACGGTAAAGTGCCACCTCAGGCTAAAGAACTTGAAGAAGCGGTACTTGGGGCTATTATGCTGGAGAAGAGTGCTTTTGATACCGTGAGTGAAATTTTGCGCCCTGAATGTTTTTATGTAGATGCACACCAACGCATCTTTCGTGCTATGCAGAGCTTAACAGGTAAAAGTTCACCTATTGACCTGTTAACCGTTGTGGAAGAATTAAAACTCCGTGAAGAACTGGAAATGGTAGGGGGTGCTTATTATGTAACACGACTCACCAATGCGGTAGTTTCTACTGCAAACATTGAAGCCCATGCACGCATTGTGTTGCAAAAATTTATTCAGCGTGAACTTATTCGCATCAATGGTGAAACCATCAGTGATGCTTATGAAGACAGCACGGATATTTTTGATTTGCTGGATGAAGCTGAAACCAAACTGTTTGAAATTACCAATAACTATCTCCGCAAAAATTTTGATTCGTTTGATAATGTGTTAATCAAAACCATTCAGCGTATTGAAGATTTGCGTAACAAGGATGAAGATGTTACAGGAGTGCCCAGTGGTTTTGCAGGGCTCGACCGTGTTACTTACGGATGGCAATCAACAGATTTAATTATTCTCGCTGCTCGTCCGGCAGTAGGTAAAACAGCTTTTGCGTTAAACCTGGTACGTAATGCAGCATTGAATGCGCATAAACAAACGCCAGTTGCTTTCTTTAGTTTGGAGATGAGTGCTGCACAGCTGGTGCAGCGTATTTTAAGTGCTGAGAGTGAAATTATGCTGGAGAAAATTTCACGTGGTAAGTTAGAAGATCATGAACTGCAGCAACTCTACAAAAAAGGAATTGAGCGTTTAAGTAAAGCACCCATCTTTATTGATGACAGTGCGGCACTGAATATTTTTGAACTGCGTGCCAAAGCAAGACGATTGGTAAACAAGCACAATGTAGGTTTAATCATCATTGACTATTTGCAGCTCATGAGCGGTACAGGTGGCAACAAGAGTACCAACCGTGAACAGGAAATCAGTACCATCTCAAGAAACCTGAAAGGTCTAGCAAAAGAATTGGGTATTCCCATCATTGCATTGTCACAGTTAAGTCGTGAGGTTGAAAAACGTAAGGAAGGAAACAAGATGCCGCAGTTGAGTGACCTTCGTGAATCAGGAGCGATTGAGCAGGATGCGGATATGGTGATGTTCTTGTATCGTCCTGAATACTATGATATCACCTCTAATGAGTTTGGCGAAAGCAATCGTGGTGAAACGCATGTGCGTATTGCCAAGCACCGTAACGGTAGTTTGGAAACGATTAAGCTGCGTGCTTTGCTGCATATTCAAAAGTTTGTGGAAGATGACTTTAATGATTTTGGCGGTGGCAGCGGTTTTCCCGGCGGCAATCCATTGCCCGGTGGCGGTGGCGGTAACTGGAAGCCAGTACCAACAGATGATGGTCCGAAAGTATTTGTACAAAAAGGCAGTAAGATGAATGATATGAATTTTGATGAGGAAACGCCGTTTTAAGATTGAAGTGAATATTATATGACTTCTTCTAAAAGTATTTACAAGTTTGATACAAAAAGGGTAGTTGGCTTATGGCTACTACCTTTTTTCTTTAATTGTTTTATTCTATTGATTTTTTATACTAAACTGAATGATTATGAAAAACCAATAACTTTTTTAGATGCATTGGCTTATTTCCTTTTTTTTATTTTTAGTTCTGGCATTTTTATTTTTTTATTTTTTAATTATATGCCAACTGAAAAAAGTAAGATTCTTACAATTACTAACAACGAACTTGTCCTGCAAGACCAATCTACGGTGGTTTCCATCAAGTTAGATGAAATCGAAACGATATATGAGTTTAGTGCTGGCAGACTACCGTGGGGCCACCTAAGAAAATGGGAAATTATTACGTCGAAAGAAAAGCTAATTCTTTCCTCTATTACTATTTCATGGCTTGATTTTCATCGTCATTTCGGAAATAAAATTGAGTCACATTTTTCTTTTTTAAAGCTCATATAGTATCAAAAATTTGTTCAAGTCTCCCTAGTTGCTGCCTTTTGTTTACAAAAACAATTCTAAATTAATTGTGTAACATAAGTAGAATGAATGTAAAAGTTATTCCTCTGCCATCGAGAGTGCCATTCATTAGAGGTGGAGATTTGTGACCTCCGATTTTAATGAGTAAATTTTGTGAGTAAATGAATTTTTATGGCAAAGAATGAATTAGAATTGATAGCACAGGAAAAGAAGATATTAAATCAGATTCATGTTATTCGTGGCCAAAAAGTAATGCTTGATTCAGATTTAGCTGAGATGTATACAGTAGAAACAAAACAACTGAAACGAAAGATAAAAAGAAACAGTGAAAGGTTCCCAAAAGATTTTATGTTTACTCTTACAAAACTGAGGTTAAAAACTTGAGGAGCCAATTTCGCACCTCAAGATGTGGCGGCTCACGATATATGCACAAGCGAAAAGGAGTTTTCTTTAACTTCACTTCATGCGAAATTTAATTATACTGCTTTGTCTTTTCTATTCATTACAACCAGTTGCACAAGCCAATTATTATGATGATGATGGGTGTGATGCCGGCAAAAGACCGATTGTTTTTGTACACGGCTTTCTCGGCAGCGGTGATAACTGGGCCTTGCAGATGCAGCGGTTCAGCAGTAACGGCTATTGCAACCAACGGATGTTTTTGTTTGACTGGAATACCATCAACAGAAATAAAGCAACAGATTCGTTGCTGAATGATTTTATTGATGAAGTATTGAGAAAAACAAAAGCAACACAGGTGGATTTAATGGCACATAGTGCCGGTGGCGTGCTCTGTTATAGTTATCTCAATGATTCACTCCATGCATTAAAAGTGGCGCATTACATACACATTGGCAGCGGCAAAATGAAAACTGCAGCAGGGAAAAATGCTGAAGTGAAAACGATGAACATTTACAGTAAAGCAGATAATGTGGTGAAAACAGGTGGTGCTATTCCCGGCGCCGTCAATGTTGTTTTAACCAGTGCCGACCATATGCAGGTGGCAACAAGTGAAGAAACATTTATTCATCTCTATCAATTTTTGAATGATAACCAATCACCGAAAACAACGAAGATTATTTCTCCGGATAATCCTAATCGTTCTGTGGGCTTAAGCGGTAAAGGATTAACACTTGGTGAAAATATTCCACTTGGTCTGGATAGTTTTATTGTGTACATTTTTAATCCGAAAACAGGTAAGAGAAATTTAATTGAGCGAAACAAAAGCTCCTATGGTGCCTATACAGGCTGGACGAAATTTGCTAAGGACGGCAGTTTTAGTTTTGCCATTACTACAAAAAGTTATTTTGAATTTGAAGTACGACCAAAAAACGGGCGCACAGTTTATTATTTCTTTGAACCATTAAAACGAACAAATAATGCTGTATACGTCCGTACTTTTCCATCAAGCGGAATGATTGCAGGTGTGCTCAGCCAAATTCCGAGAGATGAACAGCAAACAGCATTGGTAATTTTCAGCAGTAATAATGCTGTTGTGGCAGGAAGGGATACATTGGCGATTGATTCTATTCCAATTTCTACACAAGCATTGGCGCCTGCGAGTAAAACGATGATATCAGTTTTTTTGTTTGATGATAAGAACGACAGCATTTCTACCTGCAATCCCATTAAAGCATTCAGTGGTTTACCTTTTTTAGGAAGTGCAGATATTCGAATTCCTGCTGATAAAAATGGAACCATGCGGATTTATTATAACGGAAGAACGATGGTGCTTCCGAGAAGACCATCAAGCGATGGTGTAATCATTGCCGTGTTTCAATAACTTTTGGCGCAAACGAATATTTTTGCATGTAACATGTCATTACCTTTTTTTTATATAGAACATTTTGATACAACTGCTTCCTTCCTTAAACTGAATGAAGAAACGAGTAAGCATGTGGTGCAGGTGCTGCGTATGCAGGCAGGTGAGCCACTTCATCTTACAGATGGCAAAGGGCATTTGATTACTGCTGAAATTGCTCAAGCGGATAAGAAACATTGTATGGTGAAAGTGAAAGGTGTAAGGTTTAAGGCGGAAGGTGAAAGGAAAACATCTATTGCTATTTCATTGGTAAAAAATGCAAGCAGGTTTGAATGGTTTTTAGAGAAAGCAACTGAGCTGGGCGTGAGTGAAATTATTCCATTGATTTGTGAACGTACCGAACGACAGCATTTTCGTTATGAGCGTATGAATGGAATTGTAGTGAGTGCAATGCTGCAGAGTCAACAGGTGTGGCTGCCTGAACTTCATGAACCTGTTAAATTTGAAGACTGCATTCGTCAGACGTCCCCGTCGGACGAAGTAGAAAGGAGCAAAGTGTTATCCCGTCCAACGGAGACGTCTGACGGAGGCGTAAAATTGATTGCACACTGTGAAGAAACAGAGAAACAGCAATTATCAAATATTCAAATGAATCAATTTTCAAAATCAATCATTCTCATTGGTCCTGAAGGTGATTTTTCTTCTGCTGAAATTGAGATGGCTTTGAATAATAATTTTCAGCCGGTTGCTTTGGGACAAACAAGATTACGTACAGAAACGGCAGGGGTAACAGCGGCAGTACTACTTTCTATTCGGTGAAGTATATGAAAAAAATTTAGGGAGACGAAAACCTGAACCGTGGTTCGCACGGTTGAGCATACCTGCGAACTTCAGCAATTAGTTTACAATTTTGTTAGCGCAACTGCTGCTGGCAAAAGCTTCGGGTTTAGCTTTGAAGGCAAAGCCCATACCAAGGATATAGCCCATGGCTTCACGCAGTGCTTCATTGCTTTTGAAATGGGGATTGGTGTTAATGTCGGCATGTACTTCCATGTCTACATCATACTCTGTAAACAGGTCGCAGAGTTCATAAGCAATTTCAATACTCTTGGCTACTTCCACCAGCATGCGTTCTTTGATTGAATAAGCCTGGCGTGTTTTTTCATTGTGAATAAACATGAAACCTCCATGACCTTCACGCAAAAAAACAATCACTGTTGCAAACTCTGTTTCCTGGCCTTTTACCTGGCTATCGGTGCCAATGCAAACCTTAAGGCGATAGCCTTTTTCCGTTTCACGGATGATAGCCTGTTTTACTTCTTCTTTAATGGGCAGGTGAATGTGTTCACCATTGAATCGTCTCCATCTCATAGTTAAATGGGTTTCCTAAATTTACGTATTTATTTATTGAGCAGGCAAGAAGCGAAACTGAAGATATTATTAACAGTTGGGGAAAAGGGGGAGTGATTAACAATAGATTCATGCATTATTGTTAATTGTGAAACAAACTTTGCTTATAGCGGGCTTTAATACTGCCCTGTACTCAGCATTACCAACGTACATGCTTCTACAGGTTCAATATTGTTTTGTTTAGCTAAGCGATACAGCTCATCATTTTCAGTGCCGGGGTTGAAAATGATCCGTTGCGGCTGTAATGAAAGAATATAGTTGTAATATTCCTGCTGATGTTTGGGATTGAGATAGAGTGTAACGGTGTGAATGTTTTGAAGCGGTACCTGCTCTGTAAGAATTTCTTCTCCTGCTACAACAGTTTTTTGTTTGCCGATACCTACTACATCATGACCATGATTTTTCAAACGGTTCATAGCTAAAAAGCTGTAACGCTCAGGATGACCGGAAGCGCCGAGGACGAGGGTTTTTTTATTCATGATTAATCAGGTACTACAAAGGTAATAGGTTGACGTCTGTAAGCTTTTACATTTCTTCCGTTTTGTATAGCAGGAGTCCATTTCGGTCCTTTACGAATGGCGTTCACAGCAATTAAATCCAGCAGCGGATGAAAGCTGTTTAAAGCTTCAATAGAACATAATTCCCCGTCGTTACAAACAACAAATTGAATCAAAACTGTACTTTTCTGCTGTCTTTTGGTATTCATTACTAAATCGGGGAAATCAATATTTTTGATGAGATGTTTTTGCCATGCAGTTGGACCGCCGGGAAAGGCTGCTTCCGTTTCAACTTTTGCAAACGGATTGGTTGTGTCTTTTTTTAAATGTTCCTCCTGTAAGGCTTTCGTTTTCTTTTCTTCTGTATTGGATGTGGGTTTAAAAACTGTATTCACAGTGTCATTGACAACGTAGTGCAGCGAATCTGAAAGTTTACCTTTTTTATCAAAAAAATACCAATAGCCACTCGGCTTTCCATTTACATACACACCTTCATAAAGTTTTACACCTTCCCAATAAAATTTATGGGGACCTACTGCAACAGAAAATGTAGAGTCAGTAAAAAAACCTGTTTGTACGATCCGTTGTTTACTGTCATAATCTGTGTAAGCAATAAATTCTTTGTAAGGCTGTGTCAATCGAACAAAAAAAGCCTCTTTTTCCTCTGTTGTTACTTCAAAATAGCGATTGAGCAGGTATTGTTTTACTTCCTGTGCTGAGGTGCCGAAAGACAAAAACAGTATTACAATAAATATGATATTTCTCATATTTCAAATATCTGTTTTTCTCTGAAACAAACAAGAATCGATGGAGCTGAATAAGATTACTTAATTAATAAAAGAAAATTCACCACAAACATCCACACAAATACTGCGGCAAAGGTTGCAAACAAGGTATTCATTCCCACTTCTCCAATTTTGAAAATAGGTTTCTTTGGAATGTTGTACATAGGATAATAAGCAAACTGCGTTATGAGTTTGCCCGTCCAGTATGCAGCAATTAAACCGGTGAGTGCTGTGGCGAGACCTGTTCCGTTTTGTAAATCCTTCACCAATAAAATTGAAATCAAGCCAAAGGAAAAATTCAAACCCTGAATATAATGCCCGTATGTTTTCGCAATTTCCCGGTTGAGCGGTTTCAATTGTTTGATGTCGTTGTACCAGTCAAACACACGATGACGGATATAAGGATAAATCAATGCGGTAAAAATCTGGCCGATACCTCCAATAATAATCAGCCAATGAGGAACTTGATGTTTCATAAAATTTATTTAAGGTGAACGAGTTCCCTGAGTTGCAGGATTTTAAGCTCTCTGTAACAAACAAATACATAGAAGGCAGCCATTAACGGAGCGGCATAAAGTAAAATGAAAAAGCCAACGCCACCAAAGCAAAGGATTCCAACAAACAGAAGGAAGATATAGTACACAAAGCGAATGTTGTGATTACTAAACCAACCTTTAAACAAATGGAAAAGCATACTCAGCAGTTGGATACCGCCTACAATACAGTAGCTGAGCAATAATAATTCAAAACTTTGTGTGATTGCAAAAACACATACAAAAGTGAAAATGAGTGCTGCGTTAATCAGGAGTTCCGCAAGTTTATACGTTTTCATTTTTCAAGTATTTAAAAATTTCAGAAAATAATGAAAGTTTATAATTTGAAAAAAGCCGAATTGCTTTCGGCTTAAAAAATTATAGTGTACTTTATTTAAAAAGTTTCAGTGCAGTACTTAAAAACCAATTCTCATCACTCTTCACCAGTACATCCAGCATATCATTGGCATGAGCGCCAAACTTCTTAATTCCTGTAACGGTATCAATGAATACTTTTACTTCTTTATCCCGCTTATCACCTTCAACCTTGCTTAGCTGGTCCATCAGTTTCATCATGGGGTCAAGTTCACGTTTTTTTCGTTCTTTAATAATTTGCGTGGCTACTTTGTAAATATCTTTTTCTGCAGTGAAATATTCTTTGCGTTCGCCGGGAATGAGAACCCTGTCTACCAATCCCCAGTCAATCAAATCACGGATGTTCATGTTTACATTACCACGACTGATATTCAACTGTTGCATAATATCATCCTGTGTCAACGGGTCGGGTGCAATCATAAGCAATGCATGAACCTGTGCCATGGTGCGGTTAATGCCCCAATGCGTACCCATGGCGCCCCATGTACTGATGAATTGTTGTTTGGCTTCTGATAATTTCAAAGTGAGATTTTTAACGAGCCTAAGTTAAACCATGTTTCCGAATTTTCAAAATATTTTGAAAATTAATTTTTGAAGAGATTACTTCACCAAAGTTGGTTGAGAACTTAAAACGGTTTGCCATGTGTTTGTTGAATCAAGGGCGAAGCGAGAAAAGGAAATGCTTTGAAGGATTGAATAAATAGATTGGTGATGGATGATTTTCCAAAAAAGCGTTGAATCATTCTGCCAGTGCTAAGGCGGTGTGCAAACTGCTGCTTCCAAAGCTGTATATATCGCTGCTCCATTGCTGCCCTGCTGATGTTGTTTTGGAGAAATGCTTCGGCACATTCAAATGCAAGTTTACTTCCGTGGAGCGCCATACTCATACCGTTACCGCAGAGCGGAGTAATCATACCTGCTGCATCGCCCAGCATCAATACATGATTTTCAAGTTGGGCTTTGTTATCAAAACTGATTTGTGAAATAGTAACAGGTGCTTCGTACAAAAATTCGGCTTCTGTAAATATTTTTTTGAGATGTGGATTTTTGAATAAGACTTCTTCTTGCATCTGCTCAATACTGTTACCATGCCTTTTGAGATTTTCAGCCGTTGTTAAATAACACAAACAATACTTTCCAGCTTCTATTTGTGAAATACCGCAGTAACCATTTTCAAAATTATGCAGCGCAATGGTATCAGATGGATGATTGGTTTTGATGTGATATTTCACACCAATATAGTTGTTGAGCTTATTGGGTTTTTGCTGAACGAAGCTTCGGTTCCATTTAACATCGAGATTGCTTCGTTTCCCAAAACTACCTGCGGCAATCCTGCATTGAACATTGTGCATTGAGGATTGAATATTGAATGTTTCATTTTCAAAAAGTACATCATTAACTTTTGTATTTTCTGCCACTGTCACACCAACTGCCTTTGCAATTTTTGCCAATTCAAAATCCAATGTATAACGGCTGATACCAAAGCCGCCCAATGGTAATTGTGTTTGAAATAGTTTTCCATTGGGTGCTGTTACCTGTAAGGTCTTAATAACGGGTAAATTCATTTGCGTTAACGGCAATCCCAGGCGTTCTAAAAAATCCCAGCTTTCCAAACTGATGTACTCACCACATACACGGTGAAAAGGATAGTGCTCTTTTTCAAACAATACCGTTTTGTAACCTGCTTTGGCAGATTGAATGGACAGCGCAAGACCTGCAAGCCCGCCACCAATGATAGCTACATCATATTTTGAATGTTCAATATTCAAAAGTCAAATTTCAATGTTTGAAAATAAGCAACCAGCGAAACGCCCATTTCCATTTTAACTTATAATGAATAATGGATGATTTATTCAGTAGTTGCAATAGTTCTCGTTTATGAAATCCCCGCAATACACTCAGCGGCGCATCATTTTTTACTAAATAGGATTTTGAAAACAATTGTGTGAGCCATTTTATGGAATAATAAGCCAGCGGATGCCGTTGCAAATCGTTTACAAAAAATCCAACCTTTGCGTTTTCTTTCATCCATACAAATTGCTGCTCCAATTCTTCATTAGTAAAATGATGACAGAAGAGCGATGAAAAAATCACTTCGGGTTTTGTTTCAAAATTTACATTTCGGTAGTCATCTGAAATAAAATCAATATCAAAATTATCTTTCCGTGAACGTGCATAGGCAATACAGTTCGGGTTCATATCAATACCGATGAGTATAACAGAAATATTTCTTTTTTTACACCATTTACCAATGGCACGGAGGTTATCGCCACCGCCACAGCCCATTTCGCAAATGATTAATTTGTGAGAAAGCTGAAATTTGGAAAGCTTCACCAGTGATTCAATGCCTTTGATGGTGATGGCATGCCCGCCCAGCCATGTATTGATGAAATCAAACTCTTTCATATTCTGTTTGATGTCTTCAAACGGAATATCATCTCTGTCGAGCAGTTCTTTTGACGCAGAGCGATGAGAGAATTTATTCATAAGCAGCGGTAAAGGTTTCCATGGTTAATCCGGGTCCGAATGCAGCGCCAAATACAACGCCCTCGTTTTTGTGTTTCATCAACTCTTTTAAAACAAAAAGAATGGTAGGAGAGGACATATTGCCAAACTGCCGCAGCACGTCATAACTTTTTTGAACATCATCTGCATGCAGTTGCAATGATTTTTGAATGGCATCCACAATGCGTTTGCCACCGGGGTGAATGCACCATTGTGAAATATCCTCTTTACGAATCTGTGCATGTTGTAACGCTCTTTGCACTAAAGGTTCAAAATCTTCTTCAATCAAATCAGGAATATAACCGCTGAGTGTCATAAGAAACCCGGTTGAGGAAAGCTCCCACGCCATATCCCGTTTGCCTTTTGGTACTACTTCGCTGTAAAAACTTTCGAGTTGTAATCCTTTTTGTTCAAATGAATCATGTGTTACCAAAGCCGCAGCACTTCCATCTGCAAACAATAATGTAGATGCAATATTATCCGGTGTTGCATCTTTTTGAAAATGCAACGTACACAACTCTGTACAAACAATCATCACTTTTGCTTCTTTATCTGTTTTACATATTGCATCAGCCATTTTTAAACCGTGAATAGCGGCGTAGCAACCCATAAAGTTGATGGATGTTCGGTAAATATGTTTTGGCAAATCCAACAGCTCCATTACCTGCAAATCCAAACCCGGAGCACTCATGCCTGTACAGCTAACAGTAATAAGATGTGTGATTTCATTGGTATGAATTTTTTCTTCTGCACAATTACGGATTGCATCAACTGAAAGCAAACCTGCGTACTTATCATACCACTGCATTCTTTTTTCTAAATTGGGAAAAGGCTCCAGATTTTCGCTGTGCGGATAAAATTTCCATTCAGGCATTGCATGACTGTAATCAGGTACAACGGAATAGCGTTTGTCAATACCACTTAAATTGTACATGAATTTAAGCTTACGGTTTTCAGTTGCATCCAATGCATATACCTGCTGCATAAACTGCAGAATATCTTTCTGGTTATGCTTGTGAGCAGGTGTAGCGGTTCCTATGGAAATAATTTTACTCAAGGTGATTTAAGATTAAGACAGTTATAAAACCTAAATTGGTGCATGTGCTTGCTAAAATATTCATGCGCATGGTATTTTTAAAATCAGCTGCCGCTTCATCTTTCCATACCTTGGCAGCCCACCAAAAGAAGTAAACAAGTATGGGCAGGAAGAAAAGCAGCAAAACAACGAATTGAGCAATGAGTAAAGAGGATAAAAACGTGTAACCCAAAAAAGCCATTGCAAGCGAGTACACAATTGCACAAAAAATGAATGTGCCTTTATAACCTAATTGGTAACTGATGGTTTCCACACCATCTTCTTTATCTGCTTTGTGCTGATAAATTTGGGTAAGCGGATAAAAACCGCCAATCAGTAAGCTGGCTGCCATCATTCCGCTTACCGATGCTTTGGTATATAATGCTTCACTGCTGCCGTGATACACCAGCCAGTACGTAACAGCTCCCTGAAATACAACTACTGTTGCATAACCAATGACTGGATATTGTTTTAACCGTATACCTCTATAGCTGTATGCTCTTGATGCCATAATATATAACATGATGCCTGCTGCAAAATACCAACTGATCATTAAAGAAGCTGTCACAGCAATGACATCTAATGCAACGGAAGTATAAAATAATTGTTTCGTGGGCTGTAATGGATTTTTTAAACCGCCGATGGGTGTTTCATCTCTATCCATATAACTGTTGTAACCATTACTGGCAGGATAAACGAGTAAATGTAATATGATAAAGACTGCTGTTGCTCTGAACCAATTGATGTTAACAAGTTGTGTAAGTGCAAACAAATACACGGGCATGAGAAAGATGGAGAAATGAAAACGTAAGAGTTGAATTGTGCTTTTTTGAAGCATTATAATTTTTTTATGCTTCAAGTTCGGGGAATTCTTCTAAATGTAAATACTTTGTTGTATGCTCAATATGTAATTCAACAACAAATTATAATGTGAGGCTTCGCTGTTAAATAATATTCTATAATAAGGTTAAGCTGTGTTGGAGTATTGCAGGTAATCAAATACTTTCCTTTTCTGCCATTAATTGCTTAATAAGCTGTTCCAGCTCTGCAATCCGCTTTTCCATTTCAGGAAGTGTTCTGAAAACTGCCTGGCTGCGAAGCATACTTGTATAATCATGTGCAGGAGTGCCCGTAACTACACTATTAGGCTGCTTCATACTTTTGCTCACACCACTTTGCGCATTAATACGGCTGCCATCAGCTATGGTAATGTGTCCCACAATACCTACCTGTCCGCCAATCATAACTTTATTTCCAATTTTTGTACTGCCGCTTACACCGGTTTGTGCAGCAATTACTGTATGGTTTCCCACTTCTACATTGTGAGCAATCTGAATGAGATTGTCCAACTTTGCACCTGCGTGTATGATAGTACTGCCCATCGTAGCTCTGTCTATAGAACAATTACTTCCTATTTCCACGTCATCTTCCACTACAACATTTCCTATTTGTGGTACTTTTTTGTAGGTGCCGTCATTTTGTGGTGCAAAGCCAAATCCATCACCACCTATCACTGTTCCTGCATGTATGGTAACACGGTTGCCCAGTTTACAATCATGATATATTTTAACGCCGGGATGGAGTACGCAATTATCACCAATAGTAACATTATCACCTACAAATGAATGCGGATAAATTTTTACGTTTTTTCCTACGTTTACTTTTTCACCTATATATGTGAAAGCACCCACAAAAACCTGTTCGCCCAAAACTGCAGATTTTGAAATAAATGATGGTTCCTGAATGCCGCTTAGTTTTCCGGCCACGAGTTTTTCGTAAGCCTGCAACAATGTGGCAAAGGCAGTATAAGCATCAGGCACACGTATAAATGTAGTATTCAGTTGCTCTTTTAACTCCTGAGTTTCATTAATAATGATAATAGAGGCTTTGGTGGTGTATAAATATTCTTCGTATTTAGGATTGGCCAGAAAAGCAAGTTGACCTTCCTGAGCTTCTTCAATTTTTGAAAAGGAATGTACAGACGCCTGTGTATTTCCTTCAATTGTACCCCCGATGATTGTTGCAATCTGTTGCGCTGTAAACTCCATGTAGTTTGTGTGTTAAATAAAGATAATTCCAAAAACGCTGCTAAACAAGATTTATGATACAGGTACTTGTTTTTTAAGAATTTCGCCCGGTGCGCAAAGGTAGAACTTTTGAGCCGGGCTGCTTCCTGTAAGATGTATGAGCCCATACTCCACTTCTGAAATATCCCTTACTGTACCATCTTTAAAAAGGATCTTAATTCGTTCATTACCGGTATTATACATTTTATTTTCGGCTATACCATCAAAAACAAAGAAAGCTGCTTCGTTGACAGTTATACCCAACCACTCCGCTGCCTGGGCCTGTAATTTTTGTTTTTCATCGGCGTCAATAGGTTGCATCTGCAACCTGGTTTTGAGCATATTACGGTTTATAAGCATGGCGCTCAATGTACTTAATATTTTGTCAGGATTTAAAGACCAGAGCTTAATGGAGCTAAGCACGTCATAATCATCAATGGAACAGAATTGATAAAGATTGGAATGGATAAATGAGGCTGAATTTTTTGTACGCAAAAAAGTATCCAATACGGGATTTGTTGAAAAAGAGGTAGTGGTTTGCCGGGCTAGTTCCCTGGCACGTTCCAGAATTTTTACCAGCATATTTTCAGCACTTAAAACTGTTTTATGCAGATAGGCCTGCCAGTACATAAGCCGTCGGGCCACCAGGAATTTTTCAATGGAATAAACGCCTTTTTCTTCAATAACAATCTCATTGTTATGTACTGTCATCATTTTTAATATACGGTCATAACCTATAACGCCTTCGTTTACGCCGCTGTAAAAACTGTCACGGGTTAAATAATCCATCCGGTCTACATCCAGTTGGCTGCTGATGAGTTGATGTAAAAAAGCTTTGGGGTAGGTGCCTTTAAAAATGCTCAGTGCTGTTTCTAAAGCGCCACCAAATTCCTTATTCAGCTGTTCAAAAATGAGTAATGAAATTTCTTCATGGTGTACATCTTCAATCAGTACATGTTCGAGTGCATGGCTGAAAGGCCCGTGTCCAATATCGTGCAGCAAAATGGCAAGTTTTGCTCCCTGTTCTTCTGCCGCACTTATTTCTACACCCTTGCTTTTTAGCTCAGTTAATGCCTGACACATAAGATGATAGGCCCCCATACTATGATGCAGACGTGTATGTACTGCCCCGGGATATACAAGGTGTGCAAGTGCCATTTGGTGAATGCGGCGTAACCGCTGGTACCAGGGGTGACTGAGTACCTTATAAATTAATTCGTCATCAAACGTAATGAAACCATATACCGGGTCGTTAACTATCTTTCTGAATTTCATTGTTGTAGTGCTGTTAAATTACAAGCTGTAAACATTCAAAGGTAACAGAAGGAAAGGAAATCAATACATTTACAAAGTTTATATACAGGTGAACCGGAATGGATAAAAACTGAAATTGTAAACCTGCCTGTAGGCAAACAGGTCTAAAATTGTAATTCAACAATGGCTTTAGCAAAAATTCTTTGGGTAGATGATGAGATTGAAAGTTTACAATCGCAAAAAATGTTTTTGGAAAACAAAGGGTATGAAGTGCAAACACGTACCAATGGATTTGATGCCATAGATTTTGTAAAAGAAAATCCGGTTGATGTGGTATTGATGGATGAAAGTATGCCGGGGCTTACAGGACTGGAAACATTGGCAAAAATTAAAGAAGTAAATCAATCCATACCTGTAGTACTCATTACCAAAAATGAAACAGAGAATTTAATGGATGATGCCATTGGCTCTCAGATAAGTGATTATCTCATTAAGCCTGTAAACCCCAACCAGGTGCTGCTGAGTCTGAAAAAAATCATTGATAATAAGCGATTGGTGAGCGAAAAAACGACCAGTGCTTACCAGCAGCAATTCCGTAATTTATTTATGGCCCTTAACAGTAACCCAAACTATAATGAATGGATGGATATATATAAAAAATTAGTGTACTGGGAACTTGAAATGAGCAAAGCTGACAGTCCTGAGATGAGTGAAGTATTACAGACGCAGAAAGATGAAGCCAATAATGAATTCTTTAAATACATTTCAAAAAACTATGCCCATTGGGTGCAGCCTAAAGCTGAGGAAGCGCCTATCATGAGTCACACATTGTTTCAGCATAAAGTATTACCGCATGTTGAAAAAGGAACCCCTTTGTTTTTTGTTTTGATTGATAATCTGCGTTTTGACCAGTGGAAAGCGGTTCAGCCTTTGTTTGCTGAAAATTTTCGCATAGCAGAAGAAGAAACATTTTATTCCATTTTGCCCACGGCAACACAATACTGCCGCAATGCCATCTTCAGCGGAATGATGCCTATTGACATTGAAAAGAAATTTCCTCAGCAATGGAAGAATGATTATGAGGAAGGTGGCAAAAATCTGCATGAAGAAGAATTTTTCAGGGCGCAACTAAAACAGTTAGGTAAAGGCGATTTAAAAGCTTCTTTTACTAAAGTGCTCAATCACCAGGCAGGACAGGATTTGGTAAACAATATTCACAACCTGCTCAATAATGACATTAATGTAATTGTGTACAATTTTGTAGACATGCTCAGCCATGCACGTACGGAGATGGAAGTACTCAAAGAGCTGGCCAATGATGAAAAAAGTTACCGCAGCATTACTGCCAGTTGGTTTGAACATTCGCCACTTAATCAGGCTTTGAAGAAAATCGCCGATAAAAAAATCAATATTGTGCTGGCCACAGACCATGGCAGCATACGTGTGCAAAAACCTGCAAAGGTGATTGGTGATAAGGAAACCACAACCAACATCCGTTACAAACACGGTCGCAATTTAAATTATGAACCCAAAGATGTGTTGGCCTTTCGTGACCCCAAAGAGGCCGGTTTACCCGTACCAAACGTTAACTCATCTTTTATTTTTGCACGTGAAGATGTGTTTCTCTGCTATCCTAATAATTACAATTATTATGTAAACTATTACCGCAATACGTTTCAGCATGGCGGGGTGAGCCTTGAAGAAATGATTGTGCCCGTGGTAAGGATGACGAGCAAGTAGTAAGTACGAGGTAAGAGGTACGAAGTATGAACTGTGGAAAAGTCATTCACCTATTCTTCCTTTTTCACCTGTGGTACTGATAAATTTGCAACATATTAAAACTTCCGTTCGCAAATGGGCGGATTATGGGCGTATGAAACTCAATCAAACAACTTTAGATAAACTCGAAGCGATATTAGAGGAAAGCGGATACATAGTTCGTTATGAACGGGGTACGTTTCAAAGCGGCTATTGCATATTGGAGCAGCGCAAAGTAGTGGTGCTGAATAAATTTCTGCAAATGGAAGGCCGCATTAATACGATGCTTGATTTAATTCCTCAGCTTAAGGTAGCGTTTGATGCACTCACAGCAGAGTCGCAGAAACTCTATGAAGAGGTGCTGGCAATGGCTGCATTAAAGGCCACTGAGGAATAAGAAATGCAAAATATAGAAGTGAGGCAACAACTTTTTTAATTTCTCATTTTCAATTTTTCATTTTTAATTTTACCCGTGTCTTATCCATCTTTCAAAGTAACATTTCTTGGTACCGGCACCAGCAGCGGTGTTCCCATGATTGGATGCGATTGTGAAGTGTGTTCTTCATCCAATCTAAAGGATAAGCGTTTGCGCAGCAGTATTATGGTGGAATCAAAAGACACAACTATCATTGTTGATACCACACCGGATTTTCGTTACCAGATGTTGCGATTGGGCGTAAAGAAAGTAGATGCTATCGTCTTTACCCATCCGCATAAAGATCATATTGCTGGTTTGGATGATGTTCGGGCATTTAACTTTCACACAAAAAAACCAGTAGATGTTTATGCTAACTATTTAACTGAGGAAGCCTTGCGCCGTGATTTTTATTACGCCTTTTCTGACACCAAATATCCCGGCATTCCGGAAATCAACCTCAATACGATTACAACGGAACCATTTATCATTAATGAACTAACCATTCAACCAATCCTGGTATGGCATTTAAAAATGCCTGTGCTTGCGTTCAGGTTTGGCCCCTTTACCTATATAACAGATGCAAACCGTATAGAAGAGGAGGAAAAAGAAAAAATTAAAGGAAGCAAAGCAATGGTTGTAAATGCACTTCGCAAAAAAGAACATATTTCTCATTTTAATTTAGAAGAAGCTATTGCCTTAGTAAAAGAATTAGAAGTTCACGAAGCTTATTTTACACATATCAGCCATCAATTGGGTTTGCATGATGCTATAGAAGCAGAATTGCCTGATGGTATTCATTTGGGATATGATGGTTTAGAACTGCAGCTCTAGTATTTTCCTCTGTAATATGTTGTTTGGGTCTTGTGTTTTTTTGAATACCCGCTTTGTAGTATTGTAATTTGTGGTTATGCTTTCTAAATTTAAGCTATGCCCACCACACGTAATACCGGTGTAAAAGCTTATTTTACGTTCACCAAAAAAGAAAGACGAGCAGTAATGCTGCTTGCAGTTTTGGCACTTGTATTTGCATTTCTACCCACTTTGTTTCCGTATCTGGTAAAAGATGAAGTTGATTTTTTTGTGGATGAAGAGGCTGAAGAACAACTCGCCATCATGCGTACGAAAGAAAAGAAACAAACAGTACAGGAAGATGAAACAAATACAGAATGGTACCAACCTAAAACCCAAACCTATCAGCAAAAAAAGTTCGAATCAAAAGCTGTATTGTTTGCCTTTGACCCAAATACAGCTACTGAAGAAGAGTTAAAACGCCTGGGTATAAAAGAAAAAACAGTTCGTACAATTCTCAATTACAGAAACAAAGGTGGCAGGTTTAAAAAGCCAGAAGATTTCAATCGTATTTATGGACTTTCAGCCATTGATAAAGAACGGCTGCTGCCATTTGTGAAAATAGAAAGTGAAGTAATATCAACAACTTCATCCGGCACAACATCATCTTACAATGCTACTCAACCCGTAACAATTGCAGGCAGTAGTTTTAGTGAAAAAAAATCCAAACCAATTGACATCAATACTGCTGATACAGCCGCATGGCGAAGTCTTAAAGGCATCGGCGCTTTTTATGCCAAACGTATAGTGAATTTTCGTGAAAAACTCGGTGGATTTTACAGCGTGCATCAGGTGGGCGAAACTTTTGGATTACCGGATTCTACATTTCAATCTATAAAGCCTTTTCTTCAACTTAATTCAGTTGGTATCAAGCAAATAAATCTCAATACAGCTTCCGTTGATGATTTAAAGGCACATCCTTACATTAATGGAACCCTCGCTAAAGCTATAATCAACTATCGTACAGCACATGGTTTCTTCAAGTCTGTAGAACAACTCCGGCAACTGGATGCCTTTGATGAAGTCTTGTACATAAAAATTGCCCCCTATCTTACCGTAAAGGAATAAAAAAATAAGCACTAACACGTGTTAGTAAACTTCCTATATTTGCACTGCCGTTTCGATTGATTGCTATTAACAAGAAAATGAGTCATGCTCTGCTTGCAGTACATGACTCATTTAATTAAAAGATGAATTATGAACTTCAAGAATGATGAATTAACAGTGCAGGTAGCACAGGTAGCCCGTGATTTTGCGCATAAACATATCCGTCCGCATGTGATGGAGTGGGATGAAACCCAGCATTTTCCCATAGATACAATGAAAGCGATGGGCGAGCTGGGTCTAATGGGTATTTTTGTGCCTGAGCAATACGGCGGCAGTGGCTTTGGTTATCATGAATATGCTGCAGCTATTGTGGAAGTGGCGAAAGTATGCGGCTCAGTAGGATTGAGTTTGGCAGCACATAACTCACTATGCACCGGTCATATTTTATATTGTGCTAATGAAGAACAGAAACAAAAATACCTGCCCAAGCTGGCAAGTGGGGAGTGGATTGGCGCCTGGGGGTTAACCGAGCCCAATACCGGAAGTGATGCAGGCAATATGAAAACAACTGCTGTAAAAGATGGCAATGACTGGATTCTCAACGGTACCAAATGCTGGATTACACATGGCATTAGTGGCGACGTAGCGGTAGTAATTGCACGCACAGGTGAGCCACGCAGCAGCGGTAATGCCACCGCTTTTATTATTGAAAAAGGAACGCCCGGATTTAAGGCCGGTAAAAAGGAAAATAAACTGGGGATGCGTGCCAGTGAAACAGCCGAAATGATTTTTGATAATTGCCGCATCAGTGATGCGCAACGTATAGGTGAGGTGGGTGATGGTTTCAGGCAGGCATTAAAAGTGCTGGATGGCGGACGAATTTCAATTGCAGCGTTATCATTAGGTATTGCAAAAGGTGCTTATGAAGCTGCCTTGCAGTATTCAAAAGAACGCCAGCAGTTTGATCAGCCCATTTCTAATTTTCAGGGCATCTCCTTCAAACTTGCAGATATGGCAACGGAAATTGCAGCTGCTGAATTACTCATTGCCAAAGCAGCTGATTTAAAAAACAGAGGTGAAAAAGTAACCGAAGCCGGCGCCATGGCTAAATATTATGCAAGTGAAGTGGCTGTGAAAGTGAGTAATGATGCCGTACAGATATTTGGTGGCTATGGTTATACCAAAGATTTCCCCGTAGAAAAATTTTACCGTGATTCCAAGCTATGTACCATTGGCGAAGGAACCAGTGAAATTCAGAAAATAGTGATAGCAAGAGAAGTATTGAAGTAATGAAAGGAAGTATAAAATAAACTCATATTGCAGGGCTTTCTTATTTTAGCTTTATGAATTTAAATGTTCTGGATTTAAAGCCTTTCAAAAAAATTCACAGCCCTGTTACTGCAATGATGGTTGTGCTGGTAACGGCGGCAGTTGTTTCAGTAAACTTTCTGGAGAGGTTCTCATTTATCAGTTATGTAATGCAGCAGATTTCAACCTATGTAATGTTGATGTTTATTGGTTTGAGTATTTTGAGCGCCTATCGTCAAAAAGCAATGCTTAAAAAGGTACAGGAAGCGGAAGATTTTGAATTAAAAACTGAATTATATCTCCGTTTATACCGATTCAGAGTTATATGGTCAATGCTTACAGGTATCCTCAGCACACTTATGTATTTAAGTACAGAACGTACCTGGTGGTTTATCTTTTGTTTGTTTGATCTGATTGTGCTTATGTGGCAAAAGCCGGGCAATAAACGTTTTGCCATGGAATTACAGGTTGATGACATAGAATATGTGAATTAATACTTTGCCCTTGTAATTATTCAGATGCAGGCTTTTGAAAAAACAAATACTGAAAAAGCAGTTAAATTAGCAAACCTTATTCAAAAGTTCATTGCTTTTTAAATCGAATCATATATTCACTTACATAAAAACTGGTATCTGCATTCATTGCTTTGTAAAACAAACGTGCTGTTTGTCCTAATTGTAAGCAGGTGTATTTATTCTTTACATCATCTTCTGACTTTGTGGGTTGCAGCGATGGATACCATACAGTGTATCCTTTTTTATCCAGCAGCAGTTGCGGTTTGGTCCATTGTTGAGAATTATCACCTGCTCCTAAATCTTTATGCGGGTTGAAGGATATAAAAATTCTGCTTCCCTTCCATGATTGCCCGGTAACTTCTCCCATGAGCATTACCCATTGATTGAGATACGTATTCCAGCTTACGGATGGTCCCCAATGAAAACCACCTTCAGGCGACGAAGCAGGACCGCCTCTTTGCTCCATCGGAATCTGAAGTGATACCACAGGCTTGCCAATACTGTTATAGGGCGCATTGAAAGCAGTTCCATCCCAGCGGTTTACTTTGCCCGATGGGTTATCCAAATCTTTTAATGCAATCCGTGCAATACTTATGCACTGACCGCTCCATTCTTTTTTTCGATCATAATTGGTGGAATCATATACGCCGGGGTAACCATACTCTCCATAAAATATATACAGGTAATCACCGCTTGCAATAGCAGAAGGATCGCCTACACCGCCTGCAAAGGTGTTGGAAGTGTTAAATGGTTTTAAAATCATTCTTGATTGCAGATCTTCTAAAACAATGCCTTTGTTTTGCCAGCTATGCCCGCCATCAGTTGATTTCATAATGCCAATACGGCAAACTGCGGCAGGTGATTGCGGACCTGTTAAACCCTGTGGCCATCGATAGTCAATATACCCCTCACCTGTAGCTTTATTATAAGGTAGTGTTGAAGGATAATTTTCATTATGATATAACGCATATAATGTTTTACCGCTTTTATCTTCAGGTGATTGATACACTGTTTCAAACCAAACAGCACCATGCAACCCCGGTTGACCAATAGGTGCATTAGGCGGCATTACAGGTTCAGTAAATTCTTCATACTTCCGCTGAAATACTTCATCAGCATGTTTGCCATCGGCATATTTTAATTCATGTGATTCACCCCACACAGGGTCCTCGCCATACTTACCGGGAAAAATGCGCAACGTATCACCTATCCACGCTTCTGCCATATTGCAATCAACAAAAGATTTGAAATAAAATGTATCAGCAGGGGTTAATTCAAAACCTGCAACAACAGGTACTTTTGTTATCTCTTTGCACGAGGCTATTAATAAAATAACAGCAATTATAATGAATGGGAAAAGACGCATAAGCATTAATTGAATGATTAATGTACAAAAATTTCTAATCAGTTTAAGTTCCTGTAAAAATCTTTAATAACTTTCTTTAATTAAATAATGACTGTAATGTGTACTTAAAAAGATGTTGAAAAAATCCTAACCAGCATCATCTCATTTTGTTTTTTCTATCATCTTTCGTTGTATATTAGGCAAATACATTTGACCTAAATTTTTTTTATGGGCGCAGGTTCCATCATTGCTTTAGCCATTGCAGCCGTTGCTTTTTCGGGTATAGCTATACTGCTGTCCAAAGTAGTACTTAAAGCCACTACCAATAAACAAAAAGGCGAAGCTTATGAATGTGGTGTGCCTACCAAAGGCCCAAGCTGGATTCAGTTCAACACCGGTTATTATTTATTTGCCTTGATATTTTTAATTTTTGATGTGGAGTTGATTTTCTTATTTCCATGGGCAGTGGTGGTAAAAAAAGCGGGACTGTTTGCATTGGTGCAGGCAGTCATTTTTTTGTTCATCCTTTTTATGGGTTTTTTATATGCACATAAAAAGGGAGCGTTGAAATGGCAGTAAGCAGCCCTTCTAATTTCCCCCCAAAGGGGAGTTCAGCAAGGCACAAGGCCACTTTTTTATAATTTAAAACTGAAATCATAAACTCATAATAGAAAAATGAGTGAGATTAAAAACATACAAAGTCAGTTTCCCGGTGATATCATTGAATCCCCCACGGGCGGCATTGCTACAGGTGTGCTGGATGATGTGATCAATTGGGCTCGCAGTAACTCCTTATGGCCTCTGGTATTTGGTACAAGCTGTTGCGCCATTGAAATGATGAGTACTGCATCAGCCAAATACGATTGGAGCCGTTTTGGATTTGAAGTAGCACGTGCCACACCACGTCAAAGCGATGTAATTATTATAGCAGGTACTATCGTTAATAAGATGGCACCCGTATTAAAACGCTTGTATGATCAAATGGCTGACCCCAAGTATGTAATTGCCATGGGTGCCTGTGCTACCAGTGGCGGTCCGTTCTTTTATAATACATACTCAGTAGTAAAGGGCGCCGATCATGTGATACCGGTGGATGTATATGTTGCCGGTTGTCCGCCACGGCCTGAGGCATTACTGCACGCTATGATCAGCTTGCAGCAAAAAATTAAAAGCGGCATGACCAGGGAACAAATAAGGAATGAAATGAAAGTAGCGTAAACAATGACGAAAGAAGAACAAAAATTAAAACTGCAGGAACAATTTCCATCAGCAATATTTGATGATGCAGGCCAATGGCTTGCAATCAATGTTGCAGTGGCTGATTGGTTAACAACAGCACAAACATTACGTGCTGCCGGTTTTGATTATTTGTTTTGTTTAACCTGTGTTGATTATAAAACACATCTCACTATGGTGTATCACATGGAATCAACAAGTGAAAGAACACCATTAGTGGTAAAAGTGCAACTCGACAGAAACAAACCTGAAATTGAAACTGTATCACATATTTGGCGAACAGCGGAGTTTCATGAGCGTGAAGTGTATGAATTGTTTGGTGTAAACTTTTTGAATCACCCTGATTTGCGTTTGTTGATTTTACCTGATGGATGGGAGGGCAGGAATCCGTTACGGAAAGATTTTGAAGATCCTGTAAACATGATCAAGTTGTAATGTATCACCAAGTTGAAATAGTAAAAGAGTCTGTACAAACAGAGCCAAACGTTTTTGATGACATGGTCATCAATGTGGGGCCGCAGCATCCTGCTACGCATGGCGTATTACATTTAGTAATTACTCTCAACGGTGAAACAATCAAGAAAGTAGAACCGCATCTCGGTTATATCCATCGCTCTATTGAAAAGATGTGTGAGAGTTTAAGTTTCCGGCAGTTTATTTACGTAACCAGTAAAATGGATTATCTCTCATCACACATTAATAATCATGGTTGCTGTTTGTGTGTGGAGCAGGGATTGCAGATTGAAGTACCGCAAAAAGCACAGGTTATACGTGTGTTGATGGATGAATTAACCCGTATTGCAAGCCATGTACTATGGTGGGGCGCCATGGCAATGGATGTGGGAGCACTCACACCTTTCTTTCTTTCGTTTCGTGAACGGGAAATGATCAATGATATTATGGAAGAAACCTGCGGCACAAGATTGACGATGAATTATATGGTGCCCGGTGGTGTAATGACAGATGTGCATCCAAACTTTGTAAATAGAGTAAACGAATTCATCCGTCATTTCAAAAGCAAGATTGATGAGTATGATGAATTAGTTACGAATAATGTGATTTTTCAAAACAGAACCAAAGGCGTTGGTGTACTGAGTAAGGAAGATGCTGTTTCATTTGGTGTAACAGGCCCTGCTGCAAGAGGAAGCGGTGTGAGTTGTGATATACGCAAGTTGTATCCTTATGAAGTTTATCAACAACTCAACTTTGAAGAAGTGATTGAAACGGCGGGCGATTCATTTGCACGCTATGTGGTACGTCTTAAAGAGTTGCGTCAAAGTATGCACATCATTGAACAGTTGATTGATAATATTCCTGAAGGTGATTTCCAGGCAAAAACAAAAGCAGTGTTGAAATTACCTAAGGGAGAATTTTATTCCAGAGTGGAAACGGCACGTGGCGAGTTTGGAGTTTATATTGTAAGTGAAGGTGGTACTACGCCATATCGTATTAAATTCCGTTCGCCAGGCTTTAGCAATTTAAGTGTACTCGACCATATTGCACGTGGCGGAAAGATTGGTGATTTGGTTGCAATGATGGGAACATTGGATTTGGTGATACCGGATATTGATAGATAGGCGGCCCCCTCTAACTCTCCCCAAAGGGGAGGATTGCATGGCACGAGGCCAGCTTAGATGAGAGATTGATTAAAAGTGAGCGACTGACATTTAAAAAAAGTTGTCTATCCCCTCTCGGGAGGGGTGGCGGAGGCTTTGAAAGTGAAGATGATTGAAAGGGGTGGGTGCTGAATAGGATTACTAAGACGTGTGCGAATCATTCACTCGATGACTCGAAGGCAACAAAAGAGATCATAGTACATAAGTTGATAACATAAATTGTATTGGAATAAGCAGACGAGAATTTCAATTGATGAAATGCTTAATTATATTGATCAATTAAAAACGAAATGCCCGGCCTCCCACATCCTTTAGGAGAGGGAACGAGGGTGAGGTGTATGCCAACATTAGAATCCATAGCAAACTCAATTCATGAATGGCTTTACGGCACATTCAATGCAACAGTGGCGATGCTGCTGGAGTTTACCATTGTGGGTATCTGCATTATTGGTTTGTTTGCCATGCTTGGATTGGTACTAATCATGATGGAACGAAAAGTGAGCAGCTGGATGCAATTACGATTGGGGCCAAACCGTGTGGGGCCATGGGGCATGTTTCAAACAGTAGCTGATACACTGAAGCTGATTGTTAAAGAAGGCATGACGCCCAATGGAGTTGATAAATTGTTATTCAACCTGGCGCCGTTTATCGTAATGATTATTGCCATGGTGATAATGGCACCACTTATGTTTGCTAAAGGATTACAGATTTGGGACATCAACATTGGTGTGCTGTTTATTACAGCAGTATCATCGGTTTCAGTGATTGGAATTTTAATGGCAGGATGGGCAAGTAATAACAAGTATTCATTGCTTGGCGCCATGAGAAGTGGTGCGCAAATTGTAAGCTATGAGTTAAGTGCCGGTTTTGCCATTTTGGTGATTGTGATTTTAACCGGAAGTTTGAAAGTGAGTGATATAGTGATGTCGCAAGAAAATGGTTGGTGGTTGTTTAAAGGTCATATACCCGCCATTATTGCTTTTGTGATTTTTATGATTGCAGTAACTGCAGAAACCAACCGTGCACCGTTTGATTTAGCAGAAGCAGAAAGTGAATTAACAGCAGGCTTTCATACAGAATACAGCGGAATGAAATTCGCACTGTTCTTTCTGGCTGAATACGTAAACATATTTGTAGTATGTGCATTAGGCGCTACATTGTTTTTAGGTGGATGGATGCCTTTGCATTTTGGAACCGATACAGAGTTTAACCGTATTATGGATTATATCCCATCGAGTATATGGTTCATGGGAAAAACCTTCTTTTTAATTTTTGTGATTATGTGGTTCCGCTGGACCTTTCCGAGATTGCGTATTGACCAGTTATTAAATTTAGAATGGAAATATTTATTGCCGATTGGAATGTTTAACCTGTTGCTTGCAACATTAATAGCGATATTGGGGTGGCATTTGTAAAGCCCCCTCCGCCCCCTGAAGGGGAACTGCATGGCTTAGTCAGCTTGTTGAAGAAGTTGATTAATACCAGGGTTGTTGATGATAAAAGAATAAAAGATGAAGTGCTTAATTAATTTATTGAATTAAAAAATACAGCTCGGCCTCCTTCTCCTTCGGAGAAGGACCGAGGATGAGGCCATGTTTTTAAAAGATTATATAAAAGATGTTGCCGGCGGTATAAAATCGCTCCTCACAGGTATGAAAATTACAGGTGGGTATGCCATGCGTCATCACAAGGAGAAATTAACGCAGCAATATCCTGACAACAGAGATACGCTGGTATTACCAGAGCGTTTTCGTGGTGAGGTGATAATGACGCATGATGAAAACAATGAACATGCCTGTACCGGTTGTACGGCTTGCGAACTTGCCTGCCCAAATGCGACAATAAAAATTATTACCAAGTTTGATGTGGATGAGGCTACGGGAAAAAAGAAAAAAGCATTGGACACATTTGTGTATCACCTTGAATTATGTACGCTGTGCAATTTGTGTATCGAGGCATGTCCTACCAACGCAATTAAGATGGGACAGGGTTTTGAGCACAGTGTGTATGACAGGAGCAAGTTGATTAAAACGTTGAATGCGCCGGGATCGAAGATTAGAGAAGGAGTGGAGTAGAACAAAGCCCTATCCGCCCCCTGAAGGTAGAACTGCATGGCGCAAGGTCAGCATGTTTGAGAGGTTCATAGATATGTTGGTGATCTAGTTTTGAAACTTGTTTTTTGTTATTTGGATTTTTGATTTTTATAGAATGACTGCTTATCAAATTATATTTTACATTCTTGCTGTGTTTATTTTAACAACAGCCCTGCTTGCTGTTACCAGCAGAAAGATTTTTCGTTCGGCTATCTGGTTGTTGTTTGCATTGATTGGTATTGCAGGTTTGTATTTCTGGATGGAAGTGGAGTTTATTGCTGCAGTGCAGATAGTAGTATATGTGGGTGGCATAGTAGTGCTCATCATCTTTTCTATTTTTTTAACGCAGCAATCAGGAAAAGAAATGCAAAAGCCACCTCTGCTGAGAACCATTGCATCAGCATTGGCTGTGTTGTTTGGATTTGCATTTACAGCTTTGCTCATTTGGCAAAATAATTTCGTGGGAGGTGATGGTACGTTTAATAATGATATGAGCCGAATTGGCAATGCACTTATCAGTACTGAAGAAAATGGGTTTGCATTACCGTTTGAAGTTGTGAGTATTTTATTACTGGCAGCGATGATTGGTTGTATTGTAATTGCATTAAAGACTAAACCTAACGAACAATGACGTCAATACCTGTTGAACATATTTTATTCCTCAGCACAGCCCTGTTCTTCATTGGCATGTATGGTTTGTTTACAAGAAGAAACCTCATCAGCATGCTTATGAGTGTGGAATTGATATTAAACAGTGTGAACATCAACTTTGTGGTGTTCAACAAATATTTTTATGCTGATAAGGTTGATGGAATCTTTTTTACCATTTTCATCATCACCATTGCTGCTGCGGAAGCGGCTGTGGCGCTGGCTATCATAATTAATTTGTACAGAAGTCATCAGTCCATTGATGTGGAAGATGCGGTTGAATTAAAAGAGTAAGAAGCCCCTCTGACTCCCCCGAGGGGAGGATGACGTGGCACAAGGCCAGCTTGATGAAGATGTAAATGAATTTTATAGTGTTTGAAATATGACGATAAAAGATAAATAGATGAAATGCTTAATTAAATTGTTCAATTAAAAAACTAAAGCTCGGCCTCCTTCTCTTTGGGAGAAGGACCGAGGATGAGGCCATGAGTTATTCGTCTTACATATTATTTATTCCTTTATTGCCACTGCTGGCCTTTGTGCTTCTGGGTCTGTTCGGCAAAAAATATTTCAATGCATCAGCAGGAATTATTGCATCAGGTTTACTGATGGTGTCAACTGTACTGTCTTTATATACAGCCTGGAATTATTTTTTGATTGACGGTAAAGTAAATGATGTATATCAACCCATCAAAGCATTACACTACACCTGGCTGGTTTTTAATGAAAACTTACAGATCGATATGGGTGTGCTTCTTGACCCCATTTCTGTAATGATGCTCGTTGTTATCAGCGTTGTTTCATTAATGGTGCACATCTTCAGTCTTTGGTATATGAAAGGCGAAGAGCGTTTTGCAACATATTATTCTTTCCTCGGCTTGTTTACATTTTCCATGCTGGGATTGGTCATCAGCACCAACATTTTTCAGATGTATATGTTTTGGGAATTGGTGGGTGTATCCTCTTTTTTATTGATAGGTTATTATTTTCAAAAACCATCTGCTGTTGCGGCAAGCAAGAAAGCATTCATCGTTACACGTTTTGCTGATTTATTTTTCCTCATCGGCATTTTAATCGTTGGCGTACAAAGCAACAGTTTTGACTTTGGTACGATTATAAAAACATTAACCAATACGCAATCACCTGAATTTCTTTCAGCAACTTCTACCTCATTCTTCGGCGCATCCATACTCACATGGGCATTAGCTCTCATTTTCATTGGTGGTGCAGGTAAGAGTGCTATGTTCCCTTTACACATTTGGTTGCCCGATGCAATGGAAGGCCCCACACCTGTTTCAGCATTGATCCATGCAGCAACAATGGTGGTAGCAGGTGTTTACCTGGTGGCAAGAATGTTTCCTGTGTTTGCCGTAAATGAAGCTTCATTGCAATTGGTAACATGGATAGGATTAGTTTCTGCTTTGTTTGCCGCAATCATTGCCTGCACACAAACAGATATTAAAAGAGTATTGGCTTATTCAACAATGAGCCAGATCGGCTACATGATGTTTGCATTGGGTGTGAGTGGGTATGGTGGTGAAGCAGGACTTGGATTTACTGGTTCCATGTTTCATTTGTTTACACATGCGTTCTTTAAATCCTTATTGTTCCTTGCAGCAGGTGCAGTAATTCATTTGGTGCACAGCAATGAAATGAAAGATATGGGTGCCCTTCGCAAGTACATGCCGCTTACAAATATTGTTTTTCTCATTGCATGTTTGGCTATTGCAGGCGTTCCTGTGTTGTCGGGCTTCTTTAGTAAGGAAGAAATTTTATTGGCATCTTATAACAGCAATAAAATAGTGTATGCAGTTGCGTTGCTTACATCAGGGCTCACTGCATTTTATATGTTCCGTTTGTATTTTTCTATCTTTTGGAATAAAGCTTCCTCTCCTTTGGAGAGGACGGGAGGTGAGGTGCTTGGCGAACATCATGGTGAAGGAACATTAGCTATGAAATTTCCATTGATTCTTTTAGCAGTGTTAACAATCGTTGCAGGTTTTGTTCCTTTTGGCGAATATGTGAGCAGTGATGGCAAACCATTGGAAACTCACTTGCACATTTTATTTTCCATCGCACCAGTTGCAACAGCATTGGCAGGTATTGGATTGGCCACTTATTTGTTTTTGTATGAAAATGAATGCCCGGAAAAATGGTCGGCCAGTTTGGGAGGCATTTATAAAACAGCAAAGAAGAAATTTTATATTGATGAATTGTATCTCTTCATTACCAAAAAAATCATTTTCAATTTGATTGCACGTCCTTCAGCATGGATGGATAAACATATTGTGGATGGTGCTGTGAATGGTATTGCTGTTGTAACAGGAGGTATTGCAAACATGATTAAAGGAATACAAAGCGGCAAAGTGCAGAACTATGTATTGTGGTTTTTTGGTAGTGCGGTAGCGCTGGCTGTAGTTTTTATTTATTTATGGAAATAGAAAAAAGATGAACCTGCTCATAATTGTTATATTACCCATTCTCTCTGCACTTGCTGTGTTGCCATTCAAACAACAGCAGGCAAAATATATTTCACTTGCAGGTGCATTGTTACAATGGTGTGCTGCATTGGCATTATTTTATTTCTATACAATCAATCCCGATAAGAATGGTGTGATGTTTTTTGAGCAGAACTATCAATGGTATCAACCTTTGCATATTAATTTTCATATAGGTGTAGATGGAATTTCCATTGCAATGATTCTTTTAACTGCAACGGTAGTACTTGCGGGCATTCTCGTTTCATGGAAAGAAGAACGCATGACGAAAGAGTTTTTCTTTTTACTTTTGCTATTAAGTGCAGGTGCTTACGGCTTCTTTGTATCGCTTGATTTATTTACACTCTTTTTCTTTTTAGAACTTGCAGTGATTCCAAAATTTTTATTGATTGGTATATGGGGCAGTGGTAAAAAAGAATACAGCGCCATGAAACTGGCTTTGATGCTCATGGCTGGTTCTGCATTGGTATTTGTGGGGTTAGCAGGATTGTATTTTAACACATCTTTTCAAGGTGAATATACATTTGACGTTTTGCAAATCGCATCGCTCAACATTCCGGTTGCTGTTCAAAATTTATTTTTTCCATTTGTGTTTATAGGCTTTGGCATTTTTACTGCATTGTTTCCGTTTCATACATGGGTGCCCGATGGTCACAGCAGCGCACCTACAGCAGCATCTATGTTTCTTGCTGGCATCAGTATGAAACTGGGCGGTTACGGATGTTTACGTGTGGCAACATGGTTGATGCCTGATGCGGCGCAACATTATTCAACCATCATTATCATTCTTGCATGTATCGCTATTTTGTATGGAGCATTTACCACGATGATGCAGACGGATTTAAAATACATCAACGCTTATTCATCTATAAGTCACTGCGGATTTGTATTGCTGGGTATTGGTATGTTAACTAAAACTGCAATTAACGGAGCAGTGTTGCAAATGGTGAGTCATGGGTTAATGACGGCTCTTTTCTTTGCTGCCATCGGCATGTTGTATGAACGCACTCATACTCGCAAAGTTGCAGAGTTGGGTGGATTATTAAAGGTGATGCCATTTATTTCTTCAGTGTTTGTGATTGCAGGTTTGTGTTCATTGGGTCTGCCCGGCTTTAGCGGTTTTGTTGCTGAGATGACAGTTTTTATGGGCGGATGGGAAAAAGCAGAAAACTTTTACCGCATCGCAACCATTGTAGCCTGTGCTTCCATTGTAGTCACAGCAGTGTATATTCTTCGTGCAACTGGAAGTGCTATTATGGGTGCGGTTAAGAATGAGGACTATTTGCAGTTGGGTGATGCGAAATGGTATGAAAAATCAGCAGCGGTGTTATTGCTGGTTGGAATTATTGCAATGGGTATTGCACCTTTCTGGCTTACTGAGCTCATTAATACGGGCGCTGAAACTATTATTCAAAAAATTGCAGGAAACTGAGCATGGATTTTTTATCATTCATACAAATTATGAAACAGGAGTTGATGCTGGTGCTCATTCTCTTTATACTGTTATTTATAAAACTTGCTTCTCAGGAATGGAAGACAGAACGGTTGCTTCATTTAGTAAATGTTTTATTATTCATCAATCTTGTTGCAGGATTTTTCTTCAATCGTGAAGGAAGTTTATTTGGTAATATGTACCACACCAATGCCTTGTTCGTGTTTGAAAAAAATATTCTCAACCTCGGGGCATTATTAATTTCCATGCAATCGTTCACATGGTTGAAACAACATAAACATACACCTGAGTTCTATATGTTATTGCTGAGTTCATTGATGGGTATGCAGTTCCTTATCAGCAGTCAGCATTTACTGATGTTTTATTTAAGCCTGGAACTTTCTACCATTCCATTGGCTGCATTGGTGAATTTTGATTTGGAAAAGAAACGTTCTTCTGAAGCTGCAATGAAGATGATTTTTTCATCAGCATTTGCTTCCGGTTTGTTGTTATTTGGTATTTCATTTATTTATGGAACAACAGGTACGCTTGCATTTAGTGAGTTGTCTGATAATTTAACCGGAACACCCTTGCCGATTTTCTCATTTATATTGCTTATGGCCGGATTTGGTTTTAAAATATCTGCTGTTCCATTTCATTTGTGGACGGCTGATGTATATGAAGGTGCGCCTGTTGCTGTTACTTCTTTTCTTTCTGTATTGTCAAAAGGAAGTTTGTTATTTGTGTTGGTTCCTTTTTTGGCAAAAACAACGGCAGCACTCAATGAAGTGTCCTATCATTTGCTGATGGTATTGGCAATGGCTACAACGATTATTGGTAATTTATTTGCTATCCGTCAGCAGAATTTAAAACGCTTTCTTGCGTTTTCATCTGTAGCACAGGTAGGTTTTATTTTGTTGGGTTTAATGGCGCAAACAACAGAAGGCAATGTTTCTGTTATTTATTTTGTTTTGGTGTATGTGTTTTCGAATCTTGGAGCATTCGGTGTTGTGAGCATCATCAGCAGTACTACAGGTAAGGAAACGATTGATGATTTAAAGGGTTTTTATAAAACCAATCCTCTACTTTCATGGATTATGGCAATTGCATTGTTCTCACTTGCAGGTATTCCTCCTACAGCAGGATTCTTTGGTAAATTCTTTTTGATTTTTGCAGGCGCTGCTAAAGGCAACTATAGCATCATCACCATTGCGGCGTTGAATATGGTGATTTCATTGTACTATTATTTACGCATCATCAAGGCGATATTTATGGATGCAAATGAAGCAGCGATTGAGAAAATCAACCTGAATACCTATGCAAAGTTTGCTGCAACTGTTTGCGTGCTCGGTATTGTAATTACAGGATTGGCAAGCGGTGCATATCAATACATTTATAATCTTGTAGTTTTAAATTAAGAACAATGGCTATAAATAAAAATCATGAATTTGAAGATTTGAATGGTATCAAGTGTGCTGTAGTAGAAAAAAACGCATCACAGGAGCGCATTGATTTTTTAAAACCATTGTTAGAACTAAATGGATTTAGAGTTATTGCAGTTCTATCGCCACCGCCAAAAGTTGCTGCACCTCCTAAACCGGCAGATGGCGAAGCACCACCTGCAGAAACTGCTGTGCCCAACCTTGCTCCTTCTACGTTTACGCTAGGTGTTACGGATGTACGGTTTAATGTTATCAATGCATTGATGGGCCGCATGCTCAAAACAAAAGAAGGAAAGGTTGTAACTGTTGATTACTGGAATCAGAAAGAAACTTCAAGTAAGGATACTATTCCTTATTTTGCTCAAGACGAATACGTACATTCATGGAAGTAAAATCTTTATTTGATAAAGCTACTTATGATGAGATCATGCAGCGCCTTAACAAGTTAAGTGCTGACAGCCCCCGTAAATGGGGTAAGATGACGGCAGCACAAATGCTCACACATTGTAAAGAAGCATATAAAGTGCCGTTAACAAGCAAAAAGTTACGGCGCCATCCATTGTCGTTAATTGGTTGGATGTTTCGCAGTTTGTTGTACAGTGATAGTCCCTATCGTCAAAGTTTACCAACAGCGCCCAACTTTATTGTAACTGATCAACGTGATTTTGATAAGGAAAAAGCCGAAATGCTTTCAATTGTAAAAGCATTTCACGAAAAAGGTGAGACAGGCATTGGCGATAAAGTACATCCCATGTTTGGCAGGTTAACTGCTGATCAATGGGGCAAAAGTATGTGGAAACATCTTGATCATCATTTGAGGCAGTTTGGGGTATAGACCAACAGCCCATCAAAATCTCCCCTTGAGGCGGACTTGCAGGGTATAGCCCTTCCTTACTCAACCTTTACGATTTTAATTTGTTATGTTTAATTTTAGTATTTCCACTTAATCAAACGTTTTATGAAACCAAAACCACTTTCTGAATTTACTGCTGAAGAGCTTAAAAAGAACGAAAAAGCAATGAGAGTTGTTATAATTGTACTGGGTGTATGTGTGGGATTTATGTTTTTAAGCGGGGGTTATTTGTTTATGAAAAAAGGTTTTTCCATTTCTACTGCACTGCCTGTTATTTTTTTGCCTCTATGGTTTCTTAATTTCAGAAATTGGAAAAAGTTAAAAGAGGAATTGGCTAAGCGGGGCTGATAGTTGCCTTGCCTTTCTTAAATGAAAAGAAATACTTCAGGGTCTTTTCCATCATATTACAAAAATGGATAATTATCATAAGTTTTCTGTTTATCTATAGCAACACCGTTTCTATTAGATCATAGCATAGCGTGGCACTATGGTCATAAGCTTTAACTGCAAGCTATGATAAACAACGCTGTGTTTACATGAAAAAATTTTATTTTTTCACGTATATATTTATTTCTTTAACGGAAACTCTGCAACAAACGTACTGCCTTTACCCAATACACTTTCAGCTTTAATTTTTCCATTGTGAGCCTCGGTCATGGTTTTTACATAGCTAAGGCCCAACCCAAAACCTTTTACATTATGTACGTTGCCTGTGTGTGCACGGTAAAATTTTTCAAATACACGGCTCACGGTTTCTTTGCTCATACCAATGCCGTTATCTTCAACTGTAATACGAATGAATTTGCCTGCATTTTTTGTAGTTACTTTCAAAAGAAGCGGCTCTTCTTCTTTAGAATACTTCACTGCATTGTCCATTAAGTTGTTGATAAGATTGGTAAAATGTACATCATCAGCTTCCATCAAATCATTGGTTGCATTCAGTTGCATTTCTACTTTACCATTCTTTTCCTGTACCTGCAATTGCAGGTTGTCAAGTACTTTTTTAATTACCTGATGTACATGAATATCCTTTTTGTTAAGCTGAATTTCATTACGGTCCATCTGTGCCGCCTGTAAAATGGTTTCCACATGTTTATTCATCCGTTTATTTTCATCACGAATCATTTGAGTGAAGTACAAACGCTTTTCATCATTGCTTAATACCTTCTCACTTTTAAGTGCATCTACTGCAAGCGAAATGGTTGCAAGAGGTGTTTTTAACTCATGCGTCATATTATTAATAAAATCACTTTTCATTTCACTCAACTTCTTTTGACGAATCAATGTGCCGAACGTCAGGAAGAATGCAGTAATAATGATAATGGTAAACAGTATGGAGCCTGCAATTAACCATCCTAATGACTGAAAGATATAACTCTTGTAATCCGGCACCACTATAATCAGTACTTCATCAGGCGCAAGGCTTTCTAATAAACTACCGCCTATGGGTGTTAATGGATAAAAACTTTTTTTATTGTGAACAGAATCCAGTGCCATATCCATAAACCGGTTTGTTTTCATAGGATAATGTCCATAAATATTATCACTGGCAATGGCAAATTCAAATTTGGTATCCTTCAACCCATGCTTTAAAAATGCTTTATTGATTTTTTCTTTTACTTCAAAGAGGGTAAACCTGTAGGCTGCAGAATATTGCCTGTAAATATCCAGTGCATCGCCGGGAAATTTCATGCCTGGTAAGGGCACTACGCTGTTAAACTTGCTGCCGGTTTGTGCTACCAAATCTTCCCCTACTTCCTGCGTTATATCAAACAGCTTCATAACAAGCTGATCTTCTTTAAGCTCAGCCTGTGTTTTTATCCAGTTAACCTGCACATAAATGATTCCCAGCAGGGAAAGGGTGATAAGGGCTATAATAGCGGGGAAAATCTTTTTATTCTTCATACAATTCTTAAATACTGTGCAGTTTTTGGGTTTGGCAAAAATACCCTTCCGCCCCCATACTCTGAACAAATCAAAGATTCATCATTTTTTTTAACGTTGTTTTACAGTTCCATAAAATACTTTCGAAGTTTTTATAAAATCAACCGTAATTTAAGGCTATGATTGAACCTGCAGAAGGCATATTACTTATTTCTGACCCGTTTTTAAAAGACCCCAACTTTATGCGCTCCGTAGTGCTTTTATGTGAGCATACAGAACAGGGAAGTTTTGGACTGGTACTTAACCGAAGGACGGAACATAAACTGGGCCATTTAATTGATACACTACCAGAAATAAATTTTGACGTGTTTTACGGTGGACCTGTACAGCAGGATACACTTCACTTTTTACATCAACTGCCTGATGTTATACCCAATGCACAGGCACTTGCCAAAGGCATTTACTGGGGTGGTGATTTTGAAACGGTAATTGCTCTATTACTAAAAGGTGAACTGGATGAAACAAAGATTCGTTTCTATCTCGGTTATAGTGGCTGGAGCAGCGGGCAATTGGATGATGAACTCAAAGAAAAAAGCTGGCTCACAGTACAGGCCACCAGGCAATTAGTATTTGAAAATGATGAACAAAGTATCTGGAAAAAATCATTATTACAAATGGGCGGACAATATGAACAGCTTGTGAATTATCCCATTGATCCGCAGTTGAATTAAAATAATCATGTTATTACAGTAAAGCCCAAACGCATTTAATTTTACTCATTACTTAAACGCATCAACTAAAACCGGTGCTGAGTTCTTACATCTAATACCTTGATTCGTGTCTTAAATAATGTTCCCGAAGCCGGATGTAATTTGAAGTGTGCGGTTACAGCATCTAAGAATTTAATTGTTGGCCAAAATATACATCAATGTTTATTGTACAGATGTAAGCAGGGAACATGTATTGACAAAAACATTTGACTTCTCATGTTAAGTATAGCAGCATGCTAAAACAAGAACTAATCAATAATATGAAAATCAAATAAACCACATCACACAAAAGTGTAATTTCTTTTACTGTAGCTACTCAATATTTTTATGTCAAAATATATTATATGCGGGTCATTTATTTTTTAGCACTGTTACTCATAATCAAACACACTGCAAAAGCACAAAATATTGGGATAGGTGATGGTACGCCTTCAGCAAAGCTTAGTATACTTGGTACTGAAACTTCTTTAAACGGGCAAGGTGCGGCCATAAAAATAAGAAATAGTGCTTCGGCAAATGCATGGTATTTAAGAACCGGTGCTAATGGCACCACCACTCCAATCGATGGTTTCAGCATAGCTGATAATAGTGGATACCATTTGAATATTACTTCAATTGGAAATACCGGTCTTGGTATTATTCCATCAGGTGCAAAATTGCATATTAACGGAGGAGTTAAAATTGAAGGCTTGAATTTTCTTGAATTTGGAGCTGGTATTGCAGGAAAAGAAGCGAATGCAGGACGAATTGTTTATAATGGTTTTGGAACCAATGCACTTGCCATTGTTGGCGCAGGTACTACCAACACGAACAGACGGCTTCATTTTTTTGCAGAAGGCGGAGCTATTTTTGAAGCGCCTGTGCAAATTAACCGGTTGTCTTTTTTTGATGGTGGTGCTGTAATTGGCAATTTCGGAGCTGTTAATGGCAATTTTAATGTAAATGGAAAAATTACAAGAGGCCAAACCGGTAGTACTAACCTGGTGCCCATTTGTATGGGGCTTGTAGGACAGTTTGGTGAAGTTGTTTCCGGTACCGGTAACTTTTCTGTTTTTTATAATGAAAGTACAAGAGAGAAAGACATAACAATAAATGGGGAAACTTATACTGATGAAGGTTACATTACTATTGTTACAAATATCCGGCAGTTTGAGGGTGTAAATTTTGCAATGACAAAAGCAGTAAACGGTAAACTGCGGGTAACACAAAGTCCCGGAGGTTCATCCATTACAGGCCCGCCGGGAAATACAACCGTAGCATTTCATTTTGTTGTTTACAAACTCTAAAATGGCCGTTTCTTTAAAGAACAAAAAAATCCCGCTATTTCAGCGGGATTTTAACCATTAAACTTTTTGAACTATTCAACCCTTCAACCCAAAACCTCACACCAGCATCGTCACAGGATTTTCAATAAACTTCTTCAGTGTTTGTAAGAAACTGGCACCAACAGCGCCATCAACAGAACGATGATCACAGCTCAATGTTACTTTCATAACGTTCGTTGTACCAAAACTTCCATCCCCTTTCTTAATCACAATTTCTTTAATGCGGCCTACGGCAAGGATGCAACTATCGGGAGGATTGATGATGGCAGTGAATTCTTCAATCTCCATCATACCCAAATTAGATATGGTAAAGGTATTACCGCTGAACTCCTGTGGTTGCAGTTTGCCCGTGCGTGCTTTATCATACAACACATTGGCTTCACTGGCAATCTGGCTCAGACTTTTCTGATCAGCAAACTTGAACACAGGAACAATTAATCCCTGATCCACTGCTACAGCACTGCCGATATGAATATGGTTGTAGGTACGAATGAAATCACCCATCCATGATGAGTTTACCGCAGGATGTTTACGCAGCGCCATTGCACATGCTTTAATCATCATATCCTGGAAGGAAATTTTTACAGGGCTCACGGCATTCATCTGTGCACGGGCAGCCATGGCATTATCCATATTGAGCTCCATGGTGAGATAGAAATGCGGAGCGGTAAACATACTTTCACCCAGGCGACGAGCAATGGTCTTGCGCATATTGCTGTTAGGTGTATCTACAAAACCTTCGCCGGCACCGGGTGTAAATGCAATCACAGGAGCAGCAGGTGCAGCAGCAGGTTTGCCCTCCTTCGCTGAAGCTGCGGCGGGCACGAAATTATCAACGTCTGCTTTTATAATTCTGCCACCATCACCACTGCCTTGTACAGCGTGAAGGTCAATTCCTTTTTCAGCAGCTATTTTCTTTGCAAGAGGAGAAGCTTTAATGCGACCGTTTGCGCCCCCATCCCCTGAAGGGGTGCTGGTAGCAGTTTGAGTAGTTGAAGCAGTTTGATTATTTGAAGGTATAGAACTTGCAGCTTGAGGCTTACTGCTTGTAGCTGCACCCGGATTTTTCAACGCACTCAACAACCCGCTCACATCAGTTCCTGCTTTTCCAATCAATGCAATCACTCCATTCACTTTGGCAGCAGTCCCTGCTTCTACACCTGTGTAGAGCAGTGTGCCATCCACATAAGGCACTACTTCCATCGTTGCTTTATCGGTTTCTACATCTGCAAGGCTATCATCGGCCTTCACTGTATCGCCCACTTGTTTATTCCATGCTACAATTTTTCCTTCGGTCATGGTATCGCTCAGCAAAGGCATGCGGATAACCGTAACACCAAGTTGTGAAGCGAGTGCATCGGCATCAACACCTGTAGAAGAATTTACGGGTTGTGTGTTAGGGGTTACGGGTGCTTCAGCGGCTGGAGCCTGGGGAGCGGCAGGAGCTCCATCCAGTAAACTTTTATAATCTTCGCCTTCTTTACCTACAATGGCAATGATTTCATTGATTTGTGCGGCCTTGCCCTCTGGCACACCAATGTATAACAAGGTGCCGTCCGCATAGCCCACCACTTCCATGGTTGCTTTATCAGTTTCTACATCAGCCAGCACATCATCGCTTTTTACTTTGTCGCCCACCTGCTTGTTCCACTTCACAATCTTTCCTTCGGTCATCGTATCGCTCAGGAGCGGCATTCTGATTACTTCAGCCATATATTATAGTTTTTTACGATAGTAATTGAGGGCGTGAAATTAAGGAAAAAGGTTTAAAGGTTTTGATGGTTTAATGGTTTCAGGTTTGCCTTGGTAAATCATGCACTAATTCCACAAGAAATTTAAAAGTTGAGAGAATAAATGCTAAGGAAACCAACCATTAAACCCTTCAACCCTTGAACCTTTAGAACCCTTAGTAATCCAGTTCCATCCCTAATCGATCTTTCAACTCTTTCACCAACGGATATTTTTCCACCATCCGCAAAAATTGTTCTTTGGTGGAGAGGGGTCGGTCGGCGGGGTTTTCATCTTCCTGTGTTTCCACCAGCTCCACATGAATATTAATGGCCGGGTTGTGAAAGAAATGCTGAATATGTTCCAGCAGGGCTGTTTTTTCCTGTTTGAGGAACCCAAGCTGCACATTGCCGAAACAGGTGATTTCAAACAACTCGGGGCTGCGCATATCACACTGCATCATTTCCAGTGTAGAAACCACAGAATGTTTATTGGCCGTTTTGAGCTTAAGTATGAATTCTCTCCATGCTACCTGCAACTCTTCTTCACTTAAAGGTTTTGCTTTTTCTGTGTTGAGATTATTTTGTTCTGCAACCTGTGCACGTATTTTGGCAAGGGAGGAAATTTTGGTGGAGGGTTGTGTGAATGCAGTTGACGAAGTTGATACAGTTGATAAAGGTTTGGCTTTCGGTTCTTCAATGATCAACTTGGCAGATGATGTGCTTGTATTTACTTCAGACTTCGGGCTATCGGCTACCGGCTTTTTCCTGTCATCTGTCATCGTCCCACTGTCAACTGAAATCGGCTTTATCGCCCTGAACTGTACCGCTTTCTCAGCTACTTTTTTTTTATCAGGTGAAGCTATGTCGAGCGCTTGCTGCAGGTAAGTAAGTTTGATTAACGCAAGTTCTACATGCAGCCGTTTATTGCGGGCTTGTTTGTAATTGATTTCAGCATCATTCAATACGTTTAATGCGGAAATAATCCATGAAGCTGAAGTGACTTTTGCCGCTGCAATGTATTTGTCTTTAAAACTTTCTACAACTTCCAGCAGGTTCGCCACTTTTTCATCTTTGCATACAAGTAAGTTTCTCAAAAATTCAGAAAACGCATTCAGCACCATATCGCCTTCAAAGCCTTTGCGGTTGATATCGTCATAAAGCAACATGGCGTTTGATAAATTTTGCTGCTGCATGGCTTCGAGAAACTTAAAAAAGTAATCAGCATCCAGAATGTTGAGATGCTCAAGTGTATTTTGATATGTAAGTTCTCCATTAGTAAAACTTACAATTTTATCCAGTATGCTAAGTGCATCACGCATGCAGCCTTCACTCTTTTGAGCTATCACATGCAATGCCGGTGCTTCTGCTTTTATTTCTTCTTTATCAGCAATTTCCTGCAGGTGCTCTACTGTATCATTGATGGTGATGCGTTTGAAATCAAAAATCTGGCAGCGACTTAAAATCGTTGGTAAGATTTTATGTTTCTCCGTAGTAGCTAAAATGAATATTGCATAAGAGGGCGGCTCTTCCAGTGTTTTTAAAAATGCATTAAAGGCGCTGGAGCTGAGCATGTGTACCTCGTCAATGATATACACTTTGTACTTACCCATCTGCGGTGCAAAACGTACCTGTTCTATGAGTGAACGGATATCATCAACAGAGTTGTTACTCGCCGCATCCAGTTCATGAATATTCAAACTCGTGCCTTCATTAAACGTTTTGCAGCTCACACATACATCACAGGCTTCTCCATTGGGTTGAATGTTTTCACAATTAATCGTTTTGGCTAATATTCTGGCACAGGTTGTTTTGCCCACGCCTCTGGGTCCGCAAAACAAAAAGGCATGCGCAAGTTGATTATGACTGATGGCATTCTTTAACGTGGTGGTAATATGACTTTGCCCCACTACTGTATCAAAAGTCTGGGGTCTGTACTTCCGTGCGCTTACAATGAATTTATCCATGATGCAGGGGTGCAATTTAGGGAATTTATAGACCTACGCTTAGATATGCTGTGACCTAGTAGGTTTGAAACACTGCAACCCTATCAGCAAATCTTATAAGTTTACCAGCTTACCAACTTTTGACCATTTGTATCCACCACGGTACCTGCTTTTTCTGTAAATACCATCTCTTCAGGGTTTTTAATGACTTTTGATTTAACCACAAATTCATGAAGATATCGAACTGTGGCTGAGTTAATGCTATTGGCCAGAAAATCATCCAGTAAAACTAATTGGTCAGGTTTTTCCTTGAGATAATCTGTAAACTTAATACTGCTGTCAATCACTTTCGCTTTTTTAGAAACCATCCATGCCACCTGCCGTCTGAAGATTTTAGGCATCAGTACTTTTCCTTTATCATCACCAATTGCAAACTTTATGACAGCATCTTTATGCGGTTCGTTATACAACAACTTCCAGTCAAAACTGCCTGCATCCTTTGATAGTGATCGCCCCGGTCTTCCACTTTTTGCTTTCCCTTTTTTCCATGCGTTGAGAAAAGCAGCAATCTCTTCATTGCTCATGGATGTATAAAATGCCGGATGTCCCCATCCATTTTCAACGAGCCATAGATTGATATCAAGCTTTTTACCGATACGGATATTTCCTACAAAACGGCCATAAGTATCAACAGCATCAGCAGGACTGTCAACTTCTGTTTCAAATACAGCTTTCACAATACCATTTTTATCTGCAAATTTTTTCAGGTGTTTCGCCAGTGCTACAGTTGAAGATTGTGCATAGTACTGCCTTCTGTCTTTGTTGTTTTTGTTGAAGACGTCACGCATGGTTTGTGTAATCGAAGGCTTTGTTTTAAGTGCCGAAGCCTTATAGTGCAGTTCCGGTGCATCTACGCCCTGCAGGCGGCAGGTAATACTTTGCTCACCTGTTTTCTTTGAAATAGTAATCACTGCTTTCGTTCCCTGCCCTTTTGAAACGGCACCCACATATGCATTGGTGGTCTTGAATGTTTTGCTGCCTGTTTTACGGTATTGAAATGATTTGTTATTGATTAACAATTGCAGTTTTGTAGTATCTGCATCAGATGAATCCAATGGCCAGAATTGATGAATATCAATTGTGCCCGTAACTCTTAATGTACCCATAGCAATTTATTTTACAATGTTAATTGGAATATAACTCTAAGGTGGCAACAATTGCCGGTAAATACAATACTCTAAAGCGGGATGCAGGCGAAGCTTCAACTCACTCCAAAAAATCTTCTTCTTCGTTTTTAGGTCCATACTTATCAAAAAGCTTGTCAATGGCGCCACCAAAGATGGGGAATTTTTCTTTGGCAAAATTTTTTATCACCTCAATTGCAGCATAAGCCTGCTGCTCGGTTAAACCTTTTGCCATTAAGCGGTTAATGAGATCCTGCATGTGATTGATTTAATCTTTAATTACAAAAGTTTCCCAACTGCTGTATATGCCATTAAAGCGTGCAGCTTCTTTTGTAAGATACAATGTTAAGCGATTCATGGTAGATAAATCTGGTTTATCTGCCCGGTACATTTTTAAACCAAATGGATGGGCTGATGTATCAGTAAACAAACCATCTTTATTCATCATAAACTTTTGCTCATGGGCCCATAAAAAAAACTGCCGGCGTTCATCTTCAGTAGTAAAATGAAGTGTATGATAAATGAGGCGTTCTTTTGTAAGTTTATCCCCCGCCTTTGTCAACTGCAACAACACTTTTTGATTTTTCATGGATTCAAGAACCTCTTCGTTTGGATACAGAAAGTTTAAATATTTATCCCACCCTTTATCTTCCTGTATGCGTATGGTAAAATTATACTGCGTATAAAAGGCCTTGTAATAATCACTCAGGTATTTACGCAAAAGCGTAGTATCGTTCACATAGAAATAATCCAACCGTTCACAATTATAAGTAACAGTACCGGCAGCAATACTTCTTTTTTTCTTTTCAATTAAAGCAGCTACACCATCAGAAATTTTGTAGAGTGTTTGAAATTCTTTTTCGGTTGCAAACCCATCGGGCGTACAGTCAATCACTTTAACGCCGGTTATTACCAGGTATTTCAATGCTTCAACCGGGGCTTTTTCTTTTATTCCAACATTCACCAATACAGAACCATTACCCTTTGCAAAAGGTACAAGATAAGTATCCCAGTTGTCTTTTACATCCTGAGCATGAGAAAAAAGAGTTGCTATTATTAACAAAGAAAAAAACAACTTGCGCATGCGGTAAAAGTAGAGCAAACAGGTTTTGCAATTGTATCTGAAACTCTTAAATCTTCAATAAAAAACCCTTTGCAGCTGCAAAGGGTTATAAACTCTTAGTTTGTACTTGTTACGTTTTATGCCACTTTGAGCATACTCAGCTTGCTCTTATCAAACTTATGCACGGCGTAGTCAAGTGTGAGATGGAATACTTTTTCATCGCTGCCGGGCAGTTCAAACATGGCATCCGTTAAAATACTCTCGCAAATACTGCGAAGACCACGGGCGCCCAACTTGTATTCCATTGCTTTGGCTACCATAAAATCATATACTTCTTCATCTACTGTTAAATCAATGCCTTCAATATCAAATAATTTATGGTATTGCTTTATGAGTGCATTCTTTGGAGTAATTAATATTTCACGCAAGGTTATTGCATCCAGCGGATTGAGATAAGTAACAACAGGCAGACGACCCAGCAATTCAGGAATCAAACCAAAGCTTTTTAAATCCTGAGCATTTACATACTGCAAGAGGTTTTTCTTCATGTGCTCCTGCTCTTCTTTATTTACATTAAAACCGATGGCATTTGTATTTACACGGCGTGCAATTACTTTATCAATACCATCAAAAGCACCACCGCAGATAAATAGAATGTTAGCTGTGTTAATCTTAATCAATTTCTGCTCAGGATGTTTACGTCCTCCTTGTGGTGGTACCAGCACTTCAGTACCTTCTAACAATTTGAGCATTCCCTGCTGCACACCTTCACCACTTACATCACGTGTGATGGAGGGGTTATCACCTTTACGGGCAATCTTATCAATTTCATCAATATAAACAATTCCTTTTTCTGCAGCAGCTACATCATAGTTGCACACCTGCAATAAACGTGTAAGAATACTTTCCACATCTTCACCCACATAACCTGCTTCTGTAAATACGGTTGCATCTACAATTGCAAAAGGAACATTGAGCAGTTTGGCAATTGTTTTTGCCAATAATGTTTTTCCGGTACCAGTTTCGCCCACCATTACAATATTGCTCTTTTCAATTTCTATTTCGCTTTCAGTTTTTTGCTTTAAGCGTTTGTAATGATTGTAAACAGCTACGGCCAAAACTTTTTTTGCATCATCCTGGCCAATGATATATTCATCTAAAAACCGTTTGATTTCAACCGGTTTTTTTACTGTTAATTTAAAATTAGATACTGAAGCATCACTTTTCAGCTGCAATTCCTGCTGAATGATTTCCTGTGCATGCTCCACACAATTTTCGCAGATATGCCCTTCCTGCCCTGCAATCAAAATCTTCACTTCGTCACGATTGCGACCGCAGAAGGAACAATGCAGCATGTTATTTTTTGCCATTTGTTGGATTTTAAGCGATTAGCTTTATGAGCAAAACGCCTTCAAAGATAGGAAAGCCTTTTTAAAGCACATAGCTTTATAAAAAAAGGAGAAGCACACGGCTTCTCCCTCAAACTATTATCTGTTTGTATCAGAGTTTATCCAATACACCATCTACTATACCATATTCTACGGCTTCCTGTGCATTCATCCAGTAATCACGGTCAAAATCTTTCATTACCTGATCAAGGGTTTTGCCGCAGTTATCAGCTAAAATCTGTGCACCTAACTCTTTTGTTTTGGCAATTTGATTGGCCAGTATTTCCAAATCAGCACTGGTACCTTGTGCACCACCTATGCTTGGTTGATGAATCATTACTTCCCCATGCGGAAAAATAAATCGTTTGCCTTTTGTACCACCGCTCAATAAAATTGAACCCATACTGGCTGCCATGCCCATACAAATGGTACTTACAGGTGAACTGATCATTTGCATGGTATCATATATTACCATACCACTTGTTACAACTCCACCGGGACTGTTGATATATAACTTGATTTCTTCACCTGGTTTTACTGCATCTAAATACAAAAGCTTGTTTACAATATCTTTTGCTGAGTTGTCTTGTACAACACCCCAAAAGAAGATTCTGCGTTGTTCCAGGAATTTCTTGTTATAAGGACCAAAAGCAGCCATTGAAAACTGCTCCAGCGGATTTTCTTTGGGCTCATCTTCCTCCTCCATGTGTACAGGATATTTCAAGTATTGATTGTTCATTGTATAGAATGATTTACGTTTAGTTATTGTTCTTTTGCTTTGCGTGGATTCATCACCAGTACCTCATCCACCAGTCCATATTCTTTGGCTTCGGTTGCCGTCATCCAGAAATCACGGTCGCTGTCTTCTTTAACACGATCAAATGTTTGACCGCTGTGAAACGCAATAATTTCATACAACTCATTTTTGAGTTTCTTTACTTCATTCACCATAATTTGAATATCGGTTGCCTGTCCACCCGCTCCACCATAGGGCTGATGCAGCATAATGCGGGAATGTTTTAATGCTGTACGTTTCCCTTTTGCACCTGCACACATGAGCACAGCACCCATACTGGCAGCAATACCAATGGTAATGGTGCTGATGTCCGGCGTGATGTATTGCATGGTATCATAAATGCCCAAGCCGGCATAAATACTGCCGCCGGGACTATTGATGTACATCTGTATATCACGTGTGCGGTCTGTACTTTCTAAAAACAGCAACTGAGCTGTTACAATATTGGCTACATAATCATTAATAGGCTCACCCATAAAAATGATACGGTCCATCATTAGTCTTGAAAATACATCCATACTGGCTACGTTGAGCGGACGTTCTTCAATGATATACGGCGTAAGATTACTGGGGTTGAACTGCGTTTGATAATTGTGCATGGTGGCGCTTGAAATACCACGATGCTTCACAGCATATTTCTCAAATTCTTTGTTTAAATCCATAGTTTCAATTTTCGGTTACAAGTTAAGGCAAACGATTGGAATGAACGTATTTTCAAATATCATGCGGGGAAAATTTGTGAGACAGAAAGACAGGAAGATGATTTTAGATTGCAGACCTGTCTGCCGACTGGCAGGTTTGAGATTACAGATTACTTCAAATTCATACCGTTATACAAAATTTGGCAGGTAAATAATTTTAAATATGAGATTGCAGACTGCCTGTAATTGATGATGCTTTACAAAATAGGACGGCCAGACTAAGTCATAAAAATAAACCCGCTGAATGTTAATCAGCGGGCTTAATCTATTCGTACTTCGTAAATCGTATTTTCTAGTGATGATGATGCTGATGTTCTTCATTCATCTTTGCGAATTCTTCTGCACTGATAGCTTTCTCTTCTTTCTGCACCTGCGCTTCAGCCCAGTTGAAAACTTTTTCTGTGATGATGCGGCGGTAAGTACCATCTACCTGCTGTTCATCTTTCATCAGACTTTCAACATACTGGTCCAGCCACTCCAGGTTATCACCACCCAAACTCATACCACCAAAATAGCCCATCACCTGTTGTTTAAAGCTTGCTTTCAACTCTTCAGCACTTACATCCAGATTATTTTCTGTAATGATTTTATCGCTGATGAGTGTCCACTTTAACTGGTTGAGAAACGTAGGAAACTCTGCTTCTACCTGCTCAGGACTTTTGGGTTGTTTGTTAGCATCAGTTTGTGTGCTCAGCCATTTTTTCAAAAAGCTTTGAGGTAATTCCATCTTTGTATCATCCAGTAACACATGATACAAATGGTGCTGCAGTTGATTGCTGCTTTGTTTATCCCAATAAGCCTGAATGTCTTCTTCAATAGCTACACGGAATTGCGCTTCTGTAGTGATGTCTTTGCCGGGCATGGCTTCTTTGAAGAATTCTTCATTGAGTTCACGCTTTTCAATCAAACCTACTTTGGTAACGGTGAGTTTGTATGTAAGATGCGTATCGTCTTCTTTTACACCCAAATCACTTTTAACCCAGTTGCGTTCTTTTTCTTCAAATGCTTCGTTGAGATTGATAACAAGTGTGTCGTCTTTTTTGGCACCCTGTAATTTGTTGCGGTAAGTTTCAGTAAAATATTTCACCAACAGCGAATTATCTTTTTTTACTGCACCTTCTGCCACATTACCATCAGCATCACATGCTTCAAACGTTAAGTTGAGCACATGGTCTTCACTGGTTACTGTTTCAGGTTCCGTCATTTTACCAAAGCGGTTACGCAGGCGCTCCACTTCATCATTAATCATTTCAGGGGTAGCCTTAACTTTATAGAAGGTAGCTTTTGTTTGGTTGAGGTTGAGTTCAAAGGCGGGTTTTAAACCGATTTCAAAATCAAAACTGTAATCAGCAGGCGCCTCCATGGCAGGGTTAAAACCGGCATTGGGCAAAGGAAGCGGCTGGGCAAAGATTTCCAGCTTTTCGTTAACCAGATAATCATTTAAGCCCTTTTCAATATTGCGGAGTACTTCTTCCGTAAAAATGCCCGGGCCATACATTTTCTTTACCATACCCGTGGGCACCATGCCTTTGCGGAAGCCGGGGATATTGGCATTCTTACTGTAATTCTTTAATGTTTTTTCAAACGAAGGAAAGTATTCGTCTTTTGTAATTGTAACAGTGAGTTTGTCGTTCAACAAACCAATGTTTTCTCTTGTAACTGTTGCCATAGTAACGTTTAAAGGTTTTTAAGTTGAATGGTTTAATGGTGACCCAAAACGATTTCGTAACACCGGGATTTTTTGAAAGCTGTAAAACACAACTTTTAAACCCTTAAACCATAAAACCTGTAAAAAAGTCCGGATGGAGGGACTCGAACCCCCACACCTTGCGGCATCAGATCCTAAGTCTGACGTGTCTACCAATTTCACCACATCCGGATAGTACGTTTAATCGTTGAACGGTTTGAAAGTTGAAAGCTTCTGCCCGGTAGTTGTTTCCAACAAAACTTTTAAACCATTAAACCTTTAAACGGTTTTTGCGGGCTGCAAAGGTAGGGGGAAAAAAGGAGAAAAATATGGGTTAAACCTGTCTGTTTTGCCAACGGGTTATAGCGGCTTTAAGCTCTTGAGGATTTTCATATAAAAACTCAAAAGCTTCTACCTCAAGAATTTTGGCTAATGTTTTAAGTGTTTCTGCATTGGGTACACTTTCTCCACTTTCATATTTACTTAATTGGCTTTGACTGATGTTAGCTTCAAAAGCCACATGCTCCTGTGTGTAATCTTTAAGCAAACGGAACTGTTTGATTTTTTTGTATGGCATAAGTTGGGGGTGTTGGGGGTGTTGGGGGTGTTAAATAGTTTGAAATAAAAATATAAATATTCATTTAGGTCATAAAATATATTTTTTACGCATAAAAAATTACTGTTGTGAATAGGGAAGTCACAATTGACTTAACAATTTTACGATGCAATTATTGATACAAAAACTTATAAAATGAAACAACTACTTTTTATTACAACTTTTCTGATATTCAGTATTACTGTAAGTGCTATGTCCAAAACGGCTGATAAAAGTAATCTTTTGCCGTATGCAAAAGATGTATGCAAGAAAAATTGTTTAACAAAAAACGATAAGGCAGCTGTTGCAGATTTGTGTTTTACTTCGGTAGTCTTTACCCAAGCATGTCCCGACGGCAGGGAAATAATAACAGGTGCTGCTTACCTTGAATTCGACTGTGACACTTTTGAAGTTTACATATTTCTATATAGAGAAACGGGATTATCATGCAACTAATGAATACAATTTACAGCTTAAAAAATAAAATTGCCATTTAACATATTTTATAAACTTAAAAATTAAAAAGTATGAAAAAGCTCATCTTTGCCTTGTTATTATTATGCCCAATTTTTTTAGCTGGCAGAAGAAAGCGCAACTAAAACAATATCTATTGAAAAAAAGGCGTTATCTTCAAAATTTAACTCAGATGGTTTTAATATTTACAAAAATTCTAAAGAAAGAATAGTTTTTATTGAACCTTGTTCTATAAATCTCCGAAATGTGCAAGTATGTCCAGATGGAAGAGAGGTTCTTCTTGGTTTTTGGCAAATTGAATATGATTGTGAAACTCATAATATTATTCATATGCAATATACTGAAGTAGGTAGTGGATGTTAATTGAAAAACGATTAAATGACAATTTTATGAAAACATTTTTAGTTAGTCTTTTTACAATTTTTTTCTTAAGTTACGGTATAGCTCAAACAGACACCGCCATTGGCTACATCGAATATCTTTACGAAATTGACAATGACAGTACGACTTCCGGTAAAAATCTTGATTACACAAAGTTTAAGCTTTGGTTCGGAAAATCTTCCTGTTTTGCTGGTTCAGAGTCTTTAGCTGATCCCCGTAAAACAATAATGAAAAACAAAAAGTATGTTACCCCTGAAGATTCTTTAAAAGATGTTAAACTGGTTGAGATGATGAACAGCAGTTTAAAAGAAATTGCTCAGAAAAAAAGATATAGAAGTGCTGCAAACAATATTTTTATTACTTATGAAAAATCTTTAAGCGGTCGTCAATTTTGTGTTTCCGATACAGTGCCAAAAATTTCGTGGAAGTTGTCGGACGATACAATGACAGTCTCAGGTTTAAAATGCCAGAAAGCTGAAGCATTTTGGCTGGGAAGGCATTTTACAGTTTGGTATGCTCCGCAAATACCAGTTCCTTTTGGTCCCGGCAATATGGGCAATTTACCAGGTTTAATTATTGAAGCAAGGGATGATCGTAGTGAACGTGTTTATACACTTTTAAAATTGGAGACACCAGTTTCACCAGAAAACAAATTAATTATTCAGCCCGCATGCACCGGATCAAATATTATTGGAAGAAATGAATTAAACCGAATTAATGGGGAAGAACGCAGGGATATGATGCGTAATATGAAAGCAACTGGCAATAATTGAAATTAAAAATTCTTTTTGTTTGAACACGAGAATTTATCTGTGTTATATTTTTATTTTAATTGCGACGCTAACTAATGCGCAGGTAAAATTTGTTCTCAAAGGGAGGGTTACAGATTCATCCTTAAATGCTGTAAAATTTGCAACAATAAAACTTTTAACTAATCCAAGCGGCTCTATAAAAGCTTTTGCAATTGCTGATACAGCAGGCTATTTTGAAATTGAATTTGAGCAGTTCGCAACAGAATTTTATGTTTCTGCTTCAGCAGTTAGCTTCAAAAATAAAACAGAGCCGTTATCACTTTCAAGCTTTATAAGTGCACAGCATTTTTTAACAATTGTTCTTTCACCTTCAGCAAAAGCGTTGGATGAGATAATTATAAAAGCAGACCCCAAAATCAGGCAATCCGGTGATACTATTTCATTTAAAGCAGAAGCTTATAAGCAAGGTAACGAATCCAACCTGAAAGATTTATTTGAAAAACTTCCCGGGTTTTCTGTTACAGATAACGGCATGTTAACGTTTAATGGCAAACAGGTAAGCAGGATTTTGATAGAAGGTGACGATTTGTTTGGTAGTAATTATAACGCTCTTATGCAGAACCTTTCAGTAGGGGGTATTGAAAAGGTTGATGTGATTAAAAATTTTATTGACCAGTCAGATATTTCAAACAAGATTATTGGCTCACAGGAGCAGGTAGTAAACCTAAAGTTTAAGAAGGCAAAGTATTTAAAAGCTTATGGTACTGCAACCGCTTCAGGTGGGTTACCCGTTCAATTTTATGAAACAAAAGCAGATTTGTTAACCTTAATGCCTAAATCAAAACTTGTAATTATTGGTAACTCTAATAGTATTGGCAAAACAAAAGGCGAACTATTACAAAAAGACTTGACTTCACAAATGCAGGACCAGGAAAAATTTCAGGGTTTTACTTCTCCGGTTGTTCAAAATATTTCCCAAGTAAATGAAATTGCAAGCAACTCTATACCTGCAAGAAGAACGAATTTTAACAATACCCATCTTGTGGGTATTAATTGGCAAATACGCCCCAGTAAAAAATTTTTCATTTCAGGTTCATTAGCAGGAAGTAAAGATTTTTATAGCCAAGAACTTATAAGGGAGCAAAATCTTTTTACGCCTGTAGGAATTATTAATTTTATTGACGAATCAGAAATACGACGCAGCAGTGTAATGGTTGCTTCAGAATTACAGCTAAATTATACCGTTTCTGCCAAGCTTCAGTTTATATCTGAAACTTCAGTAACCTTCAATCCTGGCCGAGACAGAACATCAGGATTATTTCAACGTCAAACGCTTTTTCAGTCTTTGAATGGGGACCGCAATTTTATACAACAACAAATTACAATTAGCAGGTTAATTGATTCTCTTTCCGGATTCAAGTTTCGGTTTTACGGAGCAAAAAATAAGCTCAGCCAGATTCACAATATCACACCTCCGCTTTACAATGGATTAATAAGCGATTTGCCTCTGTTTTCTTCTTTTCTCCAAAATGCTTCCTACAACGCACTTAGTGGCGGAGTTGCTTTAAAGTATTTCAGAAAGCTTAAAAAAGGCACATTGAATAATGAACTTATAACAAATTCAATTCGTGAAGAAATACTGTCAGGTGTTTTAATGCAGGAAAAAAACACCCTTGAATTAAAATCGCAATCACAGTTCAGTAATAATCTGATGTATGAAAGGCTTTTACTCTCAAACAAACTTTCTTTTACTCATAACTTCACACCGCAATTAGCTGCTTCGCTTGGTTTAACAGTATTGAGCATTAATCTGAAATTGACTCAAAAAGATTCAAATTATAGTACAAAAATAAATCACTGTTTACTACTGCCGCAAGCAGGAGTAACGAAGCGGTTTAAAAATAATGGCCAACTCGGCTTTAATTATTCAGCAGCCAATCAATTACCTCAAATCAACCAGCTCTTTCAAAATTCTGTGTTACAAACACATCGAGAATTTATAAAAGGAAATTCAGTTTTAAATAGTGTTGTGAACCATACAGCTTCAGTAAATTATATATTGAGTGATTTCATTAGGAAAAAGTTTTCAGTTTTTTCCTCTGCAAGCTATTCTTCCAGAGGAATCGTTTATCTTAATAATAGTATCATATCAACTTTATATACGCTTCGTGACAACTTGTTAACAGACAGGCGTAGTAATGATTTCTTTTTTATAGCGAGAACTGAGAAGTACGTAAAAAAAATACGGTCAAATGTGGTATTTGATGGTTCAGTTGGACGTCAGTATAACTTCAGCCTTGTAAACAGTATTCTTTACACTAATAGAAGTAACGGCTATGGTTTTGGACTTCAAATTCGTTCAGGGTTTGATAAGTTTTTTAATTTTCAGGCAAGGTTCAAATATAACAGGTCAATTGGCCGTAACAGCAGTCAAACAATAGCAGGTTCAGAATTTACAAATCAGCAACTAAGCCCTTCTGTAACCATTATTATCAAGCCGAATGACTTTTTGACTTTTGATTATGTTGTAGAATCATTATTCATCACGGATGCCCTTGGTAACAATTCTTCTGTTTTATTTCATGATTTTAATTTTCGATATATTTTTAAAAAAGATAAGTTTGATATTGCTTTAACAGGCCGAAACCTTGCAAATGCTCAAAATTTTTCTTTTAGTTCAGTAACTCCACTTTCAGAAACAACCTCGTTAAACAGACTGCTACCCAGATTTGTTCTTGCACAATTGAATTACAGGTTTTAGTTGTTACCTGCTACAGCTCTTTTTCGTAAATTCGTCCTCCACTGGACTCGATTACAACCATACAAGCCTACACGCTCACACCCGAACAGGAAAAAAAAGAAATCCTGCGGCACTACCGTTCCCTGTTGCGTTCACTCAAAACTAAATTGAAGAAGGGTGATAAAGAACTGGTACGCACTGCTTTTGAAATGGCGGCAGAGGCACACAAAACCATGCGTCGTAAAAGCGGTGAGCCTTATATCCTGCATCCATTAGCCGTAGCGCAAATTTGTGTGGAAGAAATTGGTCTGGGGGTGCGTTCTACCATCTGTGCACTCCTCCATGATACTGTAGAGGATACAGATGTAACACTGGAAGATGTGGCCCGTGAGTTTGGAACTGAGATTGCACGCATCATCGACGGACTCACTAAAATTTCTACAGTAGTAGATGCAAACAGCAGCCAGCAGGCAGAAAATTTCAAGAAGATTTTATTAACCCTCACCGATGATCCCCGTGTGATATTAATTAAGCTGGCCGACCGCCTGCACAACATGCGTACCATGGACAGCATGAAGCGGGAGAAGCAGTTGAAAATATCCAGTGAAACAGTGTATGTGTATGCACCATTGGCGCATCGTTTGGGTTTATACAATATTAAAACGGAGATGGAAGACCTCTCCATGAAATATTTAGAACCCGATACCTATAAAGAAATTGCCCGTAAACTTTCTGAAACCAAACGGGAGCGTACCCGTTACATTAATGAATTCATTCGACCCATTAAAGAAAAAATGGAGAAGGCGGGTTTTACCAGTTTTGAAATTTATGGAAGACCCAAGAGTATACACTCCATCAGCAATAAAATAAAAAAGAAAGGGGTGAGTTTTGAAGAAGTGTATGACCTCTTTGCCATCCGTATGATTATTGATGCACCGCAGGAAAAAGAAAAAGAAGATTGCTGGAAAGCTTACAGTATTGTTACTGATATGTACACACCTTCGCCTGAACGTCTCCGTGACTGGCTGAGTAACCCCAAGAGCAATGGTTATGAAGCCTTGCACACTACGGTGATGGGTCCGCAGGGTAAGTGGGTGGAAGTACAGATACGTACCAAGCGTATGAATGAAATTGCTGAAAAAGGTTTGGCCGCTCACTGGAAATACAAAGAAGGCACCGGTGATGAAGACCGCTTTGATAAATGGTTTCATAATATTCGTGAAGCATTAAACAACCAGGAAAGCAGTTCGCTTGATTTTTTACAGGACTTCAAGAGTTCTTTTCTTACAGAAGAGATTTATGTTTATACACCCAAGGGTGATGTAAAAATGCTGCCGCTGGGCGCTACGGCCCTGGATTTTGCATTTAGTGTACATAGTGATGTGGGCAGCCGTTGCATTGGTGCCAAAGTAAATCATAAACTGGTGCCTATTGCCCATAAGCTGCGCAGCGGCGACCAAATTGAAATTATTACCAGCAGCAAGCAAAAACCAAGTGAAGACTGGCTCAATTTTGTAGTAACAGCCAAGGCCCGCACAAAAATTAAAGATGCCCTTAAAGAAGAGAAGCGAAAAATTGCAGACGAAGGTAAATATATTTTGCAGCGCAAGCTGGAGCAGATGGGTGCAGCTTTTGATATTCATAATGTAGATACGCTCACACAGTATTACAAGCTCCCTTCTCAATTGGATTTGTTTTATAAAATATCAACCAGGGAAATTGATTTAAAAGAATTGAAAGAACTGGGCATGCACGGCGATAAATTAGAATTGCCCAAGCCTGCCAAACCGGTGCTTGAACCCAAACCTGATTATGACCCTAACAAACCGGCACCCACTCCAAAAGATTCTGAGCTCATCATTTTTGGTGAAAGCAGTGATAAGATTGTTTATACACTGGCCAATTGCTGCAAACCTATTCCCGGTGATGATGTGTTTGGTTTTGTAAGCACAGGTAAAGGATTGATTATTCACCGAACCAATTGCCCCAATGCGTCCCGTTTGCTGGCCAATTTTGGACACCGTGTTGTAAAAACAAAATGGGCCAAGAACAAAGAAATTTCCTTCCTCACCGGTATTAAAATTGTGGGTGTAGACGATGTGGGCGTGGTAAGTAAAATCACCAACCTCATAAGCGGTGAACTGCGGCTCAACATCAGCGCCATTACCATTGAAGCTAAAGAAGGCTTGTTTGAGGGCAATATGAAGATTTTTGTGCATGATAAAGATGAGCTGGATGAGTTAGTCAACCGCCTGCTCAAATTGCCCGGCATTGAAACCGTAGAACGTTATGATACGGAGCAGTAAATTTTATTTTCCACGCTTTGAATATTTCATTTTTCAGCCATTGTGTTTCACCTATTTTTGCGGCTTCAATAACTATTTAATCTGCTGAACAATGCTGCTCCTCCATGCACATGCGATGAACGGATTGCGACGCAAGGGACGATGCCACAGCGTACTGAACGCTGGTATCACAATAAAACTCATTTATGGTTGATGTAATTCTCGGGCTCCAGTGGGGCGATGAAGGAAAAGGAAAAATTGTTGATTTTTTTGCTCCTGCTTATGATGTGATTGCACGCTTTCAGGGCGGGCCCAATGCAGGACACACACTGTATGTAAAAGGTGAAAAAGTTGTGCTGCATCAAATACCCAGCGGTATTTTTCATGAAGGCATTGTGAACCTTATTGGTAACGGCGTAGTGCTTGACCCCGTAACGCTTAAAAAAGAATGTGATAAAGTAGCAGCGTTTGGTGTGGATGTAAAAAAGAATTTATTCATTGCAGAGCGCACCAATGTAATTGTGCCCACGCATCGTGCACTGGACAAAGCTGCTGAGCTGGCAAAAGGTGATGAAAAAATTGGTTCTACATTAAAAGGCATTGGCCCGGCTTATATGGATAAAACAGGGCGCAATGCATTACGTGTGGGTGATTTGCTCCGTGCAGATTTTGAAGACCTCTATAAAAAATTGCGTGATAAACATCAGCAATTGTTGAACAACTATGGTTTTAATGAAGACATCAGTGAGTGGGAAAAAGAATTTTTTGAAGCAGTTGCCTTTTTAAAAACACTCAATATTGTAAACGGAGAATATTTCATCAATAATAAATTGGCCGAAGGCAAAAAGATTTTAGCCGAAGGTGCACAGGGCAGTATGTTGGATGTGGACTTTGGAACCTTTCCGTTTGTTACTTCATCTAACACTATATCTGCAGGTGTAAGTACCGGTTTGGGTGTAGCGCCTAATAAAATTGGTGAAGTAATTGGCATTACCAAAGCTTATTGTACCCGTGTGGGCAGCGGACCCTTCCCTACAGAATTGTTTGATGCCACAGGTGAAGAATTAAGAAAAATTGGCAATGAATTTGGAGCAACCACAGGCCGGCCCCGCCGCTGCGGATGGATTGATTTGGTAGCGCTCAAATTTGCCTGCATGGTAAATGGTGTTACACAAATTGTGATGACCAAAGCTGATGTGCTGGACAGTTTTAAAGAATTGCAGGTATGCACGGCTTATGATGTAAATGGAACGCATACAGATGAAGTTCCTTACCAAATGCATCAATTGGCGCTGCAACCCGTTTATAAACCATTTGCAGGATGGGGCAAACCCATTGCTGAATGCAGTAACTGGAGCGATTTGCCACAAGAGATGAATGATTATCTTGCATTTATCAATGCTTATCTGGGTGTAAATGTGACCTTTGTGAGCAACGGACCGGGCAGGGATCAAATCATCAGTTACCGTTAATTTTGGAAGGCAAAAAATTTTCAAAAAAAAATTTTGCCATTTAAAAATCAAGTAGAAATTTTACAGTATAACTAAGTGCAAGACTATGGCAAAGTCAATTAAAAAATCGAGCGACAAACCGTCTCCTGATGAAGAGACAAAAAAACCTGTATCCAAATCAAAAAAGCAGGAAGAAGATGATGAGGATGATGATTTTGATATGGATGATGAACCAGTTGTAAAAAAAGGTGGAAAAGCAGCGGCATCAAAAGCTAAAGATGATGAAGATGATGATGATGGAGAAGAAGAGGATGATGATTGGAATAAAGCAGAAGAAGATGATTATGACCCGGACTTTGATGAATTTGATTTACCCAAATCAAAAGGTAAAAGCAGCGTAGGCGGTGCCAAAAAGAAAGGCGGTGATGATGATGATGATTTTAAAGTAGATGAAGACTTTAAGGAGTTTGATTCATTTGGTGGTGGTGATGATGATTTTGATGATGATGATGATTTTTAATTGTACATGTGAAGAGAACGTTTCAAACATTTTCAATAACTGATTTTCAAACAATCAAAAAGCAAATGTTGAACCTGGGTAACCGGTTCAACATTTGTGCTTTTCTGGACAACCATCAATACCAGTTGCCCGGTCATGAGCAGGAATGTTTAGCAGGATGTGGGATGGTACAGGAAGTTCATTGTGCGTTGAGCACTTTATCCGGTCAAGACATGCCCCGGGGCAAATCATCATTAGAACAACTGCAGGATTTTTTAGATAATACAGATGATTGGTGTTTTGGTCATTTAAGTTATGATCTCAAAAATGAAACAGAACAGTTAACATCAAAGCATGCGGATAAAATCGGCTTTCCTGTTCTTTATTTTTTTGTGCCGCAATATGTATTACAACTCAATGAACGGGAGTTACGTATTGGTTCGTTTGCTGATGACCATGCACATGTGTTTGAACAGATTTGCGCTGTGGAATTAGAAGAGGCACCACTTACAAAGATTGCCATAAAAGAACGGATGAGCAGAGAGCAGTACATCAGCACCATTAAAAAAGTACAGCAGCATATTTTACGGGGCGATTGCTATGAGTTGAATTGCTGCATGGAGTTTTATGCTGATGATGCACGCATAGAGCCTGTAGCTGTGTATCAAATGCTCACTCATATTTCACCCAATCCTTTTTCTGCATTTTACAAGGTAAACAACAGCTATCTGCTCTGTGCCAGCCCGGAACGTTTTTTAAGAAAGAAGGGAACTGAATTAGTATCACAACCCATTAAGGGAACCCTGAAGCGTGATGTACAAAATGAAACTGAAGATGAAGTATTGAAACAGCAATTGTACAATAGTGAAAAAGACCGCAGTGAAAATGTAATGGTGGTGGATTTGGTACGTAATGATTTAAGCCGTGTGTGCAAAGAAGGAACGGTAAAGGTGGATGAGTTGTTTGGTATTTATTCATTTCCGCAGGTGCATCAGATGATTTCAACGGTGAGTGGGGAGGTAAAAGATGCTATTACATTTGCGGAGATAATACAATCAACATTTCCCATGGGCAGTATGACGGGTGCACCTAAAAGAAAAGTGATGCAGTTGATTGATGCATATGAATTAACAGCCCGTGGTTTATTTTCAGGAGCTGTAGGATACATTTCCCCTGAAAAAGATTTTGATTTTAATGTGGTAATACGGAGCATTCTCTACAATGCACACACCAGCTATCTTTCTTATTTTGCCGGCAGCGGCATTACCTGGTACAGTGATGCAGAAAAAGAATATGATGAATGTTTATTGAAAGCAGGGGCCATACGAAAGGTGCTGGAATAAAGAAGCACTGTTATGATATATTAACATCCTTACAACTGCACTGTGTTACTTGATTACCTGCTGTAATACATTTTCCAGATTAGAACCTCTTAAATCAGAAGCTATTACTTTTCCATCCGGGTCCAGTAATACGTTGTATGGAATTCCCTGAATACCATAAGCTGCTACAACAGCGCTTTCCCAGAATTTTAAATCACTGATGTGTGTCCAGGTTAATCCGTCTTCTTTAATTCCCTGCAACCATGCTTCTTTTGTTTTATCCAGTGACACACCGAGTACTGTAAAATTTTTATTCTTGAATTTATTATACGCAGCCACTACATTGGGGTTTTCCTGACGGCAGGGTCCGCACCAGCTGGCCCAAAAATCTACAAGTACATATTTACCACGAAAGCTGCTCAGTGTAACAGTTTTACCATTTACATCCGGCAGGGAAATTTCAGGGGCCATGCTTCCTGTTGCCGGCTTACCACCACCAGATTGCTGCTGATTAGCTTTAGCCACACTTTCACGAAACTGTTTGATCACCATTTGTACACCGCTATGCTTGGGAAAACGTTTGCCCAATGCATTGTAAGCAGCTTCACTTTGCTCCAGTGACTGGCCGGTATTCAAGTTCACCGCAAATAAACTCACGACCGGACTTTTATCTTCTGATGCCGTTTTATTTACATAGCCTGTAAATGAATTAATAATACCCTGCATCTGCACCTGCATCGGTCCTTTTATACTGTCAGGCAGGCCGGCATTTTGCTGAATCTGCATTTGTATGTCCATAACACGCTGCTGTGTGGCTGATAATGAATCTACAAAAATGCGAAGACGCTCGCTTGCGGCAGACCCTGTAAACCTTGACTTACGAATTTCTTTCCAATCACCTTTCAATACAATGTTTTCATCATCGTTTATAACAAAATACAATGGAGCAGAAGGCTCATTAGGGAAACGCAGTTGTAACAGACTTTCTTCCTTTAAATCTCCTTTGAGTAAAAAGCTTCCATTTTTGAGTGTAACACTATCTATAACCTGTGGCGGCATATCATAACTGATGTGCTCCAGATAAATAGTTGTAGCCGGTGCATTTTTAATTTCACCCTTCACTACAAATTTGCTGCTGTTCTTAGCCGTACATGCGCTTAAAAAAACTAAAACTGCAATAGCAATGAGTTTGTTGTACATAATTATTGTGCTAATTTTTCAATGACTAATTGGTTGAGCAATTTGGGATCTGCCTTACCTTTTGATTTTTTCATTACTTCACCCACAAATAAGCCTATCAATCCTTTCTTTCCTTTTTTGTATTCAGTTACTTTTTCCGGCATGGTGTTAAGTACTTCATCAATTAATGAAGTAAGGGCATCTGCATTTCGCTCCTGCAGCAAATTCATTTCCTGTGCCAGTTGAAGCGCCGGTTTATCTGTACCAATTAATGCAGGAAACAATTTTTGAGCAGCAATGGTATGACTCACTTTTCCCTGCTCTACCAAAGCAATCAATACAGCTAATTGCTGTGGTTGAAAATTTAATTGATCAATCTCCTGTTCATTTTCATTCAAGTGCGATTTGATGGCGCCCAGCATCCAGTTGGCGATTTGCTTAAATGAAGAGGTATGTTTTGCAGCAGCTTCAAAATAATTACTCCACGCTGTATCATCACTCAGCAATGCGGCATCATATTCCGGCAATTGATATTGCTGCATCAGTCGCTGTTTCCGTTGCTCCGGCAGTTCGGGCAAAGAAGCCTTTACATGGGCGATAAAATCTTCAGTTATGACAAAAGGTGGTAAATCAGGATCAGCAAAGTATCGATAGTCATTTGCATCTTCCTTTGTACGAATGGCAAAGGTTGTTTCATCATCTGCATTAAAACTTCTTGTTTGCTGTATGATGGGTTCGCCTTTTTGATGCAGGTCTATTAAACGCATTACTTCAAAATCAATCGCCTTTTTCAGGTTGCGGATGGAGTTTACATTTTTCACTTCTACTTTCGTACCCAGCTTTGTATCACCTTTTAACCGTACTGAAATATTAGCATCGCAGCGCATGCTTCCTTCTTCCATATTACCATCACACACGCCAAGTGTTCTTACTAATTTGCGCAGCTCCGTTACATAAGCGGCAGCTTCATCACCGGTATGCAAATCCGGTTCGGTTACAATTTCAATTAAAGGCACACCCGCCCTGTTATAATCCACCACTGAAAAATCATCATATTGATCATGCATGCTTTTGCCTGCATCTTCTTCCATATGAATACGGTTGAGCTGTATGTTTCGCTCTCCCTGTACTGTTTTAATTTTTACAAAACCACCTTTGCAAACCGGCGTGGTATGTTGTGACAGTTGATAACCTTTGGGCAAATCTGGATAGAAATAGTGCTTGCGTGCAAAATAATTGATGTGTTCAATTTCACAATTACATGCAAGCCCCATACGTACTGCCAGTTCAATCGCTTCTTTATTGAGCTTGGGTAATGTACCCGGGTGAGCTAAGGTAATGGGACTGATATGTGTATTGGGATCACCACCAAAACCTGCATCATCTGCACTGAACAATTTGCTTTTGGTGAGCAACTGTGCATGCACTTCTAAACCAATCACCGCTTCGTATGTATCACTATACTGCATAGGAGTTGCAAAAGTATCTGTTTTAAGTTGAAGGTATTGTAAGAGCAATCACAAAAAATCCCTTCCGGATAGGAAGGGATTTTTTGTGAATGTGTGTTTTGAAAAATTAATCGCCAATGGGTTGAGGGCCTTTCACCACACCCATCTTGGCTTCAATGCTCAATGTGGCATGAGGCACGGCACGGAGACGGGCCTTATCAATCAACTTGCCGGTAACACGACAGATGCCGTATGTTTTATTTTCAATACGCATAAGTGCTTTTTCCAGATGATCGATATATGTAATTTGGCGGCTGGCCATCTGGCTTAATTGCTCACGCTCCATACTCACACTGCCATCTTCCATCGTCATGTATCGGCCATCGCCATCATCGCCACCCATTTCATCTTTACGGGTGATGAGGCCCTGCAGGTATACCAATTCTTTTTTCGCACTTTCCAGCTTGCGTTGAATCAATTCACGAAATTCTACAAGGTCGCTATCACTGTAACGAACAGTGGGCCCCTGAGGCTTTTCTTCAGCCTTACTATCAAGCACGGATCTAGTAAAGTCTGGCTGGTATTTTACTGATGTGGAAACCGAAGTTTTAACAGGTTTCAACTCAGCAGGTTTCTTGGCTTTTTCTTTTGCTTCTTTTTTCAAATTTTGAATTGCTTGTTTTACGCTCGGTTTTATAGCAGGTTCAACAGCCGGTTTAGGTGCAGGTGCTGCCTTTTTTTCTTCTTTTTTTGCCACGGGTTTAACTGAGGGTTTTGTTACAGGTTTAGAGGTTGGTTTTGTTGCTTTAGGAGTTGGTTTTGGAGCAGGCTTACTGCCTGTTGGTCGGGCAGGTTTAGCTGCCGGCTTTTTGGCCGCAGGTTTGGGAGCCGCTTTTTTAGGGGCAGGTTTGGCTGCCGGCTTTTTAGCTGCAGGCTTAGCTGCTTTCTTTGGAGCCGGTTTCGCAGACTTTTTAGCTGCCGGCTTGGCTGTTTTCTTCTTAATAGCCATGTTATCCTCCTTTTTTGGAAACTTTTACGTTAATAAGCAAATCGTTAACCTCAACTTCAGTGCCGTTGGCCGTTTCCTGCACTAATTCAAGGCTGTCTGCCAAAATTTCGGCGCAAATATAGGATTTATATTCACCTATGGATGCTGCCAGCGTTTCTGCACCCGCCAGTTGTACTTCAATACGGTCAGTTAGCTCAAAACCGCTGTCCTTACGAATCTTCTGAATGCGGTTTACCAATTCACGGGCATTGCCTTCATTTACCAGTTGCGGGGTAATGGTTACATCCAGCGCCACCGTAAGACTGCCCTTATTAGCTACCAGCCAGCCCGGTACATCCTCACTTGAAATTTCAACATCCGTCAAATATATAAGAACAGATTCATTATCAATCAACAGATTATACACAGTATCTTTTTCCAGTTCGGCTATTTGCTCCTGTGAGAAGCTGCCCAGAGCTGCTGCCACTGCTTTCATCTTGGCACCCAGCTTTTTTCCCAGGGTTTGAAAGTTGGGTTTGATTTTCTTTTTGATAAAACTGTTATCGGCCGTGAGGTATTCTACTTCTTTTACATTCACCTCAGTTTTAATCAAATCTTCTACCAGCAGCAACTGTTCTTTCATATGCGGATTCAACACAGGAATCAATACCTTCTGCAACGGTTGACGCACTTTGATGTTTTGTTTTTTGCGTAGTGAAAGCACCAGCGATGAAGCATCCTGAGCCAACTGCATACGCTCTTCCAAATCTGCATTTATCAACTTTTCATCAGCCACAGGAAAATCAACATGATGAACAGAGCTTGCATTGAATTTTTGTGTAATAGCATTTAAATTATTAAACACTGCATCACTAAAGAATGGAGAAATAGGTGCAATCAAACGCACAACTGTTTCCAAACATTCATACAAAGTTTGATAGGCACTGATCTTGTCTGTTTCATAGTCACCCTTCCAGAAACGACGGCGGCACAAACGCACATACCAGTTACTCAAATGTTCATCAACAAACTCTTCAATTAAACGACCGGCCTGCGTGGGTTCATAATCATCCATTGCCTCATTCACCTTTTTTACAAGGGTGTTGAGTGAGGAAAGAATCCAGCGGTCAATTTCAGGACGTTCATTTAAAGGAACACTTGCTTCTTTGAATGCAAAGCCATCCACATTGGCATAGAGTGAAAAGAATTGATAGGTATTGTAAAGGGTACCAAAGAATTTGCGTTGCACTTCTTTGATGCCTTCAATATCAAACTTCATATTATCCCATGGCGATGCATTGGTGATGAGGTACCAGCGTGTAGCATCGGCACCATAGGTGCTGATTGTATGAAATGGATCTACCACATTCCCCAAACGCTTACTCATCTTATTGCCGTTCTTATCCAGCACCAAACCATTACTCACAACCGTTTTATACGCAACACTTTCATACACCAGTGATGCAATGGCATGCAACGTATAAAACCATCCACGTGTTTGGTCCACTCCTTCTGCAATGAAGGAAGCGGGGTAGAGGTCTTCAAACTTCTCCACACCTGCAGGAAGTTTGAACGGATATTTATCGCCACGTTTTACTTTTTCATAATCCAGTCCCCATTGGGCATAGGGCATGGCGCCACTGTCGAACCACACATCAATCAAATCAGGAACACGACGCATGGGTTTGCCGCTATCGCTTACTAAGATGATATCGTCAACAAATGGCTTGTGAAGATCAAGGTTATGAGTTATGAGTTGTGAGTTATGCGTGCCCAGCTTCTCATCAGCTTTTGCAGCTTCCGTTCTTAATTCTTCAATTGTACCGATGCATGTTTCTTCCTCACCATCTTCTGTTTTCCAGATGGGTAAGGCTGTGCCCCAAAAACGTGAGCGGCTCAGGTTCCAATCTACCATGTTCTCCAGCCAGTTGCCGAATCTTCCTTCACCTGTTGATTTGGGTTTCCAGTTGATGGTTTTATTGAGCTCCACCATTTTATCTTTTAGTGCAGTGGTTTTGATGAACCACGCATCCAGCGGATAATACAAAACGGGCTTATCCGTTCTCCAGCAATGCGGATAACTGTGCTCGTATTTCTCAACTTTAAATGCCCTGTTTTCTTTTTTTAGTTTTACGCAGATGTCAACATTCACATCCACATAGTTGGGGTCGTCTTTATAATTTTTTACAAATCGGTTGCTGAACTCACCAAGTCCTTCAACAAACTTTCCTTCTCTGTCCACCATTGTTAAAATGCCAATGCCATATTTCTTTCCTACTTTAAAGTCATCTGCACCAAAGGCCGGAGCTGTATGCACAATGCCCGTACCATCTTCAGTTGTTACAAATGAATCAACTAAAACACGGAAGGAATCACCACCTGTTTCTTTATTGGCTTCATAAGGAAGCAGTTGCTCATAGCGGCATTCTTCAATATCTTTTCCTTTGAATGTTGCAACGATTTTATGCGGCAGTTGTTTCTTTTTGATGATGCCATCAAATTGAATTTTTAAATCAGCATTTTTTTCAATTAAAAAATCATCGCTGCCATGATTGAGCCAGTTGTTGATGGCTTCATACAATTCACCAACTTCTTCAAACTCATCCACATGCGCAGGAAAATATTTATGCAGTAATGCTTTGGCTAAAACGACAGCACAGGGTTTGCCGCTGTATGGATTGAACGTTTTTACCAGCACATAATCAATATCCCCACCTACAGTCAAACCAAGATTGGAAGGAAGTGTCCAGGGTGTGGTAGTCCATGCAAGGAAGAAAACCTCTTCGCTATTTTTCACTGCATCAAACAAAAACCGACTCTTTTCATTCTTCACTGCTTTGAACATGGCAACGGCACTTGTATCCTTCACATCCTTATACGTGCCCGGTTGATTCAATTCATGAGAACTTAAACCTGTGCCTGCAGCAGGTGAATAAGGCTGAATGCTCACACTTTCGTATAACAGTCCTTTGTTGTACAACTGCTTGAGCAGCCACCACAGTGTTTCAATGTACTCATTTTTGAAGGTGATGTAGGGGTCATTCAAATCCACCCAATAGCCCATCTTTTTGGTGATGTCGTCCCATTTGTCTTTAAAACGCAGTACCGCCTCACGGCATTTTTTATTGTATTCTTCAACGGTGATTTTTACACCAATATCTTCTTTGGTGATGCCGAGTTCTTTTTCTACGCCGAGTTCAATGGGCAATCCATGTGTATCCCATCCGCCCTTGCGGCTCACTTTAAAACCTTTCATGGTTTTATAGCGGCACACCAAATCCTTTAGTGTTCTGGAAATAACGTGGTGAATGCCGGGCATACCGTTGGCACTGGGCGGGCCTTCGTAAAACACAAAGGGTGCTGCACCTTCCCGCACCTGAATACTTTTTTCAAAGGCCTGTTCTGCATCCCATTTGGCTAAAATTTCCTGCTCAATGGAAGGCAGGTTGAGATGGGTGAATTCCCTGTACATATTACTCATAATCCTTATCCTGTCTTATTTTTAAGGAGTGCGAAGGTACGAAAATGCAGGTAGGATTTAGTGGCCCACAAAGATACAAAGTTCACTGAGTGAAATGGGAGGATGTAAGTGTACAGTTATCACCATACAGCAGCAGACCACAGATGCTATTGTAATGGAACGAAGATGTGAGTGACCCCTAAGTACTGCGTTTTCAGGGCAGGCACAACCATGATGCCAAGGAACTTATAGCCGGTGTCAATAAAACTTTTCTTCTGTGTGGCTTTAGTGCCTTTGTGAACACCACTTCAAGTTTTCCACAAAATCGGGCATTGGCATGGTTTCTGAAAAATAGTAATCGGCGCCACATTTCATCATTTAAAAAAACTTCATTATGAAAAAAGCAATCGTATTGCTGGCAACAGTAGTGCTGTGTGCAGGTGTGAGTATGGCGCAGCAAACAACAGTAAAGAAACAAACAGTTCAAAAGATTGAAAAAATTGCGCCGCCTGAAATGGTGACAAGTGCATTTGCCCAAAAGTTTATTGATGCTGTGCCATTATGGAGCAAAACAGCCAATGGAAATTTTATTGCAGCAACGGAGCAAAACGGAACTAAACTGTTTGCCGAGTTTAATGCAGAAGGCAAATGGCTGAGCACACAAACGATAATAGCTGCGGAGCAACTGAGCGAAGCAGCACAAACAAAACTTAAAGAACAATATGCAGAGATGCAGGTAGCCGAAGTGAAAAAAATTGAACGTGAGGGCATCTCTGCTTTTTATAAAGTAAAACTGGTAAAAGATAAAGAATCCAAAATCGCATATATCAATGATGCGGGTTTTCTAAGCAGTTAAACGTATTTATTCCTCTGAAACTCCGTGAGCCAATATGCAGAAGAAACAGCAAGTTGAACCATGATTTATCTGCATGTTGGTTTTGAACTTATGAGGCATAGAATCCCTGTTACAAAATGTATTACAGTAATGTATGGATGCAAAAATCCCCCTCCAAATGGTGGGGGATTTTTGTTGCTATGAGATAAACTACTTAAAAGTTTTTTGAGCCATTTGCCTGAAACGTATAACGGAACGTATAAAAACGTTGCTTATAAGTTTTGTCAGCATCAGATGCTGTAACAGAGGGCGTAACACCGCCTTTGTAGTAATTCAGGATTTCTACTTTAGCGTACTTGCCACTTGCAGTTCTGATGATGAGCGTACGACCTGCAATAGGAGTTAATAACACATTTACACCATCATAATTGTACCAGGCACGTCCTGAGCCACGTGGAATAGCATAACTCACAGGGTGGTTATCAATTCTGAAAGTTGAGTCATTAGATACACTTGTAACATCATTAAAATTGGCAACCTGAACAAATGCACCTCCTGCTCCGGGTCCGCTGGTGGCATTGTTAACACGTATTGTGGTTCCTGCAAAAGCTAAATCCCATTTGGTAGTGGTGGAATCGCTGTTTGGAACCCATGTGTTTGTTTCAAGGCTAAAGAAAGAATACTTACCGGCACCAAAAGGCTGCCCCTGTGAGGATAATCCAATAATTGTATCGGCCGGAAGATTTTTTACCGTAACAATATTACCCGATACTTCAACTTTAAATGCTCCTGCAACTTCTGCTTTTGGAGTTTCTGTTTTTTCTTTTTTACACGCTGCTAATACGAATAATGCAGCCATTACTACAACACTTGTTTGAACCGCTTTTTTCATTTTTGATTTATTTTTTTTTGTTGTTTAAAAAATTATAAGTGATACTGGTATAAAGCACTCGTCCCTGCAGATTGGGCAGAAAGTTTTTATCTTGGTAATTGAATACATTGTCCATACCAGCCTGTAAACGAAAACCATGCTTTAATTCTTTACCTGCAGAAATATTGATAAGCACAAACCCCTTGGCAAATTCATCATTTACATCGTACACACTGTTGCCGCTGGTATTACTGATGGCCCAACGGCTTCTGTAAATACTTCTGATGGTGGCAAAAAAGCGTTCACCATTTTCATAAGTTAATTTCAGGTTGGCCATATGGCGGCTGCGGTTAGGCAAGCCAATGTATTCACTTCGTAGAAGTGTGCGGCTGATGTTGTTTGCATCTCTCACTGATTCCTTACCGCTTTTGATGCGTTCCAGTTCTTCCTTATCTGCAGTAAACAGCAATTGGTATCCTCCGTTTAGTGTAAGGTTTTTGATGATGTTCCAGCTTATCTCAGCATCAAGACCTTGTGTATACGCTTTCTTAACATTGACATAGCTGAAAATCTGAGACCCGTTTGTACGTGTTGCAACCTGTCTTGTTTCAATTAAATTATCAATGTCATTTCTGAAAACATTCAGCTTTACAGCTACAGTTTTCAAAGGCTGATAATGGATGTTAAAGTTGAAACCTGTACTGTACTCAGGTGTGAGATTATTGAGCAAAGCATAATCGCTCAGCAATTCTGAAATCTCGCCCCGTTGCTGTAATTGTGTAATAATTTTTACGGCATCCACCGATCCGAAAACTGAGTAACCCCCCGCAGCCACATTGGTGAAGTTGAGGTACAGTTGACGAAAATCAGGTGCCTTAAATCCACGGCCAACAGATGCATTGAATTTGAGCTTTGGATGTACGGAATAACGAATGGCCAGTTTGGGACTGAATGCAGAAGCAAAGAGCTGGTTATTGTCGTATCTGATTCCGGCAATGATGGTAACTTTTTCAACCGGCATCCACTCGTTCTGCAGGAATCCGTATACAATTTTATTTTGCTTCACACTGCTGCTGTTATCATAACGGGTTGATGTAGCTTCATCAATAATATAACCGGCACCTGCAGTGAGTGTTACTTTTTTAAATGATAAATCCGTTTGGTTTTCTGCCCTGTAAAAACGCTGGCTGAAGGCATCGTAGTAAATACTATCCGGCTTTTCTCTGAACCTGAGCTTTTCTGATCCATTAAACCGGGTATGATAAACTCTTAATGCTGACTTTAATTTTTGATTAAAGCGATAGGTAAAAAAAGGATTAAAATTCCAGTCGTTATTGATTTCTCTGCCGTAGGAAGAACTGATATTGCCATTATTTGTTACTGCCAGTTCTTTCTTGATGTAATCATATGCATTTCGTACTGTAAGATCAAGTTTTGCTTTTTCATTAAACGTATAAGCCAGTTGAAGCTGGTTCGTAATACGATTCACCGGTTGTGGCTGCCGTTCAATTGAAAAAGGCCTTGTTGTGATGGCATCATTATAAAATGCATTTCCTGCATACTTAAGTGAAAGTTTTTTCCAGTAGGTACCGGCATTCAGATTAAAGTCTGATTGTTTGAATGTATTGCTGCCCCATGGACTGGCCCATCCTTTATCAGGATTACCAAAACCGTAACGCAGCGATGAGCTGAGTTGCTTTTTTCTACTGTGATCAGTTATAATGTTGATCACACCTGCCATGGCTTCTGAACCATAGAGGCTTGACGATGGCCCTTTCACAATTTCAATTTTTTGAATATTGCCGATTGCAATCCGGTTTAAATCCAGCACACCTGCTGTACGTCCAATCAAGGGTTCACCATCTATCAATATCAATGTGTAATCAGGATTCAAGCCCTGCATTTGAACACCCGCTCCAAATCCTGATGTTAAAAAAAGTCCGGTTGTTTCCTGCAAAATATCCCGCAACCGCAACGAGCCCGCCTGTTGAATTTGTTTTTGAGAAATGATCGTTACCGGCACAGCTACATTGCCCAGCTTTCGTTCAGTACGTGTAGCAGTAATCACAATTTCTGATAACGACTTTACAGAATCTGAAACATTGTTTTCATTCTGTTGTGCAGCGGCGTGAAAGGAATAAAAAACGGATAATATGAGTATTAATTTTCGCAGCATAAATAATTGCTGCAAAAGTGAAACGTGGCTCGGGAATGTTTATCACAGTTTTGTCATGATGTGTGCTGCTTTTAAGGATTGACAAACAAATGACATTTTTTGTGAATCAATCAGTTTGGAAAATGAGAACAATCATTGAACGTAAATAAAATTCTTTTTTCCTGAATTCTGACCGTAACATGACTTGTTGTAAAAAACTTTCAATAAAAATTTGCAATAAAAAAAATGATTGATTTTATTCCTATTGCTACAACGTTACTTTCTGTTGTTTTTTTCGGAATTATGTTGAAGCATTACCGTGAAAAGCCGGGAGCAACCTATTTACTGTGGTGGATGATTGGCGTAGCATGTTATGGTGCTGGTACTCTTATTGAAAGTTTAAACACACTGCGGGGTTGGAGCCCTTTAAAATTCAGACTATGGTACATCACCGGAGCATTGCTTGGTGGATGGCCATTGGCAACAGGCACTGTTTATTTAATGATGAAAGAGCAAACAGCGAAGCGATTGACAGGATTGTTTTTGATCATTATTACAGCAGCTGCACTGCTTACGCTTCTATCGCCACTCAATCTTGAGTTACAAGAGGGTAATAAATTAACCGGCAAAGTGCTGGAGTGGAAGTTCATCAGATACATGACGCCCTTTATCAATCTGTATGCCTTTATCTTTTTAGTAGGCGGTGCTGTTTATTCTGCTTTTCAGTATTCAAGATCAAAAGAATTTAAAATCCGTTTTGCAGGAAATCTTTTGATTGCTGCGGGCGGACTGCTGCCCGGCATCGGTGGTTCTTATTCAAAAGCCGGATTTACAGAAGTATTGTATGTAACAGAATTCTTAGGATTAATCCTGATTTTTGCGGGATATCTGTACATGCGTAAAGACAGTTCAACATCGTTATATTCAAATCAATTGCAGCGGGCATAATAAACAAAGCCGGAGATTCAAATCTCCGGCCTTGCTATTAAGTTGTTTGATTTAAAATTTTGCACCCACCGTCAAAAAGAAATTTCTTGGATCGGCACTCATAATACCCGGACCTGGATAACCGCCTGCCCTTCTGGTGAAATACTTTTCATTAAACAGATTGTTCAATCCGCCCTTTACAAAAATTCGTTCATTGAATTTGTATGTAGCTGCAATATCTACAATCTGGTAAGAAGGAATCAAACCATTCACGCCTGTTGCAACGGGAGTAACCGTATTATTTGCATCACTAAACGCATCACTGGTGTAGTTGTATTGAACAGAGGCGGTTAGTTTTTTATACGCATACGTAATACCTGTGCGGAAGATGCGCTGTGGTGCATTCTCTACCCGTTTATCTTTCAACGTAGTTTCCGTTAAAACAGTACCGCTTCTTGTTACCACTCTGAAATCACCATAACGGGCATCAATAAAAGCAAGTGAAGCAAACAATGTAAGGTTACCAATGGTTGATTTTTTTACAAATGCTTTGATGGGGCTGAATTCAACCAATAACTCTGCACCTTTACTTGTACTGTTGCCCACATTGGTTCTGAAGTTGTAAAATGTTCCGTCTGTTCGTTGTTGGGCCAGCACACCAATACGGTTGTTGTACTGCAGATAAAACGCACTTACATCAAAAAACAAATATTCTTTAACACTGCCACGCCAGCCGAGGTCAGCATTATAACCTTTGGCATCTTTAAGGTTTTGATCAATTTCATCAGTAAATGGATTAGCCGTTAAATCGCTGAACAATACCGGACGATAAGCCTGGCTCCAGTTGGCATACAATTCCGTTTGCCCGATGTGATACTCTGCACCTACACCCAGTAATACAAAACTTCTGTTGCGGTTTTGATTACTGATTTTATTTTCAGTGCCGTTGCTGTTGAAATTAATTCTTCCTTCTGCTGCATTGCTGATGTTTTCATAGCGAACTCCGGGAATAAGAATAAATTTTTCACCCACATGAATAATGTTTTCAGCAAACAAAGCTGTATTGGAAGTGGTAAACTGCAAATCAGTAGCAAATGGTGTAAGTGTATTGAGATTGTAGTCACTGCCAGTATCACCGCTGCCATTTTGCAAACGTGTTGTGGCGCCGTAGAAATAACGCACGCCTGCTGCAATGGTATTTGTAATGTTGCCGACTTTGTATTCGTTGATATAACGCAGCTCGGCACCTGCATTGCGGTAGCGATCGATATCTACCCTGCGGATGTTGAATTGAAGTGTGGAAGCGTTGATGGTGTCTTTAATATTAGGCGTTTGCATAAAGCCGATACTGTTACGGTCGCCGCTCAAACCAAACACTTTGGTCTGCACCCTGCTTTTATCTGAAATGGTGTACTCCGCATTGAATGATAAAATATCAAAGCGTACATTGAACCAGTTGCGTGTGCGAAAACTTTGCAAATGGTCTTGTGCAAATTGTGCATCCGTTAATCCGCCCGGCTGTTGTGCTTTGTAATTGAAATGGGTGTATTCAACGCCGAGTTTTAATTTGTTGGTTGCTTTCCACGTAAACGAACCGAAGCCTGTGTTTACATCAAAGCCGCTGTTGGGTCGTGAGCCATCGCCAGTACGTTTATCCCAAAAGGCATAATAGTGTGCTTTGCTGGTTTCGCCACCAATGGCATTGTAGGTGTTGAACAATCCAAAACTACCGGCGGTTTGTTGTGTTTCAAATTGAAAGGGTTTGTTGAGCTCACTTCCATCTTTAAGAATAAAGTTGACCATACCGCCAAACTGCGGACCGTACTGCAAACTGCCTGCACCACGCACCACCTGTATGCGTTGCACAGAGTTGAGTTGCGGGGTATAATAGGCTTCAGGATAACCGAAGGGGTCACTACTGATATCATATCCATTCTGACGCACGTTGAATTCCCAACTACGGTTCGGACTCAAACCTCTTGCACCAATGCCAATTTGAATACCGCTGGGGTCGCTTTCCCAAATTTGAATACCCGGCACTTTTGCTACCACCTGCCGCATGGTATTGGTTACCACATTGCCCTGCACATTATCCATTACAATCAATGAATTTTTTTTACCTGCGTTAATTTGCGTGCCCACAATTTCAGGAAGGAAATGAATATCGGCCCTTGTGTTGCGGCCAACCAACGTAATCTCTGATAAATATTTGGTGTGAATGCGTTGTGTGTCCCTTTGAATTTCCTGTGCTTCTGTTTGAAGAGTTGTAAAAATACATAGGGTTAAAAAAAGCCTGTTCATCTTTTGTGTTTTTGTCCGCCGCAAATATGAACCGAAAGAAACTGTTTGGGTTACGGAAAGAGAAATTGTGTTTACGGGAAAAGGAAAAAGGAATCGCTTAAATTTGAAAAAACAAGTTGTATGCCCGCAATTGCCGAACTCGATAAAAAAATAAATTCTTATTTGCCGCAACTTTCCCGCAAGCAAAAAGAAGCGGTGTTGAATGTGGTGAAAACATTTGCCGAAGAAGAAACAGACCATTGGAAAGATGAAGCTTTTGTTGCTGAAATGAAAAAACGTGCATTTGAACTTGAAAGCGGCAAGGTGAAAGGTAAATCATGGGAAGAAGTAAAAACGAATTCACGTAAACGACTTGAACAGCTAAAGTTTCAATAGATTGATAATTCATTTAAGTTCTTCGAGCAGAGGAGGGCTGATTAGTTTTACCGAGTTTATTTAATTGAATACTTGACAATAATACTATGCTTTCGTTGATTCGTATTAGCTTTAAAATTTACAACTGATATATTAACTCCCGATTTTCCTTTGCTGTCAATTACACCTTTCAAAAAGGCAGATTCTCCAGGGAGTATTTTTTCTTTTGATACTTTAATACTGGTACAACCGCAAGTAGCAGTAATATGGTTGATAAATAAGGGGTTCTTACCTGAATTTTTAAGCATTACTTCAAAGTTTTGTGTTTTATTCTTATTTATCAATAGATTAACTGAGGAATCTGTTATCCATCTAATTTCGGCAATATTATGATTGTTTGTTGTTAAGTTATTTGCTCTGGTTTTAAGGAAATGATTTATTAGAAGTGTAGTTAACGCAACAATAAGCAATATTGTTATCTTATTCCTCCATAAGAGTTTTAAGTTACTTATATTCATAAAGTCTAGTATTAAAAAAAACATTAACCTTTTGTGAAGATGAGAAAATAAAAGGTCTAAATACATTTGTATAGTATCTTATAAAAACCTCTCCATTTTCGAAGTCTTTAGAAACTTTTCCTGGAAGTGAAAATGAGCCCGCATCTGATTCATCAATTTTTGGGGTAAGGAATTCCAATCCGATGAAATAACCTTCTTTAGGAGCTATGACATGATACTTATTTAAATCTATTTCAATGTAGTCAGAAGTAGGTTTATAAATTGTAAGAATTTCATTTGTTTGTATGATGTCTGCTCCTGGCTTTTTAGAATTATCTGGTGCGAAAATCTTTACTCTTATCTTCCTTGGTTTATAAGCAGGAGATTTTTGAGTTACCCGTATTCTAAAATTAGAAATAACATAATTCTTGGAAGTGTCTGGGTGTGCAAAGTATTTAATTATTGTAACACCTTCAATAACATTTGTTGCATGTTTAATTTCCTTTACATCCTTCATGCCTATTTGGTCAACAAATGAATTCGACATCCAAGAGTACTTGCCAATTTCAATGCTAGATAAAATAACAGGATTTGGTTCAAGAAAAATTGTATCACACTTAAGTGATTCTGAAAAAACAAATTTTCTTTCTTTATATCCAATTGATGAGATTGTGAAAGTATCTAATGTGTTTTCATTTGTATAAAAAGTTCCACTTGTATCGGTGTAAGTGCCAAAGCCGCTTGATACAACAGTAGCAAAAGGAATCGCCAGTGCAGTTTTAGAATCCAGAACAATTGCGCATTTTTTGGATTGAGCATTAGTTATTAGAAAGCCAAAAATGAAAAGAAAAACGAAAAAGCACTTTGTTGTACGAAACTTAAATATCATTTAATTTAAATTTTAGAAAATAAGAGGACTGAAAAACAGCCCTCTTATGTGATTAATTGTTTCTACATTCTGTATTTGAGGATGATCCCAAATAATTAATGCAGGTTCTGCAATCAACTCCTACCCAAAATACATAATAACATTGGGTACAGGTCAATTCTGTACTCGGAGCATTTCCTCCAGTTGGAGCACATCCCATTGATCCCCATCCCCAAAATGTACGACCGCCTGAAGGAGAATCAACAGATTCAGGTTCAGTGCTTGACATCAAAAACAAGCATCCTGCAAATAAAGCAAGGTTTAGAAATGTTTTTCTAAATGTTCTCATAAAAAAATGGTTTAAATTATTTCCTACTCTGTATCGCTTTTCGGATTCGGCGCTGTAAAAGTTAGTTTCGAAGGGCCTTTTACAGTTAGCTTGCCCTTGTGTTTTGAGGAGTTAAAAAAAATTATGAGCAATGAAAATTTTTTTTCAAAAGAAATGCTACATAGATTCAAGTTATAATTACATTTATGCAATTATTAATTGCTCGTTTATGATTAGAAAACAAAACAACGATAAAAAAGTGCTGATTGAGGTAGGTAAAAATATTAAAGAATTGCGGCTACGAAATAATTGGGAAGTTAAACGTGCTGCGGCCGAAGTAGGTATTAGCCGTCAGGCTTTTGACAATTATGAAAATGGGAAAACAGATATTAACATAACCACTATTTATAAGCTCGCAGAAGTTTTCAATGTAGAAGTTTCAAAAATTTTGCCCAATATAAATGGGCATCTTATTAATAACAACATTGAAACAAATAATGGATCAAATATTAGTTTAAACGAAGGAACTGTACATGTTATTCCAAAAACTGCAATTGAAGATTTGACTAAGCGGTTAGAAAGCATTGAGGCATATCTAAAAAAATAAAATACAGGAAATTATAAAAGCAACCTCTGTGTTGTTTTTTTGTAGTTGATATATTTTTCACCATGAACCTTTTCAAGAAATTCTTCTTCAAGCCGAATTTGTATCTGAATGATAAGATAAGTAGTTACACTGAGAAAGAAGGTGACTGCGTTTGGTAGAATTAAAAATAACCCAAACACACTTGCAATCATTCCTAAAAAAATAGGATTGCGGCTTATTGCAAACACCCCTTTTGTTACTAATTCCGTTTTATTTGTTTCATCAATTCCAATGCGCCAGCTATTGCTCATTTGAAATTGTGCAATGATTATCCAGAGTAAAGAAATGTGAATGATAACAAGCCCGATGATACGGATAACCTGATTCTGCAAATAAACAGCAGGCAGCAAATAATTATAAATGCTGCTGCTGAATGAAAAAATTAATACGGCAACAAATAAAACTGCTATCAGCAACTTCATAACAAATCCGATGTAGTCGTGTGCCGTATCGTTTTTGCCAAATATAACAGGATTGATGCCTGTTTGTTTCCATGTTCTGTAAGAAGGAAGAACGAAAGCAAAAGCAAGATATAAAACCAGGTAAATAGGTAAGTATATTTTTAATGCAGCGTCCATCTTTAAAACATTAAAGTTTCAATTTAATTCCCCCATTCACCACAAAGCCATCCAGTGGTGCATAAATATCACGGAAGATTGGATTGCTGATGGGGCCTGTGTAAATGGTATCAAATCTTGTTTGCCGTGTATCAAAGAAATTTTCAAAGTTGATATAGATGGAAAATTTCTCCCAAAGCTTCTCAGCCATAAAACCACAAATCCAGTAAGGCTTGCCTGTTGCGCCATCACTTAATTGCTGTTTGCTGAAATGATAGGCTTCAAGACCCAACTTCCATTTTTCTTCCACTTCATACATGAGAACGGAGTTGATGCGGTGACGTGGAGTTAAGAAGTTTTCTGTTTTGGAATTTGCCTTGTGCAAAAATGTTTCTGTGTAGGTGTATCCCAGAAACAATTTAAAATCATGATAGCCAAGTTTTATATTGGTTTCCATACCCCGGCTGTCGAAATGTCCATCTACATTTGAAAGATTGTATTGTGAAGGTGTTTGAAGTAAGAGCAATGGTTGATTGATGCGTGTATAAAAAAACAACTGATTGAAGCTTAAATCAACAGCATCTTCAAACAACTTTGTTTTGTAGTTGATATCCGCATTAAAGCCATAACTTTTTTCCAATGTGTTGAGCCTGCTGCTGATGGCTGCTACGCCTTTGTATTGAATACGCTCTGTTTCTTCTGTAAAAATGGTAGGGGCTTTATAACCCAATCCGCCACCAATGCGTGATGAAAGTTTGGATGAATAGTTTACCAGTAATGAAAGTCTTGGCAAAGGAACCGTTCCGTAATCTCTTACAAAATCATACCGAACGCCACTTTCCAAATGTACTTTTTCACTCATCTTCCATGTGTTTTGTACAAACACACCTGTCGTGAGTTGATTGTAATTGCGCAGAGAAACGATTGGTGGTTGTACTTCTCTAAAATTGTCTGTTATTAAATTGATACCGGCCACCCATTCCATTTTATCGCCATGATACGCATAGCTTGCTTCTGTAAAGCTTGCCAACTGTGTGCCATCAAAAACATAGCCGGGCAATGCAATGGTTCGTTTAAAGGAATTGAAACTGTTCTTTACGGTAATGTGACTGCATTTACCAAACCGGTGTTCAAAACTAAACTGTGTGCTTGTACGATTGGTGTTGTTGCGTTCAAAAAAACCATTGGCGTTATTGCCTTTAATGAAATTGATATCACCACCTGTTCTTTTTTCCGTTGTATAGTTTACACCAACGGAAAGCCTGGTTTCTTCTGAGAAAAAATAAAACAGTTTGGGGTTGAAGGTGTAGCGTTCAAATTTAGGAATGGCAGTCAACCCAATATTTGCAGGGTCAAATGCCGCATTGCTGTTGCGTGATGCAAAAACAGTTACACCAAATTTATTGAAACGCTGCCCGTAGAAAGCACTGCTGTTTAATCCGCCAGCCGTTGTAACATCCTGCATCAATTTTAATTCTCTTTCCTCTGTGGGTGTTTTTGAAATTAAATTCACCAATCCTGCAATAGCACCGCCTCCATACAACGTAGACGAAGAACCTTTGATGATTTCAAATTGATTTAAATCCAGAGGTGGCGTTTGCAGTAAACCCAGTCCGCCGCTGAAGCCTGCATACAGTGGCATACCGTCACGTAGGATTTGAGTATAACGTCCATCAAGTCCCTGTATTCTTATGGATGCATTGGCAGATGTTGCTGAAGTTTGCTGCGTCATGATTCCTGTACTTTCATTGAGTACCATGCGAATGTCACCAGGTTTCATATTGGCTTTTTCATCCAGTTCTTCCCCTGCAATAAACTCTACTCGGGTGGGAATATTATAAATGGTTCTTGTGCTGCGGGTGGACGTGATAATGATTTCTTCTTCCTCCTCTTCTTCTTCATTGCGTTCCAGTAAGACAATCTGAGATGCATCTGTAAGTGTTGTGATGTCAACTGAGTCTGTTATTGTTTTAAATCCAACAAAGCTGATTGTATACGCAACAGTAGAAGCAGTAATATTATAAAAGACAACCCTACCTGTTGAATCAGTTTGTTTGGTTTGGTTGAGCTTATTAAGCGTAACTGTAGCACCGGCAAGCGGTTGCTCAGAAGTTTTTTCTATAACCAGAAAACTTATTTTCTTTTGCGCCCAGCAATGTGTAGCTGTAAATAATAAAAGAAAAAGGATTATTTTTTTCACGGCGCAAAGCTAAGTAAGCAACGAATTGAAGCAGGAATTTTTTTAGCAGCAGTGGTTCAAAAAAATCAACGCAAGAGTAACTCACAAGGTTTTAACCCCGTTTGTTTTTTAAAGGCTGTAGAAAAATGAGAGATGGAAGAATAGCCCAGCAAGGCACTTACATCCGTAACACTCAATCCTTTTTCATACAAGAGATATTTGGCATGTTCCATCCGTTGTGTTTGATAAAAATCAAAAATGGTGGAGCCAAACAGTTCTTTAAACCCTTTCTTTAAATAACATTCATTGGTGCCCACTTTGCGGCTCAGTTCTTTGATGGTAATGGGGTCGCCGATGCGTTGCAGCAGAATTTCCCTTGCCTGTGTGATTTTTTCACGGTCAGCTTCATTGCTCAGGAATTTGCAGGCGAAACTTTCTTCAGCTTTTTCTTCGATTAAACATTCTAAGCCATACAAAAGCAGCGCCTGTAGCTGACTGTTGACATAAATGTTTTCCAGTGCATTGCTGTAATTGTGGTGAATGATGTTTTCTAAGATGCCTCTTGTTTTATTACAAAGATTTACAGTAGTGGTGAAGGATGTTTTTTGTTTGAATGCCAGCAATTCATCGCTTTTTGTCTGGATGGTTTTGCCTTTTACAAATTGATTGAGGTAGGCTGATGGGTATTGAAACACCAGCACATCAAACGTGGGCACATCACCACAATCATCTTTGGTGCTGGCACAAATACCGTTGTTGCATTTGTTGTTACTGCAATAGTTGTTGCCGCTGATGCAGAAACGGAGTTCAATACTGCGTTCTTTTACATTTTTGCTGTTGTAGTTATATGCCAGCACACCCACATCTTCCGGGTTTGTATGCGGTTGGAGTTTATAACGATAAACAGCATACTGCACCGAGCCGGGAATTTGTTTTTCCTGACTATATACAAGCTCCAGTTCCTGCTGCATAAGCGGGTGGCGGTGGGCGAGGGTTAGTATGTCGTTTACGGTTTGCATAAGATTTGCAAATTTACAGGCTGCCCGGTCATAAATCAAAAAAGAAGAGCTGCTTACTGTCATAAATGCGTTTAAAATTTCAGAATTGAAATCATGACCCTTATCCTTTCACTGATTTTTCTTAATTCTTTCACATCAGTTCTGTTTTTGGCTTGCTGCCCGCCCTTACCTTTGCGGCCTGATGAACAATATGGTTGAATATTCATTATAACAGATGAAAAATCTTGTTCAACAGTCGGCCTGGTGCCATGGAAACTAAACCTGGAAACGAGCGTGGCAAAAACGACCCCTCGCAGGCACTAAAGCTTGTAACTAAAAATCAGAATTAAACTTCAATAAACGATATGACAAAGATTGCAGTAGCCAAAGGCGATGGAATAGGCCCCGAAATTATGGATGCCGTTCTCGGAATTTTTAAAGCTGCGGAAGTACCGCTGGAGTATGAAACGGTAGAAATGGGTAAGTGGGTGTTTGACAAGGGTTTCAGTAATGGTATGACCCCCGAAGCACAAGCTACCATTGAGCGCCTCGGTATTTTGTTTAAAGGCCCCATGGAAACACCAAAAGGCAAAGGGGTAAAAAGTGTGAATGTAACAGCACGTAAAACCTGGAACACCTATGCCAATAAAAGAACCTTTCAAACCCTGCACGGTGTAGATACCGTTTTTTCAAAAGCAGGAATTCCTATTGATGTTACGATTGTGCGTGAAAATATTGAAGATACCTATGGTGGTATTGAGCACATGCTCACACATGATGTGGCATTGAGCCGCCGTTTTATTACACGCCCCGGCAGTATGCAGGTAATTAAGTATGCGTTCGAAATGGCGAAGAAAAAAGGAGCCCGACGCATTACCTGCGGTCATAAAGCCAATATCATGAAGATAACAGATGGCTTGTTCCTTGAAGTGTTTTATGAAGTAGCTAAAGAATATCCTGATTTAAAAGCAGATGATGTGATTGTTGATGATTTATGTATGAAACTGGTGAGCCGTCCTGATTTGTTTGATGTGGTAGTACTTACCAATTTACAGGGTGATATTGTAAGTGATCTTTGTGCAGGATTGGTAGGCGGTTTAGGATTTGCACCAAGTGCCAACATTGGCGATCATATCTGCATTTTTGAAGCCGTGCACGGTACAGCTCCTGATATTGCAGGAAAAAATATAGCTAATCCCACGGCACTGTTACTGAGCGGTTTTGGTATGCTGCGTCATTTAGGGTTGATGCAAAAAGCAGCGATGATTGAAAACGCATTGCTTTATACTTTGGAAAGCGGTGTGCACACGGGTGATTTTGGTGATAAGAGCAAACCAAGTGTAAACACAACGGAATTTGCCCAGGCCATCATCAGCAATTTTGGAAAAATCCCGGAACACAATCCAAGACCCATGCTTGAAGATAAACCGGCTACGCCCACGGCCTTTAAGTTGGAAAAAAATCCGCTCATAATGAGTAAAGAACTGGAAGAAGAAACTATTGTAGGCGTGGATTTATTTATTGAAAGCTTTGAACAGCCAAAGGATGTAGCAGAAAAATTACTGAAACACACAGGTGATTTGTTTAAACTTGTTACTATCAGTAACCGGGGTACACAGGTATGGCCCAAGGGAAGCATTTTTACCAATCTGGTAAACCAATACCGCTGCCGTTTTGAAAGTATTGAAGACATGCCGCTTACGCAGGTTGATATATTAGAATTGTATAAGCGTGTAATGGTTGATTTTAAAATATGCTCAACAGAGTTGCTGAATATGTGGGGCGATAAGAAAGCTTATAGTTTGGCGCAGGGGCAGTAAGAGCATTTAATGTGTTATAATGTTTTTGAAGGGAGTACTTATTCAATAGTGCTCCCTTTTTTATGGTTTAAATGTACTGCGCAAAGAAGTTTATCATCTACGAATCAATATCTTTAATCCACTCTAACCAATTTTAAGAATATGCACAAGCTCATCAATGTTTTTTTGCTGCGATTTTATTGCATAGGCCTGATTGCTTTTATATCCCTAACAGCTCAGGCACAGCAAATACAAATTACCGATAGCGTAATGAAAGCCTATGATAAAGAAAGCAAACTCACTGAAAAAGCGAAGATGGCAGGCGAACTCTCACAAATGTTTATGGCCATTGATACACTCAAATCTGATTACTGGGGCAACAAAGCATTGGAAGATGCTGAGCTTTCAAGAGACCGGAAAGCCATGTGGAAAGCGCATTTGGATAATGGGTTACGCTACAGTTTTATTTCTTCCAAAAAAGCCTATTTCTCCAAGTCAAATGAATATTTTGATTTAGCTTATAAAATTGCTAAGGAAAACAAACTTGAAATAGAACAGGCTGAGGTCTTATTATGGCAGGCTTACCTACAACGGTTGATTCCTGATATTGATAAATCAATCACATTAACTACACAGGCATTTGCCTTAACACAAAGTTTAAATAATGACAGTTTAATGGCAGCCTGTTATTTATCCTTCTCAAAAAGTTATGAAGAAAAAGGGGACAAACTGCTTACGCTTAAAAATGCGTTTGAGGCTACAGCCATTGCAGAACGTTTGCAAAACCTGCCTTTGGAACGGGCTTCGTATCTGCAACTTTCAAATTTTTATTACATCACCAAAAATTACGACAAAGCGCTGGACTATGCGTTCAAAGTACTGGAGCTGGATAACAGAAGTAAGTCTGATGAATCAAAGTACGGTAAAGGCGGCGTATATAATACCATCGGCAATATTTATGTGCAGAAGAAGAATTACACCATGGCACAAACGTTTTATGAAAAGTCCATCAGGTATGCTGATAGTGTAGGTTTTCCTCCTATGAAAATGCAGGGATCCATGAGTTTGTTTAATATGTATCTGAGTAGCGATGAGCCACAAAAAGCATTGGCTTATTTTAACGGAAGGCAGGATTTGAAGCAATACATTATCAACTATGGACTTGGCAGTGTGGTGGACCAGGCTTATGCAGTTGTTTATACCAACATGAACAAATTTGATTCTGCAGCTTATTACTATGCCCGTTGTTTGCCTTTTTTTGAGGGAGGTTTAAATCCGGTTTCAAAAATCAATTTTTATTATCACTATGGCGACTATTTAATGCGTAAAAAAGATATAATGCAGGCTATTGCAGTATTTGAAAAAGGAAAACAATTAGCTGAAGCTACAAAAAGCCTGAATTCAATGCGTATTTATGCCAGACTGTTGGATAGTGCTTATTCATTAACAGGAAATTATTCCCAAGCGCTTTATTACAATAAACTGGCGAACAAATTCAAAGACAGTCTTGACAGGCTGGGCAAAGAAGATGAAATTTTGCAACTGCAAATTACAGATGAAGAAAAACGAATGGAACGTGCAGCGGCTGCAGAAAACGAAAAGATTGAAAAACGGAATCGTATACAATACATGGCCATCGTTATTGCTATTGCTGCTGTATTTGTTGGTTTGGTAATGCTGGGTTTTCTGCGGGTGTCTGCTTCTACCATCCGTATCATAGGGTTCTTTGCTTTCCTTATGTTTTTTGAATTTATATTTCTTGTTTTTAAGAAAAGTATTTACGGCATTACACAAGGTGAACCATGGAAAGATTTAGGTATGATGGTATTAGTTGCTGCATTACTAGTGCCATTACATCATTGGGTAGAACACCGGGTTATTCATTATTTATCATCACAGCACATGCTGCGCCTGAGAAGCAGCAGTAAGGCCTGGTGGCAAGGTTTGTTTAAAAAGAAAGAACAATCGCCGCAACAGCATTAATTTTGCTGAAAATTCCAGTGTGATAGTTATTGACAATATTTACATCAGCGATGAGGTGGTTGAAGAACAGTTTGTATGCAATCTGAGCCAATGTAAAGGTGGTTGCTGTATTGACGGTGATGCAGGAGCCCCGCTTACAAAAGAAGAAATGATGGAGGTGAAAGCGGCAGTTGAACATGTTCAGCCTTTGTTAACCCATGAGGGAAAGAAAGTAATTGATGAAACAGGTTACTACACCTATGATAAAGAATTTGGCTGGGTAACACCCACCATCGGCAATGGTATGTGTGCCTATGGTATGGTAGATGAACACGGAATTGTAAAATGCAGTTTTGAGCAGGTATACAATCAAGGAAAAACAAATTGGAAGAAACCCATCAGTTGTCATCTGTATCCCATCAAAATAAGCAAGAGCAAAAACACAGATAACGAATATCTCAATTACGAGCCAAGAGACCCGATGTGTAATCCGGGTTGTGCTTTTGGAAAAGAATTAAAAGTACCTGTATATAAATTTTTAAAAGAAGCATTGGTTAGAAAGTACGGCGAAGATGTGTATGAAGTGCTGGAGCAAATAGCCAATCAATACTATCAACAAAAGGAAACATCAAAGTAATGAGCACAACCGCATCAAAGTTTATTGCCAAAAGTACCATTAAAGCGGCCGACCTTAACCATAGGCGTACCATCAATTTCAATATTGCAAAGTACAAAGCAAAAGTACCTGAAGGCAAGCAGCAGTTTACGCAATTGATGACAGCACGTGAGCGTGCCAAGAATGTAAAGTGGCGGGCGCTGGAAACGCTGGACCAGCAACTGGAAGAATTTGAATTGCAGTTTACACGCCGTGGCGGCAAAGTAATTTGGGCAGAAGATGCAAAACAGGCCTGTGATGAAATTTTGAAAATATGTGCTGCCAAAAACTGTAAAACATTGGTGAAGAGCAAGAGTATGGTGACGGAAGAAATTCATTTGAATGACATGCTTGAAAAAAACGGTATTGAAAGTGTGGAAACCGATTTGGGTGAATACATTCAGCAGTTGGATGGTGAAGCGCCTTATCATATTGTTACACCTGCCATGCATAAAAGCAAGGAAGATGTAGCAAAACTGTTTGCAGAAAAACTCGGTACGGATCCCAAAGCAACGCCTGAACAATTAACATTGGTGGCACGAAAAATACTTCGTGAAAAATATGTACAGGCAGAGGTAGGTGTAACAGGCGCCAATTTTATTCTGGCTGATGTGGGCGGTATTGCCATTACTGAAAATGAAGGCAATGCAAGACTGAGTTGTGCCTTTCCTAAAACACATATCGTAGTGGTGGGTATTGAGAAAGTATTGCCCTCCATGAATGATCTTGGATTGTTCTGGCCTTTACTTTCTACGTATGGCACAGGACAACAGGTAACCGTTTATAACAGTATTGTACTGGGGCCCAAACAAGCAAATGAAAAAGATGGCCCTGAAGAAATGATTGTGATTTTATTGGATAACGGTCGCACTAATATTTTAAAAAATCCTGCAACAAGAGAAAGTTTATACTGCATCCGTTGCGGCGCCTGTTTAAATGCCTGTCCTGTTTATAAAAATATTGGCGGGCATAGTTATGGCGCTACTTACAGCGGACCTATCGGCAAAGTAATTACACCGCACCTCAATCAATTGGATGAATACAAGCATTTGAGTTATGCCTCTTCATTGTGCGGTAATTGTACAGAGGTTTGTCCTGTGCGAATTAATCTGCATGAATTATTACTGGAAAACAGACATGAAGCAGTGGAGCAGGGTCATGTATCTTTTGCGGAACGTATGGCATGGAAAGTATGGAAACAGGCGAGCATGAGCAGAAAGATGATGAATATGGGCAACAGCAAAATCAAAAACTTTGTACTCAATAATTTTGTGAAAGAATGGAAAAAGCATCATGGTGAATTGCATTTTCCGGAGAAGAGTTTTAATGAATTGTGGAAAGAGAAAAACCTAAGCCGATAGTTTTTAGTTGTTAGTCTTTAGCCATCATATCACACCCCGTCTTCAGTACATCATTGATTATTTCAATGAAAAATCAGGATTGGATGCAACACTCATAAGTGATGAAGCTATTTATCGAACTACTGCAACAGCAAAAATCAATTACTCACATCAACGGATTACAGCAGATGAACTACACATTCATCCAATTGGGTTATTGCAGGAAGATGAAATAAAGAATCAGCACATTGCATGTTTTGAATGGAAGGATACGATTGCTTTTTTTAAAACAGAAGATGATGATGTTGGCTTTGATATTTTTTCAGCCGTGTTTTATTGCATCAGCAGGTATGAAGAATATCTGGAACACGAACCTGATGAATATGGCCGGTACGCTCATTGGAATTCATTGGCATGGAAAAATGGCTTTCTTAACAAGCCGATAGTTGACAGTTGGTTGCAGGAGTTTGGAAAGCTGCTTCAAAATAAGTTCAGTACTCTGGCCGCACACTTCACACAAAACAGTTCAGGATTTACATTCATCCCTACTTATGATATTGATATTGCATGGAGTTACAAGCATAAAGGTTTTTGGCGAAGCCTGGTTGCTGCATTCAGGCAACCGTCAACCATTGCTGAACGTTTATCAGCAGTACTAGGAAAGAAAAAAGATCCATATGATTCCTACCAATGGTTAGATGAGTTCCATCAAACCCATCAGATGACTCCCATTTATTTTTTCCTGGTAGCACAAGAGCATACTGCTTTTGATAAAAATATTTCACCAAAGAAAAAAGCATTACAGCAACTCATTCAACAAACAAAGCAGAAGTATGAAATTGGCCTGCATCCTTCTACACAAAGTAATACGGCAAAAGAATGTTTGCTTAAAGAAAAAAACACCTTGCAGCAAATCATGAAGGCTCCCGTTACAAAAAGCCGCCATCATTATTTACAGTTGCACGTGCCCCACAGTTACAGAGCATTAATTGCAGCGGGGATTACAGATGATTATACGATGGGTTATGGCACTGTGAACGGTTTTCGTGCAGGTACTTCCAATTCTTATTTGTGGTATGACCTGGAAAACGAATGCAGCACAAAGCTCCGTATTCATCCCTTTGCATTTATGGAAGCAAACAGCTTTTATGAGCTAAAACAAAATCCTGATGAAGCATTGCAGGAATTGATGCAATTGAAAAGTGAAGTGGAGCAGGTAAACGGCACGCTCATTACTGTTTTTCATAATCATATGCTGGGCACAGCGTCCATGTTTGCCGGCTGGCGGGAGATGTATGAGCAATTTGTGCGGCTGCTGACCAAGCCAGCATAACTTACACTTGTTTTCTATTGGCAAAACCTGTTGAAAAATCCGTTTCTCAAATTGCGCTGCAACCCTACCTTTGCACCGCCATGGCAAATACAGTATTACACAACGAATCAATTCCTTCTTCCCGTAAAAAAATTATTGTTCTCGGCAGCGGCCCCAACCGTATTGGTCAGGGTATTGAGTTTGACTATTGCTGCGTACATGGTTTACTCGCCATTAAAGAGTGCGGTTACGAAGCCATTATGGTAAACTGTAACCCCGAAACGGTAAGTACAGATTTTGATATGGCTGATAAATTGTATTTCGAGCCGGTTAACTGGGAGCATCTTTGGGAAATTGTTGAACTGGAGAAACCTTATGGTGTTATCGTTCAGCTTGGCGGACAAACAGCTTTGAAACTTGCCAAACGCTTGCATGAAAAAGGCATCCGCATTATTGGTACTTCGTTTGACAGTATGGATATTGCTGAAGACCGTGGCCGCTTTAGTGATTTGCTGAAAGAACTGGATATTCCTTATCCCAAATACGGAACTGCTTATACTACGGATGATGCGATGGAAGTAGCTAAGGAAGTGGGTTATCCGGTACTCGTTCGCCCCAGCTATGTACTGGGTGGTCAGCGCATGCGGATTGTGATTAATGATGGGGAGCTGGAAAAAGCAGTGTTGAGTTTGCTCAAACATTTGCCCGGCAATAAAATTCTGATTGACCATTTCCTCGACCGTTGCCAGGAAGCGGAGATTGATGCCATTTACGATGGTGAGAATTTTCATGTAATGGGAGTGATGGAGCATATTGAACCCGCAGGCATCCACAGTGGCGACAGCCATGCAGTACTGCCGGAGTTTAACTTAACGCCGCTGGTGGTTACTACCATGGAAGAATATGCCAAGAAGATTGCAAAGGCATTGAACATAAAAGGACTTATCAACATTCAGTTTGCGATTAAAGATGGTAAAGTATATGTGATTGAAGCCAACCCACGTGCATCAAGAACCACTCCGTTTATTGCGAAAGCTTACCAGATTCCTTACCTTAACATTGCTACCAAAGTGATGATGGGCGAAAAGAAATTGACAGACTTTACATATGAGAAAAAGCTCACCGGTTATGCCATTAAAGAACCTGTGTTCAGCTTTAATAAATTCCCCAACGTAAATAAAGAACTGGGGCCAGAAATGAAAAGTACAGGTGAAGCTATTCGTTTTATAAAAAATCTGCGTGATCCTTATTTCCGTCAATTGTACAAAGACAGGAGTATGTATTTGAGTAAGTAATGCAGAGAGGTTTTCTCACACAGAGAAAAAATGAGAACACAGAGTAAGACATTACTTCAATTATCTTCTATTTTCTCTGTGAGCACTGTGCACTCCGTGTGCGGTTTTTTCTTTAGTAGCTCTGTGTGCTTCATCTCTTATCTCAATTTCATCAACAACTCCACAATCTCTTTCTCCCTCGTCCACACAATAAAATGATTTTCTTTTTCAAACGTTGTTACAAAAACAGAATCTGTTTTGGTGAGCATCTTTTGTGTGTAGGCAACATTGCTGTAAGGCACTAACATATCTTTTGTGCCATGCATAATATAAACAGGGCAGTTGATTTTTTCATAATCCGCATTCATCTCTTTCAAATCTGTTTTTAGATACCAGAGTTCTTCATTACTGGGACGTAAGGCACCGGGCACCAAATAGTTCAAAGGTGTTTTAAATAACACAGGCCGCCACTTCTCCGGTTTTTCGGCTGCAGGGTCTTGTGAGCCGGCGAGCACGACTACCGCTTTGGTGTAATGCGGTCGTGCAGCTGCTAATTTCAATACCAATGGACCACCCAAACTATGACCGATGATGACAAATGGTTTGCCGTTATTCACCGCATCCATCCATTGGCTGATGATAGAAGTTTGTGCCGATAAGTTCATGGCTTTACCAAAATCACTGTAACCAAAACCGGGGCGGTCAATAGAAATGATACGGTAGTGTTGTAACAGTTCTTTGTTCTTCAAATAGTTCTGAAATGCATCCCAGCTGCCGGGTGTACCATGAATAAATAATAAGGTAGGTAATGTATCACTGCCTGTTTGCGCATAATGCAGATTAACACCATCAATTTTCTTTACAGGGGTTTGAAGTGCAACTCCTGCTTCATCAAACTTTTTCTTTGCTTCTTTATCACTCATCCGGAACTTCATACAACTTTGTGCCAGTATAAGCCATAGAACTGATATGATAGAGAGAATCATGAATGATATTTTCATAAACTTTCGCATAAAACAGAAAGATACCTACTAAATAAAAAACCCCGACACTTTGTTCGGGGTTTCACAATTAATTATCCTTCTTCGGCGGTTCGTTCCTCCGCTGTTGCTGAGGCCTGTTCTGCTGCGGACGGTTTTGATTTTGAGGTGGCCGTTGTTGTTGGCCTCTGTTTTGTCCGCCGCCCTGCTTTTGTTTATTTCCACCGCCCTGTTGCTGTTGCGGTCTTCTTTGTTGTTGTTGATTACCGCCCTGATGTTTTTGTTGCGGCTGGTTGCGTTGGGATTGTTCTCTGTCTCTTCTTTTTTTACTGTTGCGCTCTAATGCACGTAAGCTTATCTGACCCACCAGTTCCACATGCGCCATTTCTTTTTCTTCAGCTTTGGCCGGTGCCAGTTCAATAGCACCCAGTTCATCCGGCCGCACACCTTTTGCATTCATTGCACGGATTTCTTTAACCCGGTCAATCGGTACAGGATATTGTTTGTTGCTATCCGGTAACACATACCACATCAGGTTTTTGAAAATATCTTTTTTGATGAGTGTGGCAGTACCACGGCTCAACTCCAGCACATCAGCATTTGTTGGAAAATGCTGTAATGCATCTAAGTAGGTATCCAGTTCAAAATTCAAACAGCATTTCAGGCGTCCGCATTGTCCGCTCAGTTTCGTTTGATTGATGGTTAAGTTTTGATAACGTGCAATGGTGGTAGTTACACTCTTAAAATCGCTGAGCCAGCTGCTGCAGCACAGTTCTCTGCCGCAACTGCCAATACCGCCAATCTTTGCAGCTTCCTGACGAATACCTATCTGCTTCATCTCCACTTTTACCTTAAACTCACTGGCATACACCTTAATCAGTTCACGAAAATCAACACGGTCTTCAGCGGTGTAATAAAAGGTGGCTTTACGTCCATCTGCCTGCATCTCCACTTCAATCAGCTTCATATCCAGCTTCATCTGAATAATGATAGCTCTTGCACGCACCTGTGTTGGTTTTTCCCGCTCTTTGCTCTCCCGCCACTTTTGTAAATCCATATCATTGGCACGGCGCATGATTTTCTTCATCTCAGCATTATCTTCACTCACACCTTTCTTTTTCATTTGCAGGCGCACCAGCTCGCCACTCAGGTTGACCATGCCCACATCAAAACCGCTCACACCTTCCACGGTTACCATGTCACCTTTTTCAAAATGCTGCAATGTATTGTTGCGGTAAAATTCTTTGCGGCTGCCGTTGTTAAAGGTTATTTCAACTACACGGCAATCACTGTTAGGGTCGCTAAAGGGAAGATTGGCCAGCCAGTCGTGCACATTCAACCGGTTACACCCGCCCGTGCTGCATCCGCCATTGCTTTTGCAACCGTTAGGCGTACCTGTACCACAACTTGTACAACTCATATCAGTAAAAAATTAAAAGGATAAATAAATGAAGAAGGGTTTGGGGCAAGCTGAGGAATATCTATGATGCTTTTGTTGTGTCACTCACTTGTACGTTCGGTTCATTGATGAGCTTTTTGCTCCACGTTCAGTTCTATGTTGAAGTGCAGTGCTGAAACAAGCACGGCAGTATCAACGCCTTTGGCGTGATGCCGCTGAAACATTCAGTTCAATAATGTTAAGGCGGCACAAGAGTGCGACGCAACAGAAGATGCTCCGTGTTTCAAAAGCTCGTTCACAAAAACCATTTCTTCTGTCTTTTATTGACCTTCCATCCTCACATTTCCGTCAGACGTGATCATAACAATGGGTCAATTGTCCAAAAATAAGGAATTAAAGCCATAGCTATGCACAGACCCATAAGGTTTGCCGCCACGCCTTGCCGCCCTGCACACCTTATGGAGGTCTGAGGTGCATGCTACAGTATGGATACAACAGTTGATTTAATGTACTTTAAGCGAATAAAAAATCTCTGTTTTGGCCATAAGTAACGTTATAATGTCAATGAGGTTTTGAAAATACATGCGGTTTCAATTGGTTGTATACAGGTTAGCAAAAGGAAATTCTAAATTATTTAACGACTCAAAACTTTCAGAATAAATGTAGAAGATATTAAATAGGGTTTTTTATCTAATTTTAATGAGACCGCAATCAGTTTTGCCTTGCCAATATCGGCACTATCTATCTTTACTCTTATTGGAACAAGGATAGACGAATCTGACTTTAAGCTGGATGGCTTTTTTAAATCTTCTAAAAGCACACATTCACAACTTAGTCTATAATCAGTAATAGAGACCTCACTCCCGGTTTCATTAGTAATCTGTAACATATTATCGACTAACTCGTTGGGATAACCATAAAGTGTATCAGTGTTAAGAAATTTTGCGTTTACCATATTAGCATCTTTACAACCTAGAAAGAAGAAAAATAATATTATAAACGAAAGCGGAAGTTTAATTTTTGTATTTTTCAATTTTATTAATTTTATTTTTTATGTAAGCTCTTTCTATAGACGGATCGTAGCCTACTTCTTTATCGATTAGTTCTCGATTATCACTAATTACTTGTTCAAATGGGAATGCCAAGTTTCGACTGTATATTTTTCCAAGTGTACTGTCTGGTGAATAAAAGTAAGAAAAGCCATTTTCCCCTTTTCTCATTGCATATTTCTTAAAACTTGACAGAGAAGTGTGAGCACCTGAACATATATTTAAAACCATAAGATTTTTTTCATCATATTCATTGGATATCTTTTTTAAGGCAACTGCTTTTTGTTCACACGGTATACACCCTACAAAAAACATCTCAACTATATTAATTTTTGCTTTCATAGTATCTGATAACATTATAGTGTCTCCATTAACGGTGATTAATGGTATAGAAAAAATTTCGGAAGAGTACTTTATATCTTTTTGATCCGTTTTCATCTTATTGTACAGTAGTTCAGAGTACATAAAATATCCGTAATAGAAAATAAAAAGTCCAGAAAACAATGCGGTAATTAAAACATTCTTTTTATTTAAAATAGTCCAAACAATCAAACTGCCGAGTAAAGGAAAAATCGTTGCAATCGGAAATCGCATTGGAACTAATGCAGGGTATGTAACAAGAACACTCGCATCAATTAATACAACAGGAATAACAGTAAACAAAAACGCTAAGAAGAATTTTACACGAAACAAATAAAAATTTAGGTAAGTCAAGACCCCAAATATGAATACTAATGAAAAGGCAGTTAAATATGGGTTTGCATATTTTGTAATAAAGTTGTAAATAATGGCCACAAAGAGAGTTGAAAATACTGCTCCAAATAGCAAAGAGGAAATGATTCTATACATTTAGACTTATTAATGAAATAAATAGCTGCTGTTGAATTTACAGCAGCTATCTTGTAAAAATAGTTATTTATATTTATAGTGTAGGCCCTCCATTAGCTTGTTCACAAACACCTTTACATCTTGATGTTCCAAATAGGCCGCAATCAGTACCCCCGCTGCAAGGTGCTTTTTTGTTACAAATATTGCCAAAGCCACAACCAATATCATATAAGCATTCACATGAGCCTTCTATAGCCAAATCACCTGAATCTGATTTTCCATTGATTGTGAAACTGATATTCGTAATATACTGATTAGCAAATTTTATCGAAAACCCTGGCTTGATAAAAGGATGTTCGATTAAAAAAAATAATTGCTCTGTTGAGAAATTACGATAAAAATCTTCTTTTTTCTTATCAAAAAACCGTTCGCCTATTGAATTATCAGCTTTCATTTTTGAAATGCCGTTTTTATTTAAAAGGTCGTACATCTCAACGATAATTTTTCTTTGCATGATGCTCAACTCGTCATGCTTTATTATATACCCGAGTTTTGACTTCCAAAGCTCCTCCTGTTCTTTGTCACTTAACATTGAATAACCTTGTTTCATTGACGTTAGGTCAGTTTGACTTAAAACAGCTTGTGTTTCTACTGACAGATTTTTAAAAAGATCTTCAGGTTCTTGAAGCGAGGGAGATTCGTTTTTCTTACAAGAAAAAAGAAATGCGGTCGATACGATTACGGTAAACAATATCTTTTTCATTTTAGCTTCGGTTTTATAGGTAAACCATAACTTTTAGGTGTGAAACATAAATTTAGAAAAAAAAGCATTGTAAACGTATCCGTTGACAAGAATTTTTCTCGTATCACCCACCTTGCCTTTACACAGGCATGGATAAAAGAATATTCTTAGAAAACCTTGGGCGTAATATTTCCCGGATACGGAAAGAAAGAGGCCTAAGCCAGTCCCAGCTGGCATCCATGTGTTTTAAGGATAGACAAAGTTTAAACAGGCTTGAAAAAGGAAAAATTAATCCTTCTGTGTTTTATCTTCAAGAACTTGCGGTTGAACTTAATGTTGAACTAAAAGACTTATTTGATTTTAAATCATAAAACAAAAATCCCGCTCTGTACAGAACGGGATTACTTAAGCAAGTAGTTTGTATTTTATTCAACAGGTTTACTGCCTTCCACCAGCACGGTTACTTTGTTATTGAGCACTTCTACAAAGCCACCCTGAATCTGGTAGAGTTCATAACGGTTTTTTTCAACCAATACTTTTAATTGGCCTGCTTTTAAACCGCTCACCAGTGGTGCGTGGTTGTCCAATACTTCAAAGCTACCTGTAATACCGGGCAATTGCACGCCTATTACTTCGCCGCTGTATGTTTTACCTGATGGAGTTAATATTTCTAGATTCATAAAAACAATGTGATAATTTGATAATGTGCTGATGTACTAATTGAATACGTCAGCAAATCAGCATATTAGCTAATCAGCTAATTATCCTTTCGCTGCTGCCATCAGCTTCTTACCTTTTTCAATAGCATCTTCAATGGTACCTACCAGGTTGAAAGCTGCTTCAGGATACTCATCTACTTCACCATCCATAATCATGTTAAAGCCACGGATGGTATCTTCAATGCTTACAAACACACCTTTCAAGCCGGTAAAGGCTTCAGCCACGTGGAATGGTTGAGAAAGGAAACGCTGTACTTTACGTGCACGGAATACCGTTTGCTTATCTTCTTCACTCAATTCATCCATACCAAGGATGGCGATGATATCCTGTAATTCCTTATAACGCTGCAAGATACCTTTCACCTTGTTGGCACAGTTGTAATGTGCATCACCCACAATAGCAGGAGTGAGGATACGTGATGTAGATTCCAATGGGTTTACGGCAGGGTAGATACCTAAGTCGGCAATCTTACGATCCAATACCGTAGTAGCATCCAGGTGGGCAAATGTTGTAGCTGGCGCAGGGTCAGTCAAGTCATCCGCAGGTACATATACCGCCTGTACAGAGGTAATAGAACCGTTACGTGTAGAAGTGATACGCTCCTGCATCAATCCCATTTCAGTAGCGAGTGTTGGTTGGTAACCCACCGCTGAAGGCATACGACCTAACAAGGCTGATACCTCAGAACCTGCCTGTGTGAAACGGAAGATATTATCTACGAAGAACAGAATGTCTTTTCCTTTACCTGTACCATCACCATCACGGAAATACTCGGCGATTGTTAATCCTGAAAGCGCCACACGTGCACGTGCGCCCGGAGGCTCATTCATTTGACCAAATACGAAGGTTGCTTTAGATTCTTTCAATCCTTCCATATCCACTTTGCTCAAATCCCAGCCACCTTCTTCCATGCTGTGTTTGAAAGCGTCGCCATATTTCATAATGCCTGCTTCAATCATTTCACGAAGCAAGTCATTTCCTTCACGGGTACGCTCACCCACACCGGCAAATACTGACAAACCACCATATCCTTTTGCGATGTTGTTGATCAATTCCTGGATCAATACGGTTTTACCTACACCCGCACCACCAAACAATCCGATTTTACCACCTTTTGCATAAGGCTCAATAAGGTCAATTACCTTGATACCTGTAAACAGGATTTCGTTGGCAGTTGATAAATTTTCAAATGCCGGGGGTGTGTTGTGAATGGGGCGACCATTTTCTTTACTTACCTGTGGCAAGCCATCAATAGCATCACCTGTTACATTAAATAAACGACCATTAATTAACTCGCCGGTAGGCATTACAATATTTTTGCCCGTATCTACTACTTCCATACCACGTACAAGACCTTCGGTACCGTCCATCGCAATGGTACGAACACTGTCTTCACCCAGGTGCTGCTGTACTTCCATTACGAGTACATCACCATTGGGACGTTTCAGTTCAAGAGCACTGTAAATTTCGGGGAGTTTGCCGTTAAACTGTACGTCTACCACGGCGCCGATAACCTGTTTAACCTTACCAGTATTGGCCATATTGAATGTATTTAAAAAGAGGGGTTATTATTCAGGCCGCAAAGGTAAGGGGGCAGGGGTAAACTGAAAAATGGAAAATGGGATAATTTATAATTGAGGAAAAAATGTGGGATGCTGTCTGAATCCGGGAAGAAATTGAAAGCTATCTCATCGTTGTTTTGTAATAAAAAGGTCACCGGTTTAAATTCTGCAAAACTTTTTAATATAAGAATGGTTATCATGTTATCATCTTAAAACAATTATGTATGAAATTAAAACAAAGAATGTTGCAAGCGGGCACTGCTTTGAGCTTTTTACTAATGGCTTCCTGCGGAAGCAATGAATCGAAAGAAACAGCGAAGGAACCTTTGTTAAAAGAGGAAACAGTTAACTATACCGGCGACAGTACAACCATGAACGGTTTTGTGGTTTATGATGAAGCGATCGAAGGCGCCCGCCCTGCTGTGCTTGTGGTGCCTGAGTGGTGGGGATTGAATGATTATGGTAAAATGCGTGCCCGTGAGCTGGCCAAACTCGGTTACATTGCTATAGCTGTAGATATGTATGGCAATGGCAAAACAGCCGATAATCCTGACAGCGCCGGTGCTTTTGCCACCCCATTTTATCAAAACCCGGCAATGGCTAAAGCCAGACTTGAAGCCGCCATCACCAAAATCAAATCATACACTCAAACAGATACGGCTAACATAGCCGCTATTGGTTATTGCTTTGGCGGTGCTATGGTACTTAATACCGCTAGAATGGGTATTGACCTGAAAGGTGTAGTAAGCTTTCACGGTAATTTGATCGGAACTCCTTTAAATAAGGATCTGCTTAAGTCACAAATCCTTGTTTGTCATGGTGGCTCTGATCCTTTTGTTCCGGCTGAAGAAGCGGCTAAATTTAAACTGCAAATGGACTCAGCAGGTATCACTTACACGTTTAAAGAGTATGCTGATGCCACACATGCATTTACCAACCCAAATGCAACAGCTATGGGCGAAAAATTTAAAATTCCCATCAAGTATAATGCAGCCGCTGATACTGCCAGCTGGAATGATATGAAAGCCTTTTTCAGCACTTTGTTTGGTAAATAAAACTTATTGTGCAAAATAAAACCACAGCTAATAACTGTGGTTTTTTTATGCATGAGAAATAATATCAACCGGAAATATTTACACCTATCAGTTTACCGATAGCAAAAGTGATGGCGGCGGCGGCAATCCCAAACAACACTTGTCTGAACCCTGAGAACCAGATACTCCGACCTGTAAATAAAGTGATAGCAGAACCGATTACAAACAATCCAAGAGCACTTAAAGAAATACTCCAGATAACCGCCGGCATACCTGAAGTAATCATAAAGGGTGCAACAGGAATAATGGCTCCGATTGCAAACAGCACAAAGGAGGTGATAGCTGCCGTCCATGCAGAACCTTTCAATTCTTCAGCATTAATGCCCAGTTCTTCTTTTACCAATACTTCATGCGCATGTAAGGGATTTTTCAAAATGGTATGAGCCATTTCCCCCGCCTGTTGCTGCTCAATGCCCTTGGCCATGTAAATCAGTTGCAGTTCACGTGCTTCGGTTTCAGGATCATGTTTGATTTCTTCCATCTCCAACGCCATTTGTCGCTCATACAATTCCTGCGAACTTTTTACAGAAATCCATTCGCCCAATGCCATTGACAAAGCACCTGCCAGCAAACCGGCCAAACCCGCCAACAGCACACCAGTTTCGCCATTGGTAGCTCCAGCCACACCCATTACTAAACTAACGTTGGAAACAAGTCCGTCATTAGCGCCCAGCACAGCAGCCCTTAATGCATTGCCGCCAACTGATTTGTGTCGCCTTCCCTCAAGGCTGGTTAATTTTTCACTGCCGATTTTTGTTTTTGATTGAATGAGGTTTTGCAAAATGCGAACATGATTGTTTTCTGCGCCTGAAAGCGGCAAAGATTGCTGTTCTTTCTGTTTACGATCCCGGTAAGCCAATGCTTTTTCAGTTTGCATGAGTGAATCCAGCACATACTCATAGCCAAAGATTTTTCCAATTTTATTGAGCAGTTTTGCACGCCAGGAAGGTGCAGGCAATAGTTCTGTTCCCATCATGGCTGCAGCATGTGTTTGTTCAATTGCTGCCATTTGCCTGAAAATGTCTGCAATCGGATTTTCCGTTTCGGCATTTGCCAATTGTCCGTATAAGTAAGCGGCGTCTACTTCTGTTTGAACGGATGCCTTTTTGGAATACTTCTTCATGATAGGGGTAAGTTAAATCAATTCTTTGTGTTTGAGCTGTAAACTCATCAGCACAATAAAAAATCCAAATATGATATAAAGGTATTGCAACCAGTAAGTCATTTGAAGCAGGAACATCTGCACCACTTCATAGCCAATGATTAGCACGCCTGCTGATACTGCCCACCATAAACTGTTGCTGCTGTTCGTTTTTATACGTACCCATGCAAACAAGTGCACAATACCTACCATGCTCAACAGTAAACCGGGAATGCTATAGTTGTTAAACGAAGTGTGTTGAAGCCAGTGCAAATCCAGCAATAACAAACTGCCGGATGGTTCAATCATCATCATGACCCCGCAGGAAACTGAAGTAACACCTGTAAAACCAAGTAATATGAGAAGGAATTTTTTCATTCTTCCTCAAAGCAACAACATCTACACAGCAATAAGAATGAGAAGTGTCAAAGTATTAGTTGATAAAAATCAGAAGTTTATTTCAAGTTGTTTACACTACACAGCATATGAAAATTTTTATTGATATATAATTTTAATCTCAAAAAATTACTATTTTTGAAAAGATAATTATATGAAAAATATACTAACTATTCTGGTAATTGTAGTTCTATTATTTAATGGATGTAAAAGGGAGAAACTAACTACAAAAGAAGATCTTATTCTTAATGAGGCGCATACTGCTGCAATTCTATTTTTGAAAGATTATTCGGCGAGAGTTACAAGCCAAGTATCTGATTATATCAATAACAACATCACGTTAAGATTAAATAAAGAGTCATGTAAAGTTACAGTTCTGAAAAATGGACAAAAATTACTAATAGCAAGTTTGTATTCAATAGAAAAAAAATCAATTCATAACCGAACGGAAAATCTCCCTGAACCTGGGCAAATACAAAATAGTAAGTATTCAAATAAGTTTGAAAATGTCATTTTCTTTTACGACAGAAACAATAGTATTACATATGCTCAAACTGTGACAGTTGCAACAAATGCAGATGGTTTAAATATTGCTAACGACATCGACAGGATAATAAAATTTGAAAGTAATTCATATGAAGGCGATTTAGTATACCGTTCAATTGAGGGAAAATTCTTATACACGCTGAGCAAAGAACAAAATAATTCATACTCACACTCAATCATTCGAAAGAAGGAATTAAACCAAAATTCACAAAGTACCTATGTCACTAATACAAATTGTAGCTACCCAATACAATGGTATTTAGTAACAACCATTACGTATCCCGATGGCTCCACACAAACTTATGAGTATTATGTTGGTACAACATGTGGAGATGCAAACGGTTGTTTTCCAGATCCTTATTTAGAACAACTTACTGGTGCTGAATGTGGGAATAATTACGGAGGAACTGGTACCGGTGAACAAGGGCCTCCTGCGGATATATTGGTTAGAGTTGACAGTATTAATAATTTGTTACAATCGCCTTGTTTTTTACAATTCGTTAATTCAATCGGTAACGGAAAGCTTACTACTGAAGTAATTAAGCTGTACCAGTCAGTATTCCAAGGTACAACAGGAAATGTGTTTAATATAAAATTTACGGAAGAGACAAACCTAAGAGATTCTTGGGGTAACGAGATTCCTGCAAAGTCAAGAATGGATCCAAGTTCTAGCAATACATGGACTATCACTCTGAACTCTAGCCTTGCAACAATGGGTACAAAAGAAGCATGGGGTCATGTAATTTTACACGAAATTATACATGGGTTCATCAAAAAAAATGATTTGGATTTTAAAACTGGATCAATATTTAACTCTGCGACTCATTGCACAATGTTGGAGAATTGGATTGATCAAATGAAACAAGCTTATATAGACATCTATTCCATGTCTGAGTCAGACGCAAAGGCTTTGGCATTAGACAGCATAGATGATATACTTAGAGATCAAGTAAGCGGGGCCTTTATTCAAAGCATGAGAGATTGGACTCAACAGCGATATAACATCAATATAGTAGAAGCAAATCAGGTATCCAGTCAGTATTTTATAGGTCAAAAGGGAACACCTTGTCAATAAAAATCATCATGTTATGATAGGTAAAAAAAATCTCGGTTTTATTATTTTGTTTTTTTGGGTGATTAGTGTTAAAGGTCAGTCAAAATTTGACGATAGTTTAGGATGGTATGCTATTACTCATAATATTAATAGAGAAATATTTAGTTCAATTGACAGCCATTTTAAATCAAAGGATAACTTCATACTCCAATCACTATTTTTTGTGTATATCGATACAACTAGGGAAGGTCTAACCGACACAATTATTAGTTCTAATAATCGGTATCCATTATTGAATGAAATTGTAAAAGGAAGTATTGTTTCCGTAATAAATAAACAAAGAAATGATATAAGATTTCTTTCAGCAGTTAATAGAAAAATTTTAATTATTCCATTAATTGTTTCGTACCAAGGCAATTCAAATCAATCTGAAAATGAAAGATTTTTCATTGATGAATCTTTAAACATCCCGAATTATAACGACCAAATTTTCCCTACAGAGGCAAAAAAATATTCATATGGATCTATGCCTATGAGTGTCTTATATTTTAATCCTGTTTTCTATTCTACACCGCATTACTCAAAAAGCAGGTTTGTAAAAATTGTTAAAAAGAAAAATTAGATGTCAGGTTTAATAAGAATCGTATTGTATAGTCTATTGTGATTTAAAACGGAGCATATAGAAAAGTAACTATACATTTTTTGGAATTTATCACACCAGCGGATGACGTTTAAACTCTTTTGTCGGGTCAAATATCGTTCTGTAAGTAATCAAATGCCTTGTAATATCTGTACCAAGACTTGCTGCCACATTCATCATTTTAGGATTAAAATCACCAATCCACTGTAACTCATAATCTTCATACAAATGTTGATCCTGTATAATTTTGGCAGCTTCCATGATCATAAAACTGTCAATGCCTTTTCCCTGCCATTCGGGCACCACACCAAAGATGATACCATTGAATTTTTTATTCTTCTTTGTACTTTTTATCCAAAGAAATTTAAGCTTGCCCCACCAGTCAAACCTGCCATGTAAGTACTTGAACCATTGATTCAAATCAACAATGTTTAACCATACTGCAATAGGTTCGTCTTTATGATACGTAAACCAGCTGATGCGTTCATCCATCACCGGCTTCATGGCATTGAACATACCGCTTACCAAACGATGATCCATTGTTTTTAATCCACCATGACCTGCCCATGCTTTGTTATACACCGTTACAAAATCATGAGCAAATTTATCCAGCTGATCTTTTTTAATATGTACTGCTTTGATATCCGGATTTTTTGCCACCTCATCATGACGTACATAAAACTTATCCTGTAAACGATCTTTCACTTTGAGTGCATAGCAGTATTGATTAAAGAATACCTTGAAGCCATAGTTTTCAAACAATTGCTGGTAGTACCTGGGGTTGTAATTCATACAATACAAAGGCTGCTGAAAACCTCCTACCTGCACACCCCACCACCTGTCACGCTCACCAAAATTGATAGGGCCATCCATGGCATACATCCCTTTTTCTTCCAGCCACTTTTTGGCAGTATCAAATAAATAATTAGCAGCTGTCTGATCATCAATACATTCAAAAAATCCAAAGCCACCCACAGGACCTTCATCGCCTTTTGTTTTGTATTTTTTATTGACGAATGCAGCAATGCGGCCAATGAGTTTACCATTATCATCTTTTAAAATCCAGCGGATGGTTTCGCCAAAACGATAAGCTTTATTCTTTTCTTTATTGAATACCTGCTGCACATCTTTATCCAGCGGTTGAATATAATTGGGATCGCCTGCGTTCATTAACACATTTACTTTCAAAAATTCTTTTTCCTGCTGCGGAGTGGTCACTTCAATTAACTGCATGATGCAAATGTAACCGTTCATCTAATATCAAAAAATGCCGTTCATCAGTCCAAATGCAATTTTCGCTAACTTGTTTGCAAGAAACGCCCATAACCATTTCTCTGATTGATTTGAGTATGGTAATACTGTGTGGCAAACATCAACAACTAAAAAGTATACATGAACAGTTACATTCTTGCCCTTGACCAGGGTACTACCAGCAGCCGGGCCATTGTGTTTGATAAAAACGGAAATATGATTGCTGTAGCTCAAAAAGAATTTCGGCAAATTTTTCCGCAGCCGGGATGGGTAGAACATGACCCTGAAGAAATATGGAGTACGCAATTGGGTGTAGCTGCTGAAGCTGTGAGCAAAGCAGGATTAACCTCGGAAAATATTCATGCCATCGGCATCACCAACCAACGGGAAACAACGGTGTTGTGGGAACGAAGTACAGGCAAACCTATTTATAACGCTATTGTATGGCAGGACCGCCGCACCGCCGATTTTTGTGATGAACTCAAACGCAAGCATTTACACATATTAATTCAAAAAAGAACGGGCCTGGTTGTTGATGCCTATTTCAGTGCTGCAAAAATCAAATGGATTTTAGACAATGTAGAAGGTGCAAGAGCCAAGGCTGAAAAAGGTGAACTCTGCTTTGGCACAATAGATACCTGGTTGTTATGGAATTTAACGAAAGGACAGGTTCATGCAACCGATGTAAGCAATGCCAGCCGAACCATGCTCATGAATTTAGAAACACTGCAATGGGATGGCGAACTGCAAAAGATGTTTGATATCCCCGGTACTATACTGCCGCAAATAAGAAGCAGCAGCGAAGTGTATGGCACCACACAAAATATTCTTACATCAAAAAATATTCCTATTGCGGGTATTGCCGGCGATCAGCAAAGTGCATTGTTTGGTCAATTGTGTACACAGCCGGGCATGGTCAAAAATACCTATGGTACCGGATGTTTTATGCTCATGAATACAGGCGATAAACTTATTCACTCTCACAATAATTTATTAACCACTGTTGCATGGAAGATTAATGGTAAAACAGAATATGCATTGGAAGGCAGTGTGTTTATTGCTGGTGCTGTAGTGCAATGGTTGCGGGATGGATTAAAAATCATTCGCAACAGCAGTGAGGTGGAAGCACTTGCCGCAACGGTTAAAGATAGTGATGGTGTGTATATTGTTCCGGCATTTGCTGGATTGGGTGCGCCTTATTGGAATCAACACGCACGTGGTACGATGGTAGGATTGACAAGAGGCAGCACTGCGGCACATATTGCACGTGCATCACTCGACAGTATAGCTTATCAAACTACTGATGTTTTAAAAGCCATGGAAGCAGATGCAGGTATCGAAATCAAAGAATTGCGTGTGGATGGAGGCGCTACGGTGAACAATACACTCATGCAATTTCAGAGTGATGTATTAAACACAACAGTTGTAAGGCCTAAGATTACGGAGACAACTGCACTTGGTGCAGCTTATCTTGCAGGGCTCGCCACAGGTTATTGGAATAGCATAGATGAACTGCAACAGCAATGGCAAGTGGACAGGAAGTTTGAAAGCAGCATGGATGAAGACACAAGGAAAACATTATATGAAGGATGGTTGAAGGCGGTGAGGGCGGCGCAAACATTTTAAGGTCTAAGAGTTGAAAGGTTTAAAGGTTCTTTAAACTTCAAGCCCTTTCACTAATATTGCAATTCCTGAATTGATTAAACCATTAAACGTTTAACTTTTCAACCTTTAAACTATTTCTTGAACAGATCACAACAAATACAACAATTAAAATCCACCCATCACTGGGATATCATTATTATTGGTGGTGGCGCTACTGGTCTTGGCGCTGCGGTTGACTCGGCAGCACGTGGCTATAAAACCTTGCTGGTGGAGCAATATGATTTTGGCAAAGGCACTTCCAGTCGCTCTACTAAATTAATACATGGTGGTGTGCGTTATTTGCAGCAGGGCAATATACGATTGGTGCGTGATGCATTGAAAGAACGGGGATTACTATTGAAAAACGCACCGCACCTGGCACATCCGTTGAAATTGGTGATGCCTTCTTACCGATGGTATGAAACCCTGTACTACGGACTGGGTTTAAAAGTTTACAATTTCCTCTCGGGCAAATTAAGTTTAGGCAAAAGTGAAATGCTTTCTGTTAAGAGAACGCAGCAGTATATTAAGGGCTTGGATGGCAAACGTTTAAGTGGCGGTGTAGCCTATTACGACGGCCAGTTTGATGATGCCCGCCTTTGCATTACACTTGCATTAACCGCTGCAGATGTAAGTGCTACGGTGTTGAATTATGCAAAAGTAACGGAGCTCATTCGTGAAAACGAAAAAGTTAAAGGGATAATCATTCATGATACCATCAACAATGAAACCTATGAAGCAAGAGGAACCATTGTTGTGAACGCCACAGGTGTATTTGTTGATGATGTATTGAAGATGGATGACGACGGCTTAGAAAAAGCGGTGAGCCCATCGCAGGGAATCCATATTGTAGTGGATAAGCAATTTTTTCCGGGTGAACAGGCTTTGTTTATTCCCCGTACGGATGATGGACGGGTGTTATTTGCTGTACCGTTTCATGATAAAGTCATCATTGGTACTACTGACACCAGCATTGATCATCCAACCATTGAACCTGTACCCAAAGAGGAGGAAGTGGAGTTTGTGATCAATCACTTCAACCGCTATGTACATACCGGTTTGCAACGCAGCGATGTAAAAAGTGTGTTTGCAGGTTTGCGTCCTTTAATAAAAATTCCCGGACAAAAGAAAACGGCTGTGCTTCCCCGTGACCATACCATTTGGGAAAGCAAAGGCGGTATGATCAACATCAGCGGTGGTAAATGGACCACGTATAGAAAAATGGCGCAGGAAGTCATTCTCAAATCACACTATGCAGGTGGTTTAGCGTATACCCGATGTCAAACAGAAACCATGAAGCTGCACGGCTGGATCAAGAAACCGGATTATGAGGATCCGCTTCATTACTATGGAAGTGATGCAGCAGCGATTCGATATTTACAGCATCAAGGTTATTCGCAAACCATACACCCCAACTTACATTATACTGTTGCCGAAGTAATGTGGGCCGTAGGTAATGAAATGGCCATGACGGTGGAAGATGTATTGAGCCGCAGAACAAGAGCCTTAATTTTAGATGCAAAAGCTGCTATTGAAGCAGCTCCATTAGTTGCAGATATTATGATGAAAGAAATGAACAAAGATGAAACATGGAAAGAACAGCAGTTAGAAGCGTTTTATAAAGTGGCGGAAGGATATGTGCTCAAGTGAGAAGTAGGAAGTACGAGGTACGAAGTAAGATGAGATTGAAATTTAACGTGGCTGACAAAATTTACACTGTCAATATCAGTTTGGCTTTTTTAGCTCAAAAGAAAAAGATATAATTTCAAGATTCCGTTTATAAAATTAAATTTGAATAATAAAACCATTTTCTATGGCTACTTCATCACTTCGTAAAAAACTGGCTGATTATATGTTAGTGGCAGATGATAAAAAAGTTAAAGCCGTATATGCTTTATTGGAAGATGACATAGAACAGGAAGAACTTGATTACACACCAGAATTAAAGCGAAAATTAGATGACACTTACGCATACTATGAAAAAGGAGAAAACATGATAAGTGCAGCTGAAGCTGAAAACAAAATCAAAAAAGCTTTGCAAACTTCCAAACGCAAATGAGCTTTCAGCACATATTTGCACCGTCAGCATTTCAGGAATTTGAAGATGCTGTTTACTGGTATAAATCAAAAAGTATAAGAACGGCAGAAAATTTTGCTGCAGCAATTTTTTCAAAAATCGATATGATTTGCAAAGACCCGTTTCGTTATAGAAGCACTTATAAGAAATTCAGAGAGACTTCCACAAAACGATTTCCATTTTTCATTATCTATTTTATTGATAAAGAAAAGAATCTTGTTGTGATTTCATCCATTTATCATCACAGGAGAAATCCAAAAAGAAAATACAAATCTTAATCAACCTAAATCCACTGGCCATGACTCCTTTTCTTGCAGAATTTATCGGAACCATGTTCATCATTGTGTTGGGTAATGGTGTTGTCGCCAATGTATTACTCAATAAATCCAAAGGTCATAATGGCGGATGGATCGTTATTACATTTGGCTGGGCCATTGCTGTGTTTGTGGGTGTGTACAGCAGTGCCTCCGTGAGTGGTGCGCATCTCAATCCGGCTGTTACCATTGTATTGGCTGTATTGGAAAAATTCAGTTGGGCTGATGTACCTGTGTACATTCTTGCTCAATTTGCAGGTGCCATGACCGGAAGTTTCTTGATGTGGCTGGCTTACAAACAACATTTTGATGCAACAACAGATACAGATGCCAAGCTGGGTGTATTTTGTAATATGCCTGCCATTCCGAATGTATTTTTTAATCTCCTGACCGAAACGATCATTACAGCAATTTTTGTTTTAGGCGTATTGTTTATTGCAGCTCCGCAAAATTCATTGGGTGCACTGGATGCTCTGCCTGTTGCTTTACTGGTGCTGGGTATTGGTTTGAGTTTGGGCGGACCAACCGGTTATGCTATAAATCCAGCACGTGACCTCGGTCCACGTATCATGCATTTTTTATTGCCGATTGGTGTGAAGAGAGATAGTGGTTGGGGTTATAGTTGGATTCCTGTAGTGGGACCTGTACTTGGTGGAGTTGTGGCGGCGATGGTGTGGAAGATGATACAATAACGTGTCAGACCACATGAAGTGGCCAAACATTTACTTAAATAACTTTAGAAAACACATACAAACACTCCATCGCAATCTGGTTACTCCGTTCTGTATATTTTTCATTCTGCAATACGGTTCCATCGTAAGCCTTTGGATCATTGTAAGTAGTAGCGATGCGTAATTCACAACCGGGAATAAAGGGACAGTTTTCTTCTGCATCCGAGCAGGTCATGATCGCAGCAAAGCCGGAGGAAGGGTTGTATTCATGATTGTACACTTTGGAAAAACAGGTGACATACCTGTCATCATCAAAATACACATGATACACAGGATTGATTCCTTCTGTTGTTTTCCGTACTTCAAAACCGGCGGATGAAACAGCATGAATAGCATTAGGGTTAAACGCTGTTGCTTCCGTACCTCCGGAAAATGTTTTTACATCACTGATATTATAATAAGCTGCTGCTACTGCTGCCCATATCTGTCCCAAATGACTGCGCCGGGAATTGTGGGTACAGACAAATTCCAATTGCACTGTTTCATGATTGGATTTTTTTGTACTGATATAAGCGGCAATTTTTTCAAGCAATGCTTTTCGATCTGCCGGTATTTCTGCAAAATTCTTTACCAGTTGGTTACAGCGTTGATGGAGAATGGAAAACATGAGCTTTGATTGAATAGTAAAGATATTGAGTGTGAAAAGATGTTTTATTCGTTTTAAAAAATTTAATACAGCTTGATTTGTAGTTACTGATTATATGGGTGAGAAGCCCCTGTTTCTTCTTTTCTTTTTACTTCTCCAAAAAGAAACAAAAAGGAGCCCGATTTCGAATGACGGCCCGAAATCGGAGGGCTCCCTGATTAAGCTGTGTTCTACTGTGATTAATTACATTTTAATTCTACTGAACATCCTATGTGATACAGGTTGATTTAACTTATACTTGTTGAAACTATTTTTAAGATTGTAATTAATTAGTGACTTAACGATGTATTGATGTTTATTGATAGTTAATGTGGCAGAACAAATAGCTTATTCAAACGATGCAGCGCCGCTCCCTCTCCAATTGGAGAGGCCAGCCCGAAAGATTCATTCTGGCAGGGAGAAGGAGGGTGAGGTAGAAAAACGAAATGGCAGCAGATAAGATTTTCATAGTAATGATTGAGCACTTTGCTGCCATGAAACCTGAACGTACAAGTGAGTGACACAACAGACGATGCCACCTGCACCAGCGCCCGCAACACAACCATGCTCAACTCCTTCCCACACGGCAATTAGGCTATATGCTGACTTCCGTCATTCACCAACCTTGCGGGGTCGGGTACTTTCGTACCTTAACCAAACAGGTTTGTTATGTCAATCAATCAATTCAAATCAAAAGCAGAAGTAATGGATGGCAATGAAGCGGCGGCGTACATTGCGTACAAGTGCAGCGAAGTCTGTGCCATCTACCCCATCACACCATCGAGCGCCATGGGCGAGTGGGCTGATGAATGGAGTGCCAAAGGCATTAAAAATATTTTCGGCACCACACCCAAAGTAATCGAAATGCAGAGTGAAGCTGGTGCCGCCGGGGCTATCCATGGTGCCTTGCAGGGCGGTGCATTGGCATCAACCTTTACAGCATCACAAGGATTGCTGCTCATGATTCCCAACATGTATAAAATTGCAGGTGAGTTAACACCTGCTGTGTTTCATATTGCAGCGAGGAGCTTGGCCACCCATGCGCTTTCCATTTTTGGCGATCACAGTGATGTAATGGCTGTTCGCTCTACAGGCTTTGCCATGTTGTTTGGCAACAGTCCGCAGGAAGTGATGGATATGGCGTTGATTGCACATGCTGCTACATTAAAAGCAAGAGTTCCTTTTCTGAACATTTTTGATGGCTTCCGTACGTCGCATGAACTCAATGAAGTACAACTTATTCCTGATGAAGTCATTGAGAAAATGATTAGTATGGAAGCAATTCATGCTCACCGTGACCGTGCATTGAATCCGCACAAACCTGTGATACGTGGCACGGCACAAAATCCTGATGTATATTTTCAAAACCGTGAAGCTGCTACGCCTTACTATGAAAGAGTGCCCTCCATTGTGCAGGAGCAAATGGATCAATTTTATCAACTCACAGGAAGAAGATACAACCTGTTTGAATATTACGGACACGAACATCCTGACAGAGTGATTGTGATCATGGGCAGCGGTGCCGGTGCTGTGAAAGAAACAGTGGATTATTTAAATACACATGGCAGTCATGTGGGAATGGTAAATGTGCGTTTGTTCCGTCCGCTGGATGTAGAAGCATTTACAAAAGCACTTCCTAAATCTGTAGTAAGTATTGCCGTGCTGGACCGTTGCAAAGAACCTACAGGAATTGGTGAGCCTTTGTACATGAATATTGTGAATGCGTTGAATGAAGCACAGGAAAACCATCATGCACATGTGATTGGCGGACGTTATGGATTGAGCAGTAAAGAATTTACGCCTGCCATGGTGAAAGCAGTGTTCCGTGAAATGAAAAAAGAAAAACCAAAGAACCATTTTACAGTTGGCATTGAAGATGATGTAAGTCACAGCAGTTTGGAATATGATAAAACGTTCAATCTTGAAAGTCAGCATTTGTTCCGTGGTTTGTTTTTTGGTTTGGGTGCTGATGGTACAGTGAGTGCCAATAAAAACTCCATTAAGATCATTGGTGATAAAACCAATGACCACGTGCAGGGTTATTTTGTGTACGATAGTAAGAAGTCAGGTTCACTCACAGTTTCTCACTTGCGTTTTGGTGAAAAACCGATTGAGTCCACTTATTTAATTCAATCAGCCAATTTTGTAGCCTGTCATCACTTCAACTATTTAACCAAGTATGACATTTTAAAAGATGCCGAGCATGGGGCAACATTTTTATTAAATGCACCGTATGAAAAAGAAGAGCTGTGGAGTAAACTTCCCAAAAAAATTCAGGAAGAGATCATTCATAAGCAACTGAAGTTTTATGCCATCAATGCTTATACCGTTGCCAAAGAAGCGGGCATGGGCACACGCATCAATACTATTTTACAAACCTGCTTTTTTGCTATCAGTAATGTGTTGCCAAAAGAGGAAGCGATTGCAAAAATTAAAGAAGCCATTTATGAAACCTATTGGAAAAAAGGTGAAGCCGTAGTTCAGAAAAACTATGATGCAGTAGATACCACCCTTGTTAACTTGTATGAAGTGGATTACAGTCAATACAAAGTTGGAAATGTAGAGCTGAGTAATATTGTGGCTGATGATGCACCTGATTTTGTAAAAGGCGTTTTGAGTAAAATCATGGCAGGCGAAGGTGATGAATTACCGGTAAGTGCCTTTCCTGTTGATGGTACATACCCCAGCGGCACTACCAAATGGGAAAAACGAAATATTGCAGATGCAGTACCTGTATGGGATACCAGCTTGTGTACACAATGCAACAAGTGTGTGATTATTTGTCCGCATGCAGCTATCCGTGCAAAAGTCTATGATAAAAATTTATTGAGTGAAGCACCTGCAACACTCAAGTATGTGGATCCCATTGGTAAAGAATGGAATAAAGAAACAGAAGCTTACACCTTACAGGTATCAACTGAAGATTGCACAGGTTGTACGTTGTGTGTGGAGTATTGTCCTATTACTTCCAAAACAGATGCAGGTCATAAAGCCATCAACATGATGGATAAAAAAGATATACAACAGGCAGAAATCGAAAACTGGGACTACTTTCTTTCATTACCGGAAGTGGACCGTGCAAGAGTGAATAAAAATACAGTGAAAGGTTCTCAATTCTTTCAACCATTGTTTGAGTTCAGTGGTGCCTGTGCAGGTTGTGGTGAAACTCCTTATCTCAAGCTTATTACACAATTGTTTGGTGAACGCATGATTGTTGCCAATGCCACCGGATGTTCTTCCATCTTTGGAGGCAACCTGCCATCTACTCCATGGACAACCAATAAAGAAGGAACAGGTCCGGCATGGGCTAACAGTTTGTTTGAAGATAATGCCGAGTTCGGATTAGGCTTACGACTGGCGGGTGAAAAGAAAAAAGAAATGGCTTATCAACTATTGGATGAGTTACGGCCACAAATAGGCGAAGACCTGGTAGATGCATTGGTGAATGCAAAAGAAGATACTGAAGCTGATATTCAAACCAAACATGAACTGGTACTGGAATTAAAACAACGGTTAAGCGGCATGAAATCAATGGCCGCACTCAACCTGTTTCACCTGGCTGATTTCATTGAGCAAAAATCAGTTTGGATCATAGGTGGTGATGGTTGGGCGTATGATATTGGTTATGGAGGACTGGACCATGTACTCTCCACCGGCGAAAATGTAAATATTCTTGTTTTGGATACAGAAGTGTACAGCAATACAGGCGGACAAAAATCAAAATCGACTCCATTGGGTGCCAGTGCCAAGTTTAGTGTAAATGGAAAAACATCGGGCAAAAAAGATTTAGCGATGCAGGCGATAGCACATGGCACCGCATATGTAGCACAGATTGCATTGGGTGGAAATGATATGCATACGCTGCGAACCATTCTGGAAGCTGAAGCCTATCCCGGCCCATCACTTGTAATTGCCTATAGCCATTGTATTGCACATGGCATTGATATGGCGCATGGCGCCGAAGAACAGGACTTTGCAGTGAAGAGTGGTTACTGGCCATTGTTTCATTACAATCCACTCAAGCCAAAAGGAGAACGATTTGTGATTGACAGTAAAGAGCCATCCTTACCATTGAGTGAATTTATGTATCATGAAAATCGTTTTAATGTAATTAAAGCAAAAGATCCTGAATTGGCAGAACAGTTTTTACATACTGCAGAAGAAATGCGTAATAACAAATGGGATCGATTGGTTACGTTAAAAGGTTTGTAGCCGTAATCTGCACTAGCTGTAAAAAGGAATTGCTGATGCAGTTCCTTTTTCTTTTACCGGTTGTATACCTGCATCCGTAAATCAAGTAAGAGCGAAGAAAACAAATAAGAAACGATAAGAATTAAATTACTTACAAAGCCAGCGGTTGCTTAAATGGGTGAATTCAAAATCAGGAGCATGGCATTTTCTTTTATGCCGGGTTTTTAATGGTGGTGTGCCTGAATAGCCAGTTGGATTGATATAAATAGTTTATAATTTGATTAAACTTTTATACTACTGTGATTAATTACAATCTAACTCTATTCATCACCCTATGCGCCATCTCATGATTAATTAAAGTTATTAAGTATTCTGTGTTGAAGAGGATTGAAATGTGTCGAGGGATGTACAATGTAGATATGGTAGAAATAAAAGCATGGCTTCGGGAAGAAGCACCGCTCCTTCTCCTCGAGAGTAAGCGAGGAACGAAGGTTACGAGCGAAGCTCAGATGGAGGATGAGGTGGAAACAGAAAATGAATGAAACAGCATTTAATCATGCTGCTTGAAGTTTTGCCGCCATGGAAAACCAATCGTATCACCGCCTTTGGCGGAATGCCGCTGAAACATTCAGTCGAATAATGTGAAAGCGGCACAAGTGAGTGACACGACACCGCTGCCATGAAAGCCCTCAACCCGACTCCAAAAAAATCAAAATTCACACCCGTTTCGCACTTATCCACAGCTAAATCACAGCTTTCCACAGCTTATTCATTAAAATAGCATATAAAGTCTACGCAAACACAATACTGGTAAGGGTTTCCTCTTTGTGGAAAAAATAAAATATATCCATTTTGTTGGCAAAGTGGGAAAATATGTTATTTTGTGTAGAATAATGGGGGAATTATCCCGTTACAATACAAATGATTGGTTTTCTAGGAGAATATGAGGTTACAATGGACGCAAAAGGTCGCTTTTTGCTCCCCGCCGCTTTTAAAAAGCAGGTGCCGGAGGACTGGGGCAACCAGTACGTCATCAGTCGTGGCATTGAACAATGCCTCACCTTATACCCTATGAAAAATTGGGAACCCATTGTAGCCGAGATTTCTCAGTTAAACGATTTTGACCCTAAGGTAAGACAATTTCAACGCTATTTTTTGAACGGTGCTACCCCCGTGGAGCTCGACAGTGCAGGCCGCCTGTTGATTCCGCAAACTCTTCAATCCTATGCAGGTCTGCAAAAGGATATGGTGATGGTAGCCCGGCTCAACAAAATAGAAATATGGGATAAAGTAAAGTATCAGCAGTTCTTTGAAAACTTTTCACCCGACACTTTCAGCAGCCTTGCCAATGAAGTGATGGTTAAAAAGGAGCAGTAAGCATGGGGAGTAAGAAGCAAATAGCGGAGTCCGCATCAGCACATGATGAAGGGCAGGCGTTACAGTACGAGTATCATGTGCCTGTAATGCTTCACGAGGCGGTAGATGCTTTGAACATTCAGCCAAATGGTGTGTATGTGGATTGCACGTTTGGCGGTGGTGGTCACAGCCGTGAGATTTTAAAACGATTGGGAGCCGAAGGAAAACTATTTGCTTTTGACCAGGACCCGGATGCCAAACGAAACTTGCCAGATGATGAACGCATTGTTTTTGTCCCCCACAATTTTCGCTACATCAGCCGGTTTTTAAAACTGCACAAAGCAGAACAGGTGGATGGTGTGCTGGCCGACCTCGGCGTAAGCAGCCACCAGTTTGATGAAGCAGAGCGTGGGTTTTCTACACGGTTTGAGGGTCCGCTGGATATGCGTATGGATCAATCATCAGCAAAAACAGCGGCTACGGTGCTTCATTCTTTTTCGCAGGAGCAGTTGCACAAACTGTTTGAACAGTATGGAGAAGTAACCAACTCCAAAACACTGGCTGCAACCATTGTGGAGCAACGCAAAACCAATCCGCTGCAAACCATTACACAACTGAAGCAGGCACTACAGGCTGTAGTGAAGGGAAATCCCAATAAATACTTTGCCCAGGTGTTTCAGGCGCTTCGCATAGAAGTAAATGACGAATTGCTTGTATTAAAAGAACTGCTGGAACAATTACCTGCTGTATTAAAGCCCGGTGGCAGGGCAAGTATCATTTCGTTTCATTCACTGGAAGACCGCTTGGTTAAAAACTTTTTCAAACACGGCAGTTTGGAAGAGGAAGCGTACAACCCTTTTGAAAGAGGCGAACGGAAAAAAGTGTTCAATGTAATTACCAGGAAACCAACAGAACCAAGTCCTGAAGAACAAAAACGAAATCCAAGAAGCAGGAGTGCGAGATTAAGAGTGGCTGAAAAACTGTAGATGAAATCCGATATGTATTGTTGGTGATAACACTAACAAAGGCGAAAATCATACCCACTGAATTCTATCCCTGAAACCACAATTTTTAAATCCAATCCATGTTAAGACCGTAACAAAACAATTGTAACAACGAACAAGAACCAAACCAATGGCAGTAAAGGAATCGAAGTTTGAATTAAAAAAGTGGTTCAATTATCAATGGATTGTACGCAACGTACCATTCTTTCTCTTTCTTTCTTTGTTAGCGATACTCTACATCGCCAACGGGCACTATGCCGATAACACCATCCGTGATATCAATAAGACAACCAAATTATTAAAAGAACAGGAGTACGAATACAAATCACTCAACGGAAAATTAATGTTTCAAAACCGCTTGAGCGAAGTGTCAAAAGTTGTAGATACGATTGGCTTAAAAGAAACTATTCAGCAACCCATTAAATTAACCGACAGCAGTACAGCTAAAAATTAATGGAAGTAAAAAAAGACATATTGTGGCGGGTGTACCTCGGGTTTCTGGGGTTAACATTGTTTGGTATCCTTATTTTGGGTAAAGCCTTCTATACACAAAGTTTTGAAGGAAGCTATTGGAGAAGTATGGGCGACAGTATGCATACAAAAATCATTGACCTGGCTGCAGAACGTGGCACCATTTACAGTGAAGATGGCAGCATGCTCAGTACTTCTTTACCGCAGTTTGATATGTATGTTGATTTTGGTGCGGAAGGTTTACGGGCGAAGGATGGTAAAAACTTTTTCACTAATGTTGACTCATTAAGTATTTGTTTGTCAAAATTATTCAAAGACAAGTCCGCTGATGCCTATAAAAAAGAACTGAAGCTGGCATATAAAAACAAAGAGCGTTACTATCCGCTGCGCAAAAAAGTTACGTTTGAAGAATACAAAGAGTTGCGTGAGTTTCCATTAGTGCGTTTGGGAAAAAATAAAAGCGGTTTTATTGCTGAAGTAAAAACCAAACGTTTGAATCCTTTTGGTGAGTTGGGTTTCCGCACCATTGGTTTGTACAGGGAGAATGCAAAACTGGTGGGACTGGAGCGTTCATTTGATACGGTATTGCGTGGCACCAGCGGTAAACGTTTGGTGCGTTTTGTTGCAGGTGGTGTTATGATGCCTGTAGAAGGTTATGAAGTAGAACCTGAAAACGGTAATGATGTATACACTACACTGGATGTAAATATTCAGGACATCACTGAGCGTGCTTTAATGCGTACTATGACAACCAATGAAGCATTGGAAGGAACCTGTATTGTAATGGAAGTAGCCACCGGAAAGATTAAAGCAATCGCCAATCTAAGTCGCACACAGGAAGGCACCTATTTTGAGAAAGACAATTTTGCACTCCGCACATCAGAGCCCGGTTCTACCATTAAGCTTGTTACATTATTTGCAGCGCTGGAAGATAAACATGTAACCATTAATGATAATATCACCATTCATGGCGGCCGCTGGAATTTAAATGGAAGAACCATCGTTGATGATCACCATGGCCCTGAAGTCATCAGTATTAAAAATTCATTTGCTCAAAGTTCCAATGTAGCAATGAGCAAGCTTGCCTATCAGTATTACACCAATGATCCCAAAAAATATTATAAGCATTTAAAGAATCTTCATCTCACTTCAAAAACAGGCATTGAGTTGAATGAAGAATTCAAGCCATTGGTAAAAAATCCCAATACAGCCAAGTACTGGCATCCGCAAACATTGGCATCATGGGGGTTTGGTTATGAAATCATGTTGTCGCCTCTCCAATTATTAATGGTGTACAATGCAGTTGCCAACAATGGAAAGATGATGAAACCTTATTTGCTCAATGAAATAAGGAGTTATGGTACCGTTGTGCAAAAAGTAGAACCTGAAGTATTGAATGAACAAATCGGCCGTCCTGAAACCATTCAGCAACTGCAGGAATGTTTGAAGGAAGTATGCATCACAGGTACCGGTAAAAATGTATTTGCGAATTCTCCATATAAAGTAGCAGGCAAAACAGGAACCGCAAAAGTGAACGATGGAAAGTTCAAATATAGTGATGGTGTTTATCAAAGTGCATTTGCAGGATATTTTCCTGCTGATGCACCTAAGTACTCCATCATTGTGGTGGTGAAAAATAAACCGCATGCTGCTACTTATTATGGAGGAACAGTAGCAGCTCCTGTGTTTCGTGAAATAGCTGACCATTTATATAAGTACAGCATCAATCAACTAACGCCTTTGCAATTGCCTGCTGTTGATTCTATGCTTTACACATTTGGTGGTATGAAAAAAGAAATTCAATCGATTGGCAACACCTTTCAGTTTGGATACAATGATGCAATGGGTGGCAACTGGCGCACAGTAGCTGTAAAAAATAAAATCATGCAACCGCAGGTATTCAACGTAGCTGCATCAACCATTCCTGATGTGCGTGGGTTGGGTTTGAAAGATGCATTGTACGTATTGGAAAATAACGGATTAACCGTTCAGGTAAACGGAAAAGGAAAAGTAGTTGGTCAATCAATAACTGCAGGTTCGCCTGCTACAAAAGGTCAATCAATCGTTTTGTATTTGAATTAATGGCATTGTTAAAAGATATATTATACAAAGTGCATATCCGCAGCGTTCACGGTACAACGAATGTTGAAGTGAATGATGTACAGATTGACTCCCGTCTTGTAACTAAAGGATGTTGCTTTATTGCCATTAAAGGAACAGCAACTGACGGTCATGCATTTATTGATAAAGCCGTTGAGCTGGGCGCAACAGTAATTGTATGTGAACATCTGCCTGTTGCCATCAATGATGCTGCTACTTATGTGGAAGTGAGTAATAGTGCAGAAGCAGCAGGATACATAGCCAATCAATTCTTTGGTAATGTAACAGAGCGAATGAAAGTAGTGGGTGTTACAGGAACGAATGGTAAAACAACCATTGCCACACTGTTGTACAAACTCTTCAGCGGAATTGGTTATAAATGCGGATTGATTTCAACGGTTGAATATCATGTAGGCAGCGAAATATTTCCATCAACACATACAACACCGGATGTGATTTCATTGAATCGTCTGCTCAAAAAAATGTACGATGCACAGTGTACGCATGTGTTTATGGAAAGCAGCAGTCATGCCATTCATCAGCACCGCATTACAGGAATTCATTTTACAGGGGCCTTGTTCAGCAACATTACTCATGACCATCTGGATTATCATAAAACATTTGATGAATACATCCGTGTAAAGAAAGCCTTCTTTGACGGACTTACCTCTGAAGCTTTTGCCATCAGCAATCATGATGATAAACGGGGCGAAGTGATGCTGCAGAATACAAAAGCTAAAAAGTATTACTACAGCTTAAAAAATATTTCTGATTTCAAAGGAAAGATTTTAGAAAACGGACTCACAGGTTTGTACATGCTGGTGAATAATGAAGAAGTGCATTTCCGTTTGATTGGCGAATTCAATGCTTACAATTTATTAGCTGTGTATGGCGCTGCTGTTTGTTTGGGTGAAAACAAAATAAAAGTGTTGCAGGTACTCAGCAGTGTTACAGGTGCTGAAGGAAGATTTGATTATATCATCTCAGCCAAAGATTTAGTTCTCGGTATTGTGGATTATGCACATACGCCTGATGCTCTTCAAAATGTTTTGAGTACCATTAAGAAATTAAGAAGAGGTCACGAGCAAATCATAACCGTAGTGGGTTGTGGGGGCGACAGAGATAAAACCAAGCGACCTGTGATGGGAGCTGTGGCTTGTGAGTTAAGTGATAAAGTGATTTTTACCAGTGATAATCCACGTACAGAAGACCCGTTAGAAATTCTGGCTGATATGGAAGAAGGATTGAACAGTGCTGCACGCAGAAAATATATTTCAATAGCTGATAGAAAAGAAGCGATTAAAACCGCTGTGAGACTGGCACATCATGAAGATATCATTCTCATTGCGGGTAAAGGACATGAAAAGTACCAGGACATTAAAGGAGTGAAATATGATTTTGATGATAAAAAGGTGTTGAAAGAAATGTTTGAATTGTTGGAGCGGTGAAAGTTGCAAGTTGTAAGCTACAGGCTTCAAGTGTATACAATTAACCAAAACAAAAAACAAGAAACAATAAACCAGGAACCATGTTAAAGAACTTATTCGATTGGCTCAACAGTATCGGGATAGATTTCCCGGGCGACAATCTGTTTCAGTTCATCACCAGCCGTGTGATGCTGGCGTTGGTTCTTTCATTGGTGATTTCAACAGTTTTTGGCAAGCGTCTTATTAATTATCTCCGTAAAAAACAGGTAGGTGAAACCGTTCGTGATTTGGGACTCGCAGGTGAACAGCAAAAGAAAGGAACACCCACCATGGGTGGCATCATCATCATTGTAAGCATCATCGTGCCTACGTTACTGCTGGCTGATGTGAGTAAAGTATACATCCTGCTTATGTTGTTTGCTACCATATGGATGGGATTGATTGGTTTTATTGATGATTATTTAAAAATAAGAGCTAAACGTATTGCGCAGGAAAAAGGTATTGCTTATAAAAAAGGAGATAGTGATGGACTCGCAGGTTGGTTTAAAATTTTAGGACAGGTAGTATTAGGTGTGGCAGTTGCCACAACACTCATGTTTAATAATAGTGTAAAAGCATTCAGGGAATTTAAAGGCACGCAGGTTCCTGAAGGAGCTGTTACAAAAGTGGTGAAGATGGATGGCAAAGAAAAAGTGATGATTGAAGCAAACGAACCCGTTACTACCATTCCGTTTGTAAAGAGTCATGAATTTAATTATTCAAAATTATTGCCGGCTGCTATCCGTGGTATTACCTGGTTGCTGTATGTGCTCATTGTAATTTTTATTGTGACTGCGGTTTCCAACGCCTCCAACTTAACAGATGGTATTGATGGTTTGGCAACAGGTGTATCAGCAATTATCGGAATTGGATTAGGGGTGTTTGCTTATGCAAGCGGTAATATTCGCCTGGCAGACTATCTCAACATTCTTTACATACCGGGCATTGGTGAATTGTCCATTTTCATCGCAGCGATGATTGGAGCATGTATCGGTTTTCTTTGGTACAACTCATATCCTGCACAGGTATTCATGGGCGATACAGGAAGTTTGATGCTGGGTGGTGTGATTGCTTCATTAGCATTTTTGGTAAGAAAGGAATTGTTGATTCCTATTTTATGTGCCGTGTTTTTTGTTGAGGCATTGAGTGTAACCCTGCAGGTGGCTTATTTCAAATATACAAAGCGGAAGTATGGTGAAGGACGACGGATTTTTTTGATGAGCCCTTTGCATCATCATTATCAAAAACAGGGATTTCATGAGAGTAAAATTGTAACACGTTTCTGGATTGTAACCATCCTGTGCGTGGCATTTGCGATTGTAACACTCAAAATCCGTTAAGATACGATTGAAAAACCATAAGGTTTGGAGATGTGAATCCATCTTATGAATGCCATGAAAAAACCAACTGTGAAACACATGTACTAACCCATACCAATGAAGAGCCTTTTTTATTCTGATGAAGTGTAAAAGAGGTTAAAAACCAAAACAAAAAGAGACAAGAAACAAAGAACAAAAGCGAATGAAACACAAGTGCATCATACTCGGCGGCGGCGAAAGCGGAACAGGCGCTGCTATTCTTGCTAAGAAGCAGGGGTATGAAGTATTTGTGAGCGATGGAGCGCCCATTAAAGAGGTGTACAAAGAAGAACTCAAAGAACATGGAATTGAGTTTGAAGAGAGCGGTCATACCATGGAGACAATTCTTGCAGCGGATGAAATCATGAAGAGCCCCGGTATTCCCGAAAAGAGTGAGGTAATGAAAGCCATTCGCAAAAAAGGAATTCCTGTCATCAGTGAAATTGAACTGGCATGGCGCTATAAGGGCAACAGTAAGATTGTAGGTATAACCGGCAGTAATGGTAAAACAACGGTTACATCACTTACCTATCATATCTGCAAACATGCCGGTTTGGATTGTGCATTGGTAGGAAACATCGGCATCAGTATTGCCAAGCAGGTGGCACTCGACCCTAAAGAAATTTATGTAGCCGAAATCAGCAGCTTTCAGTTGGATGATATCAAAGATTTCCGTGCAGAGATAGCTGTGCTTACCAATATTACTGAAGACCATCTCGACCGCTATGAATACAAATTTGAAAACTACATCAAAGCAAAATTTAAAATCACACAGAATCAAACAGCCGGTGATGTATTCATCTACTGTGCTGATGACCCTGTAACTGTTAAATATCTGAATAAACTAACTCTAAATTCTAACCCACTCCCTTTTACCATGAACAAAGAACCACAAAAAGGCGCCTTCATAAAAGATGGCACTATGACGATTGCAGTAAACGACGATAAAGTAACGATGAGCGTGGATGATTTTAAAATTAAAGGCAAACATAACCAGTACAACACTATGGCAGCAGGTATTGCAGCGGCTACACTCGGTATCCGCAAAGAAAAGATTCGTGAGGCTGTTACCACATTTGAAAGCCTTGAACACCGCATGGAGTATGTAGCTACTGTAAAAGGTGTGGAGTACATCAATGACAGCAAAGCTACCAATATCAACTCTACGTGGTTTGCATTGGAGAGTATGGAAAAACCAACTATTCTCATTCTGGGTGGTGTAGATAAAGGAAATGATTATGAAGTATTAAAAGATTTAGTGAAAGAAAAAGTAAAAGCGATTGTGTGTCTCGGTCTGGACAATAGAAAAATTCATGAAGCATTTGGTGATACCGTAGCTCTTATGGTAAATACTACCAATGCAGAGGATGCTGTAAAAGCTGCTTACCATTTTGCAGAGAAAGGTGATGTGGTTTTGTTGAGTCCTGCCTGTGCCAGTTTTGATTTGTTCAAAAACTATGAAGACAGGGGCGACCAGTTTAAGAAAGCAGTAAGAGAATTGTAAAGAAGTACGAAGTACGAAATATGAAGTACGAAATCCCGTCAGCGGTTGCAAACCCTGACGGCGGTTGAGAGAAAAAAGATAAAGAATATAATATTAAATAGAGCTTGAATCAGTTTTCAAACATAACATCTCAATTGTCTCCTTCCGGGTTAAAAGACAAAACCCGTGGTGATAAAGTAATATGGGCATTGGTGATTGTATTGTCATTAATCAGCTTGTTGGTGGTGTATAGTGCTACCAACTCATTAGCTTATAAAATGTACAAAGGCAACAATGCTGTGTATTTGTTTAAGCAGATTGTATTTATCACAATCGGAATTGCGGTGGTTTATTTTGCACACAGAGTGAATTATACCATTTATTCTAAAGTGGCCAAAGTACTATTCTTCATCTCCATTGCATTGTTGATTTATACTTTATTGTTTGGTGTGCGATTGAATGAAGGAAGCCGGTGGATAAAACTTCCAATCATTAATCTTACCATTCAAACATCAGATATTGCCAAGCTGGCGCTCTTTATGTATCTCTCACGGTTGCTGAGCAAGAAACAGGAAGTGATTAAAGATTTCAAAAAAGGATTTGTACCGCTCATGATTCCCATCGTTATCATTTGCGGATTTATTGCACCTGCGAATCTTTCCACTGCATTGCTCACAGGTGCGACCAGCATGTTGCTGTTATTCATTGGTCGTGTAAGTTTTAAACATATTGCACTGGTAGCAGCAGCAGTAATTGTTCCTGTTATCATTTTAATCAGCATTGCATCTGCCTACTATGATAAGCAGGAAGGTAAGATGAAAGAGTTGCCAGCATTACTTGCCGGCGGCCGTGTGCCCACATGGATAAAACGTGTGCAGGATTTTATGTATGCAAAGGCTGATGATGCTCCATATCAAGTGCAGCAGGCAAAGATTGCTGTTGCAAAAGGCGGTTGGTTAGGTCTTGGTCCGGGTAACAGTGAACAACGGAATTTCTTACCACATCCTTATTCTGATTATATCTATTCCATCATCATTGAAGAGTATGGATTGTTAGGAGGTGCGTTCATCATCTTTATTTATATGGTGTTTTTGTTTCGAAGCATTGTCATTTTCAGAAGATGCCCGTTTGCCTTCGGTGCCTTCCTGGCATTGGCGTTGAGCTTTACATTGGTAATACAGGCCATGACGAATATGGCAGTGAATGTGGGATTGTTTCCGGTTACGGGTGTAACACTTCCCCTGGTGAGTATGGGCGGCAGTAGTTTTCTGTTTACCTGTTTGGCAATTGGTATCATATTAAGTGTAGCACGAAATGTTGAAGAGAGTGAGGGGGATTCAAAACAAACAAAAGAAGTAGTGGCATGAGTGTGAAAGTGATTTTAGCAGGAGGCGGCACCGGCGGTCATATTTTTCCCGCCATCGCTATTGCCAATGCCATCAAAAACTTACAACCCGAAGCACAGATTTTGTTTGTTGGTGCCAAGGGAAAAATGGAAATGGAGAAAGTGCCGCAGGCCGGTTATGAAATAAACGGGTTGGATATCGCAGGTTTTAACAGAAGTTCTTTGATAAAAAATATCGGTTTGCCGTTAAAGCTGGTAAAGAGTTTTTTGCAGGTGAGAAGAATCATTAACGAATTCAAACCAGATGCAGTAATAGGAGTGGGCGGCTATTCCAGTTTTCCCGTACTGCGGTTTGCACAAAGCAAGGGCATTGCCACATTTATTCATGAAAGCAATTCGTTTGCTGGTAAGTCAAACATTTTGCTGGGAAAGAAAGCAACAAAAATTTTTGTAGCCAGTGACGGGATGGAAAAGTTTTTTCCAAAAGAAAAGTTGATGATTACCGGCAACCCTGTTCGCTCTGCTATTACAGCTACAAGTGTAACAAAAGATGAAGCAGTGAAGTTCTTTGGATTAAGTGCAGATAAAAAGACAGTGCTGGTAGTTGGCGGAAGTTTGGGTGCAAAAAGTATGAATGAAGCGATTGATGCAGGTATTGATGCCTTTGCACAAAACAACCTGCAGCTCATTTGGCAAACAGGCAAACCTTATGCAGCACAGGGTAAAGCAAGAAGTGGAGGCAGAAGTAATGTATGGGTGAATGATTTCATCACTCAAATGGAAAAAGCTTATGCAGCAGCAGATGTGGTGATTTCAAGAGCAGGTGCAATGGCTATTGCTGAAATCTGTCTGGTAGCAAAGCCTGCTGTATTTGTTCCTTATCCGCATGCGGCAGAAGACCATCAAACGGTGAATGCGATGCACCTGGTAAATAAAAACGCAGCATTGATGGTAAAAGATAGTGAAGCAAAAGAAAAATTAGTAAGTACTGTCATCTCTCTTGCAAAAGATGAAGCGAAACAAAATGAATTGAGAGATAATATAAAACCGTTAGGTATAAGCGATGCTGATATAAAAGTGGCAACTGAAGTTTTAAAATTGATAAACTAAGTAAAAAGAAGCACGCCCCGTCTGACGCCCTCGTCTGACGGGATAAAAAGAAAAGAATTAAGTCGGTCAGACGAGGGCGTCAGACCTTGTGAACTAATGATAGAGTTGAAAGATATAAAGAGTGTTTATTTCATTGGAATCGGCGGAATAGGTATGAGCGCTATTGCACGATTCTTCAATGAAAAAGGAGTGAAAGTGAGTGGTTATGATAAAACAGTAACTCCGCTCACATCACAGTTGGAAGCGGAAGGAATTGAAGTTCATTATAAAGAAGATGTGGAGCGTATTCCTAAAGATGTGCAGTTAGTGGTGTACACACCTGCTATTCCGAAAGAGCACAAAGAGTATCAGTACTATTTACAGAACGGATACAGTGTTGTAAAACGAAGTGATGTATTGCAGATTATAACGCAAAGTTCTTTGAATATATGTGTGGCAGGTACACATGGGAAAACAACCATTAGCACCATCACAGGTCATTTGTTGCGGCACAGCGGTTACGGATGCAATGCTTTTCTCGGAGGCATTGCAGTGAATTATAATAGCAACTTTTGGGCAAGTGATAACAATGTATGTGTAGTGGAAGCAGATGAGTACGACCGCTCCTTTCACAAGTTGAGTCCTGATATTGCAGTGATAACCGCTTTGGATGCAGACCATCTGGATATTTACGGTACTGCTGAAGTCATGGAAGAAGCGTTCATTGAGTTCACTGCAAAAATCAAAGAAGGTGGATGGCTCATCAGCAAGTATGGATTGAAGCGGACGAATGATTTAAAAGCAACACATCATATCACTTATCATTTGAATGATGTAAATGCTGATGTGTATGCAACAAATCTAAAAGTAGAAAATGGAACGTATTTGTTTGATGTGGTGGTAAAAGATTGGTTGCTCAAAGATGTGCGATTGAACATCGGTGGACTGCACAATATTGAAAATGCATTGGCTGCTATTGCTGTGGCGCACATATTAAAAATTGATGATGTAAAAATCAGAGAGGCGGTAGCTGCATTTAAAGGGGTGAAACGAAGATTTGAATATGTGATTGCGCCCGGTGAATCTGATGTAGTGATGATTGATGATTATGCACATCATCCGGAAGAGTTAAGGTCTTTGATAACAGGTGCAAGAAGTTTGTTTGATAACAGGAAATTTGTTTTGGTGTTTCAGCCGCATCTCTTTACACGCACCAGAGATTTGGCAGATGGATTTGCCGAAGTGCTGGATACGGCTGATGAAGTAATTCTTTTACCCATTTATCCTGCAAGAGAATTACCAATTGAAGGAGTAAGCAGTGAAATGATTTTGGACAGAATGAAGTTAAAAGATAAGCAGGTGATGAGTAAGGAGCAACTAAAAAGTAGCCTGCAGAAACTTGTTGGTGATAGCACCAACAAGGGCGGCGTGGTGTTCATTACCGCAGGTGCAGGTGATATTGATGCAATGTTGAATGAATTAAAAGAATTGATTTTAAAATAAGTGGCAATCAATAAGAAAATAGTAAAACGGGTTATTGCAACGGTTATCTGGTCGCTGGTGGCAAGTGGTGCTGTAGTGTTGCTCATTGCAGCTACCCGTCAACAGGCAGAAAAGGTGTGCACTGATGTAGTAGTGAATGTAAAGAGTGTGGAAGGTGTGCGATACATCAGCGAAAAAAATATTCTCAACACCATTTCAGGTGGTGCGCCTGAGCAGCTGAAAGGGCAACTGCTGAAAACTTTTGACCTGCAGCAACTGGAATCCATTCTTGAAAAGAATTTATGGATTCGTAATGCAGAATTGTTCTTTGATAATAATGATGTGCTGCATGTAGATATTACAGAGCGTAAACCTGTGGCCCGTGTGTTTGCTGTGAGCGGTGAAACATTTTATGTGGATGATTTAGGTGAGCAATTACCCACAACCAATGACCAGGTGGCACGTGTGCCGGTGTTTACTTCTTTTCCGCAGATTACAAAACCACTCATCGGTAAAGACAGTGTGCTGTTGCAGCAAATAAAAGAAGTGGGTTTGTATTTGTTGAATCATGATTTCTGGATGGCGCAGGTGGAGCAGGTAAACATCAATAATTATGAAATGGAAATGATTCCCAAACTGGGACAACATGCCATTCAGTTTGGAGATGGTACCAATGTGGAGGCAAAGTTTAACCGCCTGTTATTGTTCTATAAGCAAATCATGAATAAAACAGGTTGGAATTACTACAGTAACCTGGATGTGCGTTATGATAAGCAGCTTGTAGCTGTGAGAAGAGATAGTGCCAGTTTGTTCAAAAGTTTTGCACTTGCTACTAAGGACAGCATACGCATCAGCAATGTGATTGACAGTTTGCAGATAGCAAAAGACACATCGCTTGCTATTATAAAAAAAGATTCAATAGTTGGGATTACCTCTAAAACCAAGACCCAAAACCCAGCACCTGTTCCTGTGAAAACCCAATCCAATCCTTCAACAATGCCGGTGAAGAACCAGAATCCAACCCCTGTAAAAGCAAAACCAAAGACTGATGAAGAAAATGTATTGAATGAAGTAAAGAAACAGAATGCTCCAAAACCCAAAGCAGTAATGGAGAAGAAAAATCAACAGAAGCCATAAGAGAACCAACCCCTATGAAAGGAAAAGAACCAAGAGCCAAATGGCAAGAAACAAGGAAGAAGTAAAAAGTTAAAAGTAAAAAATGAAGAGCAAGCTGTTTATCCCCTCCCTGGAGGCCCGCCTGGATGAACCATTCGGACGGGGGCAGCAGAGACTCAAACAATGAAGATGATGAGTTGGGGTGGGTTGTTGAATAGAATTGCTGAACGATGAAGTGAGTGACACAACATAAGCCCGATAGTAGTAGCAACGATGACAAAAAAATAAACAACAACAATAAACAAACATTTTTCAACACACAACTAAAACTCAATACAACTATGACAACGGAAATGCCAAACGGAACCACTACCGTAAACAACAATCCCATCATTGTGGGTTTGGACATTGGTACTACCAAAATTGCAGCCATTGCAGGCCGTAAAAATGAATTCGGCAAATTGGAAATCCTCGGCTTTGGTCGGGCTAATTCCAATGGTGTACAACATGGTATGGTGCTCAACATCGACCAAACCATCAAAGCCATTGAACAGGCTTTGCAAAATTGTTATGCCAGCAATCCCAACCTGGAAATTAATGAAGTCTATGTGGGTATTGCAGGGCATCACATCAAATCACTGCAAACACGTGGTGATATTGTAAGGCAATTAACTGATGAAGAAATTTCACAAAAGGAAATCGACCAACTCATCAGCGACCAGTACAAAACCTACATTCCTGCAGGCGACCAGATTATTGATGTAATTCCGCAGGAGTTTACCGTTGATAACTTTCAAAACATTCCCAATCCTATTGGATACAGCGGTGTAAAAGTGGGAGCGAATTTTCATATCATCACAGGTGATAAAAATGCCATCCGCAATATCAACCGCAGTGTAGAAAAAAGTAATTTAAAAACAAAAGACCTCGTGTTGCAACCGCTTGCATCCGCTGCAGCTGTTATGTGTGAGCATGACCTGGAAGCAGGTGTTGCCATTGTAGATATTGGTGGTGGTACGACTGACCTTGCTGTGTTTTATGAAGGTATTTTAAAACACACAGCAGTGATTCCATTTGGTGGAGAAAACATTACCAATGATATTAAGATGGGTCTTGGTGTGTTGCGTACACAGGCTGAGCAAATGAAAGTGCAGTTTGGAAGTGCACTCGCTGATGAAGCAAAGACAAATGCGTTCATTACTATTCCCGGTATCCGTGGTATGCAGCCAAAAGAAATTAGTGTAAAGAATCTGGCAAACATCATCCAGGCACGCATGAGTGAAATCATGGATTTTGTGGCGTATCATTTAAAGCAGGTGGGTTTGGATAACCGCTTGTTGAATGGTGGAATCGTATTAACAGGTGGTGGTTCACAATTAAAACACTTGATTCAGCTAACTGAATATGTTACTGGCTTGAATGCCCGCATCGGTTATCCTAATGAGCATTTAGCTGCAGGTCATATTGATGAACTGGCCAAACCGATGTATTCAACTTGTATCGGTCTTATATTAAAAGGTTACAACGTGTTTGAAAACACACAGAATAAATTAAAAGGTGTGATAGTGGAAGAACCTACAGCTGAAGTTGTAACTACTTACGATGAACCGACGGATACACATCAGATACAAATCAAAAAGCGCAAAAGCCTCAAAGGATTTATGGACAGCATTAAAGACGGGCTGATTGACTTGTTTCATGAAGAGGAGGATAAGAAATTCTAAAGGCGTTAGCCGATAGTAATTAGTCATTAGTAAAAGCATTAAGCTCTTTTAAAACTTACAACCCGATTAAATAATAGGTCACCAATCCTCCCCCTCGGGGGGAGTTAGAGGGGGCCGCTTCATTAAACGAACATTATGATACATTTTGATTTGCCAAAGGAAAAATCATCCATCATCAAAGTAATTGGTGTGGGTGGCGGTGGTAGCAACGCTGTAAATCACATGCACTCTCAAATTAAAGATGGTGTAAACTTTATCATTTGCAATACAGATGCACAGGCCATTGCATTGAGTGCTGTGCCCAATAAAGTACAATTAGGGCCGCACTTAACACAGGGATTGGGTGCGGGTGCCAATCCTGAAATCGGACGCCAGGCAACTGAGGAAAGTCTGGAAGAAATCAAACGCATATTGGAAGTCAATACCAAGATGGCGTTTATCACTGCAGGTATGGGCGGTGGAACCGGTACAGGTGGTGCACCTATCATTGCAAAAATCTGTAAAGACCTCGGCATCCTCACGGTTGGAATTGTTACCACGCCTTTTGGTTATGAAGGAAAGAAACGTATTGCACAAGCTGAAGATGGTATCAATCGCCTGAAAGAATATGTAGATACGCTGCTTGTTATCAGCAATGATAAACTGCGTCACCAGTTTGGTAATTTGAAAATGAAAGAAGCATTTTCAAAAGCAGACAATGTACTCGCTACTGCTGCTAAATGTATTACGGATGTAATTAACAGCACCGGGCAAATCAATGTGGACTTTGCGGATGTATGCACCGTGATGAAGAATGGCGGTGTTGCCATTTTGGGTAATGCAAGTGCCGGTGGTGAAAACCGTGCACAACTTGCCATTGAGCAAGCATTGAATTCACCACTTTTGAATGATAATGATATACGTGGTGCAAAATGGATTCTTATCAACATCAACAGTGCAGAAGGTGAACATGAGTTTACCATGGATGAGGTAGAAGTGATACAAAATTATTTATTGAGTCAGGCCGGAGAAGATACCGATGTGATTCTTGGTTTGGGTTATGACCCGGCTTTGGGTAATGAAATTGGTATTACGCTTATCGCAACCGGCTTTGAACAAAAAAATCCGTTTGATAAAAAACCGGTAGTAAAAGAAGAAGTGAAACCAAAAGATGAAAAGATTGTATTGGTACTGGGTGAACCTGAAGTAAAGAAAGAAACAGTGCAACCGGTATTGTTTAAAGAAGAAGTAAAAGACCCGATAGCTCCTGTAATTGTTGAAGAAGTAAAAATGCAGGAAGAAGTAAAACCACAGCCTGTTGTTGAAACAACACGGATTGAGTTTGTGCTGGATCCGGTTGTTAAACCTGTTCAACAACCTGTAGCAGCAACAAAACCTGTTGAAGCAGTTACCCCCATCACTGAAGTAAAGAAAGAAGAAATCATTATGCGTGAGGTGGAGCCAATGGGTAAACCGGTAATGACTTCAACAGAAACCCCCGTGAGCAAGCCATCAACTGGATTTTTACAGAAACCTTCTATGATTTATGCTGATGCGCAGCACGAAGCGGTACCTGAGGTAAAACCTGTGCAACAGGATGTACCCAAACAGGAAGAGAAAAAAGAAATACCTGTGCAGATACAGTTTGTGAAGGAAGAGGAAGAAAGTTTTGAAATGCAGTTGGTAGAAAAATCAAACAGACAGGTGGAAGAAGAAACTAAACAAAAATTTCAGTTGCCTGTAAATGAAGAACCACCTGTGTATGATGAAGCACAGGAGCAGCGGAAGAAAGCAGCAGAACGTTTGCAGAAACTGCGTAATCTTTCATTCAATATCAACTCTGCTGAACCCAACAGTGAGTTTGAAAATGTGCCTGCTTATCTGCGTCGTAATCTGGAATTGTATAACACCATTTCCCCTGCTGAAAACTTTTACAGCAATTACACAGTGCAGGCAGATGATAATAGTAAAGGTGAAATCAGTTCTATTAATACTTTTTTAGATGGTAAGAAACCGGATTAAGTATGTAACCATGAAAATGCCTTTGTTTTTTCTCTGCGAAGTTGAGTTTATTAGTTGTGTCATCCCTCTGATTTTTCAGAGGGATTTTTTTACACGGTCGGCCCGCAAAGCGGTCTGACCGTGTAAAAAAAAGTACAAAAAACCTTTGTGTGCGGATGGTTCAGCAGTAAAATTCTTCGTGCCTAAGTGTCTTTGTGGTTTTTTGTTTTCTTTCAAATAACATTTCTCTAACACACATAAGTTAACAAACGGCATCTCAGGAGTATATAAAGAAAACTGAAACAGCATGAAATCCTTACTCACCATTATTACCCGTCTGGACCAGCCCGAGTTTATCTTCAATCTAGTAGAACGATTGGCATATACGCATCCTGATTTAGGTTATGGCACCAGTAGGCGCACAGGTAACTGGCAACCTGTAGAAACCTCTACCAATGATCTTTATGCAGGCGGCACAGTTGAAATGATTATGAACGATGAGCAGTTGAATGTTCCTTATATCACCAATTTTTTATTTACCTGTTTAAAAGGCAGAGATGGAATTTATAGATTGGAATGGGGCAGTTCGTTGAGTTGATGATGCTATGAAAAACTAAAAGTACAAGTGAGTGACACAACTCCGCTCCCTCGTATGCACATCAGCTGGTTCCATAAATGTGTTTATCAATTATTTCAACTTCATCAACTCAGTTTCCATTTTTCACACAACCTTCACAGCCCCTTGGTTGTAATACTGCAAATTGAAGGCAATGAACGACATTCGCAGCATGCAGCATCCATCCGAAATAGAAATTAAAAATTACACATACAACTTACCTGATGAACGCATTGCAAAATACCCGTTGGCAGAACGTGACCTGAGTAAACTGCTAATTTATAAAAACGGAACAATCACTGAAACAACTTACAGGAATATTGCCGAGCAATTTACCCGTAAAACATTGCTGTTGTTTAACAATACCAAAGTGATAGAAGCACGCATCTTCTTTCAAAAACCTACTGGCGGTGTTATTGAAATTTTTTGTCTGGAGCCTGCGCATAACAGTGAAGTAACACAGGCCATGATGAGCAAAGGCAAAGTGCAGTGGAATTGTATGATAGGCGGCGCCAGCAAATGGAAAGAACCTGTACTGGAAAAAAAGATTGAAGCCGATGGTACTACCATTCATCTTTTTGCACAAATCAAAGAACGACTGCCGGATTGTTTTGTGATTGAATTTACATGGCATGATGATTATGCATTTGGTGAGTTGCTGCATTACGCCGGTGTAATTCCATTACCTCCTTATCTGCATCGTGATGCAGAGAAAACAGATTACGATCGCTACCAAACAGTGTATGCTAAACATGAAGGCAGTGTAGCGGCTCCCACAGCAGGTTTGCATTTTACACCGCAGCTGTTGCAGGAGCTTACAACAAACGGAGTGTTGATGGAGCAGGTAACACTTCATGTTGGTGCCGGTACTTTTAAACCCGTGAAAAGTGAAACCATGAAAGACCATGAAATGCACAAAGAGTGGATTCAGGTAAATAAATCTTCCATTGAAAATATCCTCAACTATCATCCGGAAGATGTGATACCCGTAGGAACAACATCGTTACGTACTTTAGAAAGTTTGTACTGGATGGGAGTGAAAGCGTTCTTAAATCCAGATGCCTCCATCGATGAACTGGAAGTAGAGCAATGGGATGCCTATGAGCTGAATGCTGAAAAGATTTCAACAGAGCAATCCCTGCAGGCACTCATCGGCTGGATGAATGACCGGGAGCAGGAGCAGCTTGTTTGCCACACACAGTTATTAGTAGCACCCGGTTACAAACCTAAAATTGCAGATGCACTCATTACCAATTTTCATCAACCCAATTCTACATTGTTATTGCTGGTAGCAGCATTGATTGGTGATAACTGGCGTAAAGTATATGACTATGCGCTGGAGCATGACTTCCGCTTTTTGAGTTATGGGGATGGGAGTTTATTGTGGTGCAGTGAAGCAAGCCGATAGCCTGTAATCGGCATTTATTAGTCCATTTGATTTTTAAACTACTAATTAAGCAATAACAGCAAACAATAGTACGCTGGCTAACGCCTAACAACTATCGGCTAAAGACTTTTTTAATATTTCCCTCCAACACCTACCTTTATGCCGTTAAACAGCAACCAAACAAAGATTGGTCGTATCCTCACTTAAAAATATGTTGTGGGAAAGCACACGCAAAAGATAACAGGTGCAGGCCTGTTAATAGCACTGGGTATTATTTACGGAGATATTGGAACATCCCCGCTTTATGTTTTTAATGCCATTGTTAACGGAAGAGAAGTATCTGACCTTTTGATTATTGGTGCACTCTCCTGTATTATCTGGACAATTACACTGCAAACAACGCTGAAGTATGTTTGGCTTGTTTTAAAAGCTGATAACAGGGGTGAAGGGGGCACTTTTGCATTGTATGCATTGGTAAGAAGGCGAAGAAAATGGCTTGTGATTCCAGCTATGATTGGAGGCGCTTCATTACTGGCTGATGGTATTATTACACCGCCCATTTCTATTACTTCAGCTATTGAGGGATTGAAAGTGTTACCAAGTTTCAGAGAGTTGCATGTGAATACCATCGTAATAATAGTATTAAGTATTCTTACCATATTCTTTTTCATGCAGCAGTTTGGTACAGGTTCTATTGGTAAGTTTTTTGGGCCTGTTATGTTTGTTTGGTTTACTATGCTGGCTCTGCTGGGTTTTTTTCATGTAACAGATGACCTTTCTATTTTTAAGGCCTTAAGCCCGTATTACGCTATAGAATTTTTGGCTACTTACCCCGAGGGCTTTTGGCTGTTGGGTGCAGTATTTTTGTGTACCACAGGCGCAGAAGCATTGTATAGTGATTTAGGACATTGCGGCCGTGATAATATTCGTATTTCATGGATCTATGTAAAAATCTGTTTACTCATTAATTACTTTGGTCAGGGTGCATCACTGCTGGCACATTACAAAGGCAAAACCATTGACGCCGCATTTAAAGCTGAAACAGGTTTTCATGCATTTTACGATTTAATGCCCAACTGGTTTGTAATAACAGGTGTACTTATAGCTACCAGCGCCACTATCATTGCAAGCCAGGCCATGATTGCCGGGGCATTCACACTCATTAGTGAAGCAATGCGTTTAAACCTCTGGCCAAGGCTGAAAATTAATTATCCGAGTGAAGAACGTGGACAGTTGTTTATTCCTTTCATGAATTTTTTTATGTTTCTGGGATGTGTGTTTGTGGTGTTATACTTTAAAGAATCTTCAAGCATGGAAGCAGCTTATGGTTTGGCCATTATCGTAACCATGCTCATGACCACAGTTTTATTTGCAAACTATCTGGTGTTGCACAGAATAAGTTCACCTTTAATATGGTTGTTTCTGGTTTTATATCTAACAATAGAATCTGGCTATTTGGTAGCACTCATGGATAAGTTTTTACATGGTGGTTATATTACTCTAATCATCGGATTTGTGATGTTTCTGGTGATGTATGTATGGTACCGTGCCCGCAAAATCAAAAACCGTTATGTGGAGTTTGTGCGGCTGGACCATTATCTTCCATTGCTGCAGGAGTTGAGTAATGATATGACGGTTACAAAACATGCTACGCATCTGGTGTATTTAACCAGCGCCAATAATCCCAAAGAAATTGAACATAAAATCATTTACTCCATTCTCAACCGTAAACCCAAACGTGCAGATATTTATTGGTTTGTGCATGTAGACACACTCGATGACCCGTACACCTGCGAGTATGAAGTGGAAACGATTATACCTAATGAAGTAATTCGTGTAGAATTCAGATTGGGATTCCGTATGCAGCCACGCATCAATTTAATGTTCCGCAAAGTGGTGGAAGATATGGTGGCAAATAAAGAAGTGAATATCACCAGTCGTTATGAAAGTTTACAACGTAACAATGTAGTGGGTGATTTTCAATTTGTGGTAATGGAAAAATTCCTGAGCCAAGATAATGAGCTGCCCTTGTTTGAACGTATTATTATGCGTATTTACTTTGCCATTAAAAAGGCAAGCCTCAGTGAAGAAAAAGGTTTTGGATTGGATATGAGTAATGTGTCAGTTGAAAAGTTTCCGCTGATAGTAGCACCCATCAGTTCATTAAAGTTGAAACGGATTTATCCGCCGGATGAGGAGGAATAGTATTTGAAGATTAGGAAATTTAAAGAATTAAAGATTCCCGTCTTACGCCCTCGTCTGACGGTTTTTTTTTGGCAACATTCAAATATGCAGTTGTATAAACGAACTCAAAAAATAATCGGAGGCTGCACGCTCCATTCTCTGCTTGCAGAGAAGGGTAGGGGATGAGTCCCAGTTTAAGAATTTCAAATTATATTTTCGGGAACAATCCAAGTGCTTATGGCATCGTTCCTTGCGTCGCACACATCAGCGCATCTGCATTTCTCTTCATTGCATTTTTTCGCTTACATTTAATGATTCTCTCAGTTTTACTTAACTATAAACAACAAACCATAAACCATAAACTCAAAACAACTCCTTGTCTCCCACCATCATCTATATCATCATCGGTTACCTCATCATCATGGGAGTGGCGTACCTCATACAGGAGAAATTTATTTTCAAACCTGAGAAATTAAAACAGGATTTTGAGTTTAAATACGATGCGCCTTTTAAAGAAGTAAGTTTTCAGCCTGAAGCAGGCGTGAGCATCAGCGGTATTCATTTCCATGTTAAAAATCCGCATGGGCTCATTATTTATTTTCATGGTAATACCCGAAGTATTAAAGGCTGGGGCAAGTATGCCAAAGATTTTTACCGGTTTGGATATGATGTGCTGCTGGTAGATTACCGTGGCTTTGGTAAAAGCATCGGCAAGCGGAGTGAAAAAGCCATGCTCAATGATATGCAGTATGTGTATGATGAAATGCTTGTAAAATTTCCAGAAGACCATATCATTGTATATGGCCGGAGTATGGGCAGTGGTTTTGCAACCAAGCTGGCAAGTGATAATCATCCACGTTATCTGATTTTAGATGCCCCCTATTTCAGTTTTAAAAAAGCGGCTGAGCGTTTTCTGCCTTTTCTGCCCATGAAGTGGGTGCTGCGTTATCATTTACGAACTGATAAATGGATTGCAGGTGTTAAGTGCCATACTTATATTATTCACGGTACAAAAGATTGGTTAATTCCATTGAAACAAAGCGAACGGTTGCAACAAATTAATCCACGCCGCATAACTTTGATCCGGATTGACGGAGGCGGGCATAACAACCTTCCTTCCTTTCCTGAGTATCACAACTTTATCAGAGATATTTTGAAAATATGAGTCGCCACAAACCTGTGACCAAAGCTATTGTGAATGCAGCCAGGGTGATGCTGTTTTTGTATGCACTCATTGGAATATTACTGTGGACCTTTCAAAAAAAATTATTTTTTCAGGCCACACCTTTACCACCCGATTATCAATACAATTTTAAAGAACCGCACAGAGATATTCTTATCAGACTTAATGAAAAAGAACAATTAAGTATTGTAGAATTTTATCCGCAGGATACATTGAACAGCAGGGGCGTGGTGTTGTATTTTCATGGTAATAAAGATAACATCAGTCATTATGCCCGGTTTGTTCCTGCTTTTACCAAACACGGTTATGAAGTATGGATGATAGATTATCCCGGCTATGGTAAATCAACGGGAGCGCAAACAGAACAGCGCTTTTACAGTGATGCGCAGCTCTTGTATAAAATGGCTGAAAAAGAATTTGCAGCGGATAACATTATTTTTTACGGTAAATCATTAGGCACAGGTGTTGCAACAGAACTCGCCAGTCATGCTGGCGGCAAGCGGTTGATATTAGAAACGCCGTATTACAGTTTGCCATCACTCGCTTCTTCATATTTACCGATTTACCCTGCCGCTTCCATGGTAGATATTCAATTTCCCGTTTATGAATACCTGCCTTTTGTACAACTACCGGTTACCATTTTTCATGGTACAGATGATGCAGTAATACCTTACAGCAATGCTGAACAATTACGAAGCTTATTAAAATCAAAAGATGAATTTATTACGATTAAAAATGGCGGGCATAATGATTTAAGCAAGTTTGCATTGTATCAGCAAAAGCTGGATAGTTTATTAAGCCGCTAATTTACTTCATTCACCACAATCATCATATCAAAATTGATGGTTACTTTATCTTCAATCTTTATCATGTTAAAAGGAGTGCGGGGTTTTACATGGTAATCACTCATAAGGATTTCTTTACTTGCTTTCAATTGAAATAAGTGACTGCTTTTTTTATTTAACTGTACGTGCAATTGTGTTTTACGGCTCACTCCTGCAATAGTTAAGGTTACGTTTGCATTATAGTTGTACCATGTGTTGAGCTGTACCTGTGTTTTATTCATCATAGCTGCTTCATGAAGTGTAATGATGATGTATGGATGTTCTTCTGCTTTCAATGCTTTGTGCATATCCCTGTTCATCAGTTTGTTTTTGCAGCTGAGCAGTGATGTTTTTATCTGCAGTACAGCGTTGTTGAAGTGCGTAGTTCCATTTTCAGTTTCAGTACCGCTGATTACGGAAGCAGGGAAGTCATCATTGCAGGAACATTCATAGTTGTTGATATTGGTTTTGCCGTTGAGATACATACGGCTCTTTGCATCAATTTTGTAAGCTACTTTAAAATTGTTTGCTGTAGAAAATGTAAACAGGAATATGATAAAAAGCCATTTCATGAATTGCTGCTTGAGTTAAAACAAAGCCCTGTAGTACACAGGGCTTTGCGCATAGGAGTAGTATATGAAATCAGAATCCGATTACAGCAGAAATCATCATGCCGTTGAATTTGGCTTCATAACGATAATCTGCCCAGGGATAGTCATTGTAATTTTGACTCATGTATTCAACCTTTAGCAGCATATTTTTAGTTGGGAAGTAACCTGCTGCAAGAGCTAAGCGATTGACATTGATTTTAGCTTGTGAATTTGCAGTTCTTCCTGCATCATTTGCACCATATCTCAAACCGCTTGGTTCACCAGTTGCAGTTACATAACGTGCACCAATATACAGTTCTTCATTTTTGAGGAAACGGTAAACCACTTCACCATAAGCCTGGCTCCAGTCACGTTTGATCCATTCGTTATTAGCAACATCGGCAAAAACTGAACCTTTAATCATATCATAACCACCCTGTACTTCCAATCCTTTGAATTTTAGGAATGGGCTTACGTTAATTGCAGTTAATCTGTTAGCAACTCCGGGATCTAAACGGCCTGAAGTAAAGTTGGCAGTTATATTGGTATTTACACCATTTATCTGTGCGGGGTCCATTACAGCATAATACATAGAACCTGCACGGTCGCCGGCAAATAATGTATTGCGTACAATATTCGAGTTGTTGTAAACGGATGCTGATAAACGGAACCTAAGGTCATCATTCATTTGCTTATCATAAGCTATTTTACCAAAAATAGAAGGTGAGCGTTTAGTTCTAACAACACCATTTGAATTCACAGACTCTGCAGTTGGTTGAATATTACCATTGATGAATCCTGAAGTCATACCCGCCATTACCATAACATCTTTAGTTGGAAACACATAGATTTCACCACCAATTTCTGTTGTAAATGCATCTAAGAGCAGGTTTTCAACAAATGGGTTGAAGATGGTATTACCACCATCTGATCTGCGGTGTTGAAAATCGCCATAGTTGGGCTGGAAGTGACCGATTTTTACACGGGCATATTTTGTAAACCAATCAGGATTACCAAACATGGGAAGTTTATCAATTTGAATGTAGCCACCCTTTACCCAAAATTCGTTGTGGTGACGGGTACTCATATAGTTTTCTAAGAATACACGGATACCATCACCGATTTGAATATCAAAATTTAAATTAGCCATCGCTAAATTAAATCCATTCATTCTTGAGGTGATGCTGTCATTGTTTTGAAATGAGCCATTCGCATTTCTTACTAAACCCACAAGAAGGTTTCTGTTTAATGAATTGCTGCCAGATGTAGCCACATAGTTTGCCTTGTTAGTACTTTTAATAGATTGATAGTTTTGTGTAAATGAACCGCCAATACGGATTTTAAAACCTTCATATTTTCCTGAATCTGATTTCAGGGGTTCAAAAACATTAATACCTGTTTTGTCATAATTACGGGTGTACTGAATTTTTTGTGCTGATACAGATACGGCCATGCCGATTAGAATAAAGACGGCCAGTATTGTTTTTAATGTTTGACGTTTCATATACTTTGTTTTAAGAATTTAAAAAAAATAGTTTGATTTTATTTTTTGTGAAGAACTACATAGATATCAAGTGTAATTTCATCGCCCACTTTTAATGCGCCCAGCATAAAAGAAGGAGGTTTTATGCCATGGTTACTCATAAGGATTTTTTTAGTTCCTTTTATTTCAATATCACCGTTAGGTAATACTTTCATTTTTAAAATAAGTTCTGCCGCTTTTGAAGTACCTCCTATGTTTAAAGTACCACTCACCGTTACACTTGCTTCACCGCCACCCGCAGGTACGCCGGTTACTTTAGTTACAGAATAAGTGATGTTAGGGTTCTTATCAGCCTTTAATGTTTCATGTGTGCGGCTGTCCATTAAACCGGAATTTTTATCGCTTTTAATGGATTTGGTTACCACATTTACATTACCTCCGGTAATTTTTTCTATGATGCCGTTTGTAATTACAAAATCTCCCTGTATAGTAACATTAGTAGCTGCAGAACTCCAATCATGCATGGTGGAAGTTCCTTTTATTGAAAGCTTGTAGGTTTTAGCTGAATAGGTTTGCGCCTGCAGGTATTGAAAAGAAAAAATCAGGATTGCCAGTAGTGGACGGATGATGAATTTGATGCTCATAAACTTTTGTTTAAGCTGTGAAAAATGACTTCACAAAAGTTGTTCAGCATCAGCTGGCAGGAAATGATTCAACTACGGAAACGATGTGATTATTGTCACATATTGCATTGACTGACGTCACAAATCAATAAAGTTCAGCAGTAAGTTCAGGGTTCGTATAGCTGTACGTTGTGGGTGTTGATGTTAAGCGAGTAAAGGCTTCCACATTTTAATGCCAGGTTTTTTTGAGCATGACTTACAGGAAAACCAAAACACACCGGATAATTATATTCAGCAATATGTTCATGAATGATTTCATAAACTTTTTTTCCAAAGGGCCTTTGTGTATTCTGCATATCTGTAAAACCACCAATGATGAGCCCGGCAAGCTGTTCAAATTTGCCGCTTCGTTTTAACTGTATTATCATGCGATCTACATTGTAATGTTGTTCTCCCACATCCTCCAAAAAAAGCAGTTTGTTTTTGGTAATAATATCAGAAGATGAACCCGTTAAATGTGCAAGTAATGCAAGATTGCCGCCAATTAATTCTCCGGCAGCTGCTCCTGCTTTGTTGAAACGATGGGGCTTGCAGGTGTAATTGGCTTTACTACCTTCTAATGTACTCTTTAGTGATTGAACATATTTATTTTTAAAACCACCGTCATTAAAAGCGGCAGCCATTGGTGCATGAAGTGTTGCTATCTTGTAATTACGGTTTATGTGTGCATGCAATACTGTGATATCACTAAAACCAACAATCCATTTCGGATGTTTTTTGAAACTTGTAAAATCTAAATATTCAATGATGCGGCTTACACCATAACCTCCACGTCCGCAAAGAATGGCTTTTACTTGTGGTGCATCCAGCATAGCCTGGAATTCGTTCAAACGCTCTGTATCCGTTCCACTGAAATAATTTTTGCTTTTGCTGCCCAGTGTTTTACCCACCAGCACTTCATACCCCCAATGCTGTAATGTGTGAATACATGTTTTTGCTTTTTCCAAAGGCATATAACCTGCAGGGCAGGTAATGGCAATGGTATCGCCTTGTTGCAGGTAAGGGGGAATCTTCATCGGCTTTCAGTTAAAATAGTTTCTGTTGCTGTTACCTGCAATTTATGCTTCACGCCACATTTCAGCGCATAATTGTTTTTTTGATGGCCCACAGGAAAATCAAAACATACCGGATACGTATACTCTTTTACTTTTTCCATTACAATATCTTCAACTGTTTTTCCAAACTCAGTATCATTTTCACCTTCATCTTTTTTTAATTTAAAACCACCCACAATCAATCCGGCCAGTTTATCCAGTTTGCCGCTGCGTTTTAAATTCCAGAACATACGGTCTATGCTGTAGAGGTATTCACCTGTATCTTCTACAAACAGAATTTTTCCTGCGGTGCGCATATCACTCTTGCTTCCTGTAAGTGATTCAATGGTCTTTAAATTGCCGCCAATCAAAACACCTGTTGCTGTACCGATTCTGTTATTGGTGTTGCCGGGTGCGGTATAATTCATCTTTACACCATTTAATACATCACGTAATGAAAGAATAGTATCTATCTGTATCGGCTCAGCTTTGCTCCAGTCTTCCGGAAAACTGTTACACATTTTGGAATGAATGGATGCAATACCTGAGTTTCGGTTAAGGTGGGCATGCAGCACAGTAATATCACTAAAGCCGATTAACCATTTTGGATGAAGTTTAAATGTTGTAAAATTGAGTTGGTCGATAATGCGTACAAATCCATAACCACCCCGGGCACAAAGAATCGCTTTTACGGATCTGTCGTCCAGCAGCTGTTGAAAATCATTCAGCCGTTCTTCATCAGTGCCGCCAAATGTAAAATGGCGTTTGCCGATGGTTGCACCAATTTTTACATCAAACCCCCAGCTTTTGATCTGTTGAACAGAAGGTTCAATTTCTTTCAAGCTGGAATAACCTGCGGGTGAAGTAATGGCAATGATATCGCCGGGTTTTAAATAGGGTGGAAGCATGGGTGCTGTTTCCGGTTCTTCAATAATAGTATTACCCAGCGGCAGTGCAATGCCGGCCATGCTTACAGATGATAAAAAATCTTTACGGTTCATATTACGCTGTTCAGTGAAGATGATTTGGCAGAAAAGTTACGAAAGGTTCTGCTGCAAATTTTCTGCGCTGTAAATTACAGTTTATTAGTAATGAATCATTCTTCACTTATAAATGCAATAAGGCAAATGACTGCACTATCTCCGGAAAGCGAGAAGGCTTTTCTTGGTGCCTGGAAAGAGTGGGAACTGCCCAAAGATTTTTTTCTGTTGCGTGAAAAAGAAGTGAGCGACTATCTTTATTTTATTGAAAAAGGAATAGCACGTATTTATTATTACAAAAACAGTAAGGAGATTACGGAATGGATTGCATTGGATGAACAGTTTTTCTTTTCCATCACCAGTTTTTTTCAACGAACGCCCAGCCATCTTATTATTCAAATACTGGAGCCATCGCTTGTGTATGGTATTCATCACAATGAGTTAATGCAATTAGCTGCACAGCATCATGAAATCGAAACCTTATTCCGGAAAATGCTCACTCGCTCATTGATTCTTTCTCAGATACGTATGGATGCCATTCAGTTTGAAACAGCGCAGCAGCGTTATGAAAAATTATTACAGCAAAATCCCGATATAATCAAACGGGTACCACTTTCTTACATCGCTTCTTTTTTAGGCGTTACATTGGAAACGCTCAGCCGCATCCGTTCCGCTCGATAGTTTTTTTTGACAATTATCAAATCAGAAGGAATGAACTGTACAGACATTTATAGTCTAAAATGTTTGTCATATGCAATTCAAAGTTTTTATGAGTGTCCTTATTCTTATGTCTGCAACTTCATTAAAAGCGCAGGATAACTATACAAAAGCCAAAGAAATTGTTGGGAAAATGACTACCGATGAGAAAGTAAACCTCGTAGTGGGCATGGGTATGAAAATGGGAGGCTTTAATATGCCGGGTGGTGCTCCATTGGTGGGTCAAACAATGGATAAAGTTCCCGGAGCTGCCGGTACTACGTTTGCGCTTCAAAATTTTGGTTTACCTACAACTGTAGTGGCGGATGGTCCTGCTGGTTTACGTATTGAACCGAAGCGTGAAAATGATGCTAACACTTATTATGCAACTGCATGGCCGGTAGCTACATTACTGGCATCAACATGGGATACGAAGTTGGTGGAGCAAGTTGGTAAAGCCATGGGCAATGAAGTAAAAGAATATGGCGTGGATGTAATTCTTGGTCCGGGCATGAATATTATGCGTAATCCTTTGGGTGCAAGAAATTTTGAATATTATTCTGAGGACCCGGTGGTAACGGGAAAGATAGCTGCTGCAATGGTCAATGGAATTCAGTTCAATGGCGTGGGAACATCTGTAAAACATTTTGCAGTGAACAACCAGGAAACCAACCGAACTACAGTAAATGCCATTTTGAGTGAAAGAGCACTTAGAGAAATTTATTTAAAAGGATTTGAAATCGTAGTAAAAGAAGCAAAGCCATGGACGGTGATGAGTTCCTATAATTTGCTCAATGGAACTTATACCTCACAATCATATGACCTGCTCACCACCATTCTCCGTAAAGAGTGGGGCTTTAAAGGCTTGGTGATGACGGATTGGTTTGGCGGAAAAGATGCAGTAGCCCAGATGAAAGCCGGTAATGATCTGTTAATGCCCGGCACACCTGCACAACGGAAAGCTATTACTGATGCCATCAATAATAAAACACTGGATATAAAAGTGCTGGATGAAAATGCAGTGCGTATTGTAGCCTATATTTTGGGTACACCTGCAAATCAAAAATATGCTTTCAGTAATAAACCTAATTTAAAAGAACATGCATTGATTGCACGTGAAGCTGCAGCTAATGGCATGGTGTTATTAAAGAATACCGCTAACAGTTTGCCATTGAACGGTATAAAAAATATTGCTGCTTTTGGCAATACTTCTTATGATTTTATTTCAGGCGGTACGGGCAGTGGTGATGTAAACGAAGAATACACCGTTTCATTGGTAGAAGGATTGACCAATGCAGGGTTTACAGTTGAAGCTGAATTAAAAAGTATTTACAGCGCTTATTTGTTTGATTATAAATCAAAAAATCCTAAAAAATCATTTGTTGAAGAGTTTATGAATCCTACACCATATGCTGCTGAAATGGTGCTGGACAATCAATTGATCAACAGCAAAGCTGCCAGCAGCGATATTGCTGTGCTCACCATCGGCCGAAATGCAGGTGAAGGAAAGGATAGAGTAGTAGCCAATGATTTCAATTTAAAAGCAAGTGAAATAAAATTGATCGATGCAGTTAGTGCTGCTTTTCATGCTAAGGGAAAAAAAGTAATTGTGATCATTAATGCAGGTGGTGTGATTGAAGTAGCCAGCTGGAGAGATAAAGTAGATGCCATTCTTTTAGCATGGCAACCGGGATTGGAAGCTGGTAATGCAGTAGCAGATGTGCTGAGTGGTAAAGTAAATCCATCCGGCAAGTTGGCTGTTACTTTTCCAGTGAAGTATGAAGACGAAATAACAGCTAAAAACTTTCCGGGTAAAGAATTTAAAGAAAAAGCAACAACAGGTATGATGGGTATGAAAGAAATCCCTGCCGAAGTAACACATGAAGAAGGTGTATATGTTGGTTATCGTTATTACAACTCTTTTAATGTAAAAACAGCGTATGAGTTTGGCTATGGGTTAAGCTATACAAATTTTTCATACAGCAATTTGAAACGCAGCAGCAGCTCTTTCAAAGGTAAATTGATTATTACAATTGATGTAACCAATACAGGAACTGTTGCAGGTAAAGAAGTGGTGCAATTATATGTTACGGCACCGGCAGGAAAATCAGATAAACCAGCCCAGGAGTTAAAAGCATTTGGTAAAACTGATCTCTTGCAGCCCGGCCAAAAACAAACCCTGCAGTTTGTGATTGAATCAAAAGACCTGGCTTCATTTGTTACTGAAAAGACTTCATGGATCGCTGATGCCGGAACATACACCGTAAAAGCAGGAGCATCATCAAATGATATCAGGCAAACAGTAACTTTTACTGTGGCTAAAAAACTACTGGTGGAAAAAACAAACAAAGTATTAGTACCACAGGTAAATATCAACGAACTGAAAAAATAATGATTCGTAAATGGCAGAGGGGTATCTTTAGGTACCCATCTTTTTTAGTAAATAATTCAGTTATGAAACAGCTTGCATTTGTATTTATATTCTTCTTTGCATTTATTTATGTACAGGCACAGCAAAAGGTAATTCCGCTGTACAACAGTGCTGCACCCGGTTCTGAAAACTGGAATTGGGATGAAGGCGTAAGTGAACAGAATCTCTGGAAAACAAAAATTGTATTCAACGTAAGTAAGCCAACGCTTACTGTTTTTGAACCCGAGCCCGGTAAAGCAAATGGTACGTCTGTCATCATTTGCCCCGGAGGTGCATTCAGAGCTTTGTCTATTAACAGTGAAGGTTTTGATGTGGCCAATTGGCTGGTGAAAAAAGGTGTTACCTGTTTTGTGTTGAAGTATCGTTTGGTACACAGCCCAACCAATGATCCTGTGGGTGATGTGAACAGAACAATGGGCACGCCGAAGTTTGATGAAGAAAATCAACAACTTATTCCTATAGCCATTGCTGATGGAAGAGCGGCCCTCGCATATGTTCGCAGTCATGCCAATGAATGGAAATTGGATCCGGATCGTATTGGCATTATGGGCTTTTCAGCAGGAGGTACTGTAGCTTCAGCTGCTGCCTATGACTTTACAGCTGAAAACAAACCCAATTTTATAGCACCCATCTATCCCTATTTTCCTAAAGACATGCAGGGCAAGATGATGAAAAATGCACCACCGGCATTTATTACTGCTGCCAGTAATGATGAATTAGGTTTAGCTCCACATAGCGCTGCGCTGTATGAACAATGGTTAACGGCAAAAGTTCCGGCAGAGTTGCATATGTATGTAAAAGGAGGTCATGGATTTGGTATGCGTGTGCAAAATCTTCCATCTGATAAATGGATCGAACGTTTTGGAGAATGGCTTCAGGTAAACGGATGGCTCAGTAAAAGCAATTATGATCCTGCATGGGAAGCGTATGAGAAAAAAGAATTTGTGCTGAGCGAAGGGAAAGTATTGCCTTACAGAATTCTTTATCCTGAAAATTATGACCGTACAAAAAAATATCCCGTTATTCTTCTATTGCACGGAGCAGGTGAGCGTGGATCAGATAATCAAATGCAACTCATACATGGTTCAAAATTATTTTTGAAAGAAGAGAACAGAAAGAATTTTCCTGCCATTGTTATTTTCCCCCAATGCCCGGCTGATAATTTTTGGGGAGCAGTAAAAGTTGACCGGACCAAACAACCTTTTAAATTTGAATTTGATTATGAAGGCGAATCTAACTGGCCATTGGTTGCTGCCAATGAACTGGTGAAGAAAATTGCAAAAGAAGAAGCAGTTGATGAAAAGCGAATCTATATCTCAGGGTTATCAATGGGCGGTATGGGAACATTTGAATCTGTTTATCGTTATCCAACATTGTATGCTGCTGCATTACCCATTTGCGGCGGAGGAAATTCCATGTTGTATGATGAAAGAGTAAAGAATATTCCCTTCTGGGTATTTCATGGAGCTGTGGATGCAGTGGTAAGTCCTAAACTTTCGCAGGAAATGGTGGATCGGTTAAAAGCATTAAAAGCAAAAGTGAAATACACTGAATATCCCGGCGTAAATCATAACAGTTGGGATAATGCATTTGCTGAACCTGATTTCTTGAAATGGATGTTTGAGCAAAAGAAAAAGAAATAAACGCTATGTTACTTCTAAACCCTCCGGCAGGAGGGTTTTTTATTGGGTTTGGGCGATGGGCATGTTTCGGTTAATTTTGCGGATTCATTTGTGAACGCATTTGCTCCCTGGAATTACCCGGCGATGCAGTGTGCGACGCAACAGAAGTTTCATAGTAGATCAAAAGCCCGTTACACAACAATACAATGACTCAACCTAAAAGATATTTAATTACAAGTGCGCTTCCTTATGCCAATGGTTTAAAGCATGTGGGGCATTTGGCGGGTGCTTATATTCCTGCAGATATTTATACACGTTACCTGCGTGCACAAAAGCGTGATGTAGTGTTTGTGTGCGGCAGTGATGAACATGGCACAGCTATTCCCATACAGGCAGCTAAAGAAGGTACCACACCACGGGCTATTATTGATAAATATCATGAAGCGATGAAACAGGATTTTGAAGACCTGGGAATGAGCTTTGATATTTACCACCGCACCAGTGAACCCATTCATCATGAAACGGCGCAGGAGTTTTTTACATACTTAAATGACCGTGGTGAACTGGAAGTGAAAGAAACGGAACAATTTTATGATGAAGAGGCAAAATCGTTCCTGGCTGACCGTTATATTAAAGGTATCTGCCCCAATTGCGGCAGCGACCGTGCTTTTGGTGACCAATGTGAAAATTGCGGGAGGACTTTAAGCCCTGACGAATTGATTAATCCGGTGAGTACGTTGAGCGGCAGTGCACCTGTTAAGAAAAAAACTTCGCATTGGTATTTGCCATTGGGGAAACATGAAGCGTTTTTGCGTGAATGGATTTTGAAAGAACATAAAGATGACTGGCGTGCCAATGTGGTGGGCCAATGCAAGAGCTGGATTGAAGGAGGACTGCAATCCCGTGCTGTTACAAGAGATTTAGATTGGGGAATAAAAGTGCCTGTTGCAGGTGCTGATGGAAAAATGCTGTACGTGTGGTTTGATGCACCTATCGGTTACATCAGTGCTACCAAGCAATGGGCTATTGATAATGATAATGATTGGAAACCGTATTGGTATGATGCTGATACCAAGCTGGTTCATTTCATTGGTAAGGATAATATCGTTTTTCATGCCATTATCTTTCCCATCATGTTGAAATTGCATGGTAATATTTTGCCAGGCAATGTTCCCTCCAATGAATTTTTGAACCTGGAAGGTGATAAAATGAGTACCAGTCGTAACTGGAAGCTGGACATGCGTGATTATATCAATGATTTTGTGAAGAAAGAAAATGGCGGTGAGCAATGCGTAGATATGCTTCGATATTATCTCACACAAATTGCTCCTGAAACAAAAGACAGTGAGTTTATGTGGAAGGGTTTCCAGGACGCAGTGAACAGTGAACTGGTGAGCATCTTTGGAAACTTCATTAATCGTACATGGGTGCTCATGCATAAGCTCTGCGGCGGTAAAGTGCCGAAGCTGCATGAAGAACTGCTGGATGATACGGATAGGGAGTTGATGAAAGAAATCGGAAATGCAAAAGCGAAAATTGAAAATCTTTTAGAAGAATTTAAGTTTCGTGAAGCATTGTTTGAGGTGATTGATTTGAGCCGAAAGGGAAATCAATACATGCAAAAAAAAGAGCCATGGATTGTAGCTAAACAATTAGCGGAGAATCCTGAAGCTCAGAAAGGCATTGATAATACCATGCATTTGTGTTTGCAGTTGAGTGCTAATCTGGCCATCCTCATGAACCCATTCCTTCCATTTACAGCGAAAAAGATGCTGCACATGATGAAAGTAGTAGAGAAAATGCTGGATTGGGAAAATGCAGGTAAAGTAAAGCTGTTAAGCGTCGGTTATGCCTTACGTGCACCGGAATTGCTCTTCAGAAAAATTGAAGACGATGAAATAAAATTCCAGATTGAGAAATTGAAAGCAGGACTTGTAAAAAAGGAGGAACAAAAAATGGAAGCTCCAAAATCTGAAATCGCCACTCTGAAATCTGAAATTGTATTCGATGATTTTGCAAAGATTGATTTGCGTGTTGGTACTATAGTTACAGCTGAGAAAGTTGAGAAAGCAGATAAGTTGTTGAAACTATCTGTTGACCTTGGTTTTGAAACCAGAACTATTGTAAGCGGTATTGCATTGCATTTCAAACCTGAAGATATCATTGGAAAACAGGTGGTAGTTGTTGCCAACCTGGCTCCACGTAAAATGCGTGGCATTGAAAGCAACGGTATGATATTAATGGCAGAGGATAAGGATGGTAAGTTGCATTTTGTAAATCCTGACAGCAATATTAATTCCGGGGCCCCGGTGAATTAATCTGCTTTTAATTTTCATAACTCAAGAGTTGTAAACGATGATATTAATTGCCCATACGATTGCATGAAAGGCAAGCGCAACTCCGATAGAAAATAGCATCTGTGCTGTTTTGTTGAATGTAATAGTTTTCATAACTGTAATTTTTAAGGTTAAGGATTATATACTTTATAGACCCCGGCATTTCCCCGGGGTTTAATCATTTTATCATCTTCATGTTTTTTTAACAGGAAACTTTTTCGAAACCGTTTTTGGTAAAATCAATTTTATCCTATCTTCGATTTAAAATAGTTGCATAACTAACTAATTTGCCTCCATCCCCTGAAGGGGTATAAATACAAGCTATATGAAAAGAGTAATAAAAAAAGTTGCTGTCCTCGGTAGTGGTGTAATGGGTTCCAGAATCGCCTGCCATTTTGCAGGAGTTGGCGTTCAAACACTTTTACTCGACATGGTTCCAAAAGGAATGGAAGAAAGTACCAAACCTGCGGAACGAAATAAACTGGTGAATGATGCTTTAGCTGCTGCTATCAAAAGCAATCCATCACCTGTATACACTAAAGATGTGGCAAAGAAAATCACAACAGGCAATTTCACTGATAATATGAAAGACATTGCCAACTGTGATTGGATTATTGAAGTAGTTGTAGAACGCTTGGATATCAAGCAACTGATTTTTGAGCAGGTAGAAAAATACCGTAAACCCGGTACGCTCATCACCTCTAATACCTCCGGTATTCCCATCAACATGATGGCTGAAGGAAGAAGTGATGATTTCAAAAAGCATTTCTGCGGCACACACTTTTTTAATCCGCCACGTTATTTGCGTTTGCTGGAAATTATTCCTACAAAATATACAGACCCTGCAATCGTTGATTTCCTGATGAACTATGGCGATTTGATTTTGGGTAAAACAACGGTGTTGTGTAAAGACACACCTGCGTTCATTGCCAATCGTATTGGTGTATTTGGTATGATGGCCATTATGAACACCATGGAAAAAATGAAGTTGACGGTGGATGAAGTGGATGCATTAACAGGTCCCGTCATCGGTCGTCCAAAATCTGCAACATTCCGTACAGGTGATGTAGTGGGGCTTGATACATTAGTGAAAGTGGCTAAAGGTGTGGCAGATAATTGTCCCGATGATGAAGCCAAACATCTCTTTACCATTCCCGCCTGGTTGCAAAAGATGATTGATAACAACTGGCTGGGCGATAAAACAGGACAGGGATTCTTTAAGAAAACAAAAGGTGCAGGCGGAGAAAAAGAAATTCTCACCTTGAACCTGCAAACCATGGAATATGGCCCACGTGTAAAACCAAAGTTTGGAAGTGTGGATGCAGCCAAGCCCATTGATGATTTAAAAACACGCATCAAAATGCTTTGCAGCGGCAGCGATAAAGCGGCAGAGTTTTACAAAACATTTCATTATGCATTGTTCTCCTACATCTCTCACCGCATTCCTGAAATCAGTGATGAGCTGTACCGTGTAGATGATGCAATGATGGCGGGCTTTGGCTGGGAAATCGGTGCTTTTGAAACATGGGATGTGCTGGGTGTGGCTAAACAAACCGAAGCACTCAAAGCTGCCGGTTATACGGTTGCCCCATGGATTGATGAAATGCTCGCCAAAGGCAATACCTCTTTTTACAAAGTGGAAAATGGCAAGCGGTTGTGCTACTCACCTGCAACAGGAACTTATGTTTCAACAGTGGGAGATGAAAGCGCTTTCATTGTGATGAAGAATTTTGAAAACCAAACCATCTGGAAAAATGCTGCTTGCAGAACCTATCATCTGGGTGATGATGTCATCGGGCTTGAATGGAATACCAAGATGAACAGCATTGGTGCAGAAGTACTGGAAGGATTAAATAAATCTGTTGCTCTTGCTGAAGAAAAGTATAAAGGTCTTGTTGTAGCGAATGATGGTGCACAGTTCAGCGCAGGTGCAAATGTGGGAATGATTTTCATGTTCGCTATTGAGCAGGAATATGATGAATTGGATATGGCCATTCGCATGTTCCAGAATTCAACGATGCGTTTGCGGTATTCATCAGTTCCTGTTGTTGTTGCACCGCATGGTTTAACGTTGGGTGGTGGTTGTGAAATTAATCTGCATGCTGATAAATGTATGCCTGCTGCAGAAACCTATATAGGCTTGGTGGAACTGGGTGTTGGTTTAATTCCGGGGGGTGGTGGTACCAAAGAATTTGTATTGCGTGCTGCTGATGAAATGCATGAAGATGAGCCTGAAACCATTACACTCAAAAATCGCTTCTTAAATATTGCAACAGCAAAAGTAGCTACATCAGCACAGGAAGGTTTTCAGATTGGTGTATTCCGTAAAGGACTGGATGAAGTGGTGATGAATCAAAGCCGCCGCATCTCAGAAGCAAAACGAAGTGTAATTGAATTGTTTGACAGCGGTTATGTAACACCGGTACAACGAACCGATATTAAAGTGCTGGGCCGTTCTGCATTAGGTGCACTGCTTGCCGGTATCAATGGAATGCAAACAGCAGGATATGCAACTCCACATGACGCAACGGTTGCTAAAAAGCTGGCGTATGTGATGTGTGGTGGTGATTTGAGCGAACCTACCTTGGTTTCTGAACAATACTTATTGGATTTAGAGCGTGAAGCATTTTTAAGTTTGTGCGGTGAAAAGAAAACACTGGAACGAATTCAAAGTTTGTTGAAGGGTGGAAAGCCGGTACGGAATTAAAAACAGTTGCACGCAAAGCCGCAAAGAAAAGAAGGTGCAAATAAATTCGTTGTGAACTTTGTATCCTTCGTTTCTTTGTGTGAAATTTCTTACCTCATGACTTACCGTGTCGCCATTTTTATTTTCAACGAAGTAGAAGTATTAGACTTTGCAGGGCCGTTTGAAGTATTTTCTGTAGCGGGTTTAAGAACCATGAGCGTTCCGCCTTTTGAAGTATTTACAGTGGCACAGTTTGATACCATCAATGCACGCAATCATCTCACCATTAAACCTACGTACACATTAGAGAAGGCGCCTAAAGCTGATATCATTGTTATTCCTGGTGGTGGAGGTATGCATCCTGACGGAACACCGTTCGGCAGCCGCAGAGAAATGAACAATCCCATCGTACTAAAATGGATACAGGAGCAAAGTGCACAGGCCAAACTGACTTTAAGTGTTTGTACCGGTTCTCTCATTTTAGCCAAAGCCGGATTGCTGGAAGGAAAGGAAGCCACTACCCATTTTCTTGCTATCGATGCGCTCAAAAAAATTTCAGATAACATTACTGTAAAAGAACAGACACGCTTTGTTGATAATGGAACCATCATTACATCAGAAGGTGTTTCAGCAGGTATTGATATGAGTTTGCATGTAGTGAGTAAGTTGCTGGGAAAAGAAGCAGCCGATGAAACGGCACGATACATGCAATATGATTATTGGAAATAAGAAACACATGGGCACCGTTCAACTTTTACATTCACAACAACTGCTTCTCATCCGTTCCGTCTTTTTCTTTTACGGTCATGAAGCAACGGAGGCATTGGCGCAACAAATTGCATTTGATATACAACAGCACTGGAATGAACCGCAGGCAACGGTTTTTTTTCAGCAGAAAGAATGGCTGGTGCAATTTCAAATTGAAGCATCTTGTAATAAAGAAATCGCTCCCGAAGAAGTGTGGTACAATACCAACCCCGAGAACAATTATTTCAGAATTGAAGCCACATCACCTACACATATTTCTTTTGTAGATGGTTTAGGCAGTAACACCGGCTATTTCAAACTGGATAATCTGTTACAAACATCCACAACTGCAGCGCATGAATATGGTCATACGCTGGGACTGGAGCATCCGGAAGAACTGGATATTCGTGGAGTGGAAATGCCCGGTATTATGTATCCACGTGGTACTATCTGCGACCCGCATTTTCAATATGATGCAACCAAAGCTCCGGGTGAAACAGGTGGCACTTTAAATCCGCATCATCGCAAAGTATTGGCAAGTGATATACATGATTTAAAACTCCACAAACTCCGGTTTGATGAGAAGGGCTTTGCCGTTCTTGGAGATTTTACAAGTATTTATCATCCTTTCTATACCATTAATGAAGATTAGTGAGTTTGTCAGCAATTCTTAATATCTTCATTTTGAAATTATCTATCAACCTCACAGAGTTTATCAGTACTTGCTGAAAAGTCTGTGAGGTTTTTTAAACCAGTTATATGAGCATCTTAACCATATCAGATTTAAAAAAATCATACGGACGTATCCAGGCATTGAAAGGCGTTTCCTTTGAAGTGCCGGAAGGAGCTGTATTTGGTATCCTTGGTCCCAATGGTAGCGGCAAAACAACTTTGCTGAGTATAATTCTCGATGTATTGAATGCAGACAGTGGTGCTTATTCATGGTTTGGCAAACCTGCCTCGCCTGATTTACGAAAGCATATCGGCTCCCTGCTGGAAACGCCGAACTTTTATCACTATCTATCTGCAGTTAATAACTTAAAAATCACCAACAGCATCAGCGGTCGTGGTGATGCAGCGGGTATGGATGCTGTTTTGCAGAAAGTAAAATTGTATGAACGTCGTAATAGCCGTTTCAGTTCCTATAGCTTAGGTATGAAACAGCGCCTGGCCATTGCTGCAGCTTTGCTGGGCGATCCAAAAATTTTGGTGCTGGATGAACCTACGAACGGATTGGATCCCGTTGGTATTATGGAAATACGGGAGTTAATTATTGAGCTGAGTAAGAAAGGTCATACCATCATCATGGCCAGTCACCTGCTGGATGAAGTGGAGAAGGTATGTACGCATGTTGCTATTCTCAAAACAGGAACTTTGGTTACCTCAGGTTCAGTGGAAGATGTGTTGATAGATGAAGATGTAATAGAAGTTGTAGCTGCTGATAACAATAAACTTGTGAGTGTATTGAATCATATTCCAGGCAAAACAAACATCACTATTAAAGAACAAACCATTCAGGTGCATTTTCCAAAAGGAACAGCAAACCCGGAGGAGGTGAATCAGTATTGTTTTAATAATGGTATTGTGCTACAGCAAATCACCATCAAGAAAAAAAGACTTGAGGAAAAATTCTTTGAATTAACCAATAACTAATTTTATTCAATCTATATGTGGCATTTATTCAGAACAGAATGGCTTAAAATAAAAAACTATCCCGGCTTCTGGTGGATCATGGGAATTACTGTTTTGTCTTACCCGGGCATTAACGGGATGTTTTATTTTATTTATAAAGACAATACATCCGATGAAAAAACTGCAGCCAAATTACTCAAAATGCTGGTAGGTAATCCATTCGAATTTCCGGAAGTGTTTCGCACCACAGCTTTTTCTTCTTCCCTTTTTACGATTATTCCTGCCATATTGGTGATTATGTTGATTACCAACGAGTATACCTATAAAACAAACCGGCAAAACGTGATTGATGGCTGGAGCCGTAATGAATTCCTGCTGGCCAAGTTTTTTAATGTGGTTATAATTTCGCTCATTGTAATTGGGTTGTACCTTATTGATACTTTGGTCATCGGCTTTGCCACAACAGGAGCTGAAGTAAAAAATAAATTTGAACTGGCGCATTACACTGCATTGTACGGGTTACAGGTGTTTGCACAATTATCATTTGCATTTTTACTGGGCTTACTCATTAAACGGGCATTTATAGCATTGGGTGCATTAATTTTTTACAAGATTCCTCTGGAAAATATTGCTGCTGCTTTATTGGATCATAAAGTATATAAAGATTCCGGCCGTTTTTTACCAACAGAGGCATCGGACCGTTTAACACCATTACCAGCTTTTATTGGAAAACTTGAACCGGTAGGTTATGAAAGGGCACTTGGTTTAATTAATCAGCAAATATTCCTTACACTTGCTTACCTGGTTGTTTTCTGGGCCCTTGTTTTCTGGGTTTATAAAAAAAGAGACTTATAATTATTCTATCATGAAATATTTTATTCTTTTCATAACAATCATTGCTGCGGGTTCAGCTACTGCACAAAATCAGCAAACGGTTATCAAAACCGAAGCGTTGAAAATGGCCAAGGCATTAGCTGCTATGGACCTGGAAACCTATGCTTCTTACAGCTGGCCGGAGCTGGTGAGTGATCCGCAAAATAAACAGCGCATTAAAGCTGTGGCCGATAGTGCAGATAAGTACAGAAAACAATTTGGTATTAAAGTAAAATCGATTGTTATTGGTAATCCGTCAACTGTAACTACACATAAAGGTGTAATGCAATGTACCATTCCGCAAACAATGGCTGTAGAAGCCATGATGGGCAGTATTGAAACTGAAACAACCCTTATTGCTCTTTCCCGTGATGGTAAAAAGTGGTATTTTGTTGATGTCAATTTCTTTAGAAATAACAATACCAAAGAGAAGTTGCCGGAGCTGAGTCCGGACCTTACCATACCTCCTTTAAAGGCTCCCGTTATTAAAGGTGCTGATGGAAAAGAAATCAAGATGTAATTAATTCATTCAAAGCCGCATCTATTGCAGGATATAAAAACTGAAAACCTGTTTGCTGTATTTTTTCAGCACTTACGGTGGTGCTTTTCAATACTTCAATACTCATTTCACCCAGTACCAGTTTTAAAACAAAGGAAGGTACAGGTACAGTAATAAATGCATTACCTCTCATTTTTTTTGCGAGCCTCAGCGTGAGTTCTTTATTGCTAACCGGGTATGGCGCCACTGCATTATAAACGCCTTTTGCAGTGGTATGCTCCAGAGCATGCATAAACATCCTGCACATATCATCTATATGTATCCAGCTAATCATTTGTGTACCGCTGCCAAGAATTGATGCCAAACCAAAACGTAATGGCTTCTTAAATTCTTTCAACGCTCCACCTTCATTACTCAGCACGATGCCTGTACGCAGCTTCACCAATCGAATGCCCATTGCTTCAACAGGCGAAATACTTTCTTCCCACAATTTGCAGGTTTCACCAAGAAAATCTGAGTATGCCGGATCCGTTTCCACAAAAGCGTTTCCTCCTTTGTCGGGTCCGTACCAGCCAATGGCAGAGGAACTTACTACTGTTTTTACACGGCCTTTATCCTGCTTCAATATATCAACTAAAAGTGCACTGCTTTTTGTGCGGCTGTTAAGCAGTTCCTCTTTTCTTTTTGCAGTCCATCTTTTATCAGCTACACCGGCACCGGCTAAATGAATAACTGCATCACATGACCGTACAGCATCGGCGTCTATTGTTCCGTTTTTAATATTCCATTGTGCATATTGAAGGTTGCCGTTTGATGCGCCTTTGCTTCTGCTTAAAATAATAATATCATGACCTTTTTCTGACAATAGTTTTGTTAACCTTCTTCCAATTAATCCTGTACCACCTGTTATACAAATTTTTGACATGATTTTTGTTCTTGACTGTGTAAATTAAATTTTAACCGCATCTTTCAAACATATTTCTTTTTACATCGTTAACTTTAATCAGATTAATTACAGATTATGAAAGCAAAAGGTTTGTTTTTCTTGTTATTTTTTATGGCTGTTTGCAGCATTCGTGCCCAACGCATTTATTATTCTGAGCCGGAGCGTGATGATATGCGCCAGATGCGGTTTGAAATTCTGGGTAAGTATAACAATCAATATTTAGTTTATAAAAATATCCGCACCAAACATTTCATCTGCATTTACAGTGCTGATATGAAGCTGAAAGATAAAATTGAACTGGATTTTATGCCTGACAGGGCCATAAGTGTTGATATTTTTTCTACACCTGAATTTTCAACACTCTTTTATCAATACGAGAAGAAAAATATTGTTTACCTCATGGGTGTGAAAATTGATGGTAACGGAAAAAAAATGACTGAGCCTCAGGAACTGGATACTACAAAAATCGGTGGTTTGAGTGATAATAAAATTTATTCTGTTATTGCCAGTGATGATAAAAAGAAGATGATGGCGTTTAAAATGAAAATAAAAGTGCGTGATGAATTTCAGATACAAACGCTTTTAATGAATAATAATCTTATTCCAATCCGGAAAACAGGATTTTCATACGTTCTGGAAAATAATAAAGCTTCAATTGCAGATTTTTACCTCGATAATGAGGGAAATTTTCTGTTCAGCCATGTTTCAAGACCTCAACAGCGGGAGTATATTAATGAGGCTAAGCTGGCTGTACTGCAAACTTATTCTGATACTGTAAAAGTTTTCCCTCTTACTTTAAAAAATATTTTTCTTGACGAGCTGCGAATAAAAGTTGATAACATCAACGGACGTTATATCCTTTCCTCACTGTATTCCAAGTCAAAACGAGGCAATATTGAAGGATTGTTTGTAAGTATCATCAATAAAAGTCTTACGGATCCCGATATTGAAAAAGCCATTGAATTTTCTGAAGATTTTCGTACTGTGGCAAAAGGAGAGTCTTCTGTACGCATGGCATTTAATGATTATTACCTCAAGCATTTTATTGTAAAGAAAGACGGAGGAGTATTAATTACCGGCGAAAGCTCTTATACCAATAATCGTAATAATAATTTCAACCGCTGGGATAATCCGTGGATGTGGGGTAATCCCTGGAACAACTATTGGGGCTGGAATCCCTGGAACAACTGGGGCTGGGGTGGCGGCTGGGGTGGTTTTGGCAGTCCCTGGGGCAACCCGTGGGGAATGAACAACTGGGGGCCTAATCAGCAAACACGGTTTTTTGCAGACAATGTAATGGTGCTATCCTTAGATAAAGAGGCCAACCTGCAATGGAATAATGTGATTGCCAAAACTCAGTTTGATGATAATACAGATAACCTGCTCTCATATCAAATTATGAACTCAGGTGCTGAACTGCTCTTTTTATACAATGAATGGAACAGACGCTCCCCCATGCTTTATGCACAATCTTTATCACCTGATGGAAAAGTAAGTAAAGAGCCTCCTTTAAAAAGTATGGATAAAGGTTACGAGTTTATGATACGACTGGGTAAACAAGTGGGGCCAAGAGAAATGATTGCTCCTGCTATATATCGAAATTCATTCAGTTTTACACGAATTGAGTTTTAAAGCAATTAAAAACTTCGGGCATCAATGAAGTACAGTATATCAATCATTCAGTTTTTATTACTGTTATGTACTTCTCATGCACAGTCAATTACTTATGCACCTGAATTTTTTTCAGCCAGAAAATCTTACGGCTTTGAAATTATCGGTAAATCCGGCGGTTATTATGTTATTAGTAAAATAACTCCCACTGATGAGGTTCTTTCATTTTATAATGAAGAAATGAAAGTACAAAAGCAGGTAGTAACGGGAATGGATAAAAAGAAGTTTCAGGTTATAGGCTTCAGTGCTGCCCCTGATGGCATTTATATTATTTCAACTTCAGTTTCCAAAAAACATCACCTTCTTTTTTCAACGTTTGTAAACAGTAAAACCTTTGAAGTAAACGGCCCGGTTCAGCTTGATTCTTTTCCGGTAACACAAACAGGCAGTTCAAAATTTCATTTGATAAAATCAAAATCCGGTGAGCAGGTGGCTTTGGTAAAAATTAACCGGAGCGGCAAAACAAAATCAATACTGCTGGATATTTTATTTATAAACATGCCGGGCTTTCTGCATCGAAAATTAAATCTGAGCGTTCCGGTGTTTGCACCACAGCATAATGTTGAAGGTATTGACCTTGCAGATGATGGTAATTTGTATTTTCTGGTAGCAGGCAGGGCCAAAGACGGTGGTTATATTCAGCAACTTGCATTTTATCAACTGCCCGCAGGCAGCAGCACTATTACATACAGAATGATTCCTCTTAATTCCTGTTATCCTGAACGTGTGCAACTCTTTTTCAATAACCGGCAGCAAACCTGCACGTTGTTCTCATTTGCATCCAATGAACTGAAGGGAAACATTGATGGCATTTTTACAGCATCAGTTAAAATCAATACAGATCAACCTGTTCAATCCTCAATTTACCGGTTTACTGATGAGCAAAAGCAGAAAGCAAACAACCGTGTAAGCAAAGACATTGCCTTGAATGATTTTTATTTTACAGATGCTGTTTCAAAGTCAGGTGGCGGATTTATTGTAATGGCTGAATGTTTATACACCGCAGCCAGGGAAACCAATATTAACCGCTGGCAGCGCCCTTTTCCAGACGGATGGAGCACTACATCTGCCACTGCCCTTAATTTTTCTGAACAATCACAGATAAACAGCATCGCTTACGGAAGTCTTGATATGAATCAGGGCAATGGTATCAACCGTATTACAGGAATGTATCCCGGTGAAAATTTATTTCATGCAGAAAATATTCTGATAATCGCTGTTAATGATCAGGCGCAGGCTTCTTCTGTAAATTTTATAACTAAACTTCAGCAATCCAATTCAGCTTTTGAAATTTCATATGCCGGCCTAAAACGTACTGATGCTTTCTTTCTTTTTTATAACGACTGGATGCCCAACTCCGGCCCCTTACTTAAAGCTGTACAGATTAATGAACAACTTACTCCTGTGCCCCTGCAGGTAGTAAAAGGATTGATGCCACAGTACAGGCTGTTAAACCGTATGGCAGTACAGGTGAGCAATAATGAACTTATTATTCCTTCTGTTCGTAACAATCAGTTTGTATTTGCTTTAATGAGTTATTGATAAGTGCAGTAATTTATTTGGCCGTTTGCCAATCTTTCAAAATGTTTGCATCACAATAGTAACATGTGATTCGATTTTTTTCTGCAAATAATCCGCTCAATCTCTTTATCCTGCTTTTTTTAGGCATAGGGCTTAAAATGCCTTATTTCATGAATCCGCTGCAGCCGCAGTTGCATCCATCAGATGGTTTTTTATACAGACAATTGATACATCTGTTGCAACAGCCCGGCATCGCATTTCCTCTCCTGTATCCCATCATTGCTTATTTTTTATTATTTATACAGGCCGTTTCGCTTAATGGATTTGTAAATGATCAAAAATTATTTCCGTCATCCAACTTTTTGCTTGCCTTAGCTTACATGATCATTACCAGCCTTGTACCGGAGTGGAACACCCTTTCACCAGGTATCATTATTAATACCATCATGGTAGCAGTACTGCCTTCCATGATAAGCCTTTACCATCATCAAAAAGTAAAAGGAGTTTTATTTAATGTTGGATTTGGATTTGGTATCTGTTCATTTATCTGGTTCCCTTCAGTTTATTTGATGTTATTACTGATAGTGGCGCTCGCCTTATTTCGTCCATTTCAAATTACAGAATGGATTGTAACGGTTATTGGCCTGCTTACTCCTTTTTATTTTCTTTCGGTTTATTTTTTTGTATGGGATCAATGGGATAAGGTTTATGAAATTATGCCTTTTCATAAATTTTCTTTCCCGGCAATACAGGATCAATGGAAATTCTGGACCCTGATTACTTTGATTTTATTTCCGGCGCTTATTGGTTTTATTATGAGCAACCGTTACAGTGTGCGTTTGGTGGTACAGGGTCGCAAAAGCTGGGGACTTATCATTTATTATTTGCTTATCGGGCTTTTTATACCATTCATAAATAATCAGCATGGCATGAGCCCTTACATTATAGCTGCCATGCCGTTAAGTATTTATGTAGCGGCATTTTATGTGTTTCCGTTGGGCAAGCGAGTACCGGAACTGCTGGTATGGCTCAGTTTTGCTTTTATTGCCTGGCAATATTTTGGCTGACGAATAAAACTACCTTGATGCTGGTGTGAGCGCCCCCGTAAACAAACGATGGGATCTAAAATTTGAAAACGCACCTCTTTAAACTGCTTTGCGTTACCTTTGCTGCTTCCTCATAAACCCCCATTGGAATATGAAATTTGGAGTAGTAGTTTTCCCCGGCAGTAATTGCGACCGTGACATGCAGGATGCCCTTCAACATGATATGAATCAGGAAGTAATCATGCTATGGCACAAGGATAAAGACTTGAGCATGTTTACCACCGATGATTGTATTGTACTGCCCGGCGGTTTTTCGTATGGTGATTATTTACGCTGTGGTGCTATTGCCCGTTTCAGCCCCATGATGGAGAGTGTAATTGCCTTTGCTAACCGTGGCGGAAAAGTATTGGGCGTTTGTAACGGATTCCAGATTTTGTGCGAAAGTCATCTGTTGCCGGGTGCTTTACTGCGCAATGCCAATCAAAAATTTATTTGCAAAAATATTTACCTCAACGGTGTGGGCGGTACTGCATTAAAAATTCCGATTGCACATGGTGAGGGCAGGTATTTTGCTGATGAACAAACGCTGGATACCCTGGAAACAAATGGTCAGATTATTTACCGTTATTGTGATGAACAGGGCAATGAAACGGCGGCTGCTAATCCCAATGGCGCTATTCGTAATATCGCCGGCATTTGCAATAAAGAAGGAAATGTTTTTGGTATGATGCCCCATCCGGAGCGTGCCACTTCTGAACTGCTGGGCAATACAGACGGCCGTAAAATTCTGAATGCTTTGTTAATCAATACAGCAGTGGCAGTATAAGTCAGCCATACGTCAATGGTAAACAACAGTACATCCTAATTTTGTGACACTGATTACAAATGAAGTGCAACTTTGAGTTCAATTTTGCCTTCCTTATAAAAACGAAGTATGAAGAAATTGTTCCTGCTGGTAATTATCAACTTTATTGGACTTGCGCTGCTGGCACAAAGCGGCAGTAAAGTAAAATGGGAGTTCAGCGCTAAGAAAATTGCGGATAAGAAGTATGAAGTACGATTGGTGGCTGCTGTTCAGCAGCCCTGGCATATATACAGCCAAACCCAGAGTGCTGATGCTATTGTATTGCCAACAACAATTAAGTTTACCAATAATCCATTAATTGTGTTTAATGGAAAACCTAAAGAAATTGGTGTGTTGGTGGATAAGTTTGAAAAAGCTGTAAACGCACGCTCCCGTTTTTACAATAATAAAGTGGAATTTGTACAAACCATTACCCTGAAAAGTAATGTAAAAACAGCTGTAACAGGCGAAATTGAATTTATGGTATGTGATGATAAGCAATGTCTCGCCCCCGATGTAGTGAAATTCTCCATCAAATTATGAAATAAAAAATCCCGTTCTTAAAGCGGGATTTTTAAATAATAGATTTTCATGCAAAAATTATTTCTTTTCTTTTTTCTGTTTGCTTTTGTTGCTGCCAACGCTCAGGATTCTTCTAATGCCACATGGAGTGTAGTGAGTAAAAAGATTGCAGCCAGTGAGTACGAGTTGCAGTTTACCGGAACAATAAAAGAAGGAAAGTTTTTATACATCGCTTCCAAATCAGGTACATCCATTGAACCCATCAAAGTGGCGTTTACGGATAGTTCCATTATTGCAGTTAATATTCCTGAGGTTACAAAAGGCGGCAGCCTTATGAACGATCCTTTGTTTGCTGGTGAAAAAATGCAGATAGCCTCCGGTGAAGTAAAGCTTGTACAAAAAGTAAACTTCAATAGTACGGTACCGCTCAATCTCAAAGGAAAGTTAGTTTTTGCTACGGGTGGCAAAGATGAATTTCTGCCCGGCGAATTTGAATTTGATGTAACACTGGAAGGAGGTGTATCACAAAAAGCAAGAATCAAGATTGAAAGTATTGATATCAATAATCCCAAAGTAAATTGTGGTGATGAAGGCACGGAAGGAAAAAGCCTGTGGGGTATTTTTTTATTGGGATTGGTGGGAGGTTTTATTGCATTGCTCACACCCTGCGTATTTCCATTGATACCATTAACCGTTTCGTTTTTTACCAAACGCAGCGGCAGTAAAGGCAAAGGCATACGCAATGCAGTCATGTATGGTTTTTTTATTTTTCTCATTTATGTATTGTTGAGTTTGCCGTTTCATTTACTGGATCAAACAGACCCTGAAATACTCAATAACATTTCCACCAACGTTTGGCTCAACATCATCTTCTTTATCATCTTCGTTGTGTTTGCCATTTCGTTCTTTGGTTATTTTGAAATTACATTGCCCGGCAACCTTGCAAGCGGTGTTGATTCAAAAGCCGGAGTCACCAGTTTCATTGGCATCTTCTTTATGGCGTTAACGCTGGCCATTGTTTCATTTTCCTGCACAGGTCCCATACTTGGTTCATTACTGGCAGGTGCGTTAACAAAAGATGGTGGCGCCATGCAGTTAAGTTTTGGTATGGGTGGTTTTGGATTGGGGTTGGCTTTGCCTTTTGCATTGTTTGCCATGTTTCCTAACTGGTTGCAATCCTTACCCAAGAGTGGGGGATGGTTAAACACAGTAAAAGTGGTGTTAGGCTTTTTGGAGCTGGCCATGGCAGTGAAGTTTTTAAGTAATGCAGATTTGGTGATGCAATGGAAGTTACTGCCGAGAGAAGTATTTATCGGTATTTGGGTGTTGATTGGATTGCTGGTTGTGTTGTACCTGCTTGGCTTTATCAAGTTCCCGCATGATGATAAGAAAGTGAAGATTGGTGGTATGCGCTGGATCTTTATTGCTTTGTTTGCTGCATTCACCATTTACATTGCGCCGGGTGTTACAAACAGTAAGTGGGCGCAGCTTCCATTGATCAGCGGTTTTCCGCCGCCGCTTTGTTACAGTGTGTACAGCCATCCCGTGAATTGTGAAAAATCACTGGAGCCATTGCGTGATTATGATGAAGCATTGGCACTTGCACGCAAACTCAACAAACCGTTGCTGATTGATTTTACAGGATGGGCCTGTGTAAACTGTCGCCGCATGGAAGAAAATGTGTGGACAGACCCTACTGTTTTATCCATGATGAAAAATGAATTTGTAGTAGTGAGTTTGTATGTGGATGAACGTAAAGTACTACCTGCGGCACAGCAACAAACCTTTACGACTAAAACAGGTGCCAGGAAACAAATCATTACTGTGGGTGATCAATGGGCTACTTTCCAGAGCGAAAACTTTAATGCGGTGGCTCAACCTCAATACGCCATCATCAGCTTGGATGAAAAAGCACTCACCAAAACAAAAGCATATACGCCCAATCCAAGAGAGTTTCAGCAATGGCTGGAGTGCGGGTTAAAGGCGTTTGGGGAGAAGTGATTCGTTTAGACTTATTGAATGATTCATTCATGAATTACTACGGTAGATATTTTATGCGTGTACCATCACTGTAATCGAACTTCCACAAGTAAAAAGCTTCAAATCCGGCAAGAAAATCATTTCGAATTGGCCTTTTCATTTGATCACTATTTACAGTAAAAAGATTGGTACATGGGTTTGATGGCTTATACAATCCCCTGTTTTCAATGTAAAAATACCAGGCCGATGGTTGTCTTTTTGTTTTTGTAAGTGTTAACAGGGTATCACAATAAATTTCTGTGCCTTTATAATTTTCATATACCCTGACCTTAATTTTTTTCGGGGCATCACTTGCCGGTACAATTAGTTGAACACCTTCGAAGTAAGGCTCAAGATAATCAAGCATTTTTCTTTTTCTGTCTGCTTTTAATGTAAGTGAATCTTTTTCTGAAAAGAAAACAGTTATGCCACCCTGATATAATTTTTCTGCGCTTGAAATAAGGGTATAGTCAAACAAGTAAAATGTATCCTGATGTATTGCAGTTTGTGCAAAACTGCATTTAAGAACAACTAAGTTAAAGAAGAGTAAGAGTGATTTCATGGATAGTAGCAATTAATCAATTATGGAAAACAGGATTTTCAATGAGTTCACCTGTAGCTGCATTATAGATATGTGTTACTCCTTTCTCAATATTTCGCTCAATAATGCGTCTCACATATTGTCTGTTAAAATCATCCGAGCTACGGATGATAAAAGGACAATTGCCCATCTTTCTTTTTCCACAAGTTTCTATTAAAATTCTGCCAAACCAAAAAGCAGGCTTTTGCTTTGTTTGGCATAGAGTAATTTGTCCGTTATGTTCAAACAGTATGCGTCTTTTCTTTGCTGTGAAACGAACAGTTAACGTTACAGATGAGTCTTTTGGAAGGATGATTCTCAACATTGCATACTGTTCAAAATCCACCGGCATTATTTGAACTGGTTTTGTTTGAAGTACAACACTATCACCATTTGGAAAGAAAACTGTTGTTGATCCCTTATACCTGAGTTCAGGTTCCGAATGAAAATAGTCGTAGAGATATATGGTGTCAAAAAGGGATTGAACTGTTTTTTGTGCTATACACTCATTTTTGACGGATAATAAAAAAACTAGCGATACAATTTTAAGCATAAGTATTATTCTACTTTAAAAAAGTAATGACTTGGTCTTATTGAAAGATTCGCATTGAAAGGAAATGCTCTGAATAATTCTTCATTTTGTGAAGCTGTTTTCAAACTTGGAGTAAAATCTGTGAGCATACATCCGACATCATAGCCGCTTGTGGGGTTATGTTCAATCATAAACACTCCCTTTTTTCTCAAAATCACCATCAGTTTTACCTCAAAGCTTTGATTCAGTTTAGCAAAAGATACATGAATATTTCCTTTCGTTCCATTTTGGGTTTCAACTCTAAACGTTTCTGCAATTACAGGAGAAACATCCATATAATCAAAACCGCCATCATATCCGCCTGGGGGTCTACTTATAGAATCAACTTTTGCTGAATTTATCCCAAACTCATGTATGTCTTTTGTTCTTTTTATGTTAATTGGTTCGCTGTTTCTTTGATTTACTGTTTCAAACGGGGCAGTGATTAAAAAATAGACTGTATCCCCAACTTTAAATATTTTTTTTGCTGGAACGGTGGAAAAATAACTATTTACAACTCTATAGTTTGTAGCACAATTTTTCCTGCACCCTGCAAGAATGCAGGGTGCAAGGAAAAGTGCCCATATAAATTTCAGGTACATGCTATTGAATTTGATAAGCTGAAAAAAGTGAAATTACTTGGGTTTGAAAAGGGGGATTATAAAAAATTATTTTATTCCTTAATTCGGGCCACGTTTCAGTGGCTGTGTAAGGTGGCAATCCGTTTGGAGCACTTATTGACTTAAACATATCACTTATTTTGGTATTCTGAACTAAATCAAATACAATAGGTGCGCTATTTGGAACTTGATCTGCATCAGAATCATTCAAATCATTAAAAAGCCCAACTCTTTCATACTTAAAAATATCAATTGGTAAGTTAGGTCTCCAGTTTTCAATATAGAGTTTGTGGCTCGATCCAGATGAGTTTGATGAAATCCATTTACCATATTGATCTTTTACTGAGTTATTAGTGCCGGAATACCATCTGTCACATAAAATATGGCTGTAGTAAATTGAAAAACCTTTAGTCATTTGAAAGAAACTTCTCTCGGGAGCAGTTAAACTATAGTATAGCCCAAGTCCAAGGTTTGTTGCTAAAGTTGTAAATGTTGTCCAATGGGTAGAAATTGGCGATTCAGGTAGTTGACCTTCTTTCAAATAATAGTTGAGATTATACATCAACTGTGCATCTACCATTCCAGTTGACACATCTATCCATTTCTCTTTTGATTTAAAATAATGTTTCCACTTTAAGCTTTGATTCGTTGCTTTTAATAAACCACATTCAGTGTAAACTTCAAATAATTTTTGATGGGTTATGTTTGATTTTTGATTTGCCCAGTCAGTATTATAGTTATATAGAATATCTGGCCGCTGACCGTCTAATACTAAGCCAATAAGGGTAAATGCTAATGAGCCAATTTTTTTCAAGGCGGCATACTTTACAATTTTTGCTGCAATAATCAAATAATCAGCCCCAGATCTGTTTTTCGCAATGTAATTGGTAAGAACTAAATCTGTCATGGGTTCCCTGCCCAATTCACGACCATGCCTTTCAAGATAAATGACTAATCGATGACCGGAAAAATGTTTAACCTCTTGCGTTGTTGAAGCAATAAGCTCATGTTGATATCTAGCATTTACTGCATGTGCAGCTAACCAGTACATGTGTTGCCTTGTGCCAATATTACTTGTTGCAACAATTCGGATATTCAAGTTATTCATTACTCCTACTCCATATGTACTGCCATAACGCTGTCTTGCCGTCATTAGTGAAAGTCTTATTCTACTTTGTAATCTTAATGGTTTTACATTAATAGTACTTGGTGTTCTGTATTTAATTATTATTTTAACTGGCCCTGGAAAATTCCTTCCCATAACAAAATAGCCGTTATTATCCGTATATGCTTTTGCACTTTTTCTACCTCTTTTGGCAATCACTTCCACACCTCTTAAAGGTCTATCAATGTTGGCGACATTATCCTGATATCGTATATAGCCACTTGGTGTATTTGCAGGCGCAGGCCCTGGTGTGGGTGGCTGCCAGCCACCGGGAGGTGGGGGAGGAGGTGGAATGTAACAATTAGGATCTGGAGGAATGCAAGCTAAATTTTCAGGATTTGGAAAACACTCACAATTATTTTCATTAATTAACTGCGAATTGTTTTCAACCCGTGTCATCATAATATCTGGCTCGCTACTATTAATTTGATAACTGTTGTAATGACCTCCTGCAGCAATACTTTCCGCAAGCGCTTCTAAAATTGGATCGTCATGTGGGAAATGCAGTTCTTCTAATATTACGTGTGGTACTCCTGACGGAAATTGAAATGTGTTGGGCACAACTGCAAAAAAATCAGGCATATCTTCCACACCTTTGCCGGGCTGCTGATAGTAATCTCCATCTTGAATAACTTCATAGTTAAGCGGATAATCAAAGATTTCTACTTCAAGTGAATCTTCCAATAAAGCTAACTGTGATTCGTTGGCAGGACTGAAACGTACATAAAAATGTGTAACAGGAACAGTTACCAGATTAGCGGCATAATAGGTGTTGTAGGTCTCTACCATGTTTGGAATTGAGTATGGATTTGGCAATATGCCCCCCAAAATCATTGGTACTTCATCGTTATATTCCGGATCAGATTGGCCGCCATTTTCAACGGTAAGATCTCCTCCAGAAAAACCGGAATTGCGGGTGTCAGCCATATCAGCTACTTTTCGGTCTTGCACAAAAAAATCACTCGTAAGGATTTTCTGAATGTCTGATTTACTGGAAATAGCTTCAGGTTTAAATTCTTTCCTTTCAAAGTCATTCTTTTTGCACCCATAAAGAATGAAAGAAACAAGCAAAAGAGATAAAAAGCTGTTCGCACCTCTTACTATAAACTTAAACGGGGAGGTGTGAGTGCTGTGTTTAGCACTGTTTGATTTAGTTAGACTCATGATCAAAGTGTTTTAAAATTTTGAAAATAAACTGATTACTTTCTATGAGGTTGTTAGCGGTTAAAGCAATTGATCAATTAATCAAATTTAAAATGAAATTTTAAAAAAACAATGCGTTTTTAAAAATATAGCTTTTGGTTTTAGGGCAGTAGTTTTACGTAGAGTTTTTATATGGGTATCGATTTTTATTTACTGAACCGAGAACATGAAATCTGCTGGTTTCTTGTTTTATATCTATATGTGAGAGTAGCTTGGTTAAATTAATAATATTTAGTTGTTCACATTTGAGTTTCATTGTTTAAGGTATAAGAGAATTTTACTGTCTATTCAACAATTTCCCCTCCTTCTTGTTTTCATCTCGGTAAATCAACTGTCAGGCACATCTCTGCTCTTGCCCTAACCAAAAAATCATATTTAAGTGATAATGGTCAATACAGCATACTATGTGTTTGCACTAATTTTACAACTCAATCTTTTATCAGAAGTATATGGACAACAACACATCAAAATGCCCGTTTTCAGGCGGTGCAGTAAAGCAGGCAGCAGGTAAGGGTACACGCAACCAGGACTGGTGGCCCAATCAACTTCGTTTGAATATTCTAAGGCAAAACTCTTCTTTGTCTGACCCCATGGACAAAGATTTTAACTATGCCGAAGAATTCAAGAAACTCGACTATGCAGCATTGAAAAAAGATCTGGCTGATCTCATGACCAACTCTCAGGATTGGTGGCCGGCAGATTATGGACACTATGGTCCGTTTATGATTCGTATGACATGGCACAGCGCCGGTACCTACCGCATACAGGATGGACGTGGCGGCGGTGGTGGTGGTATGCAGCGTTTTGCTCCGCTCAACAGCTGGCCCGATAATACCAATCTGGATAAAGCCCGTTTGCTCCTCTGGCCCATCAAACAGAAGTATGGCCAGAAAATTTCGTGGGCCGATTTAATGATTCTTGCAGGTAATGTGGCACTGGAAACCATGGGCTTCAAAACCTTTGGATTTGGCGGCGGCCGTGTAGATAAATGGGAGCCTGAAGAAGATGTGTACTGGGGTGCTGAAACAGAGTGGCTGGGCGATAAACGTTACACCGGCAACCGTGAACTGGAAAATCCATTGGGTGCTGTGCAAATGGGATTGATCTATGTAAACCCTGAAGGTCCTAATGGCAATCCTGATCCTGTAGCTGCGGCAAAAGACATCCGGGAAACCTTTGGCCGTATGGCAATGAATGATGAAGAAACAGTGGCGTTGATTGCAGGCGGTCACTCCTTTGGTAAAACACATGGCGCTGCAGATGCTTCAAAATATGTGGGTCGTGAACCTGCAGGTGCAAGTATGGAAGAGCAAAGCATGGGATGGAAAAATACTTTTGGCAAAGGCAATGCAGAAGATACCATTACCAGCGGATTGGAAGGAGCGTGGACAGTAACGCCCACCAAATGGAGCAACAATTATTTTGAAAATCTCTTTGGATACGAGTGGGAATTAACAAAAAGTCCGGCGGGTGCCCACCAGTGGAAACCCAAAGGCAATGCAGGTGAAGGACTGGTGCCTGATGCACATGTAGCAGGTAAGTTTCACCAGCCGTTTATGCTTACTACGGATCTGGCTTTGCGTTTTGATCCGGAGTATGAAAAAATCTCACGTCGCTTTTTAGAAAATCCTGATGCGTTTGCTGATGCCTTTGCACGTGCATGGTATAAGTTAACACATCGTGATATGGGACCACGTGTTCGCTATCTCGGTCCTGAAGTACCTGCAGAAGAATTGATTTGGCAGGATCCCGTGCCCGCAGTCAATCATCCGTTGATTGATGCGGCAGATGTGGCTTCCTTAAAAGCAACCATTCTTGCAAGCGGCTTAAGCATTTCACAACTGGTGAGTACCGCATGGGCTGCTGCTGCTACCTTCCGTGGCAGTGACAAGCGTGGTGGTGCCAATGGTGCACGCATTCGTCTGGCGCCGCAAAAAGACTGGGAAGTAAACAACCCGGCGCAACTTGCAGCAGTGTTGAAACAACTCGAAGCCATTCAAACCAATTTCAACAACAGCAGTTCCAAAAAAGTATCGCTGGCTGATGTGATTGTACTTGGCGGATGTGCTGCAGTAGAACAGGCAGCCAAGAATGCAGGTGTACCCATCAGCATTCCATTTACACCCGGCCGTACGGATGCATCACAGGAGCAAACAGATGCTGCTTCCTTTGCAGTGTTAGAACCTGTAGCCGATGGCTTCCGTAACTACCTTGGTAAAAAAGCAACGGCCAGTGCGGAAGAGTTGCTGGTAGATAAAGCACAACTGCTCACACTTACTGCTCCTGAAATGACGGTGCTGGTAGGCGGTATGCGTGTACTTCATACCAATTACAACGGAAGCAAGCATGGTGTGTTTACAAACAAACAGGATCAACTCACGAATGATTTCTTTGTGAACCTGCTTGATTTTGGCACTACGTGGAAAGCGGCTGACCCTGTACAGCAGGGCTTCTTTGGTACCGACCGTGCCACCGGCGATTTGAAATGGACCGCCACACGTGCAGATTTAATCTTTGGCTCCAACAGTGAGCTTCGTGCCATTGCCGAAGTATATGCCTGTGCCGATGCCAACGAAAAATTTGTACATGATTTTGCAGCAGCATGGAACAAGGTGATGAATCTGGATCGGTTTGATGTGCAATAAAAAATGGATATAGAATAGAAAAGCGGCTCAGGGGTGAGCCGCTTTTTTTATGGGTAATAAAAAATTTTAGCAGAGTGTGGTTTGTTCTTCTTGTTGAATCAACGTTATAACAGTTCATGACGATCCGCACTCCCTCTTCAGCACTTCAATTACTTTATCATAGTAGGCTTTGGCACGGTCGGGTGTGCTGCCAATAGCTACGAGGCCGCATTTGCCGTATTGGGAGAGGGTAGTGATTAAATGAAACATTACCCCTTCTTCAGTAGCATTGCTAAAGTGTAAACCGTTGCACATAGCAATATCAATCAAATCATGTGGTACCAAACCTTTAAAACAGGGATCGTATAAATTATCAGTAGCAAAGTAGTAACGCTTGCGTCCATCCTTCATGTAATAGTTGCCGCTGCCGGCATCATAATCACCCTCCGTTAAAAACTGCAGCATTAAGTAAGGATGCGTGGTGCCGCCTTTACGTAAATTAATTTCGATGGCATAATGACGCCATTCATCTCCTTCTTTAATACTCATAAAGTCTATTCCAAAACGCCCCAGCACACCCAGGCGTTTTAACTCTTCAGCAATGATGTAACCATATTCACCAATGATGGCCGCATAATCATGGTTTGCAGGAAATTTCGCTCCCAGAAAAACCTGTCCGTCAATACCGCCAAGCACCTGATCATGTGTAGAGAGCACATCAATTTTCCCCAGCGGATTAATACGGCATTGTACAGATGGTGATGTTTTTACTTCCCCTTCCAGAAACACTTCCACAATGCCACCCATACAAGTAAACTTTTCAAAGAATGTTGCTTCACTTAAATTATCTGCTACAATGCTTAAATGCGAATGCATGTTCATGTCAATCCAAAACGGAAGCTGATCATTCACAGGTGCATCAGCATAATGAAAAACAGCATTGCCCTCACCACTAAAGCCGTCATTCATTTTTATCACTGCTTTTTTTAAATGCGGATAGTTGTATTTGAGCTCCGCCAATTTTTGAATCACGTCTTCCCTGTTTCGTACATCCTCAAAACCATCAGGTAAAGGAATATTGCATAAGCGGAATAATTTCCGGCTCAAACTTTTTGTACCCAGATAAGCCAAATCAGGATCACAACCATATAAAGGCAATTCTAATTCGATGGCTAACTGCCGCTCATATTCTGTTACATTAAAGCAGGTAACATGTGCCGGACGGTGCGGATGAATATGCTGTTTAATGCGCTTGATGATGCGGGGCCGTTCCAACACTTTTTCAGTGAGTGATTTAGAAGATGCATCATAACAACTGAGCAATGTTAATCGCTGCCGTGCATGATAGCCGGTAATGCCCGGTAATAAATGCAGATAGTAATCTATGATACTTGGATCTATGGGCACGCTGGTTACATACACCACATAAGTGCGGGGCATACGCAGCAGCATGAGCAGGCAGAGCAACCGCTCTTCATAAAAGAAATGACCTTTTACTTTTGAAAGAATTTCCTGATCCAGTGTAAGGCTGGGAATAACCACTACAGTTCGCTCAGCCATTTTATCAGGAAAGGTTTCCTGAAACTGTTTGGGCAATTGCTGCTGCAGCAACTGAAACTTTGCCCGTTCAGTAGCAAAGCGTTGCTCGTCAACTTCATCGAGCTGCGGAAGTACAGTTGGCGCAAGATCCTTTTTGTTCATCATATTGGAAAGCGAAAAATAGAGCAGCCGCTGTGTTCCTGTAATGATCAACATCATCGGTACCAATGACTGAAATAATCATACAGGATTTTTACATCGGTTTTATTAGTTGAATCGCTTTCAACAGCAGATCAACCCGGCTGCTGATGCATCGGATGATTTTTTACCGACGACTTTCTGCTGTTTACCGACTCATGCAGCATGCCAACCTCCGGCTTATTGTCTTCTGTTGTTACGCATATTATGTTTGCGTTATAAAACAAACGGATATGACAAACGAACAATTTTCCAACAGCCCCAAAAAATTTAATGATCGCATATTGCTGGGTGCCCTCGTAATAGGCGCTGGTATTTTATTACTGCTGCGTAACCTTGGTTTTTGGTTTCCTTCTTTTTTGTTTTCATGGCCTATGATTTTGATTGCCGCAGGTTTATTTATTGGTATAAAAGAGCGGTTCAGAAACAATAGCTGGTGGATTGTGATGGCTATCGGCAGTTTTTTCTTATTGCGTCGTGAGTTTGATGATTTTGATTTTGGCGATTATTTCTGGCCGCTGCTGATTCTGGCCATTGGTGTTTCCATTATCGTTGGCAAAGGAGGTAAGCGTAAATGGAACCGTGATACATTCAATACAAATAACGATTCATCAACTTTTAATGATTCAGCCATGTACACAACTGCAACAACAGAAACCACAGGTGCTGCAGGCACACACAAAGAAGATGTGGTAGATGCCGCTGCTATTTTTGGATCTGTAAAAAAGAATATCTACTCTAAAAATTTTAAAGGCGGTGAAGTGGTAACCGTGTTTGGCGGCACCGAAATCAATTTGATGCATGCTGATTTTACCGGCGAGGTGAAGCTTGAGATTGTGAATATTTTTGGCGGCACCACATTGTTTGTACCGGCTCATTGGCAAATACGTGCAGAGGCTGGTGCTATACTGGGAGCCATTGAAGATAAACGACGTGAGCCTGCTGCCGTGCAAATGGATAAAGTGTTGATCCTTGAGGGTACGGTTATCTTTGGTGGTATTGATATAAAAAGTGCTTAATATTTTTTTTCATCATCCATAACCGGCCATAACCAATCTGTATGAATGCCTATCTGGTAAAAATGATTTTTCAAATCGTATGTGGCAGTGGAGAGCACAGGCCGCAGTTTGATGAACAGTTGCGTTTGATTTTTGCCGATGATGAAAAGAAAGCTGTTCAAATGGCCAAACTGCAGGGGGGTGCTGAATGCAACGTATCTGAATTGGTACAATGGAAATTCATAGCAGTAACGGATGTGTATTTGTTTTCAAAGGATTTAGATGGTGCTGCTTTGTTTTCTACAATTACAGAAACAGAATGGGGCGAGGCTTATATAGTTGCACAGTTACAAAAAGAGAAAGCGTTAATACGAGCCATTCACTGTTAAACCTTGTTGTTTATTTTTTAAAATAAGATATTATCCATGTCAATTTCTCCTTTCAGATCCAAACAGTTTATGCTGCCATTTTGTATTGGATGGTTTGTATGGATAAGTGTGCATCAACTGGCTTTGTATTATTTAGGCGTGGGTTGGTTTACTGCGTTAACTGACAGTATTGTGAGCAACACCTTGCTCCTGTTTATTGCCATGCTGCTGCTTACCATACTCCGGTTTTATTTGCCCCGCCATCATGGTTTGATTAATTTATTGATGTGGGTGATGCTGTTAACCATTGCCTGGTTTTTCTCCAATAATATTTTACTCGATTGGTTACTGAAAGATGAAGCGTATAAAGTGCAGCTGCAGCAGGCATGGCCATTACGTGCTGCCATTGGTTTTTTAATCAACAGCATCAGTGCAGTGATTGGTTATGCTTATTTTAACTGGCAGGAAAAAACAGAAACAGAACAGCAAAAAACAGAAGCACAGCAACTAAGTAAAGAAGCCGAACTGTTCAAACTCCGTGAGCAACTGCAACCGCATTTTCTTTTTAACGCACTCAATTCCATCAACGCCTTAATTGGTTCATCACCTGCACAGGCACGCACCATGGTACAGCAACTGAGTGAATTCCTTCGCAGCAACCTGCGCAAAGAGGAGCAGCAATGGATACCTCTGCAGGAAGAGTTAAGAACCCTGCAATTGTATCTGGATATTGAACAAGTGCGTTTTGGTAACAGGCTCAGTACTGAAATGATTACTGATGATAGCTGTGCCCATGCACAGTTACCTTGCATGCTGCTGCAGCCCTTGCTGGAGAATGCCATTAAGTTTGGCCTGTATGATACTACTGAAGCCATCACCATCCGGATGTATGCAATGGTGCAAAACAATCATTTGGAAATTACTGTAGAGAATCCTTTTGATGTAGAAACTGCTGCGCCTAAAAAAGGAACAGGCTTTGGTTTGAGCAGTGTCAAGCGCAGGTTGTATTTACTGTTCGGCCGAAACGATTTATTGAAAACAGAAGTAAAAGAAAATATATTTGTCACCACTGTTACAGTGCCGCAGCGAGCTGTTTCAATTGCCTAACACAAACGATGTACAAAGTAATTATTATAGATGATGAGCCACTGGCACGTATGGTGGTAAAAGAATGTTTGCAACAGCATACGCAATTGCAACTGGTAGAAGAATGCGGCAATGGATTTGAAGGCATCAAAGCCATACAGCAGCATCACCCGGATTTAATTTTTCTGGATGTACAAATGCCCAAGATTACAGGGTTTGAAATGCTGGAACTGCTGGAACAACCGCCTGCTATTATTTTTACAACAGCATTTGATGAATATGCCATGCAGGCGTTTGAAGCCAGTGCTGTGGATTACCTACTCAAACCTTTTTCACAGGAACGTTTTGATAAAGCCATTCATAAATGGATGGAACAAAAGCAACAACAGCCCGTACCGGATGTAAGCAAACTTATGCAGCAGGTGAACCGTCATCCTGCACATGCAGAACGGGTAGTGGTAAAAACGGGCACAAAAATTAAAATCATTCCGCTCCACGATATTCAGTACCTGGAAGCAGCGGATGATTATGTAAAAATTATAACAGCCGAAGGCAGCTTTCTCAAAAAAAATACGATGAGTTATTTTGAAGATATGCTCGATGCCTCAGCGTTTATACGCACACACCGTTCTTATATCATCAACATACAGGAAATAACAAGGATTGATCCTTATGAAAAAGAAAATCATCTTGCAATTTTAAAATCAGGTGCTAAAGTTCCTGTGAGCAAAAGTGGATATCCCAGGTTAAAAGCAGTGCTGGGTTTATAATTACCGGGTAATAATGAGTTGGGCTTTGTACTCTTTTTTGGATGATGGGTAGTAAGTGAGCTCATTCATCTGTATGGTATAACCATGTACATAAGCCATATTATCATAAGCACCATACTTGAGTGTTTGTAATACAATGGGATAGTTGGTACCATTAATTGTTACAGTGGCTTTGATGTTTGCAAAACCCTGCCATACGCAGATAGCATCCGGCGGACAACGATTTTCTTCCACAGCATCAAATGAAATTTTCAGCGGTATGCTGTGCATGCACATGGTTTTACCATAAGCAAGTTGAAACGGTTTGTTTAATTCAACGGTACAAACATCGTCGTTTTTATTGCAACCAATTACAAAAACCATGCTCACTATTAGTAGATATTTCATCTGTACTTTTTATAACTGACTTTCATGATTTCAAAAACGTTGCACTATTTTCCATTTTTCATTTTGTTCCTTACCATTCCTGCCCAATCCATACGGCACCACCAATACTATTTCGCTTAGCGCCACTTGCATCAGCCAAAATATTATTTTCTTCTCTCCACCGCAGCACGGCATAAAAACAATGCGCAATCATTGCTGCATCAGCATCATCGGGTAATTGTAACTGGTCAAACTTCAATTGCTTGCCCTCTCCTCCAAGCGCTGCATTTATGACATAGAAATCACTCACGGTATTAATGCCTGTGAGTGCTGCCACTGCTCCCGCATCACCAAGGGTAAAAGGCAAATCTTTAAAAACAACATAACCCTGGCAGGCGATTAATTGAACTCTGTAATGCAATTGATGTGTTTCAATAAATTGCAATATTGTATCGCTCATAAATTTGCCATAAGCGGTATGCAGTTGCAAATAGTTTTTGGCAGAGAGGGATGCAGCCCGGTTGAGTTGTTCTTTCCATTCATCCGGCAACGGATATTCTGATTGTGCAGCTATCTGATAGCTCCAGTTTTTTCCGTTTACTTCAAATTCAATCATAGCAACTGATAGAGTTGCCGCTGTTTTATTTAAGATTCCTGCTACTCTGTACACCATTTTTCCGGTTTTTACATTTTTCCGATTAGATTTGTAAAAGTACGGTTCAACAAATCAATTTCTTTTTATGGTGATTAATTTAAGTGAGAAGCATTCATTAGTGAGTAACTGGGTAGCAGAGTTGCGTGACGTAGAAATGCAGAACGACCGGATGCGTTTTCGCCGTAATCTTGAGCGTATTGGTGAAATAGCAGCGTATGAAATCAGTAAGCAACTGCAGTGGGAAGAACGGGAAATTACAACACCTCTGGGTACTTCCAATTGTAAAATGCTCAGATCACAACCGGTGCTGGCTACTATTTTACGTGCAGGCCTGCCCATGCATCAGGGATTGCTCAACTATTTTGATAAAGCGGATAATGCGTTTATTTCGGCCTACCGCAAGCATAACCGGGATGGGAGTTTTGAAATAAGTCTGGATTATGTGAGCTGCCCCTCCCTGGAAAACAGGGTGATTATAATAGCAGACCCTATGCTGGCAACGGGCAGCTCTCTGGTGAAAACGGTTCAGTATTTGAGAGATGAAGGACAGCCTGCTGAGATTCATATTGTGTGCGCCATTGCCTGTACCGTGGGTATTGAATATGTGCATCGTAATGAGCCAAAGGTAAAAATCTGGTGCGGCGATATTGATGATGAACTTACGGCTAAGGGTTATATTGTACCGGGTTTAGGTGATGCCGGTGATTTAGCTTACGGAACAAAGATGCAGATGTAAGAAAATGAAAACTTTTGCGTTACTAACGCAGCACAATATCCCCAAAAGAATGTCTAACCAAAACAAGATTGACTAATGCAGAAGTTTTTCACCGTAATTATACTTTTATGCTCGCTTTATGTAAAGGCACAGGATCCTAATTTTTCCCAGTTTTTTGCCTCGCCGCTCACGCTAAACCCTGCAATGACGGGTAAATTCAACGGCACCTCCCGGCTTGCCATTAACTACCGCAACCAATGGCCTACTATCAACACTGCATTCCGTACGGGTACTGCTTCTGCTGATTTTGGAATTTTGCAAAACCGTATTTCTGAGTTTGACCGGTTTGGTGCAGGCGTAATGGGAATGTATGATGTAAATGGTGCAGGGGTAATGAAGAATAATTATATCTCCGCTTCCCTCGCTTATCATAAAGGCTTGGATGAAAGTGGTTATCACTCACTGGGCGCCGGGTTTAGTACAACCTATGCCAACAGAACCCTCGATTTGAGCAAACTTAATTTTAGTGATCAATTGACTTCATTAGGTTTTACAGGCGTAACAAGCGAGGTGTTTAACACTAATGGCCAGTTTTTGAATTTGCGGTATATGGATGTAAATGCCGGTTTCCTGTACAGCGGCGCTACTAATGATTATAACAACTTTTACTTTGGTGCATCCATGTATCATATCAACCGGCCCAAGGTGAGTTTTCAGGGTGCTACCTACTTATTGAATCCACGTATTACTTTACATGGTGGTGGTTATTTTCCAGTGGGCGATGGCGCTACTGTTTTTGCAAGTGCCTTGCACCAGCGGCAGGCAGGCGCATCTGAAACCATTTTTGGCGGTGCACTTGGTTTAACGGTGAATGGTGATTATGACAATGCTACGGAATTGTACGTTGGTTCCTGGGTACGTTGGAATGATGCCATCATTCCTTACATTGGTTTGGAAACAGGCAACCTGCGTTTTGGAGTAACTTATGATGTAAACACATCCCGTCTTGCAGCAGCCTCACAACGCAGGGGCGGTATGGAAGTTTCACTTATCTATATTACCAAGCATGCTGATCCCAATAAGAAAAAGCTGGCTTGTCCGAGGTTTTAAGAGCGCTACTTATTATTGTATATTAATATAAAACAATAGTAGTTGACTGATTTATTAGTGTCATGGTTATTCTATCAAAAAACATTTGTTTGATAAATCTTTCAAGCCTCTTCGTTTAAGATAGCATTGCACTTTATCATCATCCGGGAATACAGGATTTTTTTCAGGCAAATTCTCCCAATGCAGCTCAATTGAAATAAATTTTAAGCTACATGGGGATATAGCGTCATAAGCGAGCAGTAGATGTTAAAACACAATATTTCTTACAGGAGACATTGCTTGAAAGCAATGCAATATCGGGAACTAACAAAAAAAGCAGGGACCAACAGTACCTGCTTTTTTTATAAATCATCAACAAGCTCTTATCGTACAATCAATACTTTTTCTGTACGGATGATATTCTTATTGCTATCCATTACACGTAAGATATAAGTGCCGGGCTGCATTCTGCTTACATCTATACGACTCGCATTTTGCAGTAATGGTTGTTGTTTTACCAATCGGCCATTTACATCAAATAACAATGCTGTTCTGTTTGTTTCAGCACTGTAGTTGTAAACAATGATGAACTGTGTGGCAGGGTTGGGATATACATCCAGTGTTTTATTGGTTGTTGAGTTAGTATTTCGCTGCTCAAACTGTGTAATTACCTGATTGCTTCTTCTAAAGCCACCGCCGCCTGTGTATGTAAATTCCAGAATGCTTCCGGGATTGGCTGGTGTAGTAGTGCTGCCACCAGTGGGGCCTGAGGTAGAACCACTGCTATCGCATGCCACATATAATTTCAATCCATCAGGTGATACAACAATATCACGAAAACGGCCCTGACCACGGAAGTAGTTAATGGTATCACTGATAATGCTTTGGCCATTATTGCTTAATTGATAACGCACAATGCGTCCGCCTTTGAGTGTAGTAATGAGTAATGAGTTTTGCCAGCCGGGGATGGCATTGCTTCCATAAAACTCAGTACCCGATGGTCCTAATGAAGGCCATGTTAAGAAATCACCACCTGTGGGTGGATTGGTACTGGGGAAAAAGGAACGTAATGGTTCTTTGGCATTGAGCGTAGCACAATTGTTTTGTTCATTAGTAATGGTAAAACCACCGGTTGTTCTGCCATCATAGTTACCATCACAAAAACCAATCACATTTGGCCATCCATAGTTACGTCCTGCTTCAATGGTATTTACTTCATCATCACTAAAGGGTCCGTGTTCACTGCTGTACAAAATATTTACATTGTTTACAGTGCCCCATACAAGCCCTTGCGGATTACGATGACCGAGTGTATAAATTCCATTCGCATACGGATTGTCAGTTGGTATCCATGAGCCGCTAATGGCTTCTGTATTTAAGCGTAAAATTTTTCCTTCAACCGAAGAAAGGTTTTGTGCATTGTTAACACGGCTGATGTTATCAAACTGCCCGGCACCCATATCGCCAACGGTAACATATAATTTCAAATCGGGTCCAATAGCTAATCTTGCAGAGTTGTGATCATTACTGCCGGGGATATTTTCAAGAATGGTAACGCCTGCACCTAATGTTTGCGATACATCACTATAGGTATAGCGTTGAATACGCATTCGTCTTACTGTAGCGCTTAATGATTGATAGGTATACATAATGTATACAAAAGGTTTACCTGTTAAAAATTCAGGATGTAAAGCAAGACCCATTAATCCATCCTGTCCACCTACACGCACCATTTGTGAACCTAGTGAAAGCACTACCTGTTTAACACCTGTAACTGGATTGACAAAGCTCACTGTACCTGCAAAGCGCTCGGTGTACCAAATATTTCCATCAGGGCCATACACTAAATCATGCGGCATACGTTGATTACCAATAATGGTACGCATAGTAAATGGTTCATTTGCCGGAGTAGGTGTAAGTGTTATGGCCGGTAAAGGCGCACTTGATGTTTGATTATTTGACGCATCTTTTGCAACTACTATAAAAGTGTAATTTGTACCCGGCGTCAAACCATTATTATTAAATACAGTACCCGTAATATTGGTACTATTTACTTTTACTCCATTACGAAATACATCATAACCTGTAACAGCTACATTATCCGTTGATGCCGTCCAGTTGAGCTGCATGGTAGTATTGGTAATGTAGTTGGCTACTAAGCCTGTGGGAGCAGATGGCGGAACTACATCAGTTGAATTATTAGTAGATAATTGTGCGCCTGGGATTACTTCACTGGGAGCAGTGGTACTTTGACCTGGTTTTGCCCAGCCAACTGAGCAATGATCACCGCCTGTACCTTCTTTAAATAAAACTTCGATATAATATTTATTGCCTGCTGCTAAAGAGATAGCAACAGATTTTTGCGAAGCAAATCTTGTCCACTGTCTGTAACTGGTAGATGAAGTATTGAATGCTATACGCACACGGTTTGCTGCGCTGTTTGTGGTACTCAACCAAAGTTCTGCAGCAGCATCACTGGCAATCCAAAAGGTGTAATTACCTGTGGTGGGCGGGCAAATCCAGCCATTCATACGCAAGCCAAAGTTGTTGCCTTGGTTTTGCGGCGCTTCTAAAACAGTATAAGTTCCTGTTTGAGATGGATTGTTTGGATAGTTGGGGTTTGATGTGAGATTGCTTACTGATGTGCCGCTGATGTTGTTCCATCTTTGAAAGTTGATGGCACCCACACCGGGACAGGATTGCGCAATAGAAATTTGGAAAGCAGCAATAGCTGCAAAGCATGAGAGTATAATTTTTCTCATAATGATGGTTTTGAGTTACAAGTAAGTTTTTGGGATCTACTGTAAATTAACTGTTTGTTTCAATGTTTTGCCATTTATGAGCCGTTGAATGAAAAATAATCTAATAACTAAGATTTAACCTGTAGCAACCCCATCACCAGTGGTAAAATCCACCAGCAAAATGCCGTAATCAGAATAATACTGATGATGTTTAACACAAGCCCTGCTTTGAGCATGTCTTTAATTTTTATATAACCACTGCTGAACACAATGGCATTGGGCGGTGTACCCATGGGCAGCATGGAGGCGGCACTTGCTGCAAGCGTTAAAGGAATACCAACAACCAACGGATCAAGATGCAGTGCATCAGCAAGTGCTCCAAGCACAGGAGCCAGTACAATTACCTGTGCAATATTGCTCATAATTTCACTCAAAAAGATAGAAACAACTGTGATAGTGAATATTAATATCAAAACATTTCCTGAACTAAGGCCTGCCAAACTATTTCCTATTAATGCCATAACGCCGGCTTTTTCAAGCGCATTGCCCAATGCAATTCCGCCGCCAAATAAAAGTAAAATGCCCCATGCCATTTTTGTTGTGTCATTCCAGTCCAGCAGCATTCTTGTTTTTTCTTCCTCATTTTTTTCTGCCGGTATAGCAAACAGTAATAAAGCTCCAAACACAGCTGTCATATTATCATCCAGTTTAAAATAAGGTTGTTCATTGATCAAGTCTTTAAATATCCATAGAAACGCAGTTAAGAGAAATACACTTAAAACCCTTTTTTCAGATACAGAAACCGGACCGAGATTTTTCAATTCTGTTTGAATAAATATTTTGGTATTACTGCTTTGCAGGATACGGTTGGGAAATAACCAGCGTGTTAATGTAACATACAAACTCAGCAGCAATAAAAGTGCAACAGGTGCACACACCAGCATCCAGTCATTAAACGCAATACTATAACCATACTTTTTTTCAATATAACCAACAAACGCCACATTGGGAGGGGTGCCTATAGGCGTAGCAATTCCACCAATATTACTGGCATAGGCAACTACAAGCATAAGTGACGTGGCAAAATTTTTAATGCGCCTTTCATTTTGCTCATGTTGTTTTATTACGGCTATTACACTTAATGCAATAGGAAACATCATCATGGTAGTAGCTGTATTACTGAGCCACATACTTAAAAAACCGGTGGCAATTATAAACCCAAGTATAATTCTGTTCCCGCCTGTGCCGGTAAGTTGTACAATAGTTAAAGCAATCCGTTTATGCAGATTCCATTTTTCTATAGCAAGACCAATCATAAAGCCACCCATAAACAGAAAAATAACCGGGTTGCTGTATGCCTTACTGGTTTCATCGATAGTTGAAATTTTTAATAAGGGGAATAAGAAGAGCGGTACCAGCGCCACTGCAGGCATGGGCATAGCTTCTGTAACCCACCATACAATCATTAAAGCGGCTATTGCTACTGCTTTACACGCATCAGGCTGTAAGCTGAAAGGATTTGTGAGGTATAAAAACAAACTGATGAAAATGCCTGCAGTAAATGAAAGCAGTTGCATTTTATTTTTAAGAAAGTCCATTGCTTAAAAATAAGGATTACAAGAGTTCAATCGCAGTTTTATTAAAAGGATGCCTTGTAACCTGAGGATGATCTTTTATAAAGAAGCGATACAGCCACAGTGCATGCGGGCCTGCATAATCTATTCCGATGCGTTTACCAGTCATTATGTTATTAACTTCAAAGCCGTCATCGGCAATAAAAAAATCATTAGTTAAAAGCGACCGGCCTGTATGTTGCCTGGATATTCCCAGTGCCTTACCTGCGTTGCCGGGCCCACGGCCGATGGAAGCATCCATCTTTGATTTGTTGCAGCGGCTGAGCATCCATTCTGTACCATGTAATGGTTCTACGCCTCTTATTAAAACCGCATCCGGCCTGTTTTTTTTATTGGTTACAATATTAAACATATGATGAATGCCGTAACACAGATACACATAAGCAATGCCGCCTTCATCAAACATAATTTCAGTTCGCTCTGTTCTTCTTCCATTATATGCGTGTGAGGCACGGTCAAAAATTCCCGCATAAGCTTCTGTTTCTACAATACGGGCAGCAGTATATTGATGGTTGAAATCAGTAACAACAATTTTGCCCAACAGCATTCTTGCAAGCAGTGCTGCATCGTTCTGTAAATAAAATTCTTTCTTAAGTTTTTGCATTTAATGGTTATTTTGCAAGGAATCCTATGCGAAATGCCTGTGTACATTCTAAAATTAAATTGATTTGCTCAAAGAATTGGTTATAGCAGTACAGGCATACTTTCGTGCACATGATTTTATACGGCGGCACAAGTTATGGAAATGGATATTGATACCGGGTGTCATCTATGCACTGTTGTTTAGCGGCGGTATTTATCTGTTCTGGTCTACCACAGGCGATTTTTTAAATTGGTTGTTTAATGTAGTAGGTATTAAGGGCTGGCTGGATGCCATGAATAACAGCTTTTTGAATTTCCTCTTCATCTTTGGTACCATTATTTTTCAGCTCATTTTAATGTTCTTTTATTTTTCACTGTTTAAATACCTGTTTTTGATTGTGGGTTCGCCCGTGTTTGCTTATTTGAGTGAAAAGGTGGAAAGTATTATTGAGGGCAAAGAATATCCCATTACCATTCAACAATTGTTAAGCGATATCTGGCGTGCTGTTCGTTTAGCTTTACGTAATACGTTATGGCAAACAGTATACACGCTTACAATTTTATTGTTTTCTTTAATTCCTGTAGTGGGTTGGATAAGTCCATTGATTGCATTTATGGTAGAATGTTACTACTACGGTTTTTCCATGATGGATTACAGTGCCGAGCGTCATAAACTCACACCTTCACAAAGTATTGAGTTCATAAGTCAGCGAAAAGGATTGGCAATTGGCAATGGTATGGTATTTTATCTTATGCATTTAGTGCCCGTACTTGGTTGGGTATTGGCACCTGCATATGCTGTGATTGCAGCTACGCTTAGTTTGTATCATCAAAACGATGAACCTTAATGGCTACCGTCTATTTAATACCTGCGCCTTTGGATGAAGAACAGCTGGAACCAATTCCCTCTTATATACTTCCTGCAGTAAAAACCTGCACAGTTTTGTTTGCTGAAAATGAACGTACGGCACGCCGTTATTTAAAAAAGCTGGACAGGCAAATTGTAATTGATGATTTTGAATGGCATACCATTCATAAAGCGGAGCAGGAAGTACAACAGCGGTTTGTAAAAGCAATACAACTTAATAAAACGATTGGTATTATAAGTGAAGCAGGTTGCCCGGGCATTGCAGATCCGGGACAATTGCTGGTGGGCGTAGCACATAAACATGGCGCTGTTGTAAAACCATTGACGGGGCCCAGCTCTGTTTTATTGGCGCTGATGGCAAGTGGCATGAATGGTCAGCAATTTGCTTTTGTTGGTTATTTACCGGTTGATGAACAGCAGCGGAGAAAACGATTACAACAGTTAGAGGAATATTCAATAAAGCAAAAAAGCACACAGGTATTTATAGAAACACCATACAGAAACAATCAGTTGCTGGAAACGATTTTAAAAACCTGCAAACCTTCCACACTATTATGTATTGCTGCAGATATTACAGGTGTGAATGAAGCGATTCAAACTAAAACCGTTGGAGCATGGAAAAATGCCAAACCGGATTTGCATAAACGCCCGGTGATCTTTTGTTTGATGGGATAGCTACTTTGTTATTTAAAGACAATACCAGCTGATGGCAAAGAGGCATTACCTTACAGTTAATCAAACTATTCCTCAAGCTTAACGCTGTCTACAATAAAAGGTGTATCACCACGCCATGGCAGTGATCCGTTTTTACCATGATAGTGTACAGTAACCATACGACCCTGTAATTGTTCCATTTGTTTGGCTACAGGTTCGCTATTCACAGAAAACAAAAATTTCTCACTCGCCAGTGCCACATTATTATTACTGCGTATGCTGCTGAGGATCATTTCGCCTTCATATGTTTTAAAAATAGTGCCTTTGTAGGAGAATTTCTGTAATAAGCCGCTGCGGTAGCCGGAAGTATAGGTGAAGAAGAATTTGTAATAAACAAATCCGGTTAAACCAATAAGAATCATTAAGGTAAAGATGCTTACAAAACGTTTCATAGCCTGTATTTATGCTATGAAGATAAAACTCCTTGCTGATACCGGAAACTAAACGAAACTAAAATCAGAAGGCGTAACTATAAATCTGTTCGCCTAAGAGCGTATGCATATCATCTTCATCTTCCTGCTGATTAAGCACCATGCCTGCAGGTATTTCAAATACTTTGTTCAATACATCTTTATCTACCTGAAAATGATGTTCAATATGCCGCTTAAATGCCTGAATGATTTGTATTGTTTCAGACCGTGACAGGTCTATGATGGCATCTAAATCTTTTAATAACATTTCCATACACAATTTTTTAGCTGGTTATTGGTGGGAATGTTAAACAGCAAATGATTGATATTGTTTAATTATTCTTTAAAAAAGTGGAATAACTGTGAACAAGCTTTTTTATACAAGGCTAAAATTGTCTCCGTCAAACAACCCCATATCGCTCAGTTTTAAATGCGGAATCACCAATAAACCCATGAAGGACAATGTCATATAAGGTGCAGCAAGCGTACTGCCCATTGCTTTGGCCATGGCATCAATAGCGCTGTATGCTTCAGCTACTTTATAGCCATCATCGGTGCTCATGAGTCCGGCTACGGGTAAGGGTATTACTTTTTCATACAAATTGCTTACTGCACTTACACCGCCTTGTTCACGGATAATAAGGTTTACTGCATGGCAAAGACTTACGGCATCAACACCCACGGCAATGATGTTATGACTGTCATGTGCTACGGATGATGCAATAGCACCGTGATGCAATCCAAAGTTTTTTACAAAGCATTTAGCTACAGGCGCATTGGAGTAACGGTTTACTACTACCATGTACAACAGATCTTTTTCTGTATTGGTTTCAATAATGCCGTTAAGGATGTTGAATGAAGTAAGCGGCTCTTTTAATTTATTGGTGATTAACTGCCCGTCTAATGCTTCTACAACATACACCTGCTCAATATTTTCCTGGTCTTCCTCACCAAAGCGCTGCAGCTGAAATTCAAAATCAGCAATTGTTTTTTCGCTGCAGTTAAAGTTATTAATAACAGGTGGAGCAGTTGTTACAATTTTTGAAACGCCATTTTCTGCTGCTAATTGTCCATTAATATATGTTTGAAGAATATCAAAGGACTGGAGATCTTTTGCTATAATAAAATCAGCCGCATCACCGGAGCGTAACAGACCGGTATCTGTTTTATAATGAAGCACAGGATTAACACAGGCAACCTGTAACACGTCAAATATATTTTTACCTTTTGCCACTGCTCTTGCACACAGTTGATTGATGTGGCCTGCTACCAGACTGTCAGGATGTTTATCATCACTGCAAAACATGAGCATGTGTGCATGGTCATCCATCAGGTCAATTAATGCATCAAAGTTTTTGGCAGCACTTCCTTCACGGATGATGATTTTCATGCCGTGTTTTAGTTTGTCTAATGCTTCGTCTTTTGTAAAGCATTCATGATCTGTTGAAACAATCACCCTGTCGGCCGGCAGGTTTAAAGAGGCCGCAGTTATATATTGTTTTGCTGGGTCGCCCCGCAACCCCGGTGCATGCCCATCTACGGGTTTTCCCAGTTCCTGTGCTGCTTTTATTTTTTTTCTCACCTCTTCATCGCCATGCAGCACTCCGGGAAAGTTCATCATTTCACTCAAATAAAGAATATCATCCCGCTCCAGCAATTGCTTTACATCTTCTGCATTAAGTGCAGCACCTGCTGTTTCAAAGGTTGTAGCAGGCACGCAGCTGGGTGCACCAAAATTGAATTTAAATGGAACAGTTTTGCCGTTTTCAATCATATATTTCACACCCTGCATGCCGCATACATTGGCAATTTCATGTGGGTCACTGATGGTGGAAACTGTGCCATGAACAACAGCCATTTTTGCAAATTCAGAGGGTACCACCATGGAGCTTTCAATATGCACATGTGCATCGGTAAAACCGGGTAAAATAAATGGAGCGCCCGCTTGTGGCGATGTTTGGAGTGAATGAATTGTCTGAATCCTGCCTTCAGCTACCTCTACTTGACCATAAAAAATTTTGCGCTCTGCTATGTTTACAATGTTTCCTGCAACGGTAAATGTGCCCATATCGTCTCCATCCCGGTATTTTAAATTGGAGGCTCAAGATAATGGATAGAAGGAACTTTTCATTAGCCTTACTACCTTAAATTTGATAATCTAAATTTTTATCGATGAACAGGATTGTTTTGCTATGTACGGCTTTTATGGCCTTTGTTTCAGTTTCAGTAAAGGCGCAAACGGCTGATGATATTATTAACAAACATATTGAAGCCATGGGTGGTAAAGCCAAACTGCTGTCTATTAAAAGTGTTTATATGGAAGGTACCAGCATTATGCAAAATGGTACTGAAATAGCACAGAAAAGCTGGAAGGTGGATGGCAAGTTATACCGTCAGGAAATCAACAGTGCGATGTTTAATTTTGCTATGCTGGTAACAGATAAAGAAGGGTGGCGTCAAAATCCACGCAATGGCGGAGCATTTGAGCCCATGACGGCAGAAGCAATTGCCAATATGCAGGTGCAATTGGATTGTGCAGGTGCATTTGTTGATTATGCTGCCAAAGGACACAAGGTAGATTTGATAGGTAAGGAAGATGTAGAAGGCACACCTGCTTATAAAATTAAAATTACTTACAAAAGCGGCAATGAAGCCAACTATTTTTTTGATGCTACTACCTACCTCATTATTCGTATGAGTGCCAAAGGCGGTGGTATGGGTATGGGCGGTGGTCGTGGCCCGGGCGCCGGAGCTGATGTGGAGCGCATCACTGATTTTTCTGATTATAAAAAAACGGAAGAAGGCTTTATGTTTGCATTTAAAGTAACACCAGTGGGTATGGGCGGCGGTATTTACTATGAAAAAATAGAGGTAAACAAACCGGTTGATCCAAAAGCCTATAAGCCTGAAGTGATACAGTAAATTTTTTTGTAACAAATTTCAAATTTCATCAACAAATAAAAGTAATGAACCAGGCGAACTGATTTTTTCAAAAAGTATCAACTGCTCTTTTTGACATTTATCAGGTCAAATGCAACATGCTAATCTCACTCAAATCAAAAACTTAAACAATGAAGACAATGAAACTTTTCGCATTTTTTGTAGCAGCAGTTTTTGCTACAGCCTCTGTAAAAGCACAAACAGCCGATGAGGTAATCAACAAACACATTGAAGCTATTGGCGGTCTTGCTAACTGGAAGAAAGTGACCAGTGTAGTACAAACCGGAAGTATGACTGTACAGGGTATGAATATTGACCTTACCATTACTACTTTAAGCGGTAAAGGCAGCCGGCAGGATATTGTAGCAATGGGCATGACCAATTACATGATTGTAACTCCTACTGAGGGCTGGCGGTTTTTCCCAATTCAGGGACAGCAGGCTCCAGAGGCAATGACGGCTGATGATGTTAAAGAAAGCCAGGATATGCTGGATCCCTCCGGCACTTTGGTTGATTATAAAGCTAAAGGGCATTCTGTTGAATTTTTGGGTAAGGAAGATGTAGATGGTACAGAGTGTTTGAAAATTAAACTCACACAAAAAGGTGGTAAAGTAGAAACTTATTTTATTGACCCATCTACTTATTTTATTGTAAAAACAGTAAGTACAATTAAAGCAAATGGTCAGGAAGCAGAAGTATTTACAACCTACAGTAATTATCAAAAAACACCTGAAGGATTAATGATGCCTATGAGTATGTCAATTCCACTTGGCCCCGGTTTTAATGCAGATCTTACAGTAGCAAAAGTAGAAATCAACAAAGCTGTTGATGAATCTATTTTTAAAGTTTCTAAATAATCAATCACTATTTCATAAACCCCTGCATAAACCGCAGGGGTTTTATTATTCTAAAACTATGCTCATGAAGAAACTTTTTCTTACCATATGTGCATTTGCTGCTATAATTCAGTTAATGGCACAAACATCTATCAACTCCGCCACCTTTGGTGTAATGGAAGCACGCCAAATAGGGCCTGCTACCATGAGCGGCCGTATAACAGATATACAGGGTGTAAACAGTGATGGTGGCAAAACTATTTACATAGGTACTGCCGGTGGTGGTGTTTGGAAAACAACCAATGCCGGAGCATCGTTTAAACCCATCTTTGATAAATACACACAAAGTATCGGCGCTATTGCCATTGATCAGAAAAATCCCAAAACCATTTATGTGGGCACAGGCGAAAGCAATATGCGTAACTCCGTTTCCATAGGTGATGGTATGTATAAATCAACAGATGGTGGTGATAACTGGACAAAGATTGGACTGGATAGTACAGAGCATATTTCAAAAATTGTTATTGACCCCAACAACTCAAATATTATTTATGTAGCTGCTCCCGGTCCGCTTTGGAGTAACAGTACACATCGTGGTTTGTATAAGTCAACAGATGCCGGTAAAACCTGGGAAAAAATTTTATACATCAGTGAAAAAGCAGGGGTAGCTGACCTTGAAATGGATCCTTCCAACACCAATATTTTGTATGCTACTACATGGGAGTTTCGCCGCTTACCTTATGCGTTTAACAGCGGGGGTAACGGAAGTGGTCTGTATAAAAGTTTAGATGGCGGTAAAACATGGAAAGAGTTAAGCAATGGATTGCCCAAAAAACCATTTGGACGGATTGCTCTGGCATTGGCACCATCAGCACCACAAAATTTATTGGCTATTGTAGAAAGTGAAAATACAGGCTTGTACATTTCAGCCGATGGTGGTGAAACATGGAAAGAGCAAAGCGCTACAGAAAATATTCGCTCAAGACCTTTTTATTTTTCAACGCTGGAAGTGGACCCCAAAGATCCCAAGCGGGTATATCGCCCCGCATTTTCATTTGCTTATTCCAATGATGGCGGTTATTCGTATGCCGAAGCAAGCAGTGAAGGTGGCTGGGTGCACAGTGATCATCATGCGTTATGGATCAATCCAAACAATACCAACCTTCTTTATCTGGGAACGGATGGTGGTGTGTACTTTAGTTTAGACCGTGGCGTAACCTGGAAGTTTTGTAATAACCTGCCCGTAGGGCAATTCTATCATGTAAGTGTTGACAATCAGGAGCCGTATCGTATTTATGGTGGCTTGCAGGATAATGGCAGTTGGTATGCACCCAGTGCCGTGCCCGGTGGTGTAATGAATGGTGATTGGAAGAGTGTATATGGTGGTGATGGGTTTTGGGTGCAACCCGATCCTTACGATGCCAATATTGTGTATGCTGAATACCAGGGCGGAAATATGGCCCGCATTCATATGCCCACAGGTACCAGTGTAACCATTAAACCTGAAGCAATATCAGGTAATGAAAAGCTGCGTTATAACTGGAATACGCCGATTGTAATTGGTGCAAAAAATAAAAAGAATTTATATACGGGCGCACAATATCTGTATAAGAGTACAGACCGGGGCAGCAACTGGACAAAAATTTCTCCCGACCTTACTACAAATGATAAAAAGAAGCAAGAACAGGAAAAAAGCGGTGGCTTAAGTATGGATGTAACGAGTGCTGAAAATCATTGTACCATTTTTACCATTGCAGAAAGTCCGCTGGATGAAAACATGATTTGGGTAGGTACTGATGATGGTAATCTGCAACTCACCACGGATGGTGGTAAAACATGGACCAATCTGGCAAACAACTATGCAGCAGCAGGCATTCCCCGGCAAACATGGGTGAGCAGTATTGAACCAAGTATGTATGATAAGAATGTGGTGTATGCCACATTTGAAAATCATATGTATGGTGATCATGCTACCTATGCCGCAGTAAGTACGGATATGGGTAAAACATGGAAGAAATTTGAAAGTAAAGAGTTCACAGGATTTGCACACAAGATCAAAGAAGATATCGTAAACAAAAACCTGTTGTTCTTAGGAACGGAGATGGGATTGTTTGCCAGTGTGGATGGTGGTAAAGAATGGTTCCGTATGAAAAATAATATTCCATGGTATGCTTTGGTACGTGATATCAAGATTCAGGAAAAAACAAATGATTTGGTACTTGGTACTCACGGCCGGAGCATTATTGTAATACCTGACATCAGCCCTATGCGTGCCATTACCCCTGAAGTAGCTGCAAAAGAGGTGGTTTTCTTAAATGACAAGCCCATCACTTTATCCAATGGAAAATATGGCGGACAGTTTCCTAATTCTGCAGGCGACTGGAACGGTGGATCGCTTTCAGGAGCTATTACACCTATACAATACTACCTGAAAGATCGTCCAAACTCTATTTCGATGGAAGTATATGATAAGGACGGAAAACTTCTTCAAAAACTTAATCCATCAGTAAGGAAAGGGTATAATAAAGTGTACTGGAATTTAAAGGGTCTGCCGCCTAAAGTTGCCAAAGGCGGTAACAGTATAGATTTTGGAGCTGTAGTGGCACCGCAGGTATTACCCGGTGCATACACAGTAAAAATGAAAATCAATGGTAAGGAGTATACGCAGACAATACAGTTGGTTCATGACGATCAAAATAAAGAGTACAGCTTGCAGGACCGTGAGTTGCAATACAAAACCTCTATGGATTTGTATGGAATGCATGAGCGACTAGCCAAACTGGTTGACAGTATTGGCAGCACACAGGCATTGCTTAAAAAGAATATTGATTCGACTTCTAATGCAAAAACCAAAAAACTATTGCAGGAGTATTGGGATAAGCTGGAAACATTACGTTTAACCATAGTGCCGCCGGTAATGAAAGGTACTGGTGATTTAAAACGCTTACGCAGTGAAATTACAGATGTATATGTTGCTGTAGCAAGTCAGGAAGCCAAGCCAAGCAATTTGCAAATGCAACGGGTTACCATGCTGAAACAGGAAATTGAAAAAGCAGAGCAGCAGAATGAATTGCTCAGGCAGCAGTTTGAGAAAAAAGCGATGGATGCTATTTTAAAAGAAACACCCAAACGGCCTGCGGTGAATGTGCCGGCTAAAAATTAGTAGAAGCAAATTAAACCAAAGGGCGCTGTAAGCGCCCTTTTTTAATTTAAGATCTCTTTTTCTTCAACTGCAGATAATCCAAAAAATAAATCACTTTCAATGACAGGTTGTTGTTTTGATCAGCATCAAGCGTATTGCCGAAATTTTTAAAGTAATCCTGTTCAATCATATCAGCCTGTGTAAAAATGGAATTCTTCCAAACGATGTTTAAAAAACTGCCGGGACCAAACTGCCAGGTATAAACCATATCAATATTGAAGAAGTTAACATTACGGTTCATGTTGCTGTTAAACCAAGGATTAGCACTGAGTAAACCATTCTTTTCCAGTTTAAAGAATTCTTTATTGTTTACAGAACTGAGGTAATGACGCATACGAAACGTAAGCCACATCATATTGGTAAAGCTGTACTTCACATTCAGAATGTTTTCAATGGTGTTGATTTTTCTTCTGGCAAAAATTACATCATTGTCTTTGATGGTAGTAAAGCCAATGTTATTAAACCGTGGCATAAAGTTGAGCCGGTTGCTGATGGAGAGTTTGTTATTAAACCGATAGGTTTGATTGGTCATTACATCCAATCCCTGTGCGCCGTAAAAATTAAAGATGCGGCGTGTAAACCCCTCAATTGAAAACGAATATTTTTTTGCTTCATTACTGTAGAGCCATCCACCAATTGCAAGACTGGGATTGCGGGTAAAGAAATAACCGCTTTTGCGAGGTTCATAAAAATCATTTTGTCTGGCATTAAAGCCAATGAATGAACCCACCCACCATAACTTTTTTGTTTGTGCATTAAAGTTGAAATTGAGATTGGCGTTTTGATAGGTTTCATTAATGCCGGTAAACTTTGCAAACAAAGTACTGATACGTCCGTTAAAATTGATGCGCATCTGATTGTACCAACCCTTGGGTTTAATCCATCGGTAACCAGCCCAAAAACCATGATCAATAAAATTATTGTTCATAAAAAAGCCAAGGTCACGATGCGTGTATTTGGTATCACTCAGCTCCTGCCATAAATTAAAATTGAACCGGCCGCTGGTTTTACCAAAGCTGAGATTGTGATTGTAACCATTCTTATTTTTTCCTTCGGGCAAATAACCGAGTAACTGGCTGTATGCAAGCTTGCCACTTACATTCCAGGTGTTCTTTTTATCATTGAAATTGAAAAGACCTGCAGTAACATTTGCATCATAATCACTGCCACTGCGCATTACATTGGTGTTAATGAGTGAAATGCTGCTGTTGTATTTCAATGTTTGATCCAGCACCAGAATATTGTAATTGGTAAGCGGATCAGTTTCTATGGTACGCTGTTCTTTTGTATTGCTGTTTTCAATTGTGGCGTATTGTGCCTTGGTAACAGCATTGAGTAAACCAATACCCAGCCCTTTTTGTGTGCGACCTGAAATTTTTGAAGCGTTTATCAGTTTTGATTCAGCAGGATTTTTTATAATTTTTTCATTGCTGGCTAATTTATTCTGTACATCATACAAATGCAGCGGTGAGCCACCAATGCGGCGTGAGTAAAACAGATTGCCTTTGCTGAAGAGTTCTGTGCCTTCTGTAAAAAAAGTTCTGTTTTCATTAAACTGTACTTCAAAGGGAGTGAGGTTGAGCACCTGGTTATCACTTTGCACCTGACCAAAGTCGGGTATTAAAGTAGCATCCAGTGTAAATGCCTGATTGATGCCGTACTTTACATCCATGCCTCCGTTAATTTGCGTAGTAGTGTTTTTTACACCGGGTTGATTGGCAGGAAAATGATTCACATAAGTTGAGAGATACGGAGAAAATTGCAGACGTATGGGTGGTTTAATATTTTTTAAACCTGTCCAGTAACCTTCCTGTGTTAGAAATCCATTTACATTAGGGTCAACGGGATTCCACATGAATTGCTCGCCGGTTTTTTGACGTCGGCGTGTAATGTTGATGCCCCAGTCCTGCACTTCTTTTTTTCCAAAACGTATAGCGCCGTAAGGAATAAACAGTTCAAAACTCCAGCCGTTATCATGAATTTTTGCAGCGCTTTGCCATACGGCATTCCAACTGAAATCTTCATCATTACCGTTAGGGTTGGGAGCTACTTTGGCATCCCACTGTTCATTGAGCGGTGTAATAAAATATTCAAAGCCGTTGATATTATCTTTATACGTATCAAAAATTAAACCCACAAAATCATTATTGCCAAAACCATCACGGCCTTTTAACTCAGTGGCAATACTATCCCTGCTGCGTTCATGTACAAAGCCGCCAAAGTAAATACCCTCATCTGTGTACATGAGATAGGTAATTGTTTTTGTGGCTTCATTTTCTTTGGCACCTACTTTAGGACGAAATTCCACAAAGTCTTTTGCAATGGCTGCATCACGCCACGCACTGTCTGAAAGATCACCATCAATGATAACGGGCAGATTGGTGCGTTGTGCAGGTAATTGTTTGGGGGCAGCTTTTGTTTCAGGCTTTGGTATGTTTTTTACGGCTGTTTGACCTGCTGTAAAACTTGTAACCATTGCTAATGCCATGATAAGCGTTAGTTGTTTCATATTGTTGATGATAAGAGTTATGATAAAGTAGTATAAACCTACAAATGTTGCATGCTCCTGATCATCAAACTTTGATGAATTGTGCATAATACCTGATGATTTGTGATAAGGCTGTACAGTTTTGATGATTGGTTGGGATGAATGGCGCCATGAGAGGATGAACTGTGTTAAATTGTATACAGGAAAGTGATGGTGCTGTTACATGCATTTGATAATCGGTTGTTAAAGAAATGCAGAGAAGGATGAGTGGTGTACAAGCAGAGGGTTGAATCTTTTGTTGAAGGGTAAGACCTTATCCAAAAAAGCAATGATGGCTATCCTCACGCACCAGATGTGCAAATGCTTGAATCGTTTTCACGGTTGGTTGCGGTTCATAATCATACCATTTTAAGTAAGCCCGCATACGGTAAGCTACTCAATATTTTTTTGTTGAATGTATGTTGGTTTTGCAAACTGATATGCACGAATGCTTCCCGTGTTCACTTCCTGTCAATTCACTTTTTTCTGATCAGCCTTCCATCCCTGTTTATAAAATCGATAGCAGCAGCCACCTGTTTGTCAATGTCTTTGATGCGGCTTACTAAAAAAAGCAAACTGCGTTTTTTACCATCAGTAAACGTGTTGAATTTTTCTTTGAGCCGTTCATCCTGTTCCAGCAGGGCTTCTACTACTTCCGGCATGTCAATACCCAATGGGTTATCATCTGGCTTCAGGGTAAAAGATATGATGTCGCCCTGTTTTACCTTTAACGTTTTAACATGCCGTCCGGCAATGATGATAAAGAAATTACCATTACCCAAATGGCTTAACCCACAATGCAGTTGCAGGTGTTTATTAAGCGTACAGACCAGACGTGTGGCTTTTTTTTGAGGCAGCTTTGCTACAGTTGCTGCGTCTATTTCTACATAATAATAACCGCCTTTACCGGCAAGCAGTTTTTGAAGCGGTTGCTTGAACGTTTTTAGAGGCATCTGCTATTTACAAATAGTTATTGAAAAAGTTTATTTCTGAGCGGGGTCATCCCCCTGCTAAACAGATTTTTTCTCCGTAGTGTGAGATGGCCACAGCTTTAGCTAAAGCACATGGCTCTTGAAAGCTTCGCCATGACGTACGTATTCATATGCATCCGTTGATTGATGTAAAAAGCCCCATTCTTGCACGTCATTACGAGCCTTTTGTGGCGATGTTTGTTGGAATGCGGCGTGGTAATCTCCTGAATAGTTGCATATAGCCATCTTCAAGAAAATTCTTTCTCCGTAGCGTGAGATGGCCACGGGCAGGCTTAGCCGTAAAGCTACACTGCCCTTGCCATGACGTACGTATTCATGTGCATCCGTTGAATAATGTATTACAGCCCAGCCCCTGCACGTCATTACGAGCCGTTTGTGGCCTTGTGTGTTGGAAGGCGGCGTGGTAATCTCCTGAATAGTTGCACACGGCCACTTTTTTTCGAAGCAATGTCTCCCTTGTGAGTAGTTTATTTATTTATCCGATGACTTTGGGGACATTGCGTTTCTTAACACGCAAGGTCCCTTGCAGGAGACCTTGCTGCGAAGGAAAGATTATTCAAATGTGAATTGATGTATATTTACTTAAGAGATTTCAAAATCTTTTTTATTACCAAAACTTCTATTATGTATTCGCCTGACACAAACGCCACCCCCGTAATATTTAATCACAGTGCAGCTATTGACGATTTTGTTGCAACTGCTCTTTTGCTTACAATGCCCAACATTAACTTGCAGGGTGTTCTTGTTACCAATGCAGATTGCATAGCTGCGCCTGCAATGAAAACAACTTATATGGTACATAAGCTTTTTGAAATCGATAACATCCCTTTATCGCTCAGCAATGCACGGGGATGGAATTCTTTCCCTTATCTCTACCGCAAAGACTGCATTACAATGGGAACTATTGATTTGCTGAAACCCTTTATTGATATTCCGCCGGTTTATGAGTAGCTTAGTTCTTTAATCCCGCCGATAGCGGGATGATTTGCTTTCAAATTATTAAGTAGCTTAGTTCTTTAACAACCACGAAGAAAACATGTAAGTATGGCTTTTAGTTGTGATTTGCTTTCAAATTATTAAGTAGCTTAGTTCTTTAACAACTTTTAAAAAATAAAGTATGGAACAAAAGATGTTGTGATTTGCTTTCAAATTATTAAGTAGCTTAGTTCTTTAACAACCCAACGCAGGAAAGCCAGTTGAACGGGGTAGTTGTGATTTGCTTTCAAATTATTAAGTAGCTTAGTTCTTTAACAACTTTTAAAAAATAAAGTATGGAACAAAAGATGTTGTGATTTGCTTTCAAATTATTAAGTAGCTTAGTTCTTTAACAACTTATCCTTACTGCTTCTATAATAACGCTTAGTTGTGATTTGCTTTCAAATTATTAAGTAGCTTAGTTCTTTAACAACGGTATGGTATGAAACAAACATCTTGACCTTGTTGTGATTTGCTTTCAAATTATTAAGTAGCTTAGTTCTTTAACAACAGTACGTACAAGGAAAGGAAAGTTTTCCTGTTGTGATTTGCTTTCAAATTATTAAGTAGCTTAGTTCTTTAACAACTTTAATTAACGGGGAGCAAGTCTCCCCTTGTTGTGATTTGCTTTCAAATTATTAAGTAGCTTAGTTCTTTAACAACGTTAATTACTAACTTGTTGTTTACATCACTGTTGTGATTTGCTTTCAAATTATTAAGTAGCTTAGTTCTTTAACAACATTTTAAGGTTGCAGCAAAGCAACCCCTCTGTTGTGATTTGCTTTCAAATTATTAAGTAGCTTAGTTCTTTAACAACAGTGCTGCCGTTGTAACCGTTAGAAGGATAGTTGTGATTTGCTTTCAAATTATTAAGTAGCTTAGTTCTTTAACAACAGTAGGCCGTAACATACTCACTGCCATCCAGTTGTGATTTGCTTTCAAATTATTAAGTAGCTTAGTTCTTTAACAACGGCGGCCAGCACGCAATGCTGTGCCACGCTGTTGTGATTTGCTTTCAAATTATTAAGTAGCTTAGTTCTTTAACAACGATGCGCATGGTTACATTGTACCGGTCATTGTTGTGATTTGCTTTCAAATTATTAAGTAGCTTAGTTCTTTAACAACCTGTTTTACGTGGGGTAATAGCCACCACAGTTGTGATTTGCTTTCAAATTATTAAGTAGCTTAGTTCTTTAACAACAGCCTTATTTTCAAGACTTCTTACAGCGATGTTGTGATTTGCTTTCAAATTATTAAGTAGCTTAGTTCTTTAACAACTTTGCTTGCTCATACGATGGAGCCTGTTTAGTTGTGATTTGCTTTCAAATTATTAAGTAGCTTAGTTCTTTAACAACATGAAAGCTACAAGGCACAGGACAAAGGTGTTGTGATTTGCTTTCAAATTATTAAGTAGCTTAGTTCTTTAACAACAGCGGTTGAAAACACTATTAAGGCATTGCAGTTGTGATTTGCTTTCAAATTATTAAGTAGCTTAGTTCTTTAACAACGGCTCAACTGGCGTACTGTGTCGGCATGGCGTTGTGATTTGCTTTCAAATTATTAAGTAGCTTAGTTCTTTAACAACAAAGAAAATAGAAGGTATAGGCAAGAAAACGTTGTGATTTGCTTTCAAATTATTAAGTAGCTTAGTTCTTTAACAACGAAGTAGTAATTTCTTCCACTTGGCGCATGGTTGTGATTTGCTTTCAAATTATTAAGTAGCTTAGTTCTTTAACAACCTCAAAATGAGCATAAACATGCCGAAGCGGTTGTGATTTGCTTTCAAATTATTAAGTAGCTTAGTTCTTTAACAACATTTGTGATAAAGAAAGGAACGGATACGCTGTTGTGATTTGCTTTCAAATTATTAAGTAGCTTAGTTCTTTAACAACTGAAGAAGAAAACTAAACAGGGCGGTCCAGTTGTGATTTGCTTTCAAATTATTAAGTAGCTTAGTTCTTTAACAACAACCATTTCATTAGTAACACCACTTTCCGGGTTGTGATTTGCTTTCAAATTATTAAGTAGCTTAGTTCTTTAACAACCGTGTGGCAGATGCTACCAATCCTATGGATGTTGTGATTTGCTTTCAAATTATTAAGTAGCTTAGTTCTTTAACAACAACTCACAGAATGTATGCACCGAAAGCTAGTTGTGATTTGCTTTCAAATTATTAAGTAGCTTAGTTCTTTAACAACGGGAGCGTTTCGCCAATGTGATGAAGATTGGTTGTGATTTGCTTTCAAATTATTAAGTAGCTTAGTTCTTTAACAACAAACAATTTTTAAGTATGAGTAACGTAACTGTTGTGATTTGCTTTCAAATTATTAAGTAGCTTAGTTCTTTAACAACCCAAAGCTGCTATAGCACGCAGCAATAGCAGTTGTGATTTGCTTTCAAATTATTAAGTAGCTTAGTTCTTTAACAACGGGCAATTATGAACCCGCCTTTTTCTCCGAGTTGTGATTTGCTTTCAAATTATTAAGTAGCTTAGTTCTTTAACAACTCGGTTGCTTTTAGTAATTCAGCGAAGGTTGTTGTGATTTGCTTTCAAATTATTAAGTAGCTTAGTTCTTTAACAACACCATCAACCGTTGACCTCATGGCCTTCAGTTGTGATTTGCTTTCAAATTATTAAGTAGCTTAGTTCTTTAACAACAGCGGTTGAAAACACTATTAAGGCATTGCAGTTGTGATTTGCTTTCAAATTATTAAGTAGCTTAGTTCTTTAACAACAAATGGGAATTAAAATGCAAGCCCTGCCCGGTTGTGATTTGCTTTCAAATTATTAAGTAGCTTAGTTCTTTAACAACACCATTGGCATTGGCATGAGTGTAAACCTTGTTGTGATTTGCTTTCAAATTATTAAGTAGCTTAGTTCTTTAACAACGGGCACTGCTGCCAGTATCGCTGCCAGTAAGTTGTGATTTGCTTTCAAATTATTAAGTAGCTTAGTTCTTTAACAACAGGCCATAGTGAATGCATATAAACTTGTTAGTTGTGATTTGCTTTCAAATTATTAAGTAGCTTAGTTCTTTAACAACACGGTATCAGTGGCATGGAGTTCATACCTGGTTGTGATTTGCTTTCAAATTATTAAGTAGCTTAGTTCTTTAACAACTGCAGCCATTGTTGATAAGGGCCATGATAAGTTGTGATTTGCTTTCAAATTATTAAGTAGCTTAGTTCTTTAACAACAATTATAACACCACAACTGCTGGAACTGTGTTGTGATTTGCTTTCAAATTATTAAGTAGCTTAGTTCTTTAACAACCACAACAATGTGGCCCACACTGGCAGCATGTTGTGATTTGCTTTCAAATTATTAAGTAGCTTAGTTCTTTAACAACCGTTTGGTCGTGGTCATCAGTTACAGCCAGTTGTGATTTGCTTTCAAATTATTAAGTAGCTTAGTTCTTTAACAACTAAAAGGGCTTGATGATTTACTCATTACCTGTTGTGATTTGCTTTCAAATTATTAAGTAGCTTAGTTCTTTAACAACTAAAAGCTGTAGAAGCCGGAGTACGGCACAGTTGTGATTTGCTTTCAAATTATTAAGTAGCTTAGTTCTTTAACAACGCAAGCCGGTATCACCCAATTGTATTTGCAGTTGTGATTTGCTTTCAAATTATTAAGTAGCTTAGTTCTTTAACAACTCTGCCGGGTTGCTGCAAGCACAGGTACTCGTTGTGATTTGCTTTCAAATTATTAAGTAGCTTAGTTCTTTAACAACTTTACATCTATGGTTTCAATGCTGTGGAGTGTTGTGATTTGCTTTCAAATTATTAAGTAGCTTAGTTCTTTAACAACGGGTTAAAGTTAGACCCAACAAGCGATGAAGTTGTGATTTGCTTTCAAATTATTAAGTAGCTTAGTTCTTTAACAACAGCTTTGGCCTAAGTGCTTTAAAAATCAAAGGGTTAGGCGGCTTTTCAGGATGAAAAAAATGAGTTTTCAGCCCATTTTTTTCATCCTGTTTTTGTTTAAAATAATTCCAATTGCTGTACTGTTTCCGGGTTTTGGGCTGGTTCTTTTCCCCGAAATATTTCCATCATGCCAAACTGTTTGTCCGTAATGCACATGATGCCCACGTTGCCTTTTGGAGGTAAAATGGCTTTTACCCGTTTTATATGTACTTCTGCATTTTCCCTGCTGGGGCAATGGCGCAGGTAAATGCTGAATTGAAACATGCCGAAGCCATCTGCCATGATATCCTTACGGAACCGGGCATAAATTTTACGGTCTTTTTTGGTTTCAGTAGGCAGGTCAAAAAATACTAATACCCACATGATTCGGTAAGCGTTTAGGCGTTCATACATTACTATCTATTTAAAGCTCCGGGTAGAGCAGTTTTCTTGTTTTGCCTTCAAAGCATTTGGCAAGGCTTGCAGTAGTACGTTGCACGGCATTCATCAGTGGGCTTTTTTGACCACCCATTTGCACATCCATTGCGGGTAAAGCCAGCAGGGAAGCTTTCATTTTAGGAGTCATTTCCAGAAATTTACCATTCAACCGTACAATATCACATACGGTTTTGTCCACAAAAGGGCGGTAAGGCTCCATGATGTCATCTGCCAGACAATAGCTATTGTATTGATTGCGGTGATGGATACCAAAGGTGGGAAGCATGCCACTGGCCACAAGACTTCTTGCAACCAAAGCCCTTAAAATAGCATAACCATAGTTAAGCAGGTTATTGGGAGGTGGCCCGTAACGCTCTCTTCTGAATTCAAGAAAAGCAGGAAACACCCGCTTCCAGTAATAAGCGGCGGCCTGTGCTTCACAGTTTTCAGAGTCACCACTCTTTACTTCATCAGCCAGTTTCAATAGGTATTTTGTTTCTTCACGTTCCTGTACAAGTAAAGCGGCTTGGTTTTGAATTTTAGCCACTACAGTTTGTTGCCATAATTGTTTTTTTAAAGGAACACTTGCCTCTAATTGTGCCTGGTGTTTTTGACTTTGCAGACTGTTGCCATCAAGGTTGAGCAGCATGCCTGTGGGGTGATGTGTATCATCACAGGTAATAACGGCAGTATTGTTGGCTAATAATTTGGAAAGCAGGGCCTGTGTAATAGTGATTTGCCGGTGGTCAAGAACCAGCAGACCAATGTCTTCAATCGAAGCCTGTTTGGTTTCACCCGTATCAGCGAGTTCCATTATCAACTGTTCATTAGACGTTTTAAGGTAGGCGGGGTTGCCAAAATAAAGGGTGCGCTTTATCATGGGATATTGGGTTTGAAATGATAAAACGCAAAATTGTAGTCTGTATTTTGTGATACCCGTTAATTCATAAAGCTGACTAAGCCCTGATAAAAAGGTTTTCAGCTTCGGTAAGTGGGGGAGGAATGGGTAAACCTTCCGCTTTCATACCTACTATATGTAATTCAATAGCTTCTGCAATATTCTCCAATACTTCTTCTTTAGTGGCACCCATACCCACACAGCCGGGTAAATCGGGAACGTAGGCGCCATATCCGCCATCGGCTGCTTTTTCTATTATAATTGCGTAGCGTACCATAATTTGTTAATGAGATAAAGTTACTAATTATTTATTTTTCTAACTGTGCTTGTTTTAAAATGCTTTTTTCAAGACCTGGTGGTAAGTCATTTGAAAGCCGATGCACAGGAACAGTAACCAATCCTTTTTTTACAGGATGCTTAAACTGTTTATGGCTTCCTTTTTGCCGCACTTCAAACCAGCCGTCAGCTTCAATGAGTTTGATGATTTCTTTTGTTTTCATTAGGCTGGTTTAATATTGCCAAGGCGGTCAACTTTGATTTTTACAAAATTCTCTTTTATTACTTGTTTGCCATCTTTGGTTTTTTCTGATTTATTTAAAGTTTCAAATTCACCTTTTTCAATTACTGATGCAACACTAATGGGTAAAAAGTAACAGGTTGATGCGGTTGAACTCTTCATGATATAACATCTTTCTGCAAACTTTTTTTTGTTGCTCCAGTCAACCTGGCTTATTTTTTCACCTTCTTCCGGTACATAAACAATATCACCCGGCGATAATACCAGGTAGGTTTTTGCCGGGTCTTCATCATGTACGGGCAAGCCCAATGCAAGCCGTTTCAAGCAGTCCATAAATGGTGGGGTATAGTATTTCCTCTTTAACTCCTCCTCACCCGTTTTCTTATTTTCCTCCTTATAAAATTCCACCACAAAAAACTGGTTTACGCCTGCTGCACCTTCCATTAGATAGTGATGTACCGGTATTTTATTCTTTGCTTCACCATCCAGCACCGTAACTTTATTAATAGGGTTGGGGGCTTTTTTGTAAAGCATCTCTAATTCTTCGCCTTTAAAAGCAATTTTTGGATTGTTCTCAAACTGTTCCAAATGTTCGGTAAGTAATTTGCTAAGCCAGTTATTTTCAATACCTGCATCTGGTAATTTTTTAATTACATCTGGTGTAAAACTTTCATTGATTGCCCTGCGCTTAGCGGCATATTTTTTAAAGCATAATAAATCTACGGTTGTTAAAGGTTGCCCGTCTTCGTCTTTTATTACGGATGCTTGTTTGAAAGCCTCCTTTTCATCAAAATCGGCAGCAATAATGATTTTGTCAAATTGTTTCCGTAACACAGATTTTGCTATCCTGTAGTCTTCGGTATTCCATTTCTTATTTTCTCTTTTTAAGAAACTAATCTGAATTTTAATCGCTTTCTTTAAATCAACATTCTTTTTATAATCTGGTTGTATAACAGTACCAAGAGGAAGTGCAAACATGGGTTGCCTTACGGCTACCCAGTATTTATCATCATCTTTTGGTTGCTTCTGAAATTCAAATACCCGTTCACCATTTTCGTTTAATTTTTGATACCTGTTAACTGCTTTTGAAATAAGCTTTGAAGTTGGCTTATGAGATACAATTACTGATTCCAAAGTATTTCTCGTATCTAAATAAAAATTATCCCATGGTAAAGCAAATTCTGTCATGCCGTTTTCAAGGTTCTCTAACTGTTTTCTCTTGTTCAGCAGGTACTTCCACTTTTGCCATTCATTGTATTTAGAAATTTCTTTTTTATTGTTACTTAAAGAACTAAGACTGTTGAGATATTTAATGTGACTCCTTGTTGTGCATGCAATTACTAAAGCATCCAACGCATGATGTCTATGATCAATACGTTTGTAATCTTTTGCAAAATGATAATTCCCTTGTTTAGTGTCATCAGGAAGTATTAATTGTTCACCTAAAATTCCTTCTAGTCGTTCAAAACGTGATTTGAGCAAATCTTTCCAAAGTTTGGTAAGCCCCCACTTATTTTTCAGGTCTGCTGTAATACTGCCGGATGTATAAACTAGTCCTTCATCTATACCCATTCCGCCTGCAACAGGTCTTAAAAATTGAGCAACCGTTCTTGAAATATATTTAGTATCGTTCATCTGCCTCTCTACAAAGTCTTCGGGTACTTCATATAATTTTAAATATTTTCTTTTTTTGCGGTTCATAATTACTTCGTCTGCAAATTTTTTATAATCATTTACAGAAAGGAGTTTTACTTTTTTGCCGCTAGTTAATTCTATTTCACGACCCTGATATTCATCTATGAAAACCATAGCCATCCGGTTGGCTTTTTCAGCGTTTACCTCGGCTTCCACCACTACTTTATTTCCATAGGAATCATCATAGAACCTTGATTTGGGAATAATATGGTCAACCTGGTATTTTTCTGTAAAAAGCTCACTTAGCGGAATTACTTCACCTGTATATGGTGATCGATAGTTTTGTTCAGCCCAATGTCTATATTTTTCAATATCAGCATCTCTAATAAATTCGGCATTATTCTTCTTAAACAGAAGTTCAAATTCCTCTTCTCCCTGTATTCCACCATTATCTTTCCATATTTTGAATTTGTCAATGTCTGATGGAGAATCGGGATTAAAGTTGGGGTACTTTAATTCTTTTAGTAACAAAGCAATCCTTTCCTTTTCCACTCTGTTTTTTGAATTTGCTGAGGCAATTTCTTGCCTGTCGGCTGCATTGTTTTTTAATTCACGACCTAATTCCACATGTATAAAATCCGGACGTCCCATTTTTTCATTTCGCCATACATCTTTTACCAGCTTTAAAGTTTCCCGTATTGTTTTTTCTACAACGGGATTGCGTAGTGAGTTATGAGGTATGATTTCATTTATTTTAAAATCATCTGCTGTTTCATATTTCAATTCATTAGCTCTTTCACTGTGGCGGCCATATACAACATAGGCACAAAGAAAAGTAGGTAATCCTGAAAAGTCATTTACGGTGATTAAGTTTCTTGTCTTTATTTCGTCCCGTACTTTATCAGGTATTGTTTCGTCAAATTCACCATTTAATAATTTATGAATTCGTTCTTGAGTAGAAACTTGTAAGGCTGATTCGTTCCAGTATTTACCAATTCTCATTAAAGGAAGCAACTTATTAATTGCTTTAGATGAAAGTGCAGCATACTGTCTTTTAAATTCTGGCAGTTTAGAAATATGCTTAACAACTGATTCTGGTAACAAAAAGTACTTTTTATTATTTAATGCTTTTACAATATCTTTCTCATCAGGCAACGAATAGACAATATGCCATAACTGGTTGAGCAGAACAGTATCTGCTAAATATTTTTCTCCTTCTTCTTCAAACGCATGTTTCTTAAAAATGCGCCTGAATAAAGCCTTTGTTTCATTTCCTTGAAAGTTTTTATCCTCCGGAAAGTTCAGTTTGTATCCATAAGCTTTTGCTCCATCTTCCACAAAGTCTTTTTTGAGGCCAAAAGTTTTTAAAATAGCATCATGGCTTACTTCTGCGGTGCTGTCAAAAAGCTCAAAAAGTTTTTCTTTATTTTCTTTTGTCAGGTAAATATCTGATACATCAATATTCAGTTTTAATTTTCCATCAATTAGAGTTTCTTTTTGTAAAATTCTAAGGTTATGAATAGTTTGCCATATTCTGAATTCCTGAAAGCAGGGGGCACTCTTAGAAATTACTTTTACATTCCCTTCTTTTAAAAGACCATCTTTGTCTTTATATAACTTTTTTTCATATTGACAATTGGCCAATAAGCTTTTCTGTGATTTCAGCCCTCGTTGATAATAAATAATATCATTAAAAAATATATGAAAAAGGTCTTTCGCTTTTAGTTCCTTGTTTTTTTCTTTATTATGTCTATAAAAAGTATCTGCTATTTCTGAAATCTTTGCTTTGTTATTAAATTCTTGTTGATGAAATTCAGTTTGCTTGTCCCAGATTTTTTTAAACTCATCTTGATACCTGCTTCTGTCAACAATCCTGTCTTTTATTCTGAAGGTTTTATTTTCTTTTAACTGGTTGAGATAGTAGGTTGAAATAGTTTGATTTTTGTAGTCTAATTCTTTTTCTAATGCCCGTTTTCGGCTTTCCCATTCGGCTGGATCAACTTCAATAATTGTATAGTTAACTGTTTTGTCTTTTGTTGTTTTTCTGGTAATCTCAAACTCGATTGATTTGTTTAACCACTCCGGGGCTGTTTTCCTTTTTTTTATTGTCTTAAATTCTAAGTCGGGGGTTTTGCAAGTGATTTCATAAAAAATGAATTCTTTGTCTTTACCCTCTCCTTTACCGTTTTCAGTTATGGAAGTTACGGTTACAATATCTACCCACTTTTCGTAGAGTGGATATTTTATCTCTTTAGTTTCTTCATCTTCATTTTTTACGTCTTTTCGACTACTCTTATAGCCACGTCTTTGATTATAATGATATAGGATTCTTGCTAATTCAAAGAGGCTCACCGGTTCATTCTTTGCCTTATTTTTTAAATAGTAGATAATCCAATCTTCTGAAATCTGATAAGGCCCACCGCTTAAGGTCTTTTTATACTCAATTTCAAAAAAAGTTGCTACCTCTTTTTTTAATTCATCTGAGAAAGGTAGGTAGACATTTATATTATGTTTTCCAGCTCTCTTGAATTCTTCGGGAAAATCTTTCGGTATCCAGCCCAGTATTTTTAACGCTTGTATCAACCGGCCTCGTCTGAGTTTGTAACGTTGATTTAACCTCCTGGCTCCTCTAGCTTGTCTCCTTGTTGCAGCTTTTGATTCCGGCACACCAGTTTCAAACTTATTCAAGGCATCAGCATCCATTGGTATAATTCTACTGCCAGCATCAATAATTCTACCGTTTAAAATTTCAGGTCTGTCGTAGGCATTACTTTCAATGAATGCCCATCCAATTGAGTTAGTGCCAATGTCAAGTCCAAGAATTTTTTTCATAGACTGGGGTGGTTTACAATGTTATACAAAAATGCCCCGAAAACGTCGAGGCTCGTATAAGATTACTACAGAATAATCTTTATTGTGATTTGCTGAAATGAAAGTAAATATTTTTTTTTATGTCACAAAAAAATATCTGTTTGCTTGTAGTAAAATCTTTAGTCCCGTTTCGGTGGGGTTTTTTAATTACAGGCAGCCAAATGCTGCCTAATAATAGATCGTTAAAAAGTAAAAGCCAAAGGCTGCCCGATTGAAGCGGAAAGCCCACAGTGAAGCGCAGCACACCGACGCTGAAAGCTAAGGTGTGCGCAGCGGAACGAGGACTTGCAGCGTAAAGCGGGTTAATAGCTCAAATATGCACAGGCCATAACAGCCCCCATACCATCTATCAAAATCATTTGGCTGCTGTTTTGAATAATAGCTTTCCTTCGTACATTCCCCATCCAAAATAAAATCAATCATGAGAAAAATTGCATTGCTTGCTGTTGCATGTACAGTAACAGTCATTTCATTTGCACAAAGAAAGAATCAATCACAACCTGCTGCTCCTGCATTTGATGAAGCACAGGTATATGGTAAATTAAAGTATCGTTCCATTGGTCCTTACCGTGGCGGGCGTAGCGCTGCTGTAGCAGGCAGTTATAAAAACAAAACTACCTTTTACATGGGCACTACGGGTGGTGGTGTTTGGAAAACAAGTGATGGCGGCAGTAACTGGAAAAATATTTCTGATAAATATTTCGGTTCCTCTATTGGTGCTGTTGCCGTTGCGTCAAGTGATGAAAGTGTTATTTATGTGGGCGAAGGTGAAAACACCATGCGTGGTAATGTGAGTGAAGGCCTGGGTGGTATGTGGCGCAGTGATGATGGCGGACGCTCCTGGAAAAATATTGGTTTAAAAGATGCACGCCATATCATTCGTATTTTGATTCATCCAAAAAATCCTGATGTGGTTACGGTAGCAGCAATGGGTCATTTGTTTGGGCCTAATGAGGAGCGTGGTGTTTACAAAACGGTTGATGGTGGTAAAAACTGGAAGCGGGTGTTGTTTGTAAACAATCAAACCGGCTGCAGTGATTTAGTGGCTGAGCCCGGTAACCCCAATACATTATATGCAGGTATGTGGCGCCTCATACGTACACCTTACAGTTTGGAAAGTGGCGGCGAAGGAAGTGGTTTGTATAAATCAACTGATGGTGGCGAAACATGGACGAATGTGTCTGCAAAGAAAGGTTTGCCCAAAGGCACATGGGGTATTGTGGGTGTTGCTTTTGCTCCAAGTAATACAGAACGTATTTATGCCATTATTGAAAATGCAAACGGTGGATTGTACAGAAGTGATGATGCCGGGGAAACATGGCAACTGATGAGCAGTGATAATAATATCCGTCAGCGTGCATGGTATTATACCAAAGTGTTTGTGGATCCAAAGAATGCAGATGTAGTCTATTGTCCCAATGTAAATTTTATGCGTAGTCGTGATGGTGGCCGCACGTTTCAATCATTACGCACACCGCATGGTGATCATCATGATTTGTGGATTGATCCTGAAAATGGAGAACGTATGATTGTGGCCGATGATGGTGGTGCACAGGTAAGCTTTGATGGCGGTAACAACTGGAGTACGTATATGAATCAACCTACTGCACAGTTTTACCGTGTGAGTACGGATAACAGTTTTCCTTACCACATCCTGGGTGCACAACAGGACAACTCCACTGTACGTATTAAAAGCAGAACAAGCGGTTTGGGTATTACTGAACAGGATTGGCAAAGTACTGCAGGCAGTGAAAGCGGTTATGTGGTAGCTGATCCCAACAATCCTGATATTGTGTATGGCGGTAACTATGGTGGTTATCTTTCACGATTGGATCATCGCACAGGAGAAAACCGTGCCATCAATGTATGGCCCGATAACCCCATGGGTGCCGGTGCTGATGTGCAGCGCTATCGCTTTCAATGGAACTTCCCCATTTTCTTTTCGCCACACAATCCTAAAAAATTATACACAGCAGGTAATGTATTATTTGCAACGGAAAACGAAGGACAAAGCTGGACGGCATTAAGCGGTGATTTAACCACCAATGATAAGAGCAAACAAAAATCAAGCGGTGGTCCTATTACACAGGACAATACTTCGGTTGAATACTATTGCACCATTTTTACAGCTACAGAAAGTTTTACAGAAAAAGATTTATTGTGGACGGGCAGTGATGATGGTTTGATTCATGTAAGTAAAGACGGTGGTAAGAATTGGGAAAATGTTACACCCAAAGATGCACCGCAGTGGATGATGTGGAATTGTGTAGATGTGGATCCGTTTAAAAAAGGTGCAGCGTATTTTGTAGGTACCCGTTACAAAGTAGATGATTACACACCATACATCTACAAAACAGAAGATTATGGTAAATCATGGAAGCTCATTACCAATGGTATTAACAAAATGCATTTTACAAGAGCCATGCGTGCCGATAAAAAGCGTGCAGGTTTGCTCTATGCAGGTACTGAGTTTGGTATGTACATTTCATTTGATGATGGAGCAAGCTGGAAGCCGTTTCAGTTAAACATGCCTGTAGTACCCATTACAGATATGACGATTAAAGAAAATGATTTGATTGTAGCTACTCAGGGCCGTAGTTTTTATGTACTGGATGATTTGAGTGTGCTGCAACAAGTAAATGCAAGTGCTGCTGCAAAGAATCTGCATGTGTTTGATGTAAACCCTGCATGGCGTATGCAGGCCAGTCCGTTTTCACGTTTCTTTGGTGCACCACGTAATGCAGGTGCTAATCCGCCAAGTGGTGTGGTGATTCATTATCATGCATTAAATGTAACGGATAGTACCAAAGCTTCTGTAACCATTATGGATAAAAACAAAAAAGTGATCAAAACTTTTGCAACGGATGGTAAAGACAATAAGCTGGAGATCAGCAAAGGGCTCAATCAGTTTAACTGGGATTTGAATTATCCGCCTGCTGAATCAACTGAAGGAATGATTTTATGGACAGGTACACCCGGCGCTATCACTGCAGCACCCGGAACATATTATGCAAAAGTAAAAGTGGGAACCGATTCTGCTGAAGTGCCATTTACTGTTGTGGCAGATCCCAATTACAAAACAACACAGGCGGAGTATGAAGAACAGTTTAATTTTCTGATAACGATTCAAAGCAAGTTTAACGAAATACAAAAAGGCATCAAAGACCTGCGTGCTGTGCGTTCTCAAATCAATGAGTTTATTGCAAGGCAGGGTAAGGACTGTCCCAAAGAAGTAAAGGATATGGCAACGGCTATCAACAAAGAACTCACTGCCATTGAAGAAACCCTGTATCAAACCAAATCAAAGAGCGGGCAGGATCCGTTGAACTTCCCCATCCGTATCAATGATAAGATGAGTGGTTTGTTTGATGTGGTAAACAGTGGTATTGCTGCACCCAGTAAACAATCAAAAGAATTTTATGCTGAGTTAAGTGCCCAGGCTGATGCACAGTTAAACAAGTTGAAGAAGATCATGAGTGATGATGTGCCGAAGTTCAATCAACTGATCAGAGAAAAGAATTTGAATGTGATAGGAGTGAAGTAAAGGGGATAGAAATCATAATAATAAAAAGCCGCAAAGAAAGTATGCTTTGCGGCTTTTTTTCTTTGCGGCTTTGCGTGAAATGTATTCTACAAATTCAGCCAATACTGAAACTTGAGCACCACGCCTCTGTTTTTATTTTTGAACAATGGGTCAGTAAAATAATTATCTGTGTAAACGATGAACAGGTCGCTCATGGGTTTAAAGCGCCATTGAAAGCGGCTGTTGATATTGAAGTTGTTGTTTTGTGTGTTGAGCTGCAAAAATGTAGTCCAGAAAACGGAAGTGGAAAAATTAATTTCAACACGAGGTGAAATTAAAAACAAAGTAGTGCTGCCAAAGCGTTCGGGAAATTGCAGGCGGTTGTATTCCATATTTAAGGTAAAATTACCCCACGGTTGAATTCGGTAAGTTACACGCCCGCTTAACTGAAATAAAGAACCATTGTAAAAGCTTCCGTAACGTATGCCTGCTTCTCCGGCTAATGCTTTTCTGCCATCCGTTTCATAATTCAGCTCAGCCTGTGTAAAATGATACATGGCTCTGGGTAAAGCATCGCCACCCGAAGTAAAGCGAAACGGAAACAATAAATTGATTTGCTGGTTATCAATATTCAGGCTGAATTCTGAAGTGTTTTTAAATCCTATTTCATAGCTGAGTGTGTTGTTTCTTTCATTAAACGTTCCGTTTGGATTGAGTACCATAAATGTTTCCAATCCTATTGTGTGCTGATTGATCCTGCCTTTTTTGGGATAGATTACATAATTTGTTTCATTAAAAACGCCTGTATAGCCCAGCCGGATGGTAGTGTCTTTTTCAGCATCATAATTTTCAATACGTTGCAAAAAACCCATATCAGCATAAAAATTGGAGCCAATTACACTTACATCCACAACACTGTTTAATGAACGGCCGGAGTAAGCTGCTCCTGTATTCCAGTAAATGTTATTGTTGGTAATTGTTGGTTTCCATGAGTAATGATAACCTGCCCATGCACGCCATAAGCCGGGTTTGTCAACAAAATTTAATTCTATACCTGCGTTTCGTCCATATTTGTTCAAAGGGTCTTTTCTTTGTTCTTCATCATTCATAAACGTAGTACGGTTATTAAAATACCCTTTTATTAATGAGCGATCCAGTACACGTTGGCTAATTGCTGCAGATGAATAATTTGCAGGTATGTAATTCTCTTTTCTTCCGGTTTGCATACTCAGCAAACCAATTCTTGTTTTTTTGGTAAGGTTTCCGCTTAGTCTTGCCCCGCCAATAATGGGTATGGGTAAAGCATCAGGGCCTAAACCAATTCTTCTTGAAAAATAAGGACGGATAGGCGGAATGCCAAAAGATGAAAACACATCATCGTTTTCCAAAAAGAAATTTCTGCGTTCGGGAAAAAAAATACTGAAGCGTGTAAGATTTGTTACCTGCCTGTCTACTTCCACCTGCGAAAAATCCGGATTGGCTGTAAGGTCTAAATTTAGTGATGGTGTAACAGCAACTTTTGCATCAAAGCCTGCATTAACTGTGCTTATCAATTTTCCATCTGTTTGGTTATTGATATTATTGTTGCTGATAGTATAGGGGATAAATGAAATATTGGTACCCGGCGGTGGTGGTACATCATCCCATACCAGTGCACCTGTATAGCCTAAATCCTTAAAATCAAAATTCACCGTCATTCGTGTCCATGTACTGTACTCATTATTCTTTACATCATTACGGAAGAACTGGATACCCCATATTTTTTTATCAGCCTGGTAGCGGAGTGTTTTAAATGGAATAGCAATCTCTGCCGTCCATCGATCGTTATAGAGCTTTGTTTTGCTGAACCATTTATTATCCCAGCTTAAATTAAAATCTTCTGTGCTGCTGAATATAATGTCTTCACTCTGCACATTATAAGCACTTACCTGAAACATAAAACCATTGGTACGCTGGTTTACAGGATCAATAATTACAGTAAAGGCATCATTTTCAAAAAAGCGGTTATCTCTCCGCAGGTTTTGAATTACATGATAATTGGTGTCATAAGCAATTACGCCGATGTAAATGTTTTTATCATCATAGGTTATGCGTACTTCTGTTTGGCGTGTTGCCGATGCTGTATCTATTGGCCATTTTTGCCAAAAACCTGTAGCCGTATGTTTTATTTTCCAGCTGTTTTCACTCAGCTCACCATCTAATTTTATTTGTTCCGGTGTTTTGGAAATTAATAAACGATAGGTTTCCTGATGTTTGGTGCCATCAATAATTGATTGTGCTTGCAGGTATGCAATTTTTGCAACTGAAAGAAGGAGTACAAATAAGCATTTTTTCATAGCCTCATCACAAAATGGACTGCAAGTTCTTTGATTTTTTTGAGATGGGAGGAATAATTATTTGGGCGGAACATATAAAACACAACTGCTTTGTACGTTTAAAAGCAATACTTTTTGTTTTTCAAAGTGTTGCTTTTAAATTTGAGTTTAATCATTTAATAAGTCCGGTCTTCGTTGCTCTGTGCGTTGTAAAGCCTGTTCATACCGCCATTCCTCAATCTTTTTTAAATCGCCGCTTAATAAAATATCAGGTACTTTCAGATCACGGAATTCGGCCGGCCTTGTATATACAGGCGGCGCTAATAAATTATCCTGAAACGAATCAGTCAGTGCAGATGTTTCGTCATTCAATACACCGGGAATTAAGCGGCCGATGCAATCTGCCAATACAGCTGCTCCCAATTCACCACCGCTTAATACATAATCTCCAATGGAAATTTCTTTGGTTACATACAATTGACGGATGCGTTCATCAATACCTTTGTAATGACCGCAAATGAGTAAGATATTTTCTTTCAATGAAAGTTGATTCGTCATTCGTTGGTTCAATCGTTCACCATCGGGTGTGAGATAAATAATTTCATCGAACTTTTTTTGCTGTTGCAGTTCATCAATGGCTTTGGCCAATGGTTCGCACATCATTACCATACCGGCACCACCGCCGTATTGATAATCATCCACCTGCCCGTATTCATTCACGGCCCATTTACGCAGGTGATGAACGGTTACTATAAGCAATCCTTTTTCCTGCGCCCGTTTCATAATGGAATGATTGAGCGGGCTTTCCAATAATTCAGGAACAACAGAAATGATGTGGATGTGCATAAAGCAAAGATAAGTTTCACTCAGTCATGTATTCATCTAAATCTCTCCGCTCTTTCTTCGTAGGCCTTCCAACCTTGCTCAGGCGTTTGCCCGTATGGAAGGAGGAGGCAATGAATTGAATTCGTTCCAGTTCTTCAGCAGGAGTAATATCAATGTAGTATTTTACAGCCTCACTGTATTGTACACGTTTCTCCAATAAGCCTGTTACTTTTATACGCCATCGTTTAACTTCTGTTTTTACTTCATACTCATCACCAATGCTCACCTGTTTGGATGCTTTACAGGCATCACCATTGTATTTTACTTTACCCTTGTCGCAGGCATCTCCTGCCTGGCTTCTTGTTTTAAAAAGCCGGATAGCCCATAGGTATTTATCCAGCCGAAGTTTTTCTTTTCCTTCCATAACAAATGCAAATTAAAGAATTGGTTTTGATTATATTCGAAGCCTAATCTTTCAGTTATGAAAAAGTATGTGCTGGTAATTTGCTTTTTACTCATTGGCGTTTTTGCAAATGCTCAGTTTAAAGCGGATAAAATTAAATGGACAAAAGATGGTACGGCCATGTATGAACATGCGAATGGCGCTGTTGTAAAGACGATGTTAAAAACGGGGCAACAACAAACCTTATTGCCTGCTGAAGTGCTGAAGCAAAACAGCAACACAATTTCAATCAAAGACTTTGAGGTAAGTAATAATGAGCAATTTATTTTAATTTTTACAAACACCGCACGTGTATGGCGCTACAACACCAAAGGTGATTACTGGCTGTATGATGCTGCTTCTAAAACCATGAAGCAAATCGGAAAATCGATGCCTGCACAATCGCTGCTGTATGCCAAACTTTCTCCTGATGGTAAACAGGTAGCCTATGTTTCGCAAAACAATATTTATGTGGAAGATCTAACATCAGGCATTGTCAACGCTATTACATCAACCGGCAATACGCCCAAACTCATCAACGGTACATTTGATTGGGTTTATGAAGAGGAGTTTGGCTGCAGGGATGGTTTCAGATGGAGTGCAGATGGTAAACGCATTGCTTACTGGCAGGTGGATGCCAATCAAATCCGTGATTATTATATGCTCAATACAACCGACAGTAATTATTCAAAAGTGATTCCCGTTGAATATCCTAAAGTAGGTGAGCAACCTTCGCCAGTTAAAATAGGAGTGGTAAATGTAACGGATGGTAACACAGTGTGGATGAAGATTCCCGGCGACCCGGCCAATAATTATTTACCACGTATGGAATGGAGCGGAGCAGATGAATTGATTGTACAGCAACTCAACCGCAAACAAAATCAAAGCTCTTTGTATTTCTGCAACGCAACAAACGGAACTGCCAATTTATTTTATAAGGAAACGGACAGTGCATGGATTGATATTAAAAGCCGCTGGAATGATGATGACCCACGTGGATGGGAATTTATCAATGGCGGAAAGGAATTTTTATGGGTGAGTGAAAAAGATGGCTGGCGACATGTTTATAAAATTGACCGTAGCGGAAAAGAAACCCTGCTTACCATCGGCAACCATGATATTGAAACCATCAATGCCTGGAATGAATCAACCAATGAATTGTATTTCACCGCATCGCCTGATAATCCTGTTCAACGTTATCTGTACAAAGTAAAAATGGACGGGAAAAGTAAAGCGGTGCGTGTAACACCTGCAAACTATAACGGCACCAATACGTATGAACTTTCTCCGGGTGGTTGGTATGGTATGCACAGTTTTACCAGCAGGGTGTTTGCACCCATGAACCAGATGCTGCAATTACCATCTCACAAACCTGTTGTGGGAACGGATATGTTGCTTACTGCCAAACCCGGCAACAGAGATAATCTTGAATTCTTTACCATTACTACAGATGATGGAGTCACCATGGATGCATGGATGAGTAAACCCATCAACTTTGACAGCACTAAAAAATATCCGGTGGTGTTGTATGTGTATAGTGAACCTGCTGCTACAACAGTAGAAGATAATTTTTATGCAGGTAATAATTTTTTATACAATGGCAACTTTAACAATGATGGCTATTTCTATGTTTCATTCAATAGCAGGGGCACACCCACATTAAAGGGAGCTGCATGGCGTAAAAGTATTTACCGCCAAATTGGTCGCATTAATATTCGTGATCAGGCAATGGGGATGAAAAAGTTACTGGAGCAGCGCAAATATCTTGACACATCACGTGTGGCCGCATGGGGCTGGAGTGGTGGCGGATCATCTACTTTGCATTTGCTGTTTCAATATCCGCAGCTATTTAAAACAGGTATTTCCATTGCTGCTGTTGCCAATCAATTGTTTTACGACAATATTTACCAGGAGCGTTACATGGGTTTACCACAGGAGAATAAAGATGATTTTACGAAAGGTTCACCCATTACCTATGCTAAAAATTTAAAAGGTAATTTATTATACATCCATGGTACAGGCGATGATAATGTACATTACAGTAATGCAGAAGTGCTGGTGAATGAATTGATCAAATATGGTAAGCTGTTTCAGTTTATGCCTTATCCAAACAGAACACACAGCATTAGTGAAGGGCAGGGTACTTTTCAGCATTTGAGTAAATTGTTTACTGCTTATTTAAAAGAGAAATGCCCGCCGGGAGCCAGATAGTATACATTTTACATTTTAAAAACGAAGTACCAATCCTATTCCATTGGATGTTGTACCTGCTTCAATTGTTAGAGGTTCTAATTGGCCTTTTCTTGCTTTGTAGTTAAATAACTGAAGGCTTTGTCTGAAATTATTAAAAGCAGAGAGTGCAATAACAGTGCCCGCTATTTGCACACCTAAACCTGCTGATGTTAAAATAATACCACCTGTATTGTTTGAAGCATTACTGTAGTAGTAATTATTATTCAGTAATGCTAAACCAACGAGCCCCATTGCTAAACCGCCGCCTTCTAATATTAAACCTGTAGTGCGTTTGCGTCTTGCTTTTTCAATAAGATTGTTCACATTTTTATCTGCACTTCGAAGTGCATTTTCAAATTCAACAGGTGAAACTCTTGTAGTGCCTAAATAAAATCTTGTTTGCCCGAATGCCGGATTATAAATCCATGCACTGTCATTACCTCTTTGCCGCAGGGCTCTTTTATCTGCTCTTGTTTGCGTAAAAGCCGTAAGAACGCATAACATAAATACTGTTACTAAAAGAAAGTTGAGTAATAATTTCATAAAAGTGATTTATAAAATGCATTACAATTCAGTATGAAAAAAAGTTGAAAATGAATTGTGAATTTGCAGCTCTCTAAATTAGAGAAGCGCCCGGGAGAGCGCTTCACATCATTGTGTTTGTTTAATGGCTAACGGCCAAAATATTTGTTTACCGCTTCTACACGGTTATTTACATGAAGTTTTTCATAAATATGGTAAACATGTTTGCGAACGGTTTCTGCACTAATACCCAGTTCTCCTCCAATTTCCTTATAAATTTTTCCCTGAGAGAGTCGCTCCAGTATTTCTTTTTCTCTGCGGCTGAGTACAGCCACTTCTTCATTCTGCACGGGTGAAGATGTTACTTCTTCCTGTACGGGTAAATGTTTAAACGCATTTACCACTTTCATGGCAATCTGGCTGCTCATGGGTGCACCGCCTTCAACCAATTCACTGATGGCTTCCGTTAATTTTGCGGGAGATGATTTTTTTAATATGTAGCCACTGGCGCCTGCCCGTAATGCTTCAAATATTTTTTCCTCCTCCTCATATACCGTACACATTAAAAACAAAATTTCAGGATGATGTGCCTTCAATTCACGAACAATATCAATGCCGCTGATGCTGCCAAGACCGATATCCATTAATACGACCTGGGGTTTCACCAGAGGTATTTTTACCAACGCTTCTTCACCTGTAGCAAAAGAAGCAGTGAGCATACAGTTGTCACTAAGCTCAATAATCTGTTCAAGGGCCTGACGGATGTCTGTTACATCCTCCACAATACAAACCGAAACTTTATTCATACTATAAAATTGCATTCTTTATTTGTAATGAACAATACCCCAAAGCGGGTGGTGATAAAATGTATTGTAAAAAATCAGACATCAGGATTATGACCCTGATAATGAGGCCAGATAAGATGATGGGATATTTTCGGCTTCATGGCCTATTCACTACTTCCTTACCATCAGCACATACTTCTGCTTAAAAAATTCTTCCTTAAACAATTGTTCAATTTCCCAGATTAAAGGGTGTAAGCCGCTGTCGTGAATTTCCTGATGCAGGTCGCCCCCTTTTAAGCAAATCAATCCGCCGTAATACATTTCATCACCTGCTTTTACACTTTTGCCCTGACCTTTTGCTTTTAGAATGGGCTGGCTCCACATCCATAAATCACGAAGCGGTGCTACGGCCCGGCTTACTACATAATCAAATTTTCTGTTTTTGATTTCTTCAGTACGGGTATGTTGGGTAGTTACATTGGTAAGTCCAATATGCAGTGCCACTGCTTCCACCACTTTTAATTTTTTACCAATGCTATCCGTTAAATGAAATTGTACTTCAGGAAATACGATGGCCAGCGGTATGCCCGGAAAACCTCCACCTGTACCTAAGTCAGCTATTTGCGTGCCCGGTTCAAAATCAAAAACGGCAGCTATGGATAAAGAATGCAGCACATGTTTTTCATACAAACTGTCAATATCTTTTCTGGAAATGACATTGATTTTTTCATTCCATTCTGTGTACACCTCTTTTAACAAACGTAATTGTTCTGTTTGCTGTGGTGTGAAATCAGTAAAATAGTTGAGTACTGCTTCCATTACTTCCAATGCGTTTTCGGTTTTTTAAATAAGGTGTTTGCAAATAAGAGGTAATATAACCATTGCCATATATCCAGAAAAGGATATATCCAAAACAAATCACCTTCACCCAATTTACGCATGGTGCTGTAGTAAATAATGCCCTGCACTACAAAACGAAATCCAAATACGGCAAGTGCCATCCACCAGCAATAAAAAAGGATACTTGCTATTAAAGCCGGATAAAATAAAAAATGACTTAACGAAAACAAGGCCAATAAAAACTTATGGCTGCTCTTATAAAATTTACTGGTGGTATAATGTCTTGTTTTTTGACTGCGCCAAGTGCTCCATCTGTTCTTTGCTTTACTGTAGGTAAAAGCTTCTTTATCAATTACAATTGCGGTATTCTCTTTGGTAGCCACACGGTTAATAAACAAATCATCATCACCGCCGGGTAATTGATTGTGCATGCTGAAACCTTTGTTGCGAAAGAACAGGTCTTTTTTATACGCCAGATTCCGGCCCACACCCATATATGGCATGCCTGCCAATGCATAAGAAAAATATTGCAGGGCGCTCATGTAGGTTTCAAAACGTATGAGTTTATTGAGCAGGCCGGGTTCTTTTGTATATGCTCCATAGCCCAGTACAATTTCTTTTCCGGGTGCAAATGCGTCCTGCATATGATGAATCCAGTTAGGACTTGCAGGTTTGCAATCAGCATCAGTCAACAGCAGCAGTTCATATTTTGCTTCTTTAATACCTATGCTTAATGGAAATTTTTTTCCTGAAATAAATTTTGCTTCCTGCTTGAGCTCAACAGGCCGCAGGTTTTTAAATGGACGTTGTAAATATTCCAAAACATATTTACTATCATCATAGGAGTTATCATTGACGGCTACCACTTCAAACGTTGATGTGTATTGTTGCTGTAATACATCAGGTAAATTATCGGCCAGGTTTTGTGCTTCATCTCTGGCACAAATGATTACAGATACCGGATGCTGCTGCAATACATTGCGTTTTGGTTTTTTGTAAACTGCCAAACGCACAAAAAACCACAGATAATAAAACACCTGAATAGCTGCAAGAACGCAGCATGCAATAAATAGAATTTTGGGCCAATCAATTATCATAAGCGCTGCGAAAGTATTGTATTGAAGGGAAACGAACGTTTTCACAGGAATGAAGTTGCCCACGTTGAAATGAAAAGTGTGGATAGCGGATGGTAAAAACCTGGTTAGTAACTTAAAACCTGTGGGTTGCAGGCCGATGGCTTTTCCCATTGGGGTAAGTGGCAAGGGGGCTTTATCTTTGCCGCCTTTATGGCAGCATTATCATTTCAACTTCATACTACTGATACAGCTAGCAAAGCAAGGGCAGGAACTATTACAACAGACCATGGCCGTATTGAAACGCCCATCTTTATGCCTGTGGGTACAGCGGGCAGTGTAAAATCGCTCACATCACAGCAGTTGTATGAAGAGGTGAAAGCACAAATCATTTTGGGTAATACCTATCATTTGTATTTACGCCCCGGTGTTGAAGTGCTGGAAGAGGCACGGGGGTTGCATCAGTTTAACGGATGGCATAAGCCGTTATTAACGGATAGTGGTGGCTATCAGGTTTTTTCTTTGGCTAATAACAGAAAGATAAATGAAGAAGGTGTGGTGTTTCAAAGCCATATTGATGGCAGCAGACATTTGTTTACGCCCGAAAATGTAATGGATGTGCAAAGAAGTATTGGTGCCGATATTGTAATGGCGTTTGATGAATGTCCGCCCTACCCAAGTGAGTATAAGTATGCGCATAAAAGCATGGAGTTAACGCATCGCTGGCTGGACAGATGCATCACTCAATTTAACAGCACACCTGATAAGTACGGTTTTACTCAAAATCTTTTTCCTATAGTACAAGGCAGCACCTACAAAGATTTGCGTACTGCATCCGCTCAGTTTGTTGCGTCTAAAAATTTAACCGGATGCGCCATAGGTGGCTTGAGCGTAGGCGAACCTGAAGAAGTGATGTATGAGTTTACCGAACTGTGTTGTGATGAACTGCCTGTACAAAAGCCACGATACCTCATGGGCGTAGGTACACCATGGAATATTCTGGAATGTATTGCATTGGGTGTAGATATGTTTGATTGTGTAATGCCCACACGTAACGGTCGTAATGCCATGTTATTTACCAGTAAAGGCGTTATTAATATTGATAATAAGAAATGGGAAAAAGATTTTTCGCCTATTGATGATGGCATTGATTGTGCTATGAGTGCTTATTACAGCAAAGCGTATCTGCGCCACCTCATTAAGGCAAAAGAAATTACCGGACTTACCATTGCAAGTACCCATAACCTTGCTTTTTATTTATGGCTGGTAACAGAAGCACGGAAACGAATTATTGACGGAAGTTTTGCAGGATGGAAAAATGAGATGGTAGCGGTGTTAAAAACGAGGTTGTGATGAACTGTCCACGGTCCACAGTCGACAGACCACAGCAGCGTTTTCATTTTTTCACTTTAGATTTTATGAATAAGTCTCAACTATGAGAAACGGCTATGGTCTGTGGATCGTTGACCGTCGACCGTTGACCGTGGTCCGTCAATTTGTTTAACCTTCCATTAAACCACAGTTTCCTTACTTTGCATCTTCATGAAATTATTAGATAAGTACATATTGAGGTTTTTTATGAAAACCTTCTTTTTTTCACTGGCGCTTTTTACAGTGATCACCATTGCTGTAGATGCCAGCGAAAAAGCTGAGGATTTTATTAAAAGCGGGTTAAATGCAGGTGAAATTGCCAGCAAATACTATCTGGGTTTTATACCGCATATGATTAGTTTGCTTTTTCCTGTGTTTGTGCTGATTGCGGTAGTTTTTTTTACATCACGTCTGGCAGCACGTACTGAGGTGGTGGCTATACTCAGTACAGGAGTGAGCCTGAAACGTTTTCTGTTACCTTACTGGATAGGCGGTATTCTCCTGGCTTTATTACTTGGAGTTGCCAATCATTTTCTTATACCATCTGCTAATAAAATAAGAACAGATTTTGAAGAACAGTATATTGATATGGGAGCCATAAATAATCCCAACGTTCGCTATCTCAATAATATAAGCCTCCGGATTGATTCGTTTACTTACGGAGGCATCCGTTCCTTTGATACGGTTTCAAAATTAGGACAGGGATTTTTCATGGATAAAATTGTTGGAAATAAGGTAGTATACAACCTGCGTAGCGATAATTTTGCATGGGATACAGCAAAAAAGATCTGGCGATTGGAAAATGTAATTGAACGGAAAATTGATGGGTTAAAAGAAACCGTTACAAAAATTGATACACAGTATATCAACTTTGGCTATAAGCCTATTGATTTATCAACAGATGAACATTTAAAAGACAAATTAAAAACTCCGGCTTTGAACAAATTCATCGGTCGTGAACAGTTACGTGGTTCAGAAACGGTGAATGCCCTTCTTTTTGAGCGGTACAGAAGAGATGCTTATGCTATCTCAGTGATTGTGATGACAATGATAGCAGCAATACTCGCCTGCCGTAAAGTGCGTGGCGGAAGTGGTTTGCACCTGGCTCTGGCTTTCATAATAGGGGTAACCTTTATAGTGTTTGATAAGTTTTCAATGGTATTTTCAACCAAGGGAAATTTTCCGCCACTAATTGCAGCATGGCTGCCTTGTGTGCTGTTTGCCGGGCTGGCATTATGGTTATATAAGCGGGCGCCCAAATAAAGGCTCTGTGTAAAGTGTATACGTAACCTCTGGTTACCTGTAATTTTTCCGGGTTAAAATAAAACACAACCTCTTTTTTTCTAAACCTCAATAAACTATCTTAAACAGTGAAATGTGCTGCTTATGTATTGTTGTACATGAGGCTTACAAAAAGCTTGAACAAATGTTGGAGAAGCAATACTTTTTCCCCTTGTGATAAATAAAAGCCAACAGGAACGATTCACTCCGGCGGAGAGATAGAGACTGTTCAATTGAAAACAGAACCCCGAACGGAGCGCCGCAATGCTGACCCCTCGTATGTGCCGCCGCCGGCTCAAAAAAAATCATAAAAAATTCAGAAAGCATGGCTTCGGTAAGTGTATTCTAAAACTTTTCCATTTAAAGCATGTTAGAGCTATGCCCGATTGATTTACCTTTGGGTTCAACGATTGTGTTAACCATTTTTACATTTTAAATATTGTTTATGGGCATTATTAAAGACCGGTTTAAGGCAAAGGCTGATGCAGCAAATACAGAAATTAAACAACTTATTAAGGACCACGGTAATAAAGTAATAGGTGAAGTAACCCTGAGCCAGATTTATCAGGGTATGCGTGGTATAACCGGGCTTGTAACCGAAACCAGCTTGCTTGATGCACAGGAAGGTATCCGTTTTCGTAGTTATTCTATTCCTGAATTACAGGAGAAACTTCCCAAAGCGCCTAAAGGTGAGCAACCTTTGCCAGAAGGTTTGTTTTATTTAATGCTGATTGGTGATTTGCCTGATGTTGAAATGAGCAACCGTGTTACAGATATCTGGCAACGCCGCAGCCATGTACCCAATCATGTGTTTGCAGCTATTGATGCATTGCCCATCAACACACATCCTATGACCATGTTTGTAGTGGGTGTAATGGCTTTGCAAACGGAGAGCTATTTTGCCAAAGCCTATGCTGATGGCATCAATAAGAAAGATTACTGGGAGCCTATTTTTGATGATGCGATGATTTTGATAGCCCGTTTGCCACGTATTGCAGCCTATATCTATCGCCGTAAGTATAAAAACAATGAACATATTCATCCAAACGGATTGCTTGATTGGGCCGGTAACCTGGCACACATGCTGGGTTACGATGATCATGGTTTTATGGAGCTGATGCGTTTGTACATGACCATCCATGCTGATCATGAAGGTGGTAATGTAAGTGCCCACACTACACATCTTGTAGGAAGTGCACTGAGCGATCCTTATTTGAGCTATGCTGCAGGTATGAATGGACTTGCCGGCCCCCTGCACGGATTGGCAAACCAGGAAGTGATTAAATGGATATTTGAAATGCAGGAAGAGTTGAATACAGATGCACCTTCAAAAGAACAGATTGCAGAATATGTAAAGAAAACGCTGAGTGAAGGCAAAGTAGTACCGGGTTATGGTCATGCAGTTTTGCGCAAAACAGATCCACGTTTTACAGCTCAGATGGAGTTTGGTAAGCTGCATATGCCTGATGATAAATTGGTAAATACGGTTTGGAATATTTATGAAGTAGTGCCGCCCATCTTACAAAGCCTGGGCAAAATCAAAAATCCATGGCCTAATGTGGATGCACACAGCGGTGCTTTGCTGGTACATTATGGATTAAAAGAGTATGAGTACTATACTGTATTGTTTGCAGTGAGCCGTGCATTGGGTGTAATGGCAAGTTTGATTTGGGATAGAGCATTAGGTTTGCCATTAGAGCGTCCTAAATCTGTAACTACAGAACTGGTGAAGTTGTGGCTTGATGGAAAAGATAATATCTGGGGCGAATAACTTTTTATTTTAAATAGTAATTTGAAAATCCCGCATTATGCGGGATTTTTTGTTGTTATAAAAATACCTGCAATAATAATTTTATCTTTAAAGCAACCTTAAACACAATCGTATGAGAAAATTTTTTACAGTAGCCATTCTGTTTTTATATTCAGTTACATCCGCACAGCTTCTTCAGGACAATTTCAGCTCATATGTAACCGGTAATGACTTAAATAACCAGGGAGGCTGGAGTAACAATTCTTCTAACCCGGGTGGTGGAGGTAATTGTGCAGGCGCCATTTGTGACAATCAAAAAATTGCTGCTACATCATTATCATTTCCGGGATATGGTAGTTCGGGCAAATCAATAATAACCGGACCCGGCAGAGATGCAACAGGTAAGGGATGGGCTTCAAATATTACAAGCGGCTCTGTTTATGCATCATTCTTAATTAATTTTTCAGATATTGTTTGTACCAGTACCTGCAGTTCTGAGTTTGGTTTCTTCAGATTGGTAAACAGAAGCAGTAATTTCAGTTTTGCAGTGCGGATGCTGGCTAAAAAAGCAACTGCATCCTCATTTCAATTGGGGGTTGAAAAAGGAAGTGGAGGTAATAAAGTATTTACAACCAATGCTTATAATTTTAATACTACGTACCTGGTAGTATTAAAGTACATCATTAATTCAGGTTCAACTACTGATGATGTAATGCAGTTGTACATAAATCCTGATATGTCTGCTGCAGAACCTGCATCAGCTGAACTTAACAGCAATCTGGGAACTGATGCCGGCAGCATTGATATTGCGGCGGTGCAGTTTAATTTTAATTCAGCAGGGTTACTGCCTGCCGGTAATTACGGGATGTTAACGGTTGCCACACAATGGAGCCAACTTACATTTACTCCGGCTTCTGTTAACAACCCTGACCGTGATTTTTCCGGTGTAAAAGTATTTGCATCTTCATCATCCCAGGCAATATTTCAAATAAGCAGCAGACGAGCTGATAATATTACTATAGAAGTAACAGATGTGATGGGAAGGGTAGTTCTACGCCGGCATGAAAAGCTGCAAACAGGTGCTAATAGTTTTATAATGCCCACAGTGAGTTTTTCAAAAGGTGTTTATAGTGTAAGGGCTGTGAGCAGCAAAGGTGTTTCAGCAGCTGTACGTTTTATGCATTAATAAAACAAATCGGTTTATAATCGCCGTTTCTTTTTGGGAGCGGCTTTTTTCTTTTTGTTTTTTGGTTTAAGGAGAGGTGAAATATTCATCCGCTTTGCTTCTTCATTCCAGGCGGCGGCGCCTATGAGTAAAGCTTCCACATTAAACGTTGCGATCTCTTTTTTATGTGTGAATGTTACGCCCGCCATGATGGCTCTTCCTTTTTGCTCCAGTTGCGGCCATGCAAACACCAGATCTTTTCCTCTGCAAAAAACAAGTTCTATTCCATCCTTTACTGCATTGATATAACAAAACATTCCAAAATAGTGATAGAAGGGGATTTTAAAACTCAGTTTTTCTTCAATGTGAGGAACTGTAGTGAACAGTAACTCACGCAGGGCCTCTGCTATTTCCCTCTTGGCATCGGGTAATGATTCAATATAGTCGTTAACAAGGCGGTTCATGATACTTTACGTAATACGAAGGTTTTTACGCAATTGATAAAATTTCAACAACGTACCTAAGCCATCGGTCAACGGGTGTGCTGGTTTTTCAAAAATGCTTTTACCAGCTTCTTTACATCTTTCAATTCCTGTTGTTGTAGTAAAATAAAACTGTTTTCAGCAAAAACACCTGTTACTTCTTCCTGCTCATTCATATTTTCATACACCATACTGCGAAATGGATTGCTGTAATCTTTAGCCCTGCTGTCGTAAATACCTTTAACCATCCATTCTTTTGTTTTAAGGAATTGTGTAAACAGTTCAGTAATTGTTTCCTTTGAAAATTGTTTAATGCCTTTTAACTCAGCATAAGAAGCTAAAGCGTGTTGTAATTTATGTGTTGCGTATAAATCAGATTGTTGTGCATAAAATTCATGTACTGCATTCCAGCTTTTTATCTTTCCCGAAACAATCTTTTTTTGCAGGGCACTAAGTGCTGCTGCTTCCATTAATTGACCGCCCACATTTACCCAGGCTTTTCGCTTACCCGGTTTTGAAATTTTTTTGCTCAGCAGTATTACATTACCAATGGTATTAACCTTTGCATAATACAGTAATTCTTCAGACGCATATACTGCTATCAACTCTTGAAATATATGATAGCTTTGTCTTACTTTCATCAAAACTGTATTGCGTTTGCTGTTTTCAAAACCATCAGCAATAATTTCTAAAGCATCTGCAGTTTTATCATTGGATGTAAGCAATGCTTTTCCTTTTTTGATGCATAAGGCATTACTGTAATGTTTGGCTGCATTTTCTTTTTTTAAGGCAGCTTTGCCGGTTAATAATTCCAGAAGTTTAAGTGCTTCAAAAATTTCATTCACCGTATCGGGTGCTAAATAGCTGTAATCTAAGTGTTGTGTTTTATCAGTTCGTTTATCTCTGTCAGCATATTTCCAGGCGTTACGTGCCAGTGCATACATGTTGTATAAAAACCAATATGCAGGCATCACCTGCAATTGATTCTTACTTTCATTATTACTTACTAAAGAAAAAGGAATGGGAATCCTCAATTCCGCCGGATAATCACCTTTGGCCAATAACGTATAGGATGCAAATTTTGTATTGTGTTTGATGCTTACACTTAATGCGGGCCAGAAGCCACGGCCTGCAATCAACTCACCATCTGCACTCCGGCTATTATGATTGCTGCCCAGGGTTGCACCTGCAGCAATATTACTTTGGCCCATTACTGTAGCAGCACACAAAAAGGAATTATTATGATGCTGTTCGTGAGCTGGAAAGATGAGTGAGTTTAATACTTCACAGCAGGAAATGGTAGCATTATTACCCAAATAAGAATTGATAAGTCTTGCACCATATTTTAACTGTGAGTGCGATGATAAATAAAAACGAACCGCTTTTACTCCATAAAACACCCTGCATCCTTCACCTATAATTCCGTTTACCAGTTCACATCCTTCACCTACCTGTGAACTCGATTGTTCATTAGAATTTATGGTTACATTTTTGATTTTATTAGCGCCTTTAATGTAAGCATGTGATCCTATCCATACATCTTTAATAATTCGTACGCTTTTAATAACCGTTCTGTCGCCCACTTTGCCATAATAGCCACGCAGCTTATCAAACTTCTGTTCAGTAAACTCCAGGAATTTCTGTTGCAGCACTTTGTTATCCCTGTTGCGGCTCCACATCCATGCATCGCCCGGTAACATACCATTAAACGGAATTATTTTTCTGCCCGCATTTTCATTACACACTTCCAGCCAGATGCGTATTTTTTCTTCTTCACCCTGCTTTAATACGCCATTGCCAAACTTGGCATAATTGGTGGTACCCATTTCATGCACATTGGTGATGATGCATTCATTGCCGATGATGTAGTGAGAGAGATAATGAACATTGTCAATTGAAACATTATCGCCAAAATCGCAACTGATAATGGTGCTGTTGTACAAACCTACCCTCAATTTTACTGCATGAAATTCTAAAAAATATTTTTCCAGATTGCCGATTCGTACCCACCCATAAAATTTACAACCCTGAATTAAGTCAGTAGAAAACACATCTGTAACTTCAATCATCTCCCAGTTATCGCTTGTATTATTGTTGCGGATAAGTGCGTCTATTTCATGATGCGTTAATTTTCTGTAGGTAATACCGCTGCGGTTTTGTTTGCGCCGCAAATAATATTCATCCTCTCCCTTCGGGATAAACTGTTCGGGAATAAACTTATAGCCAATTTCAGAAAGCGGCTTTTTTATAATTGGGTTCATAAAACCGTTTAATGTTTATTGTTTTGGGTTTGTAAATGCAGTTAACTAAAAACTATAAACCAAAAACCATAAACTGATTTTTTATTCCACCGTTACACTCTTTGCTAAATTTCTAGGTTTATCTACATCGTATCCTTTGGCTACACCTACATAGTAAGAAAGCAATTGCAGCGGAATCACACTCAGCATGGGTGCTACAATTTCATCAGCCGGAGGTACAGCAAAAACATCATTGCTTAAACCTGTGCTCACTTCATCCCCTTCTGTAATGATGGAAATCACAATTCCTTTCCGTGCTTTTATTTCCTGCATATTGCTCACCACTTTTTCATGATAAGAATCTTTGGTGGCAATAAAGATTACAGGCAAAGATTCAGTTACCAAAGCAATCGGTCCATGTTTCATTTCCGCAGCAGGATAACCTTCTGCATGTATGTATGAAATTTCTTTCAGCTTCAGGGCACCTTCCAAGGCTACAGGGAAATTATATCCTCTGCCCAAAAACAATGCATCTGTTGAATCTTTATATTTTTCAGCAATCACTTTCACTTCATCTGCATTTTTTAAAATGGCATCCACTTTTTCAGGCACCTCATGCAATTCCTGCAACAAATGCAAATAGCGTTCTTCACTAATTGTTCCTTTATTGTGTGCAATTTTTAATGCTATCATGGTAAGTACTGCCAGCTGACCTGTAAATGCTTTTGTAGAGGCAACTCCAATCTCTGGTCCGGAGTGAGTGTATGCCCCTGTATGACTTGCACGTGCAATAGAAGAACCTACGGCATTTACCACTCCAAAAATAACAGCACCTTGTTCTTTTGCTTTCTCGATAGCAACGAGTGTATCTGCCGTTTCTCCGCTTTGTGAAATGGCAATAATTACATCACCTTTATTCACTACAGGATTTCTGTAACGGAATTCGCTTGCATATTCTACTTCCACAGGAATACGGCACAACTCTTCAATAATATATTCAGCCACGAGCCCTGCATGCCAACTGGTGCCACATGCAATGATAATGATGCGTGGAGCATGCTTCAACTGCTCCATATAATTTTCAACACCCGCCATAGTAATGGTTCCTTTGCCTACATCCAATCTTCCACGAAGGCAATCATAAATTGTTTTCGGCTGTTCAAAAATTTCTTTGATCATGAAATGGTCATAGCCACCTTTTTCAATAGCTGCCAGTTCCATATCCAGCTTGGTTATATAGGGCGTAATTTTTTCGTTGCCAAGATTTTTTAAGATCAATTCATCCGGACGAACAATGGCGAGTTCATAATCATTTACATACACTACTTCTTTGGTGTATTCAATAATGGGGCTTGCATCGCTTGCCAAAAAGTGCTCGCCTTTACCTATACCAATCACCAGCGGACTTCCCTTGCGTGCAGCAATGATGGTATGCGGGTCTTCTTTATCAATCAACAAAATACAATACGCACCCACTACACGTTTCAATGCTACACGAACTGCTTCTTCTAAGGAACAATCATTGTGTTGCTGAATGTCATCAATAAAATTCAAAAGCACTTCTGTATCGGTATCACTCTTAAAACTGTAACCTTTGTTTTCCAGTTCTTTTTTAATAAGTGCATAATTTTCAATAATACCGTTGTGAATCATGGCGAGTCGGCCACTGCTGCTTTCATGAGGGTGAGCGTTACGATCGCTTGGTTCACCATGTGTTGCCCAGCGTGTATGCCCGATGCCGATATGCGCCTGCACATCTGCACCTATCAAACTTTCTTCCAGCTCGGCCACTTTTCCTTTCTTCTTAAATACTTTTAATCCGTTGTTGAGCAATGCCACACCGCTGCTATCGTAGCCTCGGTATTCCAATCGTTTCAATCCTTTTAGAATTACGGGATAAGCTTCTCTGGGACCGGTATAGCCAACAATTCCGCACATAGTTGTTTGATAGTTTTAAGACTGACAAAAATAAGGTGATGAAGGATAGGGGAGAAAATCAATTTTTTTAAAAAGTAAAAGATGTAGATGTTATAGCAATAAATTAAAACTGTGCGAGTCTGTTTATTCATCAGCTCATGATCGGGTTTTCCATAACACTACTTCAACTCATACGGTAGTTTATTTATTTCAATGCCCTTGCAAATTACGCAACAGGCGGTACAGCCCGTGAGCAATTGAAACAGCATTCAGCAAAAAATTACAACCTTCCCTTACAACAACACACCTTTCAAAAACAAAAATGCCATTGTAAAGTAAATCATGATACCTGTTACATCCACCAGCGTTGCAACAAACGGTGTTGAAGATGCAGCAGGGTCGGCACCCATTCGTTTAAGTAACAAAGGAAGCATGGAGCCCATTAATGTACCCCACATTACAATACCTACTAATGAACAGCCAACTGTTAATCCGATTAATATGGCATGTTCACCAAATGTATTTGTAAACGATTGCCAGATAAAAATTACAGAAAACGCAATGATGCATAACGACAACCCCAGTAACAAACCGGATATAATTTCCCTGCGCATAATACGCCACCAATCAGCAATGGTGATTTCACCCAGTGCCATTGCCTGTATAATCAAGGTAGCAGCCTGTGAGCCGCTGTTACCACCGCTTGAAATAATTAAGGGAATAAACGTAGCCAGTATCACCACCTTCGCAATTTCATCTTGATAACTCTGCATGGCAGAAATGGTAATGAGTTCACCAAAAAATAATATGATGAGCCACACTACACGCTTCTTAAACAGCTTGAAAATGGGTGTTTCAATATACGGTTCATCGAGCGCTTCGGTACCACCCATCTTCTGCATGTCTTCACTAAACTCTTCATTGGCTACCCACAACACGTCATCAATGGTAACAATGCCCAGGAGTTTATTGCTTTTGCTCACTACAGGTAATGCCACACGGTTGTTCATTTTAAAGGCTTCGTTGGCCGTTTCCTGATCATCTTCGGCATGGAGGGCAATTACACGTTCATCCATTAAGTCAGTTACTGTTTTATCAGGTGCTGCCAAAATAATATCACGAATGCGTAAATCGTCAAGCAAATGACCTTTCTCATCAATTACATAAATTACGTTAATCGTTTCGCTGTCTTTGCCGTATTTGCGAATGGTTTCAAATACCTGTGGTATCGTATCATCCGGATATACATATACATAATCCGGAGTCATCAGTCGGCCAATACTGTCTTCCGGATAGCCTAGTAAAGACAGGGTAACTTTTCGTTCTTCAGGATTTAAAAGTTTTATTAACTCACGCACTACATTACTTGGTAATTCTTCTAAAAAAGAAGTACGGTCATCGGCAGGTAATTCATTTAATAACTCTGCTGTTTTAAACGGTGGGAGTTCTTTAATAATTTGTTTTTGAGTGGGCAGTTCAAGGATTTTAAACACACTAACTGCACGGTGTACACTCATGCCTGCCAGAATTTGACTTTCATAATCAGGAAATTCATACACCAGTTCTGCCACATCACTGATATTTTGATTGTTGAGAAATTCCTGGATTTCCAGTTTATCTTCTCTGCTCATCAGCTCAGCAAACTGATCTTTTAATGGGATTTCCTGTTCTAATTCCAACTCCATAAAATGGTATTTGCGCTAAAGTTAGTTTCTTTGTTTCAAAGCAATTACTACTTGTTATGATGAAGCTGGAAAGTTTATTTATTGCCCATATTGAAGGTAAAGGAAGAAGCATCTTTACCAACGCTCCCATAGCGGCAGAAACAATTATTGAAGTAGCACCTGTAATTGTAATGAGTGGAGATGACAGAGTACACTTAGACAAAACATTATTACATGATTACATTTTTGAATGGGGCGAAAAATTAGACAAATGTGCAGTGGCACTGGGTTGGGTATCCTTATACAATCATGCACCTTTATCAAATTGTGAATACATCATGGATTATGAAAACGATGCGATAGTTATTAAAACCGTAAAAGCTATCAACCGCAATGAAGAACTTACCATTAACTACAATGGCGAGTATAATGACATCAAAGCGGTTTGGTTTGAACTAAAAAGCTGAACTGTGAATTGAATAACTACATCATCACAAGTACAGCAATCGTATTTTTCCTAAGTAGAAACAAGGTGAAACTTCCATTTATACTTATTATTTTTAACAAGATTTTTTCCAATCCAAATTATCCCCTGAAATTCTGCTGTAGTAAATGCAATTTTCTGTGAACCAATAGTTTTGAATGAGTTCATCAACGTCTTTCAATTTCCTGTGAATGCCGGTGTATTTAGAATCCGTTATACAGTTAAAAAATCGGTTAAGCATTATTAATCTCATGCCTTATGTTCAGAAAGCCGGCTATATATCTGCTATTTACTGTTGTAACTGTACAACCCTATGCACTTCCTGCAGAGCTTACCCGTGATTGTTTACTTTACTCCAACAACACCATAATTTCAGCTTCAGTAAAAGAACATAACAATTATGCAGAGCTGAGCTGGAGTACAACAACTAATGAGCAGATTGATCATTTTGAAGTAGAGCGAAAAGAGACAGGCGGTGAATTTAAAACCATCGCATTGGTAATGAGTAGTAACCTGAGCAACACTGAATCCTATCTGTTTAAGGATAAACTTACAGGAGCAGAATCTGCTGTACAATACAGAATTAAAGTTCTTTTTTCTGACGGCAGTATAAATTACAGCAGCATTACTGCATTAACCATTGCAACTGTAACAGAAACAATCATAAAATTTACGCCCAATCCTGTGGTGGCAACAACAGCATTAAATCTGCCTTCCATAAAAGGAACATATTTGTGCCGGGTATATGACATGGACGGACAATTATTAATGGTATCAAGGGTACATGGCAAACATCAATCTTTAAACATACAGTCACTTCAATCCGGCAATTATTTTGTAGAAGCCTTTCATCCGCAAACAGGCAAGCGTTATTATGGCCACATGACGAAACAATAAAACAATCGTTTTCCAGATAATTTCAATAGAAGGATTGCTTGCGCTTTGAATTGAGCAGGATTGTATTGGTCAATGTTTTCAATCTCTTAAAACAGTAATGCCACCTGAACTCTACTAATAGACAGATGGCATTACTATTTGCAACTGTTTAATCAATCATTACCAGCTGATGCCGTAATCATCACCATGATTGCTGCTGCCACCCCAGAAAGTTCCATGCTTCCAATCAAACCATATGGCATTAATGGGACCACTGGTTCTATCATCAAATGAGAGGGTGTAACCCATTTGCCTTAATTCTTTTCTTACCCATTCAGGCGTAGCTTCATGCAATAATAAATTGCCGGGCCTTGGCCTGCGGTCTGCAACTTTATCACCACCTAAAGACAGCCATAATTGATTGGTATTAATATTGGGTGCTTCACATGCTTCCTGTACATTCATTCCAAACTCTACTATGTTCAAAAAGAATTGTAATAAATTTTGATCCTGCGTATCACCACCCTGTACTGCAAATGATAAAAAGGGTTTGCCGTCTTTTAATGCAAGTGTTGGGGTAAGCGTTACACGTGGACGTTTGCCCGGTTCAATGACATTGAAAGGATTGAGTGTGGAATCTAATACAAAACTCTGCCCACGTTGGCTCATTCCTATTCCTGTATTACCAGCAATACAAGCAGGTATCCATCCGCCGCTTGGTGTTATTGATACAACCCATCCTTCTTCATCGGCCGCTTCTACAGAGGTAGTACCCATCCACAAACGCTCCATATAGTCCGGATCATTTACAGCAACTCCATTGTTTCTTACATCATGGCCTGGCATGAAATTGCTCTTTGATGGTGCAGATGTATCCATATTAAATCCTCTTTTCTTTAACATATCCAGATAAGGATTTGATTCATTTTGAAACGGATAAGGATCACCGGGACCAACATTTGCATTATTGCGTTCCCACATTATTTGTTTGGCTCTTTGCTTTGCATAATCTTTACTTAATAAACCTTGCATTGGTTCAGCAGGTGCAAAAGCCGGATCTCCATAATAAAAATCCCGGTCGGCAAAAGCCATGTTCATGGTTTGGTAAATGGTATGAATGTATTTGGCACTGTTGAAGCCCATATTCTTCAAATCAAAATTTTCCAAAATATTGAGTGATTGTAAGAGCATGGGGCCCTGTGTCCATTGCTGCAGTTTGTACACTTCAATGCCTTTGTAGTTTACATGCATGGGTTCTTCTTCAATAGGTTTCCAGTTAGCTAAATCGTTCATGGTTATTAAACCGCCCTGCTCCTGACAGCCACGTACAAACTCCTGTGCAATGTCGCCTTTATAAAAGCGATCATAAGCGGCCATAATCGCATCTTTTCTGCTTTTGCCTTTTTTCAAAGCCTGTTGTTCTGCATCTACTAATTTGGTGAGTGTTTCCAGTAAATCTTTTTGTACAAATAATTCACCGCCCGCAGGTGCTTCTCTTTTATCTCCGGCGTGGGGGAGAAAAACTTTTTTACTGTAAGGCCATTGTTTGATTAATGCTTTCTGGCGTTCAATACTATTGGCAGTTGAACTTTCTATTGGGTAACCTGCGGCCATTTGCATAGCAGGGGCTAATACATCTTTTAAACTAAGCTTACCATAGTTTGCCAGCATTAAACATAAACCACCGAATGTGCCGGGTGTAACAGCAGATAACGGTCCATATTGAGGTGGAAAATTATAGCCCTTACTTTTATAATAATCAACTGTTGCGCCTGTTGGAGCTACTCCCAATGCATTAATACCAATTACTTTTCCAGTTTTGGGGTTATAGATCAAAGCCTGTGTTTCACCACCCCAGCTTAATACATCCCACATGGTACAAGTAGCTGCAAGCATGGCACAGGCAGCATCTACTGCATTTCCTTTTTGCTGAAACATCATGGCGCCCGCAGTTGCTGCCAATGGTTTGCCGGTTATGGCCATCCAGTGTTTTCCATGCAAAACCGGTTTTTGCGTTTGTTGGCAAAAGACAGAAACTGAAACATTAACAGTGATTAACAGAATGATGATTGCTCTCATACTTAGTTTGATTTGTGATAAAGTTAAAGTAAGGGAATGTTTTGAAAAAGAAAATGGATAAACGGCAAAACTTACTATGAACCCGGTATCTTTCTCATCCAGTAAAACTTAACCATTCTTATTGGGAGATGATGCAGTTTTTACAGGAAGGCTGATTGTATAATTTTGTGTTTTTCACAGGGAGAAAAGCAAATTTTATCAGTAATAATATTCTCATTTCATTGGAGAAAACTGTACGGTTTGTTGATTTTTCATTGGGAAAATAAATGTGAATAACCTGTTTTCATTGGGGAAAACTCAAAAAAAGTGAAAAAGATTTTGCAGTTTCAGTTCTTTTATCACATATATTTGGAATAGTAATTACCATTCCCATTAACATTCAAAAAACAAAAAACGTCATGGCAACAAAAAAAGCAAAAAAACCAGCTAAAAAAGCTGCTCCTAAAAAAGCTGCAAAAAAAGCCGCTCCTAAAAAGGCTGCAAAAAAAGCCGCTCCTAAAAAAGCTGCTAAGAAAGCTGCTCCAAAAAAAGCAAAAGCAAAACGTAAACCAAATGCTGCTTTCATGAAGGCATTAACTCCAAGTGCTGCATTAGCTGCAGTAGTAGGAGCGAAAGCATTACCACGTACAGAAGCTGTAAAGCAAATCTGGGCTTACATCCGTAAAAACAAATTACAGGATGCTAAAAACAAACGCATGATTAATGCTGATGATAAATTGAAAGTGGTATTTGGCGGTAAAGGCCAGGTATCAATGTTTGATATGGCTAAACATTTATCAAAGCACTTAAGCTAAGCCTTACTTTTTGATAGTAATAAAAATCTCCTGCCTGGTGCAGGAGATTTTTTTTGTTTGCAATTGTGTGATTCAAGATGTAATTTATAAAGCATCAAATTTTTCTGCTTATGCATAAACAAAATATAAAAAATGAGCAAAGTGTGAATGATCAAATCATTTCGTATAAAACCCTTCGGGTTATGATGGGATTTGCGGGAATTTTTCTTTCCCTGTTAGTAGTAATTGGTAAGCTTATATCTGAACATGATATTACGCTTGAGTTTTCCATCAGTGATTATTATGATAATCATGCCGGTGGTGATATACTGGTTGGTGTATTGTTTGCCTTAAGCTTTTTTTTGTTTGCTTACAAAGGGCCGGAGCCTGTTGATAACGTGCTTGCTGATATTGGATCAGTTATGGCCATTGGGGTAGCATTATTTCCTACAACTGCAGGCGGTTGGATTTATTATGCCCATTTTGGGTTTGCCATTTCATTGTTTATCGTGTTTATCATTTTTTCACTTTACCTGTTTCGTAAAACAAAAAAAGATAATAAGCCAACTGATGAAAAAAAGAAACGGAATAAAATGTACCTGACCTGCGGAGTTATCATGATCATATGCATACTTTCTTTAGCCGTTTGTCTTATCTTTTTTAAAAAGGCCTGCCAGCAATATAAGCTGGTATTCTGGGGTGAAGCAATTGCATTGACTGCTTTTGGAATTTCATGGCTCACAAAAGCAGAATGATTATATTTGGTAGATCCTCCTCACAAAGCAGAAGAATCAACATAAAATCAAAACCAAATGCCTGCTTTAAACGAAGCTTCAGGGTTTACAAATGGCAAAGTGAATAATTTGTTATCTACGGGAACATTGGTATCACCACCCATTCGTAAACTTAAACCAGCCCATGGTGATAGGTAGATGTGCTTATGAATTTTAATATTATAACCGGCACTTCCATTCAGTAAATAGTTGGTAAAAGTTGATGTTTGAATTCTTGCATCTGATTGTATGGTGCTGTTCCAAACTACAAAACCGCCCCCAATCCACACACCTCTCCATTGAGGATTTAAAAAGCGATCAACTAAAAAGGCATACGCATTAATTTGATGATTGGTGAACCCTTTTTGTATAGTAAAACCTGGTTTGTTTACTGATGCTGTAAGTGCACGGATGCGCCATTGTTTTTTGCCTGCCCATACTGCTGCAAACCATCCACCCGTAGCATAAGGCAGTACATCCAGTTCAATTCCTGTACTCAGGTTTTTGGGTGAGGATGATGCCTGTGCAAAAAGTTGCAAATTCAAAACAAAAAAGAAAGTAATGCTGATGCAATATTTCATAGTACTATAAGGTTTTTCATGTACAAAAGCCCGCAGGTTTTAAGTGTACACCTTTGCGGGCTTTCATTTCAATGGCACATGGTGCTCCATGTTCTGCATGGCTTATACATGATCTTCAGCCATTATGCCGTTTACTTTTTCTTCCAGCTTTTCTTTGCCCAGTTTCAATTTTTCATTGAACTGTTCTTTGAGCTTTTTACCACTTTCGGCAATTTTATTACGGGTTTCAACCCCTTTAGCCGGTGCAAATAAAAGTCCCAGCACGCCACCTATGGCAACACCTGCACCCAATGCAATCAATATTTTATTTGTTGTTTTCATGTGTTATTGATTGATTGTTTTAAATTTTTGTTGTCGACCTAAGGTAACACCTCAATAAGCCTGATAAAATGATGTACTGCAGCATTATGGTTGATGATCGTCAGCCTGTACCTGAGTTGCGACTGTGAACTTTGCAAATTCCTTTCTCCATCAGCAAGTTTAAAGGAGCTATCAAACATTCCTTTGCGCTCTTTAAAAAACATTCAAGTATCGAAACTATTATTCATTCGCAGACTCCCCAACTGTTGATTAAGAAAAAAATGAAGAGCCTGATGATCCGGCCTAATGGTTTACTCGTAAATAAGGGAAATGTACCCCTTTATGAAAACGGTGTTGACCAGCCTTGCCTGTGCAGGTATATTTTTTTTATCTGTTAATGGCCAGGCAACGAAAGATTTGCCACGCCCTGTGGCCAATTTAATGAACCTGCCGGCTAACAGCTATGTAATACCGATGGACAATAATCTGCAGCAAAACAGCAGCGGTGTTTTTAATCTGAAAGCGTACGGTCTTATTGTGCATTTGCTCAACAATAAAATAAAACTAAAATGGGTTATCCGTTCGGGCAAATTGAAAGATGCAGCCGATTTTTCAGTGGCTGCCAGCCGTATCTATCCGGTTACAGATGCCATAACTACACGCATTTTTTTAAGTGGCCCGTTTGTTATTAACGCTGCTGATACCACCGGAGTTTCTGCTTTGATCAATTCATTTGTTGCCGCCAATGGATTAACAGGCAACAACCGACCCGCCGTTTTTAGAACCACTCAGGCAGTGATGGTTGATGTACGATATGACATGGCCGGATATGTACCAAAGGCCGGTGTTATTAAAGACGGCAACAATACAGCCATTCACCTTTCCTATTTTGAGTTTGCTTCAGTTCCAAAGGTGAATTATGACACTATAAGAGCAACAGAACTACTTACCCGTTGTTTCAATTTTGCCAGCGAACCTCACGATGATGTTGTTGCTGAAACAGAAATGAGAGCTGTGCGTTCATTTATTACGAATGGTGGTAATTTTCTGGCACAATGCGAAGCCGTATTAGCTTATGAAAATAACAACCTTGGCAGGTTTCAAACAACCAATGGAATTACAAAAGTAAATGCTAACATCAGCGCCACATCTGTTGCTTACCCAAATGCAGATCTTTCTTTCAGCCAGTTTCAGGGTGAGTTCAGCATTTCACAGGGAGGCAGCGTCCGTAACTGGCAGTTAGCAACTCTTAGTTTTAATGCAAATAATACACATGCACATGCAACTAATAACAATCTTTCAAGAACGCCCATTGGTGCCAGTGTTTCAAAACTTACCGGTGCAGATAAAGGAGGCGGATTGGTTTTTTATTTAGGGGGTCATGAGTTTAATAGTTTAACAGGAATGTCTTCCATTAACGGAATCCGTATGTATTTAAACGCATTTCTTACGCCTGCTTCACTAAACAATAACTGCGCACCCGGGGCTATCTTGCTCAGTGTGCTTTCATTTCGTCCTGCGTTTTTTGATGTGGCGGAACGTAATGGAAAAGCGCATTTAAATTGGGGCGTATCAAATGAAATAAATCTTTCTGCAGTTATAGTTGAAAAGAGTATGAATTCAGTAAATTTTGAATCAGTGAAACAAATAAATGCTAATGATTTTACAGATCAAAATGGCATCAGGAGATACACTTTTGAAGAAACACTAACGGAACATCAATCCATTGTTTATTACAGGATTAAATTTGTTGATTTTACAGGGGCACATTATTATTCAGAGGTCAAAAACCTGAGATATGGACAATTCAGGTCAGGTGCGAAATTGAAATTATATCCAAACCCATTTGTTAAGCATGTAACGATACAACTGCCCAGTGCCAGAAGTTATGATGAGACAGTTTTACAAGTTGCTGATTTGTTGGGAAAAGTAATACTTCAATCAAAAGTAGCGGCCGGTCAAACTTTATTATCCTTAGATTTGAGTCAAATAACAGCGGGTACTTATTTTTTAAAAGTAATAAATAAGGAAATTGTATACAGCCAACAAATCATAAAAAACTAAAGAATCTTTAATTCAAAGATTTATGATATAGTTCATTTGACCCTTATTTTTCGCCGCGGCTCTCTATAAAAAAATCCTGCATGAATGCAGGATTTTGAATCTATAAATTTTATTGCTTTTTAAGCTTCTGCAAAACTGCTCACGGGCTCACAGGTACAAATGAGGTTTCTGTCGCCATGTGTATTATTAACACGTGCTACACTGGGCCAGAATTTATTATGCGTTACGTAGTATAACGGATAAGCAGCCTGCTGGCGTGTATATGCATGATTCCATTCATCTGCAGTAATAACGAATTGTGTATGTGGTGCGTGTTTTAACGGATTGTCAGCTTTATCTGCAATGCCGTCTTCAATCGCTTTTATTTCTGCACGAATGTTTAGCAGCGCATCACAAAAACGGTCTAATTCACCTTTGTCTTCGCTTTCAGTTGGTTCTATCATGATGGTACCGGGCACAGGAAAACTCATAGTAGGGGCGTGGAAGCCATAGTCAATTAAACGTTTGGCTACATCTTCGGCTTCAATACCTGCTGTATTTTTAAACGGACGTAAATCCACAATAAACTCATGCGCACATGTGCCATTTGAACCGGTATAAAGTATGTCAAAATCTTTTTCCAAACGTGCTTTCATATAATTGGCATTGAGGATGGCGTATTCGGTTGCTTTCTTTACACCGGATGCACCCAGCATGCGAATGTATGCATAAGAGATAAGTAAAATGGAAGCACTGCCATAAGGAGCTGCACTTACTGCGCCACTTGTATTATACCCAATATGACCCGGCAGGTGTTTTGCCAGATGCGCTTTTACACATATAGGACCCATACCCGGGCCACCACCACCATGTGGAATCGCAAATGTTTTATGCAGATTTAAATGACATACATCAGCACCAATTAATCCCGGACTTGTTAAGCCCACCTGTGCGTTCATATTGGCACCATCCATGTACACCTGCCCGCCATGCTGGTGAACGATATCACAAATTTCTTTTACTGTTTCTTCAAAAATGCCGTAGGTACTTGGATAGGTAATCATAGTACCGGCAAGATTGGCACTGTATTGTTCTGCTTTGGCTTTAAAATCAGCCACATCAATATAGCCGTTGTCTAAAGCTTTTACTACCACTACTTTCATACCCGCCATTACAGCACTTGCAGGATTAGTGCCATGAGCAGAAATGGGGATTAAACATACGTTGCGATGTGCATCGCCATTTGCAAGATGATAATTACGAATGGTGAGCAAACCTGCAAATTCTCCCTGTGCTCCGCTGTTTGGCTGCATGCTGCAGGCATCAAAACCAGTGATAACGTTCAGATAATTTTCAAGGTTGTTAATCATTTCAAGATAACCCTGCGTTTGATTTGCGGGTGCAAAGGGATGAAACTTACTCCATTCTGCCCAGCTTAAAGGCATCATTTCAGTAGCCGCATTCAGCTTCATGGTACAACTGCCAAGTGAAATCATCGAAGTATTGAGCGATAAGTCTTTATTTTCCAGTTGCTTTATATAGCGCATCATCCGGCTTTCACTGTGATGGGTATTAAAGTTAGGATGCATTAAATAGCTGCTGGTACGAATTAATGCGGCTGGAATATGCTGCAGGCCAGCTTCTTCATCAATACTGAAGGAAACTGCATTTACATCATTTTCAAAACAATTTATGAGGTCATACAAATCTTCTGCAGTTGTTGTTTCATCAAGTGAAATGCCAATGAATTCATTACTGATATAACGCAGGTTGATTTCATGTTGCTCTGCTTTTGCCTTAATAACTGCGGCATCTTTTACCTGAACTGTAATGGTATCAAAATAAACATCGCTCACTAATTCAAAACCTCTTTCTTTTATTGCGTCAGCCACTGTTTGTGTGAGCAATGCCACACGTGTAGCAATGTTTTTTAATCCCTGCGGTCCATGATATACTGCATACATAGCAGCCATATTGGCTAAAAGCGCCTGGGCTGTGCAAATATTACTGGTTGCTTTTTCACGCTTTATATGCTGCTCTCTTGTTTGCAAGGCCATACGCAAAGCACGGTTACCCTGTGCATCTATACTCACACCAATAATGCGGCCGGGCATTGAACGCTTAAATTCATCTTTTGCAGCAAAGAACGCAGCATGTGGTCCGCCATAACCTAGAGGTACACCAAAACGTTGTGCACTGCCAAAAGCAACATCAGCACCCAACTCACCGGGAGGTGTGAGAAGTGTGAGTGCTAATAAATCGGTAGCCATAGCAACCAATGCACCTGTAGCCTGAGCAGATCGGATAAACAAACGATAATCTTCTACTGAACCTTTGTTATTGGGATATTGTACCAGCGCACCAAAATAAGTTTGATCAATCGCTGTTGTTTTATAATTACCACACACTACTTCAATGCCGATGGGTGTACCACGGGTGATTAATAAATCTTTCGTTTGCGGAAATACTTCTTCGTCTACAAAAAACTTAGGGCGTTCAATTTTATCTGTGCGGTTGATATGGTGGAAGAGCATGTTCATTGCTTCCGCCGCTGCAGTTGCTTCATCTAATAAAGAAGCGTTGGCTATGGGTAACGCAGTTAAATCGCTCACCATAGTTTGAAAGTTGAGCAAACTTTCTAAACGTCCCTGAGATATTTCTGCCTGGTAAGGTGTGTATTGTGTATACCATCCCGGATTTTCAAAAATATTTCGAAGAATTACTGAAGGTGTTATAGTATCATAGTAACCCTGGCCGATATAATTTTTAAACAGTTTGTTTTTGGTTGAAAGTTCTTTGATATGTTTAAGAAAATCTGCTTCACTCAATGCTTCCGGAATGGCAAGTTCTTTATTTGCCCTGATGGTGGCCGGTACTGTTTTGCTGATGAGTTCTTCCAAAGAAGATGTACCAATCGTGGCCAGCATGGATTCTTCTGCACCGGTTGTACCGATATGTCTTAGTGCAAATTCGTTTTGCTGCTGTTCAAAAAGATTCATATAAATCACTTCCTTTTATTTTGTGGGTAGTTTATTAAAACGGGGCAAAGGTAAGGGCAATGCCTGTTTCTCAAAATGACTGCTTGTATTTGGGGATAGGCTGTGAAATGGAAAAATGAACGTTCTTTGTGTAATGGCTGACGATCTGTTCAACAACTGGGAAAAAAAGAGTGCCGCTCATCAAAAAGAATACAAACGCTTTCTTCAGCGGGCTAATAAAAACAAAGTGTTAAAGCAACTTCCTGAGTTGAATGAAGAGGCATTTGGTAAAGTGGATTGTTTGAAATGTGCCAATTGCTGTAAAAACTATTCACCCCGTTTTAAAACACCTGATATCAAACGCATCAGTAAGCATTTGGGGATGAAAGAAGGAACGTTTATTGAAACTTATTTACGACTGGATGAAGAAGGAGATTATGTTGTAAAGGCAACTCCCTGCCCTTTTTTAAGTGTTGATAATTATTGTGGTATTTATGAAGTGCGCCCATCGGATTGTGAGCGGTTTCCTTACACAGATGAAGATGTACTTTTGAAACGACCACATCTTACACTCAAAAACTCCGGCTTTTGCCCCATCACCTATTTTGTACTGGAAAAATTGATTCAGGAAAAATAAAAATGTCCTGCTGAGGCAGGACATTTTTATATGGATATACAATAGTATTATCTTTCATTAGAACCATTTGCAGGTATTTTGAACATAGAACTTACCTGAGAATAGCTCATGCCTTTTAGTTGAGCAATTGTATAGCCGGCTGCCGGACCACTGATTAAACGACCACCGGAAACGGCTCCCGGGATAATGATATAGCGATATTCACGGCTGCTGGGTGTAATGCTGTTTCCAAGACCATCAAAACTAAAACCTGTATAATGCATTACGCCGGGTGCAGGCAAATAACTAATTGTTACCACGGTGCTGAAAATTACTGTAGTTACAGGCAATGCAAACGGACCGTCATTGGTACCAAATGTATTTCTGTAATAGGTGAGAATAGCACCGTTATTTATAATTGAAGCAGTAAGCGACGGGGCATTTACATTTCCTATTCTATGTAGGTCGTTACTTAAAGTGGTATCTCTCCAATTAGTAGGGGTAGCCCAGGCTGAGTAAATGACATTAGCAGTACCTGCGGGCCCTTGTGGTCCTGCTGGTCCTGCTGGTCCTGCTGGTCCTGCAGGTCCTTGTGGGCCAGTAGCACCTGTAGCACCAGTGGCTCCTTGCGGGCCAGTAGCACCAACAGGCCCTTGGGGACCAATAGGTCCTTGTGGTCCTTGTGGTCCTTGTGGTCCTTGTGGTCCTTGTGGTCCTTGTGGTCCAGTGGCACCCGTAGGGCCGGTGGCACCTGTTGCGCCAGTAGCACCTGTTGCGCCGGTAGCACCCTGTTGTCCTTGTAATCCGGTAGGTCCTTGCGGGCCGGTAGGTCCGGTATCACCTTTACAGGCGTTGAATAAAACAACAGCACTGATAAGGAGGCTGGGTAGTAAAATCTTTTTCATTGTGTGATTTTTTAAACTAGGTTTTGGGTGAAATAAAAAATTGCAGCAAGTTATAAAATAACTGCCAGTACAAATTAAATACCTTTTAAGGTTAATACAAACGGTTACAAAAAAATTATTTTCAACGTATCATCAATTTTATTACAGAAATGGAAATATGCAGGAATAAGTAGCTTTAAAATGAGGAAATTGATATATTCGCTGGCATTAACAGCCGTACGCATATTTCAAAGAATTTATATAATTGAATTTTTGCAAGCTGTTATTTAAACACGTTTGTGCATTGATTCATTTCATTAACTTAATCTGTTTTTCAGAAAAATTGATGTTTTAATGAACTGAATTTTTACCACTTATTAAATAATGAACATATACACAAAATACTCCGGTAAGCAACACTTACAATGAGCTTGTAATCATGGGTATTTTTTATGATCAAAAATTAAAACAAAAAATAAACACATGCAATAATCAATGTTGTTCCAGGCTTTGCACCAACCTTAAATAAATAGTAAAGGTGCTGCCACATAACAGAACAGTATGGTTATACATGTGTTCATCTGTATAAAACAAAAAATAAACACATGAAAAAGTTTTTTTTAATTGCATTTGTTTTGATAGGGATAACCGGCTATGGTCAGTTTATAAAGGGTACCCGTACTTTAGGATTTAATTTTGGGGGAGTAGGGTATAATTCAAGAAACACAGATGATGATTATGTTGACAGTAGGCTTGGCCTCAGAACCAAGTCGCAAAAGGATTTTTCCATCAACTTTAATCCATCTTATGGTGTTTTTGTTACAAATCAACTACTTCTGGGAGGCGGTATTTCTCTTTCTTATAATAACAGTAAGTATGATGAAAAGTATGACTTTGTGTTTAATTCAAGCAGCAACAGTCTTATTTTGGGTTTAAACCTTTACAGCCGCTATTATTTTGCGGGTAAAAATAATTTATTTCCTTACGGACAAATAAATTTCGGGGTTGGGTTCGGAAATGGTTCAGGCGAAAGCACTGAAAAATATCTAAGCAGAGATTCTTCAATTGTTAATGATTTTACACAAAAAGGTATTTTTAACGTTAATGCAGGGTTATCGGCCGGAGTAACAAAAATGCTTAACAAAAATGTAGGTATTGATTTTGCACTGGGTTATAACCTTAACATGTTTAATTCTACAATTGCACCTGTGTTTAGCCGTGTGGTACGTGGCACTACAATTGAATCTGGCAATGGAGGTGAATATAAGTCGTCCAATACTACAAATGGTGTTTCTTTAAATGTTGGATTAATTATCTTTCTTGATCCCCAAAAATAATTAAACTTGAACGTTCGCATCTTTGGGCTGTTGTTTGTTCTGTGTGCTGCCTGCACGCCCAAAACTTATGTATTTGATGGAAAAAAAACGCAGCAGGTAACAGTAAATGACATGGGTGATTTATTTTCAACATATAAGTTTACAGATGCTGATAAGAAAGAACTCATTAATCAGTTGCTGAACAAAAATCTGGTTGAGCAAATCATAACGTACAGCAAGGAAGAAAATTGGCCGGATGCAATAAACTCTTTGGAAGACAGGTTGAGGTCAAGAACAACCATGCTCAAATACCATTTTTATAAAGTGGCTGTAATCGGCAATAAAACGGTACTTTCAGTACCACCTGAAAAAAACAGGCACATGCCTTATGGTTTTGTACCTGCCGGGGCTATGTTCATGGTTTTTAAAAGCAGTTCTGTAAAAGGATTGTAAATGAAAAGGCCGTGAATGCGGAACTTTCATTAAAACAAAAAACCTCTTCCATAGGAAGAGGTTGCTAATCAGTTACCATTAACCATTAAACCTTATCATCGAAACAAATATAAAACGTTTTCGGTAAAAAATTATGAAAGAGGGTGTATTATTTCCATTGCGGTTTATACGTTCTTGCGTAATTATCAAATGGAATTTTACCAAATTTATCTTCTCCAAAATAGGTTGCAATCAGCTCCATTTCTTTTACTTCCAGCATACCTGCAATCGATTGCGGTTCTTTACTATTTACAGGTATGATAACTGTTGTGGGGTAGGATAATTGCCCATTGGTTAAATAAACGGCAAAATCATTGGTTTTATACTGCGGGTTGAAAGCATAGGTTTTACCCTTCCAGCTAAAATTGCTTCGGCTTTCTGCATTGAGCTTTACGGCATAAAATTTTTCATTGATATATTGCGCCACATTGGAGTTAGCATAGGTTTTCTTATCCATTACTTTACACCAGCCGCACCAGTCAGTATACAGGTCAATTAAAACAGGCCGTGGTTCTGTTTTCATTTTTTCCTCTACTTCTGTTAATGTAAGCCAGTTGATTTTTTCCTTTTCTTTTTGTGTAAATGAAAAAAATAAAAGGCCTGAAAAGAGGATAAAGGATAAAAAAGCAAACTTTTGCATGGTACTTTTGTTTACTGTTACAAATTAAACGAATTCAAGTGCAGAAAATTGTCGTAGCTATGACGGGAGCCAGTGGTTCCATATATGCCAAAATTTTGTTAGAAAAGCTGGTAAAAGCCAAAGATAAATATGAGGAAGCCGCACTGGTAATGACGGAAAATGCGAAAGATGTATGGCGAACGGAGCTGGGTAATGAAGATTACCTGCAATTACCGTTTAAAAACTATGGCACCATGGATTTTTATGCTCCCTTTGCATCAGGTTCGGCAAAATTTACAACCATGATCATTGTGCCTTGCAGTATGGGTACTTTAGGAAGAATAGCAGCAGGTGTTTCCAATGATTTAATTAGCCGTGCGGCAGATGTAATGCTCAAAGAACGTCGCAAGCTTATATGTGTGGTGCGTGACACGCCCTACAGTTTAATTCATATCCGCAATATGGAAACGGTTACGCTGGCAGGCGGCATCATTGCACCGGCCACCCCTTCTTTTTATTCCGTACCTAAAACCATTGAAGAAGTAGCAGCTACAGTTGTTGACCGGGTGCTGGATTTAGCAGGGATTGATGTGAAGACTTACAGGTGGGGAAGTTGAAAGAAAGTTGAAAGCCTTAAGTTGATAGTTGTTAGTAACCTCACCTTGTACGAGTTTACAATGCTATATTTTCTTCTCTATGCAAAAGATTTTTTTATTTAGCAGTTAGCTCATCATACGCAACACCCAGATTAACTTTAATGAATTTAAAATTGTCTTTCCACTCATCCACACCGGGTATAACTGTATTTTTCAAAAGTTCATCTTTTGATTTTCCGGCCTTAATTTCTTTGTCTGTAAAAGACAACAGCGTTTCTAAAAAGAACTGCTTCTGTTTTAAAAATTCCCGGTCTACCATTACATCTTCCGGTTTTTGACCATGACCGCAAATAACTTTCGTGTTTTTGTCAAACTGGCTGTAAGCTTTATCTAAAACTGTAATCCAGTTTTTAATGGAAGCCCCTGCATTGCGATCAATATTGGGATAGATTTTATTGAATACCAAATCGCCCATGTGAGCAATATTGGCTCGTTCAAAATGTACAATGCTGTCGCCATTGGTATGTCCGGGTCCATAATAATAAAGTGCAACAGTTTCCTTGCCTATTCTTCTTCGGTGATAATCGGTATATGTTTGATCGGGGTACAATTGTTTGTCTTCAATCTTTCGCTCTACAGCTACTTTTTGCTGATTGATTTTTGAGTTTTCATGTGCCAGTACATGTTTAGCCAATCCTTTAAACAGGATATTACCACCTGAATGATCCAAATGATGATGTGTATTGATGAGCAGGTTGAATACCGGCTCTTCACTCTTTTTGAACTCATCAATTAAATATTGGGCATTGGTATTATACTGCGAATCCACAACTATATAACCCTCTTTGGTTTTTGAAAAAAGAATAGCGCCACCATTCATGGTAAAAAGTCCTGTACTCTCCGTAAGCATATTCATCTTCCAGGCAGGTTGCTGTAATAAAATGGCAAACAAATCCTGTGCAGGCATACTTAAAGCAGCTGCAGTAAAAACAGTATTGCGGAGAAAATGACGACGTTGCATAAAGAAAGAATAAAATTGAATTAATACTCTAATTTACGTAAACCCGGCGCTTTAAACCAAGTTATAATAGTTACAACAAGGGTCATACTGCCGCCAAACAATACACTTGGTACTGTACCCAAAACACTTGCTGCTACACCACTCTCAAACTGACCCAGTTCATTACTGCTGTTGATGAATATAGAACTTACGCTGCTCACTCTGCCCCGCATTTTATTGGGTACAAAAAGTTGTAACACCGTACCACGTATGATGACACTTACACCATCAAACAAGCCACTGATGAACAAAGCCGCAAAGCTCAACATAAAACTTTTTGACAAGGCAAATACGATAATGCTAATGCCAAAACCCGCTACCACATAAAATAATTTTTTACCCTGGTTGTTTCTGAGCGGTTTCCAGGTAAGAAATGCGATGGCCACAAAATTACCGAGATAAGTAGCGGACATGAGCCAACCCAACCCCTGCGGACCAATATGCAAAATATCTTTTGCAAAAACAGGTAATAAAGCAACAGCGCCGCCAAACAAAACAGCAAACATATCCAGCATCATCGAACCGAGTAATGCTTTTTGATTCATTACAAATTCTAACCCTTCCTTAACACTATCCCATGTTTTTGTTTTGCCCGGATCGTAAGCAACAGGTTTTTGTGGTACCTTCTGTATCATAAGTAATGAAAGGAATACCATACTGCAAACAATAATGAAAGCAGTAGTAATATTGGTATAACCCAGCAGCAATCCCGCTGTGGCAGGCCCTGCTACTGCAGCTATTAACCAGGCCATACTGTTAACAGATGCAGCACGAACTAATTCCTCCTGCTTCACCAACTGTGCAAGAAAAGCATTGAATGCCGGACTGCTGAATGCACGCACAGCACCGGTAGCACAAACCAGTAAATAAATACACCACTCCACTGCCGCACGGGGCACGTGCAATAAAAAATAAGTTGAGGTAACGAGCAGCATCAACAACATGATGACGAGGTACAGTAAAATGCAGAGTGATATTAACCGCTGCTTATTACTTTGGTCCACTTTTACTCCTGCAGGCAGGGCCAATAAGATAGCAGGAATTACCTCACTCAAGCCTAATATACCCAGCGCTAATTTACTACCGGTTATTTCATAAAGCTTCCAGCCAAGTAACACCGGCGTCATTCGTATACCGGCAATAAAAATGATGCGGGACCATACATACCATGCAAATTCGTTGTTGATTAAGAATTGTTTGGATAGGGCTGAATGTACACTCATATGCTGCAAACTTACTTTATTCAGATAAATGGTATTTAATTCCGGTTCAGAACAATAAAATGCCCGTTCAGCACTACCATTTAAAATAGTTGATAATACAGAACTAACTTTTATTTCTAAAACATTTATTATGAAACAAATTTTTCTGCTGCTGCTGTTTATTTCAGTTCTTACATCCTGTAAAAAAGATAAAGAAGCACCAAGGCCTTCAAACGAAGTAAAGTTTAAAGCAGTTTTACTGGGGGGTAATGAAGTGCCTTCTACCCCTTCATCAGCTACCGGCGAGGCAAATGCTGTATTGAATTAAGAAACAAAAGTTTTAACTGTTACCATAACCTATTCCACACTTACTGCTGCCTTAACTGCATGGCATATACATAAAGCGCCAGCCGGTTTAAATGGAGGTGTTATTTTTAATTTCGGAACACCCCAGCCCAGTGGTTTTGTATTTACTACACCTGCATTAACTGCTGAACAGGAGAATGATTTGAATACCACTCAGTATTATGTAAACCTGCATACAAGTACTTATCCCGGTGGAGAAATAAGGGGGCAGCTTGTAAAACAATAAGGCCAGTTGTTAATTCCTATGATACAAACCTCTTGCACGTTTTGCAAGAGGTTTTTTTATTATAGCATAAGGCGCTGTTCATTATTACAAAAAAATAGCGTTGTTTTTCTTTCTATAACAATCAGGCATTAATCTTATGGTACACATGTAACCTTTATTTAAATGCAAACTGTTTCTTCAAAGAAATGTACATGATATTTTTTAGCGAAAAGCATTTCATTTCATAGATTTGGCCCTATGGCTATAACCATCAGACCCATACATGTTTCTGACAATAAAGAATTGGCTGCTATCATCCGTAACTCATTAGCTGAGTTTGGAGCCAATAAACCCGGCACTGTTTTTTATGATGCCACCACAGATGCATTGTTTGAACTGTTTCAAACACCGGGTAGTTTTTATTTTGTTGCAGCAGAAGATGGAGTTGTACTTGGTGGTGGTGGTATTTTTCCAACCGATGCATTGCCGCCTAAAACCTGTGAGCTGGTAAAAATGTATTTGCATAAAAATGCAAGAGGCAAAGGCCTGGGCAAACAGTTAATTGAGCAATGTTTGCAATGGGCCAAAGCAAATGGTTATGAGCAGGTGTATCTTGAAACAATGCCTGAACTGAGGCAGGCATTAAAGGTGTATGAATTATTTGGATTTGAATATTTACAAGGGCCTTTGGGTAACAGCGGTCATTTTGGTTGCGACCGTTGGATGCTGAAAAAGATTTAGCAAAAAAAATCCCGCAGAAACTGCGGGATTTTTTTTATTTCCCTGGTGTATCAGTCGGGCTTTTTATTACAGGATTTTTTTCAGTTGATGATGGAATAACTGCGCCATATTGTTTATAAATGGCTTCAATCATTATCAGATATTCCTTGGCTTTATCATATTCATAATTTTGAGCAGGTTCTACATCACTTTCAGTAAGAGATTCATAGTAGGCTTTTTGCTGCTGTAAATCTTTTTTAACCTGCTCCAGTACTTTCTTTGCCAGTTCTGTATCACCGGCTTCAAAAGCGGCCATTGCAAAATAGATACTCTTTTCATTATGATCATTTCCATAACGGCTGGCCATGGCATAAGGCATGTTTTTTTCAGCAATCATCTGATCTGCTATGCGTAGAATTTTCTTTGCGTCTTCTTTGCGACCCAGCTGATTCAGATTCATAGCCAAAATCGTATGCGCATTGCGTATACTTACCAAATGACGACGGTTTTCTTCATCATAATAAACGCTGTTCTTATTTGCACTGGCGTACTTGAATTTATTCATAATCTTATCCATCATCCAGTTTACATTTACTTTGTTCCCTACGTTGGCAATAGGTACCAAACGCCAGGCCATACCATCCTGCCGCAGATAATCATCAAAGCCAAGACCTAACGGCTGTGTAAAGTAAATAGGACGTTTCCATTTGTTGGCGGCAATAATGTTTAAAATAGCAAGATCATTTTTGAATAAGTATCCCTTTGCAATTTCAAACTTCACCTGATCAACAACATTGCTGTCTTCAGGCATTACTGTTCCATTTTGACGAACTACATTAATGTCAACCGGAACGGATACACGTTTTACCGGGTAGTAATTCAAATACTCGCCACTTTGAGTACGGAACATTTTTGACTGGTCATCACTACCCACTTGATCTTTCATTAAAGTGAAAAGATCATAATAAGTTGTATCAGGCGTTTGAGAGTAGGGGATATGGTATGCTACATTACGTTTGCCTCCGGCAATTTGTGCTTCAGTCCATAACACATCAAACGGAGCGCTTTCATTTACTTTATAACGTAGCTGGTTAATGTACCAATCTGTTCCCAGCAGGCTTGTATTCATAACACGTATATCCGGACGAACGCCTAAAACTTCCTGTGCATACCAAAGCGGATATGTATCGTTATCGCCTACAGTAAAGATGATGGCATTGGGAGCACAGCTCTCTAAATAATTCGTTGCTAAATCAGGCGCTAATGTTTTTTTACTGCGGTCATGATCATCCCACTCCTGTTGTGCCATCAGTAAGGGTACTGCTACAAAACAAAGACCTGCTGCAGCATAAGAAGACATGGAACCTTTCAACACTTTATCGAGCCATTCTTTTACCTGATAAAAACCTAAACCAATCCATATGGCAAAGGCATAGAAACTTCCTACATACGCATAATCACGCTCTCGAGGTTGAGGACCAGCCTGATTCAGATAAAGAACGATAGCCAATCCTGTAAAGAAAAACAATAAAGTAGCAACCAGCCAGTCTTTCCTGTTTTTATAGAATTGAAATGCAAAGCCTAGAACACCAAGAATAAATGGCAATGCAAAGAGCTTGTTGTTTGCCTGATTATTTTTTAAACTGTTGGGCATTAATTCCTGTTTACCCAGACGAATATTATCAATGAAATTAATTCCGGTAATCCAGTTGCCATTACGTTTTTCGCCTACACCCTGTACATCATTCTGCTTGCCGCTGAAGTTCCACATAAAGTAGCGCCAGTACATAATGTTGATTTGATAGCCAAAGAAGAATTTAATATTATCGGCCATATCGGGGTCACGTTCATAACCAATTTTTCCCGTTTGTGGATTTTGCACTTTTTGAATCCCAAGAAAGTTGGCATAGTAATCTGCATGTCCCTGGTCATTGCTGGCATCCCACACACGTGGAAAAATCATGGTTTGTTCAGGCGGGTAAACTGCTTTACGCTTTCTGTCTACAATCTCATATTTATCACCCACACGCTGGTACACATCACCTACCTCTTCATAATCTGCTTCAGCTGTAAACACCTGGCCTTTTAACAAAGGCACATCACCATACTGCTCACGGCTGAGGTAGCTAACCAAAGCCATCGGATTGTTTACATCATTCATATCAACGGAGGGATCGGCATTGGAACGAATCATGGTTGTCATGTACGTTGAATATCCAATGAGCATGAAGGCAAAACTCCATAAACCCAAACGCAAAAAGCGTTTGTGATTGGCATGTGCCCAACGTAAACCTACCCAGATGAGTATAGCAACAAGGAAAAAGAAAAAGATAAAGCCGCTGAAGAAAGGAAGTCCAAAATCATTTACAAACAATCGATCAAACCAACCGGCACCTGAAATACTCCATTGAATAATTGCTTTTTGTACCAGACCTGTAATTACACATCCAATCAAAAATGCAATGATACCGCCACTCCATGTGGGCTTATACCTCCTGAAATAATATACCATTACAATGGCCGGAATGGTTAAGAGGTTCAATAAGTGAACACCGATGCTTAAGCCCATCATAAAGAAGATGAGTACGATCCACCGTTCAGCATGTGTACGTTTTACATCATCATCGCCGGCTTGGGCATCTTCATGATCCCATTTTAATATCATCCAGAAAACAACGGCTGTAAAGAAAGAGCTCAATGCATATACTTCACCTTCCACAGCACTAAACCAGAATGAATCACTGAAGGTATAAGCAAGAGCACCGATAACACCGGCTGCCATCACATTGAATAAATTATTGCCGGTAACCTCTTCTTCGGCTTTGTAAAAAAGCCTGCGGCCAAAATGTGTAATGGTCCAGAACAGAAACATAATGGTGAAACCGCTGGCCAAAGCTGAAAGCAGGTTTACACCTACCGCCGCATCATTAGGTGTGAATAATGTAAATAAGCGACCCAGTAATATAAAAAGGGGAGCACCCGGCGGATGTGGAATCTGTAACTTATACGCACTGGAAATAAATTCACCTGTATCCCACAAACTACCGGTGGGTTCCATAGTTAAGATGTACACAGAACATGCAAAAAGGCCTACTATCCAGCCTGTAATGTTGTTTACCTTTTGAAAATTCATAGTTGAGAATTGGTTTTGTAATAACCCTTTTTAAGGGAGCAGGCAAAAATAAGGAGATGCTGGTAGAAACGATGGAATTCAAATGGTTTTAACAGGACACCTCACTCTCTATGCCTCACTGCAAAACGAGGAAGGCCGGGCTATAAAATTAAATCATTAAACCAACTAAGCATTTCAACCGAAATGTATAGATTAATCAAGTACAAAAGTTGTGTAAACAATAGTGAATTAACAAAAGTAAGGGCTATGCCCGACTTCTTACCCCCCGGGGAAGCCGGATGAGACATTATTCAAAAAAAACACGAACAGTTTGATAAAACAAACGGCTTTGTGTGTATTGGCTGATGTTTTTTTCAGAAAATCCCTGTAAACCAAAAAGACCCGCAGCATTTCCTTTGTTAACAGCTATTTCCAGATAGCCGGCAGCATTAAACAAAGCCAGTTTGTCGCCCTCCTGTACATCCGCATAGGTTTCGCTTATTCTGTCAATAATTTCATCACGTTTAAAAGCAATTTTGAAACGGCGTCCTTTACGCTGTGCTTCAAAATCTTCACGGGTGATGTTAACAATTACATTTTCAAAGTGGTCAATAAAAATAATTTGCCCTTCTATGGAGTTTGATGTTGTAAGCGGTCTTAACGGATTACGCACCTGTATTGAAACCGACGTATCGCCTATTTCACCTAATGTTTTTCCTGATTGTACCTCAGCTATTGCATTGTACATTACTTCTACACAATGCAAAGTATTTCGTGGAAGTGATTTGTTCAGACCAAGTGCTGCAACTTCCCGTGGTGCTTCTTCCAGAATCATGGTGATGAGTCCATTATCAGCCAAACACAAATATTGATCGTTGTGCTTCACCATGAGCATATGCTCCGGTGTGTATTGAAACAGATTAACTAAAATAATATGAAATGTACCCGGAGGAAATTGTTTTACAGCATTACGTATTACATAAGCTGCCTGCGGATCATTAAATGGAATCAGTTCATGCGTAATATCAATGAGTTGTAACGATGCATCCATATTCATCAACACACCTTTTACGGCACCTGTAAGATAATCCTGCTTTCCTATGTCAGATGTAAGGGTAATGAGGGGCATGAATGAAATATGATTATTGGTAAAAATAGCAAATCACAAATAACAAGAAACAAATAAAGTAAAAAGTAAAAAACAGCAAATCACAAACAACAACCTCACTTCACCAACTCATGATTTTTGTAGAAGAATTTATACACCAGTTTATCTGCAAGTTTGGGAAAAAACTTAGTGAGAAAAATGGTACGTTTATCTTCAAAAGTATAAACCAATGTACGTTTGCGTTTACCAATAGCCGCATAAGTAATACGTGCACATTCTTCTGCACTCATTAATTTTCCTTCATCCAGCGTAGAGTAACCCTGTGATGTACCGTCTTTTTGCAACGATGCATTTCGAATGTTACTGGCAGTAAATCCGGGGCATACCCACATCACATTTACATCATGATGCATTACTTCCACACGCAAAGCTTCTAAAAAGCCCTGCATTGCAAATTTGGATGCATTGTAACCGGTTCTACCGGGCAATCCACGATAACCCGCAACAGACGATACACCTACAATCGTTCCTTTTCGGCTGATGATGGACTCCAGCGCATATTTGGTGCAATACACTGTGCCAAAGAAGTTAATGTCCATTACTTTTTTAATCACATCTGTTTGTGCATCTTTCAGCTCAGCCCGCATGCTGATGCCGGCATTATTAATGAGTATATCAATGCCGCCAAAATTTTTCAGAGTACTGTCAATAAATCGTTTACAATCTGCTTCATTACTTACATCAGCCACTTGAATATGTAATGGTTTTCCCGGAAATTTAGTTTGCAGCTGATAGAGTTTGTCATGGTTACGGCTGCAGGTGGCCACTTTTGCACCATTATCTAAGGCAAACTCTACCAATGCTTTACCAATACCTTCGCTGCCACCTGTAATTGCCACCACTTTGCTGTTTAAAAAATCCATAACCGGTTATTTTTTGTTGCAAATTTACAAGTGCATATTGCATCATGTCTTAAATAATTGAAAAGATGTAAAAACATTTTTTTTGAAAGTTTGGGAGCGAAATGTAATTACCCTATTTTTGCACTCCCAAAAAACAAGGGAATTTATCCTCCTTCGCTTACGCTTCGGCGGGTAAAAGATTCCGTAGCTCAGTTGGTAGAGCACGACACTTTTAATGTTGGGGTCCTGGGTTCGAGTCCCAGCGGGATCACAAAAATAAAAAACCACGCAAACTGCGTGGTTTTTTATTTGTATAAATTCAATGTTACGGCTCATTTATTTTTACTGTTAACAGTAAAAAGTTAAAAAAATCTCATCGCCTATCCATTCTCTTCCGTTACAAACTTCTCCTTCATCTTTTCCAGCAGTCTTGTTTCAATCATTTTCACAGCCAGGAGAATCATATTTTTAAATGCAGTAGCAGTGGAAATACCATGCCCTACAATCACGGGTTTATCTACTCCTAAAATGGGCGTGCCGCCATAGGTTTCATAATTCAACCGCTTAAAATAATCATCTTCGTCCATATGCCGTTGCTTGGCAATTTCAAAAATGCTTTCGCCCAACTTTAAAATCACATTGCCTGTAAAACCATCACATACCATTACATCGGCTTTGCCGGTAAGCAATTCTCTGCCTTCAATATTGCCAATGAAGTTGATGTTTTCGTTTTCCTTAAGTAGTTTGTAAGCAGCCTGCGATAATAAATTACCCTTGCCCTCTTCTTCACCAATGTTTACCAGCCCAACCGTAGGATTTCCAATATCCAGAATGTTCTGTGCATAAATGCTGCCAAGTATGGCGTTCTGTAAGAGGTTTTCAGGTTTGCAATCTGCCTGCAGCCCCACATCAAGCAGCAAACCATAACCGCCCTGCACTTTAGGTATCACTGTTGAAATGGTAGGACGAATCACACCTTCAATAGCTTTAATGGTGTAAAACACACCCACCATCATCACTCCCGTATTACCGGCGCTGATGAACGCATCAATCTTACCATCAGCCAGCAGTTGAAAACCTACGCTCATAGAAGAACTGGGTTTTTCACGCAGGGCACGTGTGGGCGGCTCCTGCATACCAATAATTTCAGGCGCATGAATAAATTTTACAGCAGGGGGAATGTTTACGTAATGTTTGCGGAGGATGGCTTCGTCACCTATGAGGTGCAACTCAATTCCGAATGGAGGTTCTTTTAAAAACAAATCTACGCCCAACAGCGGCTGCTGAGGGGCGTAGTCGCCACCCATCATGTCAATACCAATGACCATGCAGGCAAATTAAGTATAAAAGCGTTACGCTTTGGAAGGAGCTTTTTCAGCTACTAACTTTCCTTTGTAGTACAATTTACCTTCGCTTACATGCGCACGGTGGCGCACATGTAAATCACCGGTTGCAGTGTCTTTACTCAAAGTAACTGTTTCTGCTTTGTAGTGTGTACGGCGCTTGGCACTGCGTTGCTGCGAATGTCTGCGTTTAGGATTAGGCATATCTTTAAATTTTACTCGTTTCTAAATTTATCTAAATCTTTCCAGATTTGTTTGTTTTCAGGTTGTTGCGGATTCATGTTTTGCAGTTTTGCCAGTACTTCCTTGTTACAGTAAGGGCCGCCTATTTCGCTTTCCTTACACATTCTGTGCATGGGAATGCTCAGGCTCACAAATTCATAAATCCAGTTTTTTACATGGAGGTGGCTCTCAGTGCGACTGATATAAAATACATCCGGGCTTTCTTCCTCTTCATTCATCTTCTCAGGCTCATCCGTCATTTTCACCAGCATTTCAAATTCATCCCACAATTCCAGAGGCAAGTTGTTACCACAACGGTCGCAGCCCACTTCTACGGTGCCTCCCACTTCAAACTTAAGCATCATAAAACCAGTATTCTTTTCGAGCACCAGCTTTACGTTTGCCTTGCAATTTTGAAAATCCTGTTCACCAAATTCAGTAAAAAACTTATCGTCTAAGTTGTAAAAGAACTCATGCAGGCCGGGTTTCAACCCCACAAACGCTATTTCAAATTCCCTGCGGCTTGCCATATACCCCTTTTTAAAAGAGTTTGCAAAGGTAGGCGTAAAACCCATTCAAGCCAAAGGATGAAGAAGATATTTAGGAGCAGGGGCGGCTTTTCCCCGATGGGGCTTCGGTTTCCCGCCCTTCGCTGCAATGGCGCCCGCAAAATACTGGCGGGGCCATTTCCGCTGCGGTCGGGGCTAGGCTGAGCTTGGGGATGTTAATGGGGCAGTACCAGTTATGGGTCGTGGGTTATGAGTTATGGGTTATGAGTATCAAAGTTTGAGTCAGCCCATTTTTCTTAAACAACCCGTAACCCATAACTCTAATCTCATAACTCCCCTAATCCTTAATTTTGACCCATGTCCTTTCGAAAAGCAATCAGAACCGCAATATTTGTAACACTTATCTTGTTTGCTCTATTTATTTATTTCATTTCAGGGTACCAGCAGTGGATTGAAACAAATTATTCCACCGGCTTTTTTCCAAAGCTGGCTTCGGTCCTTCGCTTTATTTTGGGCAGTCTTCCATTCAGCTTGGGTGATATTCTTTACTCTGTTGTGCTCACAGCTGTACTTTGGAACATCGGTAAGTTTATTGTTCGGCTCTTTCATCCAAAGGATAGTTGGGGTAAGAAGCTGGCACCATTGCTCACTGCAGGTATCATTGTTTTGTTTGTGTATGTGTATTTCTATTTGTTCTGGGGATTGAATTATTACCGTAAAGGAATAGAACACCAGCTTGGGTTACAAAACGGTGCATTTAAAAAAGAAGAACTCATTTCATTGAATCAGTATTTGGTGGAGCAGGTGAATCATCGCAAAGAAATTTGTCTGCAAAAGAAAGACACGGTGATGAACACAAGCAGAATTTTCCACGCTGCTCATGACGGGTATAAAGAATTAGAAAAACAATATTCGTTTCTACGTTACAGAAACAGAAGCATTAAATCTTCATTATTTGGACGATTAGGTAACTATGTAGGCTTTCAGGGTTATTACAATCCGTTTACCGGTGAAGCGCAAATCAATACACGCATTCCCAATTTTGTACAGCCTTTTGTAACCTGTCATGAAATGGCACACCAGATTGGTTATGCCAGTGAAAGCGAAGCCAACTTTGTAGGGTTTTTGGCTGCCACCCATTCACCTGATACACTCATGCAATACTCTGCTTACTTAGATATTTTTTTATACGCCATTGGTAATCTACGAGTGGTGGATTCTGTTGCATCCAAAACGATTACCAAACAGTTGAATGAAGGTGTAAAGCGGGACATCCGTACAGAGCGGGAGTTTGCATTAAAACACCGCACCTTTTTACAAAACTGGACGGATGCATTTTATGATTTCTATCTCCGCCAAAACAGACAGCGCAAAGGAATAGCGAGTTATAATGAAGTAACGGGATGGTTGGTGGCGTGGAGGAAGAAAGAAACTTTTCAATCACCCTGAAGGGTGACTTGTTACGAATGAGCTATTTTCATCTTTTCATCAATCTTCAACTTTGGGTTTTTGATAAAGCAACTTTTTCAATCTTTGGTAATCACCTGATTGACCAAAGTCATCTGTATTGGCTGTTGTACCCGCAATAATATGATATAAACATTCAAAACAAATTTTTGCCGTACCAATGATCTTACCTTTCTTTTTGAAAATTAAAACATCACGATACACTGCAATGCAGGAAGTTGCAAAAGATTCTTTGTGTTTCTTCTCACAAAAAACTGTATTGATAGCTTCATATGATGAAGCATTCACCATTTGCTTCAAAAACCCAACCTTTTCAAGATTGATTAATAAAGAACTATCAGCGAGTGTTGCTGGTTTTCTTTGGAATAAAACATCATTTAACCAAAGTTCTTTATAAGATAAACTATCTCTTTCCATCAATCTCATTTCTTCGTCAATGGAAATATTGATAGAGTAATGCTCAAGTTCATCAAACTCAAAATAGGGCTTACAATTATTCTTTGGCTTGTTATTGCAAGCAATTAAACAGATGAGCACAATTAAGAAAAAAGAAAACTGTTTCATGATTTTTTCAGGAACGAACAATTGCTGAAAAAATTATTCAAAGCTGATTCGATCACATTGCAAAGTGCCCCTTAAGGGGCGGAGGGCATTAAAACTTATTCTTCCACATCATACTCTCCACCGGCTTGTTGGGCTGTCCGCTGTACTTCGCATTGGCTTTTTGATTGTATTTCACTTCAATCTCACCTTCCACAGGAAAATAAATGAGCTGACCGATGGGCATTCCTTTATACACTTTTACGGGTTGCTTTACAGATATTTCCAAGGTCCAGTTGCCACAAAAACCCACATCGCCTTTACCCGCCGTGGCATGGATATCAATGCCCAAACGACCGGTTGATGATTTGCCTTCTAAGAAAGGTACATGAGCATGTGTTTCTGTGTATTCCTGTGTTACGCCGAGATAAAAAATATGCGGATACAATACAAACCCTTCATCAGGTATTTCAAAAGTTTCAATGTGATTGTGTTTCTTGGCATCAATCAAATGCTCTGTGTATGTAGCCAATGTACTTCCAAGATGTACATCATAAGAATTACTGCCAAGACAAGAACGGTCATAGGGTTCAATTTTAATGGTGCCTTTCTCCATCTCCTCTAAAATTCTTTTATCTGATAAAATCATATGCTTGGTTTAGTTTTGTAAGGTCAATCTAAAATCTGCAATCTAAATTCTTAAATTGGATTTTGCCGCTCGTTTATCAACATACTATCAACAGCAATACAAAGCTTGGTCTTTGGCGTATTGAAGAGCCGGAAGAATTCTTTCTAACCAAAGTACCATTGAAGCGTGATGTAAGTCATCCGCACAAGCGGTTGCAGCATCTGGCAGGACGTTATCTTCTGCCCACTTTGTTTGAAGATTTTCCGCTGGAAGAAATTTTGATTGCTGATACACGCAAACCGTTTCTGCCTGATGAACAGTATCACTTTTCCATTTCGCATTGCGGTAATTATGCTGCAGCAATAGCCAGCAGTGAGCAGCGGGTGGGCATTGATATTGAGCAGCCCACCGATAAAATTTTCCGCATCATCCATAAGTTTTTAAATGAAGAGGAGAAGCAATTGCTCAATAAACCTATGAGCAGCAGTCAGCTCTTGCAAACAGCCATATTACTGTGGAGTGCTAAAGAAGCATTGTTTAAATGGTTTGGGAATGGTGGTGTTGATTTCAGAAATCATATGCATATTCATCAACTTCAGGGTAATGATGAAGAAGGATTTCTGGAATGTGTATTTCTGAAAAATCAACCGGATCACCTCAACGTGAAGTACAGATTGTTGAATGATTTAGTCATTAGCTGGGTAGTGAGTTAATTAAAAAAGCGCTCCAAATAAGAGCGCTTTCATAATGTATTGCTTCTGTTAAAATTTATAACCAAAAGAAATGCCTGCGTAATAAGGAATAAATCCAAATCTTCCGAAGATGGGCGTAATAGCTGCACGAAAAGTAAACCCTGATTTTTTGGGTTGTAACCTGTAACCAAAAGTAGCATGACCAAATGTGGCTGTAAAAGCTCCGTCATTATCATTAGCACTGAAATCATCTTTATAAATAACCGGAGTAACACCCGCACCTAATTCAAAATAATTACGATCATCATTACCAAACAGGTAGTTGATACCTACCGGAATAAATACGGCGGTAGTTCGGTCTCTGCCACCGTTAAAATCATTATAGCTTAAACTAAATCCACCAAATCCAGCTCTTCCACCAATGCCTTTTTCTGATTTTGTAAAACGGGTATCAAAGTTAAAAGAGGCAACACCCGGTCCTCCAATTTCAAAATAAACAGACTTAGCCTGCGCAAGTACAAATTGCGATACTGTGAGGCAAGCTAATACGATGATAAGTTTCTTCATACTTGTGTTTTTATGTTTCAAATGTAGATTAGAAAAATTGACGTTCAAAATTCATTCATATTTTTCACATATTTATGTGATGCTATAAAATGTTCACTTCACGCTCCAGTTCCACATCAAATTTTTTCTTTACACTTTGCACTATTTCCTCACTCAGATTATAGATTTCTTTGCCACTGGCATTTGCATAGTTTACCAGTACCAATGCTTGCTTTGCATGACATCCGGCATCCCCTTTTCTGTAGCCTTTCCAACTCACTGATTCCTGCGGACCGCATTGTTCTATGAGCCATCCTGCTGCAAGTTTAACAGTGCCGTCTGTATTTTCATAACCGGGCATCTGTGTGTATTGACTCTTGAGCAATTCAAACCGCTGCTTTGTAATTGTTGGATTTTTGAAAAAACTACCGGCATTGCCAATCAGTTTTGGATCAGGAAGTTTGGATGAACGTATGTTGATGACTGCTTGTGCAATTGCTTGAATGCTCAGCTGCTGCACACCCATTGCTTCCAGTTCTGCATTAATAGCGCCATAACTGGTATTGAACTGCGGATGTTTTTTTAACTTATACGTTACATCCATTATCACAAACTGATTTTTGTACTTGCGTTTAAACACACTTTCACGGTAGCCAAACGCACAATCATGATTTGAAAAATGTACCGGCACTTTATCACGAAGATGTAAAACTGTTAACGAATGCATTACATCTTTTATTTCCACACCGTAAGCTCCGATGTTTTGCATGGGACTGGCGCCTGCATTACCTGGAATCAAACTTAGATTTTCAACACCGGCCCAATTTTTTTCTATACAATGCATCACAAACTGATGCCAGTTTTCACCGGCTCCTGCACGGACATATACAAATTCATTATCTTCTTTTATCAGTTCAATGCCTTTTATTTCATTCTTCAGCACTACACCATCTATATCTTTTGTAAATAAAATATTACTGCCTCCGCCTAATATTAAAAGCTCTTCATTTCTGTAATGCATCAGCAACTCCATCAATTCATCCGTATTGCTGAACGCAGCAAACTGCCTGGCCTTTACATCAATGCCAAATGTGTTGAATTGCTTTAATGAAATATTTTGCTCAATTTGCATACTGTTCGCAAAGTAATAAATATGAATCAACAAACGGCGGTTATCATCGGTGCTACGGGACTTACCGGTTCACTCTTGCTGGAGCAATTATTAAATGATGATGCGTTTTCAACTGTTCGAATTCTGGTACGAAAGCCTGTTTCCCTGCAGCATCCTAAGCTGCAAACTGTAATTGTTGATTTCAACAATTATGAAGCGTTTCAGCAAAAGTTGGGCACAGGTGATTGTATCTTCTGTTGTATTGGTACTACTAATGCCAATGTAAAAGGCGATGAAACAGAATACCGGAAAATAGATTTTGATATTCCTGTAAATGCAGCTCGTTTTGGTAAAGCAGCCGGTTTTACACAATACCTCATTGTAAGTGCTGCTACTGCAAACAGCAGCTCACGTATCTTTTACAACCGTTTAAAAGGTGAAGTGGAGGAAGTGATTGCTTCTTATAACTATGAATGTTTTCATATAATGCGACCGTCGTTTATTCTGGGTAACAGAAAAGAACAACGTATGGGTGAAAAAATATTTAAGGCACTCTTTCAATCGGTTTCTTTTTTATTGCCTTCTGGCTGGAAACCGATTGAAGCATCAGTTATAGCAGGGGCAATGATAAGAGCTGCAAAGCAAGCCCAACCCGGAATGCACCTGTATTATTACAAGGAAATGGTGGGGAAATGATTATTTTCCCGATTAGTTTCTTAGCTTTACACAAATTCCAATCATGAACTTATTTGTAGCCGGACTTCCCTATGATGTAGATGACGCCGAACTCGAAGAAATTTTCGAAAAATTTGGCAAAGTAATCTCCGCAAAAATTTCTATTGATCGTAATACAGGCAAAAGCCGTGGCTTTGGTTTTGTAACCATGGAAAAAGAAGAAGATGGAAATGATGCCATTGAACTTTTAAATGATATTCAATTAGGCCGCAGTAAAAAACCATTGGTCGTAAAGAAAGCTGAAGATAAACCACAGGGTGGTGGCGGAGGCGGTTACTCCGGTGGTGGTGGATATAAAGGTGGTGGCGGTTATTCCGGTGGCGGTGGCTACTCTGGCGGCGGCGGAGGAGGATATCGTGGTGGTAGTGGTGGTGGTGGCGGTTACCGTGGTGGTGGCAGCAGCGGTGGAGGATATAACAAAGGTGGTGGTGGATATAAACCCAGAAATTACGATTAAACATAGTCCCGCTAATGGCGGGATTTTTTTTGCCATCTTTTCTGTAACAGGTATGCGGTGTTTCAGTACAAGATACAGCGGGTTACTTGATGGATAGTTTTTACTGAGCAAATCAACTGTACCACTGCTTTCAACAAAGTGGTTCTCGTCAACTGCCAATCATTTGCAAAAATGCTTCAATCCATAAATAATTGCACGGTTGTCTTCGTTTCATCTCTATGAAAATCATAAAACGAATACTGCTGTTCCTCATCATTATTGTCATCATCGGCTATCTTCTTCCGCATCCTTTTGTAATGCCTGTAGAGGGAGCAGGCAAAAGCAGTTATAACCAGCAATCGTTCTGGGCTTATCCATGGGGTAGTTCCATTACACACAAAGGCGTTGATATTTTTGCAAAAGAAAGAACACTTGTAAAAGCACCTGCTTATGGTATTGTTTTGTTTACCGGAAATATTAATAAAGGCGGAAATGTTGTTGTGCTGCTTTCAGCTAAATGGCGCTTTCATTATTTTGCCCATATGCAAAACATCAATACTTCTGCAGGTTCATTAGTAAATACAAATGAAACCATTGGCACAGTAGGTACTACGGGAAATGCAAAAGGTAAAGCACCACATTTGCATTACACCATTACATCAATGATTCCAATGCCATGGAAAGCAGATAAGCAGGTACAGGGATGGAAAAAAATGTTTTACATCAATCCCATACCATTGCTTAACAAAGCTTCTTCATAAAACTGTATCATTAAAATTCTGCAACAAATCCAATACTTGGCAGGCGTGAACCGCTGGTATTGGGTAAAATGGCAGGTAGGGCTAATTGACGGTTATTAGGCGCTGAAGGATTTCCAAATACACCGGGGTTATAAACAGAGTTATTTCCTGTTGCAATGCTTCCATCACCATTACGCTGCAATGTAAAGCCGGGTGCAGTAGGATTTTTTGAATTGAAGAAATTCTGGATATCTAAAAACAAATTAAAGCTCCATCTTTTAAAATTCCATTTTTTATCCAGGCGCACGTCCATTGCATTAAAGCCGCTTAAACGTAAGGAGTTGACTCTTGAATAATCCAGCACTGCTGCATTTGTAAACGGATAGTTCTCCAGGCTTTCAAAATCATTATAAGGCGTGTATGGAGCACCTGCCTGGTAACGGTAACGAATACCCAATTCCCAGTTACGTTTAAATTTATAACCACCGGTAAATGAAACAAGATGACGGTTGTCCCATGCTGATGCGATGAATCTTGTTCTGTCAAAACCTGTAAACAAACTGTAGTAAAAAGTATAAGCCAGAATACCATAGAAATTTTTAGTCAAACGTTCCTGGTACATAAATTCAAAGCCATAGGTTTTTCCTCTTCCATTACTGCTCACACGTTCATTACCCAATACGCCAAAATCACCACCCAAATTAGCAAGTGATATTCCTTTGTCAATAGAAACCGGATAGTTATCATACCATTTATAAAAACCTTCCAGCGTAATACGTGTGGATGATTTGGGGTTGAATTCAAAACCTGCTACTAAATGATCACTCTTGATGTATTCCACATTTTCATTGGCCAGAACACCATTGAAACGAAATCCAAGAATCGTATAAGGAGCAATTTTATAATACCTTCCTGCAGAGGCATTGATATTGAACTTAGGTGCTGCACGATAACTTGCTGAAACACGTGGCGATATAGTGCGGCCGATTTCATTACCGTTGGTGGTGAAGGTATTTCCATCAACTCTTAAACCTGCAGAAAGCAGTAACCTGTTCTCCAAAAAACGTTTGCTGCCGTTTACAAACAAACCATAGCGGAAGAAATTAATATCCGTAAAATAATCGGCTACATAACCGGGGCGGCGTTGAAAAGTGGAATTGTTATAACGTGCATAAATACCCACCAATCCGGTACTCAGTTGCCAGCCATTGGTGTTAAAGTTTACTTCATAACGTAAACGTGTTTCATCCTCTGTTGATTTGTAACCGAGAATACGTTCATTATCAGCCGGCTTTTCATTGTTTTGAAATTGATCAGCTGTGTTTACTAAACGGTTATTACTTACTGATAACAATGTAAACCCATTATTGATGGTATGACGCCATGAAACACCGATGGTATTGGTACGTTGTGTGTTTAAAGGAATTTGTTCAAGAATAGCTATCTGCTCCAGTGTTGGATTATCCGGCCGTTTGAACGTGAAATTATCAATAGAACCAACACCAAGAAAGTTGAGTTCATTTTTGTTGTTGATCTTATGTGTAATCTTATATTGATAATCCCAGTAATCAGGCAGAAAGGGCAATTCAATCAACTGAAATAATAACTGCAGATAAGAACGGCGAACAGATGCTAAAAATGTAGTCTTACCATTTTTCTTTCCCAGTGGGCCCTCTGTAGTTAAAGCCGCTTCACTGGCACTCAATCGAAAATTACCCTGAAATTTTTCCGGATTACCGGTACGTTGTTTGAACTGCAACACACCTGATAACGGATTGTCATACTTCGCCGGAAAAGCTGATGTATGCAAAGTAACATCCTGAATAAATGAAACGTTGAGCAAACCTACAGGGCCGCCTGCAGCTCCCTGTGTAGCAAAGTGATTAATGGTAGGGATTTCAATGCCGTCCAGAAAGTAAGTATTTTCATTGGGTGCACCACCACGAATGATAATGTCGTTTCTAAAGCCAACAGAACCTGAAACACCGGGCAATGATTGCACAACTTTTGCCACATCAAAATTGGCTCCGGGGTATTTGGCAATTTCTGTAATGCCTAAGGTTTGAACGGAGTTAACCACACCAACCGGTTTAATAAACTTAGGTTGTACAACAACGCCTGTCATTTCTTTGAACTCCGGCTCCAAATCAAAATTCAACTCAATGGCATTACCTGATGTTACAGTAACATCAAACTTTGTTTCACTTCTGTAACCGCTGAAACTCACTTCTACATTCCATGTTTTGGTGGGAATATTGGTAATACGGTAAAATCCGCTTTTGTCAGCAGTGGTCATTAAATCACTGTTAACAATTTTTATGGTAGCACCTTCTAAAGGAGATAGTGTTCTGGCATTACGAACAAATCCATTAATGGTACCTGTTGTTTGTGCAAAAGTGATTAGCTGTGTTAATAGAAGTACAAGGATTCCTAACGATAATTTCATACAAAAGTCATTAAGGCGGGTACCTGCAAAAATTTTATCAATTGAATTGCTTTCTAATGAACAATATGCAGGCCTTATTGTTTAGAGATCCATGCCATTTTTTATTTTTCTATTCATCAGTCTTTTACCAATGAATGATTTGCCGGTTGATAATTCAATTCAAACGGCATCGGTCAAAGTTAAGGTGACAAAAGTTTCTTCTAAAAAGGGAGAAATTTATGCTGCTATGTTTGCATCAGAAAAAGGCTTTCCCGAAAATCCCGATGCGGCCTATAAAGTAGCAAGAGCTACAGCGGTAAACGGAACGGCCTTACTCGAATTTACAAACGTACCCAAAGGAACTTATGCTATAGCTTTATTTCATGACACCAATAATGATGGTGAATTAAATACCAATTTCATCGGCATACCAAAAGAAGGTTATGGTGTGAGCAACAACGTTAAAAATCTTTTCAGTGGCCCCGGTTATAAGCAATGTGCGTTTCAACATAGCGCAGAAACTTCTCTGACTATTGTGATGCGTTATTAAAGTATTATGTTTGTACGACTACAGGTAACAAATGATTCATCACACCGCATCCACATCCACCACCATCATTACACTTTTATACGAAGGATGATGGTGCATGGCTGCTTCCTGTGCATGTATTATTTCTCTGCAACGGGTTAACAAATTGGCATCTTTGGGCAACTTTAAAATCATTTCCATCAAATATTGATTGCGTACACGATTCACCACAGGTTCTGCAGGTCCGGTGATGTAAGTACCAAACACGGGTTTTAAACTTTCAGCAAATGATTGTGCAGCCGCTTCTACTATTTCACGATGCTTATGCTTAAATGTAATTTGTATCAATCGTGTAAACGGCGGATACGCAAACTGTTTTCTGCCTGCTATTTCAAATGCAAAAAAACTTTTATAATCGTGAGCTTTTACAAACTGTAACACAGGATGATTGGTATTGGCCACCTGTATCAGCACTTTGCCATCTGCATCTTTTCTGCCTGCACGGCCGCTCACCTGCTCCATCAGTTGAAAACCCCGTTCATTCACACGGAAATCAGCAAAGCTTAACAAACTATCGGCATCTAAAATTCCAACCAGGTTCACATGTTCAAAATCCAAACCCTTTACCACCATTTGTGTACCCACTAAAATATCAATACGCTGCTGTTCAAATTGCTGGATGAGCTGGTCGTGTGCTGTCTTGCCACTTACTGTATCATAATCCATCCGGGCAATTTTGGCTTTGGGAAAGAGTTCCTGCAAATATTCCTCTGCTTTCTCGGTACCAAAATTTAATTTCATGAAATCATGACTGCTGCAGGCTTCACAGGTTGTAACAACAGGATATACTGTACCGCAGTAATGACATTGCAGTTTGTGTTTGAATTTGTGATAGGTTAAACTCACATCACAATACCTGCAATGCGGAATCCATCCGCATACTTTACATACATGATGCGGCGTATGCCCCCTACGGTTTTGAAACAATATGATTTGCTTGTTTTGTTCCAGGGATTTTTCAATCGCTTCTTTCAATGCAGGAGCGATGATTACTTTTTCTTTTGTTTGTTTGAAGATCGGTTTGGTGTCAACCAGTTCAATAACGGGTAATTCACCGGCACCATATCGTTCGTTCAATTCAACTAAATTGTATTTGCCACTCTGTGTGTTATAATAGGTTTCAACTGATGGTGTTCCGCTGCCCAGCAATACATTCGCTTTAAATACAGAAGCATAATACACAGCTGCATCTCTTGCATTGTAGCGTGGTGCAGGTTGCTGTTGCTTGTAAGACGAATCATGCTCTTCATCACACACAATCAAACCTAAATCAACAAAGGGAAGAAACAAAGCACTTCTTGCGCCCAGCACCACCTTCATTTCGCCACTCTTGATTTTATTCCATATTTCAATGCGTTCATTCTGGTTGAATTTGGAATGATAAATTCCAATATAGCCGCCAAAGTGTTTTTGCAGTCGGCGGATGATTTGCGCCGTTAATGCAATCTCAGGCAAGAGATACAAAACTTGCTTTCCCTTTTTAATCGCTTCTTCTATGAGTTTAATATAGAGTTGCGTTTTACCGCTTCCTGTTACGCCATGCAGTAAACAAACTGGCTTATGGGTGAATGCTGTTTTGATTTCATCTAAAGCTGTTTGCTGCGCTGCTGTTAATGTAAAATCAATCTCAATATTTCTGGGAAGATTCACCAATCTGTCAACCGCACGTTTTTCAATGAATAGAATTTCTTTGTCAATCAATCCTTTTAATTGAGCATCGCTGGCGCCGCTTTTTTTCAGCAATGCCGTTTTGCTCACTTCGCCTTCTGTTTTCATGAAATGCAGATAGCTTAAAAGCAGTTCCATTTGCTTGGGTGCACGGCTCCAGTTGTTAAGCAGTTCACTCAGTTTCTCTTCATTATCATAAACAGGATTGAGCAGAACAAAGCTTTCTTTTTTGGCGGTGTAGGTTTCTTTCAATGCTTCCCATACAAAACAAATACGTTTTTCAATCAGGCGTTTTACTACAGGATACACATGTGAAGTGTCGAGTATCTGTTGTACTTCAGGCAGTTTTAATTCTTTACGGATGAGTAATGCTTCAGCTACCAGATATTCATCATGGTCCAGCATGGTGAAATCTTCACCCATTTCTTCATTGAACAATAAAATGGTTTCGCTGCTGAGTTTGAAATGTGCGGGCAAAGCAGCGGCCATCACTTCCCCTTCACTGCACATATAATAATTGGCAATCCATTCCCACAACTGTAATTGCTGTTCATGAATAATAGGCGTTACATCCAGTACATTCAAAATACCTTTCGGTTCAAACGCATCCGGTTTTTGATGATGAATTTTCTTCACCACACCTGCATAACGTTTCTTACGCAGCTCTACTTCTACACGCACACCCACCTGTACCTGATCCTGTAAACGCTCCGGTACACTCCACGTGTAAGTGCGTGGTACCGCAAGAGGAATGATGACATCAGCAAAGACGCTCCCATCTCCTAAAGGGGGGTATGCCTTAGATGATTGAACATCTTCACTCTTTTCATCATTAAACAAATCCATGAGCCGTTAAAATTAGGAAACTCTTTCAATTGAGAGAGTGTGTATTTACCCCCCTCAGGGAGCTTTGTGGTTTACCCAGCCCGCTTTATACTCAATTAATTTCTGTTCCATCAACTCATATACCCTTTGTTTGAGTTTGTCTACATCGTAAGGTGTGTATCCTTCAGGAGAAATTTCTTCGAGGTAAACAGTGCGCAGCTTGCCGGGTGTCATTGCAAAAATGCTGCGCCAGTGCATGCGATCAACGGCATCCAGAAAAAGCATGGGCTTGATGGGTGTTTGCGTTTCAATAGCCAATCGAAAAGCACCATCGTAAAAATTAATGAGCGGTTGATGGGTCATATTAAATGTTCCCTCAGGCGCTATGTAGATCGAAATATTTTTATTGAGTGTTGATTTCAATATCATCACACTTTTGGCTCTTGCTTCGGCACTGCCACGCAAAACAGGTACAACTGCTGCATTGTAAATAATGCCGAACACCGGCACTTTGCCCATCTCTGCCTTTCCTAAAATGCGTAAGGGCTGTCGAATAGCTTTAAGCATTTGCGGAATATCCATGTAGGAGTTATGATTACTTACAAAAACGTATGGTTGTTCTTTACGTATTTCCTGTTCTATAATTCTTACATGATACATGCCGATTAAAAACAACCATACATCAGCCCAGCCATGTGCAATTTTCATGACTGCATTGCCGCCACTTATTTTTCCAAAGAACGATGCGATAATGACAAAAGGTGTAACAATAAACAGGATGGCCACAAACAAAAGCATTGCATACAAAGCGTAAATGAGCTGAAATGGCTTTAGAACTAATTTCATTAAAAGTTATTTACAGGAAGGACACTCCCATTCATTTTCCAAATCAATTACCGTTACAATGGTAAGATGTCTTTTTTTAGGGGCAACAATAATGCGTACATGCTGTTTGTCGCCCGAGGTGATCCCTTCCAGAGCATACTTGGGTCCTTCAGGTGCATCCAGATCACTCTTTCTGTAATTCACATCAGCACGCTGCACAATTTCCTTTACCTCTTCCTGCGAAATATGTCGGCATTTCATACGGCAGCGTGCATGTTTGGTGAAATAATACTTTGCATCTGTATCACGAAAAACATCGAGACTGCTTTTTTCATTGTCCGTTTTCTCATCTTCGGGTTTGTCATCATTACGTTCAATCCGTTTTTGTTTTTCATTATCTGTGAGCTCATTGCTGCTCTTTGAATTGCATTGACGCAACAGCAAAGCTGCTACCAGCAGGATGGTTAATAATGCCCATGGAAGAATCTTTTTGAAATTCATGGTACAAGTATAATGAAATTAGACGGCATGAACCGTAGCAGAAATATTCAAGTTTTGGTTAAAAGTTGAACGGTCTCATAGTTTCATCTGCATTTCAAATATCTTTACCCAATAACTATTATTCATGAAAATCTATCCCTTGCTTTTTTTATTACTCAGTTCTATTGGAGTAATGGCTCAGAATTTTTCAGCAGTTGATCAGGTAATGCTCAACAATCAACGTTCACTGGGTGATGATCAGGTACTGCTCATTTATAAAGACAATAAAATATTCTATCAAAAAACTTTGGGTGATTTTAAGCCGAATATACAGGCTCCCATTGGCGAAAGCAGTCAGTGGTTAACGGTGGCACTGGTGTTGATGCTGGTGGATGAAGGAAAAATATCGCTGGATGATAATATTGGAAAGTATCTGCCCGTTTTTCCGAAATGGATGAAAGGATATATTACACTGCGTCATTGTTTATCAAATACTACCGGTATTGAAGCAGATAAAGCAGGCGCAGGTAAACTGTTTCAAAAGAGCAAGTTTGCCACACTGGAAGAAGAGGTGAATTATATTGCTGAAAAAAGAGGGATTGCACAAAATCCGGGCACATGGTTTCAGTACAATCAAATGGGAATAAATATTGCCGGTCGTGTATTGGAAGTAGCAACCAAGAAGAAGTTTGACCGTTTGATTCAGGAAAAATTATTGCGTGCCCTCAATATGCGGTTTACAACGTTCAGCAATTATACAGGAGCTATCAGTCCGTTTGATGGCGCTAAATCCACAGCCAATGATTATATGAATTTTTTAGCAATGCTTTTGAATAAGGGAAAATTCATGGGCAGGCAGGTGTTGAGTGAAGCTTCGGTAAATGAATTATTAAAAATACAAACAGGAACGGCTGTCAATAAATTCACGCCTCCTTTTTATAATGGATTTTCGTTTGGCCTTGGCTCCTGGATTGAAAATAAAAATGCAAGCACAATCAGTTGTGCAGCACAAAACGCACCGTTTGTATGGGTGGATTATTGCAGAGGTTATGCTGCTATACTGCTTCCCAAAAAAGAGCAGGATGTACAAAAGCGTGAATTGTACAATCAGTTGCAGGCGGCGGTAAATGAACAGATAAAAGGCAACTGTCAATAGTATATTGTTTTAAGTAGTGAATACAGCAAGCCATACACAGCTCATCAAACAATTTTCAAAACAACTTGGTTTTGATTATTGCGGCATTGCTAAAGCAGAACGGTTGGATGATGATGCGATACGGTTAGAACAATGGCTCAATAAAAGCATGCATGGCTCCATGCAGTATATGGCCAATCATTTTGAGTTAAGAGTTGACCCAACCAAACTTGTGCCCGGCGCAAAAAGTGTGGTTACACTCATGATGAATTATTTTCCTTCAACAAAACAAGTTGAAGATGCACCTAAGATTTCTAAATACGCTTACGGTAACGATTATCATGAAGTGATACGGGAAAAGTTGAAGGCGCTGACACAGTTGATAAAGGAGAATATTGGTGCTATAAACGGAAGAGGATTTGTGGACAGTGCTCCGGTACTTGAACGAAGCTGGGCTGTAAAAAGTGGATTGGGCTGGGTTGGCAAAAACGGTAATCTCATCACCAAACAAAACGGTTCTTTCTTTTTTATTGCTACCATCATCTGTGATTTGGAGCTTGAATATGATGCGCCTTTTGCAAAAGATTATTGCGGCACCTGTACAAAATGTATGGATGCATGCCCTACCGATGCAATTCTTCCCAACAAAGTCATTGATGGCAGCAAGTGCATTTCTTATTTCACAATAGAATTAAAAGATGCATTGATTGATGAACGCATGAAAGACAAATTTGAAAACTGGATGTTTGGATGTGATGTGTGCCAGGATGTATGCCCCTGGAATCGTTTCAGCAACGCAACTTCAGAACAACAGTTCACACCCATACCTGAAATTTTAAATCTTACTTCACAGCAATGGCTTGAGATGACTGAAGAAGCATTCAAACAAGTGTTTAAACATTCACCACTGAAGCGAACAAAGTTTGCCGGTATCCAACGAAATTTAAAATTTCTCAACAGTTAAAACATCCAACCCAGTTTAATACTGATGCGGTTGAGATAGTAATTTCGAAATTCATATTGCTGTACAGGTTCTATAGGCCAGGGTGTAAACCATAATGAAGTTACACGTTGTTTTACCTGTTTATACGAATAGCCGGCACTAACAAATAATCCTGTTTTATTACTGGCATGAAAGCGATAGCCAATTCCTGCATCTGTATAAATGCCGTTATAAAATTTCTGAATGGACTCATCCGGTTGATTTTTTACCCATGGGAAATGAATGCCACCGTCAGCATATGCAAATAAGGTTCCCTTTTTCTTCAGCACATCATAACGCACATCTGCAAACAACGGAATGCCTCTGTACATGTAAAAATCAAGCCCTGTACCTATACCTGTGTAAAGCCGGTGAAACTGTACACCGTTGATCAATTGCATTTGGCCGCTCTCTGCAGTACTGCCCGCAAGCATACCTGCCTGCACAATGGCACGATACTGCATTTTTGATGGCGCTGCTGTTTTCTTTTCTTGTGCCGAAGTAGTTAAGCAGCAACATAGAATGATAGATAATAGAAAAAACCTCATGACTTTATTTTTCAATCGTTAATCGACTGCGTTCTTTAATATTTTGCGGATTACTGTAGTCATATTGTACCAGCGCATCTTTACTTACTACAATGGCATTGTTATTCCATGCAATTACATCATAGGTTTCAATGCCGGTAAAATGGTTTAATTGTTTCATGCTATAAGGTAATGTGGCATCCATTATTTTTAAACCATCTCTACCATCACATATAAAAAGCAGGTTGCCATCCTTTGCTAACCCATGTGGGTTGGTCATGTTGTATGATTTAATCAGGAAAGGACGATTGAGGTCCTGCACATCAATTACATCTAATTGGTTGAGTGATGCATTACGGCAGGCTGTACCGTTTCTTAGTGTTACGTAAGCATAGGTGTCATCTGCCACCACAGGGTCGCAGGCAAAGGCGTGTGTAAATGTTCCTTTTGCATGGGGTGTAGCAGGATTGTTTAATCCATAAATAAACATGCCTGTTTGCGAACCAATAAATAAATTGTTTTTGAAAGGATAAATGGTTTCAATACCCCAGCCAATGTTTACGGTGTTGATGCGGAGTGGTCTATCGCTATTATTTAAATCAAATACGTGCAATGAAGTATTGGAAACGGTGTACATATAATCATTTACAATAGCAAAACGGGCCATCGAACCATTGATGCCTGTTTGTACAGGCGCACCTGCTGCATTGGCAAAAGAAGATAATCCGCCTGAATTTCTGATAGCCAGATCCATTTCAGGTATTGCATTATTGCCAGCGCAGTTTAATGTTACGGTTGTATCTTTTGCAATCCAGTCAATAATAAACATAGAGGTATCAGTTGCAAAACCATTCCCAAAGTTTCTCTCAGGAAATGCACGCAGTGTGGTGCTTTTTAATTGTACTTGGGCAGGGTTGGAAATATCAATAGCTACCAGCTCATCATATAAATCAGCATAAAGAATTGTACCACGCACAGCAATATCTACATTGCCCGGTATTTCAATAAAATAAAGATTACGTGGTTGTGAAGGATTGGTGTTATCAATAATATGAATTCCCTTTTCCAGTTCATTGAGAAAAATATAATTACCCATGAGGGTTAACTTACCGGGATTTTTTAATGCTCTTGCCGCACCGGTCTTTATATTGTTACGTACTTCCTGTTTTGCTTTTAAGATGGGACGGTATACTTTAAACGTTTGTGTGCAGCGGTCTTTCACACAGCTTTGAAATAACAATGCAACTGCAAATATTAAGGTGAGCGCCTTTACATGAGATTTCATAACAGTAGTTTTTATCCTGACATCTCTCAAAAATATAGCGTTGCGCTGCAGGCCAATTATTTTTTATTAAAAAACAACTGCAGTCGCAAACCTGTCTGCCACCAATGATTTTTTGAGCTGTTGTTATATACAGGCAACACACCATAATTAAAATACCAGCCCAGTTGCATGGCTGATTTCTTAGCTGTCCATTCGTATGAAGGCGTTAGTTGCACAATTGGTTGATAGAATGCAGGGCCGGATGAATTGCTGATAAAGGCAGGTAATCCATCAGTACTGCTTAATCTGAAACTGTGCAGCAATCCTGTTCCCAGCATGATGTTTCCTTTTGTGGTTTTGGCAAGATGCCATTGCAACTCAGTGGGAATGCTGATATAGTGAAAGCTGTATGAAGTTGTCTGTTCATTGCTGAAATCATTTACCAATCTGTTTTGAGCTACCGAAAAGGTATCTCTGCTGATTCTCTGATTTACTGTAAATTGGTTATACTGGTATTGAATACCTGTAACAAACAGCGATTGTTTGAATACTTTTTTGCGCAACAAATAGGAAGCACCGATAGTTATACTGCTGGTTACATTGTATTCAGAAACGGTAATGCCTGAAATGGTATTTGGAACTCCGGTTATACCCCCCTGTGAAAAATAAGGGATGGATTCTGCTCTTTTATATTCACTGCCGGGGAGTATGGATTCAACTATATCAGCTAAACCCAAATTAAACTGAATACCTCTCTGCCATTTGCGTTTTTCTTTTGGAGGAGCGGGTATTGATGATGTTACTGAGGTGCTATCATTCTTTTTATAAGCTATGGGTTGTTGAGCAGCAATTGAAAACGATGATGAATCTTTTGTATTCACTATTGATTGACTGTTTATCGGTGATTGCGGTAAAAGCAGGAGAACTTCTGATGTATCTTGTTTTTCTGCAACTGCTGCAGTCTTTCTTTTGGATGGAGGAAAGAAAACAATAACGGAGCCTTTAGTTGTATTATCAGTTGGTTGTTGTACTACTGCTTTATTTGTTTTTTTTGGTGTAGCTGTTTGTGAAATTGCTAACGGTTCTTTTTTATTTTTTACAAAAGCTGTTTCGTCTTTTTTGATCAGATCGCTATTTTTTGTAAGTGCTGCAGTTGATATGTTTTGTTTTACAGTTATTGGTTCATCCGGTATTGCTTTCTTTTCTTGAGATGGGGTAGCGGAGCCCGCAGGTACCAATGATGGAGTCTTGTTGTTATCGTCTGTTTTTGTTATTGATTGGTTGGGCATAGAAATGATTTGTTGTAAAACAGGCTGCTTCTGTTCACTTGTGTACATAATACCTCCCACAATGCCCAATAAAGCAATTGTACTTACTAAAATGAAAAACCATCTGCGGCGTTTATCTTTCCGCAATTGTGCATCTACCTTCAGCCACACTTCTTTTGATGGGTGCAATTTGAATTGTTCCATCTGCTGCTGCACTTCCTGTTCAAAATTTCTATCCGCCATAGGAACTGAGTTTAGGTTCGGAATTATATTTTTCTATCCATGTCATCAATAAATTTCTGGCACGCATATACTGGCTGCGGCTGGTACCTTCACTTATACCCAGCATTTGTCCTATTTCCACATGTGTAAATCCTTCTACAGCGTGCAGGTTAAAGATGGTTTGATAACCGCTTGGTAATTGACGAATCAAATCCGCCAGTTCTTTGGTTCTTAGCTTGATTTCCGGATTATCATCACTCACCGGATGCAAAGGCTCGTTGAGAAAAGACATATCATACTGATATTCTTTTTTCTTTTTTAAAAAGTTAATGGCCGTATTCACCATAATGCGGCGTATCCAGCCACCCAGTTCACCTTCTTCTCTAAAACTTGCCAGGTTTCTGAACACTTTTATAAAACCATCCTGCAGCACATCCTCTGCATCGGCCAGCGATTTGGTGTAGCGATAGCAAACGGCCAGCATCACCTCAGCAAAAAGATCATAGAGTTCTTTTTGTGCTGTGGCTTTGCCTTTAATGCAGTCTTTTATTAATTGCCTGTGTTGATGCATGCGCCTGTTCTGAAGGGTTGACAAAAGTAGGAGGGAAAGCGTTGCGTGCCTGTAAAGAAAAGCCTCCTGAAATAATTCAGGAGGCTACACTTAAAACAAACTACTGAGAAAAAAATCAGAAAGAAGGATCAGGTGGAGTGTTTGAATTATTAATTCGTTCATTTAACGGATAAGGAAAAAATCTGCGTTTCATTTCAGATAAAGGACGGTTGAAACGACGCATATCTTCCAGTTTTAATCCGGTAAAATATAATTCAATACAACGGTTTCTGTAAACTTCATCCAGCAAACTGGGCACATCAACGGTGCCTGTATAACCGGAAGCGATATTGGCGCCCACACCAACAGCATCAGCGCTTCCTGCCTGTTGTAATACCGCATCAATTAATAGTTTAGCAGCCGCAGGGTCAGGCGAAGATTGACGAAGTAAACATTCGGCTCTTATCAATCTCATTTCATCCGGCAGGTAAATTGGGATTGCTCTGACTGCTGAATTCCAAAATCCTAAAAACCGGAAACGTGGTGCAATAGTGGGATTAATGGTTGTATAAAAAGATACTCTTGCATCATTTAAAGCAGGGCGTAATGTTAATGGTAATCCAAGAGTGGAGTCAATGGGTTGAATTACATTATTTGTGGACGTATAAGCCTGAAATACGATATTGGGATTTGCAGATTCAAAATTAAATAGCGAAGCTCTTGACAAATCAACTGCTGTAGCTGTACTTAATGCAACGGAATAATTTCCCAGGTAAAGACTATATCTGGCTTTTAGTGCATTCAACGTATTTACAATATCAACACCTGCCGGTAATTCTGAAAGAAAAGTAGTGCTCATAGGATTTGCCTGTATGGCTGCCAGGGCCCTGTCAATTGCAGCAATCGCTCTTGCAAAACCCTGTGCTCTCGGGCTATAGGTAGTACCGGTTGTTGAATTGATGCCTACGCCAACGGTATCGGGCACATTATCCCAAAATTGAGCAATATTAGCAAGAGCCATGGCTTTGAAAATGGTAGCATATCCTAAAACACCGCTGGCATAACCCGGGCCACCTAAACTGGCAGGAGCAGCAAACCTGTTATTTGTGGCTGCCCGTATGGCATTATCAGCATCATAAATAACTTTATTCAGGTTTGCCCAAAGGTTACCTAATAAAGCGTTTGTGTTATCTACTGTAGCGCCACCGGCAGTTAACTGGGCTTCTGAAAGGTTGCCCACATTTACAAGGATGGTTTCGTTGGTCACCAAACTATTGGCATTACACATGGCAGATACAATACTTTGGCTGTACAATCTTTGCAAGCCTACTACAACGGCCGCAGTTGCTCTTGGGCTGCTGAATGTTTGATCAGTAGTTGCTCCTGTAATAATCGGAAAGTCTTTTTTACAGGATTGTAAAGCCATTACCTCCAGCAAAATGATGGCTGCAACTGATAGTTTAATAATTTGTTTCATTTTATTGTATTTAGAGGTAATTAAAATTTTGCCTGTACTCCAAAACTGAATGTTCTCGGAATAGGCGTACTTCCAAAATCAATACCACGAAGCAGGGTACTTTGTCCCGCAGCGTTTACTTCAGGATCATATCCAATATATTTTGTCCATACAAACAGATTTCTTCCGCTGAAGTTAACGGTAAGGTCTCTTATGGCTTTTCCTATATTACCTATGTTATAGCTTAAACTTAATTCACGTACACGTACATTGCTGCCGTCATCAATTCTCCATTCTTCAATGGCATAAATACCGGTTGGCCATGTTACAGATGAAGCTGTTGAAAAAGCACTGATGTAACCACGTGGTAATAAGCCTCTGTGTTCTAATTCAGCTATTTTGCCATTGCCTACACCTTGTCTTGTTCTGAAGTCAGCATTAAAAACTTCGTTTCCTTTTATGGCATCTATTTGTATTCTGAGGCTTAATTTTTTATATGTAAACTCATTAATCAATGTTGCAGTATAATCAGGATTTGGATCGCCAATGATTTTGCGAACCAATGCAGTGCCCGGAGCCGGTAAGCCCTGACCTGCAGGTCCACCCGGAACAAAATTAACAACTGTAGGATTTAAAATACTTGATTGAATGCCATAAGCAGTTCTTGGAATACCTGCAGGACTTAAAACGAGGCCTGTATGATTGGGTAATCCTGTATTTGTATTTTTTGTATAACTGCCGCCATCTGAGGTTTGAAAAAATGTGCCATAAAATACACCTATGGGTTGGCCTTCAATTAAAGCTACAGGAGCACCTCCATTTGTTGCAAACAAAATAATGGGCTGGCTTGAATTCAATAGCTTATTTCTGTTTCGGTTAAAAATTCCTGAAATAGTCCAATTGAAATCTTTGGTTCGTACAGGAACACCCGTGAGCATTAATTCAAAACCCTTGTTTTCTAAGTTTCCAACATTATCCAATAAAGTACTGAAGCCTGAAGTGGGTGCTACTACACGTGATATACTTAACTGGCTTACTCTTTTATTGTAGATGTTCATGCTGAATGCAATTCTGCTGTTTAAGAAAGCAAGATCCAAACCGTATTCAACCTCCCGCTGACGTTCCGGTCCTACATTAGGGTTGGCAGCCAATGAACTGGATGCATATGCTGTTCTTCCAACAAAAGCAGATGACGTATACAAGTTAAAACGATCAGTAGCGCCTATGCCTGTTAAGTTTCCACTTTCACCGTATGCAAAACGCACTTTAGCTAAATCCCAAAATTTACTGAGGTTTAACTTTTCCCAGAAATCAGTTTCAGAGAGAATGTAACTGCCGCTGGCTTTAAAATAATTCTGATTACGCTGACTACCGCTGAACAAACTGCTTCCATCCCTTCTGATAGCGCCGGTAATGAATAATTGATTTTTAAATTTAAAGTTTTGCTGAAGGAAAATACCGCTGATTGAAAGTTCACCTCTTGAATCTACACCCGGCAAAATAGTTCCTGCACTGGTTAACGTTTGCGTAAAGGGTAATAAAATTCCACGTGCCTGTGCCATCAGGTAGGTTTGATTTTCATATTGAGCAGAATATCCAACCTGTGTAACGCTTGACCAGTCCTTTGTAAGTTTTGCATTATAAGTAGCATTAATGTCATGATTAATGCCAAAGAATTTACTGTTTGCAGCACTGGCATAACCATTTTGTGTGGGGTCTAATGTAATGCCACCACCAAAACTTCCAGTGGTTACGTTATAGGCAAACGGCGGCATAAATGTAGTTCCGTTCTGGCTGTAATTATCTATACCCAATGTATAATCAATGGTGAGGTTTTCAATGGGTTTTAGCTTTAAGCCAAAATTGGAAATAACACGGCTTGTGGTATTTTTTTGTTTTAAATCTTCTATTACACTTACGGGGTTTACCCTGCCTCTTTCACCAACAGCCTGTATATTGCCAAAGGCATCCCGCTGTTGTATGTTATGAAAATTTCCAAGAATGGTTACAGAATTCATTGGAGAATAAAATGTGTTGCCATCTGGTTTTTCATTGGCATTACTGTTAATGTAGTTTATACCTATTCTGGCACTGATCCATCTGTTAAATGTTTGATCAATATTGGTTCTGAAACTGAAGCGTTGAAAATCTGTATTTCTGATGATACCCTGGTTATAGAAGTAAGAACCTGAGAAAAAGTATTTCGTTTTATCTGTTCCGCCTGAAACAGAAATGTTGTTATCTGTTCCTGTAGCCGGTTGGAAAATATAATCCTGATAATCATAACGGGTAACATTAGTGGTGTTTGTAATATTGGGAAGTAAGATGTCCTGCGTAAGTGCGCCCGGTCCATCAGTGGGGCCTCCAAATTTTGTTGGTGCCTGATTTACTTCCAATTTTTCACGCAGTCTGCTGAATATAACACTGCTGCTGAAATTTATATTGGGTGCGCCTGCTTTTCCACGCTTTGTAATAATCTGTACAACACCGGCATTGGCACGGCTACCATAAATAGCTGCTGCTGCAGCGCCATTTAAAACCTCAATGCTTTCAATGTCATTAGGGTTAATATCTACTATTCTGTTTTGACCCACAGTACCAACGGAGTTTTGTCCGTCGTAATTGTTTTGTGTATTGGTAACACGGGTAGTACTGTTGTTGATAATAACTCCATCAATAATATACAATGGCTCTGATGAAGAAAGAGAACTGATACCTCTTAAACGCACACTAATGCTACCGGCAGGATCGCCATTGTTTTGCGTTATCTGTGCACCGGGTGTTTTACCCTGTAAGGCCTGAATGGCATTGGTAGGCGAACCTTTTAATAAGTCTCTTCCTTTTACTGTAGCCACAAAACTACCTGCCTGCTTTTTGGTAGTACCCTGGCTGGTACCTGTAATAATTACCTCATCCAAACCCAGCGCATCATCATCAAGCATTACATTTACTGTAACAGCTCCCGAAGTAATTGTTACAGTTTCGCTTTTGGTTTTAAATCCCACGCCTGAAAACTCCAGCGTGTATTTGCCGGGTTTTAAATTAACAGCAAGTGAATAATTACCATCGGTATCTGTGGTTGTACCTGTTGCAGTTCCCTTTACTACAACTGATGCATTAGCTACAGCAGCATTTCCTTTGCCTGTTACTTTACCATTTATAATTACCTGTGCCTGTGCAAAAGCACTCAGTAAAATAAAAGATAAAAGCAACAATACAAACTTTGTTAAGCTGCGTTTAAGTAGTTCAACTTGTTTCATTGTGCAGTTTTTATGAGTGATGAATAATGAAGATTACATAATGGATATACCCAACCGTTTATAAGGGTTAAATAAAGGTTCATCCGGTGAACGTTCAGAAATGAGCACATGCAGCTCTTCAGCTCTGCAAATCTGAATACGCTGTGAGCTGTTGATTTTTTCTGAAATGCTGAGCGCTGCCACTTTTGCTGACGATTCTATCATTGCTTTCTTTACCTGTACTACATCCCAGTCATTATCCGTGAGCCCGTTTTCAATATCAATGGCATTGATGCCGAGGAAACATAAATCAGCTTTTATCTGTTTGATTTTTAAAATGGCATCAGCACCCACTGTTATTTGTGAGCTTTTAGAAAGTTTATCGCCTATGAAAATGATTTCGATATTCGGGTGATGTACATATTCCAATGCTGCAGGTAAACTGCCTGTAATAAAAGTAGCATGCAGGCTTTCCGGCAATGCTCTGGCAAGTTCTATGATGGTGGTGCCTCCACTGGTGAGTACAAACATGCCGTCTTTAATCAGTGTTGCCGCTTTTTGCGCAATCACTTTCTTTTGATCAATACTGTAAACCTGAGAATTATTAAAGGAGCTGTGAAATGATTTGGATAAAGCCCCGCCATGTACTTTGATGATTTTTCCTTTATCGGCCAGTTCCTGCAAGTCTCTGCGAATGGTATCTTCTGATACATTGATTTGTTCACTAAGGTCGCTGCTGAACACTTTGTTGTGCAGATTTACCTGGTGTACAATAAACGCCTGTCGTTCTTGTTTGAGCATGCAGTAAGGTTTGGCTGGACAATCTTGTAGCCACAAGTTATACAAAATCTGCACAAACCTGCAAAAAAAATTCCAATTTCAGCAAATACCTGCAAAATCTCATTTAATTTCAGGCAATTAAAGGCAATTTCATAAATTTCTGCTATGAACAAAAACATTGCTTCACTGGCTGCCATCGCTCAAAAAAAACAAAGAGCCATCATAGGACTCATGAGCGGTACATCTGTTGATGGTTTGGATATTGCCCTGTGCTACATCAGCGGCAGCGGGCACGAAACAAGCATTCAACTCAAAGCTTTTGAAACCATTCCTTATGCCCCAGGGTTTAAACATGAAATCAAAGCTGTGTTTTCAAAACAGATGGTAGATTTTGAAAAGCTTACATTACTTCATCCATGGATAGCAATACAGCAATCAAATATGATTCTGGAGTTTTTGAAGAAAAATCAGATTCATACCAATGAAATTGATTTGATTGCCAGTCACGGACAAACGGTGTATCACGCACCTAAAGCATTGCATCAGCAGCAAGGTTTTGGTAATGCTACTTTGCAAATAGGTGATGGTGATCATATGGCTGTAACTACGGGCATCATCACCATCAGCGATTTCAGGCAAAAACATATTGCTGCAGGAGGTGAAGGTGCACCATTAGCTGTGTATGGCGATTATTTTATTTTTTCAAAGAGAGGTGAGGACCGCATTATGCTTAACATGGGTGGTATTGCCAACTTTACGTTTTTACCGGGCAGTATGGATGCCAATAAAATTTTCAGTACAGATACGGGGCCGGGCAATACCATGATGGATGCACTCATGCAACAATTTTTCCCCGGTAAATATTTTGATGATAATGCAGGCATCGCCAGGCAGGGAACAGTAAATCAAGCGTTGTTACAAGCGTTAAAAGATCATCCGTTCTTTGCGCAACCATTTCCAAAAACAACAGGGCCGGAGTTGTTTAATCTTTCCTATTTAGAAAATGCCAGACAAAAAGCAGGTATTTCTGAATTGAATGTGTATGATGCTATGGCCACACTCAACTTCTTTTCGGCAACAACCATTGCAGAAGCTGTACAACAAACGATGCCGCCCAATGCAAGGTTTGTGTTGTATGCAAGCGGGGGTGGTATGCACAACCCATTACTGATGCAGCATATACAACAGTTATTGCCCAATGTAGTTATCAGGTACACCAGTGAGCTTGGTATACATCCTGATGCAAAAGAAGCAGTGCTGTTTGCAGTACTGGCTAATGAATGTGTGGCTGGTGGTGAAGTGCAGTTTGGACAAGCTTTGAAAGGAATACCAAGTGTAACCATGGGAAAGATTAGTTTTCCTTGGTAAAGCCCCCTTCTGTCTTCCTCCGAGGGGAAGCCATTCTTACACAGCCCTAACTTATTCAATCACTCATTTAATTATGAGTTTGTGCTTTCAGTTTTTTCTACATAGTTTTTCAACTCCTGCAATCCTTTATCAAATGCCGGGCCGATGATATGATCTAAAAAAATACCATAGAAACGCTCCCATGGATACCACTTAAGCTTATACTCCATGAACCACTGTACTTCACATTGTAAAAGATTATTGGGTAAGGTGCGTATACGAAAACCACCTTCGCTTTTGTTCATATCTTTCAATTCATATTTGGCAGTAATAAGATTGGGAGATAGTGTAAGTAAGGTAATGGTACCGCTGTTTTTTAAATTCAATCCTTTCCATTTAAAGAAAGCACCCGGTCCATTGGTAACAGGTGATGTTTGCACAATAGATCCTTCATCAGCTGTAACCCAGGGCATCCATTGGCCCCATTCTTTTACATCACTTAATTGATTGTAAATTTTTATACTGTCTGCATTTACAATAATTCCTCTTGAAATTTTTACAGATGAAGGAATCACCAAACCGATGATGGTAAGCATAATAGCCAATCCTGTAACTACAAACAAAAACATTTTTATAAAACGCATGCAGGTAATTTGAAAGTTAAATTCATAAATAAAGATTACTATTAGCTTTTACTCTTAGAAAAGTGAGCCTTGTGTTTTGATGGCTTCCCCTTTGGGGGGAAGACGGAAGGGGGCTTTACTCCCACCGAAACACTTTAATTGCAATTGCATACACAATCACTCCCCATAACAAAAGAATACCTATTTCTGTTTTTACTGCCCATAAACTTTGGCCCTCAAATGCCACAGCACGCATAGCAGTATTTAAATGTGTAAGTGGCAATGCTTTAGAAACGGGTTGCAGCCATTTGGGAAATACTTCAACGGCAAAAAAAGTTCCGCCCAGTAAAAACTGCGGCATGGTAATCAAATTGGCAAAAGGCGGAATGGAGCTGTCATTCTTTGCCAGTCCGCTGATGATGAAGCCAAAACCCATAAACACCAGCAAGCCAAGAAAGCTCAGCAGTAACATTTCAAACAATGTTTGTACACCATTTACGAGGGTAAAGTCAAATGCAAAATATCCTACCAGTATAATCACTACTGCAGCAATCATTTGAAAAAGAACACGGGCTAATGCTTCGCCCAGTAAAATATATGTACGTTTAATGGGTGTAGCAAAATATCGTTTTAATACTAATGTGTTTCGCAATCCAAAGAATACAAAGGCTACTCCAAATACACCGGTGCTTAACAAAGAAAAGCCAAGCTGCCCCGGTAGAATAAAATCAATTGTTCTGTAAGGTCTTATTTCCTGAATATCTCTTTTATAATCAAAGTCGGGCACTGCATAAGCGGGTCTGTTTACAAAAGCCGCATCACTCACTTTTGATGCAATGGATGAAAGAACACTGAGCAGTTGCGGCCATTGATCATTACTGGCATTGGTACTGTTTAACTGATAGGTAACCGCAGGAACAGTTTTGCCGGTTTTTTGAATGGTAAGAATACCGGCCAATTTTCCTTTTGCCAGTGCTTTGTTTAAATCAGCTTTTGAGTTAAACCGTACAATTTTAATACGGTTGCCGGCCTTAATGGAATCATACAACGCATTCAGTGTATCACATTTTTCGCTTAAGGCAATTTTGTAAACAGGTGCGCTGCCACTATTGCCGATAAATCCGAATACCAAAATGAATATGAATGGAAAAATAAAACTAAAAACCACAGCAGAAGGACTTCTCAGTATTCCTGTTAAACTTCCTTTTGTAATGGCCAGCATAGCACGAAACTGACTGTATTTTGATTGCATGGCGCAAAGCTATTGGTTTCAGTTATGCATCAAAAAAACTTTTCCTCCTATTTTTACAGCATGCATACTGTTTACATTCTTATGGGAAGTAATTTGGGGAGAAGAAAGGATTTTCTGAATAAGTCAAGAAATCTAATTACAGCAAAAGCGGGGAAAATTACCAAGCAATCTTCTATTTACGAAACAGCTGCATGGGGCAAAACAGATCAAAAAGCCTTTCTAAACCAGATAATTATTGTTAAAACCGGTCTCAAGCCTCATAAATTGATGCAAACCTTACTGGGTATTGAACAGGAACTTGGCAGGGTTCGTTCTCAAAAGTTTGGTCCACGTACTATTGATTTGGATATTTTGTTTTTTGATGACACTGTTCAAAAGAGCAAGCATGTTACATTGCCGCATCCTGCTATTCAGGAACGAAGGTTTGTATTGGTTCCATTGGTTGAGCTTTCTCCCCGAAAAATTCACCCTGTGTATAAACAAACGGTTGCCACTTTGTTGAAAAATTGTACAGATACACTTTCAGTTAATCTTGTTGAACTGTAACTTTTCCACAATAACCTGTTCCATTTTTTTGCTTTTGCAGCTTCCATTAATTTGCCGACTTTCTGACTGAGGCAGATGGTGAGAGATTTAAGGTGTATGGAACAAACGCAATTGATGTTTTTGTTTTCCTTCGGCCTTTTACCTTAAACCTTCAACCCTTATTGTTTGAGTTTCACATTTACTTGAAGGTTTTTCTAAATGAACTATCACTTCATAACAATAGAAGGAAATATTGGCGCAGGTAAAACTACACTGGCTCATTTGCTGAGTAAGCATTACAATGCTCGTTTGATTTTGGAAGAATTTGCCGATAATCCTTTTCTGGCAAAGTTTTATGAAAATCCGCAGCAGTTTGCTTTTCCGGTTGAATTGTTTTTTATGGCCGAGCGTTATAAACAACTGAAAGAATTGCTGCACACACAGGATTTGTTTAACAGCATCACCATCTCTGATTATTTGTTTACCAAGTGTTTACTTTTTGCAAAAGTTACATTACCGGTGGATGAGTTTCGATTGTACCAGCGGCTCTTTGATATTATTCATCAGCAGTTGATACAGCCTGATCTGTTGATTTATCTGCACAGCCCTGTACAAAAGCTGCAGGAAAATATTAAAAAGCGTAACCGCAGCTATGAACAAAATATTCCTGACGATTATCTTTTTAACCTGCAGGAAACCTATACGCACTACATTAAACAGCACAATATCAAAACACTATTTATTGATATGAGTAATGCTGACTTACTGGGTAATCCATTGCATCTGAAAACCATTATTGATGCGCTGGATAAAGAGTATGATGAGGGGCAGCATTATTTATCCTTGCCTTAATGCACCTACTTCTTTATTTTTGCCCCCTTAATCAAAGGTAAATGAAACACGCATTTGTATTTCCCGGTCAGGGTTCACAGTTTAAAGGAATGGGTAAAGACTTGTATGATAATAATGCAAGTGCCAGGCGTTTATTTGAACAGGCCAATGAAATACTCGGCTTTCGCATATCAGATATCATGTTTGATGGAACGGATGAAGATTTAAGGCGCACAAATGTTACACAACCTGCTGTATTTATACATTCAGTAATTGCTTATAAAAGTATTGAAGGTGCCAAACCTGATATGGTGGCAGGTCATTCACTCGGAGAGTTTAGTGCATTGGTAGCAAATGGAGTATTGAGTTTTGAAGATGCACTGCAATTGGTAAGCGTGCGTGCACAAGCGATGCAGAAAGCATGTGAAATCAATCCATCCACTATGGCTGCAGTACTTGCTTTGGCTGATGATAAAGTAGAAGAAATATGCAAACAGGTGAGTGAAGAAACAGGTGAAGTGGTGGTACCTGCCAATTATAACTGCCCCGGTCAGTTAGTAATCAGCGGTTCATTAAAGGGAATTGATATTGCCTGTATAAAAATGAAAGAAGCAGGCGCCAAGCGTGCATTGGTATTACCTGTGGGCGGCGCCTTTCATAGTCCGTTGATGGAACCTGCACGTGAAGAGCTGAAAGCAAAAATTGAAGCAACCAATTTTTATGATCCGCAATGCTATATCTATCAAAACGTAGCAGCTAAAGCGATATCCAATAAAGATGATATCAAGCAAAACTTAATTGATCAGCTCACCGGTGCTGTACGCTGGACACAGAGTGTACAAGCAATGATTGCAGATGGAGCAAGTAAGTTTACAGAAGTGGGCCCCGGTAAAGTACTGCAGGGTCTGGTGCAAAAGATTAACAAAGAGATGGTGGTGGATGGGGTGAGTTAATGAAGACGAGCGTAAGTATAAAGAAACAAGGCACAAGTTAAGAGCTTGTGCCTTGTTTCTTTTATTTCCTGTAGCTTACACATTAATACTGCAATTCACCCACTCTGCATCAAAACTGGCATTATACTTCTTGTAAAAATTGATAGCAGGTTCATTCCATTCCAAAACCTGCCATACAATTCCGTTTAACTTTCGTTCCTTAGCTTCAACTATTAATTGATCCATCAGCAATTTGCCAATGCCTTTTCCTCTTGCTTCTTCTGTAACCAAAATATCTTCTAAATACATGCGTTGACCTTTCCATGTAGAGTAGCGGATGTAGTAAAGTGCAAATCCAAGAATGATTTCATGATTATCATTGGCTTGCTTTCCCTCTCCTCCGGAGAGGGAGTTGGAGGGTGAGGTCGCTACAAAAGCCCACCATACAGGCTTTTCGCCAAAACCACTTTCTTCAAAGTGCTCTAATGTAACAGTTACTTCCTGCGGCGCTTTTTCATACAAGGCCAGTTCGTTTACCAGTTCTAACAAACGGGCGCAATCTTCTTTAACCGCTTTTCTTATTTGTATGCTCATCATCTTATTTTCTGGTTGCTTTAAATGTTCCGTTTGGCTGAATAGAGTATAAGGCGGTTACTTTTCCATCCGTATCTTTTTCAAACCGTACACTGAAACCGCTTGCAATTTTTAAGTTGAAGATGTTTTCTTTTACGGGTACCAATTCATATTCCGGCTGACCGGGAACAAACATCATCAATGTGTTTTCACCTTTAATAAAAATTTTAATGGTTGTACCTGAAAGTTCATACTCGCCAACCAACTTTTCCAAATCATCTTTCTTTACATCAATAGTTGTTACTTCTTTTTTAAATACAATTTCATCTACAGAAGCTTCCAGCGGAAGTTTGAGTGATTCGATTTCACCTTTTACATTAATGGTAAACAAACCTTTCATGGCATTCTCTTCATCAATGTCTGCTTCCTCGGCTGCAAAAGCAAAGTTGAAATAATCGTAGTGGTAATGATCGAGTTTAAACTTTAATCCATTGTACGTTCCTTTCAGCGAATCCTTATCCTGGTAGATGGTAATAGACCCATAACCATCATTTTTATAAACACCTGTATAGTCAACAATAGAATGTGATGGTTTGGTTCCCTTTTTTTGTTGTGAACTGTCTTTCTTCATTAAATCTTTTGCAGCAGCTTTAGCTTTTTCAATATCTGTTTTGCGAAGTTGATGCCAGTCACGGAATTTTAATCCAAGCATACGGTCAACTATCGTGTTACGGATGATGGCTGGTAATGGTGAGCCGTTTTGATTTACTGATACAAAAACACCAATACTGTCAGTGGGAAAAAATGATGTACTGCTGCTGAAACCATCAATATTGCCACCATGCTCCACTCTGTAATGACCACGATAGTTTGCAAGAAACCATCCCATTCCGTAATTGCTGAAAAACACATCGCTTTGTTCTTTGGTGGGCAAACCGCCACCAATGATCATTTGTGAGCTGATAGCTTGTGAATAATAAGCGGGTGAAATGATTTCTTTGCCATTAAACTTGCCACCATTGATCCACAGCATCACCCAATTAGCCATATCCTTTGCATTGGAGTTGATGGAACCTGCAGGGCCCATCGCATCAATGTTCATAAATTTCATCTTTATAATTTTGCCTTCATCTTCCCGATAACCAAAGGAAAAATCAGGCGCTTTTTGATGGTCATTCATGCTGGTGTTACTGGCTGTCATACCCAGCGGTGTAAAGATTTTTTCTTTGATAAGCTCTTCCCATGTTTTTCCGCTCAGTTTTTCTGCCAGTACTCCCTGTGCTAAAAACATGAAGTTGTTATACTGCCATGTTTGACGAAGCGGAGCACTTGGTTCAAAATAACGGATGGCGTAGATTAAACTGTCTCTTTTTGTTTTGGCACTGTACCATACTAAATCATGCCGTGGCAAACCTGTGCGGTGGCACATCATATCACGTGTGGTGATGTTATTCGTCATTTCATCTTTAATAAAACGTAATTCAGGCAAATACAAATTCACTGGTTTATCTAAATCTAATTTGCCATCTTTCAAGGGAAAACTGAGCAATGAAGAAGTAAAGGCTTTGCTACAACTGCCAATGGCAAACAAAGTATTGTCTGTTACAGGTACTTTGTTTTCATAGTCTTTATAGCCATATCCTTTTGCCAGTAACACTTTATTTTTTTCAACTACGGCAATGGTAATACCTGCCACATGCCATTCTTTTAACATGCGGTTGATAAATGTATCAAGGCCGGCCAAACGTTTATCTGTTGTTTGTGCCTGTGTTAATTGCAGTACTGCAATGGCAAGTAAGAAGAAGCAAATTTTTCTCATAACAATTATTTAATGATCTATTGGTTGTTGCTTAATGCAAATAGTTACAACGAACGTTGAGATTTTTTAAACTGAAGCGAGTGCCTGTTCAAAATCAGTAATCAAATCTTTTACACTTTCAATGCCTACAGAAACACGCAATAAATTATCGGGTGTTAAGGAAGCATCACCCTCTACTGATTTACGGTGCTCCACTAAACTTTCTACACCCCCTAAACTTGTAGCATGTGCAAAGAGCTTTAAGTTGGATGCCAGTTGTAATGTTTCTTCCCGTTTGCCTTTCACCAGTATGGAAAGCATACCACTGTAACCATTTCTCATTTGTTTTTTGGCAACTGTATGTTGCGGATGTGAAAGCAAACCCGGATATAAAACCGTTTGAATTTTTGGATGTGTTTCTAAATACTGTGCTAACTGCATTGCATTACAGGCATGTACATCCATGCGTGCAGTAAACGTAGCCAAACTCCTGCACAGCAACCAGCAATCATGCGGTGAGGGTACCGCACCCCCGTACTTCTGCACATTTCTGATAAACTCATAACGTTCATCTGTTGTTTTAAAAATCAATGCACCACCAAGTATATCACTATGACCGCCCAAGTATTTAGTGGTGGAGTGCAACACGATATCTACACTCAGTTCCAATGGTTGTGTGTAGTAGGGTGTTGCCCATGTATTATCAGCCACCGTAAAGCAATTGTGTTGTTTGGCAACAGCAACTACGGATTCAATATCAGTTACTTTAAGCAAGGGATTGGAAGGTGTTTCCATCCAAATCAATTTCGTATTGGGTTGAATGGCTGCTTGCAGTTGATTCAGATCTGTTAAATCAACTTTGGTATAAGTTAATCCAAAGTTTACAAACAGGTGGCTGATGATATTATACATAGAAAAATAAGCATCATCAGGCATAATAATGTGGTCGCCCGTTTTCAAACTTTGAAATACAGCAGTGGCAGCAGCAAGTCCTGATGAAAAACTAACACATGCGGCACCATGTTCCATCAACGTCAGCTTTTGTTCCAATGAATGACGGTTGGGATTGTCATAACGTGAATAGATATAACCCTGCGGAAAACTTAATTCGTCTTCACCTCTTTCAAATGTTGTGCTGAGTACAAGCGGTGGCGTAACCGCTCCGCTTTCATGTTTTACATTGCTTTCATGTATGAGTCGTGTTGCTAAATCCATGCTGTTGTTTTGATGGTTAAATGTAAGGAAACTTAAAGTGCCGAATGACCTGACAGGTTAATAAAATTGAAGCTGTGAAGATTTAATTTTTAAGCCAGAACAGAAGAAGCAAGCCTGTCAGTGTCAAACAGGGCTTTTTCATTCGACGCTGACAGGTTATGTACTTAATTCAAATTTGATTATTTAATTTATACAGATTGATTGTGTTTAACCTGTCAGGTCCTGCGTTTAATAATTTCTTAATTTGTGTATTAAACAAAGGATATGTTGCAACTCTTAAAAGATTATGCTGCTTATAATGCATGGGCCAATCAAACCCTCACTGATGCTATTTTAGAAATGGATGAGCACACGCATCAGCAAATTGTAAAAAGCAGTTTTCCTAATTTGTATGCTACTGTTTTGCACATGTGGGATGCAGAGAGCATCTGGTGGCAGCGGATGGAAGGCCATGTACAATTACTAATACCAAGCAAAGAATTTAACCCAACCATGAAAGAAGCAGTAAACGGTTTACTGAATCAAAGTGGTGAATGGAGTAATTGGATGAGCCGTGTTACAGAAGAACAATTGCAACGGAATTTTGACTATAAAAATTTCAAGGGTGAAGCCTTTACTTCATGCGTTTGGCAGGTGGTGCATCATTTGTTTAATCATGGCACCTATCATCGTGGACAATTGGTAACAATGATGCGGGAACTGGGAGTAACAGTTATTCCATCAACAGATTTTATTTATTGGTATCGCAGGATAAGATAATGAGCTTTAGTTAAACCTGATAGTTTTTTATCAATAGCCGTACTGATTATCGTCATTTCCATTCAAAGCTATTCATTCTATGTTGCATGGTTATAAATCATCAACATGCCAACCAAAGTTTTAAGTGATATTGAAATTGCACAATCTGCCTCTATTGAGCATATCAAAAAAAATTGCAGCATCACTTCAGATTAAAGAAGTTGATTTGGAGTATTACGGTAAACATAAAGCCAAACTTCCCCTGCATTTAATTAATGAAGAAAAAATAAAACAGCATCACCTTATTCTTGTCACCGCTATTACACCCACACCTTTGGGCGAAGGCAAAACAACTATTTCTATCGGCTTAACCGATGGCTTGAATCATATTGGTAAAAAGGCTATTGCTGTATTGAGAGAACCATCACTCGGTCCTGTGTTTGGAGTGAAGGGTGGGGCAGCAGGCGGTGGTTATAGCCAGGTGATTCCTATGGAAGATATTAATCTGCATTTTACGGGTGATTTTTCTGCTATTGAAAAAGCAAATAACCTGTTAGCTGCTTTGATTGATAATAACCTGCAAAGCAAAACACGATCACTTAATCTTGATCCACGTACTATTGTGTGGAAACGTGTGATTGATATGAATGACCGTGCACTCCGTAACATCATCATTGGTTTGGGTGGCACCGGTGATGGAATGCCACGTCAGGATGGATTTAATATTACTCCCGCATCTGAAATCATGGCCATACTTTGTATGAGTAAAGACATGAATGATTTAAAACGAAGATTGGGAAATATCTTCATTGGATTTACTTATGAAAATCAACCCGTATTTGCAAGGGACTTACATGCAGTAGGAGCGATGGCGGTGTTATTGAAAGATGCTATCAAACCAAATCTTGTACAAACGCTGGAAGGCAGTGCAGCTATCTTACACGGTGGTCCGTTTGCAAGTATTGCACAAGGAACCAATTCCATTCTTGCAACAAAAATGGGATTGAGTTTAAGCGACTATGTTGTAACAGAAGCAGGCTTCGGTGCCGATCTTGGCGCTGAAAAATTCTTTAACATCAAATGTGTTTCATCAGGATTACTGCCTGAAGCTGTTGTGCTGGTTGTAACGGTAAAAGCGTTGCGTTACCATGGCGGTGCGTTGAAAGAGGAATGGAATACACCATCTGTTGAGAAAGTAGAAAAAGGATTACCCAACTTACGAAAGCATATCGAAAATCTGCAGTTGTTTGGTATGCGTCCTGTAATCGCCATCAATCACTTTATACATGATAGTGATGAAGAAATAAAACTCATTCAGCATGAATGCAGAAGTATGGGAATTGAAGCCATTGTTGCCGATGCATGGGCAGATGGTGGCAAAGGTTGTGCAGCACTGGCCTCTGCAGTAGCAACATCCATCAGCAAAAGCGAAAGTCATTTTCATACACTGTACAAATGGGAAACAAGTATTGAAGAAAAAATTCAAAACATCGCTTCAAAAATTTATGGCGCTGCTGCTGTTGAATACACACCTAAAGCTAAAACACAACTGAAGAAAATCAAATCGCTGGGTTTTGACCATATGCCTGTGTGCATCGCTAAAACACCAAGAAGTTTTAGTGATGATGAAAGCAAGCGTGGCAGACCTGAGAACTTTATTGTAACCGTTCGTGAGTTTGAATTTGCGGCCGGTGCAGGATTTGTAATTCCTTTGTTGGGTGATGTTATGCGGATGCCAGGTTTACCGGCAGAGCCAAGCGCTGAAAAAATTGATATTGATGAAGCCGGCAGAGTTACGGGATTGTTTTAATTAATCTACTCTTATCCTTCTCAATTTTATATTCCCGTTTACGATCGGTTGCACCGCAATAAAAACAGTTTTTGTTAACTCCCGGATTAATTCAAAATCCAGAGTTTCAATTTCATCAGTTGGTTGATGATAATATCGGTCATTATCCGGCGTTGCTGAAATGGTATGCGCAGGAATTCTTTGAAGCGCAAACGGGTAATTATCACTTCTTAAAAAAAACTGAACAACAGGGGCATTTCTTTTAAAGTAGTTTTTACCAAACTTTTCTTTGTTAAGCATCAATAATTCTTTGTTCATTACACTTTGTACATCGCCATACTCAGCGCCTGACATATAAATGAAATTTTTAGATGAACGGCCCACCATATCAAAATTAATAACCGCCCGAACCCTGTTTTCATCAATGGTATTTACAAAAGCCTCTGAACCTTTTAACCCCAGTTCTTCACCGCTAAAAGCAATAAACAAAATGGTGCGTTCCGGTTTTGTTTGTGTAAAGTAGGAGGCTAGCTGTAAAAGCAATGCAGTGCCGCTTGCATTATCATTAGCACCATTATAAACAGAATCTTTTTTGCTTTTAATTTTTCCCAGGTGGTCATAGTGTGCAGAAAAGATGACGAGTTCATCAGGTTTACTGCTGCCCGGTATATATCCGATAACATTGATCGCTTCATATGTATCCCACGGGCTGAGTTTGCCATAGTTCATAAAATAACCATCATTATTTTTTACCGGTTGCAGTCCGATGCTTTTCATTTGCTCAGCTATAAAATATGCAGCTTTCATCATCCCTTCTGTACCTGTGGCACGGCCCTGCATTGAGTCATGTGCTAATGCAGAAACATATTCCTTGATGAGAACGGGTTGTTGAAAAATAGTATCAAACTTTGATTGAGAATAAGAACAAAAACAATAAAGACTAAATGATAAAGTACAGATGGTAAATCGGAGCATTGTAAATAAATTCAAACAATATAAGGGCAATAGCTAAAATGAAAACGTTTTCTTTAAAATTTTAGATTTGATTTTTCCTTTTACACTTTGTTGTTTTACGAATTTATTTTTGTTGAAATACCAGGTAATCACTTCGGATGATTGCGGGTCAACAATAAAGTATTCTTTAACCCCAAACTTTTCATAAATCGCTTTTTTCACTTCAGTGTCATGCTTTTTATTTCCGGGTGAAAGGATTTCAATTAATAAATCAGGTGCACCTTTGATTTTGCCTTTGTTTATGATGCCAAGATTGGCTTTGCTGATAAAAATAATATCTGGCTGTAAGGCGTTTTTTTCGTCAAAGAAAACATCCATAGGTGCAGTAACACATTCGCCTAAATTAGTTGACTCTGCAAATAAAGAAATTTCTCTTGCAAGCTTAAGGCTTACAGATTGGTGGTAATAATCAGGTGTTGGTGACATATAAATAGTATCATTAATAAGTTCTGCTAAAGTACCTTCCGGCAGCATCATGTATACTTCCATTCCCGAACGGGGAGGTGTTTGATATTTTCTTTTTGCTAATCCCATTCTGCTAATTTACAAAACTCTTTTAAGTAATAAAAAAGCGATTGCTCTCACAACCGCTTCAACTTCGTACTTCGTATTTCGTACCTCGTACTTCTTACCTGGCATCATACGCCCACTTTACCCATGTAGCGCCCCATGTAAAACCACCGCCAAAAGCTGCAAGTACTATATTGTCACCTTTTTTTAATTGGTTTTCCCACTCCCACAAACAAAGCGGAATGGTAGCAGCCGTTGTATTTCCGTAATTGCCGATATTGATCATTACTTTTTCTTTCGGCAATCCCATTCTGCTGGCCGTAGCATCAATAATCCGTAAGTTGGCCTGATGGGGTACCAGCCATGCTACATCTTCTGCTTTCAAATTATTACGTTCCATCAGCTCTGCACTCACATCAGCCATACCCTTAACTGCAAATTTGAACACACTTTGTCCTTCCTGATACGCAAAGTGTTCACGGTTGGCCACTGTTTCCATACTAGCAGGTTTTAAACTGCCACCTGCTTTCATATGCAGAAAGTTTTTACCGCTGCCATCTGTTCTTAAAATTGAATCTTTAATTCCATAATCTTCTTTGTTGGGTTCCAGTAACACACAGGCAGCACCATCACCAAATAAAATACAGGTATTACGATCAGTATAATCTACAATGGCACTCATTTTATCAGCTCCTACTACTACTACGTTTTTATACCTGCCACTTTCAATATATGATGCCCCTGTAGTTAATGCAAACAAAAATCCGCTGCAGGCCGCACTCAAATCAAATCCCCAAGCATTTACAGCGCCAATCTTATCGCACACAATATTTGCTGTAGCAGGAAACACCATATCCGGTGTAACAGTGGCCACAATCAGGCAGTCAATTTCTGCAGGGGTAATGCCACGCTTCTTACATAATTCCAATACCGCCGGCGCTGCCATATCGCTGGTGGCCAGTCCTTCACCTTTTAAAATTCTACGTTCACTTATACCGGTGCGGGTGCGTATCCATTCATCGTTAGTGTCCACCATTTTTTCCAAATCAAAATTGGTAAGCCTGTCTTCAGGAACCCATCCCGCCACAGCGGTTATAGCAGCAGTTATTTGATTGCTCATGAATTCTGTTTAATTTTTTAAGGCAGCAAAAATACATGAATTTGCATCAATCCTTTTTTCCTCTATTTTCGCCACATGCTCGCATACCTTAAAGGAAACTTTACACTTAAAACCCCCACAGTTGTTCATGTTGAATGCCAGGGCGTGGGTTATGAAGTTCAGGTAAGTCTGAACACTTACGCTAAAATTCAGCAACTCAGTGAAGGTCTGTTACATACACTTCTTATTATCAGAGAAGATGCTCACATTTTGTATGGCTTTTTTGAACGGTCAGAAAAAGAGGTATTTCAGCAACTTATCAGTGTATCCGGTGTGGGTGCAGCTACAGCACGTGTGATGTTGTCATCACTGCAACCTGTGGAAATTATAAATGCCGTGCTTTCAGGCAATGAAAACCTGCTGGAAAGCGTTAAAGGTATTGGAAAAAAAACTGCCCAGCGTATTGTGCTGGAGCTCAAAGATAAACTCTCAAAAAACTCAGCAGATGGTAATATTTCTACACTGAATCACAATACTTTAGAGCAGGAAGCGTTAACAGCATTAACTGCTTTGGGTATTGCCAGAAATGCCGCCGAGTCAGCCATAAAAAAAGCCCGCCAATCAGATAATAACCTGACAAGGGTAGAAGAACTGATAAAAGCAGCATTGAAATGTATGTAAAACCAAAAACCTGATTTGCTGAGACTTTGAGACTGTTGCAATACACCATATTCCGGAAAAAGGCATTAATTCTTGCAATATGCTTATGCTTAACTGCATTTGGATTTGCATTTCCTCATTTAAAGGATACTGTTCCTTCCGTTGATACTTCTTTACGTTTTCCATTGGTTGATCGCAGGGGTGATGCATTTAACTATCCCAAAACCAATAACCCGTTTGATTTAAATAAACCCGGCAGTATTTCTGATTCCATCGTTTATGATGCTGCCACTAAACGTTACTTCATTTACGAAAAAATTGGCCGCAGTTGGTACCGCAATCCCACCTATCTCACTTTTGATGAAATGGTGGAGTATAAAACCCGACAGCAGGAGCGGGACTATTTTAAACGACGGTTGAATACAACGCTTGATCTCAACAGAAAAATACAGGATCCCAAGCTGCAAATCAGAGAAAGTCATTTCAACAGGCTGTTCAGTAACACTGGTATACCCAAAGTAGAAATAAGACCACAGGGTAATGTTACACTCACAACCGGATATATTGGCCAGAATATAAAAAACCCAACGCTGCCGGAGCGTGCCCGCAAAAACGGAAATTTTGATTTTGATATGCAGGCCAATTTTGGATTGAATGCAAAAATTGGTGATAAACTTAATTTTCCCGTAACCTATAACACCCTTGCCAATTTTCAATTTGAAAATCAATTAAAACTGGATTATACAGGGGGTACAGATCAAATCATAAAACGTATTGAAGCCGGAAATGTAGCTTTTCCTGCAAAAGGTACGTTAATGCCAGGTGCTTCCACTTTGTTTGGTGTAAAAACAGAATTGCAGTTTGGTAAACTTTACGTAACCGGGTTAATTGCCAATCAAAATTCAAGCAGACAATCTACCCGTGCACAAGGTGGTACAGGCTTGCAGGAGTTTCAAATAAAAGCCGATGAATACGAGGAAAACCGGCACTTTCTTTTAGCACAATACTTCCGTAAAAATTATAATAAGAATATGAAAAATCTACCGGCTGTTATAAGCCCGGTTCAGATTTTACGTATGGAAGTATGGGTAACAAACCGTACCGGCTCTACTACTGAAAACAGAAATGTGGTAGCACTCATGGATTTGGGTGAAAGCCAACCTTACAATTCCGGTATCACAGGATTATCAGAACTTCCTGATAATCGTTCTAATGATTTATACTCAAGAATCAACAATGATCCGCTTACACGTGATGGTTCATTGGTTACAAACCGATTACAGAGTTTTGGATTACAACCCGTTCAGGATTTTGAACGCACCTTTGCACGTAAGCTTCGTCCTGAAGAATATTATTTTAATTCTCAAATCGGGTTTATTTCACTCAATACTACTTTGCAACCCGATGAAGTGTTAGGTGTAGCATTTCAATACACTGTAAATGGCAGAGTGTATCAGGTGGGTGAATTTTCAAATGATGTAACACCCGATACTACTGTAAACAATTCAGGCACACAAAAAGTATTGTTTCTTAAAATGCTTAAAGCAACTTCTCAGCGTCCTGTATTGCCCATTTGGGATTTAATGATGAAGAATGTGTATGCCGTGGGTTATGGGCAATTAGAACGAAAAGATTTTAAATTGAACATTTTATACCAGGAGCCGGGCGGTGGTGAAAAAAGATATATTCCTGAAGGTGAAGAAAAAGGAAGACCCATTCTTGAACTGGTTAATCTGGATCGCCTAAACAATCAAAATGATCCGCAGCAGGATGGTGTGTTTGACTACATTGAAGGCTTCACTGTTATCTCCTCACAAAGCCGTGTCATCTTTCCTTTGCTGGAACCGTTTGGTGCTGATATGAATTATATCTTCAGAGGTGTTGATTCTGTACCATTGAGAAATAAATACCTCTTCTATCCTTTATACGATTCCATTAAATGGGTAGCACAGCAATCACCGCAACTCAACCGTTTTATCATGCGTGGCGCCAGCCGCAGTGCAGGTGGCAGCAATGAAATTTCATTGGGTGCATTTAACGTACCGCCCGGAAGTGTTAGTGTAACTGCAGGGGGCAACAGATTGCAGGAGAATGTAGATTATGTAGTTGACTATAACCTGGGTACTGTAAAAATTATTAACCAGGCTATCATTAATTCAGGCTTGCCTGTAAATGTAGGTTTTGAAAACAACGCCACGTTTGGCAATCAAAACCGAAACTTCATGGCACTGCGTTTGGATTATCGTTTGATTGAACGGCAAACCAAACAACTTACATTGGGCGCTGCCGTTATGCGTTTGGGCGAACGTCCCTTTTTCACTAAAATGAATTATGGTGATGATCCTATCCGTAATACCATGATTGGTGCTGATGTTAATTTTCGCAGTGATTGGAAACGGTTAACCAAATGGCTGGATGCTTTACCATTTTATACCACAAGACAAACATCCAATATTGCCCTTTATGGTGAGGCGGCAAGAATTATACCCAGTACAGCCAGGCAGATACGTCCTGAAAAAGGACAAGGTGGTCTTGTTTATATTGATGATTTTGAAGGCACCCGCAACGGTATCGATTTGCGTTTTCCCTTTATTGCATGGACGCTTGCATCAACACCTGCAAATTCTCAGGACAGATTTGGTAACCCCCTGTTTCCTGAAGCAACACTTATTAATCAATTGGATTATGGGTTTAACCGTGCCAAGCTTGCATGGTATAATATTGAACCGGTATTACAGGAGCGCCGCAGTGCCAACAATCCTTACAGTAATAACTTAAATGAGTTGAGTGATCCACGTGTGCGTTTTGTAAACCGGGTAGAGGTGTTTCCACAGGTAACACCAGACCTTGGGCAAAACCAGCTCATCACCTTTGATATGGCATTTTACCCCACTGATCGTGGTCCTTATAACTATGATGCACGCCCCGGTAGTATTAATGGTACCAATGGTAAACTACTCAATCCCCGTAGAAGATGGGGTGGCATTATGCGTGCCATTGATCAAATTGATTTTGAAACAAACAATATTGAGTTTGTTGAAATGTGGATACAGGATCCTTTTATCTTAAATCCGGCAAGCACCGGTGGCCAGTTTTATCTAAATCTCGGAAACATCAGCGAAGATATTTTAAAAGATGGCCGTCGTTTTTATGAAAATGGATTAAGTACAATACAAACACCCGCACGTGAAGATACCAGTACATGGAGCCGTGTGCCACGCAATCCTATTCAGATAGCACAGGCTTTCAGTAATATAGTAGAAGAACGTGCGCAGCAGGATGTGGGTTTTGATGGTATGACGGATGATGATGAGCGGCTCTTTAAAAATACTTTTCTCACCGCCTTTCAATCAAACTATGGCACAGGTGCTCCGTTTCAACGTTTGAACAGTGACCCCAGCAATGATAACTACGTTCATTTCCGTGATGCGTCTTATGATCGTCCCGGTGTGAGTATTTTAAACCGGTATAAGCTTTTCAACAATCCCCAGGGCAACAGTCCTGTATCTACCAATAACGAAACATTTACTTCTGCCTCTTCTTTGTATCCAGATAATGAAGATTTAAACCGTGATAATACCTTAAATGAAGTAGAAGAATATTTTCAGTATGTACTTGAAATGAAACCAAAGGCAGACCCGGCCATGCAGGTGGGTCAGAATTTTATTGCCGACAGAAGAGATGTTACTGTAAATCTTGCCAACGGCACTACCCGTGTGGAAACCTGGTATTTGTTTCGTGTGCCTGTTCGTTCCTATCAGTTGAAAGTGGGTAATATTCCTGATTTTAAATCCATCCGTTTCATGCGTATGTTCATGACGGGTTTTGAAGATTCAGTAGTTATGCGTTTTGGTAAATTGGAACTGGTAAGAAATATGTGGCGTACGTTTCAGAATGGTTTGGATTCTACAGGCCAGTATACGCCGGTGCAAAATCAAAGTACCACCAGTTTTAATGTTACAGCAGTAAATGTAGAGGAAAATGATAAGCGTGTGCCTGTAAACTATGTAATACCTCCCGGTATTGAGCGTGTACAGCAATTAAGTAATAATGGTATAAACCTTCTGCAAAATGAACAATCATTAAGCATGCAGGTATGTAATCTTTTAGATGGTGATAGCCGTGCTGTATTTAAAACCTTAAATCATGATTTGCGTCAATATAAAAGAGTACGCATGTTTATGCATGCCGAAAGCTCCGGTAAAACGGACGTGCTGCAGGACGGTAACGTGATAGCAGTAATTCGCTTTGGTACCGATATGATCAATAACTTTTATGAAGTGCGAATGCCATTAAAAGTTACACGATGGGGCTCTGTATTAAAAGATACCACCGTATGGCCCAGTGCCAATGAATTTGATCTGGACTTACAGGAATTGGTGCGGTTTAAACTGCGCCGTTCAGGAAATGTAAATACACTTTATACTGAAAACAGAGGCAATGGTATACGCTGGGCTGTAATGGGTAATCCTAACCTGGGTGAAGTAAAAGCATTTTTAGTTGGTATTGAAAATAATAAAAGCGATAACAACTCTTCTGTTTGTGCTGAAGTATGGATTAATGAATTACGGCTGAGCGGCCTGGATGAAAAAGGAGGATGGGCCGGTGTGGGCCGTATGGATTTGCAACTTGCCGATTTGGGAACCATCAGTGTATCCGGCGCCGTACGTTCTGCCGGCTTTGGTACCATTGAACAACGGGTTAATGAACGCAGCCGTGAAGACTTTTATCAGTTTGACATTGCTACCAATTTGCAGCTTGGAAAATTATTGCCCAAAAAAACAGGCATTGATATTCCGTTTTATGCCAGCTATTCTCAAACCGTTATGAATCCTGAATATGATCCTTACGATCAGGATGTAAAGTTTAAAGAAAAGCTTGGTACTGTAAATAATAAAGACTCACTCAAACAGATAGCACAGGATTTTGTAGGTATTACCACGGTTAACATTACCAACATGCGTAAAAACAAAACCAATAATAAGCCTGCAAAAATTTATGATGTTTCTAATCTGGACTTTAGCGGTTCTTATACAAAAACAGAACGCAGAAATCCATTAATTGAATCAGATGCGGTAGAAAAATATTATGCAGGCGTAGGTTATAACTATGCTCCACAGCCAAAATATCTGGAACCGTTTAAGAAATTAATCAAGTACAGAAGTCCATGGTGGAATGTTATCAAAGATTTTAACTTCAACTTTCGCCCCACTTTATTAAGCTTCAGAGCTGATGTAAACCGCCAGTTTGGTGCTGCACGTGCACGTGAGGTACAAATACCGGGTGTAGCTCCCAGTCCATTTAAAATTCCTGAAACTTATGATAAATACTTTGTGTTTGACCGTGTGTACAATATGCGTTGGGATTTAACCCGCTCACTCAATGTTGATTTCAGTGCTACCAATAATGCACGTATTGATGAGCCATTTGGGCGAATTGATAATGCAGAAAAGAAAGATTCTGTACGCAGAAACTTTTTACGTGGCGGGCGAAACACCATTTATAAACAAACAGCTAATGCATCCTATAATTTTCCGTTACAAAAAATTCCTGCATTAGACTGGACTACGGCACGATTTAATTATGCTACCACTTATAACTGGATTGGAGCATCTCGTCTTGCCATCAGTTTGGGTAATACAGTTGAAAATTCGCAACAAAGAGTTTTCACAGGTCAGCTTGATTTTATGCGTTTGTATTCCAAATCAAAGTTTCTGCGTGCTTTGGAAACACCTGCTAATAAAAATGCAACACCGCAACTGGCTTCGCCCAACATTAAATTCAATCCAAAAGATACAGTAGGCAAAAGCAAAAAATATATTACAAGATTGTTCAGGCGGTTAAACCGTTTAGAGGCAAAAAAAGATCCCGGTATACAAACTGAACTTTCTCCATTTGCCATGTTTGGAGGCAAATTACTTACCTCATTAAAAACAATCAACATCAACTATACGCAATCGTTTAATACAAGATTGCCGGGTTATAGTGATAGTACACAATTCATTGGTCAAAACTGGAGAAGCCGTGCGCCCGGCTTGGATTTTGTGTTTGGCAGGCAGCCTGATCTTGACTGGCTTAACCGTGCAGCCAATAATGGATGGATGACCAGAGATACAAATTTCAATTTCCTCTTTACACAAAATTATCGTGAAGAGTTAAAGCTGGAAGCTACCATTGAGCCGATTAGAGATTTTACAATTGATGTAAACTTAAGCCGCTCTTTCAGTAAAAATTCGTCGAGCTTATTTAAAGATACTACCGGTGGGGGTAAGTTTGCCAACCTGAGCCCGTTTGCAGGTGGTGGATTTGATATTACCTACATATCATTCCAAACCATGTTCCGTAAATTTTCTGCAACTACTCCCGGACAAACATTTCTCAAGTTTGAAGAATACCGCCAAATACTTTCAAGAAGATTTGGTACAGCTAATCCTTACAGTAACGGACAGGTAAATACAGATGGATATTACAAAGGTTATGGCCGTTATGCACAGGATGTATTAATACCTGCATTTATTGCTGCTTATACAAATAAAGATCCTGAAACCGTGGAAGTGGTGAGTAATGAAAACAAACGCATTAACGATAATCCGTTCAGAAAATATTTGCCCTTACCCAACTGGCGATTAACATATAATGGTTTATCCAGAATACCGGCGCTGGAAAAAATATTCACCAATTTTACCATAACACACAGCTACAGCAGTAACCTTAGCATGAATAACTTTACATCGGCATTGCTGTATGCTGATCAACTTGGTCTTGGATTTCCTTCGTTTCAGGATACAATATCTAAAAACTTTGTGCCTTATTTTATTGTTCCAAACGTAACCATCAGCGAACGTTTTCAACCATTGATTGGTTTGGATATTCAGATGACGAATCAATTGAATGTAAAATTAGATTATGGCAGGAGCCGTACTATCAGTTTGAGCTTAATTGATTACCAGGTAAGTGAAGTTAGAAGTGTGGATATAACATTTGGAATGGGCTGGCGCAAACGTGGTATGAAGCTGCCGTTTAAAGTTCCCTTCAGTAAGAGTGGTACCAAAACATTGGAAAACGATATCAGTTTCCGCTTTGATATTACGTACAGGGATAATGCCATTGCCAATAACATTTTGGATCAACGCAACACCATACCTACCGGCGGTCAAAAAATTCTTAACATTAATCCATCTATTGATTATGTGCTTAACAATCGCATCCGTTTACGTTTGTTTATGGAGCAAAGCAGGGTAGTAGGTTATATTGCTACACCGCCGCCTGTTGTAAATACAAGGGCAGGTTTACAAATCAACATCAGTTTACAGTAATTGCTTAAAACAATTCCTTTATTATTCTTTGTTTTTCTTTTTTAAGATAGTTCAGGTAAGCCTCAGCTGCAGGGGAAAACTTTTTATTGCTGAGCCATATCAAATGCCATTTGCTTGCAATAGGAAAACCCTGTACAGGTATGATTTGTAAATCACCATTTTTTATTTCGTTGCGAATGCCGATAAGTGGCATTATAGAAAAGCCCAGTCCTGCAATTACGGCCTGTTTTACCGCTTCATTACTGGTGAGTTCCAGTTTCTTTTTTACAGGCAGCTTATTTTTGCGGATGTAGTTTTCCATTACCAGCCTTGTACCACTGCCTTCTTCTCTGTAGATGAGTGGTAATTCTTCAAATATAGATTTTGTGTAAGCTTTTTTTTGAAAGCGCTGTTTACTGTTGCCAATCAGATATAATTTGTTTTCTGCCAGCTCAACAGAGGCAATCTTTGGTTGCTCCGGCAATACACTTACTAATGCAAAATCAATTTCGTTCTGCTCCAGACTCTGCAGCACTTTTGTTTTGTTGGTTACATCCATCATCAGTTCAATACCTTGATGCTCCTGTAAAAAGCCAGTGAGAAAAAAGGGCATTATGTATTGACCTGTTGATACCACACTCAGTTTCAGCTTTCCGGTAAGTTGTCCTTTATATGCCATGGTTTTGTAGTTGATGGCATACACTTCATTCAGGATTTTTTCAGCAGCAAGCGCCACTTCATTGCCAAAATCAGTTACATACAGTTTTCTCCCGATAACTTCTGTAAGCGGAATATCAAACTGATTCTGGAAATTTTTAAGCTGTATGGAAAGTGCAGGTTGGGTTAAATGTAATTCTTCGGCCGCTTTGGTAATGCTTTTGGTTTGAGTGATTTTATGAAATACCTGTAACTGATGCAAAGTAAAGTTCATAAATATTGTTTATAGATTCTATTATAAAGTTAAATGAAATTAAATAACTGTACTCCCCTAATTTCGACAAGCAAAAAATCAACTTATTGTATGAAACAAAGAATTACAGTAGCAAAAGGTGATGGTATTGGACCTGAAATAATGGATGCCACCCTTAAAATTATTATGGCTGCAGGCGCACAAATTGAAGTGGATGAAATTGAAGTGGGCGAAAAAGTTTACCTCGCAGGTAATACTGCAGGCATTGCCAAAGAATCATGGGATGTAATACGCCGTAACAAAGTTTTTTTAAAAGCACCCATTACCACACCCCAGGGCGGAGGTTATAAAAGTTTGAATGTTACCACACGTAAATTTTTGGGTTTGTACAGTAATGTGCGCCCCTGTATGAGTTTGCATCCTTTTGTACGTACAAAGCATCCGCAAATGGATGTGGTTATTGTTAGAGAAAACGAAGAAGATTTGTATGCCGGTATCGAACACCAGCAAACAGATGAAGTAGTGCAGTGTTTAAAACTTATCAGCCGTCCCGGATGTGAAAAAATTGTTCGCTATGCATTTGAATATGCAAAAATGTATGGCCGTAAAAAAGTAACCTGTTTTACAAAAGATAATATTATGAAGCAAACGGATGGTTTATTTCATAAGGTGTTTGATGAAATAGGTGTGGAGTATCCTGAAATTGAGAAGGAACATTGGATTATTGATATTGGTGCAGCAAAAATGGCTGATACGCCTGAAGCATTTGATGTAATTGTTATGCCCAATTTATACGGTGATGTGCTGAGTGATGTAGCTGCACAGATAGCAGGTTCAGTAGGATTGGCAGGCAGTGCAAATATTGGTGAAACCTGTGCCATGTTTGAAGCCATTCATGGAAGTGCACCACGCCGTGCCGGGCAAAACATGGCCAATCCAAGCGGTTTATTACAAGGTGCTATTATGATGCTTAACCATATTGCACAAACAGAAGTGGCAGAAAAGGTGCAGAATGCATGGCTGAAAACAATTGAAGATGGCATACATACGTATGATATTTTCAAAGAAGGTGTAAGTACACAAAAAGTAGGCACCAGCCAATTTGCTGATGCAGTAATTGCCAATCTTGGTAAGAAACCTACTACTTTAAAAGAAGTGAGTTATGCAAAAGGCAAAACATTAAATCTTCCGAAAGTGGGTCGTAAAGCTCCTGCTAAAAAAGAATTGGTGGGTGTGGATGTGTTTGTACACTGGGCAGGAACCAATCCAAATGAACTTGCAGAAAAGATGAGTAAAATAAACCTTGATAATGTGCAACTGAGTATGATTACCAACCGTGGTATTAAAGTATGGCCTGATGGGTTTGAAGAAACTTTCTGTACAGATCACTGGCGCTGCCGCTTCAAAAACAAAACAGGTGCTTTGTTGAGCAAAGAAGAAATTATTCAATTACTGCAATTATCTCTCAATGAAGGTATTGATACCATTAAAACAGAAAACCTGTACAACTTTGATGGTGTGCCGGGTTATTCATTGGGTCAGGGACAATAAAATTCAATTGTATGCAACTTACTATTTTTGACGGCAACTTCAATAGCAAGGAAGCGCTGGATATTCTTACTCAGATGATTCATATAAAAATCCGTTATCATGAAAATAAAATTCAGCACCTGGATCATGAAGAGGATATTAAGATGCGGGAAAAACGTATCAGGCAATTGCAGAAAGATCTGTATGATATACGTAAATACATAGAAAACGGAAAAACCAAAATACATCTGGAAGGAACAATCGTCATTCGTTAATGACTGAAGGCACTCTGAAAAGGGTGCCTTTTTTATACCGGATTCAACTTGAGCAAATGTTTATATTTAAGTTGAAATCAATATGGCTGTATTTATAAAAAATATCGGCAACCGAAATCTGGTAGAGTTTGACATTGGTGCTTTTGATGACTGGTGTGTATACCTCACCCGGTCAAGTAACAGGCGTTATGCACCCAAAGACATAGAATATTTTTCATGGCTTCAGCTTAAAACACAGCAATATGGAGCTGCACGTATGTACAATGATTTCCTGCGAATTTATAAACCGGCTACAAAACACATTGATACAAATATTTTGGATTTAATTACTGCCATAGCATCAGACTATGGTGCCGATGCTGAAGATGCCGACATATGGTTTACTGTTATCTACGCAGGTATGGTGGCTGAAGAGAATAAAGAAAAAGCTATTTTAAAAAAGCGCATCAAGCGGTTGGGAATGCATCAACTGCTTTTAGAAGGTAAAGATGCAGATTATGCGGCTCATTTTTCCAGAGGTAAGAATTGGAGAGTGTTAGATGCTCTTATGCGTGAACGTGGTTTTTAAACTATTAATCCATGATTACCGAATCAGCAAAATTGTTCCTTTATGCTTTTGTTCATCAGAAAAAGTGGTTCTGATATAGATGGTATATGCATAAACATCTTCAGGTAATTTCTTTCCTTTTTTGTTATTTCCATCCCAGCTTTTTAAAAGCGATGAAGATTCAAACACCAGTTCGCCATAGCGGTTGTAAATTTTAATAAGAAAACTGTCAACCGAAACATCTGTACGTACAAACCTCCTTATTTCAAAGGAGTCATTTACGCCATCGCCATTGGGAGTAAAAGCAGTGGGCAAAGCGTCCGTTATGAGCGGGGCATTGGTAACATAAGTATGCTGGGCATAAATCAAAGAAGTAAAAACCAGGCCAGGAAACAATAAAAAAAATTTAATCATAATTTTTTAAAATGTAATCGAAAACGGGTTGAATAGTTAATTGTTAATACAGATTGGATTTAATTTTTTATAGTGTAAGCAGTATTTCTAATTTTCATAAAAATCCTGCTGTTCCGTTAAAATTTGCCTGTACCTGCTAAATAGTTTTGATTTGGAAATAAAGCTGATAAATCTTTTTTCCCTTGTTAATACCGGTAAATACCAGGTTTGCGTAGCATCTAATTTTTCCATTGCTTTTTGCACTGAATCGTCAATATAAATTACTGCTCTTGGTTTTTTGGTAATACTTCGTATTGTAAGTTTGTCGTATTTATCTTTTTCAAATAATAGTTTCTTAACATCATTTAATTCAATAATACCCGCAAAGGTTTCATTGTCCTTAACAACAGCATAAATATTTTTATCATTTGTTTTAACCATTTCAACAAAGTCATTGAATTTTTTCTGGATGTGAATGCTTTGATATTCTTCTGATAGAATTGATTCGAGTGTAATAGTTGTAAGGATATTCTGTTCTTTTTTATGCGTAAACATTTCACCATCTTCAGCCAGTTTTTTTAAATCCATAGAGTATGGCTCAAAATGTTTGACGATAAAAAAAGAAAGTGCAGATACAATCATAAGAGGAATAAAGAGTGCATAGCCATTTGTAATTTCTGCAATTAAAAATATAGCAGTAAGCGGACAATACATGACCCCGCTGAGCATGCCTGCCATTGCAACAAGACTAAAATTCCCCTCAGGAATTTTGAACATTCCAAAACTGTTCATTATCCTCGAAAAAAAGAAGCCAAGGAAAGAACCGGTAAATAACGATGGCGCAAAGTTTCCTCCATTGCCTCCTGAGCCAAGTGTAATTGCCACTGCTATTGGCTTTAACAGCATAATAAGACCAAGAAATACCAGTAATGAAACAGTATCATTTATCGAAAAGAAATTACCCGTCATCATTTCAGATAAATCAACATTGGAGAGGTGTGTAATGCTGCGGTACCCTTCACCAAATAGTGGCGGAAACAGGTAAATAAGTCCGGCTAATAATAATCCTCCTGAAACAGCCTTTAAATAGGGGTTTAATTTAAAGCCTTTAATTTTTTGTTCCATAAACTTAAAGCTCCGTGCATAGTACAATGAAAGAAAACCACTTACTACACCCAGCAACAGATAGAACGGAACATTGTGGTAGTCAAATTCCTTTTTAAGAATGAAATTGAATAAAATGTTTTCCTGTAAAATTATTTTTGAACAAAGTACACCTGTAACAGAAGCAATCATTAAAGGAATAAAATAGCTTACCAGAGTTTCAGCAAGTAATACTTCAATTGCAAAAATTACTCCTGCAATAGGTGCATTAAATACAGCTGATATTCCTGCGGCCGCACCACAGGCTAGCATTAGTGTACGTTCCTGGTAATTTAAGTCTGTAATTCTTCCGAATAATGAACCAAAGGACGAACCTGTGGCAACAATGGGGGCTTCTAATCCGGCTGAGCCACCCAAACCAACGGTTAAAGCACTTGTTATAACATGCCTGTAAGTATTACCCGTAGGTATAAACGATGATTTTTTGGCAATAGCTTTAAGTACCATGGCTATTCCTTTCTCAAGCTGGCCTTTGTAAAAAAGTTGAACAATGATAACAGAACAAAAAATTCCTGCAGCGGGTAATAAAAAAAAGAAGCCTTTGCCGGGAAGAAAAAAGTGACGCAGGTAATGAACAATCGATTTTAACAATACTCCGGTTACTCCGGCAGATAAGCCGGTGAGTATTGCTATTACAATAATGTATTGCGGCCTTGTTAATTTACTGCGGGCAGCTAAAAATAACTTTTGAAGCTTATAACTTGTTGTATTCACTTGGTTGTTACAATTCCTGCAAATATAAAAAATGCAGGCACAGAAGTACCTGCATGTACATAACACTCAATCTACCTAAAAACTACTGCATGAAATCAGGTTGTTTATTATTTATTTTTTTAAATGAGTTTGTATCAAGAAGCGGTAAAAATGAGGGCGTTGAAATAACCATATCTGCATGAAATAATAAATTTTCATCAGAGGTACAGAAAGCTACACCCATTCCTGATTGCTGAATCATACATAAATCATTTTCACTATCGCCAATACAAATGCAGTTTTCAACCGGAATATCATATCTTTTTGAAAGATGAAGCAACGCATTTGTTTTGCACAAGTCATGACTACACGGGCTTTCCAGATTTTTGTAAAACCAGGAAGGTATAATAACCTCACCTGTTACTTTGCCTTCAAAATATTCTAAACGGTTTGCAATGGCAAAGTCAGCTCCAATTTTTGATTTAATATGGTCAGCTACCAACTGGTAACTATCGCTGATAATTCCTACAATATTTCCTTGTGATTTTAATTGAAGAACAACCTCTTCTGCATCATCAACAATGGGGATGGAGGCTGCTACTTTCAGCAGCTCTCCCATTGATAGGCCCTTGAGAAGGTTTGCAATTTTCTTGGTTAAAACGGCCGGGTTTTTCTCTGTTAGCCGGAGTCTTTTTAACTCATCTTCAAATAAAAATTTTTCGGCAAGTGTATCTATAAATCGCCCTCTAAGCAGCGTATTATCCATGTCAAAAACAACCATTTTCCGGAGTTTGTCGAGCTTTTGTTTTACTGACGAACCCAGTTCACCCGTAATTACTTTTACCTCACCCAACTCTTCCAGGTTTACAAGATTGTCGGTTCGTAATGTTGCTTTTTGTATAATAGCTTTTGATACCTCACTGCTCATTTTACCCAGTTGCTGCCAGGGTTTGCTTTTATTTTCAATATATCCGATATTAACTTCTTTTACTCTTGCCTGCATTAAAAACATGTCAATCAAAATGCCAATATCAACGCCATAGTCAGTAAAGAAATCAACTTTATTCAAAAATGATTTCTTGCCTGCAATCATACCACTTAATGGTTGTTGAAAAATTGATAACTCAGGAAAAAAGATCTTTAATAATGGTTTTGCCACTAATTCTGTTACTCTGCCTGCGTTTCTTGCAAAAGCTCCTTTCACAAAGTCACTTTCATTATTTAATATGGGTTCAATGAGCTTATTGATTGTTTTTTCAGGGTAAGGATGAATATCGGCATCAAGAAAAACCAGAATTTGATTGGTGGAACTTCTCAACCCATCCTTCATGGATGTGCCCTTCCCCTGTACTTTACTGGAAATAACTTTAGCCCCGGCCTCCCGGGCACGCAATACTGTTTCATCAGTACTGTTATCGTCCACTACTATTACTTCAGTAACAGATTTATCCAGTAAGCAAAACCTCACAACTTCTGCAATTGTATTTTGTTCATTTAAAGCGGGGATTATAACACTTACCATAATTTTTACTTTTTAAAGTTGCCGGCAATTCTATGCTGGATACTGTCTAATCTTTTTGTGATTTGTAATAGCTGTTGCTTGGCTTCCAGCTGTAATATGTGTAATGAGTCATTTTTCAGAATAAGTGATTTCCGTGCCTCTTTTAAGCGCTCCTTATCTCGTATAGTTACTGCAAGCATTACCGCTACAAAAACAAAAGCAAGAATAAATATTGCTGTCGTAAATTGTTTTAGCATGGCAGCAATTTGGGATACAAACATTAAAAACAGATTAAAAGCAAATTAAATATCAGGTATAATTAAAAAAGTGAAGGAATATTTATAGTAACGTGTTGTTCTATTAAATGAATTTGATATTGAATTTGTATTGCTCCTTGAAGCTCTGTAAAAAACTCCCGTAATTCTGTGGTTTTGTTGTTTAACCGCAGGGTGCACAAAGGTACCCGCAGAGGAAAGCAAAGAGGGGATTAAAATTTTTAATAATACAACATGTTAATTGGAATAACCGATACGTTGTGAGAGTTGCCGGCAGCCGGTATAGTTGATTTTGTATAACGCCAATTTGTTTAACTGTGCTGGGTTGCAATATAAGCTGTTTAATTCTGAACTGCTTCTGATGTGAAAACGGATTGAAAATACACCGGCTTACGGGGAAGCGATATATCAATGATGTTTAGTTTAAGATTTAACGGCACAGAAAACCAGACTATAATAAAACCAAGACATAATTCATTTTTGGCTTTTTCAGGGTTTCCCGAAATTTAAAACTATACAGTTTAATAATTGAGGGATTGTAAAACCTATTTGTTACATCTTCCTTACTTTTGGCACAAATCAACGAATATGAGTCATCAACTTTTGAAAGGAAAGAAAGGAATCATCTTTGGCGCACTGGATGAAAAATCCATTGCATGGAAAACAGCATTGAAATGTTATGAAGAAGGTGCACAGATTGTATTAACCAATGCACCTGTGGCACTGCGTATGGGTGAAATCAATAAACTGAGTGAGCAATGCGCCAATGCCCCGGTGATAGGTGCCGATGTGACGAATATGGACGATTTGAAAAACCTGTTTACAAAAAGTATGGAGCATTTTGGTGGCAAGGTTGACTTTGTACTTCACAGCATCGGTATGAGCCTGAACGTACGTAAGAGCAAGCATTATACAGAAATGAATTATGAGTGGAATGCAAAGACTTTGGATATTTCTGCTATGAGTCTGCACCGTGTACTCCGCACGGCCTGGGATATGGATGCTATTAATGATTGGGGAAGTGTGGTAGCCCTCACTTACATTGCAGCACAGCGTGTATTCCCTGATTATAATGAAATGGCTGATGCGAAAGCCTTGCTTGAAAGTGTAACACGCAGCTTTGGGTATCATTATGGTGTACGCAATAAAGTTCGTATCAACAGCATCTCCCAATCGCCAACACGTACCACAGCGGGCAGCGGTGTAAAAGGCTTTGATGGTTTTATAAATTATGCGGAGAAGATGAGCCCGCTGGGAAATGCAAGTGCTGAGGATTGTGCAAACTACATTGCACTCATGTTCAGCGACCTTACACGTATGGTTACCATGCAGAACTTATTTCACGATGGCGGTTTCAGCTTTACCGGCGTAACAGCAGATGTGATTGAGCAGATGGAGAAATAGTTGAATGGATAATTGAATAATGGATAGTTGATAATTTAAAATTCAGCAGCATGACGTGGATAGACATCGTTGGACATTTTGGTTCTTTTTTAAGCAGCATTACGTTTATGCCGCAGGTGTATAAAGCATGGCAAAGTAAAAGTGTGGGCGATTTGAGTATCTACACCATCCTGATTGTAACGTTCAGTACCATTGTATGGTTGGTGTATGGTATTGGTTATACCCTTTGGCCTGTAATCATCTGTAACTCCATTATCTGTTTTCTGAGCCTTGTACTGTTATATTTTAAGTTAGCATTTAAAAAATAATCAGCAGTTTTGCTGGCATGATTCAAAAGATAATTATCAGCATATGCTTTATGGGATGGTTGATTGTTGCCAAGGCACAGTCAACCATTTCTATTATACCCAAGCCGGTTGAGGTGAAAGTACTCAAAAGTAAAAGCGTTAATTTGAATGAGACCAGTAAAATTTTTTATCCGGCTGAGTTTGAAAAACAAGCAATCTATCTTAAAGACGAATTTCAAAAGCAAACCGGTGTTGTTTTGGGTTTAACCAAAACCGAAAGCTCAAATAAAATAGTATCAAATGGAATTTTTTTAATTGTAAGACCTAATAATGCATTTAAAGCAGAAGGTTATTCAATTATTGCACAAAACAGTGAAGTACGTATAATGGCCAATGACATCCGTGGTTTCATCAACGCTTTCCAAACCCTTCTACAACTCATTCCCATCAAACAACAATCTTCCATCACCATTCCTGCCGTTTCCATTGTTGATTATCCGCAATTCAGTTACAGAGGTATGCACTTAGATGTAGTGCGGCATATCTTTCCTGTGGACTATATCAAAAAGTATATTGACTACCTCACGTTTCATAAGTTCAATACCTTTCACTGGCATTTAACGGATGATCAAGGGTGGCGCTTTGAAACAACATCGTATCCAAAACTGAATTCCATCGGCAGTTGGCGGGATTCAACCTTGATTGGTCATTTCAAAGCCACACCTGCACGCTATGATGGCAAGCGTTATGGGGGCTATTATACCAAAGCAGACATTAAGGAAATATTGAACTATGCAAAAGTGCGTGGCATTACAGTGATTCCTGAGTTGGATATTCCCGGTCATAGTCGGGCTGCCATTGCTGCTTATCCGCAACTGAGTACAAAACCTGATACTACCTGGAATGTGGCCACCACCTGGGGCATGTACAACCGCCAAAACAATGTACTGGCGCCAAACGATTTCACCTTTCAATTTCTGAAAGACATTTTTAAAGAGCTCACGGATTTATTTCCTTCAACCTATATCCACATCGGTGGTGATGAATGCAGCAAGCTGTGGTGGAAACAGGATGCAAAAACACAAGCCTTCATCAAACAAAACAAATTGAAAGATGAAGTAGCCCTGCAAACCTACTTTATTGAATTTGTAGCAAAGCAGTTGAAGCAGATGAACCGCAAAACGGTAGGCTGGCATGAAATAACGGAAGGTGATGTGGATACCTCCGCTTTGATTATGAACTGGGCGGATGATGCCAAAGCATTAAGTGCTGCCAAAAAAGGATTCTCCATTATTATGACACCGGGCAAACCCTTTTATTTTGATCATTATCAAAGTAAAGATCCCAATGATAGCTTGGCGATTCATGGGTACAATTCAACTGAAGCCGTTTACAATTATCAAATCATTCCCGAAGCATTGAAGAAAGCCGGGCTTGCACATAAAATCATCGGCGGGCAGGGCAATGTGTGGACAGAGTATATGGAGTGGAGCACCAAAGTGGATTACATGATTTTTCCACGCATGACGGCTTTGAGTGAAAATCTTTGGAGCAAAAACAAAAACTACGGCGACTTTTTAAAGCGTTTGGATGCGGTGATGATTCCCCGTTATGAATTTTGGAAGAGCAGTTATTTTAAGGATTATAGAGTTTGGGGTAAGGAGAAATAGTTGATAGTTGATAGTTGATAGTTGATAGTTGATAGTTGATAGTTGATAG